>Ga0308157_10000246_pt1 | contig 207981 bp, 187 predicted proteins | sample PhyBR1_FD_201035 | JGI IMG/M metagenome (GOLD analysis project Ga0308157, IMG submission 201035) | Phyllosphere microbial communities from UC Gill Tract Community Farm, Albany, California, United States - DLSLB.R1 | ecosystem: Host-associated > Plants > Phyllosphere > Unclassified | place... | reverse complement strand
AAGGACTTGAATGCGAAGATTCGAGCGTTCATTACCGGATGGAATCAGCGGAAACACCCGTTTGCTTGGACGAAGACTGCTGAGCAGGTTTTGGCGAAAGCTAATCGATTAGGAACTTCCAAAACGGGCCGTCAGCGTCCGAGCAGTTCGCGGAACTGGCTGCGCAGCGGCACCGCATTGGTCTTGAACTTCTGCCAGGTGAACAGCGCCAGCAAACTGGCACCCAAGGACAGCACCGCCCCGATGGATACCGCCATCTGCGTTCCAAAGAGTTCGGCGAACCATCCCACCAGCGGCGAGCCGATCGGCGTTCCGCCCTGCACCACCATCAGGTACAGCGCCAGCACGCGGGCGCGATACTGCGAGGGCACCGACATCTGCACCATGGTGTTGCAGCTGTTAAGGAAGGTCAACGCGCCCAAGCCCACCGGGATGAGCATGATCGCGAAGAGCAGGTAATTGGGCATCCAGGCGCTGGCTAGCGCTGCCGCTCCGAAGAATACCCCGCCGCCGATCAGATAGCGCCAGCGAGGTGCCGAACGCCGGGCCGCAAGCAGCGCCCCGGCAAAGGTTCCCACCGCCATGATGCTGCCCAGGATTCCGTACTCCCCCGCGCCCACGCCGTAGACTTCGGTGGCCATCAGCGCGTTGGTCAGCTGGAAGTTCAGGCCGAAGGTGCCGATGATGAAGGCCAGGAAGAAGATCAGCAGCAGGTCCTTGCGGCTCTTGACGTAGCTGAATCCTTCGCGCACCTGGCCCTTGCCGCGGGCCACCGGTTTGGACGGGTGCAATGCGTCCTTGCGCATGAACACCAGCGAGGTGATCACCGCCAGGAATGAGCCGCCGTTGAGCAGGAAGGCCGGCCCGGTGCCGACCAGGGCGATCACCGCCCCGGCAATGCCCGGCCCTGCCAGCCTGGCCAGGTTGAAGTTGGCACTGTTCAGCGCCACAGCGTTGGCCAGGTGGGAGCCGGGGACGACCTCGGAGACGAAGGCCTGGCGGGCCGGGGCGTCGAAGGAGGCGCCGATGCCCAGCAATCCTGCCAGCACGTAAACGTGCCAGAGCTCGGCGGTATCGGTGACCACCAGCAGCCCGAGGATCAGCGCGCACAGCCCCATGAAGCTCTGGGTCACCATCAGCACGTGGCGCTTGTTGAAGCGGTCGGCGATCAGGCCTGCGTAGGGGGCCAGGAGAAGCACGGGGAGGAATTGCAGCCCGGTGGTGATGCCGGTGGCGACGGCGTCGTGGTTGGTCAGTTCGGTCAGCACCAGCCAGTCCTGGGCCACGCGCTGCATCCAGGTGCCGATATTGGAAACCAGCGCCCCAACGATCCACAGCCGGTAGTTGGGTATTTCCAGCGCCCTGAACATCTTCGTAGCCATAACTTCTACCGGATCTCTCCGGTGCCTCCCGCACTTCAGTCTAATGCGGCACAGCGGGGAATGCTGAGGTTTCCTCTGCATTCCCCGCTGTGAGGTTCATGGCAACGCGCTGGCTAGTTCACTCCGCGCAAATCGAGCAGCAGCTCGTTCTCGCCTTCGGCATCCAGCACCACTGGGATGCCCCAGTCCTGCTGGTACAGATGGCAGGCCGCGTGATCCGGGATCTCGCCGCCGGGCTCGCCATCACAGGCCGCCGCGCGGGCGGTAATGTGCAGCACGCCGTCGGCCACCTCGGGGTTCAGCGTCAGGGTGCGGGTCAGGCCCACCGAGGTTCCGCCGCCATCAAGCAGCAGCTCTTCGGGGCTGGAGGAGATCTTCAGCTGGGTTGGGTCGCCCCAGCGGTCGTCGAGCTTCTGCCCCTTCGGAGCGGCGAAGCGCACGACGATCTCGTGGTTGCCGGCTTGGACCTTGGTCTTGGGGCGCTGGGTCTGGCTGGCACCCTCGTCGACCACCAAGGCCTCGGCAGGAATCGGGATGCGCACCAGCTGGTGGGTATTGGTCTCTACGACCAGCAGCACCGGATCGCCGTCCACGGAGTCATCCACCAGCACGTCGGCTGGTTCCTTCAGCCCCTTGGCCAGGGTGGATACGGTCTTGGTGGCCGGGTCGAAACGGCGCACGGCCCCGTTGTAGGAGTCGGCGATCGCGATCGAGCCATCAGGCAGGACTGCCACGCCCAGCGGGTGCTGCAACCGGGCTTGCCCAGCTTCACCGTCGCGGAAGCCGAAGTCGAACAGGCCGGTGCCGATCGCGGTGTTCACGCTCTTGGCTTCGCCGTCCTGGACTTCGATCCAGCGCAGTGCGCTGGTTTCCGAGTCGGCGATCCACACGTTCTCGCCCGAAAGCGCCAGGCCCGAGGACTGGGCGAACCAGGCCTCGTCGGGCTTGCCGTCGTTCAGGCCTTCCAGGCCGGTTCCGGCGAAGACCGAGACAGCAGAGGTGCGCGGGTCGAAGGCGAAAATCTGGTGGGTGCCGGCCATCGCGATGATGACCTTGCCCGATGGGTGGTAGAGCACATCCCATGGGGAGGAAAGCGAAATGTTCTTGGCATCGGTGCCCAGATCGGTCGGCTGGGTTTCCTGCCGCGCGTTTTCCGAGTCCAGCAGGCGCTGCACTCCGTTGCCGGCCAGGGTGCCCACCGCGCCGGTGGACAGGTTGACCGAGCGCAGGCGGTGGTTGACGGTGTCGGCGACGACCACGTCGTAGCCCACCTCGGCGGCCAGTTCCCCAGGCAGCGCAGCCAGGCCCTGCAACTCGTTGAACTGCGCGGTGGCGGCATCGCCGTCGGCGTAGCCCTTGGTGCCCGAGCCGATGGTGCGCACCACTTCGAAGCCGGCATCCAGTTCCACCAGGCGGTGGTGGCCGGAGTCGCCTACCAGGAAGTTGCCGTTGGCCAGGGCGATGGCCTTGCCCGGGAAGCGCAGGTCGCCTTCGCGGGCTTCGGGAGCCACGTAGGGGCCGTTGCCGCGGTGCAAGGTGCCCTTGGCCTCGTGTTCGGCGATCAGTTCTTCGACCAGCGAGCCCAGGCCCTGGGCGTGGCCTTCGCCGGAGAGGTGCGCGACGATGTAGCCTTCTGGATCCAGAACCACCAGGGTCGGCCAGGCGCGGGCGCCGTAGGCCTGCCAGGTGACCAGCTCAGGATCGTCGAGCACCGGGTGATGGATTTCATAGCGTTCCACGGCGGCGGCCAGCGCATCCGGGTCGGCTTCGTGCTCGAATTTCGGCGAGTGGACACCCACGGTGACCAGCACGTCGGAGTACTGCTCCTCCAGCGGGCGCAGTTCATCGAGCACATGCAGGCAGTTGATGCAGCAGAAGGTCCAGAAGTCCAGGAGCACGATCTTGCCGCGCAGGGCTTCAAGGTCCAGCTGTTTACCGCCGGTATTCAGCCAGTTGCGGCCCAGCAGTTCGCTGGCGCGCACCTTGTAATTGGCGCGGACGGATTCGGTTGCGCTCATGGTCATCCTTTCGCAATTGCCGTGGCACGGCAGGTAGAACTTCATTATCGGCCACGGCCCGGTGCAGTACTAAACGGTGTTAAGGAACATTGAGGTGCAACAGGCGCCGGCCTGCATCTATTCCGCTAGGGCAGCTGGGCGATGGCAGCGTCCATCACGCTGCCAGCCACCTTGTTGAACTTCGCATCCGACAGCGGGTTGGCGGAGAGGAAGGAGACCATCACGGCATACTCCTTGGTCGTCTTGATCAGCACCAGCGAGTTCTGGGCGTACTGCCCATCGCGGCTGTAGTAGAGGGCCGAATCCACCGAGTCGACCTTGGGGTCTGAGAACTTCAGCGTCTCGGTGTAGTCCATCCCGTTGAGCTTGGCGGACTTGCACTGATCCAGGATGGTGCGCACATTCTTGTTGTGCGATGCCACGGTCCCCTCCCCGTCCTTGCCGAGCTTGGCCACTTCCACCGATCCGGTGATGGACTGGTTCTCGTTGGTGAAGTCGGTGCGGGCCGCTTCGGTGCCCAGCTGCACCGGCGACCAGTTCAGATCGTTGATCGGCGCCGAGCACTGGGCCGGCAGGACCACGATGTCCTTGAGCGTATCGGTGGGCGGGGTGGACAGCGCTACGAGGTCCTTGCCCTGGATCTTGGCGCTGCTCGGGAAGCCCAGCTGGCTGGCCAGCACCGCGCCGGCGGTGGTGGCCACTTCGGCGGTCGTCAGATCCTGCGGCGATGCGCTGGGGCTCGGGCTGGCGGTGCCTTCGGCGGCGATCTTGTGGGTCTGGTCATCAGGCATTTGGGCCTCGGTGGACGAGCAGGCGCTCAGGGCCAGCGCGGCGCACAGGGCCAGGGAAACGGTGAGTCGTTTAGGCATTCGGGTTCCTCTTATCGGCCTGGTTGTAGCGGGCGAACATCGCATTGTAGGCTTCCAGCTCGGCGTCGTTGTCGCGATCGGCCTGCCGGTCATAGCGTTTGGTGTCCTTCTTGTCCTGCTTGAGCCAGGAGACGACCACCAGGATGGCCAGCACCAAGGTGGGCACTTCGCCGATCGCCCACATCGCCCCGGCTCCCACCACCTGGTCTTCCAGTGCGGTGCCGCCCCAGGTGCGGCCCATATTGCCGAAGTAGTCCGGGGCCAGCAGGGTTTCGGTGCTCATCAGCGCCACGCCGAAGAAGGCGTGGAAGGCGACCGTGGCCAGCAGCACCACCAGTCGCATCGGGTAGGGGTAGCGCTTCGGGATCGGATCGGCATCCACCAGCGAGAGCGCAAAGAGGTAGCCGGTGAGCAGGAAGTGCAGGTTCATCAGCTCGTGGCCCGCGTGGTAGAGCATGGCCGGTTCCAGGATCGGGGTGAAGTAGAAGACCACGATCGAACCGGCGAAGTTCACGGCCGCAAAAATCGGGTGCGTGATGACCTTGGAGTAGCGCGAATGCACCAGGAAGAGGATCCATTCGCGCGGGCCGCGGGTATCGTCGGTGCGCGCCGGCAGCACCTGCAGCAGCAGGGTGATCGGGGTGCCGAGCACCAGGAAGATCGGCACGATCATGGTCAGCGACATGTGGTCGACCATATGGGTGGAGAACTGGATCTTGCCGTACACCGCCACGCCGCCGCTGGTCACGTAGAACAGCGCGAACAGGCCGATCAGCCAGCTGACCAGGCGCACCACGCTGGGCTTGTCCCCGCGCCGGGCCAGGGTGATGAAGGCCCAGAGGTAGGCGGCCAGCCCGAACAGGCACACGGCCACCCAGATCCAGTCCATCCGCCAGGTGGTGAACCAGCTGGCGGTATCCGGGGCCGGCGGCAGGTCGTAGCCGGTCAGCAGCCGCGCGGGGGTGGTTTGCGCCGGGGCCTCATCGGAGGTGGGAGGTGCGGTGCGCGCCAGCACGGCGGCCACCGACATCACCGACGCCATCAGGACTACTTCGCCCAGCACGATCTGCCAGGCCGAACGCAGGGCGCTGTATTGCCCGGCCAACAGCTTCGGGATCACGAAGCGGCGGTGGGCCAGGCCCAGCAGGCCCAGCACCAGGGTGATCGCCAGCTTCACGATCACCAGGGTGCCGTACGGGGTCAGCCACTGCTCCCAGCTGGTGATGCGGATGACCGCCGAGGCCAGGCCGGAGCCGATGATCAGGAACACCACGAACAGCGCCAGCGCCGAATAGCGCTGCAGCACCACTCCGGCCAGCACCTGGCCGCGCTGGCGGCCGGGAGCTTGCCCGGTCAGCGTCGGGGCCAGCAGCGCCAGGACGATGATCCCGCCGAACCACAGGACCACGGCCAGCAGGTGCAGGCCGATGGAGTTCACCGCGGCGAAGTGGTCATCTCCCCCGGCGGCGTGGCCGATGAAGGCCAGCGGCAGGATGCCGAACAGGGAGAAGAAGGCGGTGGCGCCCACCCCGGTCTTGGAGCGGACCGCCAGGGCCAGCGAGCTGACCACCGCGGCGATCACCACCATCCAGGCCCACGCCCGGCCGGTGGTGATGGAAAGGATGTAGTCGAGGATGGCCGCAGAGTACTGCGCGTCCAGATTGATCGGCAGCCCGGCCAGATCCCAGAAGGTCAGCACCATCACGGACGCCGCCGACAGGGTCCACAGCACCGCCGCCCCGGCAGCGATATTCATCGCGCGGGTGAAGGCCGGGTGGTCCCCGCCGGAGGCATCGCGGGTGACCTTGATGCTGCGCGGCAGGATCGCGGCGGCGAAGATCAGCGAGGCAATGGCCACTGACATGGACGAATGGTGGATCGCGCGGGCGATCGGCAGGCTCCAGCGCACAAAGGCGCCCGGGTCGGCCAATTCGGCCGGGCGGGCAATGCCGGTGAACATCACCGCGGCCAGGAAAACCACCGCCGAAGCGAGCAGCCCGGGCAGGATGAAGCGGGTGACTGAAACCGTGCGCTGTGCTGTATCCATATCCTTCTTATCATCTCATTTTTGCCCCGCCCCGTCAGGCCGGAAGGGGCCGTCCGCACCCCGCTACGGCGCATCTCACACCGTGGCGGGGCGCGGGCTTCGGGTTAGCCGATCAGCTGCTCGCCCAAATACATGCCCTCCTCGATCCCCGGGAGGATCGCATAGAGGGCCGAACCGGTGGCGGTGAGCCAGGTATTGAGCGCATCCGCGGCGGCCAGCCGATGCTGCACCGGAATGAAGCTGGCTTGCGGATCGGCCTGGTAGCTGGCGAATAGCAGGCCGCTGCGTCCCGCATCCACGAAGTTGTAGCCCCGCCGATGGATGCTTTGCGCCGCATGGGCCGGCTTGGCCAGCGCAACGTGCGCATTGGCCGCGATGCTCGGCAGCCCCAGCCCGTTAACAGCAGCCAGATCCACCGGATCGTCCACACTCTGACCGGACAACGGCGAGCCGTCTGCTTGCCGCCGGCCCAGGGCGAAGTCCCGGCCGGAAACATCCACCTCGTCCCATCGGTCCAGATCCATGTCGAAGCGGCGCAGCGCCAGCGTGGTTCCGTTGCCGATCCAGCTGTCGTCGAAGACCGCCTGCGCACGCGCCTGGTCCTTGGGATTATTGATCCCGTCCAGCTGCCCGAAAAGATTCCGGAAGGACTCTTGGCCAGGCTTCGCGCGGATGAATCCGGCCTGCACGAAGCGCCGCCGGGTCAGCGTTCGCAGGTTCTTGGATACCGCCCGCACCGCGTGCTGCAGCACCGTCGGATCCTGCGAACAGAACTGGATCAGCAGGTCCGTCTGCCCGTACCGCTCGTCGAGCTGGTCCCCGGCGAAGGCCGGCATCGTGCCGATTTTTCCCTGCCCGATCACCTCGAGCAGGCTTTGGCCCACCCCCACGGTGATCGTCAGTTCGCTGGGGATCTGCGCCATTTCCGCTTCGGTGTCGGCCAGCACTCCGCGCCCGCTCATCAAGCGCGAGGCGTCGTCGGTGATCATCTGCAGCAGCGAGCGCAATTGGTCCTTGCGCGAGCCCTCGCGCCAGCTCAGATCCCATCCGGCGAACACCGCATGCTCCTGCTGCGCGTCGATGATCCCGGATTGGTAGCGTCCAAAAAACGGCCGATACCCCGGGGTGCTGACTGCCTGCGGCTCTTGCGCGTCGGCCGCGCGCAGACTGCCGGTGCCGAAGCCGGTGAGCAGACCGCCTGCTGCTGCGGCAGCGGTGCTGCCCAGCAGCAGGCGGCGCGGAACATTAATGCCCGGCATGCTCATCGTAGTTTTCCTTGGCACCATCGAAGTTGCGGATCGCAAAATCCACTTCGGTGCTCGACCCATCGGAGAATTCAAGGTCCAGCGTGGTGCTCTGGGCGGCCACCAGCGGCTTTTTCAGGTCCATGAACATCAGGTGGTTTCCGCCAGGGGCCAGCACGACATCGGCGCCGGGCGCGATCACCAGATCGCCCTCCAGCTGCTTCATGCTCATGTCCTGGCCGCTGCCGGTCATCTCGTGCAGCTGGATCTCATCCCCGGCCGCGTTGCTGACCTTATGCAGTTCCAAGGGGGTTTCGGAGTTGTTGTGCAGGGTTCCGAATGCCGCACTCATCCCTGATTCTGCGGCTTTGGCCCAGGTATCGGTGGCAGTCAGCGCCTGGGCCTGCGTTTGATGCTGCGCGCCCTGCGATGGCTTGACGCTGGAGGTGGCTTCCGGAGCGCCTTGCGCGCATCCGGTCAGCAGCAGTCCCAGGCTGAGCACCAGGGCGGTAGTTGTTGAAGTTTTCATTCTCTCAAGCTTTCGTGGTGTGGGCACAAGATGTGCGGGCACGCCAAAGGCCACGGTGGCCCTTGGCGCACCGGAATAAAAGTGGCTGCTACTTGTTGTTGCGCATGAACTTGGCCAGTACGCCAATCACGCCGCCGAGAATGACCACACCGATCACGACCCACATCACCGGGCTCATCGAGCTGCCGGCATCCTGCATCGGGGTATCGCTCGACTGGGCCGACTCGCTAGGCTGGGCCGACTCGCTTGGCGCGCTGATCATCGATGGGGTTGGCTTCGCATCGTTCTTGATGGTGAAGCCCAGGTTGTTCTCGACCGGGTGCCCGTCCGAGGAGACCACGCGGAAAGCCAGGTCGTACTCGCCGTTTCCCAGTTCCTCGGCAGGGGAGACGGTCACGGTCGTGCCCTTGGTTTCGGCCTTGGCATCGACCTCTTTGCCGTCCTGCTTGAGAACCACCTTCGTGGATTCCACGCCGGACATGGTCTGCAGCTCGCCGGAGAAGGTCAGGACCAATTCCTTGGGCGCGGTTTTCAGGCTCGCGCCGTCCTTGGGGGTCGAGCTGACCAATTCGTCATGGGCGCTGGCGGCGGTGATCGAGGTGAACAGGGCCAGGATCGACAGCGCGATCACGGCGGCCAAGCGGGTGAGGTTCATTGCGGGCAGGGTCAGGTTCTTCATTATTGTCCTTCCAATCCCCCGTTCATAGGGGGCGTTTCGTTATTGTCTTAGGCGGCAAGAACGAAGGAAGGCGGGCCTCGGCGCTCTGGCAGTCTTCCCAATTGCGCCAGCTTGAGTTGAAAACGCAACGGGAAGTAGGCCGGGAGGACCGGGGCCTCGGGAACCTGGACACGGATCAGCGCGAGGATGCGCCGGGCCGAGGACAGGGTGAGATAGGAGCCCAAGAGGTTCAGCAGCCGTTCGCCCTGGTTCAACACGAGGATGCTGGCCACGGCGGCCAGCACGTGCGCGTAGAGCATCGATTCGGTGTGCACGTCGGCGTAGTGGGTGCTGATGTTGTGGGCGAGCTCGATGCTGCGCCCGGTGTGCTGCACGTGCTCCATGCCCGATACGCCGGAACCGTCGTGACTCATCACCGACAGGCTCAGGTGGAACAGGCCTTGGCTGGCGATCACCACCAGGCTGGTGGCCCACACGGAGAACTTCTTCCCAACCAGCAGCAGGGCGATCACCGCGGAAATGCAGGTGATCAGGCCCACGGCGACCAGCGACATTTTTGTCGGCGCGCTATGCGCGTGAGCCGCGAAAGCTGTCCAGGTGCACACGCTCGCCGCCAACCAGCCGCGCAAGACGCGGGTTGCGGGATTCTGTGGCACGGGGTTCAGCCTACTCTTCTGGTGGGTCATCAAGCACGCCTGATTCTACGCGAAGTAGAAGATCGGCTCAAACCTGCTGTCAAGCAGCAAGGCCCGACCCTGTCCCCGGAAGATTCCGGAGATGGGTCGGGCCTTGCTCAAGCCTAGAGAAGCTTACTTCTTGGCAACAGCAGCCTTCAGCTTCGAACCAGCAGTCAGCTTGACCGAGTGGCCAGCAGGAATCTGGATTGCTTCGCCGGTCTGTGGGTTGCGGCCGGTGCGAGCTGCACGATCGGTGCGCTCTACAGCCAACCAACCTGGGATCGACACCTTCTCACCCTTGGAAATCTGGTCGACGAAAACCTCGAACACAGCATCCAGAACACCGTTGACGGCAACCTGGGAGTTTTCGGTCTTCGCTGCAACAGCAGCAACAAGTTCGCTACGGTTCATAGCCAATGTATGGTCCTCCTGGACTAGTGATCCAAAACCCGATTTCGGGCCTCGGACGCCGCACGGTCGCACGGACTTATCAGTGAGAACATATCAAACCTTGAGCCGCGAAATGCCCGAAAACAGGCGAAATACCGGGATTTTTTCATCTTCTTACAGATTTCTGGGCCTAACGGCATCATTTTTGGGTTCAACACCCAGATCTGATACGCCCTTGGATGCAACAAGACCCATCTTCCATTCGAGGGAAGATGGGTCTTGTCCAAGCTTAGAGAAGCTTACTTCTTGGCAACAGCTGCCTTCAGCTTCGAACCAGCGGTCAGCTTGACCGAGTGGCCAGCAGGAATCTGGATTGCTTCGCCGGTCTGTGGGTTGCGGCCGGTGCGAGCTGCACGATCGGTGCGCTCTACAGCCAACCAGCCTGGGATGGTGACCTTTTCGCCCTTGGAAATCTGGTCGACGAATACTTCGAATACGGCATCCAGAACACCGTTGACGGCAACCTGGGAGTTTTCGGTCTTCGCTGCAACGGCTGCAACAAGTTCGCTACGGTTCATAGCCAATGTATGGTCCTCCTGGACTAGTGATCCAAAGCCCATGTCCGGGCCTCGAATGCCGCGCGGTCGCACGGACTTATCAGTGATGAACTTACCAGTTATGGGCGACAAAAAGAGCATCGTCCCGCGGATTCCGCCGAATTCCTCTAAAGATTTGAGGTGTGAAAGCTCACCAGGACGCTATAGCGCGAAAGGATCGACCCCCTCATTCGCCTTCACGAACAGCTCCCACACTTTGCTCTGCAGGGCCTTGCCGCGAGTCGCTTTCACCGGTCTGGCCAGTGTAATTGGGCCTTTGCTCAGGTAGCGCGGGCCAAGGTAGCTTCCCCGTGGCGCGCTCTCCAGCTCCGGGGCCAGGGCAGCCTCGACCAAGGCCACCGCTCCTTCGTGTTTGCCCTGCGCGAAACTTGCCTGCAATTGCCCGATCAGCCGCTTGCTGTAGTCCGGTTCGTTGATCTGTGGCACCTGCGGCGTCAGCCCGGAGAGCGCATAGCCGGGGTGGATCGCCAGGGACCGAGCCGGCAATTCCAGCTGGCGCAGCCGGTGGTCCAAGGCCAGGGTGAACGCCTGGACGGCGGCTTTGGACTGCACATAGGCCCGGTAGGGATGGTAGTCCTCGGCCAGGTCGAGGGTCTCGTGGTCCGTGGCCAGCAACCGCGTGGACAGGGAGCCGAGGCCGATGAAGCGCATTGGACTGGCAAAGCGTTCGGCCAGTTCCCCGACAAGCCGCGCATGGCCAATAAAATTGGTGCTCATGACTTGTTCGCAGCCCAAGAGGCCGGGCTGGCGCGTTTGCGGGGTGCGGATCATTCCGGCGTTGGCGATCAGCGCGTGGAGCGGCTGGCTGCGAAGCTCTGCGGCCAACCCGACGGCCGAGGAGGTGCTCGACGAATCGAATTGCATGAAGGCCAGATCCGCTTCGGGCACGCGGGCGCTGATCTGTGCCATGGCCTGCTCGGCTCGTGACTGGTTGCGGCAGGCCAGGATGACTTTGGCCCCGGCCTGGGCCAGGGCGAGGCTGGCGAAGAAGCCGAGCCCGGAGTTGGCGCCGGTGACCACCACGGTCTTCCCGTCCCCCGCTCCGGCCCATCGTTCACGATTCGCGTAGATGTCCTTGGCAGGTTCCCGGTACGTGGATGCTGGCTTCATGGCATCCACGCTACTACAGGGCTTGTGGCACCTGGCCCCAGTGACATGGCCTGTCCGGCAAGGGAACAGCTGGGGATTTTCTGGGAGCGCACGAAGTGCCAGCACGTGCGTACGTGTATTGCCCGGCTACCGTGCCCGGTGGGATCATGGGTGCATGAAGGACAAGAAGGATGCCGCGCTGAACGCCGCGCGGTATCAGGTGGAGCAGGCCGGCGACGAGCCGCTGCCCGTGGATGAGTATGCGCAGACCACGGGCATGGCTCCGGTGGCCAAGCAGAAGACTCCGCTGCAGCTGCATGCCGAGGACGAAGCGTGGGAGGTGGCCAATTCAGTGCTCGATGAGGCCTTTGCGCGCGGCGACTTCGATCATCTGGCCTTGGCCGGGCAGAAGATCGACCACATCACCAGCAATGACGATCCGGACTGGTGGCTCAAATCGATGATGCGCCGCGAGCAGATCACCGGCCTGGGTCCCCCGGCCCTGACCTTGCGGGTGGAGGACGAACAGATGGAGCAGACCCTGGATCGACTGCCCACCGAACGGGCTGTGCGCGAGCATATCGAGGATTTTAATCAGCGGATAATCGAGGCCCGGCGCCAGCTGCTCGGCGGCCCTCCGGTGATCACGGGCCTTCGTGACGCCACCGCTGAGGTCCTGGCCTGGCAGCAGCGCCGCGCCAGCGTGACCGAGCCCGGCCCTGCCGTCCCGGCCAAGCGCCGTTGGTGGCAGCGCAAGAACTAGCGCTTAACGGCAAAAGCCGCCTTCCGGAAAGGAAGGCGGCTTTTGCTAAGCCAAATGGCTTGCAGGTCTTACCAGGAAGACTTGGTGATGCCCGGAAGCTCACCACGGTGTGCCATGTCGCGGAAGCGAACACGGGAGATACCGAACTTCTGGAAGGTACCGCGTGGGCGGCCGTCGATCGAGTCGCGGTTGCGAACGCGGATCGGGGAAGCGTCGCGTGGCAGCTTCTGCAGGCCTACGCGGGCTGCTTCACGAGCCTCGTCAGTTGCGTTTGGATCTACAAGGGTCTTCTTCAGCTCGAGGCGCTTCTCAGCGTAACGCTCGACAATGACCTTGCGCTGTTCGTTCTTTGCGATCTTGGACTTCTTGGCCATGTCTTAGCGCTCCTCTCGGAATTCGACGTGCTTGCGGACTACTGGATCGTACTTCTTCAGAACCATGCGGTCTGGGTCGTTACGACGGTTCTTACGGGTTACGTAAGTGAAACCGGTACCAGCGGTGGACTTCAGCTTGATGATCGGACGTACGTCCTTATCCTTCTTTGCCATCTTAGAGCTTCACACCCTTCGCAATCAGGTCGGCAACAACAGCGTCGATTCCACGAGCATCGATGAGCTTGATGCCCTTGACCGAGAGGGTCAGGGTCACCTTGCGGCGCAACGAAGGCACGTAGTAGGTCTTCTTCTGGATATTCGGATCGAAACGACGCTTGTTGCGACGGTGCGAGTGGGAGATGCTATGTCCGAAGGCCGGAGTAGTACCGGTTACCTGGCAAACAGCTGCCATGATCACTCCTCAGTTAGTTAGTAGTAAAATTCGGCGGTACTCGCGCACAGTGCCCATACCTAAATATCGACACCGCTTGATGCGTTATGAGTCCCGCCAACCAGTGAAACACCGTTAATACTGCACACTAGGAAGGTAACCAGGCTGGGTGAGAACCAACCGAAGAGCCTTAAAGTATGTAAGTCGGTGAACTTCGCAACCGGTCGAGCAATTTCCCCGTACTCAGTTGGCCACGATATTCGGTATTACGGGCAACGCGTCGTTGTTCCGCCGTTAGACGGCATAACAACACACGCGATTAACGCCTGATTAGCTTATCGAGAAATCCTCAGTGTTCCAAATCGGTCGCGCCCGGCTTTAAGATCCAATGATCTTGATCCAGCGAGGCAGTCACCTTGCGCATAATCGCGCTCAGATTCTTAACGTCCTTGTCATCAAGGGGATCGAACAGAAGTGCCCGAACCGAAGCCACATGATGAGGGGCCATCGCGGCCACTGCATCCCAGCCAGCGTCGGTTAATGAGGCGATTTTCACACGGGCATCTTCATCGGATTGCTCGCGCACGATCCACCCGCGGCTTTCCAGCTTCTTCACCACGTGCGACAGGCGCGAGAGCGAAGCGCTGGTATGGGAAGCCAAGGAGGTCATCGACAGCTTCCGGTCCTCGGCCTCGGAGAGCATAGCCAGCATGTGGTAGTCGAACAGCGTGATGCCTTCCAAGCCCTGCAGATCGGAATCCAAGGTCGCCGGAAGCAGCGTCATGACGGTTTGCAATCCCAGCCAGGCGTCGCGTTCGGACTGCGTAAGCCACACGGGCTGATCGCTCATGAAGTTTCCAATCGTTCAAGGCCTGCTAAAACAGGACATCAAGGTACCAGTTTCGTTGACAATACATTGTAAAGCTAGGTATTCGCCGAAAGCCCACAAGAGAACGGGCCCGCACAAAAATGTGCGGGCCCGTTGGCGACTACGCGTTTTCCAGCTGCTTCTTCTTGCGGTAGCTGATCACCTGTCCGATGATCACCACCAGCAGGGCCAGGATGAACATGGCCGAGCCGATCACGTTGGCCTGCGGCGGGATGCCGCGGGTGGCCGAAACGTAGATGAACTTCGGGAAGGTCTGGAAGGACCCGGAGTTGAAGTTGGTGATGATGAAGTCGTCAAAGCTCATCGCGAAGGACAGCAGGGCCGCCGCCACGATGCCCGGCAGCAGCAGCGGGAAGGTGATCTTCCAGAAGGCCGCCTGCGGCGAGGCATAGAGATCGGCGGCGGCTTCCTCCAACCGCGAATCCAGCGAGGAGACCCTGGCCCGCACGGTCACGATCACAAAGGACATGCAGAAGACCACATGGGCGATCACGATGGTGGTGTAGCCCAGTTCCCACCCCAGATTCAGGAACTGTGCCAGCAGGGAGGCGCCGAGCACCACTTCCGGGGTGGCCAACGGCAGGATGATCAGCACATCGGTGAGTTTGCGGAAGCGGAACTTGTAGCGCACCAGCCCGATCGCGATCCCGGTGCCCAGGGCGGTGGCGATGATCGTCGCGACACTGCCGATCTGCAGGGAATGGACCAGTGATTCGCACACCGCCGGAGCGCCACAGGGGTTGAGCCAGTTATCAAGGGTGAATCCCTGCCATTGCAGGTTGGCTCGGCCTCCGTCATTAAAGGAGAAGACGAAGATGTAGGCGATCGGCACCAGCAGGTAGATGAAGGCCGCACCGCCGATGACGGGGATCAGCCAGCGTCCAATATTCTTCACGCTACATCAGCTCCTCGGTGCCAAAACGGCGGATATAGATGGTGACCAGGATCAGGATCGAGATCATCAGGATGAAGCTCAACGCCGAAGCGCCGGGGTAATCGATGACCTTGAAGAACCGCGAGTCGATCACCTGCCCGATCATCGTGGTATCCCGGTTGTTGCCCAACAGCGCCGAGTTCACGTAGTCGCCGGCGGCCGGGATGAAGGTCAGCAGGGTGCCGGCAAAAATGCCCGGGACGCTCATCGGCAGCGTCACCTTGGCAAAGGAGGTCATCGGGCTGGCGTAGAGGTCCCCCGAGGCTTCCAGCAGCCGGGTGTCCAGCCGCCCCAGGTTCGCGTAGATCGGCAGCACCATGAAGGGCAGGAAGTTGTAGGTCAGGCCGGCGACCACCGCGAAAGGCGTGGCGGTCAGGTGCCCGTCGGCTGGCAGGATCGCGATGAACTTCAGCGCCTGGGCGACAAAGCCCTCGTCGGCCAGGATCTGCTTCCATGCCTGGGTGCGCAGTATGAAACTGGAGAAGAACGGTGCGATCAGCAGCACCAGCAAGATGCCCTGCAGCAGCGTGCGCTCACGCAGCCGCACCGCCACCAGGTAGGCCATCGGGAAGCCGATCAGCAGCGCGAGCACGGTGGCGATCAGCGCGAACCAGAAGGAGCGCAGCAGCTCAGGCCAGTAGGCAGAAAGCACCGTGGCGTAGTTGCCCAGTTCGAAGCCGGGCACAAATTCGCCGATCTCCGCTCCGGGCGGCTTGACGTACAAGCTCATCGCCAGCAGGATGACCACGGGCAGCGCGAAGAACAGCGCGAGCACCAGCAGGCCCGGTGAAATCAGGTAGATGCCGGTGCGGTTCTTGCGTTTCTCTGCGCGCAGCTCATCCTTGCTGCGCAGATCCACGCTCATGATTCGACTCCCGCGTTCACGCTTTCATCCCCGGCCAGCCCGAAGGAGTGCTCGGCGTCCCAGGCCAGGTAGACGGTATCCCCCTGGTGCGCCGGCTGCTGCCCGCGGTTCTGCGAGAAGGTGCCGATCAGCCCGATCTGCTCCACCTCAACCAGGTATTCGGTGGTGGTGCCGGTGAAGGACACGTCGATGACCTTGCCCGTCAGCTGGTTCTCCCCGGCCGCGGCGACCCGGTCGATGGTGATCTTCTCGGGGCGGACCCCGACCACCACCTCCCCGGATTTCTGCACCGCGCGCTCGGCCGGAAGCAGGATCGTGCGCCCGGAGACATCCACGCTGAGCAGGCCGCCGGATTCGCCGGTGACCGTGCCGCGCATCAGGTTGGATTTGCCCAGGAAGTTGGCCACAAAAGCGGTGCGCGGCAGTTCATACAGTTCGCGCGGCGGGCCCATTTGCTCGATCCGCCCGCCGTTCATGACCGCGACCACGTCGGCCATGGTCATCGCCTCTTCCTGGTCGTGGGTGACGTGGATGAAGGTCAGGCCCACCTCGGTCTGGATCTTCTTCAGTTCCAGCTGCATCTGCCGGCGCAGCTTCATATCCAGTGCGCCCAGCGGCTCATCAAGCAGGAGCACCTGCGGGCGGTTGACCAGCGCGCGGGCCAGGGCCACGCGCTGCTGCTGGCCGCCGGAGAGCTGGGCCGGCTTGCGGTTGGCCAGATGCGCGAGCTCCACCAGTTCCAGCCCGGCCTTGGCCTTGGCCATCGCCTGCTTGTCCTTTTTGCGCTTGAGCCCGAAGGCCACATTCTCCAGCACCGACATGTGCGGGAACAGCGCGTAGGACTGGAAGACCGTGTTGACCGGGCGGCGGTGGCTCGGCAGCGCGGTCACATCCTGCCCGCCGATCGAAATGCTGCCTTCACTGGGCGCTTCCAGGCCCGCGATCATGCGCAAGGTGGTGGATTTGCCGCAGCCGGACGGGCCGAGCAGCGCAAAGAATGTTCCGGAGGGAACCAGCAGATCCAGATCCTCGACCGCGGTGAAGCTGGCGAACCGCTTCGAAATGCCCGACAGGTACAGATCAGCACCTGCGGTCACGGTATCCTCAGTTCGTTCTGCCAATGTAGTCATACCCCTATCACTTCCTGAAAAATCGCTCTGGCCTCTGGCCTAGGCGCCGATCGCATCTTGGAACTGCGAGCTGAGCGTGGCTTCCTCATCCGCATCCAGCGAGCGGAAGACGTGCGCGTTGGCCAGATCGTCGTCGGTCGGGAAGATCAGCGGGTTCTCCACCAGCTCCGGGTCGATCTTCTCCATTTCCTCCTTGGCGCCGACCACCGGGCAGATGTAGTTCACGTAGGCGGCGACCTCGGCGGCCACGGCCGGATCGTAGTAGAAATCCATCAGCTTCTCGGCGTTGGTCTTGCGCGGGGAGGCTACCGGAACCATCAGGTTGTCGCTCCACAGGGTGCCGCCGGCCTCAGGGATCACGAACTCCCACTGGTCGTCGTTTTCGAAGTTCATCTGTACCAGGTCGCCTGACCACACGATGCCGGCGATCGCGTCTCCGGAGATGAAGTCCTGCTTGTAGGAGTTGCCCTTGACCTGGCGAATCTGGCCGTTGTCGATGTTCTGGCGCAGCACGTCCGCGGCCGCGCCGAATTCCGACTCGCCCCACTTCCCTGCCAGGTCCACGCCGTTTTGCAGCATGAGCAGGCCCATGGTGTCGCGCATTTCGTCGAGCACTGTCACTCGGCCCTTCAGCGCCGGATCCCAGAGGTCTTCCACGCTCTTCAGGCCCTTCGGGAAGGCCTTCTTGTTCCAGGCGATGCCCGCGTAGCCGGTCTGCCAGGTCAGCGAGTGCTTGCGCCCTGGATCGAAGTCGACATTCTGCAGGCTTGGCAGCAGGTTGGCCGAGTTCGGGATGTTCTCCAGGTTCAGCTCCTGGGTGTAGCCCTGGCGGATCAGGCGCCCGGCCATCCAGTCGGTGAGGGTGATGATGTCCTGGCCGATGTCCTGGCCGGACTTCAGCTGGCCCTGCACCTTGCCGTAGTAGGAGTCGTTGCCGTCGATGTCTTCGGCGTAGTTGACCTTGATGCCGCTCTGCTTGGTGAAGGCATCCAGGGTCGGGTAGGTCTTCTTCTTGCCGTCGTAGTCCAAGTACAGGGTCCAGTTGGCCCAGTTCAGGGTGGGATCTGACTCGGAAACGTCGGTCACCGATACCTCGGACTTCGTACCGCTGGAGCCGCCGGTGCCGCAGGCTGCCAGCAGTCCGGTCAATCCCAGGGCTCCGGCGGTGGACAGCACAGATCGGCGGGAGAAGCTTCGTTGGCCCATGGCTTGGACCAGTGCGCGAATTTGTGGATCTTGCGGTAGTCGTCGTTGCGAGTGCGACATGGCATCCGTCCTAACATCTGCGAAATGTGAGCTGGCACATACGGAAAGTGATGTCGTTCATCCTGTCAGCTATACAAAAGCCAAACAATACCTAAACAAAAGATTCCTCAGATATTTAACGAATCGGAAACGAGAAACTTACAAAAATACCCCTTTCGCAACTGAATCAGTGGCTGTAGGGTCGGTTCAAAGCCCAAAGACCTAGGAGGTCGATATGACGTTACCCTCGCACTCAGCACAGGCCATCGATGAAATTTCCAAGGAGATCATCGAGCAGCTGCAGGAAGACGGGCGCCGTTCCTATGCCGCCATCGGCAAAGCAGTAGGACTGAGTGAAGCAGCCGTACGCCAACGTGTGCAAAAGCTGGTCGAGAGTCGCGTTATGCAAATCGTCGCAGTCACCAACCCATTGGAGCTGGGGTTCACCCGCCAGGCAATGATCAGCATCGTCGCCAACGAAGACATCAGCGGCACCGCCGATCGCATCGCCGAACTGCCCGAAGTGGATTACTGCCTGGTCACCACCGGTTCAGCCGACATCCTCGCGGAGGTCATCTGCTCAAGCGATGAAGACCTGCTGCGCGTGATCGGGGCGATCCGCGGGATCGACGGAGTGCTCAGCACCAATACCTTCACCTACCTTTCACTGAAAAAACAGGAATACAACTGGGGAACACGATGAACACACCACGTGGTACCGATCGCCAGCAGGCCGCTCGCGATCACCTTTGGATGCACATGGCCCGGCACTCCGGGATCTCTCAAGGCGCGCAGGTGCCGATCATTTCGCGCGGCGAAGGGCACAAGATCTACGACGACGCCGGTCGCGAGTACATCGACGGGCTGGCCGGCCTGTTTGTGGTCAACGCCGGGCACGGGCGCGCCGAACTGGCCGAGGCCATGGCGAAGCAGGCCGAGAAGCTGGCATTCATGCCACTCTGGTCCTACGCCCACGAACCAGCTATCGACCTGGCCGAACGCCTGGCCAGCTACGCGCCGGGCGATTTGAACCGGGTCTTCTTCACCACCGGCGGCGGTGAAGCGGTGGAGTCGGCCTTCAAGCTGGCGAAGCAGCACTTCAAGATGAAGGGCAAGCCGGGCAAGACCAAGGTCATCTCCCGCGCGCTGGCCTACCACGGCACCCCGCAGGGCGCACTGGCCATCACCTCGCTGCCTGATATGAAGACCCCGTTCGAGCCGCTGGTGCCAGGCACCTTCCGCGTGCCGAACACCAACTTCTACCGGGCGCCGGAAATGTTCGCGGAGAACGAGAAGGACTTCGGGCTCTGGGCCGCCGAACGCATCCGCGAGGCCATCGAATTCGAAGGCCCCGATACCGTGGCCGCCGTCTTCCTGGAGCCGGTGCAGAACTCCGGCGGCTGCTTCCCGCCGCCCCCGGGCTACTTCGATCGGGTGCGGGAAATCTGCGACGAATACGACGTGCTGCTGGTCTCCGACGAGACCATCTGCGCCTTCGGCCGCATCGGCTCGATGTTCGCCTGCAACGACTTCGGCTACGTGCCCGACATCATCACCTCCGCCAAGGCGCTGACCAGCGGCTATGTCCCGCTGGGCGTAATGGTCGTCTCCGACAAGCTGTTCGAGCCCTTCACCAAGGGCGATAACACCTTCTACCACGGCTACACTTTCGGCGGCCACCCGGTCGCCGCCGCGGTGGCGATGGCGAACCTCGATATCTTCGAACGCGAGGGCCTGAACGATAACGTGAAAAACAACGCCGATGCCTTCAAGGCGACGCTGGGCAAGCTGAGGGACCTGGACATCGTTGGCGATGTGCGTGGGGCCGGCTACTTCTACGGGATCGAACTGGTCAAGGACAAGGCCACCAAACAGACCTTCAACGACGAAGAGTCCGAGCGGCTGCTGCGAGGCTACCTCTCCCCTGCCCTATGGGAGGCCGGATTGTATTGCCGTGCGGACGATCGCGGAGACCCGGTCATCCAGCTGGCGCCGCCGATCACCATCGGGCAACCCGAGTTCGACCAGATCGAGTCGATCCTGCGCACGGTGCTGAAAGAGGCAGCCAACAAGATCTAGTGCTTATGGCCCGCGGGTGCAACCTGCGGGCCATAAATCTGCAAGTCAGCGTCATATGAAGCACCCTATCTTCACGCTTTGTCGTTCAATTGGTGCTTTGTGTCATAGGCCACTAGTCTGTGGTCTAGGACGATGTAGATCGCCTTTGGAAGATGGCAGGAAGCTCATGACTTTGGAACCGACCAGAATCAGGCTCGCGCGGGAACGCGCGGCTTTGAGCCGGTCTGCCCTGGCCGCGTCACTGGGCATCTGCGAGCGGGAACTGGCCCAGGCGCCGGAGCGGCTGGACAATGATCTGGCCGACGCGCTCGGCTGCACCCCGCGTTTCTTCCACCTGCCTGCCGCCAATGGCATCGATACCGAGCGCATCTTCTTCCGCAGTCCCCGGCGAACCAGCACCGCGCAGAAGCGGGCCGCTGCCGCCGTCGGCCGCACCGGCGTTGAGCTTTACCGCCTGATCACCCAGAACTTCGCTTTGCCAGCCACCGAGGTGCCGGATCTGTCCGGCTATTCGCCGGTGGACGCGGCCGGGCAAGTGCGCCTGGATTGGGGCCTGGGCTGCGGGGCGCTGCCCGATGTGCTGCACCTGCTCGAGTCCCACGGGGTCCGGGTGCTCAGCCTGCCACCTGAACTCGATGCGGTGAAGACCTTCAGCTTCTGGGAAGACTCCCAGGCCTATATCTTCCTGGCCTCCGGGTCTGCGAAGGCCCGCCGTTTTGCCCTCGCCCACGAACTCGGGCACCTGCTGCTGCATTCGTCGCTGGGCGCAGGCGGCGAACAGGTAGCGGCCGCGGAATTGGAAGCCGATCAATTTGCCGCGCAGCTGTTGCTGCCGGCCTTGTCTTTGCAGATGCGGATTTCCGATTCCCTGCAGATCCCGCAGCTGCTCACGCTCGAAGAGCATTTCGGTGTGCCGGCCTCGGTGATCCTGGCCCATAGCCGGGCCAGCGGGTTGCTGGGCGAAAAGGCCTACTGCTGGCTCTCCCAGGAGATCGCGCTCGAAGCCCCGGCTCCGGTGCAGCCGGTGACCTCACGGGTCTTCTCGCTGGTCTTCCCTTCGCTGCAACTGGAGCATCGGGCCAGCACCTCGGTGATCGCCCGCGAGCTGGGGCTGCGCGAGGAGCACATCCATGAGCTGACGTTCGGGCAGGCCTTTGTCGTATTAGCCGGCCAGAACGAGCAGGAGCCCGGCGAAATCCATCGCGGACACCTGCGCGCATTGTAGCCGGCGCCCTCAGGGCTCGACGATTTCGACATCAAGCCGCCCCGCACGCCATTGCGCGGTCATCCGCTGCGCCAGATCCTCGGCGGCCAAGGCCTCTTCGGGCGTCATGAAATAGGTGTTGATCCGCAATTGCTGATCCGGGTCCAGATCCGGCGGTAGCAAGACCATGGGGCGGCAGCCCGGGATCTTCACCGCGTGGAAGAGCCCGCAGTGGCGTTCAACGTGGTGGACCGGGCAGCACAGGGACGCCGAATGGATGTCGGTGCATCCGCCCTTCTCCCACGCGTCAAGATGGTCCAGTTCGCAGCGTTCCACGGGCATGGCGCAGCCCGGGTAGGCGCATCCGCGGTAGGCGGCTCGGATCGTCCGGCCCTGCGCCTTGGTGAACAGGCGCTGGGTTCGGCCCAGGTCAAGTGGCAGGGATCGGCCGTTGAGGATGACCGGATAGATTCCGGCGTTGCACATGGCGGCGCGCAGTTCGCCCGGCGAGAAGCCCAGGCCCGAGGAGCTGACGGCATAGCGCGGCGCGCCGCTGAGCATTTTCTCGTAGTCCAGAATGATGCTGACTTGGGCGGTGGCCAGGCCGGCGCGGTTGGAATCCGTTCCGTTATTTGCGCGGTGGTCTTTGAGCAGCAGTGCCATCAGGCCAATCAGCCGGCGCCGTTCGGGTTTCAGGTCTTCCCATGCTGGTGCGGGTTCGGCGGAAGTACCGGCGGCATCGGGTTCGATGTCGGGTTCCGTGTCGGGCTCTGCGCCAGGACCAGGCGGGTCGGCGCTGTCCTCGCGAGCCCAGTCAGGCTTGGTGGCTTCATCGTCCCAGCCCTCGCCCGGATCGCCGGTGAATTCAGCCTCGGCTTCCTGCAGCCCCTGGCGATCCCCGGCCTGCGTGGCCGGGTTGCCGATGCTGGCAAAGTGGGCCTCGATCGCCGCGGCTTGGGAAGGAAGAACGCGCAGGATGTATTCGATCAGCCCGCGACGCGTGCCCCGGCGGAACAGGCCAACCTCGTCCAGCAGCGCTTTGAGCGGGCGTTTGCCGGCTTTGACTTGGGCGACCATGTTGGCGATGTGCTTGCGCGCGGATTTCGGTTCGCTGTGGATCAGCTTGCGGGCGTCGGATTGCAGTTGCTGCTTTTGCTCGGCACCGGCCGCGCCCTCCGGCAGGTCCTTGCGGGTGGACTGCAGCTTCAGCGCGGTGGCAGCGATAAGCCGCGGATCGAAGGCGGAATCGGCGAAGTCCTGAGCCAGATCCTCGAGCCAGGGTGCGGTGGGCGCCCCGGACTCGTCCACCCCGCCGATCAGGCAGTCGGCCTGGATGAGCCGGTCGTGGGCGGTGTTGCGCGGAATATCCAGCCAATCCTGCATGAAGGAACGGGCGGAGCGGAAGGCGGTGCGCCCTGCGGTGGTGTGGCCTTCGGCGGCGGCGAAGTTATCCATGCTGGGATCGGCCCCGGCCTGGGCGACAGCGTGCAGGGAGGGCTGGTCGAGCTTGTGTGCGCCGGTTCGGCGCAGGGCATGGGCGACGCTGATCTGTGCGCGGGATTGCCCGGCACCCAGCGATTCGAGCAGCAGGCCGAAGCAGGCGGCGTGGCCGGCGGAGAGCCCCGGGTCGCTGAGCACAGCAGTGGCCGCGGCGAGAAGTTCGCTCGCGGCGGCCAGATCGGCCAAGGCTTGGGCGGTTGCTGTGCTCATGGACCCAGCGTGCACTCTGGTGCGCAGGGTGGACCGGCGCCGGGATCGAACTGTGGAAAACACTAGCCGTGCATGCGGTACCAGAGCAGCGCGACCTGCAAGCTGGCGCGGGATTCGGCGGAGTCCAGCACCACTCCCAGCTTGGCTTCGAGCTTGGCCAGCCGGGCGTACAGGGTGGGGCGCGAAAGGTAGCCGGCCTTGGCCAGCGCGGACTTGTTGCCGCTGTGCGCGAGGTAGAGTTCGAGCAGGTCAAGGGCTGCTTCATCGACGGGGTTGAGCAGCGAGGCGAGCTCCGCGTGGGCGAAGGCGCGCATCCGGGCATCGCTGCCCATCGCCGAGAGCACCCCGCGCAGGCGCAGGTCGGCGAAGCGGTAATAGGGCCGGGCACGGGTGGGCAGATTCGGGACGATCTCCGCGACCTGCGCGGCCTGTTCAAGCCCGGTGATCGCGGCGCCCAGGGGGCCTTCGGGGCCCACACCGATGGCGACCGGCGAGGTGAGTTGTTCGGCCAGGCGCCGGGTGAAGCCCTGCAGGGTGGAGTCCACCAGTTCGCGGGCGCGCACCGGCAGCAGCAACGAGAGGTAGCCGGGTTTGAGCAGGCCGGCGAGGATGCCCAGGTGCAGCGAGTCGGCGAGCTGATCGAGCTCCTCCAGAAGCGCGCGGTCGGCCAGCTGGGTTTCGGTGGCGCTGGCGGCGGCGGAGGTGGAGATGGCCACCGGGACATAGTAGGGCGCTGGGGCCAGGCCCAGGGCCTGGGTGCGGATGGCGAGCTCTTTTTCGCTATAGCTGTGCCCGGCGGCCAGTTCGTGCAGGGTGGCGGTGCGGGTCTGGTAGAGCAGTTCGCGTTCGTCGCGCCCGGAGAGCCGGGCGATGGTCAGTGCCTGGCCTGCGCGTTCGAGGATCAGCGCGGCCCGGTCATCGTCCGCCAACTCGGCCGGGACGATCAGCCGGCCCCAACGCCGGCGGGCTGCTCCCACCGGGGTCTGCAGCCAGTTCTCCGCCCCGGTGGCACGTCCGGTGTGCTCCAGGTAGCCGACAAATTTGGAGCGGTTAATCCAGTCCTCCAAGTGCGCGTCGGCGTGGGCTAGCACGCGGTGGCGGACATCTTCGAGCACCACCGGGGCGGACAATAAACCGGCGGTCCGCGCGACGATATGGGCTTCGTCGGCTTCGGTCAGGGAGAGCTCGGTGTAGATTTCGTGCACGGTGCGCGAGAATTGCACGGCTTCAAGCTGTTGGGCCACCAGCAGCTGGTGTATGACCTCGGTGATCGCCACAAATCGGGTGCGCCGGCGCAGCACGATCACCGGCAGACCCAGGTCTTCGACCTCGGGCACGCTGCCGGTGGTGTCCTCGATGATCACCCCGGAGGCGCCGGCGGTGCGCAGGGCGGTGATGAACCCGGGGACATCGTGCACATTGCGCAGGGTGGTCAGCACCAGTTCGCGGCCCAGCAGCAGCTCGGTGTTCTCGCTGGATTCGGTCACGTGCACCCAGCGCAGTTCGGCCTCCAGACCTTCGGCGCAGAGAACCTGCGGGTCGCCGGCCTGCACCACGGGCAGCTGGAGGACCTCATTTACCGTCAGCATATTTACACTCCGTCATCGATCTTGCTTAAATCATGACATAGTGCCGGTGTTCCAGGTCACCGCAATGGCCCATGATGAAGGAAAGCCCGATGAAGGACCGTGAAAGGAACACCCGCGATGAGCACCACGCTGACCGACACCCTGCAGCACTGGATCAACAACGCCGCCTACTCGGCTGATGAGCGCACCGGCAAGATCTACAACCCGGCCACCGGCGAAGTCGCCCGCACCGTGCAGCTGGCCTCCAAGGCCACCACCGAGCTGGCCATCGCCGCCGCCGCCGAAGCCTTCCCGAAGTGGCGCGACACCTCGCTGGCCCGCCGCACCGCCATCATGTTCAACTTCCGCCAGCTGCTGGCCGAACGCAAGGGCGAGCTGGCAGCCATCATCACCGCGGAGCACGGCAAGGTGCTCGACGACGCGCTGGGCGAAGTCGCCCGCGGCCTGGAAGTCGTGGAACTGTGCTGCAACGCCCCCTACCTGCTCAAGGGCGAATACTCGCAGAACGCCTCCACCGGCGTAGACGTGCAGTCGCTGCGCCAGCCGGTCGGCGTCTCCGCGATCATCTCGCCATTCAACTTCCCAGCCATGGTGCCGCTGTGGTTCTTCCCGGTGGCCATCGCCTCCGGCAACGCGGTGGTTCTCAAGCCATCGGAGAAGGACCCGACCGCAGCGATCTGGCTCGCCCAGCTCTTCGCCGAAGCCGGGCTGCCAGAAGGCGTGCTGAATGTGGTGCACGGCGACAAGGAATCGGTGGACACCCTGCTGACCGATCCGCGCGTCAGCTCGGTCTCCTTCGTGGGATCCACCCCGATCGCCCAATACGTGTACTCCACCGGCACCGCCCACGGCAAGCGCGTCCAGGCCTTCGGCGGAGCGAAGAACCACATGCTGGTGCTCCCGGATGCCGATCTGGATCTGGCCGCTGATATGGCCGTGAACGCCGGATTCGGCGCGGCCGGCGAGCGCTGCATGGCGATCTCCGTGGTGGTCGCGCTGGAATCGATCGCCGATGAGCTGGTGGCCAAGATCGCCGAGCGCGCCAAGACGCTGCGCGTGGGCGATGGCACCCGCGGCTGCGATATGGGCCCGCTGATCACCGGTGAGCACAAGGCCAAGGTCGCCGGCTACATTGATGCCGGCATCGCCGCCGGAGCAGATCTGGTGGTTGATGGCCGCACCGGCACCGTGGACGCCGAGGGCGAAGGCTTCTTCCTGCACCCGACTCTGTTCGACAAGGTCGGCACCGACATGTCCATCTACACCGATGAGATCTTCGGCCCGGTGCTCTCGGTGGTCCGCGTCGAGTCCTTCAACGAGGGCATCGAGATCATCAACGCGTCGCCGTACGGCAATGGCACCGCGATCTTCACCAACGACGGCGGCGCTGCCCGCCGCTTCGAGGACGAGATCCAGGTGGGCATGGTCGGCGTGAACGTGCCGATCCCGGTGCCGGTGGGCTACCACTCCTTCGGCGGCTGGAAGGCCTCGCTGTTCGGCGACCAGCACGCCTACGGTCCGGAGGGCTTCAAGTTCTTCACCCGCAACAAGGTGGTCACCAAGCGCTGGCTGGATCCCAGCCACGGTGGCATCAACCTCGGCTTCCCGCAGAACGACTAGGAGCATCATGAGCGAGCAGTTGACCGAAGAAATCACCGGCGAGCAGATCGCCGCCGGCAAGCGCGCCTACGAGCTGGATCGGGAACATGTGTTCCATTCCTGGCAGGCGCAGGGGCCCTTCACCCCGATGACCATCCTGAAGACCGAGGGCTCCTATGTGTGGGACGGCGAGGGCAATAAGCTCATCGACCTCTCCAGCCAGCTGGTGAACACCAATATCGGCCACCAGCATCCCAAGGTCATCGCCGCCATCCAGGAGCAGGCCGGCAAGATCGCCACGATCGCCCCGCAGCATGTGAACGAGGCACGCTCGGAGGCGGCTCGGCTGGTCGCCAAGCACACCCCGGGCGAGCTGAACAAGATCTTCTTCACCAATGGCGGCGCGGATGCGGTGGAGCATGCGGTGCGCATGGCCCGGGTGCACACCGGCAAGCACAAGGTGCTATCGGCCTACCGTTCCTACCATGGCGGCACCCACCTGGCGGTGAATATCACCGGTGATCCGCGGCGCTTCGCTTCGGATCATGCCAGCGACGGGGTCGTGCATTTCTTCCCCGCCTACCCGTACCGCTCCTACTTCAACTCCACCACGCCAGAAGAGGAGACCCAGCGGGCGCTGAAGCACCTGGAAGATACGATCCTGCTGGAAGGTCCTGGCACCATCGCCGCGATCATCTTGGAATCCATTCCTGGTACCGCCGGGATCTACCTGCCTCCTCCCGGATACCTCCAGGGTGTTCGCGAGCTGACCAAGAAGCACGGCATCGTATACATCGCCGATGAAGTGATGGCCGGTTTCGGGCGCAGCGGCGAATGGTTCGCGGTGAACCACTTTGATGTGGTGCCGGATCTGATGACCTTCGCCAAGGGCGTGAACTCCGGATATGTGCCGCTGGGCGGCGTGGCCATCAGCCCGGAGATCTTCGAGACCTTCCGTGAGAACGCATACCCAGGCGGACTGACCTACTCGGGCCACCCGCTGGCCTGTGCCGCTGCGGTCGCCACCATCACCGCGATGGAGGATGAGGGCATGGTGGAGAATGCCAAGCGGCTGGGCCAGGAAATCATCGGCCCGCGTCTGGCACAGTTCGCCGCTGACCATCCATCGGTGGGCGAGGTGCGCGGCACCGGGGTGTTCTGGGCGATCGAGCTGGTGAAGAACCGGGAAACCCGTGAGCCTCTGGCCGCCTATGGTGGCAGCAGCCCTCAGATGAACCAGGTGATCGGCGCGGCGAAGAAGGCTGGACTGCTGCCGTTCGCCAACTTCAACCGGCTGCACGTGGTTCCGGCGATGAATATCGAGGACGAGGTGCTCATCGAAGCGTTGGATCGCCTCGAGCAGGCGCTGATCGTGGCAGATAGCTTCGTCGAATAACAACCATGCTGGCAGGGTGGCGCAAGCCATCCTGCCAGTTTTCTTTTTTGCGGGAGGACAATGATGACTTCACCAACCAGCGAACAGCTGCTGGCCGCCCACCCACGGGCTTCAACAGATCCGGATGATCGGGCCCGGGCCAGCGTGGATCGTTCGGGGTTCATCCCGCAAAGCTTTGCCGACGGCGTGGTTTTCGCGCAGGACATCGATGACGTAGTGCTCACGATGAAGCTGGCTTCCGAGCATGGAGTGAAGATCGTACCGCGCGGGGCCGGCACCGGGCTGGCCGCTGGTTCCTGCGCGCAGGCTGGCGAGGTGGTGCTGGATTTGTCGGCAATGAACCAGATCCTCTCGCTGGACCCGGTGCAAGGCATCGCGGTGGTCCAGCCAGGAGTCATCAATGCGGCCGTCAACCAGGCTGCCGGCGAGCACGGGCTGTTCTACGCGCCGGATCCGGCCAGCACCGCCATCTGTTCCATCGGCGGCAACATCGCCACCAATGCCGGTGGCATGTGGTGCGCCAAGTACGGAGTCACCCGCGAATCGGTGCTCAGCTTGCTGGTGGTCCTGCCTGATGGGCAATTGCTGCGCACCGGGCGGCGCACCATCAAGGGTGTGGCCGGATACGACATGAATGCGCTGATGATCGGTTCCGAGGGGACCTTGGGCATCGTCGTCGAGGCCACGCTTAGGTTGCGGCCCAAGCCAAAACACACTGCAACCCTTGTATCCTATTTTCCGGATGAGGCCGCCGCGGCATCGGCTGCTTCGGCTGTGATCGCGGCCGGGCTGACCCCTTCGGTGCTGGAGCTGATGGATGGCAAAACCCTGAGCGCGGTGGATTCGGCGCTGGGTACCGACCACCACAGCCGAGGCGGGGCACTGCTGCTGGCTCAAACCGATGGCTACGGCGCGCACCTGGAGATGCAGGCTTTGCAGGATGCCATCGAACCGATGGCCGGACGCAGCGAGCTGGCCCAAGATCCGCAGCATGCCGAGGCCCTGGTCGAAGCGCGGCGCCAGGCGATCCCGAGCATGGAAAAGCTCGGCACTGTCTCCATCTGCGATATCGGTGTGCCACGCAATCGGCTGGCCGAAGCCATAGCGGGATTGCAGCGGATCGAAGCTGAACGCGGTGTTTCGATTTTTGTCATCGCGCACGCCGCCGATGGGAACCTGCACCCCATCATCGTTGTGCCCGAGGGGCAATCCATTACTACCGGCAGCCCCAAGGCCGCCTTGGCCGATATGTTCTATCTGGCCAAGGAGCTTGGCGGAACGTTGACCGGAGAACACGGTATCGGCCTGCTCAAGCAGGATTGGTTGCCGCAGGAAGTTGGCGAAACCTCTTTGCAACTGCAGCGTCGGCTCCGTGCGGTGTTTGACCCGCAGGGCATCTTGAACCCCGGAAAAGCGATCTAGCCTATCCATACAGTACTGGCTTGGGTAGGGTAAGTACATGGATGGGTTTCTGAAAGTGGATTTTGGTACTCCCCTCATGTTGCTGGGCGTCGCAGTCATCTTTTTCCTGCTCTGCATCCCCATGCTCATCCATGGGCTGATCCGCCGGCGGAAGTTTTCGACCCTGAGGGATGGCGAACAAACATATTCCTTGCGCTCGTCTATCCGAACCGAGCTGATCATGTCTGCCTTGGCTGCGGTGTTGCTGGTGGTCTGTCTGGTTGCCGGGTCCGGCGGCTACGGCCGGGCCATGGATAATCTGCAGGCCAATATCGAACGCGAGTTCTCCCCTACCGAGTTGGACATCCACTTCTGGACTGGCTCCTCGGCGGTGGCGAACATTTCCCTGCCCGATGGCTCAAGCTATGAACCGGCCACCATTTCGCTGGAGGATGGCTATCGGCCGGTGATCAATGAAGCGTCGCGTAATGATCAGCTTCCAGTGAACCCGGACACCAGTAGTTAGCTCAGTTATGAAATACTGATCAACAGAGTATTTACTGCCGTTAGCTTGTGGGAGGACAACAATAATGATGGGAAATGGTGCGCCAGTTGGCGATCCGTTCCAGCCGCATCTGGAATGGGGTCTGAAGGCCTCGTTCGTGGGTTATATTTCTTCCCTCGCTGATGGACGCATTGAAGCGAGCAATGGTGTTTGGCAGGCGGGCAACTCGCTGGTCTTCCCGGCATCCCCGGCTGCTGATGTTCCCGATAATGAGGTCTGGTTCAACGGCCAGGTTTCATTCTCCGGGCACGGCGGCATGATGAAGCTCGACCTGATCGAACCGCGCGTGGAAAACCACGATGAGACCATCACGCTGACCATTGGCACCGCCACTGGCCGTGTTGCCATCGCCGAGCTGACCGAAACTTCCGTCTCGCGGGCCTTCGGCTTGGTCAAGACCCGCTTCTCGGCGGTGCTCACCGAATCCGGTTCGCAGTTGTTCAACGGACAGTACCCGGCAGGCCAGCAGCTCGAAGACCTTGAAGTAGTTCTTCGCGGCTAGCCAGCTCCCGCTGTTGCAGCCGGCAGCATGGAAGCTTGCACGTATATAAGAGGAATGATTCGCGCATGAACCCGCTGATACCTAACGCGTTCGAAATCATCGTTTTCTATATCGTTCCGGTGCTCTTTGTCGTGGGTCTGACCTTCACGATCATCTTCATTGCCCACGCAAGGAAGTCAACTTCCTTTGAGCTCGAATCAGATGAAGAGCACGAGGAAAACGACGAGTAGCCGTTCGAAACTTGAATAGCTGATGCCAGCACCAATTTTGGTGCTGGCATCACTTGTTTGATGACGGAGAAGAATCACGCCGATACGCTGCTACTGGCGCGAGAACTCCGAAGCGCGCGCCACTTGCTCATCGCTCAACGAGTGCCCTGTGTACTTCTCGAACTGGGCTGCGGCCTGCAAAGCGATGACTTCTGCACCGGTGATCACCGGCTTGCCTGCCTTCTGTGCGGCAAGGATCAGCGGGGTCTGGCTTGGGAAAGCGACAACGTCGAAAACGGCTTCGGCGGCAGCGATGTGCTCGTCAGAGAATGACTGCACCTCAGCCTGCGCTCCATCCATGCCCAGAGGAGTGACGTTCACCAGGATCTGGTGGCCAGGGGCTGGATCGGAGACAACAAACTCGTAGCCATACTTCTGTGCCAGTTCTTGGCCGGCCTTCTCGTTGCGGGCGAGCACGGTCAGGTTTTCAAATCCTGCGCCACGGAATGCAGCGACTACGGCCTTGGCCATGCCGCCGGATCCGCGAACCAGCACGCTGTGCTCCACGTTCAATTCGTGGCGCTTGATCAACGTGGCGATGGCTTCGAAATCGGTATTGGAGGCTACGAGGTGCCCATCGGTGTTCACGATAGTGTTGACCGAGTCGATCGCGGCGGCCGAAGGCTCGATCTCATCAACCAGCTTCATCACGTCTTCCTTGAAGGGCATGGAGACCGAGCATCCGCGAATGCCCAAGGCACGAACACCGGCGATGGCTCCGGCCAGGTCCTCGGTGGAGAAGGCCTTGTAGATGAAGTTCAGCCCGAGTTCTTCATAGAGGTAGTTGTGGAAGCGGGTCCCGATATTTGATGGGCGCCCCGACAGCGAGATGCACAGGGACATGTCTTTATTCAAGATGGGCACGAGTATTTCTCCAAAGCTTGTTCGCAGTTCACCACCCAATATACGTGTCCGTGTTCTCGAAATTGTTCACATGCTCGCTCGATGACATCGTGACGAGCGCCCCTTTTGCTGTCTTGGCCCTTCGATAAGCTCAGGTTCCATGAGCAAGGATTTGGAAGCAGGACCCTTCTATCACGGCACCAAAGCGGCGTTGGGCCCCGGCGATTTGTTATCCGCAGGATTTCCCTCGAACTATCGCCCCGAAGTCATCATGAACCATATCTATTTCACGGCCTTGCCAGACGGGGCGGGATTAGCCGCTGAAATTGCGGCGCTGGATGGCACGCCTCATGTTTATGAAGTGGAGCCGACGGGCGATTTCGAAGATGATCCCAATGTCACTGACAAGAAGTTCCCGGGCAATCCCACCCGGTCGTACCGCAGCGCCAGTCCGCTCAGGGTTGTCCGTGAAGTACATGATTGGAAGCGGCTTTCGGCCCAGGAGTTGCAAGGCTGGAGAGACCGCATCGCGGCCATCACTGCTAGCCCAAAAGGCGAAATCATCAATTAGGCCAAATGGGAATCGGCGGTGTCCAAGGCCCCTGACAGGGGCCGTGGACGCCTCCGATTTCGTGGGCTCTTAGCCCTTGATGATCTGCGGCTGGGCCAAGGACTTCAGCCCGTCAATGCCGAATTCCAGGCCGTAGCCCGATTGCTTGGCACCGCCGAATGGAATGCGCGGATCGATGGTGCCGTGGGAGTTGATCCACACGGTCCCGGACTCGATCTGCGCGGCGACTTCCAAGGCCTTGGCCCGGTCGCTGCTCCAGACCGAAGCCCCGAGGCCTACCTCCAGGGAGTTGGCGTGTTCGATGGCTTCCGCGCTGTTCTTGACCTTGATGATCGGCAACGCCGGCCCGAATTGCTCCTCGGTCACCAAACGATTATCCGCAGCGATGTCAGCGATGAGCGTGGTGGGATAGAAGTATCCCTTGGCCTGCTCATCAGGATTCGCGCCGAGCAGTACCGTAGCGCCGGAGTCAACAGCGTCTGCGACCAGTTCGGCAACGATGTCGTACTGGGCCTTGTTCTGCAGCGGGCCCAAGACATTGTTTTCGTCCAGGCCGTTGCCCATCGGCATGGCCTTGGCTACCGCGGTGAGTTCGGTGCACACCTCGTCGTATATCGCCTCGGGGACGTAGAGACGCTTCAACGCAGCGCAGGTCTGGCCGGTGTTGATGAACGCGCCCCAGAACAGGTCCTGGGCAATTGCTTTCGGGTCGGCATCCTCCAGCACAATGCCTGCGTCGTTGCCACCCAGTTCCATGGTCAGCCGTTTGACCGTATCGGCTGAAGATCGGATGATCGCCTTGCCTGTCCGGGTGGAACCGGTGAACATGATCTTGGCGATGTCCGGATGGCTGGAGAGCTTTTCGCCGACCTCGCGTCCTCCGGCGACAACATGCAGGACATCGGCGGGCAGCACCTCATTGAGGATGTGCGCCAAGGCCAGGACCGATAGCGGAGTGTATTCGCTGGGCTTCATCACAACGGTATTGCCCATGCGCAGGGATGGGGCCAGCTGCCAGATGGAAATCATCATTGGCCAGTTCCACGGCCCGATCGCGCCGACAACGCCCAGGGCACGATAGTGCTTGGCCGCATAGGTTTCGCCGTCGTCCACGATGACTTCGGGTTCCACTTCGTAGGCGGTGGCAGCCCGCAGCCAGGCGGCTGCGCCTCCTACTTCGAATCGGGCGTTGGGCCCGTTCAGCGGTTTGCCCTGTTCACGCGAGAGCAGTTCGGCCAGGGCCTCGGCGTTGGCTTCGATATTGTCGGCTGCGGCGTTGAGCAGGCGCTTGCGTTCTTCGTGGCCGAGTTTGTCCCAGCCTGGTTGTGCTGCCTTGGCCGAAGCCACGGCCGCATCGAGGTCCCCGGCGGTTTGCTCGGCGACGCGGCCCACGAGTTCTCCGGTGGCTGGGTCGTGGATTTCGGTTCCGCCGGTTGCGGGTTGGATGGCGTCTAGCAGTTCTTGGGCGTTGGCGAATGCCATGGTGCAACTCCTTTGTGCAGCGATTTATGAAACGGACAATTCTGATGCTGGTTGGGTTCCTCGCCGGCTGAGACGGACCACGACCGCGGCCAATGATCCGAGCAATCCGGGGACGATCACGATGCCCTGAAGGACGAAGCCCAGAACGCCTGGGTCCTCTACGCCGAGCAAGATATCGAAGTTGATGATGATCTGGGCGAATACGTAGAACAATGCAATGCCCGAGACCAATGGCGCGATCGCTCTCGTGATCAGCGAGTCATTCGTTGAATGCCGAGCGAAATATCCAATGACGGCGAAGGATGTCAGGGCCATGAGCAGGACCAGTCCGAAAGCAGCGGAGTTGGTCATCCACGTGAACATGGTGAACACGATGTACATGGGCTCTTGCCCGCGCGATGCCACGGCAAAGGCCACAATCACGACCAGTCCGAGCAGGGACTGGGCCGTTGATCCGGCGATGGGCGCGTGAGTTCTGCGGGAAGTGACGGCCAGGAATTTCGGCAGCGCGCCGCCGCGTCCCATGGAGTAGAAGTACCGGGCGATGACGTTGTGGAATGCCAGCAATGCCGCGAAGAGGCTGGTGATGAACAGGATGTTCGACAGGTCCACGAACCAGGTGGGAGCGTGGGCCGCGAAGAATACGAAGAGCAGATCAGGGCCGTTCTCGGCTGATGCTGCGATGACGTTGTCTGCTCCTTCTCCGACGGCGACGGCGAACGCGGAGAAGGCGTAGAAGCAGGCGATGATGATGATCGCGATCATGGTGGCGCGTCGGGCGGTACGCTGCGGGTCCTTGACCTCTTCGTTGTAGATGGTCCCGGATTCGAAGCCCATGAACGCCGCGATGGTGAATGCCACGACAGCGCCCATGCCCGGAGCCAGGGCATCGGAGAGGTTGAAAGCGGCTTCGGGTTGCGGGGTCTGAGGGGCCAGGGCAAAGGCCATGATGTTATAGACGATAACCACCAGGAATTCGGCGGCAACGATAATCCCGAGAACCTTCACGGAGAAGTCCACGCGGTTCATGCCGAGGAATCCGACGGCCGCCCACGCGACCAGGGCCGTGACCCACCATGGGATTGCCGTATCGAAGGTGGCGTTGATAAAGGAGGAAGCAGCGAATCCGAACATCCCATAGATGCCGATTTGCATGAGGTTGTAGCTCACCAAAGCCACCATCGCCGCGCCGACTCCCACAATGCGACCGAGCCCTTCGGCCACATATGCGTAGAAGGCTCCGGCATTGGGAATGTGCCGGCTCATGGCGGTGTAGCCGATGCTGAAGATGAGGAGCACCGCGCCGATGAGCAGGAAGGACAGCGGTACCGAGCTCATGCCGGTCACCGCATAGTTGGTGGTGACGCCGCCGGCAACAGCGGTCAAGGGTGCGCTGGCGGCAATGATCATTACCACCAAAGCTGGCACGGTGAGCGTGCGTTGTTCCAGTGCCATTCGTTCCCCCAGAGAAATAGATTGTGCTCTCTTCAGGATCTACGCTGCGGGTGGATTCGCGTTGTCATTGGGTGCAGGCTCGTTGTCCCCCTGCGCACAGCTGTGCGCCAGATCTCACTGCTCGGCGCGGTACTTGCCTGGAGTGCAGCCGAATTCCTTGGAAAACATGCGGCTGAAGCCCGCCGCGTCGGAGATGCCGACTCGCGCACCAATGGCCTGGACCGAGAGTGACGAGAGCAACGGGTCGCGCAGCAATCGCGAGGCCTCGGTCAGGCGGCGATGCCGGATCAATGCCGCGACACTATGGGGCTGGTGCTCGAACAGGGCGTGGAGGCTGCGCACAGAGATGAAATGCGCCGCGGCTATTTGCGCTGGCCCCAAGTCGGCATCGCCGAGGTGGGCGTCGATATAGCTGGTGATCTTTTCGCGTTGCCGGGCTTTTGTGTCGCCAGCGCTTTCTGTTCCCAGGACTCCGCCGAGCGCGGTGGCCAGCAGGTCCACTGTGTTGCGCGCCAAGGGGTATCCCCCGTATTCGTCCCATTGCGCGAGATTGGCGCCAAGGTGTTCCATGAGCGGAGCCACGGTGCCGGAGAGCGGATGATTGCCCTTGAGAGCCAAGGCAGTGACTTGACCGACTTGCTGCGTAGAAAGCTTGAATTGTTGATGCGGAATGAGCGCAACGACGACGGTTGCCGGCTTGTCGAAGGCCAATGTGTAGGGGCGCTGGGTGTCATAGATAGCCAGGTCACCGGGCGATAGCACGGTTTCGCGTCCGTCCTGTATCAGCAATCCATAGCCGTCGAGCTGGTAGGAGACCTTGTAGAACTCACCGTCTCCGCTGTTGGTCAGGTCCATGGTTCGTTGCACGGCATGGGGTCGTGCGTGGATGCGCATCAGCCCGATGTCGCCCAGCATGTTGACCCCGAGGGAGGCGGCGAAGTGGCCGCCGGTGACTTGTTCGCTGCGCAGCTGAACGAAGGCGTCAGAGATGAGTCTTGACCACGCGGTAAATGAGTCGACGTGCTGGATTTGATACATGCGTTCCCTCCCCCATGATGCTTCTAAAGTGCGAGGCATCACACCTGAGGGTACGCTCGGCTGGGCGGATTGTCACTATTTTTCTGCAAGCCGAGAATAACCTTGGATCCGCTACCGCTTCAGGGCTGCGAGCAAATCCAGCTGGTATTTCAACTGCTGTTCCAGCCTCAGTGCCGTGTTGACCTCTGCATCCAGGACGCTGCTGGCTTGGGCGCCCATGAGGAAGTTGATCATGGAGTCCCGCGCCATTTGAGTGCGGGCATCGCTGCCGTCAAGGATCTGCTGCAACCATCCATCGAGCATGGTGCGCCATTGATCCATCGTCGACGCGTTGACGTCCACGAGCTTGGAATCGCCCAGTGCGAGGTGCCAGAAGTGAACGGCGATGCGAGCTTCGTTGCGCCGGAGCTCATCAAGCGGGAGGACCTCACGGGCGAAGGCTTCGATCGCTTCCAGGCCTTGGAGGCCATTGGCCTTCTTGTAGATTCGCTGGTTCGTCGCATCGGCAACAAAATTGAATGTCGCGGCCAAGAGCGCATCACGCGTCGGGAAATAGGGCTTCAATGCCCCATTGGCGTAGCCCGCGGCGGCTGCCAAGTCACGCAGATTCAGCTTTTCAATGCCCTCCCTGGCAATGAATCGCCAGGTGACCTCTACGATCTCTCGGCGGCGCTGGTCATGATCAACGATTTTCGGCATGTCTCAAGAGTATCGATTTTTATCTATTTCGCTTCAAAGGGTTGCGCCATGGTGCACCGCTCCGTATTCTCTACACTCATAGAATAATAATTGATGTGGATCACACCATAAGGAGCCTGACTCATGACCAGCACGGCGACCACTGATTTCACCCTGCTCACCGAAGCTGAAATCGCTTTGGTCAAAGAGCTCCTGATGGAGAATGAACTCTTCGGCGAGAACACCCGCATGGCCTACCTGGGCCTCGAAGACCCGCAACTTTCACGTCCAGGACGCTTTGTTCGCGTCATGCTCTTGGACAAGCTCACCAACTCTCCGCGAGATATCGTGTTGGACCTCAGCAATCGAAGCGTGGTGTCGGCACTGGACATCACCCCATCCAAAGTCGGCCAAATGCCGGTGCTGCTAGAGGAATTCGAGATGGTTGAGTCCATCCTGGCCGCCGATCCCCAGTGGAAAGTAGCCCTGGCCAAGCGCGGCCTCACCCCGGAGCAGGTCCGTGTGGCCCCGCTGTCCGCTGGCGTCTACGAGGATGAATACCCGGAAGAGTCGGGACGGCGCATTTTGCGCGGCTTGGCCTTCCGGCAGGACTTCGCCGAGGACTCCGCCTGGGCCCACCCGGTGGATGGGCTCGTGGTCTATATCGATACCATCGCCCAGAAAGTCGATCGCCTCCTTGATCTGCAGGTCGTTCCAGTTCCCGAAAACCACGGCAACTACACGGACCCGGAGCTCACCGGGCCGGTGCGCACCACGCAGAAGCCGATTGAAATCACCCAGCCTGAAGGCGCCAGCTTCACCGTCGATGCAGGCAACCATGTCCAGTGGGAGAAGTGGTCGCTGGATATCGGCTTTGATATGCGCGAAGGCCTGGTGCTCTACAACATCGCGTTTAATGACAAGGGCGTTGACCGCCGCATCCTGGACCGGGCATCCATCGCCGAAATGGTGGTCCCCTACGGCGACCCGTCACCGGTGCGCAGCTGGCAGAACTACTTCGACACCGGCGAATACCTGATCGGCCGACTCGCGAACTCGCTTGAACTCGGTTGCGACTGCCTGGGCGAAATCCACTACATCTCCCCCGTCGTCACCGACGCGGACGGCAATGCGCAAACCATCACCAACGGCATCTGCCTGCACGAGGAAGACGCGTCCATCCTCTCCAAGCACGCCGATGACTGGTCCGGGGTCAAGTACACCCGGCGCAACCGCCGCCTGGTGATCAGCTTCTTCACCACCGTGGGCAACTACGATTACGGCTTCTACTGGTACCTCTACCTCGATGGCACCATCGAATTCGAAGCGAAGGCCACCGGCATCGTCTTCACCTCGGCCATGCTCGACGATCGCTTCGCTTCCGAAATGGCGCCGGGCTTGGGCGCTCCATTCCACCAGCACATCTTCGGGGCGCGGCTGGACTTCGCCCTGGATTCCGGGCCTAGCCGAGTCATCGAGGAAGAGGCCGTGCGCCTGCCGATCAGCAAGGACAACCCGCGCGGCAACGCCTTCACCCGCAGCCACACAGTCCTGGCCACCGAGCAGCAAGCGGTGCGTGATAACAACCTTTCCGCCGGTCGCACTTGGGTGGTCACCAACCCCGAATCCAAGAACTACCTCGGCAAGCCGGTGGGCTACAAGCTCATGTCCCAGGGACTTCCGACCTTGTTGGCCGCGGAAGGCTCCTCGATCCACCGCCGCGCCGAGTTCGCTTCCAAGGCACTCTGGGTCACGCAGCGCGATGCATCGCACCGCTACCCCACCGGCGACTTCGTGAACCAGAATCCTGGCGCCGATGGCATCGGTTCATGGATCGAAGACGACAAGAATATCGACGGCGAGCAGATCAGCCTTTGGCACACCTTTGCGCTGACCCACTTCCCGCGCACCGAAGACTGGCCGATGATGCCGGTGGATACCGTGGGCTTCACCCTTCGCCCCGAAGGATTCTTCGACCGTTCCCCGGTACTCGATGTCCCGGCACCGGCCCGGCATGGCTGCTGCTCAACCAAGGCATCTGATGGTTGCTGCGGCAATAACGCCTAGTGCTTCCCGGCGGCTGATCCCTGCACATCGCGTGCTCGGCTTGGCCGCCCTAGGATTGGCTTTCGCACACGCCCTCAGCTTGGTGGCCACGGCACATCCTTTGGGTTGGACGCTCGTTTTGCTTCTCATGGCCCTCTGGTGCGCCAAATGCGCTTGGGGCGTTTGGCACGGAGCTCCGGCGCAAAAGCTGCTGATCATGAGTGCCGTGATGGGCATGCTCCATGTCGTAATGGCTTTGGGCATGCCTTGGCTGGGCGAACATCACCACACCGCCGGCGGGCATTCAGCAGCGCACGGACTTCCCATGCTGCTCATGGCGTGTGCTGAATTCGCCTTGATGTTCTGGGCGGCGATTCTTTGTCATATTCAAAGCAAGAGATCATCCCTTTTCTCTTAGCTATTGACAGGGGAAAACCCTCAAGATTAGATAAGTAATGAATTACATTCAATTTTCGGGTCTCTTGCTGAGAAGAGGGATAAGCCTTGATCGCCGTCTGGCTCTCAACTGGCATCCTGTGTGCCCAGCTCACCGCAAAACCCCAAGGACCCATGGTTGTTCCGTTGGCTCGATAGCACTCTGACCACTTGGCTATCGACACAGGAAAACATCCATGAGCACCCAGCATCAAATCACCTTTGACCGCCACGAAGCAGAAGTCCCTTCGGCTCTGATCGCGGAATCATTGAAGAACGCAAAGCACACCAGCTACTGGCTGGACAATGAAGATCGCCCGCAACCCCATGCCTCGCTGCACGGTTCGATCACCGCAGAACTACTGATCGTCGGCGGCGGATATACCGGTTTGTGGACAGCCTTGCAGGCCAAGGAACGCGACCCGCAACGACACGTTGTCCTCATCGAAGGCCAGCGCATCGGCTGGGCCGCGTCCGGTCGCAATGGCGGATTCTGCGAAGCGTCCCTCGTCCACGGCGAGGCCAACGGGGATAACCACCTCCCCAAGGAAAATGCCTTGCTCGCCGAACTCGGCGCGCAGAACCTCGATGAATTCGAAACCACCGTCCTTAAGTACTCGATGGACGTCGACTTCATCCGCGAAGGCGCCCTGAGCGTCGCGACCGAAGCCCACCAAGTGGCCTGGGCTGCCGAAGAGGCCGAAGCCTCCGGGGTGGAATACCTCGATGATCATCAAGTCAAGACGGTCATCAACTCACCGGATTTCCTCGCCGGGGCCTTGGACAACAAGTCCACCGCATTGGTGCATCCCGCCAAATTGGCGTGGGAGCTTGCGCGGGTTTGCCGGGAGCTGGGCGTGGAATTCTACGAGCACACCCAGGCAGTGGAAATCTCCGATGCTGCCGGCAAGGTCAAGATCCTCACCGCCGACGGGCAGATCCTCGCGGACCGGGTCGCCTTGGCGACCAACGTGTTCCCATCCCTGCTCAAGCGCCACCGAGCGCGCATCGTTCCGGTCTACGACTACGCTCTGATGACCGAGCCCTTGACCGAGGATCAACGCGCAGCCATCGGCTGGGACCGGATGGTCGGGCTGGCCGATATGAATAATCGCTTCCATTATTCGCGACCCACCATCGACGCCGACGGGAATTTCCGGATCCTCTACGGCGGGTACGATGCCGTGTACCATTTCGGCCGAAAAGTCCGTTCAAGCTACGACAGCAACCAGGCCACCTTCGACAAGCTGGCCGCGCACTTCTTCGGCAGCTTCCCGCAGCTAGCTGACGCGAAGTTTTCGCATGCCTGGGGCGGGGCCATCGATACCTGTTCCCGGTTCTTCTCCTTCTTCGACCTCACTCATGGCGGCAAGGTCGCCTACTGCGCCGGGTTCACCGGGCTGGGTGTCGGGGCCAGCAGATTCGGCGCGAAGGTCATGCTGGACCTGCTCTCTGGAGAGAAGACCGAGCTGACGGAACTGGAATTGGTACGCACCAAGCCCATCCCCTTCCCGCCCGAGCCCGCAGCATGGCTGGGCGTCAAGATCATGACAGATCATCTGGTCAAGGCCGATCATAACGAAGGCCAACGCTCGGCCTTCTTGAAACTCATGGACAAGATCGGGATGGGGTTCGATTCCTGATGACCGGCCTTTCCTCCCAGCCCACCAGCGACGAGCTGCTGGAACTTCCGATCACCCATCATCCGATAAACACCGCGCAACGCATCGAAGGCCAGGTTCCGGCAACCACCGGCTTCCAGCAGCTCAGCACCCTCGGCGAGGCGGAAATCGGCGTTTGGGAAATGTCGCCCGGTGCCCTGCAGGACATCGAAGCTGACGAATACTTTGCCGTGCTCCGGGGCCGCGGGCAGCTGCAGATCCTGGCCGAGGACGGCACCGTGGCCCAGGACTTCACGCTGACTGCTGGCACGTCCCTGCGGCTGACCGCGGGAATGCGCACCCGCTGGACGGTGGCCGAAACCCTACGCAAGATCTACTTCACCCTCTGAATTCCCGCAGGAGAATCATCATGGACTTCTACAACCCATCGCTCGGGCACCAATTCATCAATGGCCAGCAGGTGCTGGGCCAGGGGCCGAAAATACCAAGGGTCTCCCCTGCCACCGGTGAACCTCTGCTCGATGTCGATACTGCCAGCACGGAACAGGTGGATCAAGCGGTGAAGGCCGCAGCCGCCGCCTTCACAAGCTGGTCCGCGTTGACCCCTGGCGAGCGTTCGGACCATCTGTTGGCTTTCGCCCGAGAGCTGCAGTTGCACGCCGATGAGCTTGCCGAAGTGGAAACCGCGCAAACCGGCAAGAGCATCCGCATGTCCACGGAATTTGATATTCCCGGAACGATCGACAATGTGAACTTCTTCGCTGGCGCCGCCCGGAACCTGCAGGGACTGGCCGCCGGTGATTATGCAGGGAACACCACCTCCATGATCCGCCGCGAAGCCATCGGCGTGATCGGCTCCATCAGCCCCTGGAATTATCCGCTGCAAATGGCCGCGTGGAAGGTTCTTCCTGCTATCGCCGCGGGCAATACCATCGTGCTCAAGCCCAGCGAGCTCACCCCTGGCACTTCGATGCTCTTTGCCAAGGCGGCCTCTGATGCGGGCCTGCCCGATGGGGTCATCAATGTGGTTTCAGGCGATGGGCCGGTGGTCGGAACCACCTTGGTGCGCCATCCGCTGGTGAAGATGACTTCGTTCACCGGGTCGACCCCGGTAGGCCTAAAGATCATGTCGATGGCCGCCGAGCGTGGCAATCGTGTTCATCTGGAGCTGGGCGGCAAGGCGCCATTTGTCGTCTTCAACGATGCGGACATCGAGGCCGCGGCCCATGGCGCGGTGGCCGGGTCCACGATCAATTCGGGCCAGGACTGCACAGCCGCGACGCGTGCCTACGTGCATTCTTCTGTTTTCGAGAAGTTCACCAACCGCGTGGCGCAGCTGATGGATGCCATGGTTGTCGGTGATCCAACCGATGCCCAGACCGATATGGGTTCGCTGATCAGCAAGGCGCACCTGGAGAAGGTATCTGCGATGGTGGATCGGGCCCGTCAGGACGGGGCCCGAGTGCTCGCTGGCGGACGCCGCGAGCAGCGGGCCGGCTTCTACTATCGGCCGACGCTGATTGTGGGGGCAGCCCAGTATTCCGAGATCGTGCAGAACGAGGTTTTCGGTCCGGTCTTGGTGGCATTGCCGTTTGAAACGGATGATCAGGCCATTGAGCTGGCCAATGACACGCCTTATGGGCTGGCGGCGAGCGCCTGGACCAAGAACGTCGACCGGGCGATGAGGGCCAGCGCCCAGATCCAGGCCGGTTGCGTGTGGATCAATGAGCACATCCTCATCGTTTCCGATATGCCCCATGGCGGTTACAAGGCCTCAGGCATGGGCAAGGATATGAGCCAGTATTCCTTCGATGAATACACGAACGTGAAGCACGTGATGATCTCCCATGATCCGCAGCCTCATCGACAGTGGCAGGACACTGTTTTCAAACAGCGGCCATAAATCGCCTAGAGGCCTGAAAGCAGCTGGTTCAGCTTCTTCGTAGCCATCCCGGGTTCGGTGGTGGCGAAGAAGTACAGGGCCAGCTGTTTTTGCTGTCCGGCGACGCCGCTGGCTGCCAGCTTCGCGGCGCGCTCTGCCAACCCGTTGGCGTTGCCCAAGTGCTGTTCCTGGGGCAGCCCGTCACGCAGCTTGCTCGGTCGCTCGGCAGCGAGCAGCAGCGGGATATTCAATGCGACAGCGTCGTAGGCCATGGCTGAGGTGTCGCAAATGGCGACGTCTGCCCAGACCAGGGATTGCGAAGCATCCTTGACCGGGTCAATGGTCGATTCGAATCGTGCCTGCAAGGAGGCGACGGCTTTTTTCACTTCGGCCGAGATGTCGCCGGTCTTGGGATGGGGACGGAAGCGCACCTCGAAACGGTCATCATTAACCAGTTGCGCGAGAATCCGCTCGCCCAGCCTGATGACCGAGGAATAGGCCATGGCTTCGGAGTCGCCTTCCCAGGTCGGGGCGTAGAGGACCCGGATCTTTTCCGATGGTCCTTCCAATTCCAGGGAATCGAGCTGGGGGCGACCGATCTGCACCAGATGGGAGGCATCGAATCGCGAAATGTTTTCCATGATGCGCTCTACCGCTGCCGGCCCGGCGACGCAGGCGTAGTCATAGGCTTTGAGCTGGTTTGAAACCATCGAGGCTTTTTCGCTCTCGCCATGGTTCAGGTGGATGTGCGCTGGGCCGTTGAAGCGCAGCATGGTGAAGTTGCGCTGGGCATTGTTCACGTAGCTGATTGATTTGGTGTTCCACTCGCGGAGCTTGGATTCGATGTGTTCCATGGAACGAGTGAACAATACCGGCAGGGTGCTGGCGCCCAGTGCTTGCCGTGCGCTGAGTGAATCCATCAGCACCAGGCCGATACGCAGGCCCTGCTGGGCCAGACGTTCAAAGGTCCCCAGCCAGACACCTAATTGGTAGAACTGGCCGGGGCCTTCGGCAAAGAAGAGAACATGGTCGGCTTGTTGTATTTCCCGTTGGCTCTGGACGATTTCGGCTCGCACCGATCGCTCTGCGATTAATGAGCGTGCTTTACCTGTCGCCTGAGTCAGTTGGGAAGGAATCAATGCCATATACGTAGTCTACGTACCTCTTAGCCGTTGATCGCGGAAGCCAAGTTCGAAATGTTGGAATTCATCCAATCCAAGTAGCTGGAATCGTCCTGAATGGTTTCCGAGAAGTCGACGACAGGCACCTTGCCGGATTCTGCGTTCTTCTTCAGGGCTTTGGTTTCATTTCCCTCGGTCTGGACGTTGTAGGCCAGGATGTCGCTCTTGCCATTGACCAGTAGGTCCTGGGCCTTCTTCAGCGTCATCGGGGCAATGCCTTCGCCCTCTTCGATAGCCTCGCTCAATCCCTCGGGAGTGGTGTTCTCCATGCCGGCGTCATCAAGCAGGTGGAACGGTACGGGCTCGGTCATCACGAACTTCTTGCCCTCCAGCTTGGCATCGCTGAGCTGGGTCTGGAGCTGCTTGATCCCTGCGTTGAATTCATCGGCGTTTTTTGTGTACTGCTGGGCGTTGGCCGCATCAGCCTTGCCGAAGGTATCCGCTAGTTCATCAGCGAGTGCGGACATCGAGTCAAGGTCGTACCAGATGTGCTCGTTGTAGCCGGCATGATCATGGCCTTCATGCGATTCTTCGTCAGCGTGCTCGGCGTGCTCTTCAGCACTTTCGCCTTCGTGTGCTTCTTCTTCCTCATGCTCTTTGGCAATCGGCGAAGTATCCACGGCGTGGATCAGCTGGACATTCGAGGCTTGGTCACTGGGCAGGGACTGGACCAGCGAGTCCATGAATTGGTCGTATCCCCCGCCGTTGGCGAGAACGACATTCGCTTCTGACACGGTGAGCTTGTCACGCGTGGTTGGCTCGTAGGAGTGCGGATCCTGGGCGGCCGAGGTGATGATCTCACTGACGCTGACATTGTCGCCGCCAACGGCACGGGCAACTTGGCCGTAGACGTTGGTCGTTGCTACAACTTTTACGGCAGAGGTGTCGCCTTCACTTGCTTCGCTGCCGGTACTCGCGCAACCGGCGAGGATCATGCCCGCCGCTGGTACGGCAACCGCCATGGCAAGCAAAGAGCGATACTTCTTCATTCTGGTTCTCCATCCAAACAAGATTGCTATTGAGAACAATTCTACATTACTTTTGAGAACCGTTCGCACCTAGGCGTCTGTGTTGGCGGCAAACAGGGATCGTTTGCCGTGCGCTCCGCCGGTACCGGTTGCCTTGACCACCATCACTGCAATAGCCGTGGTCACGGGAATAGCCAGTACCAATCCAATAGAACCAATCAGGATCCGAATAACTTCCTCAGCCATCTCCCCGGAGCTCAACGTCACACCGAATCCCTGGTTGCTCATGGCCGCAATCGCCAAGATCGGCAGGGCCGCACCGGCGTAGGCGAAGGCAATGGTGTACACCGTGGAGGCGATATGGTCGCGGCCGATGCGCATCCCGCGGAAGAACAATTCCTTGGCCGATGCCTTGGGTGAGGTTTCAGCCAATTCCCACACCGTGGCGGACTGCGTAATGGTCACGTCATTGAGCACGCCCATGCCGCCAACGAGCACACCGCAGATCAGCAGGCCCGGCAGGGAGATCTGCGGGGCCACGGTGGCCAGGGTCATCGATGATTCGTCATTGGCCCCGGTGAGCGCCGCGGCATCTGTCAGCCACAGGGCCAGGGCCGCGGTGACCCCCAGACCGAACAGCGTACCCAACAAAGCGGTGGATGTCTTGGCATTCAGTCCGTGGGCAAAATACAAGGCCACGAACATGATGGCCGTGGCGCCGGTCAGGCCGACCACCACCGGATTCCCGCCTTCAATGAGCGCGGGAACCATGAAGAAGATCATGAAAGCGATGCCGCCAACCAGGCCGATGACCGCGCGGGCGCCACGCCAGCCAGCCACCAGGACCACGACCACGCCGTAGGCAATGGCAAGAAGGGTCATCGGCAGTGTCCGCACGAAGTCAACAAAAACATAGGGGCTTCCGCTGGTCGTATCGACCTTTGAAAGGTCCAGATAGCGCAAGGTATCGCCCGGGCGGACATCTCGCGATTGCAGCATTTCTGGCGGGATCTCCATCTGGATTTCTGCTCCGCCTGAGGCCGGCATGACATAGGTGACCGTGCATTCCAGCGTTTTGCCGCCGACGTCCGCCAATCCTTCGGAGGAAGGGCAGGTTTCCACGCCGCTGCGAGTGACCGTGCCGGTGGCCATCGTGGCGCCGCCGGCAGTATCCATCGAGCCGTCGAGGGCGAATTTGTCGTAGGTTCCCTTAGGCCACAAGGCAATGACCATAACCAGGGCCAGCACGCCAATCGGTGCGAGCAGGGCCCACAGTATTATCGAAGCGCGATGCCGGCGCTTGGGATCTTGCAATATCGGTTCGTCATGGTGATGGTGGCCCACTGGGTCTTGCTCCAAATCAATAAAGGCGAATCGTCTGCATCAAGTCTAAGAGCACTTCGGAGGCAACCTTGGGATGATCGATAAATCCTCCGCAAGGTTCATGTCGCCGGGGACGATCAGCGAGAGAATTGAGCTATGAGCTCGCCACACTATTTGCCTCCCCCTGCGCCCAGAGCCGATCAGGAGCAGTCTTTTGCCTTCCATCGGCTCATGCGCCGAAACCACAACTACCGGTGGTGGCGCCCGCTGGCCTTCGCCGGAACCGGGCTGGGATTTTTTGTCGCATCGTTCATCGTCGTCATGCTGATGATCTTTGTCGTGGCCATGCTCAATCCGGCTACATGGGCGGCCGATGCCAGTGGTTCGCCTGACTCGGTATTGACCGCGGCAGAGCTCGACATGGCCTCGCCGATCGACTTCTCCATAACCATGGCGTCATTGATCATCATGATCCCGGCGGTCTATCTGGCATATCTATTGCTTGGCTCCAAGCCAGTCGGCCAGTTGGTTTCCGTGGCGGGAAAACTGCGTTGGCGCTGGTTCGGATTGGCCATTGGCGCTAGCGCATTGCTCTTCGCCGCGTACTTCGCCCTGAGCTTCGCGCTGTCGGCAGCTGGTATAGGTGAGCCAACGGACGCGGCACCTATCAAACCGCCCGCGGATCCATTGTTCTTCGCGCTGCTGGTTATCCTTCTGACGCCTTTTCAATGCGCTGCCGAGGAACTGGTCTTCCGCGGAGCGTTGATGCAGATCATCGGCAGCTGGCTGAAGCATCCGCTCTTTGCCATCCTTCTGCCGGTGCCGTTATTCACCTTCGGCCACCTCTATGACGTGTACGGGTTGCTGGATGTGACAGCATTCGCCATTGCCGCCGGCTATCTTGCCTGGCGCACCGGCGGGTTGGAAGCTCCGATGGCGATGCACATCATCAATAACACCTTCCTGTTCCTGCTCGGCGCCATGGGCCAGATTGATTTGAACGCTACCGAGTCCGGACCGATGTCTCTGGTCTTCTCGGTCGTCTTCACGGCACTTCTGACGTTTGTCTTGGTGAAACTGGCCGACAAGAATAATGTTGCCCGTACCGCCGGTCCGACTCCTGCAGCTGCGCAGCCGCCTCTGTTGCAGCCGTGGCCGATGGCGCATCCGGTCTATCACCAGAACCAGGCTCATTGGGCTCCGCCAATGGATCCGTCCGCGCCACCAGCTTCAGCGCCGTACCCGCAGGATTTCCCGCCAGCCAATGGCTACCCTCCAGCGCCTCCCGTCGACTCAACACCGAACGCCGGAGACAACCACGACCGATAACGGTGACTTGATACAAGACAAGGGGGTTCTTGCCACGATCTTTTCGTGGCAAGAACCCCCTTGTCTCGTTAATTTCTTTTTAGGATTTCGCCCAGCGCAACAGGGCCGCAATGCCCGCGCCGTCCGGAATCATTGAATCAGGGACATAGCGGATCGTCGCATCAGTGAGGGCTGTGGCCCGCAGGAGCACTTCCGGTGCCGGCCATTCGCCGACCACGAGCTCCGCATGGTCATCGCCTTCCTGGTGAGCGATCCACGGTTCTGCGCTCAAGGCACGCAGCGTGTGCTCGTCCTGGTATTGGCCCACGAGAACCGTGTCGGCCTGCGCCGATTGCAACGCGGTGACCACCTCGTCGAGACCCACCGCCAACAGCGATCGTCCGTTGCCTGACTGCGCTGCGACTTTTGCTTCCAAGTCGGCCAGCGCTTTGGATTTCACATCTTCGACCATCTTGCTGATCTGGGCGTCAATCTGCTTTGAATCTGCACCGCCTGTCCTGGTGTGCGAGTCGATGACTTCCACATAATCAAGCAAGGCCGCTGGCACCTGGGCGATGACAGCCTCGCGAGCCTTGATATCCCCGGAGATCACGATCAGGCGAACGTAATTCTCAGCGGACATCTTCTTGATCAGCTCGGCGACTTCATCAGCGTTCCGGCGCACCATTTCATCGGCGGCCGCCTGTGCCTTGGGCTGGTCATATTCGCCGGGAACCTTGCGGGCGTGGTGGATTTCCTCTGGGAGCCCAACAATCCCCTGGCTGGCGATGCGTTCACGCGACGTCGTGTTGTACAGGTGCACTTCGCCGCCGTCCTTGCCTACCTCGGCGACCAGATAGGAGAAGGAGCCACCCCGTGCTCGGGCCAACGCCGTGAAATTCGGGAAGGGACCAACATCCACCGATGGGCTCTGGACCTTGAGGCCTGGAATGATTTCGTTCAGGACAACTTCGCCATCGTGGACGGCGACAAAGCGTGCAACCGGTGCCCTGAGTCCCTCAGCAGGTTCCAACGCACCAGTCAAAGCTTGGACATCGGCAGCCTGGGCTTGCTGGGATTTAAGCAATTTGGCGACGTCGTCGGGAAGCCGGTCAGCTGCTTCTTGGGCTCCCGTCGTGCCCAGTGAAGCATCCACGAGAGCGGTGCTCCATGAACCATTCCTTCGGTAGAGCGAAGCGTCGATTCCATTAGAATCCGCGCGTAGTGCCATGCTGACTCCCTTCCGCACGCGACCCTTGGCCGCGTTGCGACTAGATCCGTGGGACTAACCTAACATCACTATTCAGCGGCTGGAAGAGTTAACCAGAAACTAACTCGTGATTTGGAAGAAATCAGCATGGCGGCAACAATTTACCAACGGCCGCGCCAGTACTGCGGAGGGTGTGATTTCTCGGCTCCAAGCAGCTGCGCGGCGTGATTCGGCCACTGCGGATTGCCCAGGGCGGCCCGTCCGATGCTCACGCCATCGGCCTGGCCCGAGACCACGATATGTTCTGCCTGGATGGCGTCGGTGATGACTCCCACCGCGGTGACAAACGCGTCTTCAGGCAGTGCCTGCTTGACTGCCTGCGCCAGCGACACCTGGTAGCCGGGTCCGGTTGGGCCATGGAATGCGCCGATGCCCGCGCTGGAAAGATCAAAGGCACGGACACCAAGATCATACAATTCTTGGGCCAGCTTGACCGTATCGGCAATGCCCCAGCCTTCCTCGACCCAGTCCTCGCCGGAGAAGCGGATTCCCAGCGGCTTGTGGGCCGGCCAAACAGCCGAGATAGCCTGAACTATTTCGCGTAAGTAGCGGGTTCGGTTTTCATAGCTACCGCCATATTCATCGGTCCGTTTGTTAGACAGCGGTGAGAGGAACTGATGGACCAGGTAACCATGGGCGGCATGGATCTGAATGAGATCGAATCCTGCCTCATCGGCTCGTTGTGCAGCGGCTGCCCAATCCTTAACCGAAGCAGCGATCTGCTCGGTGCTCATTGCCGTCGAGGGCTTCAAACCGAAAATCTCGCTGGAACTTGCGGTGACCGTATCCCAGCCACCTTCTTCTGCACTGATACTGCCGAGCTTGCCGGCATCTTCTAGCTCTTCGAGCCATCCATAGGTTGAAGCCTTGGCGCCGGCATGAGCCAACTGAACACCAATGGCAGCGCCGTGCGAACGCACATACTGGGTCACAGGCTTCCACGCTTCAACCTGTGCCTGGTTCCACAGCCCAGCGTCTCGGTCTGAGATTCGACCTTCGGCAGCAACTGCGGTGGCTTCGGTGATGACCAGAGAGAATCCGCCGTGTGCCATGGAGCCCAAATGGGCTAGGTGCCAGGTGGTTGGAACGCCGTTGCGCTCATCAATGACGTACTGGCACATTGGTGGCAAAACAACGCGGTTGCGTAGCGTCAGTCCTTCGCCGGACTTGGTTGGAATGGTTACGGGGCTAAATAACTTGCTTTCAGGCATACCTAATACGACATTGCGCGCGCAAGTATTATTCCCGCGCTTGCAACGAATTTTAAAAAACGCTCAACAGGATCAGCAATAAAGCGTTTTACCTCTGACTCAACGGTCAGAAAAACAGCAACAAGCCCGCCCCAACAGCCACAGTCCGATTTAACGCTCACTCCCCGAGCAACTAACTGAAAAGTCAACCGGTTTTCAATTCCACAATTCATCATATTCCCGGTGATTCCGCGGTTTCCCCCAAAGAACCACAGACATGGGCACGAACAATATTCAGTAGATTAGTCACTTATCAAAGTGAAGCAAAAGAACAGCGGGAACCCTGGCTATTCTCCGGGGTTCACGGCTCGAACCTGCGCTCCCAGCTCCTTGGAAATCGTCCGTGCAGCATCACGAAGATCTTGAACTATTTTCTCGTCGACTGGCCACTGGTTAGCCGGAACCACCAGAGACAGGGCGGCGACAATCATAGAATTCTCACCAAACACCGGCGCCGCCAGAGAGGACTCACCAATGACGGCTTCCTCATTTTCCAGCGCAATTCCGTTAAAGCGCACTTGCTCAAGTTCGGCATTTAGGAGTTCTGGTTCAGTGATCGTACAACCGGTAAGTTCGGTCAACGGGCGGCTGTGCACGTCGAGTTGCATCTCTGGGATGTGCGCAAGCAGGACCTTGCCTAGAGCGGAGGCATGAGCTGGCAGATTGAGCCCCGTTTCAGGCATCTGTTCGGTTCCATCTGGGCGAGGATCATGATGAATGATCAGTACTTCACCAAGCAGGTTCACACCGAGTCGCGCGGCAAAACCTGTGCTCCGCGACAGTTCGTGCATCCATCGCATGGCACGGGCCCGAACATCGAGCGTATCAAGATAGACACTGGAAAGTTTGAGTAGTGCTGGGCCGAGAACGTAGCGATTTCCTGCTGCTTCTTGGGCCACCAATCCATGGGCCTGAAGGGATTTAACTATCCCGTGAACCGTCGATGGCGGGAGCTCTAACGCAGATGCTAATTCCGAGATACCCAGACGTCTTGCGCCCTGGAGCAGACCGAGTATTTTCGCTGCACGGTCAATTGACTGAATCACAGCGCATGCTCCCATCATCCGTTGACTTCGTTGTTCAACATATCCGTTGGAACCCTTGACAACCAAGGAACCCGAACGGCATTATTTGATATTACCGAATTGAATTCGACATTGTCGAATTTTATTTTTCGTCGTTGACGTTCGTTGTTCAAAGGAGAACCGAAGGCATGGGTGAAAACCGTATGCAACGCCAGAGTTCGACCAAAGTGATCGGTACAGCTCTGCGCGTTCTTGTTAACGCACCAATACTTTCTGCTCCTACCTCCTCCCCCAGCGTCCAGCATTTTGCTGACTCAATTCGGGAAACCATTAGGGGCACCGAGGCAAACCTTTTTCACCAGTCACGTCTTTTGACTATGCAGGGCGTGAAGGTATGAACAGACTACAAAATTCAGCGAGCACGCTGATCGCGGATTCGCTTCGAGGATTCAGCGCTGCTTACCCACAGCTGATGGTCGACGTTGAAGAGCGCATTATCTTCAGCACCATAAGCCGTGCCGGTCGAGTCGGCATTGTCGCCGGTGGTGGATCTGGTCATGAACCCATGCACGGTGGTTTTGTCGGAGCAGGCATGCTGGACGCCGCTTGTATCGGAGAAATCTTCACCTCACCAACCCCCGACCAGATCCTCTGTGCAGCACTGAAGGTAGACACCGGTGCTGGCGTATTATTCGTAGTCAAAAACTACACAGGGGACGTACTCAGCTTCGAAATGGCTGCAGAATTAGCCCAAGCACAAGGCATTCATGTCGCAACCGTCATCGTTGGTGATGAAGCAACACCCGAGGCTATTAGCGACGGCCCAGGCCGACGAGGAATGGGAACCACCCTGATCGTTGACAAGATCGCTGGCGCTGCCGCGGCACGAGGTTTGCCTTTGGAGCAGGTCCGAGAAATTGCCCAACAAGTCGCGGATTCTGGACGCTCAATGGGCGCGGGACTTTCCAGTTGTAGTCTCCCGGCTCTTGGCCGACCAACCTTCGATCTCCCGGAGGGGCAAATGGAACTAGGAGTCGGCATCCACGGTGAGCCTGGACGACAAAGAGTTCCTTTGCAGTCCGCCACCCAACTTTCCCAAACGATAGTCGAGTCGATTACCGCTGAGAGATCATTTCAAGGCCGGCAAGTGATAGCCATGCTCAGTGGCCTAGGCGCAACACCACTGATCGAGCTGTATTCAATGTTTGCCGAACTTCACGACCGACTGAGCGAACGCCAAATTCCCGTGGCACGTTCACTCGTCGGTAACTACATGACGAGCCTGGACATGGCAGGGTGTTCTTTAACCTTGGTTCCGGTGACTGACGAATTGCTTGACCTATGGGATGCACCCGTAAACACACCTGCACTGCGTTGGAAGGATTAACATGTCCGAGAATCTGACTTTAGAAGCAATCGAAGGGTGGATGCACCACTTCTCCACCGAGATCATCAACAATGAACCCTGGTTGACCGAACTTGATTCTGCCATCGGGGATGGCGACCACGGAGTTAATATGGTTCGCGGAGCTCAAGCAATTTCGTCATTACTTGCTAAGGGGTCACCGGACACTATCCGCGAATTGTTCAATGTCGTGGGTATGACCCTGATTTCTCGTGTTGGCGGAGCCAGCGGCACATTGTACGGAACGTTGTTCCTAGAGATGAGTACTAGCAGCCCGAGCGGAACACAGATTCAGGCCTCAGAATTTCAGGTAGCTTTACGCGCCGGAGTTAACGCGGTGGTCTCCCGCGGACAGGCAGTCATTGGCGACAAGACCATGATTGACACACTGGAACCCGCGTCGTTAGTGCTCACAGAATCAATAGCGAACGGCGTGGGACTCAACGACTCGATCGCAGCAGCGGTCAGTGCAGCCAATGCGGGCACCCAGAGTACCTTCCCGCTGGTGGCCCGCAAGGGCAGGGCCTCGTATTTAGGCGAACGCAGTGTCGATCATATCGATCCGGGAGCAGCATCTGCGCATATCCTGCTTCATGCACTGCACGCCAGTATTCGGGCAGGATCAGTCCTGTGATTGGCATCGTTCTCGTTTCGCATAGTTTGGCACTCGCGCAATCAACGATGGAACTGGCATTGGAGATGATTCAGGGGCAACCACCACCGATTCGGATTGCTGCAGGAGCTGATGGAGGATTCGGTACCGACGCCACGGCCATCGCTCAAGCCATTGATGATCTGGCCGAAACCCAGGGTGTGGTGGTCATGACCGATCTTGGATCGGCGCAACTGAGTACGACGCTGGCCATGGATCTTCGTACTACCAATCACCCGGTGCTCATCAGCATCGGACCATTTATTGAAGGAACCATGGCAGCGGTGATTGGTGCAAGGTCGGGAAGAACCTTAACCGAAGTTGCCTATGAGGCGGACAACGCGCTGGCGGCCAAATCCACGGTCGGCTCCGGTGCAGCAGCCGATGTTGCTAGCTCGAATATGCCCCGGGGCACCGAGGTAGCCAGCAGCCAAGAGGTACTGATCAACCAATTCGGAATCCATACCCGCACTGCTTCTGCGCTGGTGCAACTGGCAGCCGAGTATCGCTCTGAGATCTGGTTGAGCAATACCACTTCTGGACGAGGACCAGCCAACGCAAGCAGTCTGATTGAGCTTCTTTCCCTCGGAGCCCAGAACAACGACCAAATCCTCATCAAAGCCCAAGGCATTGATGCCACCCAAGCCGTGCAGGCCATACAAAACTTGGTTCGTCAGGGTTTTGGCCAGCTATCGCCTAACCCCGTCCGACCATAAATCCCATTTCACCACGCAATAGGAATCGGAGCAGTCCAATGCCCAACGCAGTGCGTCGTCACCTCATCAACAACCCACAAAATGTCATCGATGAAGCTTTGGAAGGCTTCGCCTTGACCAATCCTCATCTGGTGAATTTTGATCCAGAAAACAACCTGATTTTGCGCAAGAATCCGGCGCAAGGAAAAGTCGGGCTGGTCTCCGGAGGAGGCTCTGGCCACGAACCATTGCATGCCGGATTTGTCGGTAACGGCATGCTGGACGTCGCAGTCTGTGGCGCAGTCTTCGCAAGTCCCACCGCTGCTCAAGTGCTAGCTGGCACCGTCGGCGCAGACACCGGAGCAGGTGTGGTGCAGATCGTGAAGAACTACACCGGGGACGTTTTGAACTTTAGTATCGCCGGCGAATTGGCTGACGATGAGAACATCGCTGTCGAGCAGATCATCGTTGATGATGATCTGGCCTCGCAGAAAAGTGAGGGTGGGCCCGGACGTCGTGGGACTGCCGCGGTGCTGACCGTCGAAAAAATCTGTGGAGCGCTGGCCGAACGCGGAGCTGACCGTGCAACTATCGCTACGATCGGACGCGATGTAGTTTCTCGTTCGCGCAGCCTGGCCATCGCTTTGGACGCTGGCGCACACCCGGGTGAGTCCACCGCAGCCTTTGAACTTGAACCACATGAGGTCGAATTCGGGATTGGCATTCATGGTGAACGCGGTACCGCACGCATCAACTACGCCAGCGCAGATGAACTAGTTGAACAGCTGGTCACCCCATTAGTGGAAAGTTTGGAAATCAAACGCGGTCAGTCGGTAATCGCGCTCGTGAACGGACTCGGAGGCGCCTACCCACTTGAGCTATCCATCGCTGCCCGCAGGGTGCACGGACTGCTGAACGCCAGCGGTATCAGCGTCGCTCGTTCACTGGCCGGTAGCTACGTGACCTCACTGAATATGCACGGATTATCGGTGACGCTCACTGTCGCCGATGACGAATTGGTCAAGCTCTGGGATGCTCCGGTACGCACCAGTGCCCTGAGCTGGTAACCACCACTACTTATCAAGGAGAGAACATGACTACGCAAATCAACGGAACTTTGGCTCTGGCTTGGTTCACGTCCTTTGCCCAAGACTTCGACTCGGCTCAGGCAGGTCTGACTGAGTTGGATCGACTTGCCGGTGATGGCGACTTCGGGACGAATATATCCTCGGCCCTGGGTAGGGCCCGCGAGGCTTTACCGGCTGAATCCGAGGCCACTTTCACTTCCGTGTTCAAGGGCGCAAGTAGTGGTTTCATGGCCACCGGCGGCACCAGCGGTCCACTATTTGGCATGTGGTTCCGCTCAATTGCCAAGAGTGCCACCGATGAGAGCGCTTCTTTTTCAGACCTCGCGGCAGGTATCGCTGCTGGTCTGGCGACCATCCAGAAACTTGGTGGCGCCAAGGTGGGCGACAATACGATGGTTGACGCGTTAGAACCGGCATCTGTAGCCCTGAGCGCTTCGGCAGAACAGGGCAGCACGCTGGCCGAAGGTCTTCTGGCTGCGGCGCAGGCTGCTCGCAAGGGAGCCGAATCCACCGAAGAATTGATTGCCGCCCGCGGGCGTGCTAGCTACGTGGGCGAATTGGCCCGCGGCGTGCTGGATCCAGGAGCGGTCACCGTTGCACTGTTTTTCCAGGCAGGTGCCAACACTATCGGCGAGCCCCAAGAATGGACGCCCCTGATCACCGCCAAATCCTAAAGCCCCTCAACCACCAAAAACGCAGCGTGCCACCGGAGAAATCCGGTGGCACGCTGCGTAGTTTTAGCGAATTAGCATTCGACCACGTTGACGGCCAAGCCACCCATCGCAGTTTCCTTATATTTGTCGCTCATGTCTTTGCCGGTCTCGCGCATGGTGATGATGACTTCATCGAGGGTGACGTGGTGGTCCCCGTCGCCCATTAAGGCCATCTTCGCCGCGTTCACTGCCTTAGAGGCAGCAATCGCGTTGCGCTCAATGCATGGAATCTGCACGAGGCCACCAATCGGATCACAAGTCAGACCAAGGTTGTGCTCCATGGCGATCTCCGCAGCATTTTCTACTTGCTTAGGAGTGCCGCCCAAGATTTCAGCCAGACCACCGGCGGCCATCGATGAGGCCGAACCGACTTCACCCTGACAGCCAACCTCGGCACCGGAGATTGAAGCCTGTTCCTTGTACAGCACACCCACGGCTCCTGCGGTGAGTAGGAATCGAACCACTGCGTCGTTCTTTTCCTCGTCATTCCAGTACTTGGCGCCCGGGGCGTAGTGGGTTGCATAGAACAAGACTGCCGGGATGATGCCCGCGGCTCCGTTAGTTGGTGCGGTCACCACCCGTCCGCCCGAAGCGTTTTCCTCGTTGACGGCCAATGCAACCAGGTTGATCCATTCCTGCCAGTAGACCGGATCACGATCCTTGTCTTCCTTGCGCAAGCGTTCATGCCATTCTGGTGCGCGGCGTCGAACTTTAAGCCCACCGGGAAGCACACCGTCACGTTCCAAGGCAGAATCCTTGCAAGCTTCCATCACTTCATAGATATGAATCAGACCGGAGCGAATCTCTTCGCGGCTACGGTAGGTCAGCTCATTGGCCATCATGATATCGGCGATGGACTTGCCGGTAGCGTTCACATGTTCAAGAAGCTGCGCTGCCGTGGTGAAAGGGTAAGGCTGCTGCTGCAGCTTCTCTTCCAAAGTCTTTTCAATACGTTCTTCAGCACCTTCACGGACAATAAATCCGCCACCGACCGAGAAGAAAGTTTCATTGACCAGTTCATTGCCCTGGGCATCAAAGGCTATGAACTTCACGCCATTGGTGTGCCGTGGCAATACGGTCAACGGGTGCTGGATGATGTCCCCGACGGTGTACTTCAAATCTTTGCGCTGATCTAGCTGTGCAGCTAGTTGCAGGGTGCCAGAGTTTTCCATCTGTGCCAGTCGGTCATCAACTTGGGCGGGCAGGACAGTCTCCGGTTCAAAACCTTCAAGGCCCAACATGATGGCACTGAACGTTCCGTGTCCACGGCCGGTTGCGGCCAATGAGCCGTACACATCAACCCTGATAGTATCCAGGGCTTGGATCTTCTCTTCGCGGATTACTTGGGCAATGAATGCGTGGGCCGCGCGCATTGGCCCCACGGTGTGGCTAGAGGACGGACCAATGCCGACCGAGAAAAGATCGAATACGCTAACCGCCATAGCGGGTCACATCCTTAGAACATGGGTAATCCGGGGTGCTCACTCCGGACAGATTATGTGGTGTACAAGGGGTCATCCTTGCCATGGCTCATCCGTACAGCGTTGGGTGAGCTACTACAGATGAAAGACTGCGGGCCCGAAAAGCGAATGTTTCCGCCTTCCGGGCCCTCATCTTCACAAGATGATATTACTCGGAAACCTTGGCCAGATCCGGGTACAGCGGATGGGCCTGCGCCAGCTTCAGGACCCGGTCCTTCAGCTCTGGCAGGACCGAGGTATTGCCATCAGCGCCAGCGATCAGGGTCTGGGCGATGATCTCGGCGACTTCAGCGAAAGCTGCCTCCGAGAAGCCACGGGTTGCCAGCGCCGGGGTACCGATGCGCAGACCCGAGGTGGTCATTGGCGGGCGTGGATCGAATGGCACCGCGTTGCGGTTAACCGTGATCTCCACCTGTGCCAGGAGATCTTCGGCCTGCTGGCCGTCGAGCTCCGAGTTGCGAAGGTCAACCAGGACCAGGTGCACATCGGTGCCACCGGTCAGCACGCTGATGCCCTTGGCTGCCACGTCGTCCTGGGTCAGGCGCTCGGCAAGGATCTTGGCACCAGCCAAGGTGCGCTGCTGGCGCTCCTTGAACTCTTCGGACGCAGCGATCTTGAAGGCTACAGCCTTGCCAGCGATCACGTGCTCCAGAGGGCCGCCCTGCTGGCCTGGGAAGACTGCGGAGTTCAGCTTCTTGGCGATTTCAGCGTCGTTGGACAGGATGATGCCGCCACGAGGACCGGCGAGGGTCTTGTGGGTGGTCGAGGTGACCACGTGGGCATGCGGCACAGGAGACGGGTGCAGGCCTGCTGCGACCAGGCCAGCGAAGTGTGCCATATCCACGAACAAGTAGGCGCCGACCTTGTCAGCGATTTCACGGAAGCGCTTGAAGTCCAGCTGGCGTGGGTAAGCCGACCAGCCGGCAACGATCATCTTTGGCTGGTGCTCTAAGGCAAGGCGCTCGACCTCGTCCATGTCCACAACGTTGGTCTCTTCGTTCACGCCGTAAGGAACGATGTTGAACAGGCGGCCGGAGAAGTTGATCTTCATGCCGTGGGTCAGGTGTCCACCGTGAGCCAGGTTCAGGCCCAGTACGGTGTCGCCTGGGCGAACCAGTGCGTGGTAGACCGAGGCGTTGGCCTGGGCGCCGGAGTGCGGCTGGACGTTGGCGAAGTTCGCGCCGAACAGTTCCTTGATGCGCTCGATAGCCAGGGTCTCGATGACGTCGACTTCTTCGCAGCCACCGTAGTAGCGGCGGCCCGGGTAGCCCTCAGCATACTTGTTGGTCAGCACCGAGCCCTGGGCCTGCATGACGGCCTGGGCGGTGTGGTTCTCCGAGGCGATCATTTCCAGGCCGCGCTGCTGGCGGGCCAGCTCTGCGTCGATGCGCTGTGCTACCTCTGGATCGAGGGCTGCCAGCGACTGGGTCAGGGATGCTGGTGCTAGGGATTCAAAAGTCTGGTTGCTCATTACTGGACGTCTCCACCGTTCGCGCTTGCGTAGTCTGCTGCCGAAAGCAGCGGGCCTTCTTCGGTCACTTCTACGGTGAACAGCCAGCCGGCACCGTAGGGGTCTTCGTTCAGGATTGCCGGGTTGTCAACGGCTTCGTCGTTGATGGCAACCACGGTGCCGGTCACTGGCGAGTACAGGTCGGAAACCGACTTGGTGGATTCCACCTCGCCGCAGGTTTCGCCGGCGCTGACGGAATCGCCAACCTCTGGCAGGTCCACGTAGACCACGTCGCCCAGGGCGTCTGCAGCGATCTGGGTGATGCCGACCTTGGCTGGGGACGATGCGTCGATCCACTCATGTTCTGCCGAGTAGCGTAATGACGAAAGAACTTTACTCACGGTATTTCCTCTCCCAAGGGAATAAGCGGGCGTATGGCTTGGCCCTACTGATGTTTAACGTTACTTGGCTCGCGTGTAGAACGGCAGTTCGACGACGACAAATGGCAAAGTCTTACCGCGCAGATCAACCTCTAGCTCGGTGCCGACTTCACTGTATTCTGCATCCACATACCCCAGTGCTACCGGGTAGCCGAGGGTCGGAGATGGCTGTCCTGAGGTGATTTCACCAACAGTGGCCCCGTCCTTGACGATAGCGTAGCCACCGCGTCCGGCGCGCTTGCCCAGGCCCTTCAGACCAACCAGCTTGCGTGCCGGGGTCTGCTCTCTCAGGGCTTCCAAGGCCTTTCGACCCACGAAGTGTTCTGCCTTCTTGAAGGAGACCACAGGGCCAAATCCCGCATCAAATGGGGTGCGTTCGAGGCTCAGCTCGTTGCCGTACAACGGCATGCCGGCCTCCAGGCGAAGCGAGTCGCGGGCGGCCAGGCCGCACGGAACCAACTCGTGATCCGCACCGATGTTGATGATCTTGCTCCACAGTTCGGCGGCATCTTCGTTATCGATGATCAATTCGAAGCCGTCTTCACCGGTGTATCCTGTGCGCGCCAAAAGTACGTCGATACCGCCGAGCACCAGATTAACCGCCGCATAATATTTCACTTCTGTGACGCTCTGGGCACTCTGCTCATCGGCGGCGAGCTTGCCGACGATGGCTTCGGCGTTCGGTCCTTGGACCGCGATCAGGCTCTGGCGTCCCGAGGCGTTATCCACCTCGACGTCGAATCCGGCGGCCCGCTCTTCCAAGGCGGCGGCCACGACATCGGCGTTGCCGGCGTTGGGGACAACCAGGTACTTTTCTTCTTCCAAGCGGTACACGATCAAGTCATCGATGATCTTGCCTTCATCGTTGAGGATCAGCGAGTACTTGGCCTTGCCCACCTTCATGATGGTGAAGTTGCCAGCCAGCGCGGTGTTCAACGCGGTGCCGGCCTGTGGACCGGAAAGGTACACCTCGCCCATGTGGGACAGGTCGAACAGGCCCGCGGTGGAGCGCACCGCCTTGTGCTCTGCCAGTTCCGAACCGTACTTCAGCGGCATGTCCCAGCCGCCGAAGTCGGTGAAGTTCGCGCCGAGTTCCGCATGCTGGGCATGCAGTGCGGTGTGCTTGAGTTCTTGGGTGGTCTCAGTCATCTCAAGGTCTTCCTAGTCTTCGAAGGCTTCAGGAGCAGGGCAGGAGCAGATCAGGTTGCGGTCGCCACCGGCGCCGTCGATGCGGCCCACGGCCGGGAAGTACTTGTCGGACTTCAGGCGGGCTACCGGGAAGGCGGCCTGCTCCACCGAGTACTTGCGATCCCAGTTGCTGTTGACCACGGCCGAGACGGTGTGCGGTGCGTTGCGCAGCGGGGACTGCTCGATGCTGTAGATGCCCGAGAGCACTTCTTCCATTTCCTGGCGGATGGTGATCATCGCTTCGATGAAGCGCTCGATCTCGCCCAGGTCCTCGGACTCGGTTGGCTCGACCATAAGGGTGCCGGCTACGGGGAAGGACAGCGTTGGTGCGTGGAAGCCGAAGTCGATCAGGCGCTTGGCCACGTCTTCGGCGGTGACGCCGGTCTTGGCGGTCAGTTCGCGCAAGTCCAGGATGCACTCGTGGGCAACCAGGCCCTTGTTGCCGGTGAACAGTACTGGGAAGTGCTCGTTCAGGCGCTTGGCGATGTAGTTCGCGTTCAAGATCGCGTGCTTGGTGGCTTCGGTCAAGCCTTCGCCGCCCATCATGGCGATGTAGGCCCAGGAGATCGGCAGGACGCCGGCCGAGCCGAAGGCGGTGGCCACTACCGGCACACCGTCACGCTCGGTGTAGGTGCCCGAAGCATCGCCAGGCAGGAATGGCAGCAGGTGCTCGCCTACGCCGATCGGGCCTACGCCTGGGCCGCCACCGCCGTGGGGAATGCAGAAGGTCTTGTGCAGGTTCAGGTGCGATACGTCGCCGCCGAACTTGCCTGGCTGGGCCAGGCCGACCATGGCGTTCATGTTTGCGCCGTCGATGTACACCTGGCCACCGGCTGCGTGGATCTTTTCGCAGACCTCGCGCACGTCGGCGTCGTAGACGCCGTGGGTGGATGGGTAGGTGATCATGATGGCGGCCAGCACGTCCTTGTTGGCCTCGATCTTGGCATCCAGGTCATTGGCGTCGATGGTGCCATCGGCTGCGGTCTTCACAACCACGACCTTCATGCCGGCCAGCACTGCCGAGGCGGCGTTGGTGCCGTGGGCGGAAGCCGGGATCAGGCAGACGTTGCGCTGGCCTTCGCCGCGCGATGCATGGTAATCCGAGATGGCCAGCAGGCCTGCGTACTCGCCCTGCGAGCCAGCGTTTGGCTGGATGGACACGCCAGCGTAGCCGGTGATTGCGGTCAGGCGGCCTTCCAAGTCGGTGATCAGCTCGCGCCAGCCCTTGGTCTGCGCTGCAGGAGCGTAAGGGTGGATGGAAGCGAATTCCGGCCAGGTGATGGATTCCATCTCGGCGGCGGAGTTCAGCTTCATGGTGCACGAACCCAGCGGGATCATGGTGCGGTCCAGGGCCAGGTCGCGGTCCGAGAGGCGGCGCAGGTAGCGCATCATCTGGGTCTCGGAGGAGATGGTGTTGAAGATCGGGTGGGTCAGGTAGTCGCTGGTGCGCTGCTGCGATGCCGGGATCTCGAAGCCTTCCGGAGCGGAGAGCTCAACGCCGAAAACGGCCAGCAGGGACTTGACGATGTCCGAGGTGGTGGTTTCGTCGGTGGAGACGCCCACCTGGGTGTCGCTGACCTTGCGCAGGTTGATGCCTGCTTCGACGGCCTTGGCGATGATCTCTTCGGCGTTCTTCACGTTCACCACGACGGTGTCGAAGAAGGTGTCCGAGGCCAGTGTGAAGCCGCCGGATACCAGCGAGCTGGCGATCACGCGGGCGTGGTTGTTGGCGCGGGTGGCGATCTGCTTCAGGCCTGCCGGTCCGTGGTAGACCGCGTACATCGAGGCGCAGATGGCCAGCAGGGCCTGCGCGGTGCAGATGTTGGAGGTGGCCTTCTCGCGGCGGATGTGCTGCTCGCGGGTCTGCAGGGCCAGGCGGTAGGCAGGCACGCCGGCGTCATCCACCGAAACGCCGACCAGGCGGCCTGGCATGGAGCGGGTCAGGCCATCGGCTACTGCCATGTAGGCTGCGTGCGGGCCGCCGAAGAACAGCGGAACGCCGAAGCGCTGGGTGTTGCCCACGGCGATGTCGGCACCCTGCTCGCCCGGAGGGGTGATCATGGTCAGTGCCAGCAGGTCGGCGATCACGGTGACCATGGCGCCGGCTTCCTTGGCGGCAGCGATGATGCCCTCATGCTCGGCGATGGAGCCGTTGCTGCCTGGCTGTTGCAGCACGATGCCGGAGATGTCGCCTTCTGGCAGGCCGGCGGAGAGGTCAGCGACCTCGACCTCGAAGCCCAGCGCGTCGGCGCGGCCCTGCACGACCTTGATGGTCTGCGGGAAGATGTTGGAGTCCAGGACGGTCTTGCCCTTGGCCTTCTTCTTGTTGGCGCGGCGCATCATCAGCACGGCCTCGGCGGCGGCGGAGGATTCATCCAGCAGCGAGGCGTTGGCGATCGGCAGGCCGGTGAGGTCCATGACCATGGTCTGGAAGTTCAGCAGGGCTTCGAGGCGGCCCTGGGAGATTTCCGGCTGGTACGGGGTGTATGCGGTGTACCAGGCTGGGTTTTCCACGATATTGCGGCGGATCACCGCTGGGGTGATGGTGTCGTAGAAGCCCTGGCCGATCATCTGGGTCTTCATGACGTTCTTGGAGGCAAGGTCACGCAGGTGGGCCAGCGCTTGGGTTTCGCTCAGGGCCGCTGGGATATCCAGCATGGAGTCTTGGCGGATGTCTGCCGGAACGGCGGTGTCGATCAGGTCTTCGAGGCTGGCGTAGCCCAGAGTCTGAAGCATGGTGTCTACGTCGGAAGGACGCGGGCCGATATGGCGGGCAACGAATTCGCTATTCGTAGAAGCCGAAGTCTGCGTGATGGTCATGGTGCTGGAGTCTCCACGGGGATCTGTCTTGGCGCATGCCAAAGGAAGGACGCTTTGCCTCCCCATCCCTGTTGCACTACCTGAGAGTTTTACACGTCCGGCCAACTAAGCCGGGCGCTTGCACCTTCGGTGAGCCGGGTCTGGCCGGCTTCTTTCCAGAGTTGCCTCGTGATGGCGGTACGGGGGCCTGAGAGTTTCCTGGGGAGGAATTGCTCCTACGGCGCCCGTCCATGGTGTGAACGGGACTCTCCCGCCATCCGTCTATGGCGTGTGCTGCCGGCCGGAGACCTGCAGCACACCACCATGTTACCTGCCACGCGCTATACGTCAAAGACGTTGCGGCAGAAAAACCGTCACAAAACTTCTAGTTAACGCTGGCTGACAGCTGCACGTACTTCGGATACTTTGCTGACAACGAATCTCCCGAGGAGGTTCCGGTCAATCGGCGCTTGATCCACGGCACCAGATGCTCGGTGGCCCAGCCCAATTCTTCCTTCAGCTTTTCTCCGCGCGAGTTCACGGCCAAGTCAGGCAGAACCGGCGCCAGGATCTTGTCGGCCCAGTTGCCCTCGGTGACCTGGTGCTCGCCCAGGACGTTGAGCACCTTGGAGGCCATCAGCGCATGGCCCAGCTCGTTCATGTGCAGACGGTCAGCCGCCCAGTAGCGCAGGTCGGAGAATTCGCGCCAGCGCCAGTAGTCGGCGACGATCGCCCCGTGCTTGTCGGCGATCTCGCGCACCTTCTCGTTATAGATCGCGGTGCGCGGACGGGTCTTGGAGAACAACGGGGACTCGACGGTATCAAAACCGGTGAACAGCATGACGGTGCTGCCGGTCTCGGCGAAGCGGCGGACCATGCCTTCATAGCCGTGCATCAGGGCATCGAGGTCCGCGGTGGGGCGCAGGATGTCATTGCCGCCGGCGTAGATGCTCACCAGGTCCGAGGCCAGAAAAAGCCCCTGGTCCAGCTGCTGGTTGATGACCTGGCCGATTTTTTTGCCGCGCACCGCGAGGTTGGCGTACTCCCAGTCCCCTTCGGCGCTGAGCACCTCGGCTACGCGGTCGGCCCAGCCCCGCGCCTGGTTGGGGCGGGCTGCGTCGACATCGCCGACGCCCTCGGTGAATGAATCACCCAATGCCAGAAATTTCTTCACTTCAATCCCACTTCGTATTTCTGCTCTTCTTGCGTTGCCCTGGCGGGGGCTAGTTGGATTTCGCCTTGGCGTTCTTCGCCAGGATGAGCTGGCGCGCCAATTGGCTCAGCTGCACCCCGGTGGAGGTGTCCTTGGGCCCTTCATTGCGTGAAGGGATGTAGCCGAAGCCCAGCTGATAGGCGGGGTCGGCGAAGGCCAGCGAGGAGTTCGCCCCATCATGCCCGTAGGCGAAGATGGAGCCGTAGTTGTTGCGGGCGGTGGCTTTCATGAAGCCCAGGGCGAAGGCCTGCAGCAATCCGCTGGTGCGGTCGTGGCCGTAGACCAGTTCGGTGGAAACCTGCGCCCAGGTGTCCGCATTGAGGAACCCGTTGGCGGCACCCAGGGAAGGCACCGCGCCGAAGGATGCGGCGTAGATGGCGGCCAAGCCTTGGGCGTTGGCGACCCCGCCCATGGAGGCCGGGCCCAATTCGCGCACCTGCGCGGCATTGGCCAGTTCATGCCAGTTGTAGACCGGGCCGTCGGCCAGCGCGAATCCGGAGGCGGAGTTCACGGCCAGGCCGGCCGGGGAGAACGGGTCGAAGAATTCGCTCGGGGCATCTACTGCGGGCAAGACGTCGCGGTAGCGGGATTCCAGCGAGGGGTCCTGTCCGATATAAACGTCGACACCCAGCGGCTTGCGGATGCGTTCTTCGAAGACTTCCTTCAGTTCCTTGCCGGCGACGCGGCGGACCAGTTCCTCCATGAGCACGCCCATGGTGATGGCGTGGTAGCCCACGATGTTCTGCCCCAGCGGCCAGATGCTTGGCATGGAGGCCAGGACCTTGGCGTATTCGGCGGAATCCAGCAGGATCTGGCTGGGTACTCCCCCGGGGACGCCGAGCACGCCGGCCTGGTGGCTGAGCACTTCGCCAACGCTCAGCGCGCTCTTGCCGCTGGCGCCGAATTCGGGCCAGTAGGTGGTCATGGGTGCACTCGGGTCGATGAGCCCGTCTTGGACAAGCAGTGCGACAACCAGGGCGCTCAGGCCCTTGGTGCAGGAGAAGACGCAGGTGACCGCGTCGCTTGAGAGGTGTTCGCCCACGCTGTGGCTGAGGACCAGTTCCCCGCGGTGATAGATCGCCAGCTGTGCCGAATAGTTTTCCTCTTCGGCAGCCCGGGCTTCGAGCGCCTGGGCCAATGGTGCGAAGTCTTCGCTGATCACCGAGTCCATCTACATCCTTAAACTGCTTGTCGCTTTTCAACCAACCCTAGTCGTAATTCACCCGATTCTCGATCGGCGCGCCTCGACATCCCTTCCAGCATATCCGTACGTCAGGTCACAGGCTTAGGGCACTTTGACCGCTAATCCTCTAATTCATGCCGTTCGACTCGTGATACTGTGAGCCAACCCAGAGGGCGGTTTGCCGACCCAAGGTGCAACAACTAAATTTGTCATGCTTGCCACCAATATTTGAAGGAGATGATCTCGATCGCATGACTGTGGATAGTGACACGCCAGTACCCCAGAGCCAGGATGCAGAACTCAAGCGGGTGATCGGCCCTAAGCTGCTGCTATTCCTCATCATGGGCGATATCATCGGCGCAGGCATTTTTGCTATTACCGGCAAGGTGGCAGGACAGGTCGGCGGCGCAGCATGGTTGCCCTTCCTGGTTGCCTTCGCCATCGCGACCCTCACTGCTTTCAGCTACCTGGAACTGGTGACCAAATACCCTCACGCCGCCGGAGCCGCACTGTATGTGCACAAGGCTTTCGGCATCCATTTTGTCACCTTCATCGTGGCCTTCACCGTGGCTTGCTCTGGCATTACCAGTGCTGCCACGTCGGCAACCCTGGTGGGGCAAAACCTGTTAATCGGCTTCGGCCAGTTCATTGACGGCGTGCCGACCACCCCTCAGGCAGGGATGTGGGCAGCCATTATCATCATCGTGATCCTTGCCCTGATCAACCTGCGCGGCGTGGGCGAGAGCGTGAAGTTCAACCTGGTGCTGACCATCGTTTCGCTGGCCATCATGGCAGTGATCATCGGCATCGGATTCTCAGTCATTGCCTCCGGCCAGGGCGATATCAGCCGCCTGGTGGTCTTCGAAACCCCATCGGATCGCAGCCTGTTCGCCGCGGTGACCATGGGTACGGCCATCGCCTTCTTCGCAATGGTCGGCTTCGAGGATTCGGTGAACCTGGTGGAAGAGACCAAGAACCCGAACAAGATCTTCCCTAAGATCATGCTCATCGGCTTGGGCTTGTGCGCTGTGATCTACATGCTGGTGGCCATCACCGTGATCATGGTGATCCCTACCGGCGACCTGCTGAACCCGAAGAACCCGGATGCCGGCATCCTGCTGGACGTGGTGCGCATCGGCGCTCCGAACATCCCGATCGATACCATCTTCCCGTTCGTGACCGTCTTCGCGGTGGTTAATACCGCGCTGATGAACATGCTCATGGCCAGCCGCCTGCTCTACGGCATGGCTCGCCAGGGCGTGCTGCCGCAGTTCCTGGGCAAGGTCCACTCCACTCGCCGCTCCCCTTGGGTAGCGATCCTGTTCAGCACCGCTTTGGCGATTGCCTTGGTGGCTTACGTGAACCTGGATAGCGAGAACGGCATTGTTGGTTCGCTCGGTGGCACCACCGCGCTGTTGTTGCTCTGCGTCTTCGCGGTAGTCAACGTTTCGCTGCTGGTTTTGCGCCGCGACAAGGCGCCAGCCGACGCCTTCCGCGCACCTACCATCATCCCGATTCTGGGTGTGGTCTTCTGCCTGTTCCTGGCCGGTCCGTGGGCACGTTCCCGCGCCGACTGGGTGCAGTATGAGATTGCCGGCCTGCTGCTGGTGATTGGCGTGGTCCTGTGGGCGGTGACCTGGCTGGTCAACCGCATCAATTACAAGAAGGGCAACATCGAAACGCGCCCTGGCTACTACAAATAAGCAGTAGTTGATAAAGCTGTGGTCCACCGGGATTTCCCGGTGGACCACAGCTTTTTAATCGCGATTCAGGAGCTGGCCGCTAGGCCTGCTGTTGGAAGGTCTCCTGGCGGAAGCGCAGCTTCCAGCCGTTGGCGCCTAATTGCCACCACGAGGAAACCACGAGCACCTGGGCGTCGGCCGGCTTCATCCGGTAGGCCAACAACACCAGTTCATCGCTGATCTGGCGGGTGGCCAAGACCTGCATGTCCCCGGTGCTGGGCAGTGCCGATCCGGCATCCAGCAAGGCTGAGATGCTGGCGACATCAAGCAGGCCGCCGTGCCGGGTCACTTCTTGATAGCTCGGGTGCAAAAAGTCCTTGAGCTCGGCGAAGTTGGTGCGGATCTGCGGGTCGAGGAACCCCAGTTCCAGTTCGTACACGGTAGCTGCGAAGTCAGCTCCCGGCGCTGCTGTGGCCGGTGCGGCCGGTGCTGCCTGCTCTGCTTCGGCGGCCGGATTCTTGGCGGGGGTGGCAGCAGCTGGGCTGGCACCACCGGTGTAGCCAGGGCCAGCATCCGGGGCGGTTCCCTGCTGATGAGCAGTGGCCGCTGCGCGCGCGTGGTCGTCGGCGGCTTCATTCAGTTCGTGGCCTGCGTGCCCCTTGACCCATTCAAAGGTGTACTTCCGGCCCTGGATCGCGGCGTCGAGTTCCTTGAGGATGTCCTGGTTGAGCACCTGCTTGCCGTCGGCTTTTTTCCAGCCGCGCTTCTTCCAGCCGGGCATCCATTTGCTGATGCAGTTGATGGCGTACTGCGAATCGCAGAGGATCTTCAGTTCTTCATCCGGCAGGTGCGCGGTGGAACGGAAGAGCTCGAGGACGGCTTGGAGTTCGCCCATGTTGTTGGTTCCGTGGTCCCAGCCGCCTGCGGCCCAGTTCTCTTCATCCACATACCAGGCCCAGCCGGCCGGTCCTGGGTTGCCGAGGGCGGATCCATCTGCAGCAGCAATGATCGTCATGGTTTAATCCTGCCATGTTGCAGGCCCCCGACAGGTTCTTGGATCGGGCCATGTCGCCACCGGATCTATGGCATTCTTCGCATGAGTTGCCGGAGCACACTGGCTACCATGGGTGGAGTGAAGAAATTCTTGCCATTTGCAGCAGCCCTGGCCGTGGTGCTCACCGCCTGTTCTGGCCCGTCCACCGATGAGCTGCGGGAGAAAGATCCCGAAGGCTACGCCGCGTGCATCCATCTGGGCGGCGGGCTGGACGCTCCGCAAGGGGTGGGCGAGACCAATCTCCAGAAGGCCGCGGCTCATGCCGCGCAATCGGCCACCGCGCAGCTGCGGGCAGCCGTTGACATTCAAAAGCCGGAAACCCCTGGGATCACAGACCTTGATGGATTCAAGGAGGCTTGTGAAGCCCAGGGGTTCGACTACTAGGCCAGGTACATCGGGTTATGTCCGGTCTGCACGCGCTCTTCGGGACGCACTTCATCCGGCGCGGTGCCATCAAGCCATGGACCGGTCTCGGCTAGCTGCTCGCGTTCCGGGGCTTCGAGCCAGTTGTCCAGGGCCGGGCCTTGCGGGATGATCTGCGTTGGATTGACATCTTCATGGACCACGTAGTAGTGGGCCTTGATCTGCTCGAAGTCGATGGTGTCGCCAAAGCCTGGCATCTGGAACAGATCTCGTGCGTAGCCCCAGAGGTTGGGCATCTCGATGAGCTTGTTGCGGTTGGCCTTGAAATGCCCGTGGTACACCGGATCAAAGCGAACCAGGGTGGTGAAGAGGCGCACATCCGCTTCGGTGATGTGATCACCCATGAGGAAGCGGCGGGTGGACAGGCGCTCTTCGAGGAAGTCCAAGGTCTCGAAGAGCCGGTTATAGGCGTCGTTATAGGCGTTTTGGTCACCGGCGAAGCCAGCGCGATAGACCCCGTTATTGACCTCGGTGAAGATGCGCTTGATCAGCGGCAGCATTTCTTCGAGCTGGTCGCTCGGGGTGAGGTTGGGTGCGCCCTCGCGGTGGAATTGCTTCCACTGGGTTGAAAGATCCCAGGTGATCTGCGGGTAGTCGTTGGTCACCACTGCGCCGGACGGGATATCCACGATGGCCGGGACGGTGATTCCGCGCGGGTAGTCGGCAAAGCGCTTGAAGTAGTTCTCCTGGATGCGCTCGGTGCCAAGCACCGGGTCTTTGCCTTCCGGATCCAGATCGAAGGTCCAGCTGCGAGCATCATGGGTCGGGCCGGGCAGGCCGATGGACAGCGCGTCTTCCAGGCCCAACAGGCGGCGAACGATCAGCGTGCGGTTGGCCCATGGGCAGGCACGCGCAGCGACCAGCCGGTAGCGTCCGGCTTCAACTGGCCAGAGCTGGGCGCCTTCGGAGACTCCGGCATCCGGGTGGCCGATCTTGCTGTTGTTGTGCTCATTGCTGTAGCTGGCCGGGTTGGTATCCGCCACGATCCGGTCCTGGATGTAGTTGGTATCCCGGGTGAATTCTCCGCCGGTGACATAGGCACCCTTGGTCGAATAATCCTCGCTCATCTTTTCCCTCCATGATCCGTCATGCCGAATACGCTCACGTGCTCCCCTACCGACCCTATGACAAGTGCCGGCGGTTGAACATGGCCACCAGATCAATGATCTGATTGACACGTCACCATATATTGCAAAATTCAACTCTACACGAGATGATTGATGCGTCAACAAAATTTGTTGATCCGCAGGATTCCAAAAGGTGAGAAAAGAACATGAAGAGCGATGAGACCCGCTGGCTGACCGAGAGCGAGCAGGACCTCTGGCGCACGATCCGCGAATTCCTTTGGCTGTTCCCCAGCGCAATGGACCGCCAGCTGGTGCGCGATTCCCAGATGCAATCCGGGGAATACTCTGTTCTGGCAGTGCTTTCCGAAGCATCCGATCCAAGTCTACGGCCTGCCGACGTCGCCCAGGTGCTGCGCTGGGATCGTTCGCGCCTCTCCCACCTGTTGCGCCGCATGGAAGGCAAGGGCCTGATCAGCCGCTGCTCCGATGAAACCGACGGGCGCGGACATCAAATCGCGCTGACCGATCTCGGAAGGGAAACCATCGAAAACGCGGCGCCAAGCCACGTGACCTTCGTGCGCGAAACCCTCTTTGATTCCTTGAATGCCACCGAGCGCCGCGCCTTGGAAACCGCGCTGCCCAAGATCCTTGAATCCATCGAGCAGCAGGGCTTCAAGGACACCAGCTGCTAGCTTGCCTGTGAGGCCAGCTCGCTGTTCTGCACCAACCGGGCGAAGCGCCCGCCCAGGGACACCAGTTCATCGAAGGTGCCGGCCTCGGCGATCTTCCCGTCCTCCAGCACGACAATATGATCTGCTCGCATCACCGTGCTCAAGCGGTGGGCAATGAGCAGGGTCGTGCGGCCAACCGCGAGCTCATCCAAGGCTTGCTGAACCAGCGCCTCGGTCACGGTATCCAGTGCGCTGGTGGCTTCGTCCAGCACGAGGACTTTCGGCTCGCGCAGCATCGTTCGCGCAATAGCCAGGCGCTGCTGCTCGCCGCCCGAGAAGCGGTGGCCTCGCTGCCCGACCTCGGTGTCGATCCCCAAAGGCAAGCCGCGAATCAGATCAGCGATTTGCGCCGCTTCCAAAGCTTTCCATAATTGCTCTTCGGTCGCTTCGGGCGCCGCCCACAACAGGTTGGCACGCACTGTGTCGTGCAGCAGATAGCTTTCCTGGGCCACCACCGAGACCACCGAGGCAATGCCCTGCGGGTCATATTCCTTGAGGTCCACGCCGTCGAGCAGCACTTCTCCGGATGTCGGATCCAGCAATCGCGGCAACAGCGACCCGAGGGTCGACTTGCCCGAACCGGTGGCGCCGACCACCGCGGTCATGGTGCCGGCTTCCAGGATCAAATCCAGCTGATCCAGAGTAGCCTTTCGGGCCTCCGGGTAGCGGAAGCTGACATCCCGCAGCTGGACTTCTCCAGTGGTGCGGGCTGGATCGATTTGCTTGGGGTCAGCTGCTACCGGCAGTTCCTGGTCCGTATCAAGGTATTCGAAGACCCGGCTGAACAGCGCCATGGCGGAAACCCACTGCACCGAGAGCTGCATCAGCCCCATCACCGGGCGGAAGATTCCGGCCTGCAGGCCGGTGAAGGCCACCAGGGTGCCGATGCTCATGCCATCTCCGGTCACTGGCAGCCCGGCAGCCAGATACAGCGCTGCCGGAATGGCCGCGAAGATGATGCTCATGGTGGCCATGCGCCAGCGGCCTGCCAGCGCGCTTTTCATTTCAAGGTCAATGAGCTTGTGGCTGGAATCCGCGAAGGCTTCGGCATCGGCAGGGCCGGTGCCCATGATCTTGGAGAGGCGAACCCCGGAGATGCTCAGGCGTTCTTCGATCAGGGATGTCAGATTCGACATTTCGCGTTGGCGCTTGCCGGTGACCGCGCGGCGCAGCTTCGCGGTTTGCTTGGCCAGGAGGATCGCTGGCGGGAAAACGATGAGGGAGATCAGGCTGAGCTTCCAGGAGATGGCCACCATGGCCACCGCCGTGGCCACCACAGTGGTCAGATTCGAGGCGATGCTGGTTGCCGAGTTGGTGATCACCGATTGCATCTGGCCTACGTCATTGATCAGCCGCGACTGCACATCCCCCGAGCGCGAGTTCGTGAAGAATCCCAGCGACTGCTTTTGCAGGTGGGTGAAGAGCCCGGTGCGCAATCGATGCATGACCCGCTGCCCCATCAGCGTGGCCCGCCAAGTCTGCAGGACTTCCAGCACTGCGGTAGCCAGCGCGATCAGCACCAGTCCCCCGGCGCCGAAGACCAGCAGGCGGATATCGGACTGCGGGATCGCGACGTCAATGAGTTCCCGGACGATGAAGGGCTGCGCCAGTCCGATGATGGACGAGGCGACGATCAGCAGCACCACGGCGATCACGGAACCCAGGTGCGGGCGGAACAGGGATGCTACGCGCTTGAGGGACACCGGGTGTTCGGCCAGCCATTGCTTGTCCTGGACGGCGTTTTTCATTCGCCCTGAACCGGCTCCACCACCTGGATGACCGGGCATTGAATTTGCACTCATGGACCCTCCGTCGTCATTCTCTTCACCAAAAGAATAACAGAGGTTACCTCACTATGTGGTTCCATCTTGAAATTGTTCCGAAGAACACACTATTCTTAGCACCATGCAGAACGATGAGTCCAAGCCTGACTTGGCAGATCTTTTCCTCCGCGCATCGCGCGTCATTCGAGGCCGCTGGAGGGAAAGCCTGATCCCGATGGGGATCACCCCACACCAGTCGAGAGTGCTGAGCCTGCTCGGCCACGCCGAAGCCGAAGGCCTGCGCAATTCCCAGCTCGCCGAGCGCCTGCACATCGCCGCCCGCTCCACCACCGAAGTTGTCGACCAGCTCGAGGCCAAGCAGCTGGTGGTTCGCACCCCGGATCCGGCGGACCGCCGCGCAACGCTGATCGCGCTGAGCCCCAGCGGCCGGGCGCAGCTAGGAAAAATGTCCCAACTGCGCCGCGACAGCATGGCGGGATACTTCGAAAAGCTCTCAGCCCCTGACCGCGACGAACTCGCGCGGCTGCTTGAAATACTCGACCGGGAGAACCCCCGCTCACCGCGCCACGGGTGCAAGTAGCCAAGGGTCATCGGCGCACGTCCACAAGCAATAGGCGACGGCCGGGTCAACCAATTAGTGATTGACCCGGCCGTCGCCTTCGTTCTGCGCCGAGGCACAATGGGTATTTAGTTCTCGGTCTTTCCGTGGCGCCAGTAGCCCATGAATGCTACCTGCTTGCGGTCGATGCCCGCCTCTCGAACGAGGTATCGGCGCATTTCCTTGACCGTGCCCGCTTCGCCAGCGACCCAGGCATAGAACGGCGCCTTGTTGGCCTGCCCGGTCTCCCACAGGATCTGCGCGTCAACGTCGATATCTTCCGGCTCGGCATTGGTATGCACCACGCCGGCCGCCGGAATGGCCACTACCTGGCTCAGCGCGTTGCGCAACAGCTCGCCGTGCGGATGGCTGCCACGGGTCAGCCACTGCACCGATACCCCCGAACGGGTCGACGCGCCGAGGATGTCGGTGGTTTCCGGGACCTCGATCAGCGCGTGCCCGGTGACATGCGAGGGCAGGGATTCGAGGATCGCGCAGATGGCCGGGGCCGCGGTTTCATCTCCGGCCAGCACGATGCGGCTTGCCTCGCCTGGACGGAATTCGATGCCGCCATAGCTGGCATCGTTCAGGAACTTGTTCGGGCCCAGCAGCAACAGCTGGTCTCCGACCTGCGCGCGGTCGCCGAATTCGGTAGCCGGTCCGCCCTGCAGCTTTCCATCCACCACATGTCCATGCATCACGAAGTCGATATCCAGTTCCGCGGTGAGCCCGCTGTTATCGCGGTGCCCGGCCTCGCGGAAGGCACGCACCGTGTAGGTGCGCATGTAGCCGCGAGTATCCGGATCGATGGACAGCCAACGCTTGTACCAGCCTTCCTGTTCCGCAGGGCTGGTCATCGCCTGCGGGCGCATGGAGGCGATTTCCTCGGTCAGCGCACTGCCGCCAGCTGGCGGCAGCAACAGCTTGATGCGCATATCCAGCGGATGGCTATTGGTCCCGAAATAGTCCAGGTCCTTGCCGCTGACGGTCAGGCGGCGGAAAGACGGCGAGAGTTCCTGGCGCTTGACCACGGTGGTATCAAAGGCCAGCGTTGGCACATGCTCGTAGGCCGGTCGGGCGTCCTTCGCGGCGTCGGAAGCCGACTGGCTGCCATCCTCCGGTGCGCTTGCGGCGTCCGCGGCAGGCTCCAGTGCCTGCGGCGCGGTGCGGAAGATCCCCTTGGAAGCCAGGACTTCTTCGGTGCGCAGCACACGGTGCCGGCCGATGGGCAGCACCAGCGGGGTGCCGCCGACCGGGTCGGGGATCACGCGGCTTGGCATGCCGAAGACATCCTTGACCGTCTTCTCGGTGACCACTTCATTCGGGTGCCCCGCCGCGTAGATCTTGCCGTGGCGCAGGGCCACCAGGTAGTCGGCGTAGCGGGCTGCGAGGTTCAAATCGTGCAGCACGATCACCACGGTGATGCCTCGGCTGCGGTTCAATTCGCTGACCACGTCCAGCACTTCGAGCTGGTGGGCGACATCCAGGAAGGTGGTGGGCTCATCGAGCAATAACAGGTCGGTTTCCTGGGCCAGGGCCATGGCGATCCAGACGCGCTGGCGCTGTCCGCCGGAGAGCTCATCAACCGCGCGCTCGGCCAGCTCGGTGGTGCCGGTCAGTTCCATGGCGCGATTCACCGCGGCCTCATCCTCGGCAGAGAAACGCTTGAACAGGCCCTGGTGCGGGTAGCGGCCGCGGCTGATCAGCTCGCGGGCGGTAATCCCGTCCGGCGCGGTAGGCGACTGCGGCAGCAGGCCCAGGGTCTTGGCGACTTCCTTGGCCGGCTTGGAATGGATGTCGGCGCCGTCAAGCAGCACCTGGCCGCCGGCAGGCTTCAGCAGCCGGGACAGGGCGCGCAACAGCGTGGATTTGCCGCAGCCGTTGGCACCCACCACGATGCTCACCTGCCCGGTGGGAATATCCAAGGACAGCTCGTCGACGATGGTGACCTTGTCGTAGGCCAAGGTCAGATCGCTAGCCTGCAAAGTGGCCATGGGTTACGCCCCGTTTCCAGTTGAGTTGGCGCGCACCAGAATCCAGATCAGGAAGGGTGCGCCGAATGCGCCGGTGATGACACCTACCGGCAGTGCAGTCTCTGCGAACAAGTTCGCGGCAAAGAAGTTGGCGACGATGACCAGGGTGGCCCCGGTCAGTCCCGCCAGCGGAATGTTGATCGGCCCGCGGCTCAGCGCAGCGCTGATCGGCCCGGCCAGGAACGCCACGAAGGCCAGCGGGCCGGTAATGGCAATGGGCAATGCACCCATGGCGACAGCGACGAACACCAGCAGCACCCGGGCCCAAGGCACGTTCACGCCCAGGGCGGCCGCGGAGCCCTCCCCCAGCTCCAGCATTTTCAGCTGGCGCAAAACGAATGGCAGCAGCAACGCCCCGAGAGCACCGAGGGTGATCAAGAGAATCAGGGCGCTGTTCCAGTTGCTGGAGGACAGCGAACCGGTCAGCCAGTGCATCACATCGCTGGCGGTATTCACCTCGGCCTGGGTCAAGAGGTACTGGATCAAGGCCTGGAGCATGGCGCCGATGGCCAGGCCGGCCAGGATCAGCCGAGGACCTGTGCGCTTGCCGGAGGCCGAGAGCCAATAGATCAGTGCCGCGACCACCAGGCCGCCAGCCAAGGCGAAGGCATTGAGCTTCCAGTCGGTGTAGCCCAGGGTGATCATGGCCAGCACCGCGGCGGCCGAAGCACCATAGCCCACGCCGATCACATCGGGGCTGGCCAGCGGGTTGCCCAGCCAGCGCTGGAAGAGGGCCCCGGAGATGCCCAGCCCCGCCCCTGCCAGGGCGCCCACGGCCACCCGAGGCAGCCTGTCGGACATGATGATGAAGCTGGTGCCGGGGACCTTCTGCCCGCCCAGCACCTGCAGCACTTCGACTGCCGGCAGCCGATCCCGGCCCCAGAACAGGTACGCGGCAATGGTCAGGACCAGGGCCAGGGTCATCCAAACCACGGTGCGCGCCACCCGGTTTTTCCGCACGGCGACTCTGCCCTGTGCAGGCTGCGGCGCCACGTGGGTTTCGGGTTCGTTTGGCTGGCTCATTGCTGCTCGTGTCATTTCGCTCGTGCTCACAGGCTCACCGACTTCATGCCGCTGCGCATCATCAGGATAAACAGTGGTCCGCCGATCATCGCGCACATCACGCCCACCTGGATTTCGCTCGGCGGCGCGATCACTCGTCCCACGGTATCAGCGACCAGCAGCAGCACGGGCCCGGCCAGCAGGCTGCCGGGCATCAGCCAGCGGTAGTCGGATCCGACCAGCAGGCGCACCGCATGCGGGATCATCAGGCCGACAAAGGCGATGGGTCCTGCCACCGCGGTGGCGGTGCCGGCCAGGATGACCACGCCGGTGGATCCAAGCAGCCGGGCACGGCCCAGGTTGAAGCCCAGGGCGGTGGCGGTGTCATCGCCCATGGACACGGCATTGGACACCCGCGCGGTGGACAGCAGGATCAGGGCGCCGATGGCCACCATCGGGATGGCGCCAAGGAAGGTATCGATCGGGGTGCTGGAGAGCGAGCCGATCTGCCATTTGCGGAAGCGGTCCAAGGTGGAATCCGAAACCATCAGGACCGCGTTGGTGATCGCCCCGACACCCACCGCCATGGCCGCGCCGCCCAGCGCCAGCTTGATCGGCGTGGCTCCTTCGCGGCCGACGTTGGCCACCAGGTAGACCAGGGTCATCACCACGGCCGCGCCGATAAAGGCGGCGGCCATGATCCCGGTCAGCGAGCTGACACCGAAGAAGGCGATCGCCAGCACCACGCTCATGGCCGAGCCGGCATTCAAGCCCAGGATGCCGGTATCTGCCAGCGGGTTTCGGGTCAGGCCCTGCAGCCCGGCACCGGCCAGGCCAAGGGCTGCGCCGACCACGATGGCGCCCACGGTGCGGGCGTAGCGCGAAGCCACCACGCCCTGGTCCCCGTTATTCGCGTCAAAATGCCACAGGGCGTCCGCCACGGTGGACAGCGAGACCGAACGAGCTCCGAAAAGCAGCGACGCGGCCACGGCCAGGATCAAGAGCACCGCAAGGACCAGGAAGGCTCCGAGCTTGCGCGGCAGTCGTGTGCCTGCGCCCGCCGGGGTTTGGCGCGTCGTACTTTCAGTCGCGGTCATTGGTTCCTACACTCATTGCTATGGCACATCTTTCCTCGCCCACCGTCATCACTCCCGGCATCGCGGTGCTCACCGCCGATAACCCCTCGGAAATGACGCTGGATGGGACTAATTCCTATTTGCTCTTCGACCCGGCATCTTCGACGCTGCAGCCGGGCACCGAAGTGGTGCTCATCGACCCGGGACCCGAGCTTCAGTCGCATCTGCAGGCGCTGGCCCGGTTCGAGATCCAACTGGTGCTGATCACCCACCGCCATGCGGACCACACCGGCGGCATCGACCGCCTGCGTCAGCTGGTAGCCGCCCCGGTGCGGGCCAAGCTCGCCGAACACTGCCGGGATGCCGATCCTCTGGCCGACGGCGAGATCATCTCGGCCGCCGGGGTTCAGCTCCAGGTGCATGACACCCCGGGCCACACCTCGGATTCGGTGTGCTTCACCGTGGACGGTTCGCATCTGTTCACCGGAGATACCGTGCTGGGCCGCGGCACCACGATTCTGGAGCATCCGGACGGGACGCTGGCCGACTACCTCGCCTCGCTGAACCGGCTGCTGGGCCTGCCGGATATGCCCTTGCATCCAGCGCACGGGCAGCAGCATGAAACCTCGCATCAGCTGCTGCGCGCCTATCTGGAGCATCGGGAATCCCGGCTGGATCAAGTGCGTGCCGCCCTGCAGAAACTCGGCAAGGCCGGGGCGGACGCGACCCCAGCCCAATTGCTGGAGTTCGTCTACCCCGACCTGGATCCGCGTCTGGTTGGCGCGGCGAGCCGATCGTTGGAAGCGCAGCTGCACTATCTAGCGTCGAATCGCTAGCGGCTACTTGGCCGCTGCTGCGTTTTCAGCAGCCTTCACGATTTTCGGAACCACCGTGTCCAAGGACCATTCCAGGGACAGCGGCGAAGCTGCCGAGATGGCCAGGGTGGCTTCATCGGTGCCTGGCAGGGCCAGCGCGTCGTTCTTCACGGCAGGGATCTGGCCGTAGAGCGGCTGGGACTTCACGATGTCCTTGGTGGTGTTTCCGGCGACGGCCGAGGAAAAGACGATGTCAGAATCCCACTCGTTGACCTTTTCCGGGGAAACGGTGAAGAAGAAGGTGTCCTTGGCGGCGTTCTCCTGAACGTAGTCGGCCTGCTTCATGCCCAGTGAGGAAAGGAAACGCGGGCGGGTGTCGCCTTCGGAGTAGACGTAGGCGGTATCCGGTGCCGAAAGGTCAGCGGCGATGAAGCTGGTGTCCTTGAGCACTGGGTTCTCTTCGCCAACCTTGGCCAAATCGCCCTGGACCTTTTCGATCAGCGCGTCGGCTTCATCTTCCTTGCCCAGCATCTGGCCGGCGGCTTCGGTGACATCCTGCCAGCTGGTCAGGTAGTTCGGCTCGATGGGGCCGACGACCGGGGCGATTTCCTGCAGCTTCTCGTACTGTTCCTTCTTCAGGCCCGAGTATGGGGCGAAGATGACATCCGGCTTGGTCTTGGCAATCGCGGTGTAGTCCGGGTCATCACCGGTGGCGAACTGCACTGGCGCCTTTTCGGAACCGATGGAAGCGTCCAGCTTGGCCAGCGCTTCGTCCTTCCACGCAGTCGAGTTGTTCTCGTTCTGGCCGTAGGCGTCGGTGTCCATGCCGACCGGCACGGTATCAAGGGCCAGCAGGGTGTCGGCGTTGACCCACGAGATGGTGGCGACGCGCTCTGGGGCCTTGTCGATGGTGGTTTCGCCATAGATGTTCTTGATGGTGACCGGGGTGAAGTCCTCTGCGGACTTGGCCGATGCATCCGCCGAGGAATCTGCGGAGTTGCTGGCTGAACCGCAGGCGGTCAGGCTCAGCGCGAGGATTGCGGTGGACGCGGCGAAGATCCCGGCGCGACGTGAAATTTTCATGGGTCGGTGGTTCCAGACTATGCGAGGTTCTGTAAACATGTCGGCGTAGATAGGTTAGGTTTACCTATCCGGGCCGTATGCCACAATACGCGGTGGGTCCATCAATACGCAACACGAAACGTATCTAATCACCGACCCAGAAGTGAAGCTAACCACACATGGGCCGCTTCCAGCCGTTGTTGACCACGGATTTTATTCTCTAGTCGCTAGCAGCTTTCCCGGATTAGCCACCGTAATTGACGCGCGAACCAGCACTAAGCCAAGTAACACGGCGACAATAACGGTGATCACGGTCAACGGGCTGAAGATCACTGCCATGCCTGCCAAGGGCAGGACCAGCACGGTGGAGGCGATGGCAAAAGCAATGGACGCCGCCAGCGCAGGAATCATCAACGACTTGATCCGCGCCGTGTTCATGGTCCCCCACTCCATGCCCAGTCGATGCAGGCCGGAGTAGAGTTCAGCGCGGTCCAAGGTGCCAGCGCTCTGCGTAATCGCCGAGGATGCGGCCACGCAGATGAAGGTGATTGCCAGGGTCACCAGGACGCCGGTCAGGATATCGCCGGGCAGATAGTCGTACCAGTTGTTGCTGGATTCCTGGGCCGGAGAGCCTTTCATCATCGCTGCCCCGCTGCCGCCAACCACAGCCACGAAGGAAGCCATTGCGACGCCTGAGACCTGTCGCCAGGACTCTGCAGGATTTTCCAGGATCATCCGGGCGGCCAGCAGCTGTTGCGGAGTCTCGGCTTTTTTGAGCTTGCTCTGCCCCACCTTGGACACCAGGTACGGTCCCACCAGGTTCAGCACCAGCAGGCCGAAGCCGAAGCCGATGATAATCACCGCCAGAATCGTCGCGATGTCCTGGGCCACCATTCCGAGATTGGAGAAGACCAGGCACAAGAGCAGAATGCCGCCCACGGTGATCACCGCGCGCAGCCAGCTAGGCACGGGAACACTGCGGCGCGTAGCCACCGCCAAGGGAGTGATCATGAGCTTGCGCAGGCCGGCTGCCGCGCTGAGCGCCGAGAGCACAACGACTGCGACTACTGCAATCGCCAGGGCCCACACCGGCAGGTAGATGGCTATTCCAATGGGCGCACCTTGGAATGGGATCAGTGATGCCACCGGAGCGCACGCCAAGTAGAGAACCACGCCGGCGAGCGCGCCAGCCAAGGCCGTCCCGGCCGCCTGCGTGATGGCCACCAGGCTGATCTGTGAACCGGTGGCACCCAGCAGGCGCAGCGAGGACAGCGCCCGATCATTGGCTCGCGCCGAGAGCCGGGCGGCGGCGGAGCCGAGGACCACCAGCGGCACAACCAGCAGCACCACTGCCAACCCGGCAAGAGGCAGATAGGCGGCCTGCGCTTCTGCCTCGAAGCTGGTGAATGAGTAGGCGCCTCCCAGGACAATCAGCAGGATCGCGCTGACCAAGGCATAAGCACTGACGGTCAGGATCTGTGGAGCCAGTCGGGATTTGGCTGGCCGTCCGAGCAGCCAGGCAAGATGCAGGATGTTCATCGCACATCCCCGCCCATTGCGCTGGTGCCACGGCGGCTATCGCTGATCAACTGGCCGTCATGCAGCTTCACCACGCGGTCGCACTTGGCTGCCACCGAAGGATCATGGGTCACCATAACCAGGGATTTACCCTGGCCTACGGTGCAATCCAGCAGGGTATCAAGCACCTCGGTGCCGGTGGCGGAATCCAAGGCGCCGGTGGGCTCATCGGCAAATACCACCATGGCGCCGGTAACCTGCGCGCGGGCGATTGCTACTCGCTGCATCTGCCCGCCGGAGAGCTGGCCGATGCGCCGCTGCTCCATGCCCGCCAGTCCCAGTGCGGCCAGTGCTTGGCCAGCCTGGGTGATGGCAGCTGAGCGCGGGGTGCCGTTGATCATCAGCGCCATGGCCACGTTTTCTTCGGCGGTGAGCTCTGGAATCAGCAGGCCCGATTGGAAGACGAACCCGAAACTCTGGCGTCGCAGCTTGGTCCGCGCCTTGTCGGCGAGCTGCTGGATGTCTACCGGCTGCGTTCCGGGCAGGCTGAGCATCAGGCTTCCCGAGTCTGGGAGCTCGATGCCGGCCAACGCATGGAGCAGGGTTGATTTGCCGGAACCGGACGGGCCCATGATCGCCAGGGATTCGCCGAGGGAGATTTCGAGGTTGACGCCGTTCAAGGCGGTGGTGGAGCCGAAGCTCCGGTAGAGGTTCTGGGCATGGAGGACGGGTGGATGACCAAAGGAATTTTCAAGCATGTTTCAATGTTTTCAATATTGTCCCCCCGCGCACATCGGCGCGCAGGGCGAAGTCGTTCCTTGTCAGGGTCATCCCACGGTAGGAGCGCCACCGTCTCGAACCAGTACTCCAGGAGTTCTTGAACAGCCCATGAAATTGGAACTGTATACGCAGCCCTTCTGCGCTCCTTGCATCCGCACCCGGCAAACTGTGGCGCGTGCCCAGAAGCTCCTGCCTGATCTGCAGGTGGAGGAAATCAATGTGGTTGAGCAGGTTGAGCGCGGCGAGGAACTGGGCATCACCAGCACTCCGCTGATCAGGCTGTTGCAAGGTGAAACCGAAAAATTCCGGGCCAGCGATACGCCCACACTGCCCCAGCTTTTGACGGCCATTGCCCGCGCCAGCGACTAGTCTCACGTGAATTCAGAACCCAAGATGCACGGCTCTGCCGCGTTTATGGGGAAGAATAGATCAAGTGATAACTGTGCCAGGTGTTGAACATGAGTGTTTCCAGCGTGTCTTAGCTGACTCATCCAATCGCATCGAATGGCTCAGGGCACGAGCGCAGGGCATCACTGCCACCGACGTCGCCAAGCTCTCCACCGAGAAGTCCATCAAGAACGCCGCCTGGGACAAGCTCTACGGCAATGGATTCTCCGGCAATCCCTACACGGACCACGGCCGCAAACGCGAACCGGTCATCGCTGCATGGGTCCAGGAAAACTTCAATATCTTCCCTTCCTCCCAGCTATTCCACGCGCAGCATTCCAGGCTTCATCTGGCTACCCCGGACGGCCTGGGCTTTGACGCATCAGGGGCACCGGTCTTGGCGGAAATCAAAACCACCAACAAGCCCTTCAAGAAGATCCCCAAGAATTACCTGCGACAGATCCTCTGGCAGCAACATGTCATTGGCGCTGAACGCACGTTGTTCGTTTGGGAAGAACATCAGGATTTTGTACCGGTCCGCGCCGTCCCCGAATACCTGTGGGTAGAGCGGGATGATGATTTGATCCAGGACCTGATCGACAAGGCTGAAGCCTTGATCACCGCCCTGCGCGAAGCGACCGCCAGGCAAGAGCGCTATAACGATTACGGTCCAGCCGCCTTGCGCCTCTAAATGCTTCGATAACGACAAAGATCCTCGGGAACCATCAACCTCAATGATGGTTCCCGAGGATCTTTTGCGTTGCCGGCACCACCCTCTGGCTAGGCAGGGGTGGTGGGTACGATCCGCGGATCAGGCAGGCATTCGGGGTAGCTTTCGAGCAACTCCCCCAACAGCTTTTCGCGGATCATGTTCCGCAAGCTCCACAGGTCCCCGGCATTGCGGGCCGAGAGGTAGATGGCAACAGTTTGCAGGCCGTTCTGCGCATCGGTAACGAGCAGCTCGTTGTCGCGGCCATCCCACAGGTCTGAGGATTCCAGCAGCTCGGTGGTGCGCTGGCGCAGGTAATCAATCGGGGCGTTGAGCTTAAGCTGCAGGGCCACGTTGCCGGAGATCTCCGTACTGCGCCGTGACCAGTTCTCGAATGGGGTGGTAGTGAAGTAGGTGGAAGGCAGTATCATCCGGCGGCCGTCAAGGAGCAGAACCACCACATAGGACAAGGTGATTTCCTCGACGGTGCCGCGCTCGCCTTCAACTACGACGGTGTCATCGACGCGAATGGAATCGGTGAAGGCCACCTGCAGTCCAGCGAAGACATTGGCCAGCGTGGACTGGACAGCCAAACCGACAACCACCGAAGCCAAACCAGCTGAGGCCAGCAGTCCGGCGCCCAGTGCCCTGACTTGTTCGATAGTCAGCAGGACTGCTGCCACGGCCAAGATGCACAGCACCGCGATAAGCACCCGGCGCATCAGGCCAACCTGGGTTTGCACCTTGGCCAGTCGTCGTCCGGGGCCGAATTTCGCTTCGAAGCGGGACATCATGCCGGCTTCGATCACGCGTACCAGCTTGATGATGAACCAGGTCAAGAACATCACCAGGATGATGAGGATGACGAATTGCCATGGGTTGTACCAGTCGCGATTGTTATAGAAGAACGCGAAAGCGGACTTGGCGACGATGGAGGTTATCATTCCGAAGAACGGAAGTCGGGTAGCCTTCACATCTGCTTCGTCCACGCCGATTCGGCGCAGGGTGCGGCGGGCGATAGCACTGAATACAAAAGCCAAGATCGCTGCGACGATTGCGCCGGCCAGAAGCACGGCCCAGAATTGCAGCGAAGCAGGAAGGAAGCTGGAAACGCTGATGACTTCCTCGACTGTCTCGTCTAGAGGTTCAACGGGGTTTGGTGACATGCTTAAAGGATGTCATATGGCACTAGATAAATGCTGTGCGGGACCTTGTCCCAAGCCGGATAACGACGTGGATCCAAGCGGTCTTGATCACAGTGGAATAGCTACGTTGAAAGCAGGAAGAACTGCGTCGATGCCTGCCGCAGGCCGGAAGACCCGCGAATGACGTTTTGTGTGTCCTTGTACGTAACACCCGATCAACCTGATGATTAATGTGCCACCATGCTAAGTATGAGCCGAACATTTGCTTATCAGCAGGTTGATGTTTTTGCGCCCACTGCATTTAACGGCAATGGGCTCGGAGTCGTATTCAACGCTGACAGCCTGTCTGATGATCAGATGCAACACTTCGCCCAGTGGCTGAATGTGGCTGAGACGGTATTCTTCGTCGAGCCCACCCACGAAGAGGCCGACTACGCCATCCGCATTTTCACCCCCAGCACGGAATTGTCCTTTGCTGGACACCCGACGCTAGGTGCTGCGCACGCGTGGCTGGAATCCGGTGGCGTGTCTGGCCCGGCTGGCCATTTGATCCAGCAGTGCGAAGCCGGACTCATTCCTGTTCGAGTGGAACGCGAAAGCACCGACAGCCATTCGCGGCGACTCGCCTTCCTCGCTCCCCCGCTGACCCGCACCGGGCCCTTGGAACCGGACGTTCTCCAGTGGGCGATTAGCGGACTGGGCATTCACGAGGATGACGTTGTTGATCACCAGTGGCTGGTCAATGGCCCGCATCCGGCCGGCCTGGTCCTGCGCGACGCCGACGTGGTGCTTGGAATCGAACCGGACTATGAGGCGCTTCAAGGTCTTGAAGTGGGCGTCATCGGACCCTACACGGCATCGAGCGTAGCCCACGGCGTCTGGCAGCCGCACGGTTCGGTGTTGCCCAGGGTTTCAGGCACGCGCGAGGAACTGCGTCCGCTGGATTCCTCCGATCTGGAACGCTCCGAGGAACGCTTTGGCTCTGTGGTGATGCAGCCGCCTGCCGACTTCGAGGTGCGCGCCTTTGTTGCGGGCGAAGCCGTCTCCGAGGACCCCGCCACCGGTTCGCTGAATGCCGCCTTTGGCATTTGGCTGACCCAATCCGGCTACGCTCCTCAACGCTATACCGTGCGCCAGGGAACCCGTGTCGGCCGAAGCGCCATCTTGCATATCGAAGCCACCGAAAAGGGCGTGTGGGTCAGCGGCGACGTGGAAACCCGCATTTCCGGCGATGTGAGTTTCGACTAATTCGCCGTTCATAGGCTTCCTATCCATTCCACTGGAGCCGAACAGGCACTAACCTTGACCAGTGCCTGAAACTGCAAATCCCACCACTGACTTTGATAAGAAAGCCGCATGGCGTGCCCTTTGGGCGCTGGTCATCGGATTCTTCATGATCCTTCTGGACACCACCATCGTGTCCACCGCGATGCCTTCCATCATGGCGTCGCTTGATGCCGATATCTCCGGCATCTTGTGGGTCAATAGCGCCTACCTGCTCACCTTCGCCGTGCCATTGCTGGTCACCGGTCGACTGGGTGACCGCTTCGGCCCACGCAATATCTACCTCATCGGAATGGTGATCTTCTCCCTGGCCTCGTTATGGTGCGGCCTGTCGGATTCGCTGGGATCCCTGATTGCCGCCCGCGCCGTCCAGGGCCTGGGTGCATCGATGATCTCGCCCCAGGCAATGACCATGATCACCCGCCTCTTCCCCTACCAGCATCGTGGCGCGGCCATGGGCCTGTGGGGCGCGGTCGCTGGTATAGCGTCGCTGATCGGCCCAATTGCCGGCGGCCTGCTGGTGGACTCCGTGGGCTGGGAATGGATCTTCTTCATCAACTTGCCCATCGCCGTGCTCAGCCTCGTGATGGTCTTCAAGTTTGTTCCGCGTTTGGAACCCCAGGCGCACTCCTTCGACTGGATTGGCGTGGCCCTGTCGGCAGTGGCCATGTTCTGCCTCGTCTTCGGCATCCAGGAAGGCGATTCGACGAATTGGGAGCCGTTCATTGGACCTTTCGGTTCCTGGCACCTGATTATCGGCGGCATCCTGTTGCTGGCCGTTTTCGTTTGGTGGCAGAGCAAGACGAAGTCGGAACCGCTCGTTCCACTGCGCCTGTTCACGGTGCGCAATTTCTCGCTGGCCAATGTGGCCATCACCTTCATGGGATTGACTATCGCCACCATCAGCTTGCCCATGGTGTTCTTCTTGCAGAATGTGCGTGGCCTGACTCCGACTGAGTCAGCCTTGATGATTTCCCCGATGGCAGTCGTCGGAATTTTCATCGCACCGCGTTTGGGCAAGATGGTCAACAAGCTCAGCCCTCGCGTCTTGGCAGTGCCCGGCTTCATTCTCTTTGGCGGAGCCACCGTTGTCTATGCCTTCATGATGCATGCGGACATCGCCTTGTGGACCTTGCTGATTCCATCGGCCGTTCAGGGCATCGGCTCGGCCATGATCTGGCCTTCGCTGTCTTTGGCAGCCACCCGGGACCTAACGCCACGCGATGCGGGTGCCGGATCCGGCATCTACAACACCACCCGCCAGATCGGTTCCGTGCTCGGATCAGCGCTCATCGCAGTCATGATGGATTCGCGCATCCAGGCGCAAATCGAAAAGGCTGGTTCCAAGGACCCTGCTTCGATGATGGAAGCGACGTCGGTTGGCCTTGGCCAGGCACTGCTTCTGCCTGGCTTCGTTGCTGTTGCCGCGGTGATCGTGGTGGCGTTCTTGAGCCCCGGCAAAAAGGCCTAGCAGCGCAATCTCCGGGCGCCAGATACGCCAGAACCCTGGCTGGTCAATTCAGTTGAACTGTCCAGCCAGGGTTCTTTTTTAGCTATTTAGGCCGGGTTGGTGGGGCCATCGTTGTTGTCGTTGTTCTTAAACTCATCGACCTTCTCGCCGATTCTCTCCTGAGCATCAGCGGCGAAATCCTTGATGTTCTCGGTAGCGTCGCCAGCGAACTCCTTGGCGCTCTCGACTGCTTCGCCCAGCTTCTTCTTTGCGTCATCCAAGAAACCCATTTGGTTCTCCTCTTCGCTTATTGCCCGTATTCGACCGCTGAAAATCGCAGTCTTCAAGATGAACTTACTTGCGTCTGTGTGCCGACCTAGGCCATGGCGCAAAGATTACTTGTCTTTTTTGATCTTCTTTGCTGCCTTGCGGCCAAAAATCAGTGCCACGGCGATGCCGGCCAGCCATGCATCCTTGGCCAATGCAGTTCCATCAGCCGTTGGGCGGACGCCGTCGGACTCGGTCATGCCCGGAGTGCGCAGGTACGAGGAAAGCAGTACGCCCGAGAAGGCGCCCAATCCGATACCTGCCAAGCGTGATGGAACCAAAGGCAGAAGCAGAGCGCTGCCTAGGGAGATTTCCGAGATGGACAGGACCTTGCCGAAGACTGCTGGCTCCAGTTCGCCCAGCTGCGGCACACCATTGGATGCCATCTGCTGCAGGCCAGCCGCGCTGGCCTCATCAATGCGCAGCTTGTTAATTCCGCTGTTGAGAATGAATGCGCCACTGACTAATCGGAGTGCGGCGTTTGCGATCGAGATTCCCATGGGCCCTCACTTCTCTTTCCAATAGTAAAAACGCGTTCTGGAAAAGAACGCTCTGCTGTTCAGCGTAGTCATGGCTGTGGTAGTTCACAATCATTTCGACGGCGCGCTTAGCACTTGCCAAGTTTTCGAAGGTGAGAATCGTGCTAAATTCGTGAATCATGATCGCTTCTTCCGCTGTACCTCCGGCCGCACTTGATCTGCTCATTTCCCAGGGCTTTGATGCCACCAGTGTTGACGAGCTGGCAGCTGCCGCAGGGATCTCGCGTTCCACGTTCTTCCGCCGTTTTGGCTCCAAGGAGAACATGGTTTTTGCCGACCAGGAAATGATCATCACCCACGTGCAGACCACGCTGGCAGCTTCTTCCGTTGACGCGATCTCCACCTTGATTGACGCTGCCCATGTCGTATTTGACCAGTACACGGTCAACCCGGAAGGCGCGCAGCTGCGCCACAAGCTGCTTTCCTCTGTTCCATCATTGCGTGAACGCGAGCTGGTCTCGACCCACCGGTACGAACGCGCTTTTTATGATTTCCTGGCCCGCCGGAACCTCGCCAACACCGCGTCGGAGAAGTCCTTGTGCCTGGGTGTCAGCGCAGGGCTCGTAGCTATCCACAATGACCACCTGAGAACGTGGATCAAGGACCCCAACAGCACCGATCGCAGCAAGCTGGCACATGATGTCCGCTTGTTCCTTGAGCGCTTTGCCGATCTGCTGGGCGCTGATGGTACTGGCACGGAAGCCACTTCCCCTGCACCCACGGTAGTTGTTTCGGTCTTGGACTCGGGCGCTGATGAGCAAGCAATCTTGCAGGCTGTTTCAGCGGCTTTGAAGGACCGCGGCAAGTAGGCAACCACACGGAATGGAACCTAGTTCCTTGACATGACACTGCGTTCCATTAGGCTAGAGATGAAAGTTTTCACTCTAGCCAATTTGGAGCGCCTGAGATGACCGAGCAGTCTACCGGTTTGGAATTTCCCAACGGTGTTGTTGAACCGGAATACGACCTATGGGCAGAAGACGTCAACATTGACCCCACAGGAATCTTTGCTGATATAGATGCAGCGGATCTTGCCTGGCGCACCAAAGCCCGCAAGTTCGTCGTGGAGGAAGTCAAAAAGGACATCCACGAATACTGGGACAAGGCCGACTACCCGCTTCATTTGATCAAGAAGCTCGGCGACGCCGACCTGCTGCGCGACGGCATGAACCTGGATTCCTACGAAAAAATGACTCCGCTGGCTGCCGGCCTGGTGAATATGGAAATGGCGCGTGGAGACGGATCCGTCGCCACCATCGTTGGCGTGCAGGGCGGCTTGGCTTTGCGCTCGGTCCTCTTCTGCGGCAACGAGGAACAGATCCAGAAGTACGCCATGCCGATGCTCGCTGGAGAACTGCCTGGCGCATTTGCGTTGACCGAGCCAACCCACGGCTCCGACTCGGTGTCATTGGAAACCCGTGCGACGAAAGTCGAGGGCGGATACCGGATCAGCGGCGAAAAGAAATGGATCGGCAACGGCTCCATCGGCGGCGTCTCGATCGTCTGGGCACGTGATGATGAAGGCAAGGTCCGCGGCTTCGTGGTGCATCAGGATGCCGAAGGCTATAGCGCCACCACCATCCAGAACAAGTTGTCGTTGCGCGCCATCTGGCAGGCACATATCCGCATGGAGAACGTCTTCGTTCCTGACGAGGACGTACTGCCTCAGGCCACCAGCTTCAAGGACACCTCCCGAGTCCTGTTCGCCACGCGACTCGGTGTCGCTTGGTCCGCGGTCGGACATGCCACTGCTTGCTACGAGTCGGCAGTGAACTACGCCAAGCAGCGCGTGCAGTTCGGCCGCCCGCTGGCCGCCAGCCAGATTGTCCAAGAACGCCTGGCACGGATGCAGTCCGAACTCGCCACCATCCAGGTGCTCGTGATGCAGGCTACCAAGCGCGAGACCACCGGAGAACTTACCGGGCCGCAGGCATCGCTGGCCAAGTACACCGCTACCCGCACGGCCCGCGCCATTGCTTCCAATGCCCGCGATCTGCTGGGCGGCAACGGCATTCTCACCAGCAACCGCGTAGCCCGCCACTTTGCTGATGTGGAAGCGATCCACACCTACGAAGGAACCGAAACGGTCCAGGCTTTGATCATGGGACGCGACATCACCGGATTCTCCGCCTTCGCCTAAGGAACAACAGGCACAGCATGAAGGACGTGGTCCTGGCTTTTGGCCAGGACCACGTCCTTCATTTATCAAGACTGCTGGTTGAGGCGGTTTTTCGTTTTCGCCGTGGCCACGTGTTCCCACGGATTCTCCGGCCAAGGATGTTTCGGATAGCGCCCACGCATTTCAGAGCGGACCTGGGCATATGGGCCGTTGAAGAAGGACACCAGATCATCGGTCACCGCCAGTGGACGTCCGCCGGGCGACAAGAGGTGGAATTGCACAGGCAGTTTTTCTCGCACCAGACGCGGTGATTGATCCAAGCCGAAACACTCCTGGAGCTTGACGGCTACTACCGCCGGGCCTGCTTCGCCGACCGGCGGGTAGGAGATCTGGATCTTGGACCCGGAAGGAACCTCTAGGCGCTGTGGAACCAGCGAATCGAAATCGTGGGCGTGCTCCCATGGCAACAACGTGCGCAATGCTGAATACAGATCAGTCTTGGCTGCATTCTTGCCCTGGGCGACTTGGCGCAAAACAGGTTGCAGCCACTCTTCCGCCCTGTCTATCAAGGCCTGCTCATCAACTGCACTGAACGGCTCCCCCAACAAGCGATGGGCCACAGCCATGCGACGGCGCAGCGCATCAAAGTTTTCCTGCTCCCCGAAGAATGCCAGCCCCTGCTCCTTCACCGATACCTGGACAGCCTTCATGCCCAGTTCTTCGGTTGCCTTGATGGGTCGGGAGGACAACTCAATTGCGCCGAAGCGTTCGACTTTCCGGGCGCTGATTTTTCCGTCGACGAACTCGGCTGTTTCTTCGCTCTCGTGCAGCTGCGGGAGTAGATCAAGCACGGTGGGCAAGTCGATGCCGATGGCCCGGCGGATTGTTGCCTTGCTACCAGTCCTGGCCACTTCGACAACAGCCAGGTATTCCTCGTGGGCCAGCTGGCTTCCGCGCGGAAGCACCGCTCGTGTTCCCGAAGCCAGGAGATATTCATCGTGTCCGACCTTGCGGGCCACCCATTGCGGATAGGCCAACGCGCTGATGCCGGATAAAGCGTCGGTGGGTAAGGCCTTCGGCGACGAGGCCTCCTTCCGGCCTTGCGCCTGGCTGGCGACCATCCGTTCCAGACGCACTGTCTCCTGCTTCCAGGCACGATTGCCCGGGTGGGATCCCTTGCGTATCCCGGCAAAAAGTTCCTGCATGTCTGCGCTGTTAATGCGCTCGGAGCTGGCCAGCAATGCCACAGCTTCCGCGGCCGGCCGCGCACCGAACAGTGGCGCGCCTTCCAGCAACGCGCGTGCGGCTCGCGGGTCGGTAGGAATCTTGACCATTTGCTCACCCAGGGACGTAATACGCCCCGAGCCGTCAACGGCACCCAGGCTTTTGAGCACTAGCTCGTCGCTGGCCATCGTGGATGCTGGCGGAACCTCCCAAAGATCCAGCCCTTCTCCACGAGGTGTTCCCCACGCCGCCAAAGCGAGTCCTGCCGAGACCAGATCGCCGGTGCGGATTTCCGGAGTGGCATAGGCAGGCGCCGCGGCGAAGGCCTTGGGATCCAAGGTGCGCACCACTTGTCCCGGGCCAAGTCGTCCGGCACGGCCGGCTCGCTGGGTTGCCGTGGCACGACTGGCCACTACCGTGACCAACCCGGACATTCCACGCGAGGTGTCGCGGCGCGGTTCGCGCGCGTAACCGGCATCGATGACCAGGTGGACGCGAGGTACCGTCAATGAGGATTCGGCGATGGATGTCGAGACGATGATTCGAGGCGGACTGCCGGCGGCCGGTTCGTTGAGAATCGCATCCTGCTCTGCTGACGAGATCTGGGAATGCAATGCCAGAGCGCTCAGCCCGCTGGCGTTGACCTGTGCGCAGACTCGTTCGACTTCACGCACGCCCGGGACAAACACCAAGGTATCGACGGGACCTTGGCTTGCCGCATTGGCCCTTGTCGAATGCTGCACGCTAACGGCGGCGACATGTCGCAGGTAGTCGTCCTTGATGCCGAATTCAGTGACTCGCGTTGACGAGTAGCTCTCAAAAATTTCTTCGACATCGTACTGGGCAGTTTGCGCGCTGAAGACTCGCGCCGGTTTTTCTGTCGAAAGAAATTCCGCCAGCTCCTGGGCATGCAGCGTCGCACTCATCAGAACCAGGCAAAGATCATCACGCAGTTCGCTGACCTGCTTGACCATGGCCAGCAACAAATCGGTGTCGATGGAACGCTCGTGCACCTCATCGATGATGACCGCGCTAACGCCGTCCAAGTCCGGGTCTGCCAGCAACCTGCGGAGCATCAGGCCCGCGGTGACAAATTCAACCCCGGTATTTGCCGAGCTTTTGCGTTCCCCGCGCACCGCGAAACCGACGTGCTCTCCAAGTTCTGACCCATCCAGATACGCCAGTCGCCGGGCGGCGGCCCGGGCGGCCACACGGCGTGGCTGGGTGACGATGATTTTCCCGGTGAGCCCTGCTTCCTCCAGCGCGTTGGCCACCGTTGGCGGGACGATGGTCGTCTTGCCGGACCCCGGTGGCGCTTGGATGACTGAAGGACGTGAGGGATCTTCGACGAGCGCCTTGTACAGGTCCTCCCTGCTAGGACCGAAGGCCAGCCCGGCGGAGATCCGCTCTTGATCGAAGGCTGCCTTTCTCATGCTTGGCGTCCGGACCAGAACGAATGGATGGCGCCGACGATTGGTTCGATCGGGTACAAGGTACTGCCATGGGTTCTCCCCGGCAGCGCGACCATGCGTGCGTTCGGCATGGTCCTGACCATGATCTTGTTCTGGTCGAATCTCGGCTGATCACGTGTGCCGATGAGCATCAGTGTTGGGATCCTGATTTTGGCGAGGTCTGAGATTTCAAGATTCTGCAGTGTTTCGGCCGCCTCGTAGTACGCGGCCAGTGCCAGCGGATCGTTGGATTTGAAGGCCAGCCGTGTTGCCGGGTCCAGCTTGCCGTTGGTTTCCTGGCCCGTGACGAATCCTTCAATATCTCCGCGACGCAAGACTTCCAGGTAGCCGGAGAAGAAGAGCTTGCCGATTTCGCCCGGGGTAATTTCAAAAGTTCCGCCGAGCATGATCAGCGAAATCACTTGCTCTGGATGAGTCATGGCCAGATGCAGGCCAGTGCGGGCGCCAAAGGAATAGCCCACGATATGCACCCGTTCAAGGCCCAGATGTTCCAGCACTGCCCGGATGTCGCCGACCACTTTGTCCATGGTGTACTCGGCGACGTCATGCGACTTCGCCGACTTGCCGTGACCGCGCAAGTCCATGCGAATCGTCCGATGGTCCTCGCCCAGAGCCTTGGTGTAGCCCAACCCTCGCCAAATAGAACGGGACAGGGCTGATCCGTGAAGGAACAGGATGGGCTCCCCGTTGGCCCCGTCGTCATCGAAGAAGATGTTGGAACCATCGAGGGGGTTATTGATCATCGGCATGCTTCCGATTAAATCCCTTATCCATCACGAAGGTGAAATCTGAGTTCGCCCAAAGCTATCGACATTGCCCGGTTATAGGTGAAGACTGAAAGCACGCGAAGAGGCCACCGCCAACAAAAGTGGTCTGGCTATATTCAAAAGGGGGAAGATCATGAACGCACAAGCAGCCAATGGGCAGCCGGTAGATCCCGACGAAGAGAAGAAGCTCCATGACGAGCACGACGAAGCGCTTGTCGAAGAATGGGAAGACGAGTCATTCCCCGCATCCGATCCTCCGTCGAATTACTAGGCAATCAACTTCCTAGGCGACCACACACGTCGCACTCAGCTTGTTTCAAGACTCGGCTCCTAGTGTGGTTAATACCTTCTCAAGGTGCGAGTGATCTAGAAGAACCGATCCGCACAGGCGTTACCTCCTTGGCCTGACGGATCGGTTCTTCATTTAAATTTCCGCAAATCAGATTCGGCTCGTTGAAGTTGTTTCCGCGTTACGCACATAGCAGATTTGCTCCGGCATGATGTTGGCCGAGTCACCTTCTGGCATATTCTGAGGTGGAAGCCCTTTGACCTCCACACAGTCAGCACTGATGCTGCCAGAAAGGTGTCTCGTGGAATACGAACGAATGCCAGCCACCAAGGAATTGCACCGTCCATATACCGCTGCGGCCGATCGCTATGAACACTTCGGCTACCGTCGCGTTGGAGATTCGGGCCTGCGCCTTCCTCCACTGTCGTTGGGCCTGTGGTGGAATTTCGGAGATAACCGGCCTTTCGACAGCCAGCGTGAGATTCTCCGCCATGCCTTTGATAACGGCATCAACCACTTCGACTTGGCCAATAACTATGGCCCGCCGGCTGGTTCTGCGGAAGAGAACTTCGGGCGCATGATGCGCAAGGATTTCAAGCCCTACCGCAACGAGCTGCTCATCTCTTCCAAGGCGGGCTACGACATGTGGCCAGGCCCGTACGGCACCTTCGGTTCCCGAAAGTATCTGCTGGCCTCTTGCGAAGCTTCGCTGGAGAAGATGGGCCTGGACTATGTAGATATCTTCTACTCGCACCGTTTTGACCCTAAGACCCCTTTGGAAGAAACCATCGGAGCCTTGGACACCCTGGTGCGCCAGGGCAAGGCCACCTACGTTGGCATCTCTTCCTACTCGGCAGAACGTACCGCGCAGGCCAAGGCGATCGCTGATGACCTGGGCACGCCGCTGGTCATTCACCAGCCTTCGTACAACATCCTCAATCCTTGGGTTGAGCACGGCTTGCTGCAGACCTTGGAGAAGGAGCGCATGGGCACCATTGCGTTCACTCCATTGGCTCAGGGCTTGCTGACCGACAAATACCTGTCGACCACGAACGTTGAACGCCAAGGCGGCCGGCGTTCGCTGGAGAGTCAGTTGACCGAGGAAAACTTGACCAAAGTACGCCGGCTGAACGAAGTGGCCCAGGAGCGCGGCCAGTCGTTGGCTCAGATGGCACTGGCATGGTTGCTTCGTGATGGCGCTGCAACCTCGGTGTTGATCGGTGCCTCGTCCACCAAGCAGCTGGATGAAAACTTGGGCGCCCTAGGCAACCTGGAATTCAGCGAAGCGGAACTGTCCGAGATTGCCGAAATCGCCCAGGGCGATGCGGGCATCGACTGGTGGCGTGCCTCGGCAATCAGCTGATGATGCCGTGAATCCAGCCTCCTGAAGCTGTCAATGCAGCCGTGGTCTTCCCGCGTTTCAACAGGAAGACCACGGCTTTGCTTTTGCTTGAAACCACAGCTTGTTTTCCGCGGGCGAATATTGCTTCTTCATACTGGCTCAAAGTCGTTTCTGAGGATAAGCTCGGAGAAGACGCACAATGAAGTGAATTACATTCATTTATTGATTCAAGTTCGATAGCGTCAAGATACAGGCTTACGCTGACCAATCTGCACAAACGACAGGAGCATTGATGAGCGCCCCAACCTATAAGGTCTTGAACCCGGCTACCGGCGATGTTGTCGAGGAATTCGACGCTGCAACCGACGAACAAGTTGAGCAGGCTCTGACGGCCGCTCAGTCCGCCTACGAGTCATGGCAGGACGTCGACATCAACGAACGCGCAAAGATTGTCTCCAAGGTTGGAGCTCTCTTCGCCGAGCGCGCTGATGAACTTGGCAAGATCATGACCACTGAAATGGGTAAGCCACTGTCTGAAGCAGTGGGCGAGGCGCAGTTCTGCCAGGAGATCTTTGAATACTTCGCAACCGAGGGCCCAACCCTCGCTGCGGATCAGGAGATCAAGTCGTTCTCCGGCGGCAAGGCTGTTGTGCAGAAGCGCCCAGTTGGTCCATTGCTGGGCATCATGCCTTGGAACTTCCCGCTGTACCAGGTAGCTCGCTTCGCAGCTCCAAACCTGATGCTGGGCAACACCATCATCCTGAAGCATGCGGAGTCCTGCCCTCGTTCGGCATTGGCCATCCAGGAAATCATGGATGAAGCTGGCGTGCCGGCAGGCGTTTACAACAACGTGTTCGCCACCCACGACCAGATCTCCACCATCATTGCCGATTCCCGGATCCAGGGTGTCTCCTTGACCGGTTCCGAGCGTGCCGGCGCCATCATCGGCGAGCAGGCTGGCCGCAACCTGAAGAAGGCTGTGCTGGAACTGGGCGGTTCGGATCCGTTCGTTGTCCTGGATTCTGATGACGTGCCAGGCATCGTGGATACCGCATGGGGCTACCGCATCGACAACACCGGCCAGGCCTGCAACTCGAACAAGCGCATGATTGTCATGGAAGACATCTACGACGAGTTCGTTGCAGAACTGACCAAGCGTGCCGATGGCTTGAAGCCAGGCGATCCAATGGAGGAGGCAGAAGGCACCTTCGCTCCCCTGTCCTCGCGCAAGGCAGCTGAGAGCCTGCACGAGCAGGTTCAGGATGCTGTCTCCAAGGGCGCAACCCTGCACGCCGGTGGCGTACTGCACGACGGCCCATCGGCCTACTACTCCCCTGCGGTCCTTACCGGCATCACCAAGGACATGCGCGCTTACTACGAAGAGCTCTTCGGCCCAGTTGCCGTGGTCTACAAGGTAAGCAGCGACGAGGAAGCAACCGAGCTGGCCAACGACACCATCTACGGTCTGGGTGGCTCCGTCCACTCCACCGACGTGGAGCGTGCTTCGAAGGTTGCCCAGAAGCTGCAGTCCGGCATGACCAACGTCAACGTGGCAAGCGCCGAAGGTGCTGAAATGCCGTTTGGCGGCGTCAAGCGCTCAGGCTTCGGCCGCGAGCTTGGCCCGCTGGGCATGGACGAATTCGTCAACAAGCGCCTGTTCTACGTGGGCGAATAACAGCAAGATTCCAAGGCGACTCCCGTATGCCGGGAGTCGCCTTGGTTTTAAGCAGAATTTGGATACCTGAAGAATTCATTTGCTGCGCAATCAATGACGCGCCATTTTCCGTCACTTAATCGCGCATTTCGCGAGTTCTCGCTGATTGTTCTATGTACTGCCGGTTCCTTATATAAACTAGTAGTCACAAGGTACTTCTTCTGACTCACTTTTGACGAGACTTCGAAACATTGCCTGTTGGGTCGTAGTCCGAATTACCTTGAAGAAACCGGAGGATCGTTGACGCTCGTTGGAATTATCGCCCTAGGCGTCAAAGTAAATGTCGCGGGTCTAAGTGAGTCTGAAGCCAAGGTCTTTGCCGAACATTGGAAGCAATGTACTGCGCCACCCTATGCAAGTCCGGATATTAGCGTCCACAGGGAACCTGTAAATTGGGCGACCGCCTACGAGCACCTCACCCAACAAATTACCCGTCGAGCTATCGAATTCAATCTCGGAAAACTCATGATGTTCCATGCGGCGGGACTTCAATTCCCGGGATCTAACGATGTCGTTGGCTTTGTCGCTGCATCAGGTACAGGTAAGTCAACGCTGACTTCGACGCTAGGAAAGCGAATGGGGTACGTTAGCGACGAAGTTGTTGCTATCGATCTCGAACTTTCCGTTCACCCGCTTCAGAAGCCTGTATCGCTAATTGGACGAAGCAACGGTGCTTTCAAAGGGCATATCGGCCCCGACCAGCTCGGATTACGCACCAATCTCACCAGTACTCCACGTTTAGCATCTTTGGTATTACTAAACCGGGTAACGGAGGAGCATGCACCAACGCTGGCTCCGATTCCTCTTGAACGCGCGGTACTAAATATAGTTCCTCAAATATCAGGGCTGGGGCTGATGCCGTCCGGGTTGAATTCGCTGTGTAATGTCATCAAAAAACTTGGTGGTGTATATGAGCTAACTTATTCGAATGCTGCCGACATCTCGCCCGCATACCTTGCCAAGATCATGGACGACTCCCATGACGGATCGGCTCTTGTTTGGAAACACGTCCCAAAGGATCCTTCGCCAGCAATGATGCACGGGTACAGGGTAGCTCAAGCAGATTTCTTCGATGCAATAGAAATCGAGGGACGTGCGATTGTCTTAGACAAGGGACAGGTGCGCATGCTCGGCGAACTGGCATCAGCGGTTTGGCAACTCTTGCCATCCACAAACTCGAAATCAGAATTACTGGATAGGTTGGAAAAGAAGTTCGGAAAGCATGACGATTCAGAAATGATACTGGACCGGACTCTTGTGGATTTAAAACTCCAGCGCCTCATCGAAGAATCGCCCATCGGATAACGCAACGTACACGCCGTCTAGTGCCTTAGAAGGCTTACAGAACTTTCGATCTCACGAAGTCGACGTAATCCGAAATTTGATTCGCAACCTTTCGATGAACGCCTGCGCTTTGTCGGAACGGATCTTCAACATCATGGGCAGTAGTAACACCCGATTTCGCCCTATTGAGACTCGCAAACTTCGTTAGCTCAGGAAGCGATGATGCTTCCCTAGCCTCACCCGCCAAAAGGCAGAATTCACCGATAGAGAATGCCCGACGCGTCGCCCGAGGAAACCGTCGCACAAGCTCGTCCCGCTGACCAAGCGTCATGGTCAATATCAGATCTGAAGATGCAACGTGGCGATCTGTAATTTGTTCACCAATAAGTCCTTGGGGGTCCCCACCAAGCGCTACGAGCTCCTCCGCCGCAAGCGCATCCATCGGTGATCCGGAAACCGCGTGCAGACCGGCGCTTGCCACAGACAAGTTCTGGAGATGCGCGAGTCGCTCCTTGAAGAGAGATTCCGCCAATGGCGAGCGACAGATATTTCCCGTACAGACCGTCAACAGTGTGAAGGCGTACTCGGCTGATGAACGATCCTGGGATGAATTTTCCATTTCTTGTCCACCTATCTCCTATGCAAACAGTCCGGCAAGGCGCAACCTAAGCGACAGTTGTCTGAGCGGCCATTCCTAAGCTGGTAGCCCCTTGCGCACATGCATTTTCACGCTTCATCATTGGCGACCGGGTTTGCGACTGCTGAGCGGCGTCCCTTGGTGTCCTGACGATAATAGGCCTTATATGCGTATCCATAATTCGATGCTTGGGCTCCCTTCAGCGGCACCCCGTTAAGGATTAGCCCAAGTGCGTGGGCATTCACTCTTTGAAGGTTATTGAGCGCCGAGTCCAGCTCATCATAGGTAGTCTTCCGTACGCGGCTAACCACCAGAGCCCCGTCGGTTCGGGCGGTGAGAATGGCAGCGTCAGTTACGGGCAGCAGTGGCGGAGCATCAATAAGCACGATGGCTTCCTGCGCCAACGACTGGATGAGGTTCTGGAAAGTATTCGATCCAAGCAGCTCACTCGGATTTGGCGGAATTTTTCCCGCGCCGAGGACCACAAGGTTTCCGCTTTCACCCCAAGGTTGCATGACATCGTCGATGTCAGCGTTTCCAATCAACACGTCAGTGAGGCCAACGCCTTCGAGGAGTCCGAAGGTCTTAGCAATTGTTGGTCGCCTAAGATCTCCGTCGATCAAAACAACCTTTTGGTCCGATGCAGCGATCGTGATCGCCAGATTCGCGGCAACAGTGGATTTTCCTTCACCTGGCAGCGCACTCGTAATGACAATTGTCCGCGGAGGATTGTCGATATTCATGAACTGCAAGTTGGTTCGAAGTTCGCGGATCGATTCCGCCACTGCATACTCGCCGGCATGCTCTTCGTTACGGTCATTGCCGCCGATGCTAGTAATGAGTCGCTGTTCTCGGTCAAGCGTGTCCGTTTGCGGGATGGTGCCGATGACCGAATGGCCCGTGGATGATTCGACCGATTCAATTGAGCTGATCCGTCGGTCAAAGGCATGGCGCAACATTGCGTACGCAAAAGCCATAAAGAGCCCGACAAGCAGACCTACAGCAATTGCGATCTTGAAGTTTGGCGACGATGGTGAAGTCGGCAATTCGGCAGCGTCGAAGGATCGGAAAGTAACGATCGAGGCACTGCTGCTCTTCGTTGCGGAGGAGTTTTCAACTTCGCTTACTTGATTCTCGATCGCTTTGACCCACGCTTCAGCCAGCTGTTGGGCGGACTCAGGCGTGTTTGATTCGGCCGAGACTTTGAGCGTGGCAGTGTCGACGGGGTTTGTGATCGAAATGGAAGACAGCAACTGATTAATTGAAGTATCGATCCCCAAATTCTCTTGAACATCCAGGGCAACTGAACGGGACTTGGCCAAATCTACATAGGACTTGACGCGAGACTTCGCATAATTTTCTCCCGCCATAGCAGTCCCGAGATCCGAATTAACACCCGCAGAGACAATGCCGCTTGCGTTCGCTTTATAGACCTTAGGCTGGACCAGCCCCCAACCGAGACCGAGAAGTGCACCAGCCACGGTTATTGCCAGGAACGATACCCAATGTGCCCGAAGTATCTTCCAGTAGTCAGCCAATTCCACGAACGCGTCTCCTCTGTATTAAAGGCCTGTGCAAAGATAAGCCCTACCGAGTCTACAATGCGCAGGCCATTTTCTCGTTATGCAGCCACTTGATCCCGTCATTGAAACGACCAACTTGAAGAATCGATAATCGTCTTTTTATTGAGCGATCAAGCTCAACATTTTTCCTTTTCCGCGCCCTTCGAAACACCCACCTGCGCCCAATGACCCAAGACTAGTTATTACTCAGCAGTAAGTAGATACAAAGAGCGAAACGCTGATCTTCAGAGATTCTGAACTCATTCGGGCCCGCAATCTCGCCTGTGGTTAGAAGTCGACCAAAAATCCATTAGCCAAGTGGCCAACTCCGGTTGACCCTTATTCCACATCCTTTCCCCACCTTTCCTTGATCACGCGCAAATAGCAACGCAATCTAGATTTCATCGATGCAGAAAATATATGATTTCAATAAGCTCCAGCTCAGCTGGTCAAGTATTTCTCTTCAGCTCATTTTCGGTTTCGCTTTGAAATCGACCGTTTAGAATTCGAGAAAATGCAAGAACAAAATAAAGACTCCCGCCCCCAGGGCGAATCTGCGAAGCATAAAGTTTCACGCCGTACCATCGTGGCCGGCGCCGCTTGGGCAACGCCAGTCGTGATGATCGCATCTGCAAGTCCAGCCTTGGCTGCGACCAGCGGCTCCGGAATGGCCTGCCGTGTGAACGAGTACTTCACCACCAAGGGCGGCGGAAAGTTCCTCAATGGATCACTTTTCAACCTGAATCTGGATGCAATTGCGGAAGTTTACGGCGTCGATGTCTTGAACACCCCGCTCAGCGGAACCCCCAACGTAACCAAGGAACCGGCTACCGGCCCAACCCCGGGCTACACGGACCGCACCGACGGTGTCGTTGACGCGTGGGCCAACCCGCTCAACGTTGGCGTTCTGGAAGCGCTCCAGGTGAGCCTTGGCGATGTAACTCAGCCTCTTGGCGCGATCTTAAACATTGCAGAGACCGGTGTCCTCAACCAGTATGGCCTGGCCCGTGAAAATGGTCTGTCGCGAGGTTTCGCAGGATTGGTCTCCAATACCGGCGGTGTCACCTTGTCGGACGTGCAGAGTGCTCCAGCATTCGGCAACATCAACCTCAAGACAGTTATTGCAAACTTGGCTGGACCTACCCTGGCCAATTTGGTTGAACCGCTAACCGCGCTCAACCTGAACATTGGCGCCGTAGGTGCTCAAGCAGAGATTGATTCGTGCCTCACCACCCAGAGCCGGGACTACCACATTGCTTCCGCTGATCTGACGGTCGGATCGGACGTTCTGGTTAATGCCCTCGACCCGGTGGTCGGCCAGGGCGGCGCAATCGATGCCGTCAACAACGCAGTCAATGGCCTTACCGCCGAAGGCGGTCTGCTAAGCGATCTGGTTACGAATCTCGTCTCGGCGCTCAATGTCCTTAACTTAGGACTCGTTCGCGTCAAGGCAGGCTCAGAAACTGGAACCAACGTTGCAGTAAGCATCGATCTGGATCCAGTCCGAAAGCTCTTGGCAGATCCTTTGGTAACCGACGCGTTGAGCTTGAGCCTGACCGACGCGGACAAGATGCTGTTCCTGGATCTTGACGCACTGGTCGGTTCACTGAATGACCAGGCAGCCAACACTCGTGTTCTGCCTGCCAACGCAGCAGTAATCGATCCACTGTTGTCTGACATTTCAACTTTCTTGAACCAGCTTCCAGATACCGTCGTTGCAGCACTCCAGGATGCAGTCAATGCAGCCACTGTGAAGCTAGATCTCAAGGTGGCGCTGCAGTACAACCGAGGGATTCTGACCGCAGATTGGGTCGATGCAGGTGCCATCAACATCTTGTTGGACACTACTCTAGGTGAACTGATGGATGGCGCTGCCGCTCTTAAGGTGACCTTGAACTCCGACGTCCCAGTCGTTGGCCCTCTGCTCGCAGCAATTGTTAACCCGCTGCTTGCTGGCCTCGCCGTAACCCTCAACGGCTTGCTGGCCACCGCAGGTAGCGCCATTAACGATCTGCTAACCCCGTTGATTTCAAATGTCGGTACTTTGCTGGAAGGCGTTGCGGGTCCAGTCCTCACCGATCTGTTGGATCCTCTGTTGATGGGACTGCTCGGCGGCGGTAGCGAGCCAGGGCTAATTAACCTGACGGTCAACGTTCAGGAAGGCGCATACGATGTTGCTGCATTGAAGCTCAGCGTCCTGCCAAGCGGTGGCATCGATGTTGTTCTTGCCAAGGCATACGCAGGAGAGAACTTGGCTGTCTAGTTTCGTTTGATCATCAGCTGAAACATCGCAAAGCGATGCACAGACGATAAAACGATCGGTTGACGCACAAGATCATTGGTGTCCGGGAAAATTCCGGACACCAGTGATCTTGGCAAAGAGTCTCATCGTGAGCTGCTGCCGGGCTATTGGATTTACTGTTCAATGGCCCGGCAGCAGTTTTTAGTTAAGGACTTTTCACACTACGGCTTGTGCAAGATGAAGTGGACCCAGCTCAGCCGATAGGTCTACGTACATCTCGCAATTAGTACTGAGGAGTCAGATTTCATCCGCTTCAGTGATTTCAACAGAAGCGACAAGTCCAGCTTCAGCTGCGACCACTGCAAGCTGCACTCGATTCGTAACACCAAACAGGTCCAGAAGCACACCCAGACGCTGCTTAACTGTTCCTTGACTCACGTGAAGTGCCGCAGCGATTTCCGAATTTCGCAATCCTGAAGCGACGGAGATGACGATTTGCCTATCACGTTCGTCGATTTCGCCCAGGACGACAGATAGTTCCTGCATCAGAGTTGACCGAACGGGAAAAGGCCTCTTGTCTTGTGCTCTGGCAAATAGGGTGAATCCGGCAGCAACCAGATTCAAGGCACTGGCAAAATCCGAATCAAGAATTGAGCTCTTCGAAATGTATCCAGAACACCCCGAATTGTAGACTTGAGCAATTTGTTGTGCCTGTAGATTGCTGGCAAGAAAGACAATCGGAGTTGATGGCTGAGATCGATGAATACGAGACAAATCTCCAAGAAGATCTTGTGTACGCAGTGTGTCACAGACAAGCAATACGTCGGGAGCGTTGGTATCTATTCCTTGAATAGTCTCTTCGACTGAATCGAACAGCTCTCCAACTGTCACATGCGAAGAGAGACAAAGTACAGACTGAATCCCAGAACGTGAAAAACGGTCGCTGTCAGCCAAATGAACAACTATGTTTCCCAATTCTGAGGTCCATTCTCCCACGGTGACTTGCAATAATACTATACGCTTTTCGCGTTTGACCTACAGAAGCAGCTTGGAAGAAACAACGTAGCGTCATAAGGAAGGAACTTCGGATCCTATTTCGGGTTACTTGACTCCCTACCATCGTTCCCAGGCAAGCTAACGATCAACTATTCAAGACTTAATTCCGACAAATGCGCGAATATTTGATTTAAAGTTCTCTTCGCTGAATTTCCTGGTCACCTCTCCACCATCAAATTTATCAAGATCGAGAGCCAAACTAGCTGCCGCAGCAAGATCACTTGGCTCAAAAGACTCTGCAATTTGCCCGCTCAATCCTGCGCTGAAAGTTTCGGTCTGGCCACCTATGGGGCCTGTGACAACAGGTGTTCCAAGAGCTTGGGCTTCTACTGGAACGATTCCGAAATCTTCCACGGGAGGAAAGATCAATACTGCTGCACGTTGCATAAGTGTATAGAGCAGTTCATTTGATGGCGACTGAATAATCCTGACAGGCACAGTCGAGTTGGCGGCCAATTCTTGTAATTTACGAAGCTCTGGGCCATTGCCCGCCAATACGACGGGCAGTGCCATTTTGGCGGCTGCACCTATCACTGAATCTAGCTTTTTATACGGAATGAATCTTGATACCCCAAGCACAAATATCTCCGGTAGGCTGTCGATTAGGGCTTTTTCGGCATCTTTGTCGACCCGATCGCTCCAAGCTTCCACTTCAGATAATGCGCGAACATTGACCGGCGGGTAGATGACTTGAGCTTCCCGCTTCCAGGTACTACCTATTCTGTCCTTTACAAAATGGCTGTTCGCGGCGATTCCGACTGGTTCAGTGGCAAGGGAGCGATCAAGACGTTTGAAAACCGGCGCGACTAAGCGGACGCCTGAGTTGTTCCCTCTCGAATCAAGGTCTGGCGTCCAGATGTACCTAGCAGGCGTGTGAGCATAAACGTATTTAGGAACATCGGGTTGTCCTTGTAGCTTCACCGTATGAGCAAACAAGTGCGAGCTGGCTAAGATCCATTCATATTCACTTTGCATACGGATGCTTCGCCAAGTTGGAATCATGAACGGAAGCGCGAGTGCCTTGGAACGGCGAAGCCTGGTACGCGATAACCATGTTTCAAACACTCGGCGCTCAGCCATTTGTGTTGGATCATCATTCCACAAGCTAAGGACATCAGCATTTGGGAAGGAACTAGCCATGTTTCGAAGAACTTTCTCCGCACCACCAGTCGACTCGATCCACTCGTGTACTAAAAGACCAGGCATGCTGACCCCCTTCTTGGAAAATGATGTACTAGGTAAGGTCTAAAAGTGTCGAACAAAAGTCCAAGACCTTACGATTGGAATGGCGTCACCCATTACCGTAAGTCAGTCAGCCAACTAGTCGTTCGTAGAGCGCTTCAAGTTTTTTGGTTTGCCTTGAACTCTCATAGTCTTGTTCAAAAGACGCTCTGGCGTTGAGGCCGAGCTTGAGGGTTAGCGTTGGATCGGTTAGTAGCTGACCTAAGTTCATGGCAAGTCCTGCCACGTCACGTTCTTCGGCCAAAAGACCTGAATATCCATTCTGTACGGCCTCAGGAATACCTGCGTGATTAAACCCTACGACGGGGGTAGCAGCCCGAAATGCTTCAAAAACAACAGTGGGAAGTCCTTCGGTATCACCGTTGTGCGCAGTCACAGACGGGACTGCTAAGCACACCGCTCGTTCCATGTGGTGTTGGACCTCCTCAGGCGTTCTGATTCCCAAGAAGTCAACAGGCAAGTTCAGTTCACGTGAACGCGCTTCCAGTTCGCTTCGTAATGGCCCGTCGCCAATGACGATCAAGCGATGATGACCAATGACGTGGCTCTCTAGCTTCGCCAAAGACTCAAGTAGATATTCGAGTCCCTTCTTTTCCACCACACGACCTACAAAGACAACATTCTTGCGCTCAACACTTGCTGTTGGCGCTTGCTTCCATGGGACGCCAAGAGGCAAAACGACAATTTTGTTTTTATCCAAGCCCAGGGCCTGCGCTGAACGAGCAATATGTTTCGAAACAGCCACAAATAGGTCTGCATCGCGAAACAACTTTTGCAGGCGGATTCTGTAACGTCGACCTCTAAGCCCGGGCTTTGAAGGGCTTGAAGTGATGTCAGAGCCGTGAAGAGTTACAACTAGCGGAATGCGACGTCGCTTGGCTATCGCACGCATTCTCATGCCATCGATCGCAAAATGAGCGTGGATAATAGTCGGAGCGATAGCATCAACCACCTTCGGCAGGCTGAAGCTCAAATCAGTGACTCGGAAGACCCGTTTCTGAAGCTGGTCAAAGCTACTTTTCGAAAAAACGATCTTGTCCGATGCATCAGCGTTAGGCGATTTCTCCGCCACAGCCCCGACAGCTGTCGCCTTCCACGTCGTGTAGGAGGAAATCTGGTTTCGGATGAATGTCTCAGACGCGGGCAACAAAGTCCACCGCCAGACCATCACAGAATTCATTTTGTTGACGCTGCTTTCCTCATGCTCGATGGTAAGTTTTCGATAGCTGTGATGCGTAGTTCGCTTCAGAGAACTGATTGGGCTCAAGCAGTTCATTTTGACCTGCATGAGAAGCAAGTAGCTTGATATCTGCCCAAGTTGATTCCACGTTACTGAGATCAGAAGAAATTCCCCATCTGACTTCACCAGCCAGCTCCTCCGCACCGCCAGAGCTGCGCACAAGCACAGGTAAGCCGGCAGCAGCGGCCTCACAAATTACCAACGGCGCGTTTTCATACCAAGTCGAAGGAAGTACGAGAAGCGAATAGTTCTTCATTGCCGACTGTACGTGGTCCGCGCTGATCTGCCCCATGAAACGTATCTGGCTTGTTAGGTTGCAACTCGCTGCTAGAGACTGGAGTGCGGACTTTTCCGGTCCGTCGCCAAAAATATCCAGACTAATATTCTCATTCTCAAAGAGTGGTAGACATAAGCGGATAAACTCGCTGAGACCCTTCTCTTTGGATACTCTTCCGAAGAATACAATCTTTATCTGATTACTGTCGGCCCATCGTCGGTAATTCGACGCTGTCGCTCCACCTTGATTTATAGGGTTACGAATGACTTCATACGAGAGTTCTTTATGGTGTGCCTTCAACAAATTCTTGAGAAAATGACTCGGGGTTATAACAACATCAATATGCCGATACAGTTTAAGGAGTTTGTATGCAACTATATGCTGCATGATCTTCAGAGATGAATAGGCTAATCCGCGTTGGTCGTATCTTCGGAAGATATTGATAGACGCATCAGAAATTGAAATATTATGCGCCTCGCCGGAGGTGAAGTATTGGAAGCCACTGTTGGGACAAACCAAATGCATGTCATGCGCCGTGAATACAATCTTCGTATTTGGAAATTTGCGCTTGTATCTGCTCAGAGTCCAAAGAACACTCGGTGACAGCCTATGATAGAAATTCTGCAAGTGAATTACATCCGGACGAAAACGTTGCAGTACAGCAGAAGCTTTTACCACTGTGCACAGCGAAAACACATAAGACAATGGGCCCGAGCGAATATTATCGCCCGTGAAAACTTCATTGACATTGCCAAGAATCTCGCTAGCCTCCACGGTGTCACGAAGCACTTTTTCTGCACCGCCGCCGTTCCAATAATCACCTATATGCAAGACTCTCGGGCGACGTTCTTCCATGTCATCGCTCAAATCTGCACGGCTCACTTAGAATTGATTCGAAAGCACTCTGAATTTCATGCTTAGCCGCATCCAAGTCCGGAACAGACCCATCATTGATGCATATTGTCGAGTACTTTTGCTTCCGAATGCTTTCGACGACGGGGGCCACGCCAACTTGGTCAAGTTGAAAATAGCGGCCATACTTCTTCAAATGAGCGGGCGCGAATTTACCACTGCATATCGACCACCATGAAATTAGAAAAGGGTTCACGTCAGTAAACTGCCTGAATCGGGAACGACTGGTTCGGTCAAGCGCGTCGAACTCCCTATTCCAGATTTCTTCAGCCACAGACCTCTTCAATGCTAACGGTAGGTGATGATTGTGGAATCCAGTGAATCTAGGCCAAGGTAAGAGCGCGAGATTCTGGAGCATGGATATCCCATATTTCAAGTTGAACCATTTTAGCGGTGACTCTCGCAATACGTGATGCTTTGAAAAATTTTCATTCAGCAATTGAATGTTGTTGAGCATTGCATGCGAAATATTGTCCCCAACACTCAAAGAGTTTAAGACTGCCATAGCCCTCGGCAAATCGCCCTTAAAGAAATGACTCTTCTTGGTTGGCTTGCACAGGAAATAGTCATCATTGAAGTAGACGAAGTTTTCACTGAGTCCTTCAATCCGGTGGAGGTTAAGTTCAATCACCCGTGAGTTATATGTCGGAAGATATTCCCTAGGAATGAAATCCTCATGGTGCACCACAACGACTTTGCCATTATCTAGATTTAGCCATTTTGGAACTGGATTAACGGTAACCAAGTAGACTCGTCGCACCCAGGGGGCATAATTCGCGATGCCTCTAAACCAGTACCGCAGCAAGTCCCAGTCACGAAATCTAAGATCGCTCTGAGCTTCGGAGTCATTTTCCGAATTCTTGAATCGGTCGCGGGTTTCGCGCCATTCGATGTCGTTGTCGTCGACCCATGTCACAACGATGTCTACGTCTGGTTCAACGTTTTTCAAAATTGTCATCGTCCACTTTCGACCAACGATATATCCTATTTCATTGTAGTTTAGAAAGCTTCCAAACAATAACCTCATCGATACTCGGATTACCCGTAGACGGATCCAAAGATTGCGCTATTGCTTACCAAGAATCTTAATAGAGATGCGCGCTTGAGTTCCTGTGAATAGCCTTCTCGGAAGGGTTTCGTGCACTTTGACATCCAATAAGCGAATGCATCTCACACGGCTTGCCCACAGTTGCTGCCACGCTTCTGAGCAACCAGAATCGATAACAATCCACAGGGCCCGCGCGCGCTGGACTATTCTCATACGAAGCTTCTGAGCTTGTTGTCTTCGCAAATGACTACTGCGTAGACTTCCGATCTCGCGTCACCTTACACAGAATCCAACAGATTGCAGCTCTTCCCTGGACTCATTGCCGACAGCCAAATCGCAAAGTCAAAGTGCCACGACTATCAACCTCCAAAGTTCGACTGCTATCCCATTATGGATTTCGCCTTGTAAACACTGCGCCCCTACTCAACGCACTAGTCCTTGCAGTGACACTGGTTTCTGAACGAAGGGCCAAAATTCACAATGGTTACCAGGATTCAGGGACAGCCCTTGATGCCGATCGCACGGACAAGAAAAGAATTCCCGTTAATCGGCTTCACCCCTTAGAGCTGCCTAGCACAGCATGCCTAATACCGCCAAGTAGAACTTTGCCTAAAATTTCACACTATTGATAAGTTTTCAAGGCGAAAATTTTGTTATAAAATGATTTTAAACGAGTAGTTTTTCGGCGTAATTTTCTGCGCCAAAGAAGAGACCTTTCTCTGAGTCAGATCAGAATCAGGCATGGGGTAAGAATGATCGAAAGTAGCTTCGGGCGCAGAAGCGACGAAATTGGGGAAAATCAGATCGCAGGCCATCTTCAATGGTCGAAATTTCTCCCCAGACTGGTGAGTCTCGTTGATGCCATAGTCATCGTTACTGCAATGCTTACCGCGCAGATTGCCCGATTCGGCATAGATTCAAGTGCAGAGCTTGCAGCTGAGACTCTCGATCCCAATTATTGGACCATCTCCGTGGTGCTTGCACTAATTTGGTGGGTTAGTCTAGGCAGCTCCGGTTCACGTGCGGTCCGAATTTTGGGATCAGGGATCGTCGAATATAAAGCGGTTGTGCTCTCGACAGTCTATTTCTTTGGCGGGATCGCAATCATTTCGTATGCTTTGCAATTGAACACGGCAAGAGGGTATGTCGGCATAGCGCTTCCTCTTGGCATCATTCTTCTCGTTATCGGGCGCTGGATCGTAAGCAAATGGCTGAAACGGAATCGCAAGCTCGGAAACTACAGTCGAAACGTGCTCTTGGTTGGCTCGCCGAGTGCCGTAGAACATCTCAGAGAACGTCTTCAAAGCAGCGTAGAGGCCGGATACAAGCCAACGGCTTTGGTACTTCCTGGATACAGCATGAAGTCCCCAACAGGTAATGAACTTCCGTTGCCAGTCCTTTCTGTTTCTTCCGAAGCACATGACATTCTGCGCGCAATCGATAAGCAACAGATTGATGTTGTAGCGATTTCTGCCGGGTCGGATCTGAAACCCCGACAGATCCGAGAACTCGGATGGGAACTTCATGTGCGAGAAATTTCCATGGTTATGGCTCCGGCACTAACCGATATCGCCGGTCCCAGAATTCATACTCAACCCGTTGCCGGCCTGCCACTGATTCATGTCTCGACCCCGAAACTAGTTGGCTTTCAGGCCGCTCTTAAACGTGGATTCGACATCAGCGGCGCACTTATCGGGATGCTCGTTTTGGCCCCTTTCTGCGCTCTCGTTGCTCTAGCGGTCAGGATCGATTCCCCAGGACCTGTGTTTTATCGCCAAGAGCGAGTGGGTACCCATGGCGTCCCTTTTCGCATGCATAAGTTTCGTTCAATGTCGATTGACGCTGACAAGCACATCAGCCATTTACTCGAAAGTTCTAATGGCAACGGAGTACTTTTCAAAATGAAAGATGATCCACGTGTAACAACTGTGGGCGCTTTTATTCGCCGTTATAGTATCGACGAGTTGCCGCAGCTTTGGAACGTGCTAATTGGCAATATGAGTATGGTTGGTCCAAGACCGCCGCTTAAGAGTGAAGTGGACCAATACGAGAGGTACGTCGAACGACGGCTACTGGTCAAGCCGGGGATTACCGGGCTGTGGCAGGTCAGCGGAAGATCGGACCTTTCGTGGGAGGAAAGTGTTCGCCTTGATTTGTTTTACGTGGAGAACTGGTCGTTGATCCAAGATATGACAATCCTGGTTCGAACGGTAAAGGCAGTACTCGCAAAATCAGGTGCCTATTAGCCACGAATTTCGGTAGAATTTCGCTCCATCTAGCAAGATTCTTCGCATACACGCCACTAGATAGGCGTCGGTTCAACCGCGGATTCCAGACCGCCCAAATTAGGAGAGGAGATGTCACACAAAATGTCTACGTGGATTGCAACCGGTTTTGGCGCTCTAGACATCTCCAGCCATACAGTGGGCGGGCCTGACGCCGAACTTCTTGTTACTGGCACCCAGGCGGAAGAGCCAATAGGTTTAGCCGGTGCACCGGCAACGCTTTATCGAACGCTTGTTGATGGACCGATATCCGAAGAGGGACTCACTGCGGACGAAGTCCAATTACTCCGTGAATTTGAGGACTTTGGACTTGCCTCGAAGGATCCGCATTCTAACCACCGTATAGATGAATTGGCTGTTCCGTGGTTTGATTCGCCTGTCCATGAATTGGTCTGCGGGCTTGTAGCTTCAATCGCAAAACGCGATAATTTCGACGTTATTTTCATCAAGGGACCCTCACTCTACAAGCAGGGCATCAGAGAGAAGCGTCATTCAGGCGATGTTGATGTCCTCGTCGCTCCGGAGGATTTCAGCCGAGCAATTAGCGCTCTAGAAGAGTTCGGCTGGGTAAGGCAAGCGGCGTTTTGGGACGGTACGGGAATTAACCATTCGACCGCACTTTCAGCTCCAATCAACTGGGGCTGCGAGCTAGACATTCATGAGTACTTCCCTGGTATTGGCCTTCCCGCCACTCAGGCATTCCGTATCTTGAAAGATGCGACGCACGTAGAAACTTTCGCTGGTGTTTCATCCTTCGTACCTGATTTGGAAGCTCACTCAGTCTTGTACGCTCTGCATCAGATGCGCCCGGAGTTCGGTACCGCGCGTTCTGAATATCTATCTGCGGGTGCTGCAAAAGCCATCTCTATCGCTGGCGACGGAAGCTACGCCATAGCAAAACAGCTGAAAGCTGATGCTGTGCTTCGACCATTATTCCAACTAGTTTTCCCAAGCCTCGATCTGAGTCAAACAGGTGAAATCCCGCTCAACTGGAAATGGCGAAGCAAAGACAGCCGAGTCGCAGGCTATCTATATGCATTGAAATCGTTGCCGATTTCCACGAGGTTCCGGATTCTCGTTCAATTAATCTGGCCTCGCGAAGAGCTAGTTTGGCAGTCAGACAAACTAGCTAAGAGCAGGTCTACAACTTTGGGTCAAGCAAGATTAGCAAGATACAAGCGAGGAATGAAAAATTGCCTCCGGAAACGGCGCTGGTCCAATAGTCCAAATAATGTTGTCAGCTGAAACTTCCATTTCGGGTTCCGAGCTGTAGATTTGGCTCAGGAATCAGAGTGCTTACTGTACGTATGAATGAGTACTCGTCAATGCACAAACGATCGCAATAAGGGTTCTGCTTGGCTGGTCTAGGCGCAAAACTCTTTACAATAAAGCTATAAACGGCAACGGTGGACACAGACGCAGCGGCCAAGCGGAAAGATTATCCTCAACATGCCTCGACTAAAAGTCCTGACAGAACAGAACGAATGCTCGGAAACTCTTTCTGTACCGCTTGACCGTGACGGAAAGCGCCGACGCTGGCAGCTGTCGCTAGTCCTACTTTCAGGACTCGCTTATACGTCTGCTCCTTCTGCATTGGCATTATTTCGGCACGGTCGGTCGGATGCCATCGAAGGCTCAACTGGGTCGGTGCAAGTTACCGGCTTCGCTGCGTCTCTGGTAACTCCCCTGATGTTCTTCTTCATTTTCGTTTGTGCAGTAGTTCTAGTGTGGAACCTAGGACGAATTTTTAAGCGGGACGCTCGTCCGCTCCTGTTCGTCGCCGCCGGCCTAGTCGTATTCTTTGCACTTCGTTATTTCCAAGCCGGCCAAATGCTCGCCTCATTGTTGATCCTGGTTGCGTTCTCTGTTGCGATCTGGAGCATAGGGCTCTACTTAGAAGATCTAGCGGTGCTCGGGATTCTTGGAGTTCTAATTGCATTGTTCAGTATGGGAATGTCGATTTTCACGCCATTGGCGTGGCAGAATAATGTTGAAAAATCATTGCTCGACACTAGCGCGGTGCTAGCGGGGCCCTTTTCACAAATGAACGTACTTGGAATGACTCTCGTCGCGTTGTTCCCCTTTACCGGCCTATTTCGTAAGAAGTCAATGACATTGCTTGGCGGAGCCATCATGTTGGTTGCGGTCATACTGAGTAGCAGTCGGTCTTCAGAAATTGCTTTCTTGGTCGGCCTGCTTTGCACCGTACTCATGCTCGTTTTCGCGACGAGCAGTATGCGTAAGTTGTTATTCACGCTCATTGCCGTAGTCACGATGACGGTTACGATCTGGCTCCCTTTTGCGACTACGGATCCCAAGATTTTTACCAATCGCGGTGCGATCTGGATGGGAGCCGTAAGATATTTTGAAGATTCATGGTTATTCGGCCACTACGACGTTTTTGGGTTCCGCGGTCGGTTAATCAACGAAATCGGATCTCTGGTGTCACATGGTCACAACTTGGCGATTCACTATCTTGCAATGACTGGAATCGTTGGGTTCTTTGCAATCCTCATTATTCTCTCTCCGGCCATAGCCACTTGCTTCAAGACTCTATCTATGACTGCTGTTCCCGCGACTGCGCTTGTCACGTTACTGTCCTTAGGAATGAGTGAGTTGCCCTTACGCACTGACTCCTTCGACGGGCCGGCGTGGGCAACCTGGGGCTCTCTCTTCTGTCTGGCGTTCGCGTACCGAAAGTCCCATTCACCGCAGGTTCTGGATGCGACACGGCAAATAGACGTAAGCCAGCCCATTAAAGGTATGTCCGTATCCCGATGAGCGTGAGACAAAAAACCGTTCGAGGCAGTGCTTGGATTGCCGGCTCAACTCTACTTCTAGCTGGTGCGCAGTTCGTTCAGCTAGTCTGTCTCGCACGCATCCTTGGTCCCTCTGACTACGGTGTCGTATCCATTCTGGTAACCGTGCTGGGCTTCTTTGAAATGCTTATGGTATCGGGAATATCCAATGCCATTATCCAAAGAGCCAACGTCACACGAGAAGAACTGAGCTCGCTACATTGGCTTAACACTATCTTGGGCGCAGTCATTGGATTGGGCACCTTTTTTGCGGCTCCAGCAATCGCAGATTACTTTAATTCGCCGGCGGCTGAGATTCCGATCATGATGCTGAGCCTTGCTTCAGTAGTCAATTCACAAAGCCATGTATCCCGTGCGTCTCTCGAAAAAGAATTACGTTTCAAGCCCGTGGCAATCATCGAATTCATATCCGGAATTTGCAGCATTGCCCTCGTAGTACTCGGTGCATCAGCTTACGGCGTTACGGGTGTCGGCATCGGGATGGTATCAGGATTCTTGATCCGTTCCATCTTGTTTTTCTCGGCGGCACGGTCGACCGTCCGTCTCCAGCTTCATTTTTCCTTCAACGAAACTCGAAGGTTTCTTTCCTTCGGCGTCTTCCAACTCCTTAACTCAGTGGTTGGGTACTTAGACGGGAACATGGCCAACCTTGTCATTGGTCGAGCGCTAAACAGCCGAGCACTGGGAGGATACAACGTTGCCTATAACCTGTCAGTGACGGTTCCTAGCCGGGTCAACCCCATCGTTACCAGAGTCATGTTTCCGGCATTTTCAAAAGTGAACCACGATGCTCAGCGCTTCAGAGCCATCTCGCTGAAGTTGATCACTTTTACAGGTCTCGTTAATACACCTGTCCTACTGGCCATGGCCATCACTGCTCCCACACTCGTACCGTTCGTATTTGGAGACCAATGGTCATGGGTTTTTCCAGTAGTTCAGATCATGACTCTGGGGTGCTTGGCACGCTCCATGGGTAACCCAATGGGCGTGATCATCATGTCCCGTGATCGTCAGCGACTCGGGCTAGTCATAAATATCGTCAAGTCAATTGCCTCTGCGGCGGTACTGATTTACTGTGTCAGCGAATGGCAGCTCATCGGCGCAGCCGTAGCCCTGCTGATTAATGGCTTGCTGACACTGATTATCAACCATTTCTTGTTGCGCTACTTGTTGGCAGCAGGCCTCGGATCTATTTTCGGGGCTCACATCCTGCCCATCATCATCGGGGTCCCTGCGCTGTGCGTCGGTTATCTGAGCGTCCAGTTGCTTGAAGGCTGGGCACCTGTTCTCCTCCAAATAATCATCGTCTGGGCGCTTGTCGGATTTATCTATTTGGCCACAGCCTGGTTGTCGCGTGTCAAGGTACTTCGAGAAGTCGTTCAACAGCTACGGCAACGATGAAAGCACTTACCCTAGTAATGACCCCTTGGCCATGAGGAAATAATGAAAATTGTCGTTATCGCGCCACGCGAAGAACACTGGGACGGCACTGGCGGCGCTATTGCTACTTGGGTCGAGAATGTACAAGCGCCGTCGAGCCACAACCTCAAGGTGCTCGGTGCTTCCGGAAGCAATGGGACTGGTTGGTACAGCTCACCAAGACGCTTGCAGCTGGCTAAAGCGACTATCACTCGAACCGCAGGAGTTCTTAGCTCACTGCTCCAGATGCCTGCGAAGAAGATTGAAAACGCGATCTGGCTACGTGGTTTGCTCTATATACTCCTGCTGCTGCCCGAAATTCGTAACGCAGACATCGTGTACATACATAACAGGCCCCTATACACGCGATTCTTACGCATTTTCGGCTTCTCGGGACGAATAATTCTACACATGCACAATCACGCGACACCGTATTTCCGTAGAATGTCCGCCACAGACGTACAACGTATCGATCATTTTCTGTTCTGTAGTGAATTTATCCGGACAGCAGCTGTCAATGAATGCCATATCCCCAAAGAACGAACCGGAGTGCTCTACAACGGTGTCCCCGGAGTTCTAGCTCAAGGCCTAAGCCCGATGTCCCTAGACCTTATCTTTGTCGGGCGCCTCCAGGAGATTAAAGGGGCCGATGTAGCCATTCGGACAATCTCTATCTTGCGAGAAAAAGGCCACGAAGCGACATTAACATTAGTCGGTGGCACCGAGACTGGGCTACATGATTCGCACACGCCCTACTCATCTAAGCTCACGCAATTAGCTGAGTCTGTAAATGCGGCATACGGGCCCAACGTCATCCGTTTCCTTGGACCCAGGCCACTAAGTGAAGTCTTGGATCGCATGTCGCGAACGCCCTTGTTCATTTTCCCGTCTCGAACGGATGAGGCCTTCGGAATGGTATTGGCTGAATCAATAAGCAGAGGTTCGTATCCGCTAGTCACAGCTACCGGTGGAATGCCAGAAATTCTAGAAATAGCTGGCCTGAGCGGGTATAACAGCCTTTACGATGCTGCAGAGTTCGCCAACGCGGCACTCGATGCACAAGGGACGATCACTGAAGATCTCCGAATCGCAGCGGCACAAAAAATTCTCGCAAGGCTCAATTGGTCAAGGATCCGCGCAGACTACGAAAACTCCCTGGTCGAGTTCGTGGAATTTATCCCGTAGCGGGACGCTGATCATGAACGTCTAGTAAACCGTCCGCAGCTGGCTGGCGGGGATCCACATTTCTTCGCCATCACGGTCAATCTGCCGCCACGCGCCCTGGCGCGCCACAATCACCACAGCAGTATCGGCAGGAAGGATTCGCACCAGCGAATAGTGGTCCCCCGGACCGCGACGGGCGTTGAGCCGGATGGTGGTCAGCGCGCGCTGGTTAGGCACGGCAATCAAACCACCGCGGGCTGGACGAGCTGGGATTTCCTGAAGGTACATGCTCGGGACCCAGCCCAAGAGCTTGCCGGCTTGGACCTGCGACCATAGACCCTGCTGGAGCATGGAACGGACCTTGCTGCCTTGGTCGATGACCTTGAGCACCGGGTAGCCGGTTCCGCTGCCCTTGCGCAGGTTGAGCGTAGCCGTCGTAACGTGCGTGGCTTCGATCAGCGAATAGCGCGAGAGCACTGGCTCAGCGTATTCGTCTTCTTCGTCGGCAACGACCGGCTCGTCGAAGACGGCAGGAATCGGTTCCAAGTAGATATTCGGCAGCCATCCGTAGGTGCCATGAACGAATACATGCGCCCATGAGCCGTTGACTTCAATGAGGGCAAGTTCCGTACCGTGGGCGAGGTTGCTCTGCACTACATAGTGCCGGCCTGCGCCTTTGCGCAGTTTGAGCGAGGCAGTCGTCCGGTGTGTAAGGGTTACAGACGACGTTAATGCCGATTTTTGTGGTAAGCCCACTTGGTTCACGACCACCTCAATAAAAAAACTTAGGGAAGCAACCACCGGTTGCTTCCCTAAGTTTATTCCATTTTTAGAAGATGCGTGCTTCGTTGTCTATTAGTCGTCGGAAGAACGCGAGCCGAGCTCTGCATCCAGGCGCAGCAGGCCGCTTCCGTCGTTGCCAATCAGCTTCACGCGATCCAGGATTTCGGAGACGGTTGCCTCTTCTTCAATCTGCTCGTCGATGAACCAGTGCAGCAATGGAAGGGAGTCGATGTCCCCTTCGGTCTGAGCCAGACGGTACAGCTCACGAATTGCTTCGGAGACTTTCTGCTCGTGAGCCAGCGAAGCGGCAAAAGCGTCAGCAACGTTCTTGACGTTCACTTCTGGCGCCGGCTGCTCGCCAATCTTCGGGTGAGCCGAACGGTCGGTCATGTGGGTGATGAACTTTTCCGCGTGGACGATTTCCTCGCCAGCTTGCGCACGGAACCAGCCAGCGATGCCGGGAAGGCTCATGACGTCCATTTCAACTGCCAGCTGACGGTACACCGTCGCTGCGGTTAGTTCGAGAGTTACCTGGGTGCTGAAGGCTTCTGCCAATTTTCCTGTAAGTTCCATGTCTTTAGACTAGGACTCTTTTGCCAACTTGTCACCGAAGTTTGGACACACTTAGTCCAACCCGAATTAGGGAATCATCCCACGTTGACTGCAGGTTAACCTAGCCGATGCTAAAGAAGGTTAGGTAAACCGAACCAGCCGCAATCTACCGGCTCAGCCCAGCACGACGTAGCGCCTCAGCCATAGCGGTATTTCCAGGAGCCGCCGGCTTGCGTTCCGCTCCACCTTGCTTGCGGTTCTGTCCATTGCGGTTCTGCCCAGCACGCGCGCCGGCTCCCCCGCCATTGGAGTTCCGTCGTTCACGCGAAGCACCGCCCTTGGCAGGTTGTTCACCTGCCACCGGCAATTCATCATCCAAACGCAAGGTCAATGAAATGCGCTTGCGCGCAGTGTCTACTTCCAAGACCTTGACCTTGACGATTTGCCCTGAGCTGACCACTTCACGCGGGTCAGAGATGAACTTGGTGCTCATCGCGGAGACGTGAATCAGCCCGTCCTGGTGGACACCCAGATCAACAAATGCGCCAAATGCCGCAACATTGGAGACAGTGCCTTCCAGGATCATGCCCGGCTTGACGTCGCTGATGGTTTCCACGCCTTCCTTCAGCGAGGCGGTGACAAACTCACCGCGTGGATCTCGTGCAGGACGGCGCAATTCAGAAATCACGTCGCGGATGGTTGGCTCGCCGAATTGCTCGGTCACAAAGTCCTGGGGCTTCAGTTCCTCTAATCGGCGTCCCTGCGCCTCAGCGGTCTGCTGCAGGGTTTTCGCCAGAGCGTAGGCTTCCGGGTGGACCGATGAGGCGTCCAGCTTTTCCTTGCCGCCAGTGATCCTCAAGAAGCCAGCACACTGTTCAAATGCCTTGGCTCCCAAGCGTGGCACCTTCAACAGGTCCTTGCGCGTTGCGAAGGGTCCGTTGGCATTACGGTGGTCAACAATGTTTCGGCTCAACAGCGGACCAACACCAGCGACGCGGGCTAGCAATGTGGGAGATGCAGTATTAACGTCAACGCCTACGGCGTTCACACAGTCCTCCACCACGGCATCCAGAGCGCGGTCCAGCTTCGAAGCGGTTACGTCGTGCTGGTACTGGCCAACGCCGATGGACTTCGGATCAATCTTGACCAGCTCTGCCAATGGATCCTGGAGGCGGCGGGCAATCGATACCGCACCACGCAGCGACACATCCATGTCCGGAAGTTCCTGGCTGGCCAGCTCGGATGCAGAGTACACGGACGCCCCTGCCTCTGAGACGATGACCTTGCTGATGCCCTGGCCGCCAAGGACCTTTATGACTTCTGCTGCCAGGCGATCGGTCTCGCGCCCCGCGGTGCCGTTGCCAACTGCGATGAGCGTTGTTCCATGCTTCTTGGCCAACTGCACCAAGATCGCTACGGACTCATCCCACTTCTTGGCTGGGGCATGCGGATAAATCGTGACGGTCTCAACCGACTTTCCAGTCAGATCAACAACCGCTACCTTCACGCCGGTGCGCAGGCCAGGGTCGAGGCCAAGAACTGCCTTGTTGCCCGCCGGCGCGGCCAGCAGGACATCGCGCAGGTTTGCTGCGAAGATCTTCACCGATTCGTCTTCCGCTGCTTCAAAAAGCCGTGAGCGCAGGTCTGATTCGAAACGGGTGAGCAAGCGGGCTTTCCATGCCAAACGAACGGTTTGGGAAATCCAGGAAGCTGTTGCCGCTCCGGCCGGAACATTCAGGCCCAAAGATGCGGTAATCGCGTTTTCATAGCCTTGGCGCGCTTGGGCCAAAGCGTCCTCGTCGCGAGGATCTGCTTCAGCCAGCTGAAGGTTCAGCACGCCTTCGCGCTCGCCTCGAAGCAGCGCCAGAACGCGGTGCGATGGCAGGCGGTCCAGGTTGGCCACATAGTCCAGGTAGTCGGAGTACTTGCCCTGGCCCTCGGCGCTGGCAGTGCTGGAAACGCTGGCGCTGATCTTGCCGTTGTTCCACAACCGTTCGCGGAGCTCGCCTGCGAGCACGACGTCCTGGGAGACGCGTTCGGTCACGATGGAGCGTGCTCCTGAGAGCACGTCTGATTCGGTGGCGAATCCTGCCTCGGCATTGAGGTAACCGGTTGCTGCCTGAAGCGGGTCGGTGTCCGGGGTGGAAAGCAGTAGATCGGCCAGTGGTTCCAGTCCTGCTTCGCGGGCAATCTGCGCCTTGGTGCGCCGCTTGGATTTGAAGGGCAGGTAGATGTCTTCAAGTTCGGCCTTGGTTCTGGCTGCCGCGATGGCGGCGGAGAGCTGATCAGTCAGCTTGCCGGCCTCGATAATGGCTTCGAGGATGACGGCCCGGCGCTCTTCCAATTCGCGAAGGTAGCGCAGGCGTTCTTCCAGCAAGCGCAGCTGGCTGTCGCTGAGCATTCCAGTGGCTTCTTTGCGATAACGAGCGATGAACGGAACCGTTGATCCCGAGTCGAGCAGTTCTACTGCTGCCTTGATCTGCCATGTGGCGACCGTGGATTCAGTGGAAAGTTCCTGGGCCAGCTGGGCGATAATCCGCTCTTGGGTGGCACGGTCATTGGCGGTGTTCTTCTGCTCGCTACTCACCGATCCATTGTGCCTCACGGGCTGCGAAGTTCAGATGATCGACTCGGTTGGCGTTCAGCAGAAATTCATCATTAATGGTTAGGATTTAGTTCCATGGGGAAAGTTAAAGTTCGAAAAGCAGCAACGCTGTTTGCAATCACATCGGTGGCGCTACTGAGCGCCGGATGCTCGGTCGTCCAGGACACTGCGTCGAATGCGGCCAACCAGCTCACCGATGCAGCCAGCAAGGAAATCGTCCGCCAGGCCTGCGCTCCAGTGCAGGATGGCACCATTGATTCTAGCGAGCTTCGCGTTCTGTCTTCCATCGTGAAATCCGTTGACGGCGGTGGACTGCCTGACGAGATGGTTCAGGTACTCAATGATCTGGCCGACTCCGGTGACCAGGCTCCCGTCGCTTTGCAGGACCGCCTCAAGGAATCCTGCGACAACGCTACCGCGGAAGAGAACTAATAGGAGTCTGGCCACCATTGGGGTGTTCTAGACTTTTCACATGGTTGAAATTCCTACCAGCGGCAAGGTCCGGCTTGATGCCTGGTTATGGTCCGTGCGAATTTACAAGACGCGCTCCTCGGCAACGGCTGCCTGCCGCGCCGGACATGTGCGTTTGAATGGTGATCCGGTCAAGGCGTCACAGACCGTTGTTGCCGGTGACCGCATCCGTGTCCGCAAGGACGGTTTTGACCGGGATCTGGAAGTGACCGGGCTTCTTTCCAAACGCGTCTCAGCGCCGGTAGCCACCAAATGCTATTTGGACCATACGCCACCTCGCGAACGGGTCATCATTCCGCAGGTGCCGGTGCGCGAACGCGGCGCCGGGCGCCCCACCAAGAAGGACCGCCGCGAAATGGATCGCCTGCGCACCTCCTGGCAGGGGCCGGATACCGAGCTGTAGTTCCCCGCGTCCTAGGACAGCTCGATAGCCGGTACGTCCGTCTCGAAGCCGAAGATCTGCGCATAGAACGCCAGAGAGCTTTCCAGCGCCCGCACGATATTTTCCGACTTCCTGAAGCCATGCTGTTCGCCTTCAAAAAGAATGTACGCATGGGCAATTCCGCGTTCGGCGAGCGCATCAGCGACCACCTGGGATTGGGCCGGTGGCACCACCTTGTCCTCATCTCCCTGCAATAGCAGTACCGGGCAGGAGATCTTTGAAACGTGGTTGATCGGGGCGCGCTTCTCGTAGAGATCGGCTGCCTCGGGGTACGGGCCAACCAGGGAGAACATGTACTGGGATTCGAAGTCGTGGGTGTCCTGGACCAGTCCAACCAGATCCGAAACCCCGTAGCGGCTGATGCCAGCGGTGAAGACATCCGAGAAGGTCAACGCGCATAGCACCGTCCAGCCACCGGCGCTGCCGCCTTCGATGCCAATGCGTGCAGGGTCAGCGATCTTCTGGGCAATCAGGGCGTTGATGACTGCCACGGTATCGGAGACGTCCACGACGCCCCATGCTCCACGCAGGCGGTTGCGGTACTCGCGGCCGTAGCCTGTGGAACCGCCGTAGTTCACATCCACTACTCCAATGCCGCGCGAGGTGTAGTAGGCCACCGTGGCGCTCAGCGTTGCAGAAGCCTGGCTTGTCGGCCCGCCATGGACAAAGGTAACGAACGGCGGCAGTTCATCTTCCAACCCGGCGTAACCGTGCTGGGCTGGACGATAGAGCAGGGCGTGCACTGACTGCCCGGCGAGGTTCTTGCACTCGAATTCCTCGACCGATGGAAGCATGGCAGGGTCCGGCAGGTCGCTAATGGACCGGGTCACTGCGTGGTGTTCGAGGGTCTCGAGATTGATCAGGGTGATCTCTTCGCCGTGGGTCATCGACGAGGTCCCTGCCAACAGCCAGTCGTTGTTGATGGCAAATGGCCGGACCCGGGTGAAAGGCAAGTCGAGATCATCCAGTCCCCCGGTGTCTGAATGGACTCGGGCCAACGAGGTCGTCCCTGTTCCGTAGGAGCACAGCAGGGTGTGGGGGTTTTCCACCAGGTACCAGCTGGTGCCGACCTGCCACAGGGGTCCGGCGAATTCCGCAGGGCGGTCCGCCAGGCGAGTGGTGCGGGATGATTCGTCTTGGTATACGTAGGGATTCCACCAGCCACTGGCATCGGAGATGAAAGCGAGCCGGTCATCATCCAGCCATTCCGGTTGCATCACTGATTCTTCTGCGCCGCCGGCAATGATCTTGCTCGCCAGGATCCCGGTGTCGGTAAATTCAGCCAAGTGCAGGTAGGTGGAGTCCCACGGCATGTTCGGGTGTTCCCAGCTGATCCAGGACAGCTTGTTTCCGCCGGGGTTCAACCGCGGGGCCGCCACGAAGCGTGCCGCTTCACTCAGGATCCGGATATTGGCCGCATCTTGGGCCGCACTGCCATCGAGCGGGATCTGCACGATATGGCGTACGGGTTCTCCACGCAGGTCTTCCATGATGGCCAGCACGCTGCCTTCGGGGCCGCGGGTGAATTCCGCGAAGCGCAATTTCGGGTCGCCCTCAACGGTGCTTTCAGGGGTCACCGGGGTTGGTTCGCCTTGGCCGATATTCACCGTGTACACGCGCTGGTCAGCGAAGTTGGCGAAAATGATCTGGCCGGTGCCTTCATCGATGAGCTTCCAGCTGGAGCCGCCGTATTCATGGACGCGCGAGCGTACGTTGTACGGGGCAGGGATCAGTTCCTTGCCCTGCTGGCCACCGGTGCCGTATTCCACGAGCGTGATGCGCCCGCCTTCGGCTGGCCGGCCTTCTTGGACAATGACGTGGTCTTGATAGAAGCAGGCACCTCCCAGTGGCTTTGTCCCTGCTGCTACGTCTTGAGCGGTGATTGATGAGGGCCAGGATCCGAAAGGCAAGTGCATAGGCATATTCTTGATCCTAGCGATCTTTGAGTTCGAGAACGACCCTCCCAAAGAATGATTCAGAAGAGCTGGGATAAACGATGAACAACTACGCCGTCTTTCTTCGAGGCGTGAATGTCGGTGGCGTGAAGGTCCTGATGAAGGACCTCACGCAACTGCTTGAGCAGGGCGGATTCAGCGAGGTCACCACGCTGCTGGCCAGCGGCAATGCGGTCCTCAGCTCTGCGATTGATGATCCCTTGATTGTCCAGGAGCAATGCAATGAATTGCTGCGCGGGCACTACCAGCGGGAAATCCCCACCCTGGTTTTCACCCGGGAGGAAATCGAAGAGCTGGCGCAGCCCTTTGGTTTGCCATTGCCTGAACCGGTGGAGCAGCACCATGGATATCTCACCCTGTGCGCCAGCGCGCTGGACGCCCGGGAACTCGGGCAGGCAATAGCTGACCTGGATGAGCCGTACCCGTACCTGGTCACCGGGCGGGCGGTGCAGTGGATCGTTGCCAAAGGGACCAGCACCACCAATGGGGTCGCAAAACTGGTGCAGGCCCAGGCCAAGCGGCGGATGCTGACCACACGCAACCACAACACCATGCTCAGAATCGCGAAGATTCTTCGCTAGCTGTCACTTCGGGTAATAATTGGGCATTGACCACACTTCGCCGACCTGCTTGAGGCACTGGAATGTACATCCTGATTGAACTCGTCGGTATCTTCTTCTTTGCCGTGGCGGGATCCTTGATGGCGGCCCGCCGAGGATTCGATATCCTGGGGTCCGCCTTCTTGGGAGGCGTGTGCGGCTTGGGCGGCGGCGTGGTCCGCGATTTGATTCTTAATGAATCGCCCGCGACCTTTGAACACCCCATCTACTTTGTCCCGCCGGTTTTGGCAGCCCTGTGCGTTTACGCGTTCACGCCCGCAGTCCAGAAATTGCATCGACTCGTCCAGCTATTTGATGCTGCCGGACTCGGACTGTTTTGTGTCACGGGAACAATGAAAGCCCTGGAACATCAGTTCAATCCAGTGACCGCGGTGCTGCTGGGAGTGATCACCAGTGTTGGCGGAGGATTGATGCGAGACGTGATTTCCAACGTGACTCCGGATTTGTTCAACCCGCGCGATATCTACGCGCTAGCTGCCATGGTGGGCTCCGGGCTGACGGTTATTGCTTGGCATGCGGGATTCATGAGTGTTGGACTGGGCGCCGGGATTGCCGGCCTCGCATTCCTCATTCGCGTGCTGTCGCTGCGGTTCGGCTGGTCGGTGCCGCTGGCTGCAGGCCACTGGCATCGCTCCAAGCAGAACCCGCCGGCTCCCGATGGGCCGCAGCGCCACTTCTGAACCGCCTAGTCGATGCGTTCGAGCTTGCCGAGGTCTTCGGTATTGGGCGAATCATCCTCGATGGTGCGCGGCGAGTTGATGATGACCGCGCCGATGAGCATGACCACTACGCAGCCAGCCAACATGGAAAAGGCCGCGCCCCAGGAGTCCGTGGCTTTCTGCACCACGCCGAAGAGCATCGGCACGATGGCAGCGCCGGCATAGCCCAGGCCCTGGGCGAAGCCGGAGAGCACGCCGGAGCCGTAGGTAGTGCGTGAACGCAGGTTCATCATCAGCAGCGCGATCGCGAAAGTTCCCTGGCCCAGGCCTGCAGCGCAGACCCACAGGGCGGTGTTATGGGTTGGCGATAGGAAGATGCCCAGGTGTCCGGTGATCCAGCAGGCGGTGAAAATCAGCACCGCGATGATCGGATTCTTCAGCCGTGGAACCCACAGCGGAACCAGCAGGCTCACGGGCAATCCGAGGATGGCGAACAGGGCGAGCATATTGCCTGCGGCCAGTTCGTCCAGACCGCGGTTTTGCAGGTAGGGCGGCAGCCAGGTGAAGTACACGTAGGTTTGTGCCGAGTTGCCTGCCAGGTAGATGGCCAGGCCCCAGGCGACCTTGGACTTCCAAGGGTTGATCTTGGCAATGGGATGCGCGACCCCGTTGGCGTTCACCGGGTGTTCCGTACGGGTGACACCGCGATCAGCAAATAGCTGCACCATCCACGGGATCAATACGACGCCGGAGAGCACGGCCCAGGAGCCGATGGAGATCTTCCAGTTGCTCAGGTTGGCCAGGGGCACGGAGAACTGCGGGGCCATCCAGGTGCCGATGGCCAGCATCGTGACGTAGCCGCTGGTGACCAAGCCGATTCTCTCGGGGAAATATTTCTTCACCAATGGCGGCAGCACCACGTTGCCCATGCCGTAGCCGGCGAGGGTGACAATGGACAAGGCCAGGAACGAGTACACCTCGGGCATGAAGACCCGGGCCAGCTGGCCCACCACGGCCAGTGCGAGCGAAATGATCAGGGTCTTTTCCAGGCCAAAGGATTTGATCAGGCGCGGGGTGAGCAAACCGAAGACCGCAAAGGCGATCGGGGCGAGCATGGCCAAGAGCCCTGTGGTGAACTCCGTAAAGGGAATGTCGGCTTCAATGCGGGCCAGCAAGGGCGACACCGAGACCACGGCGGCTCGCAGGGATAGGGCCAACAGCAGGATGCCCAGAAGCGCTCCTATCCGTCCGCGGATGGGGGTAGCAACGCTGTCTTTCGCCATTGAATCTTCCTGCTCAGTGTTCGTTGAGATTCCCCAACTTTTTTAGTGTCGAGACCAACTGTAGTAACCGATCGAGCTCACCATCAAAATTACGCTGGTACCACGTACCCGGAAGAGAGAGCTCGGCATAGAGCCCCTCGCCGGTGAGCATGACCAGATGCGCCAGGTCCTTGCTTCCGACATCATCAAGAATTCCCCGGTACCAACGCTCATTGGCGCTTTCAATTTTCTCGGTGGCATTCTTGACGCCTGCCTGGGCCAGCCGGTGCAGGGCCACCAGGTGGCGGTCCAGCTCCGTATCGACTTCTGCGCTGGTGCGGATGAAGTAGGCGGCACCGCCTTCGGCCGCGCTGCACATGGCTTCCACGTCCCTGGCGATATGCACTTCGGCGGCTTCGATGACGGCATCGGCCAAGGCATCCTTGGAAGCGAAGTGATAGAGCAGGCCGCCCTTCGAGACTCCGGCGCGTGCTGCGGTGGCATCGAGCGTGGCTGCACGCTCCCCTTCTTCGCACAATAGCGAGATGTAAGCGTCCAGCACTTTGCCGCGGGCAGCAGGTGGGCGGGCCATGGCTCTCCGTTCCATTAGGTGGTGATCGAATTAACCTTATCGTCAATTGTAACTATACCGTCCAGACGGTACAGTTAGCGGAGGTGGCCATCCCCACCGTCCAATTACGAAACCCCAAGGGTGAAAGTCATGAGCTCGAACATCTCCGAACGCGCCACGGTTCTCAGCAAGCCGCGCCGTTGGGCGGCGTTAGCTGTTCTCATCTTCCCGGTCCTGCTGATCTCCGTAGACAACACTGTTTTGTCCTTCGCAGTGCCCGCAATTACTTCCGCGCTCTCCCCCAGCGGCAACCAGCTGTTGTGGATCATCGACATCTACCCGCTCGTTCTCGCGGGCCTGCTGGTTCCCATGGGCTCCTTCGGCGACCGCATTGGGCGCCGCCGCCTGCTGCTGATCGGCGCCACGGGATTCGCCCTCGTCTCGGCGGTTGCCGCTTTCGCCACCGACGCCAACCAGCTGGTGGCAGCACGTGCGCTGCTGGGCATCTTCGGCGCCATGCTGATGCCGGCAACCCTGTCGCTGATCCGCACCATCTTCCCGGACGCCACCGAACGCCGCACCGCCATCGCCGTCTGGGCGGCAGCCTTCTCCGGCGGCGCGGTCCTCGGCCCGATTGTCGGCGGACTGCTGCTGGAGCACTTCTGGTGGGGCTCGGTCTTCTTGATGGCCGTGCCTATGCTCTTGCCACTGCTCATCGGCGGGCTGATCCTGGTTCCCGAATCCAAGGACCCGAATCCGGGCCGCGTTGATCCGCTGTCCATCGTGCTGATCATTTTCACCCTCTTGCCTTTCACCTATGCCATCAAGACCTTCGCTACCGCACCGTGGTTTGTCATTCTCGGTGCCGTGGCGGTGGCCGTGATCAGCGGTGTCGCCTTCGTGCAGCGCCAGCTGAAGCAGGAAACCCCGATGCTTGATGTGCGCCTGTTCAAGAACGCAGCATTCTCCGGCGCGCTGATGGTGAACCTGATCGGCGTATTCTCGCTGGTCGGATTCATCTACTTCGTCTCCCAGCACCTGCAGCTGATTGCCGGGCTCAGTCCGATTGAAGCGGGGCTATGGATGACGCCGGGCTTGGTACTCACCATGCTTTTCGGATTGGTCGCAGTGGGGCTCTCGCGCCGCTTCGGATCACCGAACATCATGGCAGTGGGACTGATCTTCTCCGCCATCGCCTACACCTTGGTCATGGTGGCAGGCGAAGGTTCCAACGCGGTTTTGCTCATGGTGGCTTTCGCGGTGCTGGGCACCGGGATCGGCATGACCGAGACCTTGTCCAATGACATGACGCTGGCAGCCGTTCCCGCGTCGAAGGCCGGTGCCGCATCGGCCATCTCGGAAACGGCCTACGAGATCGGTTCGGTTCTGGGAGTTGCCGTGCTGGGCACCATCTTGAACTCCGTGTATTCCTCGCGGCTGCTGGTGCCTGGTTCATTGAGCCAGGAACAGGCCGAGCTCGCTGGCGAAACCCTGGGCGGAGCGCATCAAGTAGCTTCTTCGCTGGGCGGCAGTGATGCCCAGTCGCTCATCGAGTCAGCCGCTCAGGCCTTCGATCACGGCGTATTACTTACTTCGAGTATCGCTGCTGCCCTGTCATTGGTGGCCGCCGTTCTCGTATTTCGCGTCATCAAACCGGCAATTCGGTGAACTGCGCGAAGCACTTACCCAAATTTTTGATTAATTGGGTCAAAGTTATTCAATTGTTGACGGCTAACACGTAGGCTAGGCATTGTAGTTCCAAAGTAATTCGCGAAGTACCCGTTAGAAGTTTGTGAATGTCGAACCACCTCGGTTGACGCGAGCCCCTTCTAGACGTGAAGTGAATGACTTGGCTGCTTCGCAAGAATTGTCACCCGCCATGGATGGCAGAACTTGCGTAGATTACAACCAAGCTCGCCAACACTATCGGCGAGAAACGTCTGAAAGGACCAAAAAGTAATATGGCAACCGGAATCGTAAAGTGGTTCAACGCTGAAAAGGGCTTCGGCTTCATCGCTCCAGACAGCGGAGACCCAGATGTCTTCGCTCACTTCACCGCCATCCAGACCCAGGGCTTCCGCACCCTGGACGAAGGCCAGAAGGTTGAGTTTGAAGTTGTAGAGGGTCCAAAGGGTCTGCAGGCTGCAGACATCCGCGCTCTCTAAAGAAGGTCTTTGGCTAACGCCTGACTTTTCAAAAGATGGTCACCCGCACCGCGGGTGGCCATCTTTTTATGTTCAGGAGGTCACGTCCGGAATACTTCGTTGCACACGCTGGTTACATTAAACGTGAAGCTTTCTATTTTGGATCTTGCCCCGGTCGCTCCCGGGCAGACAATCTCCGACTCATTCAAGTCCTCCGTCCGTCTGGCCCAAACCGCTGAGCGCCATGGCTACGAGCGTGTCTGGTACGCCGAGCACCACAACATGCCAACCATCGCCTCCAGCGCCACCTCGCTGGTCATCAGCCACGTAGCCCACCACACGGAAACCATCCGCCTGGGCTCCGGCGGCGTCATGCTCCCGAACCATTCCCCGCTGGTGATCGCTGAGCAGTTCGGCACCTTGGCCTCCATCTACGGTGATCGCATTGACCTTGGATTGGGCCGCGCGCCGGGCACCGATATGACCACATTGCGCGCCTTGCGCCGTGAGCCTTCGGCCGCCGATTCCTTCCCTCACGACGTGCTGGAATTGCAGGCCTACCTGGCTGGCGAATCCCGCGTGCCTACGGTCCAGGCGACCCCAGGTGCCGGAACCAACGTTCCGCTGTACATTCTGGGATCCTCGCTCTTCGGCGCGAAGCTCGCAGCCCAGTTCGGCCTGCCTTATTCTTTCGCCTCGCACTTCGCACCGGCCGCGCTGCATGAAGCGATCCGCGTCTACCGCGACGAGTTCACCCCATCGGACCAGCTCTCCGAGCCATACGTGATTGCCGGCGTGGGCGTCGCCGCGGCGGAAACCGCGGAGAAAGCCCACGAGGTTCTCAACGTGGCCAAGCGCCATCGCGTTGCCAGCTTCCTTGGCCGCAACGCCAAGAAGGAATTCACTGAAGCAGAAGTCGATATGCTCATGGATACTCCGCAGGCGGAGCAGATCCTGGACATGATGCGCTACACCGCGGTGGGCACCGGAGAGCAGGTTGCTGATTACCTGCAACACTTCGCCACGGCAGCCCAGGCGGATGAACTGATCACCATTCACTACCCCACCGAAGAACAAGATCGACTCGCTTCGGTCAAGATCACCGCTGAAGCCAGCGCACTGGTCTCAGCCAAGTAAGCCCTTAAAGCAGTTTGGTCCCGGCACATAGTGCCGGGACCACCTGCTTTAACGCTAGTTCTTGGTTCGCTGGGAGACGACAGCCCACAACCCGAGGACGGCAGCCAAAACCGAGCAGCAGATGGCAAAGACCAGGATGCTGATCTCTTGGCCGAAGACTCCAACGGCCCAGCCCAAGGCGATCACGGGAACCGCGCTGCCCAGGTAGGTCACCAGATAGATGGTGGATACGGTCTGAGCGTGCTGGCGGTCGCTGACGGCGTCCACTGCAGTGGCGAAGGCGGTCCGGAAGCTCATGCCCTGGCCCAGTCCAAGGAGCACCATGGCCAGCAAAGCCAGGACCAGCAGCTTCTGTTCGGCGGCTACCGCCAAAAGCACGGTCGATACCGCCATGAGCCCCAGTCCTACCGGCAAGAGCTTCGCGCCGCCACGCACTACCACCTGCGAAAGCGCGGAGATCCCCAGCGGCAGGCCGGCAATCAGTCCGATGATCCATGGGGCATCCAGGTCGAAGGCCTGGGCAAAGTATCCCGGGGCCAGGGAGAGCACGAACCCGAAGATGGCGAAGCTCAAGAAGCCCACCAAGGCGGCCAGCCAGAACTGCGAACGAGCAGTGCTCGGGATGCCCAAGCGTCGTGGGGCCAGGGCCTTGCCGCGCTGACCGCGTTCTGCCATGGCAATCGCCGGCCGGGCTTGGAGAGTAGACAGCGGAATCATCACCAAGACCAGCAGCACGGCCTGCAGCATGAAGACGGTGCTGCGTCCGCCGGGCAGGTTGGCCAGCAGGCCGCCCAATACCGGGCCGAAAGCCACGCCACCGGAGGAAGCCAGGAGCGTGAATCGCGAGGCCCACTCTGGTTTGGAAGGCAGCAGCTCGCGCAGTGCCGCGGCGCTGGCACCGGTTGCCAGTGCCACACCGGTTCCCTGGAGTCCGCGGCCAAGGCACAGCTCAAGAAGATTGGAGGCCGAACCGAAGACGAAGGTGCCTGCCAAGGAAACGAGCACTGCAATCACGAGGGCGGCTCGGCGGCCGATGTGATCGGACCAGTGGCCCACGGTGCACAAGAAGAACATCAGCGAGCACACGTAGCTGGCGAAGGCGATGGTCGTTCCCATCGCGCCAAGGTTCAGTTCTGCTTGCAAGGCCGGGTACAGCGGGGTGGCGAGGTTGGCGCCAACCAACAGCAGGAAACTCACCGCTACGGTGATGACCAGTCGTGTGGTCAAACCCGGGTTCCAGGAGAGGGCGCGGTGCTGCATGGGCTGCATGCGCAGTTCACTGATGACAGACACGTTCACTCCCGGTTTCAAAGTAGCTGAGGCCTTGGTGTCCAGGATCGCCCTGAAAAATTTTTTACCGGTGGGGCCACTCGCTGCCCCACCGGTGAGTTGAGCGTTCTGCTTGAGTTTGTCTACTGCAACAGATCGTTCTTTCACTAATATCCCTCCTTCCAAAGCAAGCCGGGTGATTTCTTGTTAGGATTTGAGCAGTTTGGTCAAAATACTGGCCTTCGAGAGCACCTGGAGTGAGCATATAGTGCGATTAGACGACGTAGACCTCAAAGTACTGCTCGCCCTCATCAAGGATCCGCGCATCCAGATCTCTGAACTGGCTGATGAAGTCGGCATTGCCCGCAACACGGCACAGTCCCGGCTGCGCCGACTGCAGCGGTCGGAGATCCTGCGTGATGGCGGCCGCGATATCGACCTCGGCAAGCTGGGCTACGACGTGCTCGCCTTTGTCACCTTGGAAGTCAATCACCGGGATCTCGATACCGTGATCACCGCGCTGCGGCAGATCCCCAACGTCCTGGAAATCCATGAGACCTCCGGACGCGGAGATGTCTGGGTCCGGCTGATTGCCACCGACACCCACCAGTTGCAGTCCGCACTGCGTCAGATCTTGCGCATCAAGGGCGTCACTCGTTCGGAAACGACCTTCGCGTTGCACACACATTTGGCCTACCGTGCCTCTCCTCTGCTGGAGCACTATTCCGAACACGATCATTAATAAGTCATTCACTTTCTGCCCAATAAAACAAGACTTTCGTTTAGAGTTTTACGGTTCTACGCTGGTGCTACGAGAAGTCACGAGGAGAATCCCCCGACTTCGACGGCGGATCCCTCGTATCAGCGAAGGAGTACGTCATGAGCAGAGATTTTGAACCGACAGAGTTCGCTCCGGAATTCGGCAACGACATTTATGAGCCGGATGACGGCCGTGATTCCCAAGCGTATGAAGGCTCCAGCGACATGCCCGAGACCATGCGCAACAACGACCCGCTAGCCAAGCGCCAGTATCTCTACGATGACGATCTGGAAACCGAAGAAGACCTCGATAATGAATTCCGCAGCGATGATTCAGAAAACGAGGAAGAAGACCTGTACGACCCGGAAGATGAAGACTAATCTCCCGGCTAAGCAAAACTTGGGCTAAAGGCCATAGACTTTAGAAGTGATTAATCCAGTTCATCTGCGCACCCTGCTCGAAGTAGTGGCGCATCGCTCCTTTGCCACGGCCGCAACCCGCCTAGGCTACACGGCCAGTGCTGTATCCCAGCAGATGACAGCACTGGAACGAAGCACCGGGACCACGCTCTTCGTCCGTGGCGCCCGCTCGATCACCCCCACCCCGGGAGCCCTGCGCATGGTGCGCCACGCCAAGCGCGTGCTCACCGACCTCGACGCGCTCATGGCCGACGTCGCCACCATCTCCACCGACGCCACAGACCTCGAAGAAATCAAGCTGGGCATTTTCCCCTCGCTGGCAACCTACGCCTTGCCGCAAATTCTCAAAGCCCCAGATTGGGCATCCTTGGGCATCAACCTCAGGTTATGGATCGGCGAGCCCCAGCAGACCGTCGCCGGTCTCGGCACCGGTGGCGACCTTGATCTGGCACTGATCTTCCAAGTAGGACCCGGCGGACTGTCCTGGCCGGCCTCATTGGAACGCACCTGGCTGGGCGATGACCAATTCCGCGTGGTGATCCCGGCTTCATGGCCGATTGCCGATGATTCCCAGCTCACCGTGGACCAGCTGGCCGAGTGGCCATGGATCTTCCACCACCCCGGAACCTCGGATGCAACACTGATTTCCAGGCTGTTCTCCTCGTACAACATCCACCCCCAAGTGGCTGCCTACTGCGACGACTTCAACGCCTCGCTGAGCTTGGTCTCCTCCGGGCTGGGCGCAGCCCTCGTCCCCGATCTGGCCATGGCCAACGCACCCGAGGGCCTGCGCATTGTCGATGCCCCGGAAATCCGCCTGGCACGTTCCATCTTTGCGTTGAAGCCGGAGAACTCGAAGAAGCCGAAGGTCGCCCTGGTGCTCGACCGACTGGCCCAGATCCTGGCCCAGTAGACCCGAATCCTTTCCGCCGGGCACCAAAAGTGCCTGAACATCATTGAGGAGCCTTCCGTGAAACGCTCAAGCGCGCCCGCCGATCCGGCAACAAATATCGTTTCTCGCATTTATGGCCCCATCGGCCACATTGAGCTGGACCGGCCATCAAAGCTCAACGCGCTGACCTTGGGGATGCTCACGGAACTGACCCGCGTGCTCAGCGCCTGGGCCGAGGATTCCTCGATTTCGCTGGTCCTGCTGACCGGCCGAGGCGAGCGGGCCTTCTGCGCTGGCGGAGACATCGCTGATTTCCATCGCGCAGTCACCACCGGAAAGCACCAGGAATTCCTCGACCTCCTGTCGCTGGAATTCGACCTGGACTACCTGATCTCCACCTATCCCAAGCCGTTGATCAGCTTGGCCCATGGCATCACCATGGGCGGCGGGGTGGGACTGGCATCCCACGCGCCGGTGCGCCTGGTAACCCAAAGTGCCACCATGGGCATGCCAGAAGCAAAGATCGGCTACACCCCCGATGTGGGCGGAAGCCACCTGCTGGCCAACGCTCCGGGGCATTTCGGCGAATACTTCGCCATGAGCGCCGCCTCGTTCAAGGGAGCTGACGCGGTCTATCTCGGATTCGCGGACGTGGTGGTCACCGATTCCTTCGCACAAAACATCCTCGACGAACTCGATGAATTCGTGGGATTATCCGCAGGTGAAATCATCTCTGCCATTGAAGTGCTGCATGGCGCACAGGAATCCTATGCCCTGGAACTGAGCCAGGGATGGGTGGATCATGCATTCAGTGCCGATACCCCTTCCCAGGTCCTCGAACGCCTCGAGCAGATGGTGCACCCCGCAGCCAGGCAAGCCGCCGAAACACTGTTGGCCAACTCGCCATCCAGTGTCAGCTCCGCGTTCTACACGGTGCGCGAAGCACGCGCCGAACAGGACCTGCGTTCGGCCTTGGACCGCGAGCTGCGCATGGCAGGCTACCTGATGCACCAGCCGGATCTGGCCGAGGGTATCCGCGCCCAGGTGATCGACAAAGACCGCAACCCGCAGTGGTCGCCAGCGCTCATGAGCGGTGTAGACCAGTACGCGTTGCGGTCCTTGGCCGAGGGTTCCCAGCTTTAGTTCTCGGCCCCTGGCCTGCCTTCTGGGCGGGTGACGTCTGAATGCACCGGACGGACTTTGGCCGAGTCCCTGGGTTCGATGCGCGGTGCGCTGACAGCATCCTGCGGTTCGCGCACCGGGGCTGGCTCAATGCCGACGCCCATTGGTTCTTCAAAGTGCAACGGCGCATGCTCGCCGAAGTGGTCCGCATCGGCTTCGTCCCAGTCCTCTTTCCAGGACCCTGGAGCATCATCCAATAATTCGCCGGGACGCAGCCAGTGGAACAGCGAAGCATAAGACCGGGTGGACTGCAGATTCACCCGGCGGCGGAGCATGCGCGTGTTCAGCTGCGTCGGGCTGGTCAGGCCCATGGATGCCATGATCTGGGCCGATTCGGTGACCGTCAGCCGGTGGTAGTTGTAGACGCGGTGTCCCTTGTCCTCCACGTCCAGGGCCCGCATGAGGCGCTTGTTCTGGGTAGCCACCCCGACAGGGCAATGATTGGTATGGCACTGCTGCGCCTGGATGCACCCGGTGGCCATCATCATGGAGCGGGCCGAGAAGGTGAAGTCCGCACCTTGGATCAGCCGCTTGATGATGTCCGAGCCGCTGGCGATCTTGCCGGCCGCGGCCAACCGGATTTCATCGCGCAGCCCGGCACCGACCAGGGTATTGTGCACCAGCATCAGCCCCTCGGTCAGCGGGGCACCCACATGGTCCTCGTACTCCAGCGGTGCCGCGCCGGTGCCGCCTTCTGCTCCATCCACGGTAATGAAGTCGACAACAATACCGGTCTCCAACATGCCCTTGCAGATGGCCATGACGTCGGTGCGCGAGCCAACACAGAATTTGATGCCCACGGGCTTGCCGCCACTGAGCTCGCGAAGGCGTGCGACAAAGTGCATCAGCTCGCGCGGGGTGGAGAACTCCGCATGGCTGGCCGGCGAGATGCAGTCTTCCCCCATCGGCACTTCACGGGCCTCGGCGATTTCCGCGGTGACCTTGGCCGCTGGCAGTACGCCGCCCAGCCCTGGCTTGGCACCCTGGGAGAGCTTGATCGTGATGCCCTTGACGTTCTCGTGCTTGGCCTTGGCCGCGAAGGTCTCCGGGTTGAACCGGCCTTCCGGGGTACGGCAGCCGAAGTAGCCTGAACCGATCTCCCAGAACAGGTCCGCCCCGTATTCCAGATGATATTTCGTCAGCCCGCCTTCACCGGTTTCGTGGACGAATTCGCCCATCTCCGCGCCCTTGTTCATCGCCAGGACGGCATTGGCCGAGAGCGCGCCAAAGCTCATGGACGAGATATTCATCAGTGAAATCTCATAGGGCTGGGTGCACTGGCTGGAACCGACCTTCACCCGGAATTGGCTGGTGGGCGGTGCCACCGGGGCCACCGATTGCAATAGGTATTCGTGGCCGATGGCGTTCACATCGCGCTCGGTGCCAAAGGCCTTGTGGCTGTCGGCGCCCTTGGCCCGTGCGTACACCAGGGAACGGGTGTCCCGGTCAAAGGGCTTGCCGTCGGTGTTCCGCTCGATGAAGTACTGCTGGATTTCCGGGCGGATGAACTCGAAAAGGTAACGGGCATGCCCGACAATCGGGAAGTTGCGCAGGATCGCATGCTTTTTCTGCAGGAGGTCACGGACCCCGAGCAGTACCAGCAGTCCGGTCAATGCCACCAGGATCCACCAGACCCAGCCGCCAGAAGTGCTGGCCAGGATCGCGGTGACGACAAAACCGGTGGCGAGGACGCCGAGGAACAGGAGAACCACTATTCGCATCATGATGCCGAGCCTAGTAGCTCAGCGCCGGCTTGTCAGGCATCTAGCCCGGGAGGATCCGATCCACTTCGCGGATGGCCATCTGCGAGAACAGCGAATCGGGGTTCGCCAGCAGCTCGGAGCTGTGGCCGCGTTCGGCGACCGTGCCTTCATCAAGCACCAGGATCGTGGTGGCCTGTCCGACCGTTGCCAGGCGGTGGCTGATCATCACCACTGCCATTGCCTCTTGGCGACGGCGTTCAATGGCCTGCAGGACCAGTTGTTCGCTTTGGGCATCCAGTGCGCTGGTGGATTCGTCCAAAACCAGGATGGCTGGTTCGCGGATCAGTGCCCGGGCCAAGGCCAGGCGTTGGGTCTGGCCGCCGGAAAGCCTGGCGCCGCGCTCCCCGAGCCGGGTATCAAGTCCCGCTTTTTGCCGGCTCAGCCAGCTGCCCAGGCCCAGTTCCTCCAGCACTGATACCAGCTGGTTGTCGCTGATGCCCTTCAGGCCCAGCAGCAGGTTATCGCGTATCGTGCCGCGCACGGTGACCGAGTCCTGGGAGACCAGGATGATCTTCTGGCGCAGTGCTGCCAAGCTGGTTTCGGTGATGTCGACGCCGCCAAAGCTGATGGTGCCGGTGTACTCGATAGCTCGCACCAGGGCTGCGGCCACCGATGATTTCCCTGATCCGCTCGCGCCGACCAGTGCCACCACGTCTCCTGGATTCACGGCCAGATTCACATCCTGGAGCACGGTGTTTGGTCCGTAGCTGATGCCCAGATCTTCAATGGCCAGCTCTCCGGCGTCGGGCAAGGCTTGCGGGTGGGCGGGATCAATGACTGCAGGCTTGAAGGTGGCCGTGGCGTGCAGCCGGCGAGCGCTGGCCAGCGAGTCTTGCAGCCCTAGAATGAACCCGTCCACGGCGCGGACTGCCTCAAAGGAGGGCACCAGGGCGCAAGCCACAACAACCAGCGCGCCGAAATGGCCTTGGGTGCCCAAGAGAATGAAGAGCGCCATCAGGCTGCCCCAGATCACCAGCTGGGTCAGGGTGGCACGAACCGCGGTGATCTTGCCGGTGCTCACTGCGGCGGCCCCGGCAGCGCCGGTGCTCTCACGCAGGCGTTGCAAGGTCTCGTTGCCGCCGTGGAAGCTATGCAGGACTTCCACTCCGGCCATGGCTTCGGTCAGCAACTGGTTTTGCGCGCCACGGGCCGCTGCGGTTTTCGCCGCATTGTGCCGCAGCTTGCGCACGCCTACGGCCGGGATGACCAGTCCGATCAGCACATAGGCGCCGAGCACGATCAGTGCTGGCTCTTGGCCGAACTGGATCCAGGTAGCCCACGTGGTCAGAGCGCTGACGACGACCGCTGATACGGCAGGTGGCAGGGTGTGGGCGAAAAACACCTCGACTTTATCGATATCGCTCGTCGCCCGGGCAAGGAGGTTTCCCGAATTCTTGGTGGCCGCGGTGAATGGGGCCTGCCGTTCAAAGGCCGCGTACATGCGCCGGCGCAGTCGTGCCAGGGACAGGAATGCCACCCTATGCCCGACATACTGTTCCAGATAGCGCAGGACTCCCTTGGCCAGTCCGAGCAGGAAGATCAATCCGATAAGCCATCCCCAGCCCTCTGACTGCAGCAAGCCCATGCCCGGGAATCCCAGCACGCGGACCAGGCCGATGCCGGCCAGGACAAAGATGCCCAAGGAGATCAGTCGAGTCAGGCAGGAGAAAAGGCTTGCCATGGCCAGCGGAGCGAGCAAGTCCTTGGTGGTTCCGATGAGCCAGAAGATGCTTGCCACGGTGTGTTTCTTTTCGCGGCTCATGCTTGCCCCTCCCCGAGTGAAGACAGCCCGCCGGATTGCAGTTGCGAGGTGCGTTGGTTCAACTTCTCGACGGCATCTTTGAGATAGCCAGGCTGGCCCAGGAGTTCTTCGCGCGCTCCGGCTTGGATGACTCGTCCGTGGTCCATCACCACGACGCGGTCATAGTCGGAAAGCAATCCGAGCCGGTGGGTGACGGTGATGACGGTGGTGGATGGGTCGAGGTCGCGCAGGGTTTGGATGATGCCGGCTTCGCTATGTACATCCAGCGCGCTGGTGGGTTCATCGAGCAGGAGAATTGGCCGGTTGGCCAGCAGGGCACGTGCGAGCGAAAGCCGCTGGGCTTGGCCGCCGGAGAGCCGGGCTCCGCCTTCGCCTAGCAGCTGGTCCAGGCCCTGCGGCTGCGCATGGAACCAGGAATCCATCCCTACTTGGGTGATGGCCTCAAGCAACTGCTCATCGGTAGCGGCCGGTGCAGACAGCTGGAGATTTTCCCGCAGGCTCACTCCGAAGAGCGTGGCGTGCTGTTCAACGACGGCGCTGTTGGCTTTAAGGGTGGCTGGACCCATGGGCTGCCGGCCATCGTGGATCAGCCCGCTGGTGGAGTCAAGCTGGCCTTGGAGCACCCGGATCAACGAGCTCTTGCCGCTGCCGGAAGCACCGATGATGGCCGTGCGAGACCCTACCGGGAACTGCAGGTTGATACCCTCTAACGCCTTGTCGGATCCGTCATAGCTGGCAGACAGATTTTCAATGAATAATCCGTTGGTTCCCAGGTTCACGCGCAACGGGTTGGCCATGGATGGGTGCATGGGGATTTCTTCGATCTCGGCCAGTTTCTTCTCGGCTGCTTTGCCCGTCATGCCAATGTAGAAGAAGCTGCCCACGTAGTTCACCGGCGCCAGCATCAGGTAGCTGAGGATGACCAGTGCCACGGCTGACCCCGGGGTGATGGCGCCGCTGCTGGCACGCCACCAAGCCAGCAGTGAAGCGATGGCCAGCAGCAGCACTGCGAAGCTGGAATCGATTACCAGCAGGATCAGCTGGTTTCTGGCCAGTAGCTTCATCACTTGTTGGCGCACGCGCTCGGTGGCTGCGTTGATGGCCTTGCCCATCCAGGTGCTGCCGCCGTTGAGCTTGAGCATGTTCAAGGAACGCAGCGCGTCGAGGAACGTGGCCGAGAGGATTCCCTGGGCCCTGCGGTATTCCCCGTTCGCTCCCCCGAAACGACGCTGGAAGCCCACGACGATCACTGGCACGAAGGCGGTGGGGATGAGCAGCAGTATCGCGCTGAGCGGGTCAATGAACAGCGCAATGAAAATCAGGATTAATACGGGGGTGGCTACCGCGGCGCTGGCCGGTCCGATGAAGCTGGATCGGTACTTCACCGAGCGTTCCACCGAATCCATGGCTGCGTGCACCAGTTCACCTTCGCCTGCACGTCGAACGGCCAACGGCCCGATGGACAGGTAGTGCTTGAGCAATTTGGTGCGGTGGAAGCTGGTCAGAGCCTGGCTGTCGTGGGAGATCACGATGGGAATCAAGTACGTCGCGACGAGCAGTGCCAGTAATTCGCCAATGACTCCGATGTACCACTGGCTATCGAGCGAAGCGCCGGTGTTCAGCCGATCAAATCCTTGGCCCAGCAGCACGACGAGTCCTGCGGTTCCGGCCGCGGCAATCAGGCTGAGCGCCACGACGATTGCTGTTGCTGCCGAAAAAATTCCAAAGACCCTACGCACATCCCTATCCTAGGACAGATCGGCCCTCGACCTGCAGGGCGCTTGTCACAGATTGCCGGTGGCGCGGGAAGTAGGCGAAACTGGAAGGCATGAGCACTTCGGAGCTAAAACAGCGCCCCCATTCCGTCACCCTGCGATTCCTCGCGGCCCCGACCGACGTTGATGTCACCGGGATCGTTCCTGCAGGCACCGTTCTCGAGTGGGTTGACAAGGCCGCTTATGCAGCTGCCGTGGGCTGGTCTTCCAGTTACTGCGTGACCGCTTACGTGGGCAATATCCATTTCGCGGATCCCATTCACTCCGGTGATCTGGTCGAGGTCAAAGCCTCTGTGGTGTACACCGGAAGCAGCTCCATGCACATCCAAACCGAGGTGACTTTCCAGGATCCTCGCGAATTGCGCCCGGTGGCTTCCAGCAACTGCTTGGTCATTTTTGTGGCCGTGGATGATCAGGGCAAGCCGACAGCCGTTCCGAGCTTCACCCCTGGCACAGCACGTGAAATCGAGCTTCGCGATAATGCGTTGGCCCGCATTGATATCCGTGAGCAGATCGTGGCGTCCATGAAGGACCAGCAATACACGGATGAGGGCACCGCTGAGCGAGTGACCCTGCGCTTCATGGCCTCGCCCACCGACGTGAACTGGGGCGGCAAGGTCCATGGCGGCATGGTGATGAAGTGGATTGACGAGGCCGCTGAGCTGTGTGCCGCGCGGCACTGCCAGCAGGAAACGGTCGCGGTCTTCTCGGGCGGCATTCGCTTCTACCGCCCATTGCTTATCGGGCATCTGGTGGAAGTGGAAGCACGCTTGGTTTATACCGGCAACAAGGGCATGCACATCGCTGTCCATGTGCGTTCCGGCGACCCGAAGACCCGCGAAATGAACCTGACCACGTACTGCCTGACCGTGATGGTGACCCGCGACGACACCGGCACCGCGGTGCCGGTGAAGCCATGGGTTCCGGTCAGCGCCGAGGATCAGCGTTTGTGGGAGCATGCCCGTGAGTTGGTGGCCATCCGAGCCAATGCACCTGGCGGATACACCCCGGTTCACCTGGTGGATTCGAGCGCCTCATGAGTGATCACGTGCCGTTTGTGAAAGTCTGCGGGCTTTCCACCGCTAACGATGTCCAGGTCGCGGTGCAGCATGGAGCGGACGCTATCGGCTTTGTGCTCACAACCAGTGCTCGAGAAGTAAGCCCGCAGTACGCTGCGCAGCTCGCTGCTCTGGTGCCCGAAGGTGTTGCCACCGTCGCGGTATTCCATACCGAGGATCTGCCGACGGTGCTCGAACGCGCCACAGCAGCGAAGGTCGGCTGGGTCCAGTTGCACGGTCAGCGTACGCCTGATGATGTGAAGCTGGCTCATGATGCCGGCTTCAAGGTCATCCGAGCGGTGCGCCGCGATGCAACCCCTGAAGACTTCGCTGATTGGGGCGAAGACTTGTTGCTCATCGATGCTTCGGTTCCCGGCAGTGGCAAGAGCTGGGATTATGCAGCGGTGCGAGAGCTGGCCGCTGGACGACAGTGGCTGGTTGCTGGCGGTCTGACCCCGCAGAATGTCGTCGAGGCACTGGAGCTCTCCGCTGCAACGGGTGCAGATGTCTCCTCCGGGGTGGAGTCTTCACGAGGCGTCAAGGATCCTGCGTTGATTGCCCAGTTTGTCGACGCCGCCAAGGGCGCCTAGTTTCAGCTGATCCAGTTGTGCGGGGCAGGCTTGCGCGAGCCAGGCAAGGCTCCCTGTTCACGCCACTGGTGAAGCCACTCTGGAACTACCCGGTCTTCGGGAACATCGAGCCCCACGGCAGCCAGGATCTCTTCGTTGGAGACGGCACCGTTTTTAGAGGTCATGCGGGTGGCGATATATGCGCGGGCATAGATTTCGCCGTTGACCACGATGTGCTGTTCAAAGTAGATGCACTTGTCATCCAGCCCCAGCAGTCGGGTCTCTTGCGAGAACTTGGTGCCCAGGCGCACCGATTTGCGGAAGGTAATGGTTTCGGTCTGCACTACCGGGGTCCATTTGTTCTTGCGCATGATGTCCCAGACGCCGGAGCGGAACATTAGATCAAACCGGCCGAGGTCGAAGATCGATAAGTACATGCCATTGTTGATGTGGCCGGCGAAGTCGATGTCGGTCAGGGTGGCTCGCATGGTTACCGAGCTGGTGTCGAACATGGAAAGTCTGGTGGCTTTTTTGCTGTTCAAAAAGACCATGAGGATTCGGAAGATCATGTGCATACCATCACATTACCGTCCGGTAACTTTTCTGCCTAGTCCCCGCTTCGTCCTCTCAACCTTTGACGTAGTTCTTGCGGACCATGGCCACCCTGCGACAACGCGGTAAGGTCAAAGTGCTAGCCTCCCTAAACTTCGTCGAGGAACTTGATGCGCAGACTTCCGGAAAGATTGCGGCGACGCCTGCCTTCCTTGCCGCCAGCAGACTGGGAACGTCCTACCCCAGCAGCGAAGGGCCTGCGCCGGGACATGATTCTCGCCCTGGCATTCCTCCTTCTCGCATTACTGATGCACGAGCTCGTACTGTCACTCACCGAAAAGGAAGATGCGGTTCAGCGCCCGATTGCCTTCCTCATCTTGTCGGCATTAATTCTTCCCCTCATGTTCCGGCGGCGTTGGCCCATTCCGATGATGCTGATCGGTTCCGTCGCGTTCATTGCCAGCAGCGGTTCCGAAACCTATACGGTCGGCACACAGCTCTGCGCCCAGCTCGCCTACTTCTTGGGCATTTACACCGCAGTGACGTGGGCAAAGAATCGGCGGGCGTTGTGGATCTCGATGACGGTCGTGCTTCTGGCCATGGCTGTGTGGATTATCGTTTCGCTATTCACCTCTGATCTCTTCGCGGCAGCCGGAATGAGAATGGTCGATGATCCCGCAGGACTATTGCCCGCGGACATCGCCTATTCCCTCTACAGCTTCCTCATGAATCTGATGTACTTCGGTGGCGCAATTTTTCTCGGCTTGATCAGCTGGTCCAATGCCTACTCCAACGAAATCGTCAAGGAACAGGCCCAGCGCATCGCAGACCAGGCACAGCAATTAGCTGATCGAGCAGTCAACGAGGAACGGCTGCGCATCGCCCGCGAACTGCACGATGTCATCGCCCATCACATCGCTTCGGTGGGCGTTCAAGCCTCGGCCGCGCGCCTCGTACACGACCGGGATCCTGGCAAATCGGTGGAGCTCATGCGCGGCATTGAAACCTCCGCACGCAGCGCGGTGCAAGAAACCCGCTCGTTGCTCGGGGTGCTGCGTGAAAACGACATGGATGAGTCCGGTGCAGAATCCGCAGGCGGACTCCGGACCCCGGAACCCTCCATGGCTCAAGTTCAAGACCTGGTGACAGCCAACAAGCTTCATGGATTGACGGTGGCTCTTTCGCGCGATGAACATGAAGCAGGTTTCATTGATAACTTGCCCGCCGGCCTATCACTTGCCCTCTATCGCATCAGCGGTGAGGCGCTGGCTAACGTGCGCCGGCATTCCACGGCGCATACGGCCACGCTGTCTGTTCGTTCAGGAGCGGATGAAGAAGGCGCGTGGGTTGAAGTCGAAGTGACAGACGATGGGCGCCCGCGGCCGGATTCGTCTGGCAGCGGATTCGGATTGCGAGGCATCAGGGAACGAGCGAACTTGCACCATGGCCTGGTAGAAATCGGACCGCGTATTCCGCGCGGCTGGCGCACCCGGGCCAGGCTTCGAGCTGTCACACAAACGGATTCAAGGACGATGTCATGAGCAAGATTTCAGTAGTGATTTGCGATGATCAGCCGTTGATCGTCTCGTCCCTCAAACTCATACTGGAAACAGACGGTCGCATCGAAGTGGTGGGCACTGCCAATAATGGCGCAGCAGGTGTTGAAATGGTCCAGACGCTGAATCCGACTCTGGCACTGATGGACATTCAGATGCCTCAGATGGACGGCATCGAGGCTACGACCAAGATCATCGGCCATACCGACACCAAGGTCATCGTTCTGACGACCTTCAATCGCGACGATTATCTCTTCGATGCCATGGATGCCGGAGCCAGCGGATTCCTGTTGAAAAACAGTGAACCCGAGATGCTCATCAATGCAGTGCATCAGGTGGCAGCCGGCAACGGGCTGCTCTCCCCCGAGGTCACTTTGAAACTCATCAAAGGGCGAGCACACAAGGCCATTGACGCCGCCGAACAATCTTCAGATCCTGAGTCTGGGCGGTTGAAGGAACTTACCGAACGAGAACTCCAGGTTCTCGGCGAACTAGCCAAGGGCAAAAACAACCAGGAAATCGCCACCTCGTTGTCCCTGTCCGAAGCCACGGTCAAGACGCATCTGTCTAATCTTCTAGCCAAACTCCACCTGCGCGATCGTGTTCAAGGAGTTCTTTTTGCGCACCGTGCTGGACTCATCCAATAGTTTGAACCTTCAGATTGATCACTCAGCCTGGCTCGTTTCCTAAGCTGATGAGTACAAAGATTATTCGGCAGAGGAAATCATGCTTGAGTTGCACAACGTCTCACGATCATTCTCGGACCACCAGGTACTAGAAGACGTCAGCTTCACCGTACCCGGCGGTGCCCTAACCGGATTCGTTGGCGCCAACGGAGCCGGCAAAACCACCACCATGCGCATCATCATGGGCTTGCTGGCACCCAATACGGGCACAGTCACCCTCAACGGCATTGAACTGTCCTCGGATACACGACCGAATTTCGGTTACATGCCAGAAGAGCGAGGACTTTACCCCAAACAGCCGGTCATAGATCAACTCGTTTATCTGGGCCAGCTGCACGGACTAGGAAGAACCACCGCCCGTTCGCGCGCGATGGAGCTCTTGTCGCGGTTCGGCCTGGAGAACCGGGCCAAGGCCAAGCTGGAGTCGCTGTCTTTGGGCAATCAACAAAGGGTTCAGGTGGCGGCATCGCTCCTGCACGAACCTGATGTGCTGATTCTTGATGAGCCCTTCAGCGGGCTTGATCCCATTGCCGTGGATGCCATGAGTTCAATCCTGCGAGACTACGCTTCGCGTGGCGTTCCCGTTCTCTTCTCGTCGCATCAGTTGGATTTGCTGGACGTATTAGTGGACCACTTGGTGATCATTCAGAACGGGAAGATTCTGGCGGACTCCTCAGCCGATGACCTACGCGCATCGCAGGCCTCGCGCCACCGCATTTCCTTGGGTTCCGATGCAGGATGGCTGCGCAACGAACCAGGTGTCAGCGTGCTCGACATTTCCGGACCGGACGCCTTGGTCAATTTTGATTCCGAAACCACAGCACAACGAATACTCGCACGAGCCATGGAACGCGGCCCAGTAACTGAGTTCTCCATCTATCGTCCTTCATTGGCCGACGTCTACAGGGAGATCATCCGATGAATACCACTACCCCGGCATGGCTGATCGTCACCCTGCGAGAAGTCGAAACGAAACTACGCGACAAAGCCTTCGTCATCACCACCATTGGCACATTGGTGGTGATCATCGGATCGATTGTCGTCTCCAGCATTCTCGGCAGCCGCAGTACAGAATTCTCGGTAACAGCTACCGATGAGTCCAGCTATCAAGTGCTCACCCAAGTCCAGAAAGACAAACCCGACGATGTTTCGCTGCGTATTGCCCAATCCACTGAGCAAGAAGCGCGGCAACAACTTGGCGACGGCGACCTCGATGCGATGCTGTCCAGCAGCAATGATGGGCAAGCCTATTCGCTGACCGGCTTTGACGAAGTTGATGATCAGCTTCGCCAACTGGTTGCCGACGGTGTCGACACGATACTTACTGATCAGGTACTTTCATCCGCTGGGCTGGATGCCGCGAGCCTGCCTTCTGCAGATGCGTTGAAGGTATCCCAGCTTCAAGGCGATGCCGACAGGAATTCAATGGTCAAGGCCATGGGATTCCTCTTTTCCTTCCTTTTCTACATGGCCACATTGCTCTTCGGCATGCCAATCGCCAATTCCGTGATTGAAGAGAAACAGAACCGCGTGGTGGAGATCCTCGCCAGCACCATCCGGCTACGCCAATTGTTGACCGGAAAAATCGTTGGAAATGTCATTCTGGCGATGATCCAGCTCTTGGTCTTCCTCAGCGTCGGGCTGTTGGCGGCGTATCTGTCGCCCTTGGAGATCCCGTTCCTCGGTGTTGTTTCCCAGGTTGCCGGATGGTTTGCGGTCTTCTTCTTTGGCGGCTTCCTGGTCTTGGCCGGCATCTGGGCCGCCCTTGGATCGCTGGCTACGAGAACCGAAGACCTGCAGCAATCCAGCGGCCCAGTGGTCACTGTGCTCATTGCAGTCCTGTTCATCGGCCTGTACGCCAAGGACGGCTTCTTGGTTGCGGCCTCCTACGTTCCCATCGCCTCGTCCGTAGCCATGCCCATCCGGTTGTTATCCGGCGAGGTTGCCCTGTGGGAGCCAATCCTTTCATTGGTCATCCTCTTGGCCGCCTGCTGGGCAGTATTGCTCTTTGCAGAGAAAATCTATCGCCGGGCCGTGATGCACACCGGTGGTTCCCTGACCCTGCGCAAGGCACTGAAGCTGGAGGTCTAGGACAGCCGCGACTATCAAAACAGCGCTTGCACAGCCACCCTTACTAGACTTGACATAGTGAGCGAAGAAAAACCACTGTTCCAATTGCCTGCCCGACTTATTGGCGTATGGCTCCTATTAATCGTCTGCATCGCTGGCTCGACCGTGTTGGCCACCGCCCACTACATCACCGGTGGAAGCCTGCTGATCATCATGGCGCTGTGGGCCATCCGCGTGCTTGCCGTCGCCAGCTTCTGGTTCCTGCCAGGACGTACCGACACGAAGCTCTTTGCCATGGCCCTGGTCCTGCTCTCGCAGATCCTGGACGTGGTGCTGAAACTGCCGGTGATCGATACCGTCGAATACGGCGACTGGTTCATGGTTTCGGCCCTGGACCTCACCGGGCAGTACGCCGGCTACTTCACTGTGTGGGGCCTGCTGCTGCCGCTGCTCGCCTTGGTGGGCTGGTTCGTTTTGCGCTCGCGCTCACTGGCCGGCTGGATCACCGGCATCCTCTCGGCCATCGGCATGGGATTTGTTGCCCAGGCGTCCATCACCTCTGAGCAGGGCTCCCTCCCGGCCTTCGTCATAGCAACCATGGGGCGCTATGTCGTTCCCGCCCTGCTGTCTGCCGTGGCCGATTTCCTCGTACGCAAATACCAGACCGCCAAGAAGTAAAAAGGCAAAAATGCAGCCAGCATTCCTTATATAAGGAATGCTGGCTGCATTTGTTCTACCCGGAGACTAGACCAGGCCGTCGCTCAAGTGGTTCGGAGTGCCGAAACGGTGAGCGGTGATCGATACTGCCTGCTCGTGCAGGAATGACAGCATCTCAACGCGACCCGACGCGGTCACCGGCGAAGCGTAGATAGCAACATCCGGCTTGCCATCCGTGGCCTCGGCAACATCCTTTACCGATCCGCCAATCAGGCGGATCCGGGCAGCCGAATCCGGGCCGGTCTTCGCAGCCAGCTTGGCGGCATGGGCGGCGAACTGCTCCGCGTTTTCACGCACCACGGTGACCGAGTGCTCAGCCAGCAGGTTGCGCAGTTCGCGTGGTAGATCAGCATCCAAGGACAGGTGCACCCGCGAACCGGTGGTCACACCGGCAGCCACCACGCGCAAAGCCTCGGCCAGGCCCTGGCCGCTGGTTGCCTGCTCGAAGCGGACGGTGGCATCCACCGAGCAGTAGCGGAAGACGTTGCGTTCGGCGATCAATCCCGAGCGATCCTTGGCCTGGTTGAACTCGGTGTTCCACCAGAACTTGTCGCTGCCCAGGGCCGAAGCCAGCCACTGCGCCTGCGGCTGATCCAGCTCGGCGGCGGCGAGCAGCTGCTCGTCAAAGCGCGAGAGCGACGCGGTGTCCTTGACCGGGGCGTCAACCCAGCTGCCCATGCCGATCAGGTAGTTCGGGCCGCCGGCCTTGGTGCCGGCGCCAATGGCCGACTTCTTCCAACCGCCAAATGGCTGTCGCTGCACGATCGCACCGGTGATGCCGCGGTTCACGTAGACGTTGCCGGCCTGGATGTTATCCAGCCAGTAGGCCATCTCGCCGCGATCCAGCGAATGCAGACCCGAGGTCAGACCGTAGTCCACCTCGTTGACGATCTCTACCGCTTCTTCCAGGCTCTGCGCGGTCATGACGCCCAGGATCGGGCCGAAGTATTCGGTCAAGTGGTATTCGCTGCCACGCTGCACGCCATAGCGCACGCCTGGCGAGTAGAGCTTGCCCGAATCATCAAGCTGCTTCGGCTCGATGGCCCAGCGCTCGCCGGCACCCAGGGTGGTCAAACCCCGCTTGAGCTTCTCGCCCGGCTCGCCGATCAATGGGCCCATCTGCGATTCAGGGTTCCATGGGTAGCCGACCTTCAGCGACTTCACCGCGTCGATCAGCTGGTTGTTGAAGCGGCGCGAATCGGCCACGGAGCCGACCAGGACCACCAGGGAGGCAGCCGAGCACTTCTGTCCGGCATGGCCGAAGGCCGACTGCACGACGTCGCGCGCGGCCAGATCCAGGTCGGCGTGCGGGGTGACGATGATGGCGTTCTTGCCCGAAGTCTCTGCCAGCAGCGGCAGGTCCTTGCGGAAGGAGCGGAAGAGCTGCGCGGTTTCGTAGCCGCCGGTGAGGATCAAGCGGTCAACCCGCTCATCGGAAACCAGCTGCTGGCCCAGCGAGCGATCGCCGACGAAGACCAGCTGCAGCACGTCCTTGGGAACACCAGCGTCCCAGAGGCACTGGACCATCATCGAACCCACACGGGCAGCCTGGGTTGCCGGCTTGATGATCACGGCCGAACCCGCGGCCAGGGCTGAAAGTGTGGAACCGGCAGGGATGGCCATCGGGAAGTTCCATGGCGGGGTCACCACGGTCAGCTTCGACGGAACGTACTTTGCGCCATCCACCTCATCGAGTTCGCGACCCAGCTTCGAGTAGTAGTGGGCGAAGTCGATGGCTTCGGAGATTTCCACGTCGCCCTGGTCGATGGTCTTGCCGCATTCCGAGCCGAGGACTTCGAGCAGCATGGCACGGCGCTCTTCGAAGAGCAGGCCTGCGCGGTGCAGGATCTCAGCGCGCTTGGCCGAGCCCAGTGCCTGCCAATCGCCCGAAGCATCCACGCCCATGGCGATGGCTTCATCCAGTTCGCCGGCTGCGTTGATGGTATTGGCCTTCACCAGGTCTTTGCCCAGAGGCGAGGCTTCCATCTTGCCCAGGATCTCGCGTCCCCAGGTGCGATTCTGCGCCAGGTCCGGGTCGGTGTCCGGTGTGTTGAAGAATTCCGTGGAACCGTCCGCGAAGCCGTCGATGACCTGTGCCAGCGCTGGGTCCTGGATCTGGCGGTTCTGCACGCGGTGCGGGGCTGGAACCTCATTGCCCAGGGCTGCCAGGGAAGCGAGGAAGCGATTCTTCTCGCGTTCGAAGAGCTGCTCGTTCTTTGAGAGCTCGAAGACTGCGGACATGAAGTTTTCCTGGCTGGCGCCTTCTTCGAGGCGGCGGATCAGGTAGGCGATGGCCACGTCGAATTCCTGCGGGTGCACTACCGGGGTGTAGAGCAGCAGGGATCCGACTTCGCGGCGGACCGCTTCGGCCTGGCCGGTGGCCATGCCCAGAAGCATTTCGAATTCGATGCCGTCGGTGACGTTGCGCGCCTTGGCCAGCAGCCAGGCCAGCGCCACGTCGAAGAGGTTGTGCCCGGCGACGCCGATGCGCACGTTCTTCACGTGGTCCGGGCGCAGCGCGTATTCCAGGACGGACTTGTAGCTGGTGTCCGAATCCTGCTTGCTGTGCCAGGTGGCCAGTGGCCAGCCGTGGATGTCGGCTTCCATGGTTTCCATCGGCAGGTTGGCGCCCTTGACCACGCGCACCTTGATGGGCGCGCCGCCCTCGGCTACGCGGGCTGCGGAGAACTGCTGCAATTCGATCATGGCGGACAGGGCGTCAGGCAGGTAGGCCTGCAGCACGATGCCGGCGGGCAGATCCTTGAATTCCGGCTTGGAGAGGATCTGGGTGAAGACCGCGATGGTCAGCTCCAGGTCCTTGTACTCTTCCATGTCCAGGTTGATGAACTTCTTCTTGGGGCTGCGTGCAGCCAGCTCGTAGAGCGGGCTGAGCTTCTCGACGATGTGCTCCACAGCTTCGTCGAAGGCCCAGTGGTTGTGCGGGGCCACGGTCGAGGAAACCTTGATGGATACGTAGTCCACGTCGTCGCGGGCCAGCAGGGCGGTGGTGCCTTCCAGGCGGCGGGCGGCTTCGCCCTGGCCGAGGATGGCTTCGCCCAGGAGGTTGACGTTCAGGTTGACGCCTTCGCGCTTGATCTTCTTGATGGCTCCGCCGAGCTTGGCGTCGGAGGCATCGATGATCAGGTGCCCCACCATCTCGCGCAGGACCTTGCGTGCGATGGGCACAACCACCTGCGGAACTACGGGTGCCAAGACTCCGCCGAGGCCCACGGCCTTGCGCATGTACCACGGCAGGAAGCTTGGAACCTTGGGGGCCAGCTTCTTGAGGTTGGCGGCAGCCACGCTCAGGTCTTCGGGGCGGATGACTCCGTCGACGAATCCCACGGTGAAGTCCAAGCCGTTGGGATCCTTGAGCACACCGGCCAGTCGGGCGGCCGCGGCATCAACAGGATAGTCGGATGCCTCGGTGAGCCAGCGGCGCACCAACGCGATGACATCTTCGGCAAGTTCTGCTGGAGAGGTAAGCGGGTTGCCCGCAGCATCTGCTGCTGCTGGCACGGTGTGCTGGGTGGAGAGTGAAGACACTTAGTGGTCCCTTCGATGCAAAGTTTTTCAGTCTGGGTTCGGCACCGAACATTAATGTCGTTATGGCTTTTTTGGACGTTGGTTTCCGTGCAAAAAAGCTGTGTGCAAATTCGAGTATGAACCTAAGTTGCGTTAAGCAAAAGCGAACAAAACCGAAGATATTTGTTCGGGTTTGCTAATGTATTGAGACAGGTCACAAACATCCCAATCGAACGGCGGAAAACCGGTGCTTGAACTGCGACGACTACGACTTCTCCGGGAGCTCAGCATCCGCGGAACCATCGCCGAAGTGGCCGATTCCCTGAGCTACTCCCCCTCCTCGGTTTCCCAGCAGCTAAGCCTGCTGGAAGCCGAAGTCGGCGTCCCCCTGCTGCGCCGCACCGGACGCACGCTTAAGCTCACCGCCCAAGCCCAGCTGCTGGTTGCCCACACCGAAACCCTGCTCGAAGCCATGGAGCACGCCGAAGCGGATCTGGCCGGCACCATGTCCAAGGTCGCGGGCACCGTGCGGCTGGCCGTTTTCCAAACCGCCATGCTCGCCCTGATGCCGCCGGTGCTACGCGAACTGCGCGAAAAATACCCGGAACTGCGCGTGGAAATGAGCCAGCAGGAACCGGCCGACGCCCTGCAGGAAACCAGCAGCCGCAGCTTCGATCTGGTGGTGGCCGAGCAGTATTCCGGGCATTCGGCCCCGCACTACGCCAGCCTCGACCGGCGCGTGCTGACCCACGATCCCATCCGCCTCGCGCTGCCGGCGCGTGGCGCGAAAGGCAACGAGGACTTCGACCGGGTCACCCTGTTGGAGCATGCCGCCACCCTGCCCTGGGTGGTGGAGCCAGACGGCGCCGCCAGCCGGCATTGGGCCCTGCAAGCCTGCCGCCTGGCCGGCTTTGAACCGGATCTGCGCTACGAAACCGCCGACCTGCAGGCCCACGTGGAACTGGTCCAGACAGGAAACGCCGTAGCCATGCTCCCGGATCTCGTGTTGCGCTCGAACCTCGACTCCCTGCGCACCGTGGATTTGCCCGACGCCCCGGCCCGCACCATCTTCACCGCCATGCGCCACTCTTCGACCAAGTCACCGGGGATTCAGGCGGTGCGTAACATGTTGCACGCGCAGCCCGGAATGAGTGACGCAGATGACTCAGTAATTTTGGCTACACCCAAAGACTTCGATACGGTCGATTAGGAAAACGCACCTTCCAGACAGTTATGGCACTTGCGACAAAGCGCAGAATTCGTGTCATAGTGGTGACTCGCACCACTTGAATCCGCGTTCCGGATCACGTCAACGATTCGGGACAGCAACGGTAATGAGGAACAATGTCCGACCAGACTTTCCAGATGATCGCGATCGCAATTTACATGGCCGCCATGCTTGGCATCGGCTATGTCGCGTATCGCCGAACCAACAATATCGACGACTACATGCTGGCCGACCGCGGCCTGAAACCATGGGTTGCCGCGCTGTCCGCCGGCGCCTCCGACATGTCCGGCTGGCTGCTCATGGGCCTGCCCGGCGCCATCTACCTAGGCGGCCTGCACGAAGCATGGATTGCCATCGGCCTGCTCATCGGTGCGTGGCTGAACTGGAAGTATGTCGCTCCGCGACTACGTTCCTACACCGCCATCTCGGAGAACGCCATCACCATTCCGAGCTTCTTCGAGAAGCGCCTGAAGGATAATGCGCACCTGCTGCGCATCGGCTCCGCCGTGATCATCCTGGTGTTCTTCACCTTCTATGTTTCTTCGGGCATGGTGGCCGCTGGCAAGTTCTTCGAGGCTTCCTTCGGCTGGCCATACCTCACCGGCATGTTCGTCGTTGCCGTCATTACCCTGCTCTACACCCTCTTCGGCGGCTTCCTCGGCGCATCGCTGACCGACATGGTCCAGGGCGTCTTGATGTTCGCCGCGCTGATCGCGGTTCCAATCGTTGCAGTGATCAATATGGGCAGCATCGGGAATATCGGTTCCAAGATCACCGAGATGAATCCCGATGCGTTCAACCTGTTCTCGTCCTTCAACGACAACAGCGCGATCCTCGCGGCCGTGGCCATCTTCTCCACCGCAGCGTGGGGCCTTGGCTACTTCGGCCAGCCGCACATCATCGTGCGCTTCATGGCATTGCGAACCCCTGCCGAGGCCAAGACCGCTCGCCGCATCGGCATTGGCTGGATGTTCCTGACCACTCTGGGCGCTGTGCTCACCGCGTTCATCGGTGTCGCGCACTTCGCAGATAATCCACTGGATGAGTCGACCAGCGAAACCGTCTTCCTGCTGCTGAGCCAGACGTTCTTCCACCCGCTGATTGCCGGACTGGTACTGGCCGCAGTGCTGGCAGCGATCATGTCCACCATGTCCTCGCAGCTGATCGTTTGCTCCTCGGCACTGGTGGAAGACCTCTACAACATCACCGGCCGAAAGGCCTCGCCGAAGGCACTGGTGAACCTGGGCCGTTCCGGCGTGCTGTTGATCGCCATCATCGCCGCGGTGCTGGCATTGAACCCGAACTCCTCCATCTTGGATCTCGTATCCTTCGCATGGGCAGGCTTCGGCGCGGCCTTCGGCCCGATCGTCTTGCTGGCCTTGTACTGGCGCAAGCTCACTGCCGTTGGCGGTTTCGCCGGCATGGTTTCCGGTGCAGTCGTGGTCTTCATCTGGGGCAACATCAAGCCGCTCTCCTCGGCCATGTACGAAATCGTTCCAGGTTTCATCGTTGCCTTGGTGGTTGCTTGGCTCGTCTCGCGAGCCACCTACCGTCCGAACCCGACCATCGACGCAGAATTCAGCGAGATGGAAAAGGAAGTCGGTTCGAAGGTCACCGCCTAGTACCGCACCCGTCAGCTCCCCTGTCCCCAATCCGGGACAGGGGAGCTTTCCTATGCCATCAGCACGGGCACGCTGAAGGCCTGAGTCCTGCGGTGCCACGAAGAAGTGCGACAACACAGAGGAAGACCGGGAAAGCCATTGGTTGTTTCCCATAAACGGAAAGCGACTTCTGCTTATGGAAAACCACCTAGTACACTACGCACTCCAGCCGAGCCCACCAGTCGGTTCACATTCCACGTTTCGCTCTCAGCGCCGATGTCGTGGGTGCTGAACCGGTGCGAGCACAGTAGCCTTGAGCTATGCCCGATGTCCCGAGCTGGAAGGAACTACCACGATGAGCACCCAGAATAAATTCACCCACTGGCAGCGCACCGAAACCCAGTTCCTGGCCGCAGATCCCAAAGCCGTCTATTCCATCGTCGGCAACCTCTCGCAAACCGGCCTCTGGATGAAAAGCTTTGACGGCTTCGTCGTCCACGATGACCAGCGAGGCGTTGGCACCAAGGTGGATCTGCTTGCCCCGGGCAAGGTTTTCGGCCCGCTGCACCGCAACACCGCACCGTCCGGAACCATCACCCGGCGCAATCATCAAACACGCATGGTCGAGTTCACCCAGCCACAGCCAGCAGGCGAAATGACCCTGCGCTGGCAGGTCGATGAACACGAGAATGGCTGCCTGGTGCTTTTCACCGTCCAGCTCTCCGGGCCCGGCACCACGGCGTTCAAGTTCACCGTCGCCAACGCTTTGTGCAAGGACTTCGCCGTGGCAGCGGCACGGCTCTACAAGATCGTTGCGCCCACCGCGCACCGCAAGCGCGATGCCCAGATCGTGATCTCCGGCGGCCGCGGATTCCTCGGCCGCAACCTCGCCGCCGACCTGGTCTGCCGAGGCATGCCGGTAGCGGTGCTTACCCGCAAGGCGGAGGCCGATTTCCCTGCCGAACAGTTCATCTGGGACGGCGTGCACCAAGGACCATGGACCGGCGCGCTGCGCAGCGACCACCCGGTCCACCTGATCAATTTGGCCGGCGAGCGCGTGGACAAGCGCAACACCCCGGCCAACATCGCAGCCCTCACCGACTCGCGAGTGACCTCCACCCAGACTCTGGCTCAGGCCGCGGCCTCGGCACCGAAGCTGGCCACCTGGATCCAGTCGAGCACCACCGCGATCTTCGGCGATGCCGGCGAAGCCGAGCTGACCGAATCCAGCCCCATCCCCAGCGACCACCGGGCGCTGCCCGAAATGACCGGCGTCGCTTCGGCATGGGAGCAGGCCTTTAATGAAGCAGAGGTGAACGCCGAGCAACGCTACATCCTGCGCACCTCGCTGGTGATGCACCCTGATGCTCCGCTGCTCGGTCCGCTGAACATGATGGTGAATACCGGCCTGGGCGGAGCAATGGGCAACGGACAACAGTGGTTCAGCTGGATTGGCTTGCAAGATTGGCTGCACCTGATCCGTTGCATGCTCGGACTAGAAGAGCCGCAGATCCCGGCCGGCTTGGTACATGGAACCAGTCCCTGGCCATTGCGGAATACCGAAGTCATGGCCGCCCTGCGATCCATCGCCGGACTACCAGGCCTGCCCACCGGGTCGGTTCTGCCAAGGATTGGCGCCGCCGTCATGGGCTCCAATGCGCGGGTGGCCCTGACCGGCCGAAAAGTCACCAGCGAAGTCTTGGCCCAGGCAGGTTTTGAATTCCAGGAAACGGATTTTGCGGCCACCATCGCTGGCTAGCCTGTCGAAATAGTCGGTAACGTTGCCTGCCCATTGACCCCGCATCCGGGTCTTTCGCCTAGTCATAGGCCAAAGTCCACGGTGCGGGGTCAATGTTCACCGCGCGTTCATCGCAAAAGTCTCTGTTGCTCACGGACAGCATTGAGCATGAAACTGTCACGCATTCTGTCGTGCCCTCGACCTCCTTCAGACAGTTTCAAAGGACAGCAACACATCATGGCCAATATCCTTGAAGCCCACGCCCCGGCTTCTCGTCCCCGCATGCCCAAGCCAAGCGACCTGGACAAGCTGCGTCACAAGGCACGCACCGCTACAGATCATCTGAGCGCCAACGTGGCTGTTGATGCCGCCTACAACCAGGAAATGCCAGAGGCGATCTCCAACAAGGTCCTGCCCTTTGAACGCAAGCTGAAGAACATGAGCGAAGTCCGCCATTTCTTCCGCACCAACAAGACCCCGATCTTCTTCCTCGGTGCCACCCCGGTCAATCTGCTCGGCCTGGACCGCTGGGTCCGCAAGTTCAGCTACATCACCTACTACGACGGCTGGGATGGCCACCACCCTCGCGTCTTCACTCCAGCCGAGAAGCCCTACATCGAGTTCCAGAGCGCCGAAGAGATCAACAACTGGCTGCTGGAAAACCCGGAAGTTCGCGAATACATCGACTCCCAGTGCACCCCAGGCGGGCCTCGGCCCAAAATTGCCATGGTGTTCTTCGATGAGGACACCGAAGCCATCTGCGAGGAACTGGGCTATGACCTGATCCTGCCCTCCGCCGCCCTGCGCGAGGAACTTGACTCGAAGATTGTCACCACCAAGCTCGGCAACGCCGCCGGTGCCCCATCGGTCCCCAACATCCTGGGCAAGGCATCGACCTACGATGAGCTCATGGCGCTGGCTGATGAAGCAGGGCTGGGTGATGATCTGGTCGTCCAGACCCCGTACGGCGATTCGGGAAAGACCACCTTCTTCATCGATTCACCGCAGCAGTGGAAGCAGCACTCCAAGAACATCATCGGCGAAGAGCTCAAGGTGATGAAGCGGATCAACAACCAGCCGGTCGCCGTGGAAGCGGTCCTCACCGGATGCGGCACCGTAGTCGGCCCGATCCTGACCGAACTCGCCGGATACAAGGAGCTGACCCCGTACAAGGGCGGCTGGTGCGGAAACGAGATGCACCCTGACGTGCTCACCGATTCGCAGCGTTCGCGCACCATCGATCTGGTCCGCAAGGTCGGCAACGGCCTGCAATCCGCCGGCTACCGCGGGTTCTTCGAAGTCGACGTCCTGGTGGATACCGACACCGACGAGGTCTACCTCGGGGAGCTGAACCCGCGCATCTCCGGAGCCAGCGCCATCACCAACGTCACCGCCGGTGCCTATGCCGACGTGCCGCTCTTCCTCTTCCACCTGCTTGAATTCTTGGATGTCGAATTCGAGCTGGATGTTGATGAAATCAACGAACGCTGGGAGGAGATGAGCGGGGCCGATGTCTGGAGCCACATGATCATCAAGGAAACCGATGACATCCTCCAGTACATCACCCATGCTCCACGCACCGGAAAATACTTCCTCGACTCGCGAGGCAAGCTCCAGTTCTCCCGTGCTGCCCTGGACTGGCACCAACTGCAATCACACAAAGAAGCATTCTTCCTGCGCATCTACGGCGTAGAAGACTACCGCTGGAAAGGGGCCGACCTTGGGGTCCTGGTCACCAAGGCCAAACTTCAATACGAGGGCAAGAAGAAGACCAAGCTCAGCATCGACGCCAAGCACTTCATCTCCTCTATCCGCTCCCAGTACAAAGGCATTGACGTTCCAACGGCAGAGCATGGCGACTGAGGCCACCGACGCCGTGCCCCAGTCGGCACAAGCCTCCGGGGACTCCAGCAAGGCGCTGAACATCGCCAACTGGCAGTACCCGCAGAACATCAAGCGTTCCTTCCAGAACATCGCCCGCATCCACCCCACCGTGAAGGTTTCCCGCGGTGATGGCCCTATTGTGAAACTGCATTTGGCCGAAGAGAAAATGGGCAAGCTCGAAGTAGCGAAGGCCAGCATCACCGACCCTGCGCTGACCGTGCGCGGGGTAATGCATGCGACCAATACCGACGCGGTGCTCATCATGCACAACGGCCGGATCCTCTGGGAAAAGTACTACAACACCATGACCTCGCTGACCGACCATCTGCTGATGTCGGTGAGCAAGACCTTGGTCGGCACCCTGGCCGGTGCGCTTATCGACGCAGGCCTGCTTGATCCCGAGCAAGAGGTCGCCACCTATGTCCCGACGCTTGCCACCAGCGGCTACGCCGGGGCCCGGGTGCGCGACATCCTGGATATGCGCTCGGGCATCAAGTTCTCCGAAGAGTACCTTGATCCGGGCGCCGAAGTCCGCCTGCTCGAAGAGGCCATCGGCTGGGCGCCTGCCCATGGCACGGTGGGCCCGATTGGCATGTACGAATTCTTGCGTACCTTGCAGGCCAAGTCGGCGCACGGCGGCGCATTCGAATATCGTTCCTGCGAAACCGACGTGCTGGGCTGGGTGCTCGAATCGGTGGGCGGCGCTCCGATGCAGGAACTGCTCTCTGACTACATCTGGTCGAAAATCGGCGCCCAGCAAGACCTGGTGATGGGTGTTGACCAGTTCGGCACCGGCATGTTCGATGGCGGTTTTAATGCCACGCTGCGCGACCTGGCCCGCTTCGGGCACATGTATGTCAACGGCGGACGGGCCCTGACCGGAAAGCAGGTTGTTTCGGAAAACTGGCTGGCCGATACCTTCGCCGTCGACCCACTGCAGCAACAAGCCTTCGCCCAATCGCCGAGCGACAACATGATGCCCGGCGGCCGATACCGCAACCAGATCTGGTTCCCCAACCCGGCCACGAATGCGGCCGTGGCGCTGGGCATCCATGGCCAGATGATCTACATGGATCCGGCCACCAAGCTGGTTGCGGTCAAGCTCTCCAGCTGGCCCTTGCCCCAGGATGCCTCAAAGCTCTTCCCGACGATCAGGGCCTTTGAAGCGGTCTCCAACTATCTGGCAACGCACGAATAACCGCCCGGCTTCCAGCCGAAAAATGCACCCACATGGTGGGTGCATTTTCCATTTCAGCCTGGCTGCCGATAGCGCGTGGCGCTACAGGTCTGCCAGGGCTTCGTGCGTGAACACCTGATATCCCAGATCCTGGTTGTAGCCGTGGATCTCACGGGTATCCAGCCGGTCCATATAGTCGAGAATGTTCACGGTGACCACCTGTCCGGGCACCAGCACGGGGAATCCCGGCGGGTAGGGGGTCACGAAGACCGCCGAGACGATCTGCTCCCCCGCAAGGATCCTGCCGCGGATCTGTGCCGATGACAGGAAATGCGTGGCGGGATCTTGATAGGTCAGGTAGTAGGCCTTGCGCAGATCCCCGCTGCCGCCCCCGGTATCGAATTCCGGCGCGAAGGAGCTGAAGTCCGGAAGGCAGACCTGATGCTGATCGGCCGTCTTGCCCATGGCCAGCACTCGCCCGTCAAGACGCTTCTTGCGTTCGAGTTCTTCGGCGATCTTCACCAGCACCTCGATCAGGTGCGCCACCGCCGAACGCGTGGTTCCGATGTTGGTCATCAGCAGCACCGAGGTGCGGCTGGTCTTGTTGACCTGGATCGAATGCCCGTCCATCAGGTACTGGTGCTTGAAGGTATCCCCGTCCACCCCGGTCCTGCTGATATCCAGGGTCAGCCGCGACGGATCCACCACGAACTCGTCCTTTTGCCAGGCCTCATCCCAGGCCGCCAAGCCGTCGCGCACCGGAGTCGCACTGGTGGAGCACCGGTATTCGCCAGGAATCAGGTCCTTGGAATCCAGGATCCTGAAGTACTTGCCCAGCAGCGAATTGCGGGCCATGGCCCGGCAAATGGACTGCGCCAGATCCACCTGGCGTTGCACCAGCGCATAGCCTTCCAGTTCAGCTTGGCGGCGGCCGATGTCCAAGGACGCCAAGATCTGGTAGTTCGGGGAGGTCGAGGTGTGGGTCATGTACGCTTCGCGGAAGGCATTGAGATTGCGCATCGCGAAGTCCTGGTCGAAGACGTGGATCATCGAGCCCTGGCGCAGCGAGGTCAGGGTCTTGTGAGTGGACTGGGTGGAGTACACGCGCAATCGGACCTGCCCCGGATCAGGAATCAATCGGGTATCCAGCCAGGCTTCGTCGTTCTGCGGTGCATCAATGGTGCCGGGCTCCGGCAGGCTCAGGACTTGCTGCGCATAACGCTGCTGGTACTCCTGCGTTTCCATATCCGCTTCGAGCACGGTGGCCACGCTCATCGCGGTGCGCTGCCGGTAGACCGGGTGGAAGCTGGCGAAGGCGAACCAGGCCTCATCCCAGAGGAAAACCAGGTCCGGTTTGATCGCCAGGCATTCTTCCATGACACGCCGCGGGTCGTAGATGATGCCGTCGAAGGTGCAGTTTGTCAGCGTCACCATCTTGACCTTGTGCAGCAATCCTTCGCGGCGCAGCTGCAGCAGCCGGGCCTTGATCTCGCGCAGCGGCACGGCACCGTACATGGAGTGCTCGTTCAGCGGGTATGCCTCAAGGTAGCTCACGTGGGCGCCGGCAAGAACCAGCGAATAGTGGTGGGATTTGTGGCAGTTGCGGTCCACCAGCACGATATCACCCGGAGCCAGGATCGACTGGTGCACAATCTTATTGGCGGTCGAGGTTCCGTTGGTGACGAAGTAGGTGCGGTGGCTGCCAAAGGCCCGCGCCGCCAGCTCATGGGCTTTTTTGATGGAGCTCTGCGGATCGAGCAGCGAATCCAGGCCGCCTGAAGTGGCCGAGGTTTCGGCCAGCAACAGGTTCTTCCCGTAGAAGTCCACCAGGTCCCTGGCCCACGGCGAATTCTGCACGGACCCGGCGCGGGAAATCGGCATGGCGTGGAAGACCCCGCCAGGGCGCTTGGCGTACTTCTGCAGGGCGTTGAAGAACGGCGTGTGATAACGCTCGATCACTTCGGCAATGATCGACAGGTGCAGGTCCATGCCGTCGTTGCGCGAGAAGATGCGGCGGAACCGCCCGGTGATTTCATGGGCAATGGATTCCAATGCCACACCGGCCATCAGGTACACCGGGATCTGCGGATGCAGCTTGTCCAGGATCTCTTCCAGATCCAGCAGGCGCTGGATCTGTCGGGTGGATTCGAAGTAGCCGGCGGTGCGATTGGTGATGAACTTGTGCAGTGTCGAGGACAGCCGGCGCCGGGTGGACAGTTCAAAGCGGGCAGTGAGCACAACGCCTTGGATACTTGGATTGATCAGCACGGCAGCCAGAGCATCCTCGACACTGGGCACCACGACAAAGTTGTAATGGAAGGGGTCGGTGCGCTGTCGTTGGGCAGCCAATTCCTCGATGAATCGCTCGATCTCGTCGGCTGGCCCGTTATCCAGCAAGAGCATCTCCACCATCGGCACATAGGGCTTGGTCCCGCCCGGGGTGGTGTTTCCTAGGTCTTCCGTTTCGCCCTGGGCGCCTTCGTGCCCGTCCATATCGACGTACTGGGTGATGGTCCTGAACGACTGGTTCGCTTGGTAAACGAGCTGCATCGCATCCTCGTAGTGGCCGTCGGACATCAGAGCTGCGACATTGTTGAAATAGTCCAGGCCGGGGTTGGCCCAATAGGGTTCGATGGAAGCCAGGAGCCCCAGCAGCCGGCCGGCTTCCAATTCATGTTCCTTGCGTCCAGGGCCGTCCTGATGTTCGGAGGATATCTCGCTCAGCATATAGCCGAGGTGTTCCCACGCGTCTTTGCGTTTGCGCCATGCGCTTTCTGGTGTAGCGACGGCTTGGTTCTTCCCGAAGGTCAACCTCTTGCTCACGGTTGCCGGTATTCCTTTCACCCTGCGTGGTTAACTGGTTGTTAACCCTCTGAGTGGTTTTCAGAGCACTCAGTAGAGCGAGAGTATGTCACTACCCGGCGGTAGCAGGATGAAAATGGGCATATTACGCAGATTGCATCCCGGGATGCCAAAGTTTCATCTCGCATTTACTTCACGAACGGCTCTAGGCAAAAAGCGGACCACTATCAGGTGAACTATTTCGTGTTCTCGGCTAGCTGTGGCGCAGTTCCTCGACCATGCGTCCGCCGCGTTTTCGCGCTCCGAGCACCATCGAGGTTCGCAGCTGGACCATCTGTCCCCAGTCGGTAGCCGCAATGAATTCATAGAGATCCTGCTGGCTCGCCACGGTGACATCGACCAGCAATTGCGCATCTCCTGCCACCGCGGCCACATAGCGGACCTGGGGCAGGCTCTTGAGCATATTGCCGACCGCGTCCACGCTGGCAGGCGAAACCTGGACCCATAACAGGGCTTCAACCCGGTACCCCATCAATGCGGGGTCGACCAGGGTGCGGATGCTGATGTGCTCGCCGCGGAGCAGGCCATCGAGCCTGCGGGACACCGAGGTCTCGCTCATCCGCACCTGCCGGGAGATATTGTCAATGCTCGCCCGGCCATTGTTGCGCAGGACCTCGACGATCAGCCGGTCGCTGTCGGTCATGGCTTCCTTGGGATCCCATGAGGTGAGCTCGCCTCCCGCGCTGGGAACAAGTGCCGCTTCCTGCGCATCGCTCAGCGTCCCGGCCCGCCACGCGCGGATGGTCTTGAAGTACTTCAGGATCGGATAGACCTGGATGCTGCTCAGTCCTGGGGTGGCCGGCAGCTGCAAGGTCAGGATGTCTTCTAGCCCTCCGTCGTAGTGCAGTTCGCTGACCACGTCGCTTTCGCCGGTGACCATGTAGGTGAAGGAAGTGTCAGCGCGTTGGGAGATCGCTTCGCTGGCTACCGGGATGGTGCCGGGAGCGCACTTCAGCGATGCAATCACCGCGGCCTTGCGGTGGGCGATGGCCGCGACCTTGACCTTGCCATCGTCCAGGAGCGCCGAGCCATAGCGGGCGACCGTCCTTTCTGGTTCGCCAATGACCTTGGCGATCTTCCGCCACGTTGCCCTGCCGTCAGCCTGCAGGGCGACAACAATTCGCTGTTCTACTTCGCTGAGCACCTCGGTATCCGCCATAGATCCCACTCTCAGGCCAAAGTCTGCAAAAGGCAACAGATTTTCTGTTGATGCTCATCAATATTTCGTTATCAAGTGACTCTTTTCCCCATTTACTGCAACGCTCTGACTTCATTTTGGAGAATTACGACAACAATGTGGCCATATCTGTCATATCTTGTTTCACCGTCTGAGATGGCGGATCGTTGACTTCCACAGAGACGTGCCTCACATCAATGCATCTCAGGGCAAGGAGCACAAATGAACACGCAACTGATCATGGCAGCAGGTGATCCGGATTCCACAGACATCTGGGCCCTGGCCAATTCCCCGGTGCTCTGGCTCTGCGCGCTAGGCGTCTTCGCAGTGATCTTTGTCCAGTGCGTGCTCTACACACGGGCGGTGAAAAAGGCCGCACCTCATGTAGATATGCCACTGGCCGAGGTCAAGGAATCCTTCCGCGCAGGCGCCGTGGCCTCCATCGGCCCCTCTCTTGCCGTGGTGCTTGTCGCCATCGCACTGCTCGCACTCTTCGGAACTCCCGCAGTGCTGGTACGCATCGGCCTGATCGGATCAGCCGCCGCGGAAACGGGCTCGGCCAGCATTTCAGCCAGCACCATGGGCGCAGCCCTGGGCGGTGAAAGCTACACCCAGCAGGTCTTCGGCGTGGCCTTCATGGCGATGAGCCTCTCCGGGGCGATGTGGATGATCTGCACCCTGATCATGACTCCTCTGCTCAAGAAGGGCGGCAACAACCTGGCCAAGCGCAATCCCGCAGTGATGGCGCTGGTCCCTACCGCCGCCCTGCTCGGAGCCTTCAGCGCACTGACCATCGCCGAACTGCCCAAGTCCAACGTGCACATGATCCTGGTCTTCATCTCCGCGGCCATGATGGGCCTGTGCCTCTACCTGGCCAAAGTGCTCCAGCTCAAGTGGCTCAAGGAGTGGGCGTTGGGCATTTCCATCGTCGTCTCGATTATTGCCGCCTATTTCCTGCACACCGCCTAAGGAATCATCATGACTGCGACACCACAACTTTCCAGCGCAGATGCATCGATCGCGCGCTTCGAAAAGCAGACCAGCCGCTATGGCCGGAACACCATGTTCATTGGCCTGGTGCTCTCGCTGATCGGTCCGATCTACATCGCATTCTTCAGCGGACTGGAAATCACCGGATCCATGATCTGGGTGGCATTCCTCGCCGTAGCCGGCACTTTCGGCGTGCTGTGGTTCGTCGAGCCTCTGACCTACTTCCCGATCCTCGGCTCAGCGGCCATGTACCAGGCGTTCATGATCGGCAATATCTCCAACAAACTCCTGCCGGCAGCCATCGTCGCCCAATCCACCATCGGCGCCAAGCCCGGCACCAAGCGCGGCGACCTTGCCGCCGTGATGGCCATCTGCGGCGCGGCCACCGTGCACCTGACCAGCCTGCTGCTTTTTGTCGGCTTGCTGGGAACTTGGCTGGTTTCCATGATCCCGGCCGATGTCATCGAGGTCGCCCGGCTTTACATCCTGCCCTCGCTGATGGGCGCGGTTTTGGTCCAGAGTATTGTGGCGATGAAGTCATTGCGCCCCACCATCATTGCCATCGTGCTGGCCCTGGTGATGAACTTCGTGCTGGTTCCGATGGCCCCATCGCTGGCCATGTTCGCCACCGCCATCGTGGTCATCAGCTCCATCCTGTTCTCCTGGGTGCTGCGCGACCGCAAGAAGACCTACACTTCAGAAAGCTAAGAGGGATTTGAATCGTGCACACCACACTGAAGCCCACCGAGGGCGAGACCACCACCCTGCATCAGGATTACCTGCACTTGCACCAGAGTCCGGAACTGTCGATGCAGGAGCACAATACCGCCAGCTTCATCGAATCACGGCTCACCGAGATGGGCATCGAGCACTTCCGCTGCGGCGGCACCGGAGTGGTGGGCATCCTGCGCAATGGGCAGGGACCGGTCGTGGCGTTCCGCGCCGATAGCGACGGGCTGCCCATTCAAGAGGACACCAAGGTGGATTACGCCTCCACCGCCCGGGGCACCCTGGATGATGGCACTGATGTGCCGGTCATGCACGGCTGCGGCCATGACACCCATGTGGCCGGTGCCTTGGCTGCGGCCAGGATCCTGGTCCGCGGCACCGATAGCTGGCAGGGCACCGTGATCTTCATTTTCCAGCCCGGCGAGGAAACCAGCGCCGGTGCCGCAGCCATGGTGGCCGATGGATTGTGGGACAAGGTTCCGCACCCGCAGGTGGTTCTCGGCCAGCATGTTTTCCCTTTTGCCACCGGCACCATTTCGGTGACCCCGGAATCGGCGATGGCCATGGCAGATTCCCTCGAAGTGACCCTGTATGGCAAGCAGGCCCACGGATCCCAGCCGCAGGATTCCATCGACCCGATCGTGCTGGGAGCCAATATCATTACCCGGTTGCAGACCATTACTTCGCGTGAGCTGAATCCATTGGATTCCGCTGTGGTGACCTGCGGGTCCTTCCACGCTGGTCTGAAGGAAAATATCATTCCGGACTCCGCGGTATTCACCTTGAACATCCGCACCCTCACCGAAGAAGTGCGCTCCAAGGTGCTGGCGGCTGTCACCCGCATCATCAACGCGGAAGCGGTTGCCTCCGGCGCTCCGCAGCCGAAGATCACCGAGTTGTACACCTTCCCTCGCCTGTACAACGACCCGCAGCACACCGAGCAGCTGGTCGGCGCCTTGGGCGAAGAGTTCGGGGAGGAACAGATCCGCCTGGCTCCCCCGGCGATGGGTTCGGAAGATTTCGGCGCATTGGTCGATGCGATTGGCGCGCCGAACGTCTTCTGGATGTTCGGCGGGGCCGACCCGCAGGATCCGTCGCCTGCGGTCAACCATTCGCCGTTTTTCCTGCCGGAATATCGCGGGGCCCTGGATACCTCAGTCCGCGCGGCAGTGGCGGGCTTGATGCACTACGTGGGACGTTAGAGCGCGGTGCGTCCTTCAAGGTAGGCGCGCAGCACCTGCAATACCCCGTGCTCGGTATTGGCCGGGGCGGTGAAGTTTGCCGCCGCGGCCACTTCCGGGTGGGCATTGGCCATGGCGAAGGAATAGGTGGCGGCCTTGATCATTTCCAGATCATTGGGGTAGTCGCCGAACACCACGGTTTCATCATCGCCGACGCCAAGTTCCTTTTGCAGCGCGCCGAGAGCCAGTCCCTTGTGCACTCCGTGGTTCATGGCATCAACCCAGTGGCTTCCGGAGATGACCACCTGCAGCGGCACATCGAGCGCGGCCGCCATTTCCTGGACCTGGCTGGTGCCCACGTTCACGGCCATCTTGATGATTTCGTCCTCAACATCGTTGAGGTCCTCAACCACCTGAACCGCCCGGTAGTACGGTGCGACGGCGTCGGCGAACCTCTGGTCCTGGCGCTCCACGTAGGCGGTACGCCGGCCGCACAGCACCAGCCCGGCATCCAGCGCGCCCTGCTGGCGCACGGCGTCTATGACCTTGTCCACCGATGCCGGATCGATGATGTTGGAGTAGATCTCGTTTTCGCCATCCATCACCACGGTGCCGTTTTCGGCGATGATGGCGATTTCCCCGAGCTGGGCAAATTGTTCGCGCAGGGTGGCGAACTGCCGGCCCGATGCAGGCACGAACTTGATGCCACGGGCCTGCAGCTGGTCGATCACGCCCCAGGCTTCATCGGGGATTTGACCGTCACCGTCCAAAAAGGTGCCATCCATGTCGACGGCAACGAGCTTGATCTGGGCGTTCGGGTCAATCGTATGCATGTGGTTCCTAATTGCCCGGATGCATGGCGCGCTGTGCGGCGCCCAACACCCCGGCGGCGTTGTTGAATTCTGCGGGGACGAGTTTTGCTCGCAAGTCCAGCTTAGGCAAGAAGTGCTCGTGGTCCTCGGAGATTGCGCCGCCGATGACAATCAAGTCAGGGCTGCACAGGAATTCCACGTGGGAGAGGTAGCGCTGCAGGCGGGCGATGTATTCGTCCCAGCTCAGATCTTCTTCGCGCATGACGCGGGCCGCGGCCTTGCTTTCTGCGTCGAAGCCGTCGATTTCCAGGTGCCCGAATTCGACATTCGGGAACAGCACGCCATCGCGGAAGAAGGCGGAGCCGATGCCGGTGCCCAAGGTCAGCAGCAGGGTGTTGCCCTTCAGCGGCACGCCGTCCTTTGAGCCGGCACCCGCATAGACCTCCGCAACGCCGGCGGCGTCAGCGTCGTTCAGGACGTGGACTTCGCGGTCCAGCACCTTGCTGAGCATGGCGGTGGCATCCAGGCCGATCCAGGCCTTGTCGATGTTTGCGGCCGAGTGCACGACGCCGTCGATCACGATGCCTGGTACGGTTACGCCGGCCGGGATGCCTGCGAGGTCTTCACCGGTGGCTTCCTGGAGATCACGAATAATTTGTGCCATGACTTCAGCGACGGCGTCGGGATGAGCGCCTTCTGGAGTGGTCGCCTTGTTCAGGGTGCTTTCGACAAGCTGTCCATCGGTTCCGACCAGAGCGTACTTGATCGAAGATCCGCCCATGTCAAGGCCGATGGCAGCGAACTGCGACTTGGATGCCGATGCGGCAGATGTTGCCATCAGGATTCTCCCCAACGTTGCAAAGAAATTTTAAGGACTCTTTACGATATAAAGCTTCCGGCGTTTGGTCAACGTTCTCGGTAGTTTTCCCAAAGATTAAATAAGGCGACCTCGCGGGCCCCGGCAATCGCGCCATGGGCGGCGGACTGCACGCCCAAGGTTGACGGGCGGACGGTCACCGGAACCAGCAAGCGCTCATTGACCTCGTCAGCCAGTGCTTCGCACAATTGAGCGGTCACCGCGGGACCGGTCACCACCAGCTGCTGGGGGTCCACAAAGCCGACCAGATTGGCCAGCACCTGGCTCAGCGGCTTCAAGAATACCGGCCAAGTCCGCTGATCGGCCAGACGCTCCCACAGGATGCGGGTCTGGAACATGCCGACCTCGCCGAGCACGTCGCGCAGGTTCCGATCCCCGAGCAGCTGGGTCTCCAGCTCGCCCGCGGTGCCGTGGCGTCCGCGGTGCAGCTTTCCATCAATCACCAAACCGGCACCCAGGCCGGCGCCGATGTACAACATCATCAACGAACCGTCGGTATCGCCGGCTTCGGCCACGGCCATCCAGTTCACGTCGTTATCCAGCACCACGGGGATATCAGCGGCAAAAAGCCCGGCGAGGTTGGCACCGGAGGCCGGGAAAATCACGGTGGGCACCACGCGTTCGGCATCCTCGCGCAGCACCGGGGCTGCCTGGCTGACCGCGGCCGCCAACAGAGGGGAACCCAGTTGCTTGCGCACCCGGGCGATTTCGGTGGCCGCCATCTTCTCCACCTCGGCGGCGCTGCTTTGCGGGGTCAATGGGTAGAGCCGGTCCACCACAATCGCGCCGGAAAGATCGGTGGCCCGCACCTGAAGGGACTCGGCCTGCAGGCACAGTGCCAGCAGGTGCCCGAACTCGCTGCGCAACGCATAGCGTTCCGGGGTCCGGCCGCGCTTGGTTTCGACCGGACGGTCGATGGCGATGGCCAACCCATTCTCCTGCAGGCGGGAAATCGCCTGGGATGCGGTGGGCTTGGAAATGCCAAGGTCCGCAGAAATCTGGGTGCGAGTGGCCGGGGCGGCGCACAGGTAGTCGAACACCCGGATATCTGTCAGAGTTGCCAGTGCCCGTGGGCCAGCGGTCGAATCAGTCACCCCTCAATCCTACTGGTCACGGCAGCAGGACTTGGCGCACCGAGCGTCCTTCGGCCAGTTCATCCAGCGCCTCATTGATCTGCGCCATCGGCCGGGTGCGCACCAGCTTTTCGACCGGCAGCCTTCCGGCCCGCCAGAGCTCCTCGTAGTAGGGAATGTCCTTGGCTGGCAGGGCCGAGCCCATATAGCTGCCGATGATGGTGCGCGCCCCGGCGGTCAGCGCCAGCGGCTCGATGCTGCTCATCGCCCCCGGTGCCGGCAGACCAACAGTTACCAGTGTCCCGCCGACGCCGGTGGCCGCCAACGCGGTTTCGAAGGCGCGCGGGTGCCCTGCCGCTTCAATGACGATCTGCGCGCTGCGGCCTGCCAGGTCCTGGGGCGTGCAGGCCTCGTCGGCGCCCAGCTCCAGCGCTGTGGCCAGTTTGTCCTCATTGGCATCGATGGCCAGGATCTTGCCAGTGGTGCGCTGCCCGACGGCCACCAGCAGGGCAGCCATGCCGACCCCGCCCAGCCCTACAATGGCCACGTCCTCGGCGCCGCTGGCGCGGGCGGCATTGCGCAGCGCCCCGCCTCCGGTGAGCACGGCGCAGCCGAGCACCGCGGCAACTTCGCCCGGCACATCCTGCCCGACGGGAACCAAGCTGCGCGCATCCATCACCGCATAGTCAGCGAAGGCCGATACACCCAGATGGTGGTGGACCGGCGAACCACCCATCGCCAGCCGGCGAGCGCCGGTGAGCAGCGTTCCGGCCGTATTGGCTTCGGTGCCTGCGGTGCAGGGCAGCTTGCCGTCGGTGGCGCAGGCGGCGCAGTGCTCGCAGCGTGGCAGGAACACCGAGATGACCTGTTGCCCCACGGCAAGATCCACCCCCTCGCCGGCCTGTTCGATGATGCCGGCCGATTCGTGGCCGAGCACCATCGGCACCGGCCGCGGCCGGTTCCCGTCGATCACCGACAGATCCGAGTGGCACAGCCCGGCAGCGGTGATCCGCACCAGCACCTCGCCGGGTCCGGGGCCATCAAGCTGCACTTCGCGCAGGGCCAATGGCCGGTGCTCGGCGTAGGGTCGCTGGTTCTCGCGCTGTTCGAGCACAGCAGCCTGGATCAGCATGCTAGCTGGCCTGCTCTGGGTCCCAGCCGCGGACCTTTTCATCGGGCAGCAGGTTCTTGACGATCAGCGAGCAGTCCCGGTCCCCCAGCCCCTGGGCGATCAGCTCGTCGAAGTGCTCCTTGGCCAGGGTCGCCGCCGGCAGCCGCACCCCGGTGCTCTGCCCCGCATCCAGCGCCAATCCCACATCCTTGCGCGCCAGGTCCGTGCGGAAGGTGGCTTCGAAGTTCTTGTTGGCCGCGGCGGTGTCGATGATATCCGGGACCGGGTACCAGGTCTGCTGCGCCCAGGAGCGTCCGGAGGAGACCGAGGCGATCTCCCAGAACACCTTGGGATCCAGTCCGAGCTTTTCGGCCAGCTGCGATCCTTCGGCGCTGGCCATCAGGTCGATGAAGAGCATCATGTTGTTGCAGATCTTCGCGGCAATGCCCATGCTGGCGGCTCCTGCGACAATGGTCCGCCCGCTCATCGGGGCGATGTACTCGGTGGCGCGCGCCATGAGCTCCGCCTCTCCGCCGAGCATGAAGGCCAGGGTGCCGGCCGCTGCTCCGGAGATCCCGCCGGATACCGGCGCGTCCACGAAATCCAACCCGCGCTGCGCGGATCCTTCGTGGATGTAGCGCGAGGTTTCGATGTCCACGGTGGAGGAATCGATCAGCAACATCTGCTTGGTGGCATGGGCCCAGATCCCGGCCTCCCCCTCGTAGACCGAGCGCACGTGCTGGCCCTTGGGCAGCATGGTGAATACGGTATCCACCGAGTCCATGGCTTCGGCGATGGAACCTGCGATCTGCACGCCGCCTTCGGCTGCCGCGGCGCAGGCCTGCTCGTTGAGGTCGAATCCCTTGACGGTATGCCCTGCCGCGACCAGGTTCGCGGTCATTGGCCCGCCCATATTGCCCAGGCCGATCCATGCGTAGCTGCTCATCATTTTCTCCTCGCCATTGAGTTTTCACTTCTCAGGCCAGCGTAGGTTCTCGGTTGGCGGCCGCTCAATGCTTCACGGCAAGCCAATTGCGCAAGCATGGTGTGCGCTAGCGCACACCATGCATGGCAGACTGGTGACATGGACCGCCAGATCGATTACCGCCACCTCGAATCCCTGATTGCCCTGCTCACCGTCGCCCGCTTGGGCCGGTATACCGCGGCGGCAGCGGTCCTCGGTGTGAACCATTCGACGATCTCCCGGCGCATTGATGCCCTGCAAAAGGCGATGGGCGGCCATCTGCTCACGCACACCCCCAACGGCTGGGAGCTGACCGATCTGGGCCGCCGGGCCATGGCCAGCGCGGAAGCCATCGAACAGGCCGTGGCCGCGATCAGCACCGAAGACGACTCGCCAACGCTGGCCGGGCACGTGCGGCTGGCTGCTCCCGATGCTTTCAGCGCGCACTTGGCGGCACCGACCCTGGCAAAGCTGCAGGCCAAGCACCCGCAACTGGTTTTCGAAATCGTCTCGGAAACCACCCGCGCCCGGCAGACGCGCACCGGCATGGATCTGGAAATCGTCATCGGGCAGCCCAATGTGCGCAAGGCGGCCTCCACCAAGCTCATGGACTACGAGCTGCGCTTATATGCCACGGCCGAGTATCTTGAAGCCCACGGCACCCCGCAGCAGCTCTCGGATCTGGCCGGGCACAGATTGAACTACTACATCGACACGGCACTGACCGTGGACAAGCTCGATGAGGCAACCAGCCACCTGCCGCCGATGCACCGCGCGATTTCCTCCACCAGCATTGCGGTGCAATACGCGGCAACGATGAATCATGCCGGGCTCGGGTTGCTGCCGGTCTTCCTCTCCAAGCACTATCCGAATCTGATTCCGGTGTTGCACGACCAGTTCAGCTATGTTTCCGAATATTGGCTCGTGGGCCGCGAGGAAGCTCTGCGCAGCAAGGCGGTCCAGGCCACGGTGCGGGCACTGAATGACGCGGCGGCCAATGGCGATTGGTTTATTCTCCCCTTTGCCGATCAGGCTCCCAGCTGAGCACCGCATCACGAAGCTCGTGCACGCTGCGCGAGCTATCGAGCCGAAGCACGGGCTGCTGAAGCGTGGCCAGCCAGGCTTCGTGCCGCGCTCGGCTGCGCCCTTGGAACTGCGGGTCATCGTAGTTGCCAGCCCAGGCCATGAATTCGCCGAAGGCTTCGGTATTGATTTCTTCGCCGCGCCTGCGGATCCTCTCGCGCTGTTCGATTCGCTGCAGGCGATCGGTGGCATGGAGGCTGAGGAATACCACCGCGTCGCAGCGTTGCAGGATCTCATCTCCCCAGCCATTGATGCCGCCGAAGAGCACCCAGGCCGAACGCCGCGCGAAGACCTCCAGCATCAGCTCAACGCCCCGCGCCGGGTTCCGCTGCTGGGTGTAGGGCGGATCGGTGGGCACCCAGAAGTAGTCATCCGAATCCGCGTGAGGCACCGCCCAGGCATCGGCGACAGCCCGGCCCAACGTGGTGGTTCCGGTCCCGCTGCCACCCACAATATGTAATTTGCACGGCTGCATTGATGCTCCTGCCCTGGATCTTGACCTCTTGAGGACAAGTCTATGGAGGGACAAAACGTTTACAGATAGCGGCATCTGCATATATTTTGTTCCGGTGGCCCGCCCTCATCCAAAAGTAGCATTTAGTACCTACCGGCATTTCGCTAAGCTCTAAATAGAACAACGTAATGACTAAGCAGGAGCATCATGCTGAAATTCTTTGGTCTAGTTAAAAGCGAAGAAAACGCGGAAACAGGGCAGATCCCTGCCTGGCAGGGAGCAACTACAAAGCAACGAATGCTGGCCATCGCCATATCGCTGACTCTAACCGTCATCATGTTCCTCGCGAGCAGCTGGCTGCTTGACGGCTCCGAGGGATTCGCCCGTTACGTCCCGGGCCTGTTGGCCTGCCAAACACTGCTACTGTGCGGCGCAATCAGCGAACGTGCATTGCTCCGAACGAACTAATACACCGATGGCCGCCCCTGATCGGGCGGCCATCGGTGCAAGTCTTACCGGAATTTACTTCTGCATCTTCAGGTGCTTGGCCGCTTCGGCCTCGCCATTGGTGGACAGGCGGTCGGCCTCGTCAATGGCAGACAGATCCATGCCCTTGGTTTCCTTCATGAAGTACACGGCTACCAGGGTAACCAGCGCCGCGAACACGATGTAGCCAGCCACCGGCACCCACGAGCCGTAGACCTTCAAAAGCCAGGTGGCGATGATCGGCGCCATGGAACCGGCCACGATCGAGGTCACCTGGTAGCCCAGGGAGACTCCCGAGTAACGCATCCGGGTCGGGAACATCTCGGCCATGATCGCCGGCTGCCCGGCATACATCAGTGCGTGCACGGCCAGGCCGAGAACGATGGTGGCAAGGATGATCGCGTAGTTGGCGGTATTGAACATCGGGAAGGCCACCACACCCCAGATCATCATGAGTATCACGCCAGTGCCATAGACCGGACGGCGCCCGCGGGTATCGGCGAACCGGCCCACAAGCGGCACCAGGATCGCGTGGATGACGTGGGCAATCAACATCAGCCCCAGAATCGAGGAGGTCACCATCTTCAGCTGGGTAGCCATGTAGGTGATGGAGAAGGTCACGACCATGTAGTACATGATGTTCTCGCCGAAGCGCAGGCCCATGGCGGTGAAGACGCCGCGCGGGTAGCGCTTGAAGACCTCGCCCACGCCGTAGCCGGCGGCGGCGTTCTGCTCCAGCTCGGCCTTGGCTTCCTTGAAGATCGGCGCATCGGAGACGCGGGTGCGGATGTAGTAGCCGACGATGACGATCACTACCGACAGCCAGAAACCGATACGCCAACCCCAGGCCAGGAATGCTTCGTCGCTCAAGGTGGAAGACAGAACCAACAGCACCACGGTTGCCAGCAGGTTTCCGACTGGAACAGCAGCTTGTGGCCAGGAGGCCCAGAATCCACGTTCCTTATTCGGAGCATGTTCCGCTACCAACAGCACCGCGCCGCCCCACTCGCCACCCACAGCAAATCCCTGAAGGAAGCGCAGGATGACCAGCATGATCGGTGCCGCGTAGCCCACGGCGTCGAAGGTCGGCAGGCAGCCCATCAGGAAGGTGGTGGCGCCGACCAGGACGATCGCCACCTGCAACAGGTGCTTGCGTCCGTACTTGTCGCCGAAGTGGCCGAAGACGATGCCGCCGATAGGCCGGGCGATGAAGCCCACCGCGTAGGTCAGGAACGCCTTGATGATGTTATCCAGGTCGTTGCCGTTATCCGGGAAGAAGATCTTGTTGAAGACCAGGGTCGCGGCGGTGGCGTAGAGGAAGAACTCGTACCATTCGACGACGGTGCCGGCCATGGAGGCCGCGACAACCCTGCGCAATCCTTTGCGCTCGGACTTTGATGACGTTTCACTGACCACGGTGGGGTTCCTTCCGCCCTGCCAGTTCCCCCGTTGGAACTAGCCTTCAACAGCGAGTATGACCCGGATCACATCGCCAAAGATAGCCGAAACGGTGCATAGTGGGACACAGATTGTGCACATTCGGCGTGCTTTTTTGCACATGCCCGCAACCGCGAACAGGATTTTTGATGGCAACTGGGGTGAAACTGCTCGGCGTGCAGATGGATGGGCAGACCCGTTGCGCCCACTACCATCAGCTGCGCGACGTGATTGCGCTCAAGCACTTCTGCTGCGACACCTACTACCCCTGCCACCAATGCCATGCCGAGCTGGCCGGCCACCCGGCGAGAGTGTGGCCTGCCAGCCGGTTCGACCAGCCCGCGGTTTTGTGCGGGGTCTGCGGCACCGAGCTGAGTGTGGACGAGTACCGCGCCGCCTCCAGCTGCCCGCACTGCCAGGCGCTGTTCAACCCGGGCTGTTCGGCCCACGCGCACCTGTATTTCGAGCTTTAGTGCGCACCGCGCGGCGGCACCACCAGCACCGGCCGCTGCTGCTTCTGCGCCAGCGCCAGGGCAATCGAGCCATCGAGGAGTTCGGCCACCTTCTGGCGCAATCCCGCACGCCGGGTGCCCACGACGATCATCCGCGCGTCCTGCTGTTCAGCCACGGCGGATAGCACCTTGGCAGGATCCCCGGCGATGGCGTAGCTTTCGAAGTTCACCCCGGTGATCGCCAGCGACAGCTCCCAGGCCAGCTCCTCCCCCACCGGTTCCGCCGAATCCAGCAGGTCCCCGTCGGCCAGCTTCTCGGTGACATATCGGCCGCTGAGCGCATGCACGCAGATCAATCGCGCGTTCAGATCGCGCGCAAGCTGCGCCGCGGCAGCGAGCACGCTTGGCTCCATGCCCTGCTCAACACCCAGAACAACGATACTCATGATCGGCACCTGCCCCTTTCTTGAATTTGCCTACAGGTCAGCGAGTTCGATCTTCGGATCCGCCAGGCGCTCGGCGGAGACTTCCCGCCCGAGAACTGCGCGCAGTTCATCGTTGACATCCCAGATATTCACATTGGCAGCCGCGGTGACCACCTGCGAATTGCGCCAGAAGATCAGGAACTCGCCGCTGTCCATGTCCCCGCGGATCACCGTCTCGTCCCCTGGATCGTTGTGCCCGACATATTCCATGCCCAGGTCGAATTGGTCGGTGAAGAAGTACGGCCACCAATCATAGGATTCGCTGTCGCCGAGCAGGGTGGCCGCGGCCAGCTTTCCTTGCCGGATGGCGTTATCCCAGTGCTCCACCCGCACCCGCTGGCCCAGTCGGGTGTTCATCGCCTGGGCGATGTCCCCGATGGCCAGGATGTGCGGGTCGCTGGTGCGCAGCGTGGCATCCACCAGCACTCCCTCATCCACCTCGAGCCCCGCCGTCTCGGCCAGCTGAACATTGGGCACGGCTCCCATGGCCAGCAGGACCACGTCAGCCGGCGAGGAACCGGCCTCGGAGAGCACCTGCAAATGCCCATCGACCTGCTCGATGCCCTGGACCTTGGCAGTGCGCACATCCACCCCATGGCGCTGGTGCAGATCCAGCAGGTGCCGCCCGAAACGCTGGCCGAATACCGCGGCCAGCGGAACTTCGGAGGATGAATAGACGGTGACCCGCGCTCCTGATTGCCGGGCACTGGCGGCCACCTCCATGCCGATCCAACCGGAGCCGACGATCGAAAGGCGCGCGCCATCGGTGATTTCGGCTTTCAGCGCCTTGGCATCAGGTAGCTTGCGCAGGGTGTGCACCCCTGGCAGGTCGTAGCCGGCCAGCGGGTTCTCGCCCCCGAGGTTGGCCCTCGATCCGGTGGCGAGCACCAGCTGGCCGTAATCGACCGCGCTGCCATCGGCGAGCAGCACCTGGCGCCGGGCGGATTCGATGCTGATCGCCGCCACGCCAAGCCGCAGCATGACCTCGTGTTCCTGGTACCACTTCGCATCGTGCACGGTGAACCCCGCCGGCTCTTCACCGCCCTGCAGGTAGCCTTTCGACAGCGGCGGCCGCTCATAGGGCAGGTCTGGTTCTTCGCCGATCAGCGTGATCGGCCCGGTGAATCCCCGCTCGCGCAGTTCGGCGACGGTGGTGGCGCCGGCCAGTCCGGCGCCGAGGACAACTATCGATTCTCCAGCCAAGGCAAGCACTCCTCTGCTTCGATCCACGGCCCGTGAACAGTTCGTGTCCTTTGATACTCACACCGACCGGCATGGTTGGCAAGCACTTTGCGCAACCCGCATCTGCAGCCCAGGAATGTGGCGACTGGCACGCTTGACAGGAATATCTGAGCGCACTCATAATTGAGTTAGATCATCAATATTCAGGAGGTCTCCCGTGAAAGCCTTTGTCGTCCAGAAGTACAAAGAACCACTGCAGCTGGCAGAAGTTCCCGAGCCAAGCGTCGGCGATCATGACGTGCTCATCAAGGTGCAAGCCGCCGGGGTGAACCAGATCGATGAGAAGATCCGCGAAGGCGAATTCAAGGCCATCCTGCCCTACAAACCCGCCTTCACCCTGGGCCACGACGTCGCCGGAACCGTCGTTCGCGTCGGCTCCCAGGTCCGCAATTTCAAGGCCGGCGACAGCGTCTACGCCCGCCCGCGCGATCACCGCATCGGCACCTTCGCCGAACGCGTGGCCGTCCACGAGGACGATGTCGCCATCGCTCCGGCCAGCATCAGCGCCATCGAAGCAGCCTCCCTGCCCCTGGTCGCGCTGACCGCATGGCAGGCCCTGGTGGTGCGCGGGCAGGTGAAGGGCGGTCAGAAGGTCCTGATCCATGCCGGAGCTGGCGGGGTGGGCACCATCGCCATCCAGATCGCCAAGCACCTCGGCGCCTATGTGGCCACCACCGCGTCGGCCAAGAACGCCGATTTTCTGCGCGAACTGGGAGCCGACCAGATCATCGACTACCGCAGCCAGGATTTCGAACAGGAGCTCTCCGGATTCAACCTGGTGCTCGATAGCCTGGGCGGCGAGAACCTCGAAAAGTCGCTGCGCACCCTGGCCCCGGGCGGCAAGGCCATCGGCATCACCGGCCCGCCGGATCCTGCTTTCGCCCGCAAGATGGGGCTGAACCCGATCGTCCGCCTGGCCCTCGCCGGGATGAGCGCCAAGGTCCGCAAGCAGGCCAAGAAGCTGGGCGTGGCCTACGAATTCCTCTTCATGGACGCCAGCGGCGAGCAGCTGCGCGAGATCGCCGCGCTGATCGACTCCGGCATCCTGCGCCCGGTCGTAGGCAAGACCTTCGCCTTTGATGAAGCACCCCAGGCCCTTGGCGCACTGGCCAAGGGCGGTTTCCGCGGCAAGGTGGTGATCACCGGTGCCTGATAGCTACGCCCAGGCGCCCACCAAGTTCATCAGCGCGGCGTCGGCGCCTCGTCGGGAACGGTCCCCGGCACCATCGAAGCCGCGGCGGATGATGCCCACGCCTTCATCAAGGCGCTGGGCTTCGATACGGTTGACGCTTTTGGCTTGTCCATGGGCAGGTTCATCGTCCAGGACCTGGTCGTGAAGCACCCGACCCTGGTGCGCAAGCTGGTGCTGGCCGGCACCGGGCCTCGCGGGGAAGGAATATCGACAAGGTCGCGCGCGTGACCTACCTGGATATCCTCCGCTCGGTGATCGCCCGGGCCGATCCGAAAGAGTTCCTGTTCTTCGAACGCAATAAGGCCGGCAAGCAGGCCGCCAAGGAATTCATCGCCCGCCTGAAGGAGCGCAGGGACGGGCGCGATACCGCTGTCCACCATGCGCACCCAGCTGAAGGCGATTAAACGCTACGCGCGATCCGCGCCTTGGGACCTGTCCGTATTCACCGGGCCGGCCTTGATCGCCAATGGCGATCGCGACCGCATGGTGCCCTCGATCCTGTCGGTGGATCTGCACCAGCGCATCGCAGGTTCGCAGCTGGTCATCTACCCCGATGCGGGGCACGGCAGCATTTTCCAGTACTGGGAAAAGTTCGCGCCGGCGGCCGCCGGGTTCCTCGCCGAGTAATCAGCGCGGCAGGATCACTTCGATCTGCGCCTTCACGCGCTGGGCGATCTCCTTGGCCGTGGCCTGCGAATTGAATGACGCGGCCATGGTCAGGAACATGATCGAGGAGATGACCTGGGCCATGGTGGCGGCGCTGGCCGCATCCAGGTTCTCGCGTTCGGCCAGCAGCTCGGCCGCTGCCTTCTCGGTTTGCGCCACGATTTCCAGCGCTTCGGCATGGTGCGGCTCGGTCGGGTCGCCGAAGACCATTTCGCGCAGATAGGTGCGGCCGTTTTCAGTCTGCACCCGGTTGCATTCCACGATCGGCCCCAGCAGTGCCATCAGCCCGGCCAGGGTCTTGCTGGTTTTGGCCGCGGCCGCCACCCCGCGCTCCAGGGCCTGGGCGTAGTGCATATTCTGCACGAGCAGCAGCAGCTCGCCCTTGGTTTTGGCGTAGAGGAACAGCGTGCCGGTGCCGATATCCGCGGCCTGCGCAATCTGCTGCGTGGTGACCTCGTCGACGCCGTACTTGGCAAAGAGCTCGCTGGCAGCTTGGGTGATGCGCGCCAGCTTTTCCTGCTTGTTGCGTTCGCGTCGCCCGACGGGTTGGGGCACCACAGGCATTTCGGTTCCTCCGGGAATAAACGATGACTAAGCTCAGTTTTGATTATAGTCACTATTTGATGGGTTGGGAATTGCTATCCCCACATTCTCCCATGAAGCCCGCACAGCACAGAAAGCGAAACCATGACACAGATCAAGTCTGCAGTAGTCCTCGTTACCGGAGCCAACGGTGGCATCGGCACCCACCTGGTCCGAGAAGCCCTGGCCCGCGGCGCGGCCAAGGTCTACGCCTCGGCCCGCACCCCGCGCGAATGGGATGATGAGCGCGTTGTGCCCCTGCAGCTCGACGTCACCGACCAGGCCTCCATCCAAGCCGCCGTTGCGGCCGCGCCCGATGTCACCGTGCTGATCAACAACGCCGGCGCCGGGGTGTCCACCCCTGGGATCTTGGAGCAAAGCGATGAAGAGATCCGCAACAATGTGGAGACCAATTTCCTCGGCCCGCTGTTCCTCTCCCGCGCCTTCGCCGGCCAGCTCGCCGCCCGAGGCGGCAACACCGCGATCATCGACATCCACTCGGCCCTGTCTTGGTACGCCGTGATGGGAATCTACTCGGCCACCAAGGCCGCCCTCTGGTCGGCCACCAACTCCCTGCGTCTGGAATTGCAGCCTGCTGGCGTCCAGGTCGTCGGCGTGCACGTGGGCTGGGTGGACACTGCGATGGCAGCGGCAACCACCGTTCCAAAGGTCGACCCGGCCGATCTGGTGGCTCAGATCTTCGACGCCACCGAAGCCGGCGAATTCGAAGTGCTCGCCGATGAGACCTCGGCCAATGCCAAAGCGGGGCTTTCGGCTGAGCTGGAGGCCGTCTATCCCCAGCTGGCTACGGGCAAGTAAAACACCCAAGTAAAAACTCGCTGGGTGTTCTCGCCGGGCATGGTTAATTGTCCGAGGCGGCTTGTACAGTGCGAAGTAACTGAAAGGAGCCAGCCATGTTCAGCACCCATTCACCGAGCACGTCAGCCACCGAAGTCCCCGACCGTTTTGTCCTCATCTTCGATGCGCCCGATGCCGCCGTCCCCGGCATCGCCGCCCAGGCCCGTGAGGAACAGGTCCCGCAGCTATTGCGCGAGCAGGGCTATTCGATCAGCGAGTACTACCCGGCGCTGGGCATCGCCGTGGTCACCAGCAAGGCCGACCAGCTCGAGGACTTCCGCCAACGCTGCGCCGGGTACCGGCTGCCACCGTCGGTCGTCCCGGAACTGGTCTACCGGATCCTGCCCGAAGCCGCCCCGGAGGCGAACTCCTACACCGACAATGAGCAGTTCACTTGGGGCCTGCAGGCGGTCGACGCGGACTTGAGCTCCTTCACGGGCAAGGGCATCAATGTGGCGGTGCTGGATACCGGCTTTGATGCCGCCCACCCGGACTTCGCCGGGAGAACCATCACCGCCAAGTCCTTCGTCGAAGGCGAGGATGCCGCCGATGGCCACGGCCACGGAACCCACTGCATCGGCAGCTCCTGCGGACCGCGCACCCCCGCCCAGGGCCCTGGCTACGGGGTGGCCAGCGAGGCCAACATCTTCGCCGGCAAGGTGCTCGGCGCCGACGGTTCAGGCTCCGACTCGACGATCCTGGCCGGCATCAACTGGGCCCTGGAAAACAAGTGCGAGATCATCTCGATGTCGCTGGGCGCCGATGTGCGCACCGTGCACCCGCCCTATGTCACCGCCGGACGCCGATCCCTGGAACTGGGATCGCTGATCATCGCCGCGGCCGGCAACAACGCCCAGCGCTCGGCCGGCAACCCCGGATTTGTGGGCGCCCCGGCCAACAGCCCCTACATCATGGCGGTGGCCGCACTGGATTCGAAGCTGGCCGTCGCCGACTTCTCCGCACAGGCGCTGGACACCGAAGGCGGAGAGGTGAATATCGCCGGCCCCGGCGTGGACATCTACTCCTCGTGGCCCGGCGCGCAACGCTACAACACCATCAGCGGCACCTCCATGGCCACCCCGCATGTGGCCGGCGTGGCCGCGCTGCTGGCCGAATCCACCGGCCTGCGCGCCCAGGAATTGTGGGACAAGCTGGTGGCTACCGCGCGCGATGTGTCATTGCCCGCGCAGGATGCCGGTGCCGGGCTGGCCCAGGCACCGTCCAGCGTGGAAGGCTAAGGCCATGTCCGGCACCCAGGTGCAGATCTACGTCATCACGGTGGTGGCCGCGGTGCAACCCGAATCCATCGTCGACGAGCTGCAGGACCACGGCTTGCGGGTTAAACAGGTGCTCGCTGCCCTCGGCCAGATTATCGGCGAGGGCAGCGAGCAAGCTGCCAGTGCGGTGCGCGCCTTGGACGCGGTCGAATCGGTGGATGCCCAGCGCACCTATCGGGCACTGGGCGATCCGCCGGACGAGGACCAGCCCTAGATCACCGGGTCCGAAGCGAACTCCAGCATCGCATCGATCAGCCAGTGCACGGTGTGCTCGGTGAAGGAAGCGCGCGGCATGATCCGCCAGCTTTCTTCACCGGTACGCCACAGCAGCACCGGGATATTGGCCAGCGAGGTGGTGATCGCCTGGTTCACCGCAAAGCTGCGCGGATGCAGGTCCGCCGGGCAGCTCTTGCGCAGAACCAGCGGAGCCTTGGTTCCGGAGAGTTCCAGCACGGTGCGGTTGGCCGACAGGTCCACCACCTGGCCCGGGGCGTCGGCCAAGGCCTGCTCCAGCTTGGCGAGAAGGGTCGTATCCTCCGGCGCAGTGACCAGGAATTCATCCGGTCCCAGCCACAGCACGGCTACGCCATTGACCTCGCCGGCGACCTGGCCGACCTTGCTTGGCAGGCCCACACCGGTAGCTGCAGCCAGCGCTTCGTAGCCGGCGCTGCCCGGGGCGCAGCGCACCGAGATCTGGGTGGTGAAGGCAACCTCGCCCAGGGCCAATCCCCCGGCCACGCTGGCTTCAGCCATGACCTGCTGCAGGTGGGCTGCTGGGGAACGACGGAAATCAATCAGGGTGTCATTAGCCATCACGACGGCTTCCTTCCGGGTCGAAGAGGACGGTTTCACCGATGGTGACCTCAACTAGCTGGCCATTGATCGGGGTGCGAAGGGTTTCGCCGATGCGGTTGCGCCCATTTTTGATCAGCGCCAGGCCGAAGGTCCGGCCCAGTGCTGCCGAGTTGTACGAGCTGGTGACCCAGCCATCCATCGGGGTGATGCCCTCGGCGGCCAGTTCTTCCACCGAAACCAGCGCCGCGCCTTCGGGCAGACGCAGGGTCTTGTCCGTCGGCAGCACCGAGACCAGGTGCTTGCGGTCTTCGCGCTGGTTGTCGGCGCGGGCGTAGGAGCGGTTGCCCACGAAGTCCTTGAGCTTGGAGACCACCCAGTCCATGCCGGCATCCTGCGGGGTCACCGTGCCGTCGGTATCCTGGCCGACGATGATGAAGCCCTTCTCCGCACGCAGCACGTGCATGGTTTCGGTGCCGTAGGGGGTGATGCCGAATTCCTGGCCGGCTTCGAAGACGTCCTGCCAGACCTTCAGCCCGTGCCAGGCCGGGATCGCGATTTCGAAGGCCAGCTCACCGGAGAAGGAGATGCGCGAAATGCGTGCCTCGATCCCCGAATCCAGCACCACATCCTTGAAGGCCATGAACTTGAAGGCCTCGTTGGACACGTCCACGTTGGAGGCGACCTTGGCGATCACCTCGCGGGATTTAGGTCCAACCACTGCCACGGTGGCCAGCTGTTCGGTCACCGAGGTGCAGACAACGTCCAGCTCGGGCCATTCGGTCTGCAGCCACTCCTCCAGCCAGTCGAGCACGGTGGCCGCATTGCCGGTGGTGGTGTGCATCAGGAAGCGGTCTTCGGCCAGGCGCAGGGTCACGCCGTCGTCGAAGATCATGCCGTCGGCCTTGCACATCACGCCGTAGCGGCCCATGCCGACCTTCAGCTTGGTGTAGCCATTGGTGTAGATGCGGTTCAGGAACTCGGCTGCATCCTTGCCCCGGATCTCGATCTTGCCCAGGGTGGTGGCGTCCAGCATGCCCACCGATTCGCGCACGGCCTTGGTTTCGCGGTAGACCGCCGCTTCCATATCCTCCCCGGCCTGCGGGTAGTACCAAGGGCGCTTCCACTGGCCAACATCCTCGAATTCGGCCCCGTGCTCCAGGTGCCAGGAGTGCATGGCGGTGTGGCGGGCGGGGTCGAGCTGGTCCCCGCGGTTGCGTCCGGCCAGGGCGGCGAAGGCCACCGGGGTGTACGGGGCGCGGAAGGTGGTGGTGCCCACCTGTGCCGGGTTCTCGATGCCCAGCACCGCGGCGATCACGCCGATCGCTGCCACGCCACTGGTCTTGCCCTGGTCGTTGGCGGTGGAGATGGAGGTGTACCGCTTGATGTGCTCCACCGACTGCATGCCGGCGCCGGTGGCGCGCAGCACGTCGGCGACGGTCTGGTCACGCTGCAGGTCGACGAAGTGGAACTTGTAGTTCGCCGCGTCATCGCCGAAGCGCGAAGGCACCAGCCACACCGGGCGGGTTTCCCCGGCCGGAACCGGCAAGGCTTCCGGAACCCGCGCTACCGTGTCAAACCCGGCGGCGGTGGCTGCCGCGGCGCCGGTGGCGGCACCGGTGGACAGTGCGCTGGCGGTATCCAGGCGGCCGGTGAGCGCACCGGCCAGGTGCTGGTTGGCCACGGCGTCGGCCGGGACGAATGCGTGGATAGATGTGTCCCAGTCCAGCTTGCCCTGGCGCTGGGAGTGCAGGTGCACCACCGGGTTGAAGCCGCCGGCCACTGCCAGCACATCGGCCTCGATCCGGGTGGCTTCGCCCAGTTCGCGCTGCTCGTCCAGTTCGGCCACGAAGATGGCGGACAGCTCGCCGGATTCATCGGCTTCGGTATCCACCACGGCGGATCCGGAAATGACCTGCACGCCATCGGCCACAGCCTGGGCGGCGGCCGCGGAGATGTTCTGGCGGGCGTCGATCACTGCTACCACCGAGCCGGAGGCGGCCAGTTCGCTGACCAGTTCGTAGGCGGAGTCGTTGGTGGTGAACACGGCGATCTTCTCGCCCGCGCGTACCCCGTAGCGGTTCAGGTAGCTGCGCACCGCGCCAGCGAGCATGATGCCCGGGCGGTCGTTGTTCTCGAAGACCACCGGACGCTCGTGGGCGCCGGTAGCCAGCACCACCTGCCCGGCACGGATGTGCCAGATGCGTTCGCGCGAGACGCCCGGCGCGGCCGGTGCATCAAGGTGCACGGTGCGGCGCTGGACGGCCACCAGGTAGTTGGCGTCGTAGGAGCCGAACACCGTGGTGCGCTGCAGGTGGGTGGTTTCCTCGGCCTGCGCCAATTCGCCCACCACCGATTCGATCCAGTCAGCGGAATCCACCCCGTCGATCTGTTCGCCGGCGGTATCCAGCAGGGTTCCGCCGGCTTCCGGACGCTCGTCGAGCAGCATCACCCGGGCGCCGGAGCGCGAGGCTTCGCGGGCCGCGGCCAAACCGGCAGGGCCGGCACCGACCACCAGGACGTCGGTGTGCACGTGCACGTGGTCGTAGTAGGCCGGATCGGTGTCCGGATCCAGCACGCCCAGGCCCGAGAGCAGGCTTGCCGAGACACCCTCGGTCACCGAGACCGTGGTGGCCGGCAGCATCGACTCATCAACCTCGCCGGCGTGGCGGGCTGCCACGGTGACAAGCGCGTTGGGCTCTTCCACCCCGGCGGCCAGGATGCCGCGCGGGCGCTTGAGGTACAGCGAAGGGCCGCACTGGCGGATCTGGTTGGCCAGCATGGCGCTGGCGATGGTGTCGCCGCGGAAGGCGGAAAGCTGATGCCCGTCGATGCTCAGGGCCAGTGGCTGCGCGCTGTCGATCCGCGCGCGGGAGCGCAGTTCTGGTGCCAGTCGCTGTGGCTTGCTCATCGGGAGCCTCCCTGAAGGTTGTCGATCTGCGGTTGCGCCTCGCCGGCGCCGTATACGGCCAGGAATTCGTAGCTGACGGTGTCGCGCAGGGCGTTGAACCACTTGCGGCAGCCGCCGGAGTGGACCCAGCGTTCGGCGAACACGCCCTTCTTGTTGCCACGGTAGAACAGGTAGCGGGACCATTCCTTATCGGTCAGCTCCGCGGGATTCTCCGGGTAGGCCACGTGGGCTTCGCCGCCGTAGCCGAATTCGTTTTCGTTGCGTGGCCCGCAGTGCGGGCAGTCGATTAGCATCATGGTGGCTGCTCCTAGTGTGCGACGGCTGCCGCGCCGTGTTCGTCGATCAGGTGGCCGGTTTCGAAGCGTTCGAGGCTGAACGGGGCGTTCAGCGGGTGCGCCTCGTCGTGGGCGATGGTGTGGGCCAGGGTGAAGCCGGCGCCCGGGGTTCCCTTGAACCCGCCGGTGCCCCAGCCGCAGTTCACGTACAGGTTCTGGATCGGCGTCTTGGAGATGATCGGCGACGCGTCCAAGGTGGTGTCCACGATGCCGCCCCAGGTGCGCAGCACATGCGCCCGGGCGAAGATTGGGAAGAGCTCCACGGCCGCGGCCATCTGCTCTTCGATCACGTGGAAGGCACCGCGTTGGCCGTAGCCGTTGTAGCTGTCGATCCCGGCGCCCATCACCAGTTCGCCCTTGTGGGCCTGGGAGACGTAGACGTGGATGTGGTTGGACATGACCACGGTCGGGTGCACCGGTTCGAACAGCTCGGAGACCAGAGCCTGCAGCGGGTGGGACTGGATCGGCAGTTCAAAGCCGGCCATTTCGGCCAGCACCGAGGAGTGCCCCGCGCCGGCCAGCGCGACCTTGCCGGCGTTGATGGTGCCGCGCGTGGTCTTCACGCCGGTGACCTTTTCGCCGTCCTTGATGAACCCGGTGACTTCACAGTTCTGGATGATGTCCACGCCCATTTCATTGGCCTTGCGGGCGAAGGCCCAGGCAACGTGGTCGTGCTTGGCGATGCCGGCGCGCGGCTGCCAGGTGGCGCCCATGACCGGGTAGCGGATGTTGTCGCTGGTGTTGATGATCGGGCAGGCTTCCTTGACCTGGGAAGGGTCGAGCCATTCGGCGTCCACGCCGTTGAGCTTGTTCGCCTCCACGCGGCGCACCGATTCGCGCACATCGCCCAGGGTGTGGGCCAGGTTCAGCACCCCGCGCTGGGAGAACAGGAAGTCGTATTCCAGGTCCTCGGGAAGCTGCTCCCAGAGCTTCAGCGACTTTTCGTAGATGCCAGCCGATTCATCCCAGAGGTAGTTCGAGCGGATGATGGTGGTATTGCGGGCCATGTTCCCGCCGGCCAGCCATCCCTTTTCCAGAACCGCCACATTGGTGATGCCGTGGTTTTTCGCGAGGAAGTACGCGGTAGCCAGGCCGTGGCCGCCACCGCCGACGATCACAACGTCGTAGGACTTCTTGGGGTCCGGATTCGCCCACAGGAACTCCGGGTGCTCAGGCAGCAGATCAGCCACAGTGAATCTCCAATCTTCGACAGGACCGTATGAATGTATGAATTGCCGACAACTGATATATCAATCTGCGATTCACTGTATGATAGAACAGGAAACCCGGTCAATGGGTTCACGAAAATTACTTGGATGCTACGCACCGCAGGAGGACTTCAGTGAGCGAATCCCTTTCCGATCGCGCCTACCAGATACTGCGCGACCGCCTGATCATGCTTGACATCGCCCCGGGCGAGCCGATCAACGAGGCCCAGCTGGTCCTCGAGCTGAACATCGGCCGCACCCCCCTTCGTGAAGCCCTCAAGCGCCTGGAAGTCGACCACCTGGTCCACTCCTACCCGCGCCGCGGCACCTTCGCCACCCGCGTCGACATCACCGAACTCGCCGCCATCACCGAAATGCGCCTCGCCCTGGAACCACTCGCCGCCGATCGAGCCGCGGCCCTGGGCGGAGGCAGTGTGCGCCGCGAGATCGAGCAGACCCTGCACACCATCACCACTTTCACCGGCGACGAGACCCGGCGCAATCTCATGGAGAACGATCTGGCCGTGCACCGCCTGATCTACCAGGCCGCCGCCAACCACCATCTCGAAGAGACCCTGATCCGGCTCGACAATCTCGCCACCCGCATCTGGTGCCTCACCCTGGATCGCCTTCCGAGCATTGACGCCCATATCGCCGAACACCAGGCCCTCCTCGAAGCGGTCCTCAATCAAGACCCGGAAACTGCCAGCACCCTGGCCCGCGACCATATCGCCAGTTTCGAAACTTCGGTGCGCGCCGTACTCTGACCGCCAGTTTCAGTCGCCAATTCCGCACCTGCTTTCAGCCTTGACCACCCGTCAAACCATCGTTTGACCTGTAACTTCACCATGCGCTAAAAGTTATCCACCTGCAATCAAAAACTCGAAGACATATTCGAACAACAGGCGTAAAATAAGAATATGTCCGAAACAGTTAACTCCTCCGGGGATCAGCCCGACCCATCGCTTCACGGCAAGATCCAGGCCGTGATCGAAGAGCTGGAATCTGTACTGGCATACCGCGAAGAACATGGCACCAAGAGCCAGTGCGCTCAAGCCATCTCCGAGATCGAATCCGCAATTGCCACCTTGAACTATCATCAAGCAGCACTGAGCAATCAGCTCGAAATTGACGTGGTTCAATCCAATTCTGAAAAGAACCCCGGAAGCAAGGCACAGGGCCAGCTCAACCGCGGCGCCGCTTCCGCCGTTGCACTTGCCCGCCGCTCCGATCCGCATGGCTTTCAAACGTATTTGGAGAACTGCCGGATTCTCTTCCAAAGCACTCCGCACTTGGCTGCTGCGTTCAGCCGAGGCGAATTCACCGAGGCGCAGATTCGGGCTATTCTCACCCCGCTGCATTCCGTCAAAGAAGAACGCCGAACAGAATTCGACGATTTTTTCGCCAAGAATCCAAAGATGTTTGAGAACCTGGGCAATAGGAAAATCAGTGACGCTGTCTACGACTTCACCCTGACCTACGCTTCGGACCAGCAGTGCAAAGAACAGAAATCAGCTGAGGAAAAGCGCTTCGTCAAATTCACGCCCAATTCCCGCACCGGCATGATGCGGGTGAACGGCAGTATCCCCATCAGCGCGGGGATGGCGATGAAGAATGACATGAAAGCCACGGCTCGCAGCATCAAAGCAAAGGGCGATTCCCGCACCCGGGCGCAGATAGAGGCAGACTACTTCTCGAGTTTCTGCACCAACTCTGAGGCCAAAATTCCGCTCACCCTAACTCTTGGCTTGATAATGACAGATAAGACGCTTTTTCTCGGCGATCGGAATCCCGCCCATCTGGAAGGCTACGGCGTCATTGCTCCGCAGTATGCCCGTGAGCTGGTTGCCGGTCAGGAGATCATGAACAACATGACTCTGGCTGACATGGCCGCCACTCGCTCACCGGCTTTCGTTGAAACGCTGGAAGCCACCGTGGAACTCATCCGCCTGTATACCGCACCGGGCGACAAGGAACTGATCGCGATGGATTCCAAAGCGAGGATCTTCCCGGAGAAAATGAAGAAATTCGTCAAAATACGCGACAGGCATTGCCGCACCCCATTCTGCGACGGAACGATTGAAGAAATCGACCATGTCACCCAAGCTTATTTAGGCGGACATACCTGCGTGATCAATTCCGACGGCCGTTGCAAGTTGTGCAACCAAGCCAAGGAAACCCCAGGATGGCAAGAATTCGTCCTCAAGAGCGGACCACATTCAATGCTGATCAACACCGGTATGGGCATCAGGTACCGGTCCACGGCACCTCCAGCGACCGGTTTTGCGCATAAGCCTTACCCACAGCACATGAGTGAAGCCGACTGGGTAAGCACATTTGAAGAATGGTTGAACCGGCCGCCGGACACGGGCAGCAGTCCGCCCGGCATCGAGGATATCCCCGCTTGACGGGATGGAAAAGATACTAGCCAGACCAGTTGCCACTATCGCCCCAGAAATGGGGCGATAGATAAGCTGCTGATTACAACTGGGATATCTTCGTGAAGATTACGCATAAGCACGAAGCCACTCGCTTCGAATGCATACCCCGAAGTAAGACATCCCAGTTGCAACCTCAAATACTTTGGCCAGCGAAAGGCAATAACCACGAATCTTGCCGCCGCATAAAGCGGTCATAAGCAAAAATCACTTTCGCCCCAAAACCTGGTTTGCGCGGATTACGCCTCACAAAGTATCGACAAAACACCTTCACGACCGGCCAGCGGCAATACACTTTCCCAAGTTCAGTGCTATGAATCACCCACAGTTGCCCGCTTCAGGCCTGTGCTCTGTTGCGCGCGACGCTGTTCGCGAATAAGTCGCAGACGTCGCGCTCGACCTGTTCGTCGAACATGGGTTTGACGAGGTGACTATTGCGAAAATTGCAGAATCGGCGGGGTGATCCCCCGCAGTGTGCATCGTTATTTTGCGACCAAAGAAGATATGGTCATAGGTCCATTCGAAACGAACGGACCGCGTGTACGTGATGAGCTGATCAAGCGACCAGCCGGCGAACCGATCATGCAGTCATTGCACGCAGCCTACGCGGCGATGATTACCCGCGGCCCGCACCGCTCACGGGACAGGGCGGCCATGCGCCTCTTGGCAAGCACGCCCTCGCTTCGTGCGCGAAACACTGAAAAACACATGGTTTGGGCGGAACTATTAACACCGATCGTTGCCGAACGGCTAGAAGACAGCGACTCCCCGTTGCGCGCCAGCGTTCTGGTTCAGGCAAGTTTGAGCGCGTTCCAATTGGCCTTGATGGCTTGGGCGGACGACGTGCAAGAACGCACGATCCTGGAATTGCTTGACGTTGCCTTTGGCGACTTTGAAGCGGGTCGGAACTAGAGACTGAAGTAGCCACCTTGATCGCACGATCAAGGCCACGATAAGAGCTCGAGTAAAGCGTCGACGCAACCTCGAACAGCTTGGGATACAAAAAATCTCCCGGTCACTTGACCGGGAGATTTTTATTTTATTTGGTGGAGGTAAGGGGATTCGAACCCCTGACCTTCTGCATGCCATGCAGACGCGCTACCAACTGCGCCATACCCCCAAAAGAGGTGGTCCCTTCGGTATTCCTACCGTTGAACCGAGATAAAACTCTACCGGAGGTCCTGGGAAAAGACCAAATCGGCCATCGGAGACGCTGATCACATCAAGTCTATTCAAAATGTCCCTCACCGATGCAAGAATGATCTCGGAGCCGATCGGCTCCGCCAAGAAGTCAGTGAAAGGCGCGATCCCATGGCCATTGGAATGACCCCGTACCTTCGCTTCGCCGGTGATGCCCGCGAAGCCATGGAATTCTACAACGCAGCACTCGGCGGCGATCTATCGATGATGACCTTCCAGGAGGGCATGAACGATGGCAATCCCGCCACCGCGGATTTGATCATGCACTCGTCCCTCTTCCTGGAACGCGGCATCCACCTGATGGCTTCGGACACCACTCCGGAGATGAACGTAACCGGCAATGGCGTGATCGCCTTGAGCAGCGACGCCACCGATGAGGCCGACAGCGCGGTCCTCACCAAGTGGTGGGAGGCGCTTTCTGCCGGCGCAACCATCGAAATGCCGTTGGAGAAGGCCCCGTGGGGCGACTCCTTCGGCCAGCTTCGCGACAAGTTCGGCGTGGTGTGGATGTTCAACATCTCCGCCGTGCAGGGTTAGAAACTAGTCGACCACGGTGTGTTCGTGGGCCGCGATGGCCTCGCGGCCCACGAGCAAACCGACCTTCTTGGCGCGCGCCTGAGTAATCATGGCGATCAGCAGGCCCAGCACTGCCAGGCCTGCGCCCACCAGCGATGGCGCGCGGTAGCCAAAGCCAGCCGAAATTACGGCAGCACCCAGGGCGGCGCCCAGTGCGTTGGCAACGTTCAGCGCCGAGTGGTTCAGTGAAGCGGCCAAGGACTGGGCGTGCGGCGCCGAGTCCATCAGCAGGGTCTGCAGGCTTGGAATGAGCAGCGAGCCCACGGCGCCCAGAACGAAGACCATGATCATGGTCGGAATCACCCAGCTGGCCACTGCCGCGAAAACCAGCATGGTCGCGGCCATCAAAACGCTTGAGAGCTTGATGGCGCCGAAGACCGACCAGTCCGCCAGGCGTCCGCCGATCAGCGAACCTACCACCATGCCCAGCCCATACAGGGCCAGGGCGATCGGGACGAGCGTGATCTTCAGGCCGGATTCCTCGGTCAGCGTCGGGGAAATGTAGGAATACACCGCGAAGAACCCGCCGAAACCGACGATTCCGGTGGCCATGGCCAGCCACACCTGAGGGCTTTTCAGCGCCGTGAGTTCGCGTCGGACGCTGGCACCTGGTTCGGTCTTGCGCCATGGGACAAACAGCGTGATCAGTACCGCGGTGAGCAAGCCGATGAACGCGACGATGTAGAACATGGATCGCCAGCCGGCCTGCTGGCCGAGCATCGTGACCAGCGGGACGCCGCCGACGTTGGCCACCGACAAGCCCAGCATCACCCAGGCGATGGCGCGCCCGCGCATGGTTCCGGGCACCAGGCTTCCGGCCAGCACGCCGGCCAGGCCGAAGTACGCGCCATGGGGCAGCCCGGCAAGGAAGCGGGTGATCAGCATGGTGTTGTAGTCCGGCGCGAAAGCCGAAGAGAGGTTGGCCAGGGTGAAGAAGAGGATCAGCAGCTGCACCGCGCGCTTGCGCGGGATCTTGGCAGCCATCGCGGTGAGCACCGGAGCGCCGACCACCACGCCAATGGCGTAGGCGCTGATCATCAGCCCCATCTGCGAGTTGCTGACGTCGAGGTCGAGGGCGCCCTCCTGGAGCAGGCCCATCATCGAAAATTCGGTAACGCCGATGCCGAAGCCGCCCATGGCCAGTGCGAGGATCGCCAATAGTAATTTTCCGCCGGATAGGTAGGCAGTCATTCAGTTCTCAATTCTAGGCTGTTGCTTGATCGCGGCATCCTCGACGCTCTATTTCCATCGTAGTGACTGTGGACAATCGCCGGGGCACTTCTCCAGCTGAAAATTACGAATCCCACAGTATTTTGTGCCACTGTTTAAGTCCTATGTCTCATGCATCGCCCCAACGCCTCTCGGCCTCGCTGATTATCGCGAGGATCTTCTTCGTCCTGCTTTGCCTAGCGCTGGCGGGGCTGATGGTATTCCATCAGCAGATCCCCGACGTACTGGGTCTTGGCCTGGTCGTGGATAATCTCGCGCCTTGGGCGGGGCTGGGAATCCCGGCACTGTTCCTGATCGCGCTGGTATTGCGCGGGCGCGCCAGCTTCATCGGGCTCCTGGTCCCGGTGGTGGTGTGGGCGGTGCTTTTTGGCAGCAGCTTCATTCCGCACGCCCAGCGCGCTCCCGAGGCGGCCCTTGAGGTGGCCACGCAGAATGTCCACGAGTCTGCCGGGGTGCAGGCGGCGCGCGAACTGGCTGATTCCGGCGCGCAGGTGATCACCTTGCAGGAGATCGGCGAGGGGCAAGAAGACCAGATCAGCGCGGAACTGGCCCAGTCCCACCCGTATAAGTACATGGTGAGCACCGTGGGCGTATGGAGCGCGTACCCGTTGAAGAATGCCCAGCCGCTGGATCTGGGCCTGGGCTGGAACCGGGCGCTGCGCGTTGACGTGAGCACCGATCACGGGGACGTGCGGCTCTATGCGGTGCACGCCGCCTCGGCCCGTCCCACCGGGCACGATGAGCGCGATGCGATGCTCGCCTCGCTGGCCAACTATGTGCAGTCCGATGACTCGGCCAAGATCGTGGCCGCCGGGGATTTCAACGCCACCAGCACCGACCGGCATTTCGCCCCTGTCGCCCAAGCGCTGGATGAAGCACAGTACAGCGACTGGGGCCTGGCGATGACCTGGCCGCGTTCGCCCTTCCCCGTATTGGGGATCGATCACGTGATGCTGCGCGGGGTGGAGTCGGCGAACCTGCAGCGTGCGGAGATTGGCGACTCGGACCACTATGCCCTGCAGGCCACCATCGATCTGGGCAGCTAGGTTCAGCCCAGCCCGGTTTGGCGCAGGGTGATGTTGATCCGCCCGGCGCCAAATTGGCAGCCGGCTGGCGCGGTGCCGGGGTGGATTTTCGTGACCCCGTGGTAGGCGAAGCGGGCCGGCCCGTCGAAGATGAACAGGTCCCCGGAGGCCAGGTACAGGTCCTGCCATGGCCGGTTCCGGTTCTCGGTATTGCCTAGGCGGAAGGTGGCCGAGTCGCCGATCGACAGTGAAACCACCGGGGCGTTGATGCGCTCTTCGGCATCCTGGTGCATGCCCATGGTGGCTTGATGGTCGTAGAAATTCACGATGGCGGCGTCCGGGAGGTAGCTTGCGGCGCGCTGGGCATCGCCGGTGGCTTCAGCCACAGCTTGCTGGCCCAGACGCACCAGCCATTGTTCCATCGGTGCTACCGGTGCACCGCCGAGGTCGTCGGCGGTTTTTGAATATCGGTTCGGGCTCCAATGCCAGCCCAAACTCAGTGATTGCACACTCATGGGATAACCATTGATGTGCGTGCGGTGGGGCGGGACGGGTCCGTGTCCCCACTGGAAAAAGCGTGCGACGATCCAATCCTGCGCGGCCGGGGATAGCCAGCCGGGCAGATGCCACGCTCCGGGACGCACTTGTCCCCCGGTGCGGGCCAAGGCGCTGTCATCAAAAAGCGATTCCATGCACCCAGCGTGCCCGTTGCAGGCATCGGTCGGCAAGCTCCTGCGTATTCGCTCACTGAATTTGGCAGGTTGCCGGCCCAGTGCCTTGCAACACTACCTACGTTATGGTCCTTGTGTTTCATCCCGCCGACTCGAAGATTTCAAGAAGGTTAACCTTTGGCCCGAAACCGAGTTATTCCGCTGGAAACATTTGCGATACCTACGGGAAAAGCGGGAGCCCTACTCTTGGAAGAACCCACACATTCCAAGGAGCATCCCATGTCATTCAGGAAAAACCGGCAAGGATCGAGGCAGTCATGATCGGCATCGACCTCGAGCTTTCCCAATGCATGGTGCTGATCGCAGGCAGCCGATCCGCCAGCAGCACCACCGCCGAGCGCTTCCGCGCTGAAGGCTGCACGCTGCTGTTCGCCGAGGATGCGCCCCGGGCTCTGGAGCAGCTTGGCCAGGCAGGATTGCTGGTGATCTGCGATCCCGACCCGCAGCGTTTCGAGCAGGTAGTTGCCGCCGCGAAGGTGCCGGTGCTGCGCGCCGCCCCGTCGGCTGCCACCGGGTCGATCACCTTGCTCGGCGGCGGACCGGGCGCCCTGGACCTGATGACCCTGCGCGGGGTGCGCGCGCTGGCCGAAGCCCAGGTGGTGTTCGCCGATCGGCTTGGCCCCAGCGAGCACCTGTCGGTGCTGGCTCCGCATGCGAAGATCATCGACGCCGGCAAGCTGCCCGGGCACCACAAGCTGACCCAGCGCCAAATCGAGGCGATGATGATCGAAGCCGCCCAGGCCGGCGCCAAGGTGGTGCGCCTGAAGGGTGGGGATCCCTTTGTTTTCGGCCGCGGGTTCGAAGAGGTCGCGGCCGCTACCGCGGCGAAGATCCCGGTGAGCGTCATTCCGGGGCTCAGTTCCTGCATCACCGTGCCGGCCGCCGCCGGGATTCCGGTGACCGCCCGCGGCGTGAACACCATGTTCACCGTGGTCTCGGGGCATGACCCGCTGACCACCGGCCAGCTGGAGCACCTGGCCAAGCTCGGCGGCACGATCGTGATCCTGATGGGCATGGGCACCATCGAGCAGACCGTTTCGGGGCTGCTGCAGGTGGGCATGCCCGCGGATATGCCGTGTGCCATCGTGCAGTCGGGGACCACGCAGGTGCAGAGCACCTCCCATGCCCCGCTGTCCAAGCTGGCCGCAGCGGCTCGCTCCCATTCAAACCCCGCAGTGATCGTCATCGGCGAGGTGGCAGACCTGCCGCAGTCACTGCTGAACGCGGCGCCGCACACGAGCGCCGAACCTATTTTGGAGAACGCCTGATGAATATCGCCAAGCCCTTGGCCGGATTCCGCATCGCCGTGACCAGCGATCGACGCTCAACAGAACTGATCGAAGCCTTCGAGCGGCGTGGCGCCGAAGTCACCCACACCCCATTGCTGCGCCTGGCCCCGCTGGATGACGAGCAGCAGCTGCTGGCCCAGACCCGCAAGCTGATCGAGGCGCGGCCCCAGGTCGTGGTGATCACCACCGCCTATGGGCTGCGGCGCTGGCTGGATACTGCCGAGGCGGCCGGGATCGGCGACGATCTGATTACCGCATTCAGCCAGTCAGAGCTCTACGTCCGCGGTTCCAAGGCCCACGGTTCGGTCCGGGCCCTGGGCCTGGAGCCGGCCGGGGTGGCCAAGGATGGGCGCAGCTCCTCGCTGCTGGAAATGCTCAAGGACAAGCTGGCCGGGGCGACCGTCTCCCTGCAGCTGCACGCCGATTCGGATCATGGCATGCCGCAGCAGCTGCGCGAGCTCGGAGCCAAGCGCGTGATCAAGGTCGAACCGTACCGCTGGCAGGACACCAGCAGCGACGCCGGGATTTCCGCACTGGTCGAAGGGCTATGCGCGGCGCACTTCGACGCGGTGACCTTCACCAGCGCCCCGAGCGTCCATGCCCTTTTTGCCGCCGCCACCGCGCGCAACCGGCTTCCGGCCCTGCAGCGTTCCTTGGCCGAGCGCGTGGCTGTTGCCACCGTTGGGCCAGTGACCGCTTCCCCGCTGGAAGATGCCGGCATCGCCCCGCTGGTCCCGGAACGCCACCGCATGGGCGCGATGATCGGGCAGCTGGTCGAGCACCTCGGTTCGCTGGGGACCTTGCAGGCGCAGACCGTGCACGGGCAGGTGCAATTGCGCGGCCGGACGCTGTCCATCGAGGACCAGAACTGCGAGCTCACCCCGGGCCAGGCCGAATTGGTGCGCGCGCTGATCGAGGCCGGCGGCAGCGTGCTCTCCCGCGACGAGCTGGGTGCCGCCCTGCCCGAGGTCAGCTCCCGGCATGCGCTGGATATGACGCTCAGCCGGCTGCGCCGGGCCCTGCCCCAGCCGGAAATCATCACCACCGTGATCAAGCGGGGCTACCGGCTGAACGTCTAGCGGGCTTTTTCGCCTCCGGTTACGTAGGATCGTGACCATGGTTTCAATTCAGGTTGCCGGCGAGGCATTGGTCGACATCGTCAATTCCGTGGCCCACCCCGGCGGTTCCCCGCTGAATGTCGCGGTTGGCTTGGGCCGGCTCGGCCATGAGGTCACGCTGGCCACCGATCTTGGCACCGACGAGCACGGCGAACAGATCGCGGAGCACCTGCGCGGCTCGAAGGTGCAGCTGGCCGAAGGCTCGCAGGCCGATGCGCCGACCTCGACGGCCACCGTGGTGCTTGATAGCTCTTCCAACGCCAAATATGAGTTCGACCTGAACTGCGCCCTGCAGCACTTGCGCGCCAGCGATGCAAAGCTGCTGCATACCGGGTCGATCGCAGCCTTCCGCTCGCCCAGCGCCGAGAAGATCCTTGAAGTTTTTGCCGCCTCGCCGCAAGGACAGCTGCGCAGCTATGATCCGAATCTTCGCCCGGCGCTGGTTGAGGATCGGGTGCAGGCATTGGGAACCATCGAGAAGCTGTGCTCCCTGTCCCACGTGGTCAAGCTCAGCGACGAAGATGCGATGTGGTTATACCCGGGCTGGGATACCGACCGGGTCCTGGAACATATCCTCGGCCTTGGGGCATCATTGGCCGTGATGACCTTTGGCCCCCGCGGTGCCGAGGCGCACACCCGCGGCTGCGAGGTGGCAGTTCCCTCGCTCTCGGTGGCGACCGTGGATACCGTCGGTGCGGGCGATGCGTTCATGGCCGGCCTGCTGCACGCGATCTTCGCCTCGGATCTGGCCCAGAGCCTGATTAATGGCAGCAAGATCGACCGCGCCGAATTGGAGGCCGCCTTGCAGATCGCCGCGGCGTGTGCCGGAATGACCGTGGCCCGCACCGGCGCCAATCCCCCGAGCTTGAGCGAGCTTGATGAATTCATGGCTGCGGCGGGACGCTAGGGGGATCCATGGGCAGCAAGGTCCCGGCAGCCGATAACACCCTGCGGATCCTGCGCCTTTTGGCCAGCAGGAATTCCCCGACCCCGGCGGCGATGATCGCCACCCTGCTGGGCTTGCCGCGTTCCAGCGTCTACCAGCTGCTCACGGTGATGAGCGAACGGGCATTTATCACCCATTATCCAGAGGACAAGTCCTACGGTTTGGGGGTTGCGGCTTTCGAGCTTTCCAGCGCCTACACCCGCCAGGAACCCCTGGCCCGCCTTGGCGCGCCGCTGATCGCGCAGCTCGTGGACAAGGTCGGCGAAAGCGCCCACCTGGCGATCCTGCACGGATCGGATGTGCTGTATATCGTGGAGGAACGCGCCAAGGGCCGGCCGTCCCTGGTCACCGATGTCGGCGTGCGCCTACCCTCGCACCTGACCGCATCGGGACGAGCCATTTTGGCGGCCCTGCCCAAGTCCCAGGTCAGGGCGCTGTACCCGAATGCCGCCAGTTTTTCGGATCGGGTGGAGCACTCCTCGATCACCAGCTATTCGCAGTTGCGCCGCGAGCTCGAGCAGTGCTCCCAGCGCGGTTATGCGGTGGAGCGCGGCGATGTCACCGAGGACTTCCACTCTTTGGCCGTGGAAATCCGGGATTCCAACCACTGGCCGGTGGCTGCCGTGGCGGTGACCTTCTTGGCCGATCGGGTGCCCGAAGAGCGGTGGGACGCTTTGCTGGCGCAGATCCGCTCGACCGCAGACCAGATCACCGCGAGGATCCAGGGACGGCGTTCGCAGTAGGCCGCCGGACGAACGCTGGCTTGGCCTAGAGCAAATGCTGCTCCAGGTATTGTTCTGCATCGTTGAAAACAACGCGTCCCAGGGCGCCGTTGACGATCGGCAGCTGGGGCGGAACATGGCCGCATTCGACATTGCCGATGAGTGGAATATCCAACATGTCAAGGGCATCTACGACAGCTTCATGCTGGGTCAGAGTCGGCGAATCCGGTGCACTGGTGCGCCCGATGAGCACGGCCTGCGCTCCGTCGAAAAGTCCCGCCATTCGTAGTCCATGAAGGTGGCGGCAGATTGTCGTGGCCTCGACGCTGGAAGCTTCGACATAAACGATCAGAGCATCATCGTCGTCCTGGCGCAGCGCTTGGGAATCAAGATTGCCGGTGCCGGTGAGATTGGCGAGGGTTTCGATGCATCCGCCGATGAGCCTTCCGGTTGCATGCACCGCGCCCCGCCCGCTATCCAGTCGCTCCCAGCGTCCAGAACCATTCCATTGGTGTTCAGTGGCCTTCGGGTCGACTTCCCAATCGTCCCAGTCGTTGGCTCGGTAGAGACCAGGCGACGATTGACGGAACGATGATCCTGCGGGCAGTGACGCGATCTCAATCCATGATTTGAGGGCTTCCGGAACCTGATAGGGCGTGTCCATCAAGTTGCTGCCATGAAGAGTCGCCATACCCGTGCGCAAGGTTATCGGGGTGAGCAAGGTCGAGATGTCGGAAAAACCGACAAACCATGTTGGTTCTGCTTCGGCGAGCGCGTCGAAGTCGAGCAGGTCAATGATGTCGATGACGGTCACTCCGCCCCATGGCGGCACGACTGCACGGATCTTCGGGTCCAGCAACATCCGCATCAGTTCGTCGGCACGTTCCTTCGCAGGTGCGCTGATATGCGAAGATCCGTCCATGCACCGGCCAATGACGACGTCGAAACCTTTGGCGCGTAGTTCTTCGACGGCAAAGTCCAGACGGCCGATCAGTACTTCAGGGACACCGCTGGAAGGCGAGGTCACGCCGATTTGATCTCCTGGAACCAGAGGACGGGGGTATCGAATCTTCATGACCTCATCCTTGCATGCCATCTTGGTCAGTTGGTATCGATTTTAGATACCGAACCATGGGCGTGCCTGATTCAAACCTGAAATAACCGGGGCGGTTTCTGCTTCCGGTATCCAGTTGCTTGAATCAAGGCGGAGCCGGTCTGAGATAACAACATGTCCATCTAGAACATCTCTCGAAATACCGTCGTGAACGTACCCAAGAAGACGAGAGACTCCTTGCGACCCTGCGTTGTCTTGGAATACCTCTGTCAACGCTGAATCTGCACCTAGCTCTTCAAACGCCAGCGCCAGAATGGCTTTGCGAGCTTCAGTTCCGATGCCTTGCCTGTGGAATTCAAGACCCAGCCAAGATTCCGTTTTCACTTCGCGTAAGACGGGAAAGTTATGTGCTTTTAAGGTCGCGATACCTACCGGTTGGCTACCAAGGAAAACACCGAACTCCAGCGCCCAGCTTTCGATTTTCCACGTACTTCTGCGCCCCCAATGTTGTTGCATCACATAGAGCGCACGTTTGTTGGCCGGGAGGTCTGTCCATGGGGTCAAGAATGGTTTCTGGCCGGGCTCGTGAACGCCTTTGGCCGCGATCTCAGCCAGCGCAACGAGTTCTTCCTCATTTGGGACCCGAAGCTCCAGCCGCTCCGTTCTTAGCTTCAGGTCCGCTAGGGGCCAGTATTTGTTTGGCACTTTGTCAGTATATGGTTCTTGTCCAAAGCGTTGGTCTTGCGGTAATCGGACAATTGGCTATTGCCGCCGTGTACCCATTACTCGTCTTGCTCTGCCAGCTGCGATTCACCGCGACCGAACGAGAAGTTCTCGCACCTTGGAGCCTTTCGCCTCGGTCTAGCGCAACGGACGACGCACAAGATAACCCAATCTGAAATACCGGACAGGACTGCTGATAGCAAGGTATCCAGGCTCCGGCACATGGCCAATGATGTAAATAGTTAGCTACGTTACATCGTTAGGAAAGATCATGAGCCACGAAGCCCGCGTTGTTCGCGCCCCACGAGGCACCACCTTGAATGCCAAGTCGTGGGCTACCGAAGCCCCCTTGCGCATGCTGATGAATAATCTCGATCCCGAGGTGGCTGAGCGTCCCGAGGACCTCGTGGTTTACGGCGGAACTGGCAAAGCCGCCCGCTCATGGGAAGCTTTTGATGCCATCGTCGAAACGCTCAAGGATCTGGAAGACAACGAAACGCTATTGGTCCAGTCCGGCAAACCGGTAGGCGTGTTCACCACGAACAAATGGGCGCCCCGAGTGCTGATCGCGAACTCCAACCTGGTCGGCGACTGGGCCAACTGGGAGCATTTCCGGAAGCTGGAAGCCGAAGGGCTGATGATGTACGGGCAGATGACAGCTGGCTCGTGGATCTACATTGGCACGCAAGGCATCCTGCAAGGCACCTACGAAACCTTCGCCGCCATCGCAGCCAAGCGGTTCAACGGCTCCCTGGCCGGAACTCTCACCCTCACCGGAGGATGCGGAGGCATGGGCGGCGCCCAGCCGCTAGCCGTCACGCTCAACGGAGGCGCCATGCTGATTGTTGACGTCGATGAGTCGCGGCTGCGCCGCCGTGCGTCCAAGCGTTACCTGGACGAAGTTGAGTTGGATCTCGATGCGGCACTGCAGAAGGTTCTTGCCGCCAAAGCCGAGAACCGGCCTCTCTCCGTTGGCTACGTTGGCAATGCAGCCGAGATTTTCCCGGCCTTGCTCAAGCGCCATGAGGCCGGAGAATTCTCCATCGATATCGTCACCGACCAAACCAGCGCTCATGATCCGTTGAGCTACCTGCCACCTGAATACTCTGTGGAGCAATGGCAGGCCGAAGCCGCTGTGGATCCGGTGGGCTTCACCAAAAAGGCACAGTCCGCCATGGCCGCCCATGTTGAGGCGATGGTCGGCTTCCAGGATGCTGGCGCCGAAGTCTTCGATTACGGAAACTCGATTCGCGATGAAGCACGCAAGGGTGGCTTCACCCGCGCCTTTGAATTCCCCGGATTTGTTCCCGCATATATCCGCCCGCTGTTCTGCGAGGGCCTCGGTCCGTTCCGCTGGGTTGCGCTTTCTGGCGACCCCGAGGACATCAAGGTCACCGACCAAGCGCTCAAGGAGCTCTTCCCGGAGAACGAACACTTGCACCGTTGGCTCGATGCAGCCGAGGAACATGTTGAGTTCGAAGGGCTGCCTGCGCGAATTTGCTGGCTGGGCTACGGCGAGCGCCACAAGGCCGGCTTGCTCTTCAACCAACTGGTCGCCGAAGGCAAGGTATCAGCGCCGATTGTCATCGGACGCGATCACCTGGATTCCGGATCTGTCGCTTCTCCATACCGCGAGACTGAAGCCATGAAAGACGGCAGCGACGCTGTCGCTGACTGGCCGTTGCTCAACGCGCTGACTGCGGCAAGCTCGGGTGCTTCATGGGTTTCAATCCACCACGGTGGCGGAGTCGGAATGGGCCGCTCTATCCATGCGGGTCAGGTATCGCTGGCTGACGGCAGCGAGCTGGCCGCGGCCAAGCTTGAAGCCCTGCTGACTAACGATCCCGGCATGGGAGTTATCCGGCACGTAGATGCCGGCTACGAACGCGCTGAGGAAGTGGCCGCGGAGCGATCCGTGCGCATTCCGATGAAAGGCAAGTAGCCATCTCTTGTGGTTCGCGTGTAATTTCTGTTCAACAGCTGGCAATGCACGCGAACCCCTTAATTTGATTCACGAACGGGCGAAAATGGTCACTGACTTGGGTGTCGCAAACGCAATCTTAACGTGACATGGCGACTACCTCGGAGCTTCTGATTGAACCTTGTAGGTCATTTTCTGCCTGCATAGCGTGGGTCAAGTCAGGAACGACCGACCCACGGAGGACATCATGTCTGAGCAGGATTCAAACGAGCAGTTCGGAAATTTCGAGAACAGCCAGTCGGAAGAAAACAGCGGCTACGGCTCGTCAAATGACCAGCAGAACAATGAAGGCCAGTCTTACGGCGGTGGCAACGAAGAACAGTCGTACGGTGGCGGCAACGAGCAGTCCAGCCAGGACTCCTTCGGCGGCGGCAGCGACAACGAAGAGCAGGGCTTCGGCGGTCAGGGACAGAACGAAGGCTTCTAGTCTTCAACGCTATGACTGATCAATGCTCGTAGCATCGGTCCAAAGCTCAGCAGCTCCATCTGCTGCAGAATGAAGTCCAAACAGAGAAATCGCTGTCCCCCTTCTCAGGAAGGGGAACAGCGATTTCTCTGCTTTCAGAGTTAGTCATGCAGGATCAGCGCAATCAATGCCCATTTATGGTCGGCGCGTTTCAGCACTGATGAACCAAGCCTGTTGCTCCAAGTCGGCAATGTACTGGTGCAAGATATCAGCAGTTGTGGGATCTTCTTCGTCGACAGGATCGTGCACGTCGCGGATAACTCCGACAGTGCTCTGGATCGCCTTCACTACCATGTCCACGGCATCCGTCGTCAAAATCTCGGTAGTGACCGGCTGTTCCAATTTTGTAAACTCGCTGATCGTCGAAGCTAGTCCGTCCGGTGTGGCGTGCAACGCCCGCATGCGCTCGGCAATTTCATCCGATCCCTTACGAGCAATGCCAACGATTTCGTCCAGGTTCTGATGCAGGTCCCGGAAATTTGGGCCAACAACGTTCCAATGGATCTGTTTGCCGACAAGCTGCAGATCCAGCAGCTGGACGAGCACTGATTGCAGAGCGTCCCTAAGAGTCTGCGATGCGATGAACCCGCGCTCTGCATTTTCTTTCGTCGTTTTCTTCGCGGTGGACTTTTTGATGTCCGTCATGACATCTCCCTTGCATTGAAGTTGACGTGGCTGGCATCTGTTGATTTCCGATGCCACTTCTACGCACGCTACATCCGTGCTCGTCCCATGGCGAATCAACTTCTTCTACTGGCAGGGAGTGTGCAGGCCACGTACATTCGATGCAAAGGTTACGCAACGTTGGCGAGTACATCTGTACTCGCCAGCGTTTTTTATGCACCTGCGTCGGTGCCACCATGTGGGTGGTCCAACGAAGACGGGCCGACTATCAATCTGAATACTCCCCAGCACATGGCCAGGCCGCCCCAAATGATACCGAGCCACATTGGAGTCACACCTTGTACATCATTGCCAGGCGTGACAAGAATGAACAGGAGAAACAAGGCGACGATGAGTCCGCCGCCAACAACGAGACCTAGTCCGAGAGATTTCTTTGGCATCTTTCACTCCAGCGATTCTTCAACCATGAATGAACCGGCAAGACTAGCGAGTCGCATCTTCGTCTATCGCTTGCTTGCGAGTCCTCTGACGTTTGGGCCCACATTGCCTCCTCAGTGTGCGCGCTGGCGCACGGTATATCCGTTAGCAACAGGGTAGGCCTGTTTCGGGCGCAACTCCAGAGCAACCTGACTAGACAATATGCGCCTGGAAGCGGCTATCTCGGCCAGTATTTTCAGCCCGCCGTGCATTTGGCTTCGCTCCGCAGGAGAATGGTAGGTAGGCTCACACGAGCCTGAGGATAATTTGCCGACACGACAGGATGAACATGCATTCTCGCCTCGCCAAAAGCTGTGGGCTAGCGCTCTCGACCGGCCTGATGGTCCTCGCTCTTGCAGGGTGTGTGAGCATCGAGTCCTCCAACGATGAGCAGAGCTCTTCTTCCGCGCCTGCCCAAAGCGCTACCCCTATCGAAGGCACTGTCACCCCTAGCGCCAAGAACCCTGACGGCGAAGCCACCGGTACTGCGACCGTCCCGAAGGAAACCGCCGGAAATTCCTACGATCAGGCCTTCCGGACCATTGAATCCAAAGCCACTGAGAAAAAGTGCTCCGGCAAGATGAATATCAGCGGCGATGGAGAGATTCTCAAACTCATCGGCAATTGCCAGCAGGTGGAGATTACCGGAACCGGAAACATGATCATCGGCGGGCGCATCAAAGATCTTTCGATCTCCGGTGCCGGGAATATCGTGGCCGTTAACAACATCGAGAACGTCAGCGTCAGCGGAGTGGGCAACTCAGTAGCTTGGCTCAACGATAGCGCCTCGCCAGAAGACACCGGACAGTCGAACCGCCTCGGTTCCGATGCTTTGGACGGCGTGGAGTTGGGATACTAATTAGATGATCTGCAGTGTCCGGTATTTCGGACACTACACTTTGTTATCTGCCGTCAGACCATCCCCGCTGCCGAACAATAGAAGTTAGATACTTCTTTGTTCCGTAGTGATTGGATTTGATTGCCATGGCTTCTGCCCCTCAAGTAACCCTCGGCCTTAGCGGCGCCAGCGCGGACGACGTTATCGCTGTTGCCCGCCATGAAGCCCAGATCAGCATTTCAACGCAAGTACTTGAGGAGCTCGCTTCAGTTCGTGCCCACATTGACGCCCTGGCCTCGGCGGATACTCCGGTTTATGGAATTTCGACTGGCTTTGGTGCCCTAGCCACCCGCCATATCGCTCCTGAAGACCGCGCCAAGCTCCAGCGTTCACTCATCCGATCGCACGCTGCCGGAATGGGCGAACCAGTGGAACGAGAAGTCGTTCGCGCATTGATGTTCTTGCGGGCCAAGACTCTGGCATCAGGCCGCACCGGCGTACGCCCCGTAGTGCTGGAAACCATGGTTGCGCTGTTGAACGCAGGCATCACCCCGGTCGTTCGTGAATATGGGTCGCTGGGATGTTCCGGTGATCTCGCCCCGCTCTCGCACTGCGCGCTGGTGCTGATGGGCGAAGGCGAAGCCACCGACCGCCATGGTGTCCAGCGCCCAGTACCCGAACTTCTCGCAGAAGCCGGCATCGCCCCGGTGGAATTGGCGGAAAAGGAAGGACTGGCATTGGTCAACGGCACCGACGGAATGCTCGGGCAGTTGCTGATGGCATTGGCCGATCTGGAAGAGCTCGCCGATATTGCTGACGCCACCGCAGCCATGAGCGTCGAAGCCCAGATGGGCACCGCCCAGGTATTCCGGCCAGAACTCCACGAGCCTTTGCGCCCACACCCAGGCCAAGGCCGCAGCGCAGCAAATATGTATGCATTCCTGGCTGAATCCCCCATTGTGAATTCCCACCGCGAGGGTGATGGACGAGTACAGGATGCCTACTCACTGCGCTGCTCGCCACAGGTCACAGGCGCCGTGCGCGACACCATCGCCCACGCTCGCCTGGTCGCTACCCGCGAGCTGGCCGCGGCCATCGATAATCCTGTCGTTCTGCCCAGTGGCGAAGTCACCTCGAACGGAAACTTCCACGGCGCCCCCGTGGCCTATGTTTTGGACTTCTTGGCCATTGCCGTCGCCGACTTGGGCTCCATCGCCGAGCGACGCACGGACCGTATGCTTGATCCTGCACGCTCGCGCGACCTTCCGGCTTTCCTCGCTGATGATCCCGGAGTGGATTCGGGCATGATGATTGCCCAGTACACCCAGGCCGGGCTGGTTGCGGAGAACAAGCGCCTCGCCGTGCCAGCCAGTGTCGATTCCATTCCGTCTTCGGCGATGCAGGAAGACCACGTCTCCCTTGGCTGGCACGCGGCACGCAAGTTGCGGACTTCAGTGGCCAACCTGCGCCGCATCCTCGCGATTGAAATGCTGATCGCCTCTCGCGCGCTTGATCTCCGTGCTCCGCTTCGGCCTGGTGCAGCCACCGGTGCCGTCCTCGAATTGCTGCGCACCAAGGTGGCAGGTCCTGGCGAAGACCGTTTCTTGTCCGCTGAATTGGAAGCCGCGTACGAATTGCTGGCTAGCGGCCAAGTCCATCGAGTGCTTGAAGAGCACATCCCTGCATAGCAATGGGCTGCGGTAGTAGTTTCCGTCGGGGAGAAGTTTCCCGGATGCAAGAAGCGTAAACTTATTTACCGGGAAACTCCCTACCTCTTGTGAAAGACACTTCTTATGCAACGCACCATGTTCAAGTCCAAGATCCATCGGGCTACCGTTACCCAAGCCGATCTGCACTACGTCGGCTCAGTGACCGTCGACTCCGATTTGCTGGCCGCATCGGACATCTTGCCCGGAGAACTGGTGAGCATCGTGGACATCACCAATGGTGCACGTTTGGAGACGTACACCATCGCTGGCGAGCCTGGCAGCGGTGTCATTGGCATCAACGGCGCAGCAGCACACCTGGTGCATCCTGGCGATCTGGTCATCTTGATCAGCTATGCGCAGATGGAAGATACCGAGGCTCGCAGCTACGTCCCTAGCGTGGTCCATGTGGATGCCGACAACCGCATCATCCACCTCGGAGATGATCCTGCCGAGGCTGTCGCCGCGGATGTGCAGACTCCCCCGTTCGCACAGCTACGCGGCCGCTAACCAGCAACGCGGAACAGCTTGATCGCTCAGCGGCTTCATGGCAATGGATTTCATTGCCATGAAGCCGTTTTGCATCAATGGGAGAGTCGAGATTCTATAGCTGGCAGTCCGCTTCGGGGCATCCTTGCCAGGCCTTGGAGAAGTAGCCGACTATCTGCAAGGTATGCCGAAGCGGGTAGAACTCGTCGACACCACCGTGTATGGCTTTGGCGGACTCTTCCACCGCCAGTTCGAAGAAGCGGCAGACTTCTTCGTAGTTCCAAACCGCTGCGGTGAGCTCGATCAGTTCCGGGTGAGTCAGCATGCGAGTAGGCTGCAGGCCAATGTCGATCAGAGTATTGAAAACGAAGTCTTCCGTCAGCTCATGGTCCTCTCCGCAATCGCACCATTTGATGCCTCGGCTGGGCATATCCCAAGCATCCACAGAGGTCTGGGAAGAAATCATCCATTCGGGAAGGCTTCCTTCGGAACCGGTATCTTGTGCCATCGTCATGTCCGCCTTTCTCGCCGATCAGATGTCCCCAATGTAGGCTGCGGCTCCGACATTTTGGACGTGCCAACTCTTTGGTTGTTGCCTGTTGCGCCTGGTGTTGGCATAGTTCAAGTGATCAGTAGCAAGCCAATGCCCACCGAGTCCTTTTCAGGAGCTTTCCGATGAATACACGGTCCCACCCGGACACCAGCGATGGTGCCGCGCACCGTCAGTGGAACGAACTGCTCCAAGAAATGCGCGTCATGCAAACCGGTGTGCAGATCCTCGCAGCATTCCTGGTAGTGCTCCCTTTCCAAGCCCGATTCAACATGCTGAACCGGCCCGAAGAGATGCTCTACATCGTGCTCTTGGTCGCGGCGACGCTCTTGATCCTCCTGATGATCACCCCGGTTGCAGTTCACCGATTTTTCTTCGGCCAGAGGCTCAAGGAACAGACCGTCAGCCTGGGGCATGCCGTGCTGAAAATCGTGGGCATCGGCGTAGGCCTGCTGGTCTCTGGCTGCGTCTGGTTTGTCCTCCAGGTACTGTTCGGCTGGCAACTAGGCGCATCCGTTGGCGGCGGGCTAGTCGTCGTGACCTTGTTCCTGCTGGTGGCACTGCCGCGCATCCTGCGTCCGGAACACGCGAAGGATGCTGACTGACCTGCGCTAGCTGTGGTTCATCCGATCCACATGCCTGAGCATCAGCTTCATCGGAAGGTGCCTGATCGCTCTGGGCAGCCAACGGGTGGCGAATCGTGCAACAGCAATTGTCCTGTTGTTGCGTCGGAGAACCTTCTCGCCCAGTTCAAACCCGAACGCCTCGCGCACCGCTGCCGGCAGCTGGGCAATGGTGACGTCCCGCATCAGCGGCAGGCCGGCTCGAATCCACCACGGTGCCTCGGGCGCGGTAAAAAGTTCTTCGGCAAGCTGGCGGGTTTGATCGGTGACTCTCACCGTTGCCAGCGTCTTCTCCAAATAGAGGTCGAAGTCGTGCAGCGTTGCGGGCCAATAGCCCGCCGGCATCTGCAGGGCATCGCCCAGCAGCGAATAGTGCTGATATAGCCCTTCATCGTGGGCGAGGTCGTCGCTCAAGATCTGTTCCGCGATGACACGTGCCGAGTCGAAGAGGGTGGCGGCAACCCAGAGTTGAAGCCGGGGGTCCAGGGCCGAATAGGCCGGAGTCCCAGCGGTTTCGTTGCGGGTTCCACGGACGTCCTGATGCGCCTTGTTGACGTAATCAATCATCGTGCGCTGCTGTTCGGCAGTGCCGTTGCTCAAGGCGTAGATATAGCCGAGCGTATGGATGAGGCGACTGAGCGGGTTGCTGGCGAAGTCGGAGTGCTGGGCGATAGCGGTGCCGATTTGGGGGTGGGCCAGTTGCATCAATATCGCTCGTCCGGCCCCGAGCAGCAATCCGGCTTCTGGGGCAACGCGGGAGAAAGTGGTTGTTCCATCAGTTTTTCCTGCGTTCGGGCCCATGTTCTCGATTCTAGATCTTCAGGCTGTGCTGCCGCTTTAAGCAGCACGGTGGATGCCGCCACGTCCTTTGCGACGTGAGAGCATCCACCGTGTTTGCTGCAGCTGCTGTCCTACTTCGTTGCCGAGGTGAACATCGACGGCTGCAGCTCGGTCACCTTCAGCAACTTCAGCTTCGCGGTGCCACCGTTGGCGAAGACGCCAAGCTGGTCGGCCCCCGCATTAGGGAAGACCTGGTCGGTCAGGGTTCGCTGGCCATTCTGGGCGAAGACTTCCACCGAGGAACGGTCGAGGTAAACCCGCAGGGTCACTTCCCCGTTGCTGTTCAGCTTGACCGGCATCTCTTCAACCGAGGCAAAGGCAGGATGGAATCCGACATTGCCTGAGTTGCTGCGATCCACATAGACCTTTTTGCTGTCCGCGTCGTAGCCGATCACCGTGGAGCTGTTGGCATCGCCATGAACGGTGATGCCCGAGGTCTTGGCGGTGCCCGGATCAAGGACCACGTCGACCTGCGCGATGGATCCTGACGCTTGCTGTGGCAGCGTGCGGGTTCCCTCGTTAATAGACTTGTTGGTTTCCAGGTACTTCGGCTTGCCGCCGAGCTTGCTGACCTGTTCCACTGGCACCTGGGTCAGGCGGGGACCTTCAGCGGTTTGAGTCAGGCCCACCTTGCGTGGCAGTGTCGAGGCGCTGCGCCATGGCGAGGTTGGGATGTCGTTGGCGTAGTCCCAGTTGTTCATCCATCCCAGCATGATGCGCTGGTCCTGCGGCATGTTGCCGAAGGACACGGTCGCATAGTAGTCGCGCCCGTAGTCCAGCCAGTCATAGTTCTCCAGGGATGACTTGGCCGCGGTATTGGACTGGGTGAATTCGTCGGCCAGGATGTGGCCCCAGCCTTCCTTGTTGTTATCGACAATTTCGATTTGGGCCTGCTTGCCGGCGAATTCCTTCACGTTCCATGAGGCAAAGTCCAGGCTCTCGCTGTCCGTACCCGTGGCCGTACGCACCGTCATGTCATCCACCACCAGGTTGACGGTGGTTTCATCGGAGCGCGGAACGACTTCTTCATCGGTTTGCACGAGGTGATCCAGGGTCAGGTGGCCCCAGCCGCCGGTGGCCTGGTCCACGACCCGGATCTGGGCTTTCTGCCCTGCATAGCTGGCGGTGTCGAAGGACTTCCAGTTCATCGCACCAGCGTTGTCACCGGCCAGGGACTGGACCACGTCGCCGTTGACCATCAGCTGGACTTCAAGTTTTTGGCTTGGATCGTTGCGCCGGTGTCCGCCGCCGATCAGCATGCCGATCCGCTGCTTGGTGATGGTGAATTCCGGTGACGTTGCGGTGCCCATCAGGTCATCGCCGCCACCGCCGGCTTCCCAGGTGTTGATGACATGGCTTCCGATGGCCATGTTGCCGCCGCCGGCGAAGGGCAGGTTCTCTGGAACCAGCGAGCCGGTTCCACTCCAGCCGAATTCTGACAGGTCGGAGCCTTCTGGGACTTCGAATCCGTCGAAGAGCAAGTCGCCTGCCGGGCCCTTGTTATCCCGCTTGTCGCTGACGCGTGCATGCTTGCCGCCGCCGACCAGGAAGTTCAGGTAGTCGTGGTCTACGGTGAAAGGGTCGGAGAGCATGGTGCCTGTTGGCTGGTCAAAGCCAAGGAAGGAATTCACCAGTCCTGCGCCCTGGTAGCCGGTGACTTCTTGTTGCCCCGGAACGGTTCCGGCCACTGGCTTGGTTCCGAAGGGCCCTGCCTGGTCGCTGTTCGGATCGTTGGTGACGCTCCAGCCGTCGTAGGTGCCGTCGTTGAATCCGGCCAGCAATTCGCCTTCCGGCATGGTGGGCGCTGGCTTGGTGGTTTCCGAGGTGAAGGTGGTGCCGTCGAAGTCGCCGACGAAATATTGGCCGGCGGAACCGCCGGAGACGCCGCCCGGGTTCATGTTGATGACCATGACCCATTTGACGTTGTTCGGGTCGCCATCGACTGCCAGTGGGAACAGATCCGGGCATTCCCAGACGCCGCCGGTGGCGTTGGCCGGGCCGAATTCGCTGAGCTTGGTCCAGTCCTTGAGGTTCTTGGACTTGTAGAGCACGGCCTTGTGATCGGTGGCTTCCACCGCCGTCATCACCCAGTAGCCCTGGCCGTCTTTGCCGGTGTACCAGAAGACTTTGGGGTCGCGGAAGTTGGCCGAGTTGCGGTTGAGCACTGGGTTGTTCTTGTATTTGGTCCAGGTCTGCCCGTCATCCAGGCTGTAGGCCAAGGATTGCGCTTGCAGTCCGGCATGTTCGGATCCTGCCTTGTATGCGCTGGTGTAGACGGCAATCAGTGGCGGATTCTTGGCGGTGCCAAGCCCTGAGGTGTTATTGGCGTCTACGACAACGCTGCCCGAGAATACGTCTTCTTCTGCATCGCCCGCAATGGCCAGGGGCTGTTGTTCCCAGTGCACCAGGTCCTTGGAGGTGGCGTGCCCCCACGGGAGCGCCGAGCTGTCGACTGCCGAGCTGGAGCATCTGGGGCGACGGGCGGTGGCCGGTGGGGCGCTGGCGGTTCGCCGTTCTGGTGCAATGCCGCCAACCCTTGAAGAGTTGACGGCATTGCTGGAGGAACAGCACTTGGCTGCAAGCTAGCTCGGCCAGCCTAGAAGGCCACCCCGCAGTGCAGGATCACGTTGGCATAAGGGGTCGATTCGCCGGTGCGGATGATGATCTTGGCTGCCGGCAGTTCTGCTTTGAGTTCCTCGTGGGAAATGAACCCGGGTTCCAGTCCCCTGCTTGTGCACAGTTGAAGGACCGGGCCGTCCTTGGCTTCGGCGGCCAAGGTGCTATGCTCGATCACCATATTGCGGGCCAGCACATCAAGCACCTGCTCGAAGCTGGGCAGCCCCTGCACCAAGGCCAGGTCGATCACTACCGGCCCTTCAGGAATGGGCAGGCCGCAGTCGGCGATGACCACGGTATCGGTGTGGCCACAGGTGGCCAGCGCGCCAAGCAATGGCGCGTTGAGAATTTCGGATTTCAGCACGAAGGCTTCCTTCTTGGTCTTGCCC
>Ga0308157_10000245_pt1 | contig 208726 bp, 239 predicted proteins | sample PhyBR1_FD_201035 | JGI IMG/M metagenome (GOLD analysis project Ga0308157, IMG submission 201035) | Phyllosphere microbial communities from UC Gill Tract Community Farm, Albany, California, United States - DLSLB.R1 | ecosystem: Host-associated > Plants > Phyllosphere > Unclassified | place... | reverse complement strand
CTCCAAGATGATCGCTGAAGGCGCCTTCTTCGTCGGTGGCTACAAGGATGACGTACGCGTTGTCTGGGGCTACACCGCCGAGAACCCAGGACAGACTGTCTTGGATCAGGGTGACTCCGGTGGATCAGCCATCGTGGGTAACAACGCCGTAGGCATTAACTCGGCCAACTCGCCAGGTGCAGACGGCATCGAGAACAACGCAGACGACCTTGCCTTCTACACCTCGCTGGATGACGTGGCTAAGAAGGGCTACATCAGCGGTTACGCGATTAAGCTGTTCATCAATGCTCCAACTGTTACCACCAAGAACGGTGCTGAGGTTGAAGCTGGCAGCGAGATTTCCGGCAACGTTAAGGGTGCAAAATCGGGCACCAAGGTTGACATCATCGTTGATGGCAAGGTTGTAAAGACCGTTACCGTTGACGCCAGCGGTAACTTCAAGTTCGTAGCTCCAGATACTACTGGTACCTACAACTTCACCGTTCAGGCTCACAAGGGCTTTGACAAGTCGGCAACCACTGACAGCAGTGTAGTCATTGTTGCTGCGCCAACTCCTACGCCAACTGAGACTCCTACCGAGGAGCCTACTGAGTCGGCAACTCCTACCGAGACGCCAACTGAGGAGCCTACTGAGTCGGCAACTCCTACTGAGTCGGCAACTCCTACCGAGACTCCAACTGAGGAACCTACCGAGTCGGCAACTCCTACTGAGGAGCCTACTGAGTCGGCAACTCCTACCGAGACTCCGACTGAAGAGCCTACTGAGTCGGCAACTCCGACCGAGACTCCAACTGAGGAGCCTACTGAGTCGGCAACTCCAACTGAGACTCCAACTGAGGAGCCTACTGAGTCGGCAACTCCAAGTGAGACTGCAACCGAGGAGCCAACTGAATCGGCAACGCCAACCGAGTCGACTCCAACCGCGGAGCCTTCGGAATCCAAGACTGAAGAGTCTTCGGAAGCTCCAAAGGATGACAAGTCGGACGAGCCAACCAAGTCGTCGACGCCAAAGGAAACTCCTAAGAAGAAGGATCCACTGGCAGACACCGGTTCGAGCAGCGCTCCTTTGATCGCTGCAGGTGGCGCACTGGCCCTGGTTGGTGCAATGTTCCTCCTGTTCCGTCGCGGTAACCGCCGCCACGGCTAAGGAAAGCAACACCCTTAGGTTCTAGGAACCTCTAAAAGTGTCCCGCTACCTCACCAAAGGTAGCGGGACACTTTTTAGTTAGTACACATGTGGTTCACCGACTGCTTTACGAATAGCCCGTTAGCCTCGAATCAAGGCAGGTTACGGGTACGCAAAAACCGAGGTGCAATTATGAATTTCAACGCTAGAACATCACGCACTCCATTGGCATTAGCTTCCACCGCACTGATGGCCAGTTTATTGTTGAGTGGATGCGGTCAAGGAACCGATCCCGCAACCAAAGAAACTTCCGGTACGCAGTCCACTACTACGACTGAGTCCACCGACACCCAAAGTGAGAACGCTGTGGATCAGAATGCCTTACTCACCGCCAACGACAAATTGTCGACAGAACTTGGCGACGACTACGTCCAAAGCTGGATCAAGGATGGCAAACTCCACGTTTCAACCACCAAAGAGAGCCAGCTCAGCGTCATCGAAGATGCCGGTGCCGTCGCTCATCTCGTGAAGTACAGCAGCGCAGAACTTCGTTCAGCCATTGAAGACATCATGGCTTGGCAAGGAAAACAAGAGAACCCAATCCGAAGCTCAATTCATGCTTACTCGCTGAATCCTGAAACCGGGGGCATCACGCTCTCCGTTGATAAAACACAGATGGATGCCGTTTCCAAGCTCATCGAGCAAGACAAGCCTGTCGGAGATATTCCTGTGGATTACAAGGCCAGCGGTGGCATCGCCTCACCAGCAAGCTCCTAGGAACATTCTTACCTCCTGCCAATTTCAAAAATGATAACTAATGGTCAGCCCACAACCGGCTGACCATTAGCTTTACGCACGCCATTCGCATCAATAGGCAATGAACACTTCGTTAGTCTCAGGCACGTAAGATGGGGAGTGTTACGCGATAAGGGAAGGTAATAATCAAACTGTGAGCGCCGCACCAGCAGAAAATCCCCACGACAAGGGACCGCTATATAAGACCTGGCGATTCATACGTGAGATCGTCATCATCGTGGTTATTGCGTTGGCGCTATCCTTCGTGATCAAAACCTTCTTCTTCCGTGCCTATTACATTCCCTCGGGCTCCATGGAACACACCCTGGAAGTTAACGACCGGATCTTTGCCAACCTGATGGTTCCAGGGCCTTTCGAACTAGAGCGTGGCGACGTTGTCGTCTTCCGTGACGACTTAGGGTGGCTACCACCGGTGACCGAATCTCCAACTGCGTTTGAAAACGCGCTCTCCTTCGTTGGTATCTTGCCGGCATCTGGCGAACAGTATCTCGTTAAGCGAATCATCGGCATGCCGGGGGACACCGTCGAGTACGACGCATCCATCGACAAGATCAAAATCAATGGTGAAGCCATCGATGAACCCTATATCTACACCGGCAACAAGCCATCAGATATGGAATTCTCGGTGACCGTACCTGAAGGTAAGATCTGGGTGATGGGCGACCACCGTGCAGCCAGTGCCGATTCACGATTCCACACTGACATTCAGGGTGGCTTTGTCGATATCGACTCTGTCCAAGGAAAGGCCTCAGTTATTTCCTGGCCAACCTCGCGCTGGGGAACGATCTCTTCGCATGATGAAGTCTTTGCCAATGTCCCAGATGCGGCCAGCAACTAATATGCCCTCAGCGAGGAAAACCACCAAAAACCAGCCCACCACCCTAGAACATGAGCGCGCCCTAGCAGCTGCTTATCAGGCTCGATTCATCGGAGCAGTGGATGAGGTGGGTCGTGGTGCTCTGGCTGGCCCAATTACCGTGGGCATCACCGTGATTGACGTTCACGAGGTACGTGAATTCCCTGAACTTCGCGACTCAAAACTCCTACGTCCTGAAACACGCGAAGAACTCGTTCCCCAAGTTCGTGACTGGGCAGTGGGATATGGAGTCGGTCATGCATCCGCTGAAGAAATCGACGACATGGGCGTGACCGCGGCCCTGCGATTGGCTGGCACCCGTGCAATAGAACACTGCGCGATTGCCCCTGAAGCTATCCTGCTGGATGGCAGTTATGACTGGCTCACCGCACCTGAACCAGATCTCTTTGATGTTCTTGCCGATGACCGGGAGCCTGTGGGCGTACACGTGCCGGTCACCACCATCATCAAGGGTGACATGACCTGCCAAGCGATCGCTGGGGCCTCCATTTTGGCCAAAGTTGAACGCGATGGAATCATGAGTGAATTGTCCAAGAAGTATCCAGAATTCGGCTGGGACATCAATAAGGGCTACGCTACGAACACACACCGAGCTGCGATAGAAACGCTCGGTCCTTGCGATTACCACCGCAAAAGCTGGAATTTGACTTCATCGGGGCACCCGGCCCAAGGTGAAGGCACAACAAAGGAAGCAAAGTGATGGCTGGCGACGACTTAGAAAACTACGAGTCCGACATGGAACTGCAGCTGTACCGCGAGTACAAAACCGTGGTGGGGCTGTTCAATTACGTGGTCGAGACCGAGCGACGCTTCTACCTGGCAAATCACGTAGACGTCAAAACGTTGAGCAACGCTGGTGAAGTCTATTTTGAACTAAACCTGAGTGATGCATGGGTCTGGGATATCTACCGGCAGGGACGCTTTGTTAAGAACGTGCAGGTGCTGACCTTCAAGGACGTCAACGTGGAGGAACTGAACCGGGACGAGCTGGAGATCCCTAAAGAAGGGCTAGACTCCTAGCTTCGGTTATCCACACTGCGCGCTTCCTAGTGACCGGAAGAGCTCGAAGACCCCGAAGATGTTTGCAACGAATAGTTCAAACATCCAGGAGTCATCATGCGCACTGCGGCACAAAGGTTGGGTGCAGCCGGGGAACTTGCGGCCACCCAATATCTCTGCGAGAACCACTATGAGATCCTGGACAGGAACTGGCGTTGTTCCGCTGGGGAATTAGATGCCGTAGCACGCGCTAGTAACGGTCAGATTGTGGCCGTTGAAGTTAAAACGCGCTCATCTACCCGCTATGGAACCGGTTTTGACGCGATCACGGCCCAAAAATACCACCGGCTACATAAGCTCCTGATCCTATGGGCTCAAGCCCATCGGATGTTCATTGCCCAACCCCGGGTAGATGTAGTGGAGGTGTATCCCGACGGCCCGGGATACACCTGCTTCGTGCATCAATCGGTGCAGCCATGAGCACTGCTCGCACCAGTGCCGCCGCGATCCATGGCCTCAGCGTCTCACTGGTGGAAGTAGAAGCAGACCTGGGCAACGGTATCCCCGGTTTCATCATCCTAGGTTTACCGGATGCTTCCTTACGCGAAGCCCGTGAACGGATTAAGTCTGCTGCACGCAATACCGGCATACCGCTAGCCAACCGAAAATTGACCGTAAACCTCTCGCCAGCCACCCTGCCAAAACATGGATCCGGTTTTGACCTTGCGATCCTGCTTGCAGCACTGGCCGCAGATCAACAAGTGCTCGTCAGTCCCTCCACCTTATATCTAGCCGAGCTGGGTCTGGACGGCACGCTACGGGCAGTACCCGGCGTTTTGCCGGCGGTGCAATTAGCCAAAGAACATGGGTTAGAACGCGTCATCGTGGCCGAGGCCAACGGTAACGAGGCACGACTAGTTCCAGGTATCGAAGTGATCTCCGCCCGCCACCTAGGTCAAGTCCTTCAATACTGCGGCGCATCAGAAGAATTGATCACAACCTACTTGCGTCATCCGCGCACTTCAAACTCACGAATGCGCCCTACCTCAAGCGGCATCAGTACCGAAGACGCCGACTTACAACTCGTTAATGGCCAACAAGAAGCACGCCTAGCATTGGAACTCGCTGCAGCTGGGGGACACCACCTCATCATGGTTGGTCCGGCCGGCGCAGGAAAAACCATGTTGGCCAAATGTCTGCCGTCAATCCTTCCGCCATTAGACGAGAATCAAGCTTTGGAAGCGACTGCGGTGCATTCTATTACCTACGGCGGATTGCATGAGGTCAACGAATTACAGCGGATTCCACCCTTTGTCGCACCCCACCATACGGCTTCGCTTTCGGCGCTCATCGGAGGTGGGACCGCACAGCTGATTCCCGGAGCAATTACCCGGGCCCATCATGGGATTTTATTCTTGGATGAGGCCGCGCAGTTTAATACTGGAGTGCTTGATGCTCTGCGCCAACCTATCGAGGAAGGCTACATCAACCTCGCCCGTGCCAAGGGACACCAACGTCTTCCTGCTCGCTTTCAACTGATACTCGCCTCGAATCCCTGCCCCTGTGGCAAGAATTTCGGTACTGGAACCGGCTGCACCTGCACCCCGATGGCCAGGCGACGCTACTTTGCCCGACTATCTGGCCCCATTCTTGACCGGGTAGACCTGCAAGTTCGGGTGAACCCGGTGCATCAATCGCAACTATTAAGCTCCGATGACAACGAGTCCAGCGCCGACATTCGCGAACGAGTCCTTGCCACACGCGCACGAAGCCAGGAGCGACTACGAGAATTCTCGATAAGTTGCAACGCGCAAATACCAACGCAAGTACTCCGGCATGAATTGAAATATCCGGCCAAAACCAAGGCCGCCCTAGAACAACTCGCTACTCGACGTGGGCTGTCTGCCCGGGGCATTCACCGACTGCTTCGAGTGGCATGGACGGTCGCGGATCAACAACAACATCTCGCACCTACCGAAGACGACTTGGCAATTGCAGCTCAACTACGGCAAAGTCTCGAAAACAGCTAAGGCAGACTGATGACCAATAATCCTAAGGTTGCTCCAGTTCTTGATCCTACGAATCAAGAACGGCAAACAATCGCACACCTGAATCAGCTCATCGAGCCTAACGATTTCACGGCCAGCGCGTTACTTCAGCTGATGAGCCCTGCAGAATTGCTTGGTGTAATCCAACGAGAAGATTACTTTCCGATGAGTCTGAAAGCGAAGGTTGATGAGATTCTTGGGGTTAAAACTTCAACAAATATGGCCCAAGAGCTCAAGACCGCTCTGACACGCTGGCGCAAACGGCTTGTGCTGAGCAACCCTGTGGCTGCCTTGGACACTGCAGCACGTCACCATGGTGGCTTGCTGATTCCGTCCGATTCTCAGTGGCCCACTCAGCTTGATGATCTGAACCTTGGACGTCCTCTTTGTCTGTGGTGGCGCGCTAATGATCCGCAACTAATCACCGGGCAGGCGTTGGAGCGAAACGTAGCCATTGTTGGCTCACGTGATGCGAGTGACTACGGAGATCAGGTCACTTTCGACTTAGCTCGTACGCTAGCCAATCAAGGCTGCACCATCGTTTCCGGCGGAGCCTATGGCATTGACGCCAGTGCTCACAGGGCAGCCCTGACGGTCGAAGATTGGACATACTCGAATCCGCCAACCATCACGGTGATGGCTGGTGGAATCGACCGGCTCTATCCATCGGGGAATAACAATCTGCTGAATCAAATTGTGGCGCGCGGTGTGTTATTTTCCGAGGTACCGCCTGGCACCACCTCAGCACGTTTTCGTTTTTTGAACCGTAACCGGATCATCGCTGCCTTAAGCCGTCTCGTTATTGTTGCCGAGGCTCGTCATCGTTCAGGTGCGCTCAACACAGTTAGCCACGCGGTGGAACTGGGCCGAGACGTTGCTGCCGTTCCGGGAAGTGTGTTCTCCCCGAACTCTGCGGGATGCCACCGACTGATAGCTGAGGGCAGCGCAGGAATACTGACTTCCCCGCAAGATGCCCTCGAACTCATCGGCGCCGCAGGCGGTGCTCAGAACGTCCATGAAGAATTAGTACCGCAAAAAACGACGGATCAACTTGGGCGGGAGGAAGGAATGGTCTATGACATTTTGTCTTTTCGTAAGTCAATGCCCGTCGATGAGATCTCAGCACGCAGCGGTATCCCGATGATTCAGACATTAAAAGCTGTCGGCCGGTTAGAAGCGCTCGGCATGGCTAGCACCGATGGGCTGGCATGGAAGCTGGTCTATCAAGGTAAGTAGGCTGATTCAGGTAAGCTCGGTGGTGATGAAGCAAGATCCTGCCTTGAAGCAATCCCAAGGTCCGTCCGCAAAATTTTCAGAACCTGTTGCGGACTACCTCGAATATCTGCAGCGCGAACGTGGCCGTAGTGAAAACACCCTGCGTGCTTATGACGTTGATCTGCGCAACCTTGGACAGTTTCTCCGCCATCATGCAGGCGACCCGACACTGAAATTGATTACTGTTCAGATGCTGCGCGATTGGCTGGCCTTTCTACATGAATCCGAGATCTCGCGCACGACTCTTGCCCGACGAATCTCTGCAGTCAAGAACTTTTTTGCGTGGGCCCTTAAACACGAGCTCGTTGAAAGCGACCCCGCTCTGCGGTTGGCCGCGCCGAAAAAAGAACGACGCCTACCTCATGTGCTTCAGCCCAGCCAGATTGATCGCTTGCTTTCGGATGATGAGTCGCCGGTAGAAGATGACTCAGAAAGCAGAGGACAGAACCAGGGCAAGGAGAATGATGCGAAGTCGTTGGCTGTGGTCTGCAGAGACAAAGTCATCGCAGAATTGCTTTATGCGTCCGGGCTGCGCATCAGTGAGTTAGTTGCACTGGATATTGCTGACATTGACTTTGAACGAAGGACATTACGAGTCCTCGGTAAAGGTAACAAAGAACGAGTTGTTCCTTTCGGAAAGCCTGCAGAGCGCGTGATAATCGACTGGATTCGCTCTCATCGCAAAATCCTCGCTACGGAATCGGCGGGGAACGCCTTGTTGGTTGGAGTCCGGGGTTCCAGGCTTAATGTGCGACAGGCACGAGAAGTCATCGCAACAGCCTTAAAGTCACTCGGCGACACCTCAGCAAGTGGCCCGCACGCATTACGTCACACCGTGGCAACCCACTTGCTCGACGGCGGAGCGGACCTTCGAGCGGTTCAAGAGTTTCTTGGTCACGCATCATTGGCCACGACTCAGCTATACACGCATGTATCGGTCGATCGTTTACGTCAAAGTTATCGGCAAGCGCATCCTCGGGCCTGAAGAATTCCACCCAATCTGTGAAAATCCCAGTTCTGGGTGGCGAAAAGTGCCCTTCATCGGGCAAAATAGAAGTATCGGAGGCGCAAGCACCTGTTCGATGTTGACGTAGGGGAAGACGATCAACACCGCAACGGAGGATGGCATGTCTGCACCGATGACCAGAGGCGTGATTTTTGTACATTCCGCCCCTGCAGCGCTATGCCCACATCTCGAATGGGCAATTGGGTCCGTGCTCGGAACGCCAGTCAAAATGGACTGGACCGAACAGCGCGTAGCACCCGGATTTTGTCGTGCCGAAATTGAGTGGGTAGGACCTCAAGGCACGGGTGCGCTACTCACCAGTGAAATGCACGGATGGCAGCATCTTCGTTTCGAAATCACTGAAGAACCAAGCCCAGGCGCCGACGGTAGCCGTTGGTCCGTCACCCCGGATTTGGGCATCTTCCATGCCACCGTGGATGTAGCAGGAAACATCATGATCGGTGAAGAACGAATCCGTTGGGCCTATGAAAAGGGCGACGGCAATCCCTCAATCTTCTATCAAGAAATGTCCATCGCGCTCGGTGAAGCGTGGGACGAAGAGCTAGAACCCTTCCGTCATGCGGGAGATGAAGCTCCTGTTCGATGGCTCAACCAGGTGGTATAACAACTGGTCATTAAATCTCTGGGTGAATTTACAACTGCACCCAGTTAGACCCCGGTGGTGCGGGGTTGTTACCAAGAGGAGTGGGATCGCGAAAAATCGGGATGCCACTCCTCGCCTTTAATACACTGCTGTCTTAGTGCGTTGAATAGTGATGCTAGACTCGTAGCGATGAAGACCAGTCAGGCTCCAAGGAGCCACTCCCGGAATGGCTATCTGGTCGTTCCCTGATCCGCGGACCTCCCCGTAAACGAAACATTCAAGCAACAGAATTTTCGGACACAAGATGAAAGGGAGAAATGACCGCACGATTCAACCACACAATTATTGCTTCAGTGGATCCAGAACAGATGGCAGAGTTCTACACTGATCTGTTCGAAGCCGACCCTGCACCAAGCTGGGGTCCATTCTGCAACATTAGCCTTGATGACGGCGTGCTATTGCAGTTCGCAACGCCACCGATTGAGTTTCCGCCACAGCACTATGCCTTTTTGTTGAGCGAAGAACATTTTGACCGGGCATATCAAAAAATTTGCGCCTTGAAACTCGAACATTGGGCTGACCCGCAACGTCAGAAGCCCGGCACAATCAACCACGAGCACGATGGCAGGGGAGTCTATCTCTTAGATCCATCGGGGCACTACTTGGAGTTGATCACCAAGGAATATTTGTCACCAGGTAGTTAGCGCAGGACGTCGAATACATTCTTCTGAATACCGTTGGAATAGGTTCGCGAGTCGACCAGATGCAGCTTTTGTGCGTCCAAGCTTTCTTGGCTGAACAGGCGTTTGCCTGCTCCAAGCAGCACAGGGAAGACCAGCAAGTTGTAACGGTCAATCAGCTGGTGCTCTTGTAGGGAACGAACCAACGTTGCCGACCCATGAATACTGATGGGACCACCTTCGCCTGCACGCAGCCTGGCGACATCAGAAATCGAGCGCAAGATCGTGGTCTCACCCCAGTTATCAACGAGGTCTTTCTCGCCCAAAGTAGTGGAGAGAACATATTTTGGCATCGCGTTATAGTGTGGAAATTCTTCAGTCATTGAAGGCCAAACGGGGGAGAAAGCCTGGTAGCTAATCCTGCCAAGTAACATTGCTGAGGCTTCGGCTTGCTCGGTGCCTTTCAGCTCGTATGCGGCGGGGTCGAACTCGACGCTATTCATCGTCCAGCCGGAGTTGCGATAATCCGGTTCGCCGCCAGGAGCTTCTACAACTCCATCCAGTGAGATGAACGAGGTAGCGATCAGTGTGCGCACAATGACTCCTTTGTCCGGTGGGACTACAAAAATCCGCGCCAACTGGGCGGATCTTGAGCGTAACAAGTGGGGCCTCAGAGGGACAACAAATCCACCTGAAGTCTCAGAATTAAACGGCAATGGGCTGGTTCAAGGAATGTCCTTGAACCAGCCCATTGATGCCTCAGCCTAGAAAGCCGAGCTCAAACTAAACGCTACGGATAGCGACAACTGCGTTGTGACCGCCGAAGCCGAAGGAGTTGTTCAGCGCCACGATGTTGCCTTCTGCTGGCAATGCCTCTGGCTTGCCGGTGACAACCTTCAATGGGATTGCTGGATCCTGGTTATCCAGGTTGATGGTGACCGGCGTGGTGCGGTGGTAGACAGCCAGTGCACACAGAACCGATTCAACGGCACCAGAAGCACCGAGCAGGTGGCCCATCTGCGACTTGGTTGCCGAAACCCACACGTTATCCAGGTGATCGCCCAGAGCGTTCTTCAACGCGGTGTATTCTGGGGCGTCGCCCACAGGGGTAGAGGTGGCGTGTGCATTCACGTGCACGACGTCCTCTGGCTGGATGCGGCCATCGAACATGGCTGCCTTCAGCGCACGAGTTGCACCCATGCCATCTGGATCCGGTGCGGTGATGTGGTGAGCATCCGAGGTGACCGAGGAACCAGCCAGCTCAGCGTAGATACGAGCGCCACGAGCCAGTGCGTGCTCTTCAGCCTCAAGTACCAGGGCGCCAGCGCCTTCACCCATGACGAAGCCATCGCGGTCAATGTCATATGGACGTGATGCCTTGGCAGGATCATCATTACGACGCGAGAGTGCGTGCATGGAGGAGAAAGCTGCCATTGGCATTGGGTGGATGGCTGCTTCAGCGCCACCGACCATGACAACATCAGCCTTGCCGGAACGGATCAGTTCCAGACCCACGTGCATGGCTTCGGTACCCGATGCGCAGGCCGACACTGGGGTGTGTGCGCCGGCGGCAGCACCAAGATCCAGCGAGACCGCGGCAGCTGGACCGTTAGGCATCAGCATTGGTACGGTCATCGGCAAGACGCGACGTGGGCCCTTTTCGCGCAGGGTGTCCCAAGCGTTGAGCAAGGTCCACACGCCACCAATACCGGTAGCGAAGGCCACAGCCAGCTTGTTCTGGTCGATGTCATCCTTGTTCAGACCCGAATCAGCCCAAGCTTCACGCGAAGCCACCACAGCGAACTGCGTGGATGGATCCATACGCTTGGTTTCCGGACGGGTGAGGACCTCAGTTGGCTGAACGGTAGCGCGCGCAGCGAAGGTGACCGGAAGGTCAAACTCCTCGACCCAGGAATCTTCTAGGGTTGCGGCGCCGGAAACGCCCTTCAAAGCGTTCTCCCATAGGGTGGGGACATCCCCGCCGATAGGAGTGGTGGCTCCGAGACCGGTGATCACTACTTTGCGCGCCATCATCAAACTCTCTACTGTGCGATTAAGAAATTTAATTAAGAAATTTAAGGGGGCCGGCTTGACGTACCGGCCGATGCGCACGGCTTTCCCGTACAACGGTGGTGGCGATAAACGCCGAAAGCTTAGGCCTGTGCGCCAGCGATGAAGTTAACTGCGTCGCCTACGGTCTTCAGGTTCTTGACTTCCTCATCCGGAATCTTCACGTCGAACTTCTCTTCAGCTTCTACGACGATGGTCATCATCGAGATCGAGTCGATGTCCAGGTCCTCGGTGAAGGACTTGTCCAGCTGCACGTCTGCTTCGTCCAGGCCGGTCTCGGAGTTTACGATTTCGGCGAGGCCCGCCAGGATTTCTTCGTTGCTAGCCATGGATGGCTCCTTTTCTTCAGTTGCCGGAGGACTCCGGTGTTCTTTGCGGCCGGTACAGATTCCTGCGAACAGGAATCCGTCTCAAGCCAATCTGCTGAAACTTTGATGCATGAGTCATACAACGCAGTTTCGTCGGTTTAAAGCTTAGGTCAGAGATGAGCTCGCCGGTGGCATCATGACAGGTTCGTCGCCCAAATCTTTGAGTGATGCCTATTCGTTGCTGGTGTGCTCAGCAATGAACACCTTGGCAGCTTCAAGATCTGCTGGCGTCTTCACCGCCAAGGTCTTAACGCCCTTGAGTCCGCGGCGGGCCAGACCCACCAGGGTGCCAGCAGGTGCTAGCTCAAGTACGCCGGTGACTCCAGCAGCAGCCAGGGTCTCCATGCATAGATCCCAGCGCACTGGGCGTGAGACCTGAGCGACGAGGGAATCCAGGTTGGCTTGGCCGTCAGTGACCGGCTGACCATCAAAGTTGGAGAGCAACTGCACCTGTGGTTCAGCCGGGGTGAGGGTGTCGGCCAATTCCTTCAGGACACCTACCGCAGGCTGCATGTGGGCAGTGTGGAACGCTCCGGCGACCTTCAGTGGGATCACGCGGGCCTTGGCTGGAGGATTCTCGGCCAATTCTGCGAGTTGCTCGGTGGTGCCGGCTGCAACGATCTGTCCGCCACCATTGGCGTTGGCCGGGGTCAGGCCCAAACCGTTTAGGGTCTCTAAGACTTCCTCTGGGTCGCCACCAAGCACTGCGGCCATGCCGGTAGGAGTTGCGGCAGCTGCCTCGGCCATTGCGTTGGCACGGACCTTCACGAAGTTCATGGCGTCGGCTTCATTCAGTGCACCAGCCAGAGCTGAAGCGGTGATCTCGCCAACGGAGTGGCCAGCAACGATGCTCCCCGCTGGTAGCTGATCACCAAAGAGTGCACGAGCAGTGACTAATCCGGCGGCCACAATCAGCGGCTGGGCCACTGCGGTGTCCTTGATGGTTTCTTCGTCGGAAACCGTGCCGTGGGCGGTGAGGTCTCGCTCGGTGATGGTGCTTAGGGTTGCCAGGTGATCGGCAACGCCTTCAACTTCGAGCCATTCGGCGAGGAAACCTGGGGTCTGGGAGCCCTGTCCGGGGCAAACGATTGCTAACACTCTTACAGCTTTCCAAATTCTAGGAGCTTTTGGCGCTTCATTTCGGTACCAAGCTCAAGGTGACTGTTTGTAGGAACTCTACAAAAGCCTATCTTATCGGGAAGTAAAGTTCCCATGTAATGCGCTATGCGCGAGCAAAATAGTGTTGTGGGTCATGCACTCTCTTTGGGTGAAGCCTACAAGTTGATCTCATGTAGACGTCCGTAAAGAAGCGCAGACTGCAGGACAAACGCATCACGAGGTACCAACGGGTCCCAGCCGCTGACCTCGCTGACCCGCTTGAGACGATAACGCACCGTATTGGCGTGGACAAAGAGCTCGCGCGCGGTACCCTCCAAGGAATGGCCTAGGGCTAGGTAACTGGAGAGGGTATCGAGCAATCCGTTGGAGGCATGTTGCAGTGGCTGGTAGACCTGTTCAATCAGGGCGGTGCGTGCTAGTTGATCCCCATTGCTGGCTCGCTCTGGCCAGAGGTCATCGGCGCTGACCGGATTCGGTGCTTGTGGCCAGGCACGCGCCGCGCTGTAGCCGGCGACCGCTGCCACTGCTGCATGGTGCATGTCCTTAACTGTGGGGGCCAAGGGGGAGTAGACGACTGGGCCCGGGCCGAAGAACCGCGTGAAACGGGTGAGGTCTACTTCCTCAAATTTGGTATCCGAGAGCATCAGCACCGAACGATCCCCAAGCACCCCGACCAGTGAGTCACGTGAATAGCGAGTGGCGACTCGGCGCAGGGTCGAAACGAAGGTGGCCGAGTTGGCCGACGGGGTGGTGCCGACCATGATGCGGATGTTCTTTTGGGACTTCCATCCAATGGCGGCAATGCGTGAAGCCAAGGAATCATGAGGTTCACCGTGCAGCACCGCATCAACCACATGGGCCTCTAACCTAGAGTCCCACGCGCCGCGCGTTTCTGCGGCCCGGGCATAAACATCGGCGGCAGCAAAGGCAACCTCACGCGAATAACGCAGCACCGCCTCACGCAGGGCAGCCTGTTCGGATTCGGTGGCGATGTCGGGAACCTGAGATTCCACCACCTCAACGATGGTGCGCAATAGGCCCAAGGCTTTTTGTAGCGAGATGGAACGGGTCAGTTCCGTGGGGGCTGCCCCAAAAACATCGGTGACCACCCATGAGGGGGTAGCTGAGGGGTCCTCGTACCAGGTAACAAAAGTGGAGATGCCTTTTTGGGCGATCAGACCAATGGCTGCGCGCTCATTAGGGTCCAGCGAGCGGTACCACGGCAGCTGCTGCTCCAGGTACTTGAGGGCCGAAGTGGATAACACTCCGATATGGCTTTGAAGTCGCTTGAGTGTCTGGGCGCTGGGCGGTTGGTGATGGTGGCTGGTTCGAGGGTTCGGCGTGGCGGCATCGAGTTCGGGACTCATGACTTCAAGCTTAGTGACTTTTTGCCCGCGATGCGCATGTCAGACAGGGTTATTAAAAAGCGCCTTCCGTACCACGAGTTATACGTGGTACGGCAGGCGCAGAAGGTGGCATCAGGTGCCTAGACCCGAGGTACTTTAGGCGTCGCCGCCTGCATTACCGGACTTGCCAGCATTCGGGTTGTTCAGATCGTACTTAGCGTGAGCCTTCACTGCGGTGTCCGCAGGGATCTCGCCACGCTCAACCAGCGACTGCAAGGTCTGGACCACCAGCGAGTGGGCATCGATCTTGAAGAAGCGACGAGCTGCTGCACGGGTGTCCGAGAAACCGAATCCGTCCGCACCCAAGGTGTGGAATTCACCTGGGACGTAAGGGCGGATCTGCTCAGGCACCGCACGCATGTAGTCGGTGGTCGCGATGACTGGGCCTGGGGTGGACTCCAACTTGCTGGTCACATATGGGGTGCGACGAGCCTTGGAAGGATCAACCAGAACCTCAGCGTCGGCGTTCATGCCGTCGCGAGCCAGTTCGTTCCACGAGGTAACCGACCAAACATCGGCGGAAACGCCCCACTCTTCGGCAAGGATTTCCTGTGCTTCTAGTGCCCATGGCACGGCCACACCGGAGGCCAACAGCTGTGCGCGTGGGCCGTCGGTGGTAGCTTCCTTGAGCAGGTGGATGCCCTTGATGATGCCTTCCACGTCAACGTCTTCCGGCTCAGCTGGCTGGCTGATTGGCTCGTTGTACACGGTCAGGTAGTACATCACGTTTGGATCCTGGTGGGTTCCGCCGTACATGCGGTCCAGACCGGAGCGCATGATGTGGCCGATTTCGTAACCGTAAGCAGGATCGTAGGTGATTACCGCTGGGTTGGTCGAAGCCAAAACTGGCGAGTGACCATCGGCGTGCTGCAGGCCTTCACCGGTCAGGGTGGTGCGTCCTGCGGTAGCGCCGATGATGAAGCCACGGGCCATCTGGTCGCCGGCAGCCCAGAACTGGTCACCGGTGCGCTGGAAGCCGAACATCGAGTAGAACACGTAGATCGGGATCAGCGGTTCATCGTGGGTGGAGTAGCTGGTACCGGCAGCGGTGAAGGCTGCGACGGCGCCGGCTTCGTTGATGCCCGGGTGGATCAGCTGACCCTGAGGGGATTCCTTGTAGGCCAGAACCAGGTCGCGGTCTACGGACAAGTAGTTCTGGCCACCTGGGTTGTAGATCTTGGCGGTCGGGAAGAAGGAGTCCATACCGAAGGTGCGCGATTCATCAGGGACGATCGGCACAATGCGGTGACCGAATTCCTTGTCACGCATCAGGTCCTTGAGCAAGCGGACGAAGGCCATGGTGGTGGCTGCCTGCTGCTTACCGGATCCACGCTTGGCGATGGCGTAGGCCTTATCACCTGGTAGTGGGAGCTTGACGGAGGTTTCCTTGCGACGCGATGGTACCGCTCCGCCTAGGGCCTCACGGCGTTCCATCATGTACTTGAACTCGGCCGAATCCTGCGCTGGGCGGTAGTACGGTGGCGAGTATAGGTCGGCTTCTAGCTGCTCGTCGGTGATCGGGATACGCAGGTGATCGCGGAACTGCTTGAGGTCTTCCATGGTCAGCTTCTTCATCTGGTGGGTCGCGTTGCGAGCCTCGAAGTGCGAACCGAGGCCATAACCCTTAACGGTCTTGGCCAGGATGACAGTTGGCTTGCCCTTGAACTCAACGGCTGCCTTATATGCTGCGTACACCTTGTGGTAGTCGTGGCCACCGCGCTTCAGGTTCCAGATCTCGTCATCGCTCATGTTGGCAACCAATTCCTTGGTTTCCGGGCGCTGACCGAAGAAGTGTTCACGCACGAAGGCACCGGACTCAGCCTTGTAGGTCTGGTAGTCGCCATCTGGGGTCTGGTTCATGACGTCAACCAGGGCGTTGGTCTTATCTGCTTCGAGCAGTGCATCCCACTCACGGCCCCAAGTCACCTTGATGACGTTCCAGCCGGCTCCGCGGAAGAAGGCTTCCAGTTCCTGCATGATCTTGCCGTTACCGCGAACCGGGCCGTCCAGGCGCTGCAGGTTGCAGTTGATGACGAAGTTCAGGTTGTCCAACTTTTCGTTGGCAGCCAGCTGCAAGAAGCCACGCGACTCTGGCTCATCCATTTCGCCGTCGCCCAGGAAGGCCCAGACCTGCTGGTCGGAGGTGTCCTTGATGCCACGGTTGTGCAGGTAGCGGTTCAGCTGTGCCTGGTAGATGGCGTTCGCTGGGCCGATACCCATCGACACGGTCGGGAATTCCCAGAACTCAGGCAGGTTGCGTGGGTGTGGGTAGGAAGGAAGGGCATGGCCTTCCTTGGAGTGCTCCTGGCGGAAGCCGTCCATGTCCTCTTCGGACAAGCGGCCTTCGAGGAACGCGCGAGCGTACATACCTGGGGAGGCGTGACCCTGGAAGAAGACCTGGTCGCCACCGCCTGGGTGGTTCTTGCCACGGAAGAAGTGGTTGAAGCCCACTTCGTACAGGGTGGCGGCACCAGCGTAGGTGGAGATGTGTCCGCCAACGCCGATGGCTGGGTTCTGTGCACGGTGCACCATGATGGCTGCATTCCAACGCATGAATGCGCGGTAGCGGCGTTCGATGGCCTCATCGCCGGGGAATTCTGGTTCCTGGTCTACAGGAATAGTGTTCACGTAGTCGGTGGTGGTCACATGGGGGACACCCACGGACTTGGCACCTGCACGCTGCAATAGCGAGCGGATAATGAACTGAGCACGCTCGGTGCCCTGGGATTCTACGAGAGAATCAAACGAGTCCATCCATTCCTGAGTTTCCTCAGGATCCCGATCTGAAAGCTGGTAAGTCAACCCGCTACGGATCTGGGAGATGTGTTCCTCTACAGCCACGGAAGCTCCTTGATTGAATTGCGGCTCCGCCGCGTTGCAGTTTTTCACTGCGATGCGACGGTTTTGGGACAACGGGTGCAGTAACACTGGAGTGATGTGCACTGTCGGTTCATATGCAACTCTAATGTCATTTACGTGGGCGTGGGAGCATATTTCGTCGCCAAAAACCGCTTAAATATGACATATAAAGTGACTTATGCAACATGGTACAAGGGCTATCGCCTAAATGCTCATGTCGGTATGAGGTGGCCCACTAAATTATGGGTTATATTTGTTCGGCGTGTTATCGCTGCAGCGCTTGAATGGAACGCAAAAACCGTGTTTCGTTGGTAGTAACGCTTTGCACCAGCAGGAGGAATGAAGTGAGCGACGCCGTATCGGCAAATCTGGAACCCGCTAAAAAGATGGGCTTCCAAAATGAAAACCTTATTCAGGAACTGGGTTACGACGATGACGTAGATTACGATCTGCGTGATTCTATCGAGGACCTGATTGGTTCAGAGCTGCTCACCGAAGAGGACCATGACGTTGTCGACGCAGTCATCTTCTGGTGGCGCGATGGCGATGGAGACCTTGTTGACTCGTTGATGGACGCGTTGAACTGCTTGGAAGAAAGTGGCGTTGTTTGGCTGCTGACACCAAAGCAAGGCCGTGAAGGTCACGTATCCCCAGCACTAATTCAGCAGGAGGCACCCAGTGCCGGCCTGCACGTAACCACCAGCGAAGGTGTTTCGGAGGACTGGTCTGCAGTCCGCCTGGCCCCTCGTAAGAAGAACTAATGATTCAAGCAGGTTCACGCCTGTTCGATTTTTCGCTACAAAACCAATATGGCGAATCGATAACCAGCACCGGGCTTTCTGAAGGCCGGGTGCTGGTTGTCTTCTATCCATGGGCTTTTTCTCGCGTCTGCGGTTCTGAACTAGAGGCGCTGAACGAGAACTATGAGTACTTCGCTGATCGCGGGGTACGTATTGTTGCCATCTCGGTGGATCATAAGTTCACCCTGCGTAGCTATGCGGAATCTTTAGGGATCAAATTTGAGCTCCTTGCGGATTTTTGGCCCCATGGAGAAGTCGCCAAGCAGATGGGTGCCTTTGACGAGCAACAAGGAGTAGCGACTCGTGTCTCGTTACTGCTTGAAGATGGCGTCGTGCGAAATGTCTTCCGTAGTGGCATGAGTGAAGCGCGCAAAATTGAAGACTACCAACTCGCGGTGGACGGGCTTTAAAGCATCCCAAAAGAGGATGTGTTTCAGTTCACTCGAATTCTGCACCTTTCGATTTGCGCGTTACCAAATATCTCTGTAGAGTTATTCCTCGTTGGCTTTCAAAGCTAACAAGGTTAGGGCCTTTAGCTCAGCTGGTAGAGCGTCACGTTTACACCGTGAATGTCATCGGTTCGATCCCGGTAGGGCCCACCGAATAAAAACCTCGATCCACTCGGATCGAGTTTTTTTGTTTTCCGAAGTGATCTGGAATCAGGGCGTGTCCTGGTTTCAGCGCCGACTAGTTACTCTTTGGTCAAACGTACCGTGGTGCTTGTCCCCATGATGCCTGCCTCGTAAGAAATCTCCCCATTGTTGTACGTGAATTTTTTGTCGCTGTCGCCAGAAGCCATGAGCGCATTATCCGTAGCCTTGCGGTCACGGGTGGAAGTCCAGGTAAAAGAGTCCGCGGCGTCCTTTGGTGCCTCAAAACTTCCCACCCAGTAAATGGACTTGGTATCGCCATTGTTGGTGACCCAGTCGATGGAAATGACGTCGCCATCGATCGTGGCCAGCTGGTAGGCATCGTCGTCCATGGAATTCTTCTGTTTCCAATCACCATTCAGGCTTATGGGCTGGGGTGCGGCTGTCTGGCTGTGAGTTGTCGCGGGGTTTGAATCCGTAGCCGTGGCGTCAGTGACCGGTTGGCCACTGCATGAGGTAATAACCAAGCAGAGAGGTAGCGTTGCGAGTGCGAGCATTTTCTTCATGCTTCAAGTATTGCGGGTGGCACCGACAAATAAGGTTTGGCCTAGCTGTGGAACCTCAGTCTACACAGTGACGCTCGGCACTCTTTGTGAAAAATGCGCCTCTCAATTTGCCAAGTCAGTCCGGTATGTACTAAATTATTTCTTGTTGCAGAAAACGAATGAAGCCAAGAAATTGACTCAACGGTTCGCAGCAGGAGGGCCTTTAGCTCAGCTGGTAGAGCGTCACGTTTACACCGTGAATGTCATCGGTTCGATCCCGGTAGGGCCCACCAAATAAGATCCCGCATCAACTGGTCTAAACAGACTGGTTGAGGCGGGATTTTTCGTTGCAACTGCGGTTCGTGGGTTTCGACGCAATAGCATGACAGACTGGACGCATGAATGTCCCGGATGAAAATGCATGGGTGAGTGCCGTTCGCGCCAATCCCGACCACGCCAAGAATTATGCCCAACGCTGGCGCAATTTGGTGGATCAAGGTCAAGATATATTCGGCGAAGCTCGCACCGTAGACGCTATGGCCGCACGGGGGAGTCGGATCCTCGATGCAGGATGCGGAACCGGTCGTATTGGTGGCTGGTTGTCTTCGCAGGGGCACGAAGTTGTGGGTGTTGACCTAGATCCCGACTTGATTGATGTGGCTCGAACAGACTATCCGGAGGCCCAGTGGATCGTTGGAAACTTGGCGAGTTTTAGCCTCGAAGCCACTTCCTCAGGGCCGCACGAATTTGATCTCATTGTCTCTGCCGGCAATGTACTTACTTTCCTCTCACTTTCCGAACGTTTGCCTGCCTTGAAAAACTTGCATGATCTGCTCGCACAAGACGGTCGGATGATCGTAGGATTCGGTGCTAGCCGTGGATACGGCTTCGACGTATTTGAAAATGATGCCGCTCAGGCTGGCTTAGAGATTCAGCAGAGATTCTCAAGCTGGGACTTACGCTTACCGTCCGAGGATTTCCTCGTTGCGATACTCGGTCGCAATGATGATGAAAAAGAGTTGGCGTAGCCTAGTTAGAGAATATAAACAATTCAAGAGTCTCCAGTTAATGCCAAGATTTCAAACAGCTAATTCTTGAAAAGCCCAAGTAGTGTCGGTTTTGTTCGTTGTTCGATCCAATTCACAAGGAGTACATCTCATGGGTTTAGGCGATAAAATCAAGAACAAGGCTCAGGAAGCATCCGGCAAGGTTAAAGAAACCGTAGGCGATGCAACCAACAATGAGAATTTGCAGGCTGAGGGCCTGAAGGATCAGGCAGCGGCCAAGGCAAAGCAGGCTGGCGAAGCTGTCAAGGACGCAGCTAAAGACGTCCGCGACGACTTCAATAAGTAAACATTCAGTCTCGAAAAGGCACCCGCTTTACAGCGGGTGCCTTTTTGCGCTTACTGTCGCGGTTTGTATTGCTCGAGGAATCTAGCGGCCACTAATGCGCCGTCCTCTTCGGCCTCCAAGCGCTGAGAGACCCGTTGGGCGCTTTGTGCAAAGTGATCATTGTTGAGAACTTCATTTATGCCAGCAGTCAGTCGGCCGACCGTTAGATTCTTGTAGGGGATCGGAGAAACACTGGCTCCTAAGTGCTGAAGCCGAGATGCCCAGAACGGTTGGTCTGTGAAAATTGGTACGGGCACCGCGGGAATGCCAGCCCTCAAAGCAGATGCGCTGGTTCCTGCTCCGGCATGATGAACTACAGCGGCCACTTGCGGGAACAGCCACTCGTGTGGAACTGCCCCGACACCCAAAACATCAGACTCAGCGATGTCTCCGGCACCTTGGATGATCGTTCGGCGACCCGTGCGACGAGCGACGTCAACGAGAAAATCTAATTCCAATGCTTGAGTGCTACCGAATCCGATCAGTACCGGCGGTTCTCCCGCCGCGAGAAAATCAAGTAATTGACTTGACGGTTTCCATGAAGAGTCGCTTAGCGGCCACCAATAACCGCAATTGATGATGCCCTCATGCCAATCAGTCGCGCGCGGAACAACGGTCGAACTAAATCCATGTAGGACGGGTTGACCGGCCTTTCGGCGATCGCGCTCGGAAGCCGCCCGGCTATGCTTGGGCAAGCCTAATTCCGCCCTGATCCGAGCAGTAGGGGAATCGTACGGTGCTTTTGCCCGGGTGAACAATTGATGGAGTGCCTTATTGCTCAGGCGTCCAAAATTCCGGGCCGTACCCAACGCCGGGGGTGGGTAGTTACCGCTGGGTTCGTTGGGTTGCAAATGTGCGCCGACTGCAGGTATTTCCAAGGCCTCGGCGATATCAAAGCCAAAAGGTGCCACCGAATTGACCAAAATAAAATCCGTACCGTGTTGTGCCGCCGCTAAGGAATCGGTAGCAACTTGGTTGAAGTAGGAGCCCAATTCTTGGAGGTAGTGCCTGATGTCCGTGGCGCTGGTCTTAGTTCCGGGAGCTGCAGGAATAACCAGCGCACTTATGTCACCTGAAAGCTCGCGGAAAGTGCTGCCTGCCGAGGCGACAAGGTTTTGGTAGTCAGGGTTTGCTGCAATCGTCACTTCGAAGCCCTGCTGGCCGAGCGTCTTGCCGAGCCCAGCCATGGGAGCAACGTCTCCGCGGGTGCCTGGGGCGAGTATCAGGATGCGCATGAGCCCTCCTATAGAATTAACTGCGAACGGTGTTCGCGTTTAATTGTACAGCTATTAAAATGGGAGCCATGACTACTAATCCACCCCGAAAAGCTACTGGACCCAAGCCCCAGTACTCGAGCGAAAAAATTGTTGATATTGCGCTCCGCCTAGCTGACGCGCAAGGCCTCCAGGCCGTGTCGCTACGAGCGATAGCGACCCAACTTGGCACTGGTGCCGCCTCGCTCTATCGATACGTGAAATCCTTCGAGAACCTCACTGAGCTGATGCTTGACCGAATAAGCGGCGAATATGACTTTGAAACCCATTCAGGCCATGGAATCGAGCAACTCGTGGAAATTGCGCACCAAACTCGTCAAATCATGACTCGACATACGTGGGCACCGATCCTTGCATTAACAAAACCGTCGATGGGCCCCAATTCTTTGGCCTACCTTGAGCGAGGGCTCATGTCCTTAGAGAAAACGAGCTTGAGTGCCAACGAAAAACTTCACACCCTCGCGATGCTCAATGCCATGACAGCCGCGTTTGTACTCAACGAGCTGAGTCAAAAAGACCCACCTGATGCGTCCCAGATGATGCTCGCCTTGCAGTCCGGGGCTTATCCTCATCTTCTGGCAACCCTGAGTGAAGTGAAAGAACCACTAGATGCGCAATCCTCATTTGAGCAAGCGATCGTTGCTTACCTTCACGGGGTTGGCCTAGCAGATCACGATCACGCACAGCCTTAGTACGAAATCTTCTATGCCCTAGTCACGCGGTGTGACAGCATGAAATGAGTATCAGAAAGCCGAGTACTCAGGAGTTGTTATGGCTGCGCCGTCCGAAGCAAGCATGAAAGAAATTCGCGAACTGATTGCCGTGGACACAACCAGTCGCGATACCAACTTGCCGCTGATCAATAACGTTGTGCAGAAACTTCAAGCGTATGGCGTCGAGCCAACGCTCATTCACAATGAAGACGGGACCAAAGCCAACCTTCTCGCCACAATTCCAGCGAGCAACGGAAACCGTACCGGCGGCATCGTCCTTTCTGGCCACACAGATGTTGTTCCGGTAGATGGGCAGGACTGGAATAGCGCGCCCTTTGAGGCCGAGGTGCGTGGTGACAAACTTTATGGGCGTGGGACCTGCGATATGAAGGGCTATATCGGGGTCATCCTGGCAAAACTTGATCAACTAACCACCGCTCAACTCACTGAACCGATCCACTTGGCATTGTCCTATGACGAGGAAGTTGGATGCGTCGGCGCGGTCAGCTTGGTCGACAAAATTGTGGCAGAAGGATTGGCCCCACGTGGATGCTTTGTGGGGGAGCCATCGAGCATGCGAGCGATCCGCGGACATAAGTCCATGAACGTGTTCCGCGTGCAGTTTAATGGGGTGGCTGCGCACTCTTCGCTTCCTTCCGAAGGTGTCAACGCAATTTCCTACGCTCTACGTTTTGCGAACTTCGTTGAGGAAGTCTCCGCAGAATTACGCACCAGTGGACCGCGTGACGACGCGTTCATTGAGCCGACCACGACGATGAATGTGAACAAGTTTGACGCCGGTATCGCTGTGAATACCATTCCATCCCAGGCTGTCGTGTTTTTTGAATACCGATCCTTAGCGGTGGTGGATCGTGAGGAACTCACCTCTCGATTCCGCGACGAGGCGGCGAAACTCGAAGCCCAAATGCGTCAGAAGAATCCGTCGTGCTCCATCAGTTTCGAGCAACAGGCTGGTGCGCCAGGGCTCGATACCGAGCCGGGCGAAGAAATTGTCGCCCTAGCGACCGCCTGCGGTGCGATCGCGACTGACGAGAAAGTTACGTACGGAACTGAGGCTGGCTTGTTTTCTTCAGCGGGCATTCCAACCGTCGTCTGCGGACCTGGTGACATTGCACAGGCTCACGGCCCGGACGAGTACGTACTGCTTGACCAGCTGGTGGAATGTGAGAACTTCATTGACTCGCTGATTGCTCAACTGAGCTAATCGAAGCTGAAAAATTGATGGGCCGCCGACTCTTTCGAGTCGGCGGCCCATCAATTTAATATCACGTAGCTTTGTCTACAGGGCTACGAGTAACACTGCTGTCCAGTGGCAAAGGAAAGCGATGATCGTGCAGGCATGGAAGAGTTCGTGGAAACCGAAGATCGTCGGTAGGGGATTAGGCCTTTTGGTTGCGTAGAAGACTGCGCCCACGGTGTACGCGAGTCCGCCGGTCACAATGAGGATCATGACTGCTGGGTTGTAGGCCCAAAATGCAGGTAACTGCATCATGGCACTCCAACCGAGTAGCACGTACAGACTTACGCCCACCCAGCGAGGGGCTGTGGGCCAGAGAGTTTTGATGGCAATCCCTGCTAGTGCTCCAGCCCAGATGATCGAGAGAACGATAATGGCTTGCTTGCCAGGCAGGGTCATGGCTGCAACCGGGGTGTAGGTGCCAGCGATCAACAGAAAGATGTTTGCGTGATCTGCTCGTCGAAATAAACCCATGACCTTATCGGTCCAATTGCCGCGATGGTAGAGCGCTGAGGTACCAAATAGCAGGATGGAGCATAGTGCGAAGACTGCGCTGGTCCATTCGGCCAAATGACCGTTGGCAAGAACAACAAGCACCAGGTTCATCACGATGATCACCGGCGTTGACCATGCGTGAATCAAACCGCGCCATCGCGTTCGTTCAGTTCCGATCGATAAGAATTTTTTCGGCGCTTGAATATCAGCGGTGGGAGTCAGCGGATCAATGGCCACGGGAGTCCTTTAATGTCGTGCTCGGGGAGTGAACCCTAGTACTCGAAGCTTACGTCAGATTTCTGGGTTCCAACTGTGCCTGATTTGCCCCCGGGACGAGAAGAAACCCGCCAGATGCAGTTCTTCATGATGCTGCAATCTCTGGCGGGTTTCTCTTGAAGTGGGAGGAGGTGAACTCCTAAAAGCGACTATGCGCGTTTCTTGGTGATGAATCCCCAGATGACCAAAACTATGAGGGAACCACCGATTGCAAGGATCCAGCTCCATAGCGACCAGAAGCTTAGATCTCCCTTGCCAAAGACGGCGCCGCCAATCCAGCCACCGAGAATTGCGCCGACAACGCCCAGCAACAAAGTGGCGATCCATCCGCCGCCCTGCTTACCGGGCAGGATTGCTTTTGCAATTGCGCCAGCAATCAGGCCTAAAACTATCCATCCAATGAATCCCATGATTTGCTCCAATGGTCAGATTCTTTAGTGATCGGGTTTGACCACTCATTTCAGAGATTACATGGCTTTGAACTGGGGTTCTACATTTTCGGCGGGAGAATTCTGACTTTTTAGGTAAAAGATTCAACCAGAACTTGAAGCTTCGATCTCATTTGACGCGTAAACACCGTTTGATCTGAGTTTTTGAAGAGATTGTGAACTGTGATGCACGTAATGTTTGACAGTCGCACTTTGCGCTTTTAGGCTTGTTAAATCAGATTTTATCCAAACTAACTGTCCTTAAGTCTGATATTAGGTTTACGCACGACGGAGTGAAAACATGAGTGAACTGGTCCCAGCCATCGTCGTTATGGGTGTTTCGGGCAGCGGTAAGACAACCATCGGTCAGATGCTGGCAGACGAACTGAACCGTCAATTCATCGACGGTGACAGCTTGCATCCTGAATCCAACAAGAACAAAATGGCCGCTGGCGAAGCGCTCAATGATCAAGACCGTGAACCATGGTTGCGAGTCATCGGAGAAAAACTCGCAGATGGCACCCAACAAGGTGCACCATTGGTAATCGCATGTTCAGCCCTGAAGCGTAGCTACCGAGATCTCATTCGATCTCTGGAACCTTCCACTATCTTTGTGCATCTCACTGGTGGATCAACTGTCATTCGTGATCGCATGAACGCGCGCTCACACGAGTACATGCCATCGTCACTACTCGACAGCCAGCTAGCCACTCTTGAACTGCCTACCGTCGATGAAGCAGTGCTCACTGCCGACATTTCTAATTCTCCTGAGGACATCGTGCGCAAGCTCGTAGCTGACCTGAACGTCGCACACCTCTCCTAAGCCGCGTACCAGAACTTGGTACGAACAAAACATTGATCAAGGACGACAATGACATCTGAGCTCGAAATGAACTGGACGCTGGGTACCCCCGGCCTCCTTGGTCTAGCGGTGGCGGCGGTTGCCGTACTGCTGGTTCTCATTATTCGATTCCGGGTCCACGCATTCGTGGCCCTCGTACTGACCAGCCTGCTCACGGCAATTGCAGCCGGCATTCCGGCAGCATCGGTCATCACCACTTTGACCGGCGGTTTCGGCTCGACACTGGCCAGCGTCGCGCTGCTTGTTGGCCTTGGCGCCATGCTTGGCCGAATGCTGGAAACCAGTGGTGGCGCGGAAGTCATGACCAACTGGCTGATTTCCAAGTTTGGTGAAAAGCGAGCACCGTTAGCACTATCCGTTGCTTCGCTGCTTTTCGGTTTCCCAATCTTCTTTGATGCAGGCCTCGTGGTCATGCTTCCAATCATTTTCACCGTGGCTCGTCGCCTGGGTGGATCTGTACTGTTCTACGCAATCCCAGCAGCCACCGCTTTCTCGGTAATGCACGTCTTCGTTCCACCTCACCCGGGCCCAGTGGCAGCTTCGGGACTCCTCGAAGCCAATGTTGGCCTGGTCCTGATCCTAGGTTTGATCGTTGCTATTCCAACCTGGTTCTTCTCCGGTCACCTGTTCGGCAAGTTCGTCGGCAAGAAGTTCGACATTCCAGTACCTGACATTTTGGATGCAGCGCTGGGCAATGGCTCTGGTAAAGATGACTTCAAGTCCTCGCCTTCGGTAGGCACCGTCTTCAGCCTGCTACTTCTGCCACTGTTGCTGATCTTCATGAACACCGGTTTGAACATGCTCGGCAGCGCTGGTGTCGTTGATGCTGACGCCGCCTGGGTCACTTGGCTTCGCCTCTTCGGTGAAACCCCAGTGGCACTGCTAATCACTGTCTTGCTTGGCATGTTCCTGCTCGGCTTCCGTAAGGGCAAGGATAAGACCCTAATCGAAACCGTGGTGGATTCGGCGCTTGGCCCAGTATGTTCCATCATCCTGATCACCGGTGCCGGTGGTATGTTCGGTGGCGTTCTGCGCGCCAGCGGTATCGGCGATGCCATTGCTGATTCGCTGCAGTCGGTAGGCATGCCACTGATCATCGCGGGCTTCTTGATCGCGGCGATCGTGCGTCTGGCTCAGGGCTCGGCTACCGTTGCACTGACCACTGCTGCTGCCATCGTTCAGCCGGCCGTTTTGGCCGATGGCTCGTTGACCGCATTCCAGGTAGCCACCATGGTTCTGGCGCTGGCTGCTGGTTCGGTATTTGCCGGTCACGTCAACGATTCCGGCTTCTGGTTGGTATCGCGCTTCTTGCAGATGGATGTCTCCACGACCTTGCGTGTATGGACCGTTGGCCAGGCCCTGGTATCGGTAGTTGGCTTCATCTTCGTGATGGTGCTCTACGGTATTGCCAGCGCAATCGCCTAAGGTATCCAGCGAATAGCGAAAAATCCCTTGCGATCAACGAGTTCAAACTCGTTGGTCGCAAGGGATTTCTAGTTGTCTTGAGGCCTATCGTGAAGACTACTTAGCGTCCTTAGCAGGATCCACAAACAGACGTGGCTGGCCCTCCCAAAGGCTGCAGATTTCATTGTGCGTACGACGCATAATGCTTTCCATGTTCTTGCGGGCACTGGCCGAATCAGAATTGGAGATGGCGTCGGCTACCGACTGGTGCCAGAGCAGTGCTTCCTCGTGCGGACGCTCAGGCATCAGCCCAAGTTCGGTGCGGCCACGAAGGATTGCGCCGATGGGGGTTGAAAGGTTTGCGAACATTTCATTGCCCGAGGCAGCCAGAACAAGCGCATGGAAACGAATATCGAGCTCCAAGAACCGGCGCAGGTCACCCTGGCGGCCATAGTGACTCATTTGAGCCGAGATCATCATGAGCTCTTTGCGCATCGTCTCTGGTGCGACTTCTGCAGCCAGCTCAGCTGCCATGGGCTCTACGGAGATGCGAAGCTCGGTCAGCGAGCGTAATTGTGTGCCCTTCTGGTCACTTGCCAGGCGCCAGCGAATCACATGATCGTCATAGGGATTCCAGCTTTCAGCTCCCATTACACGAATGCCAACACGCTTGGTGCTGGTGACTAAACCAGATTGGGCTAAGACTCGGACCGCTTCACGGATGACTGAGCGAGAGACTTGAAGCTTCTGCTCTAAGTCTGCTGCCAGCAGAATCGAGCCACGGGGAATTTGTCCGCTGACGATGCGGGAGCCGAGATGCTCAACCACATGAGCGTGCAGACTAGTTGCCATAGGGATAGTTTAGCTAACGACTAGGGACAAATTGTGTTGTGTCCTCCAGACACACAGAATAAATATGTTTTAACTTTGGTAGTTCTCTGGGAAACAGGGCCCTGTGGCTAGTAGGATAGGAAGGTCACGTGGTCGTGATTCAGGGGCCATGTTTTGTGGTCTCTGTTAAACGGCACACCTCCCCGTAATTGATGGAGACTTATTTTTATGCCTGCACAGATTGGTGTCACAGGTCTGGCCGTCATGGGCGCAAACCTCGCCCGTAACTTCGCCCGTAACGGATACACTGTCGCCCTGCACAACCGCTCGGTTGGAAAGACTGACGCGCTGCTCGAGGCGCACGGCGATGAAGGCGACTTCATCCGCACCGAAAGCCTCGAAGAGCTGGTCGCGAACCTTGAAACCCCGCGTCGCGTTCTGATCATGGTTAAAGCTGGCGGTCCAGTAGATTCCGTCATCGACCAGCTGGTTCCGCTGCTTGATGAAGGTGACATCGTCATTGACGCAGGCAACTCGCACTACACCGACACCCGTCGCCGCGAAGCTGCCCTGAACGAGAAGGGCCTGCACTTTGTTGGTGTTGGCGTTTCCGGTGGCGAAGAGGGCGCACTGCTTGGCCCATCGATCATGCCAGGCGGCTCGGCTGAGTCCTACAAGGCACTGGGCCCGATGCTGGAAAAGATTTCCGCTAAGGCCGACGATGGAGCCCCTTGCTGCGCATGGATCTCCACCGACGGTGCCGGCCACTTCGTGAAGATGGTGCACAATGGCATCGAATACGCCGACATGCAGGTTATCGGCGAAGCTTACGACCTGCTGCGTAGCGCTGCAGGCATCGAGCCAGCAGCACAGGCTGAGATCTTCAACGAGTGGAACCAGGGTGAGCTCTCCAGCTTCCTGATCGAAATCACCGCCGAAGTTCTGGGCCACACCGACGCTGCCACCGGCCAGCCATTGGTTGACGTAATTCAGGACTCCGCTGGCCAGAAGGGCACCGGTCGTTGGACCGTACAGTCCGGTCTGGACATGGGTTCACCAGTTTCGGCCATTGCCGAATCGGTCTTCGCCCGTTCACTTTCCTCACAGCGCGACATCCGCGCCGTAGGCCAGAAGGTACTGAGCGCAGACACCACCGAGGTTACCCTGCCAGAGAACTTCATCGAAGACGTGCGCCAGGCACTGTTCGCTTCGAAGCTGGTCTCCTACGCACAGGGTATCGACATGCTGACCTCTGCTGCCGGTGAATACAACTGGGAGCTGAAGCTGGACGAAATCGCTGGCCTGTGGCGTGAAGGCTGCATCATCCGTGCAGCGCTGCTCAAGGACATCACCGCTGCTTATTCCGCTGACGAGAAGCCAGCCAACCTGCTGTTCGCTCCAGCATTCGCAGAAGCAATCACCAAGGCTGTTCCAGCATGGCGCCGCGTTGTTGCAGTAGCAGTCCAGCTGGGCATCCCAGCACCGGTCTTCTCCTCGTCGCTGGCTTACTACGATGGCCTGCGCCGCGATCGTTTGCCAGCTGCCCTGACCCAGGGCCTGCGTGACTTCTTCGGTGCACACACCTACCGTCGCACCGACAAGGAAGGCACCTTCCACACCCTGTGGAGCGGCGATCGTTCCGAGGTTGCAGCAGAGGATACTCACTAGAGTTTTCACAGCAAAAACCGGCCTTCTTTCTAAGGAATTCCTTAGAAAGAAGGCCGGTTTTTCTTAATAGGAGGCGCATCACAAAGTCAGGAATATTCCCGGGATTACCGGGGATATAACCGTCATGAACTCGCATTCATGGAAAATACCTAAGTAGATCGAGATCTGCTGACAGGTAGCGATTATATAAATTTTTCCATGACAAATTCTTCGCAATCGCAAAAAACAAGAGCACAGCAATTAGCGTCCGAAAAAGAGGGCAAGAGTAAAAAGCCATCGCGCAGAACAGTACTCATTGGCTCGCTAGCGGTCCTCGCCTCGGCAGGTGGCGGTGCGGGATGGGCACTGGACCGATTTGTTGTTGAGCATGTTGAACAAACAGGCGTTACCAGCGCTGCAGCTGCTACTGCAACTACCACTTCAAACACCGCTGCTACCGTCACCGATACCAGCTACACCTCTGATCTAGCCAAGATCAATATCTCCAAGACCGTCACTGGAAGCGGCAACAGCCAAGTCACGTACTTTGTCGCTGACCTACAGCTTTCACAAGGAACAGTTCTTGCCTCAGCCTTCGCCAAAGACAGCTTCGGCGAAAATATCACCGAGACCACGAGCGTTATCGCGGAGAACAACTCAGCAATATTTGCGATCAACGGCGACTACTACGGCTTCCGCGACACCGGCATTATCATTCGCAACGGCGTGGCCTATCGCGATAAAGGTGCACGCGAAGGCTTAGCGTTCTACAAGGACGGCAGCGTCAAGGTCTATGACGAAACAACTACAGACGCAGACACACTTGTCTCAGAGGGCGTATGGCAGACCCTGTCCTTTGGCCCGGCAGTCGTAAAAGACTCGGCACAGGTCGATGGAATCGACGAGGTCGAAGTCGACACTAACTTCGGTAACCATTCAATCCAGGGGCAGCAACCACGCACCGCAGTCGGATTCATCGATAAGAATCACTATGTCTTTGTCGTTGTTGACGGTAGATCAGAAGGATATAGCGTCGGTGTGACAATGCCGGAGCTGGCACAAATCATGCTGGACCTAGGATGCGAGACGGCCTACAACATTGATGGTGGCGGCTCTTCGACCATGTTCTTCAATGGCCAGTTGGTCAACAACCCTCTGGGCCGAAATCAAGAGCGCGGAACCTCCGACATTCTGTTCATTGCAGGACAGGGAGAACCTCAATGATTCTCCTGATCCCAGCCTACGAACCTGATGAAAAGCTCAACCTACTGATTGATTCACTCGAACTAGAACGCAACGAAACAGTTCTGGTTGTTATCGACGATGGTAGTGGCCCTGAGTCAGAAGAAGTTTTCACTTACGCTCAACGCCAAGGCGCAGTACTTGTCCAGCACCCCGTCAACCTTGGAAAGGGGGCTGCACTAAAAACAGGATTCAGTTTTATCGCGGAAAACTTCCCAGGACATGGCGTAGTCACCGCGGATTGCGACGGACAGCATACCGCTGAGGATATTTACGCAGTCGCAAAGAAAGTTGGCCACAACAGGAGCATCGTTCTGGGCGAGCGTGAGTTTTCAGGCAAAGTACCGCTGCGTAGCCGCTTCGGAAATAAGGTTACTGCCTTGTTCTTCGCGCTATCCACGGGAACCTGGCTCAACGACACACAAACAGGGCTTCGTGGTTTCCCAGCGGAAATTCTTGGGTGGCTCGAAAGTGTGGCCGGCGAGCGCTACGAATATGAGTTAAACATGCTCCTCGAAGCGAAGAGGAATGACATTGCCCTTGAATCGGTGAAGATTCAGACCATCTACCTCGATGACAATGAGAGTTCGCACTTCCGGCCAATAGCGGATTCGATTCGGATCTATGCGCCACTACTGAAGTTTTCGGCTTCGTCGTTGGCAGGGTTCGCCGTAGACACGATTTTGCTCCTGGTGTTCACGGCCTTGTTCAAAGACCTCTTGCCTGCAGTGATCCTGGCACGCCTGGGGAGCGCTGCGGTGAACTTTTGGATCAACCGTCAACTGGTTTTCGCCGAGGGCCGCTCGCTACCGCTGCGCTCAACGATAATCCGATACGCGCTGTTGGCCATTGTGCTTCTCCTCGGAAATTATGAGTTGCTGACGCTGCTATCAGCCATAGGAATTCCTTTGTTGCTGGCTAAGATTCTCACAGAAATCATTTTATTCTTGGTGAGTTTCTCTGTACAAAAACGGTTCTTGTTTCGCAAACGAGGTCGCCAAAGTGTGGTGTTTCAAGATTCACAAGCTGGGCATTTGGTGAATACAGAATCAACACAGAGAGGTATTGAAAAATAGTTATATACCCTCCGAAGAACAGTAATAAATTACTGTCAATTCCCTTTTGAATGAAGAAAGAATGCTCATGAAACGTTCCTTGAAAGTCAAAGCACTAAGTTCAGTCGCCGCCTTATCGCTAGCGCTGACCATGGCAGGTTGTGCAACAAGCGGTAGCGGCACCACCGTCGCGGATGCCATCAACGCAACAAGCAGCGCTAGCAGCGCTTCCACGGTGTCCCACAGCGACAGCTCAGCAAGTGCAGCTTCTTCCGTATCCGCATCGGACGTTACCGAAGACACTCACTTTGATGAGGACGATCTTCAATGGGACTCGGCGAAAGAAACGACTGTCACTTTGGCTGATGGAAATACACAAGCCTCGGGAACCGACGCGGACAGTGTTTCTGTCGATGGGGATACCGTATCGATTAACGCAGCAGGCACCTACCGACTTTCAGGTTCACTCAGCGACGGCAAGATTGTCGTTACCGCCAGCAAGGAAGACGTCGTTCGAATCATTTTGGACAACGCGTCGATTACCAGTTCGACTGGCTCAGCAATTCAGATTGATGAGTCCAATGAGACTCTGCTTTACCTAGAGGATGGCACCACTAACTCAGTTTCGGATGCGAGTACCTACGCGGATACCTCCGAAGATGCAGCGAATGCAGCAATCTACTCGATGGCAGACCTGACGATCGCGGGCGATGGCTCGTTGGATGTCAAGGGTAATTACCAAGATGGCATCGTTACCAAAGACGGTCTGGTCATTGCTTCGGGACAGCTGACTGTTACCGCAGCGGATGACGGTATCAAAGGCAAAGACTACGTAGCTCTACTAGGTGGAACGGTGGATGTTACGGCTGCCGATGACGGGATCAAGTCCACTAACGACTCAGACGCTGACCGTGGTTGGCTGCACCAGTATGGCGGTGCTCTGACCGTTTCGGCTGGCGACGACGGAATAAAGGCTGAACAGCTGCTGACGCTCAGTGGGGGAACCGCAACGGTCACCGAATCCAATGAGGGGATTGAAGCTCCGACCATCAATCTTTCCGGTGCTACCGTGAATGTGACTGCCAGCGATGATGGAATCAACGCCAGTGTTGGTAGCTCCGAGGACACCGCTCAAGGTGGTGGCGGAGGCATGGATTCCGCACAGGACGCGCACTTGAACATTTCTGGAGGCACGATCACCATCTCCGCTGATGGCGATGGCCTGGATTCCAACGGAGATATTTCAGTCACCGGTGGCACCACCGTTGTCAATGGCCCAACCAATGGTGGTAATGGCGCACTCGATGCCAATGGCGATATCTCGGTAGACGGTGGCGTACTCGTCGCTGCAGGTAGCGAAGGCATGGCCGAAGGACTTAGCGATTCGTCCAAGCAGTCCGGCGTACAAGCGTCCTTGGGAACCACGGTCGATGCGGGTGTAGCCATTCATATCGTTGATTCAAGCGGAAGCGTCGTAGCTAGCTTTGTGACTTCAAAGGCTACTGCCAATGTCGTGTATTCCAGCTCTGACATCGTTGATGGTGAAAGCTACAGCATTTACACCGGAGGAACCGCCGACGTTGATGCTGGCCTGGGAACCGGTGACATTACCGATGCAACGAAGGTGACCACTGTGACCGCTGGAGAATTCGAGTCCGGTATGGGCGGCGGCGGCATGGGAGACGGCATGGGCGGTCAGGGTGGCGGTCCTGGTGGCAACTAAAATTCAATAATTCAGAGGGTTGATAAGAAACTGAACCCCGCTGTCCCATTCATGAGCTGGGATGGCGGGGTTCAGTGTCGTTTCCGGCAGGTTGTGCTGTGTCTAGGGTTCGCTGATAACGAGTGCTTTTGCGTCCTCAAGTAAGGTGCGGGCCTGTTCGGGTGCAATACGAACCAGCGCAAAGGCAGCAACAACCAGACCAGTGACGGTTGACGCCAAACGCTGTTGAACCGCTGAATCAAGGTCCCCGCGAAATGCTTGAATACCTCGACTAAAAGCCGATTCGAGTTCCTCACGATATGCCTGAACTACTGCCGAGACATGTGAATCTGTTGATAGGGGTGAGCTAGCGGTATTGATCAGCATGCATCCATTGCTTGTTGGTAATGCATCTGGTTGGCTGAAGATGGAAATGAGTCCGTCAAAATACTCAATGAGTGCATCGCTGTCGACATTTTCGGTAGTTAGTGGTTGTAACCGAGGTCGAACGATTTCATTGAGGTAGCTTTGGACCGCTGCATCGAAGAGGCCTCGTTTTGATCCGAAGGAGTTGTAGATGCTCGAACGGCTCAGCCCGGTGGCGGCCTCGAGCTCTGGGATGGAAGCGGCCTCAAATCCCTTAGCCCAAAAGAGCGAACGTGCTTTTTTGATGACGGCGGTACTGTCGAAGGCTAATGTTCTTGCCATCACATACCTTTCTACTTTCGGAAACGACCATTACAGTATATATTGAAATGGACGTTACAGAATGTTGTTCCGACATAACTCACAGGAGCTGTTCCCATGATCATCACCGCACTCATCCTGGCCGGATTGGCCGCTTTGCTTCACGTGTACATCTTCTTCATGGAATCCCTCTGGTGGACCACACCGAAGGTTCGCGCAACATTTGGCTCCACCGAGTCTGAAGCTGAAGCCACCAAAGAGATGGCATTCAACCAGGGTTTCTACAACCTCTTCCTCGCCATCGCCGCTTTCGCCGGCATTATCTTCCACATCGCCGGACAGCCAGTGATCGGGACAACCCTGATTTTCGCCGGAGCCGGATCGATGTTGCTCGCAGCCCTAGTGCTGATTATCTCCAGCCCATCTAAGGCAGGTGCCGCCATCAAGCAGGGCGTCTTCCCGCTGCTAGCGGTTATCGCGCTGATCATCGGCGTCACCCTCTAAGTTTTCAAACCCGAAAAAATTCGAATAAGGAAAGGTACTCAACACCATGAGTGAAACCACCAGCACCCAGATCCACCTCGCAAGCCGCCCCACCGGTTGGCCAACCAACGATAACTTCACCGTTGAGCATATTGAACTTGCAGAACTGCAGGCAGGGGAAGTGCGGGTACGCAACGAATTCGTTTCGGTTGATCCCTACATGCGCGGACGCATGAACGACACCCGTTCCTACGTCAAGCCATTCCAGATTGGTGAACAGATCGCCGGTGGAGCCGTAGGCCGTGTCATCGCTTCCGAGGACAGCTCGCTTCCAGTAGGAACTCTGGTTCTGCACCAGCTTGGATGGTCGGATCTTGCACAGGGAGCAGCAGCGAACTTCAAGCAGATCCCAGACCTGCCAGGTGTTCCAAGCTCGCTTCGCCTACACATCTTGGGCATGACCGGGCTTACCGCTTATGTTGGTCTGAAAGCTATTGCCGGTCTTAAGGAAGGCGAGACCGTGTTCATCTCCGGTGCAGCCGGTGCCGTAGGTACCGCTGCCGGACAGATCGCAAAGCTCATGGGAGCCAAGCGTGTCATCGGTTCAGCCGGTAGCCCCGAAAAGGTTGAGCTGCTAACCAGCAAGTACGGATATGACGCTGCCTTCAACTACAAGGACGGCGACGTGCGCGGACAGCTGGCAGCAGCTGCCCCAGAAGGTATTGACGTCTTCTTCGACAACGTCGGTGGAGATCACCTCGAAGCAGCACTGGCTGCGTTCAACGACGGCGGCCGTGCAGCTTTGTGTGGTGCCATTGCCAGCTACAACACCACCGAGCCAACCCCAGGCCCAGAGAACATGTCCAACCTGATCACCCGTGGCCTCAAGCTGCAGGGCTTCACCCTAGCCAGCTACTTGAACTACGGAGAAGAATTCTCCACACTCATGGGACAGTGGTTCGCCGAAGGTAAGATCGCCTACGACGAAACCATCGTTGACGGAATCGAAAACACCGTTCAGGCATTCGTAGACATGATGGGTGGAGCTAACACCGGCAAGATGCTGGTCCGCATCTAGTCTGCACAGTATTTCCTCGAAGGAAGATCGCGGGGCTTACCGGTCAACACCGGTGAGCCCCGCGATTTCTTATTGCCCCAAGATCCTGTGAATAGGAAGATGTTCGTCTAGGCCCGCGGGGCTAGACGGACCATGCGAGCATCGGTGATCAGCGGCGCCAAAGGATCTTGCACCGTCTGGCCATCAAAAACGAAACCATTGCGTTGATAAAAAGCGATCGCACGAGGATTCTGTTCCGCTACCCAGAGCAGAGCAGGCTGATCGCCAAGCACGGCATCTAACAATTGTTGTCCAGCGCCCGAGCCATGATGGTCGCTGAGGAGATAGAGACTATAGAGCTGACGTTCAATTCCCGCAGGACGTTCCTCCATCTCCGGTGAACAGGCCGCGGCAAAGGCGAAACCGACTAAGGAACCCTCCTGGTTGCAGGCCAGAGCAATACGAAAGTCAGGATTCGTATGTGTCAGAATCCTTTGCCACATGCTCAATCGTTGCTGTTGATGCTCAGCGCTGAAAAAGCCATCCGGTAGCAACTGCGAGTAAGTTTCTTTCCAGCACCGCACATGCAGGCTCGCAAGTTCTTTGGCATCGGCCAACAGGGGTTTTCTTAGGGTGATGGTCAATTGCTGTCACCTACATACTCTTTGAGGTGAGTTCCGGTCAGTGTCCCAGATGCCCAAAGAGCCTCGGGAGTACCTTCAAAGATGACCTGCCCGCCATCATGACCTGCGCCTGGCCCCAGGTCGATGACCCAATCGGCATGAGCCACTACCGCTAGATGATGCTCGATAACGATGACGGTGTTTCCTTCATCAACCATTTCATCAAGCAGCCCCAAGAGGTTTTGAACATCGGTCATGTGAAGGCCGGTGGTGGGTTCATCAAGCACATAGGTTCCAGATCCTTTGCCCAGGTTAATGGCTAGCTTGATGCGCTGACGCTCGCCACCAGAGAGGGTGCTGAGCCGCTGACCAAGTTTAAGGTAGCCCAGACCCACTTGATTCAGTCGGGTCAACATGGCTTTAGCCTTCGGAACCTTCAGCTGTTCTAGCGCCTGTTCCATGCTTAGATCCAGCACTTCACTGATGTTCAGACCATCCAGGGTGTAGTTCAAGACTTCCGCGGTAAAACGCGTCCCTTCACAGACTTCACAAGGCAAGGCCACTCCGGCCATAGATACCAGGTCGGTATAGGTGAACCCAACGCCTTTACAGTTCGGGCAGGCGCCTTCAGAATTTGAGCTGAACAAGGCAGGCTTGACCGAGTTGGCCTTGGCGAACGCTGCACGAATGGGATCCATGATCCCGGTATAAGTCGCCGGGTTGGAGCGTCGCGAACCACGAATGGCACTTTGATCTACGACTGCCACATCCTCACGCTTGGAAATCGTGGAGTGGATGAGCGTTGACTTTCCTGAGCCAGCAACACCGGTCACGGCACAAAGCACACCGGTAGGAATATCAACATTGACACTCTTCAAGTTATGCGTTGTAGCGCCACGAATTTCTAAAGCACCCTTGGAGGTACGAAGCGTCGACTTGAGCGGTACTCGTGTGGAGAAGTGCCTGCCAGTGAGTGAATCACTGTCTAGCAGCCCCGATACATCGCCGCTGTAGCATAAGGTTCCTCCGTGTGTACCGGCTCCCGGGCCAAGGTCGACGACGTGATCCGCGATTCTAATAACCTCAGGCTTATGCTCCACGACAAGAACGGTATTTCCCTTGTCCCGCAAGTTGGCCAGCAGTGCGTTCATGCGCTGAATATCGTGCGGATGCAACCCCGCAGTGGGTTCATCAAAGACGTAGGTAACATCCGATAGCGCACTGCCCAGATGACGGATCATCTTAACTCGTTGGGCCTCACCACCGGACAGCGTCCCGGCTGGACGGTCTAGCGATAGATAGCCCAGACCCAGTTCGACCATGGATGAAAGCACTGCACTCAGATTCGTTATCAGTGGTGCCGCATCATCGATCTGGATCTTTGTAAGTTCACCGGTGAGTTCCGAAACTTGCATGGCAGTCATATCAGCAATGCCTAAGCCGTTAATCTTTGAAGCGCGAGCCTTCTCACCAAGTCGAGAGCCTTCGCAGACGCTACATGGTGCCGTGGTGGAAATACGCTCAATCCACTCGCGGATGTGGGCCTGTTTGATTTCCCGCCCGGAGAGAATGTAGTTGTTCTTGATACGAGTGATCAGCCCGGAATAGCTCATATTCGCACCGTTGAGCTTGACCTTCCCATCCTCTGCATAAAGCAACCGGTCCAGCATTTCTTTGGAGAAGTCTTTGAGCTTTACATCTAGGTCAACCTGGGTACCTGCAGTCAGGGTTTGCCAGAGCCAAGAGCCGGGAGCAAAATTGGGTGCTTTGATGGCACCTTCATTGAGGGTCTTGTCCCAGTCGAGGAGCTCGTCTAAGTCAATGCTGGCTTCAGTTCCAAAACCTTCACACACCGGGCAGGCTCCCTGTCCCAAGTTGAATGAGTAGGCACCGGCGCCACCGGCGCTAGGAGTGGAATACCTTGAGTACAGCACACGAAGCAGTGAATACGCGTCGGTTGCCGTGCCTACCGTAGAGCGAGAGTTGGAGCCCATGCGTTCTTGGTCCACCACAATTGCGGCAGACAGGTTTTCTAGGACTTCCACATCTGGACGCGGCATCGAAGGCATGAACGTTTGGACGAATGACGTATAGGTTTCGTTGATCAGACGCTGGGACTCAGCTGCGATGGTTCCGAAGACCAATGAAGACTTCCCGGATCCTGAGACGCCGGTAAACGCGGTGATGCGACGTTTGGGAATATCAACATCGATGCCTTTGAGGTTGTTTTCCCTCGCTTGACGGACTCGAATCATGTCATGGGTGTCAGCAGGATGCAGGTTCATACCGCCAACATTACTAACTGCTTGGCGTAGGGGATACTTTCAAACCAGGTCCAAGCTCTGGTGCTCGGAGCCACCAGGTCTCGGCGACGTGATGGCGGTATGCGCTCGCCGAATGTATGAATAGTGCGTGTAAGTCCCATGATCTAGACTCATCGCTTCATTCTGCCCGGAGCTCCAAAAAGGAGAATATGGTTCACTTATTCAGTGACTCAAGTGCTCGACAGCTGAAAACCGAACATAATGAAGAATTGTTAGGCATCAGACCTCATATCTTCGAATATGAGCGCAACTTTTGGTTTTCGCCAACAGTTCACACTATTTCTAGGTTTTCCGATGTCGCATTAGTATTGTCGAGGCGTGTGCTACGACACATCGATGGCATACCAACGTAACTCTGTGATCCCGAAACATCAGAAGGACCTTCATGAAGCTGCTGAAATCTATCCCATTACTAGGCTGGGTGCTGGTCGCCATCATCTTAGGCGTTCTGTTAGGCCCGGTGATGCCGGTTTGGTTAGGAAGCCTGTTCCTGACTTATAACTCGATTTTCTCTGGCTTCCTGAACTTTGTTGTCCCGCTGATTATTTTCGGCTTGGTCGCCCCAGCTATCGCAGAACTCGGTAAGGGCGCAGGAAAGTGGTTGGGTATTACCGCCGGTATTGCCTATGCCTCAACTTTGGCTGCTGGCCTACTCGCGTACTTTGTGAGCCGTTGGTTGTTTACCCAGTCGCTGTCAGGTGGTGGGTTAGAAGCCATCGGTGAGGGCGAAGGTTCTGGTTTTGAAGCTTATGTGTCACTGGTTAGTAGTGCAGGGGACTCGGCAACCGAGATCGTCTTGCCGCCAGCCTTGGACGTAATGACTGCTTTGGTCTTGGCGTTCATTCTTGGTTTGGGTATGACTGCTTTCAAGTCCAAGGTACTTTTCCGTGGTGTCGTTGAATTCCGCACCATCATCGAGATGGTCATCCGACGCATTGTCGTTCCAGCACTGCCACTATTCATTTTCGGTATCTTCTTGGATCTCTCGGCCAGCGGCAACGCGATTACCGTGGTCACGAAGTTCCTTTTGGTTGCAGTTGTTTCCTTCGCACTGACCTTGGTTGTGCTGCTGGCCCAGTATTCAATTGCCGGTGCGATGAACAAACGAAACCCTCTGAAAGCTCTGTGGGGCATGCGCGATGCTTACTTCACCGCATTGGGCACCTCTTCTTCGGCCGCTACCATTCCAGTAACTCTGGCTTCGGCTAAGAAGAATGGCGTCTCCGATGCAGTGGCGGGCTTTGTTGTTCCACTGTGTGCAACCATCCACCTCTCAGGTTCCATGGTGAAGATTACTTGCTTCTCCATCGCAGTCCTCTTGCTCACCGGGGGAGATGTGAGCTTTGGAGCCTACCTACCATTCATCCTGATGCTCGGTGTCATGATGATCGCTGCCCCTGGTGTTCCAGGTGGCGCAATTGCGGCAGCAGCAGGTTTGCTCGTGCAGATGCTCCACTTCGGGGATGTAGAAGTTGGACTCATGTTCGCTGCGTACATCGCATTGGATAGCTTTGGTACTGCGACTAACGTGACTGGCGATGGAGCTGTTGCGATGATGATGCAGAAGCTGACCAACGGCAAGCTCGGCACGCAACCACAAAGCGATGAAGACGAAATTGTGGAGATGGCTGATGGCAGCCAGAATGCTGCTCATCAGCTAGGCGAGTAGAGCTCAACAAATGCGAGGGGCCGTCGTTTACACACTGTGTGAACAACGGCCCCTCGCATTTGACGGTATGAAGATTAGATCCACATTGCAGGATCGATGTACTCCGCCGGGTCAACCGCAGGCTTGCGTTCTTCGGGCCTGCGCGGACGATTCTGTGCTGGGATGCCAGTAATGATGGATCCTTCTGGGGCGTCCTTAACTACTACGGCGTTGGCACCAACCGCAGAGTCTGCACCAATGACGATGGGGCCCAGTACCTTGGCGCCAGCACCAATGACCACACGGTCTCCAATGGTCGGGTGGCGTTTGACCTTAGCCAAGGAACGTCCACCAAGGGTCACTCCGTGATACAGCATGACATCTTCGCCAATTTCAGCGGTTTCACCGATGACAATTCCCATGCCGTGGTCAATGAAAAACCGTCGACCGATCGTAGCGCCCGGGTGGATCTCAATTCCTGTGAGAGCGCGGGTAGCTTGAGACAACAGGCGTGCCGGCCATTTAAGCGATGGGTTCTGCCACATCTTGTGAGCCAGTCGATGCATCCAAATGGCGTGCAGTCCTGAATACACGAAAAAGTTCTCGGTATCACTGCGTGCTGCAGGATCATGCTGTCGAGCTGTGGCTAGGTCTTCACGCAGCCGGGAGAAAAAACTCATGAATACTACCTTAGGGGTAACGGTTCACTGTGGTGGAATCCGAAGACGTCACACAGCAAATCGGCGCGAGCTGCACCGGAATTGGTCTCTATTAGACCCAACGGTGGCTCGCGCCGATTTATTCTGATTTGCCGAAACTAATTAGCCGCGGATGTCATCAAAGAGCAGGGTGGAGATGTAACGCTCACCGAAGTCAGGAATGATGGCAACAATCTGCTTGCCAGCGTTCTCTTCACGAGCAGCGATCTGCAGTGCGCCCCACACAGCTGCACCAGCGGAGATACCTCCGAGGATGCCTTCCTTGACACCCAAAGCGCGTGCGGTAGCTACCGAGTCTTCGATGCTGGCATCGAGAACTTCGTCGTAGAGTTCGGTATCGAGGACCTCGGGGATGAAGTTTGCACCCAAGCCCTGGATCTTGTGTGGGCCTGGCTTACCACCGTTAAGGATTGGGGAATCCTTTGGCTCAACGGCAACAATCTTTAGGTCAGGGTTCTTTTCCTTCAAGTAGCGACCGGCGCCGGTGATGGTGCCACCGGTACCGATACCTGCAACGAGAACGTCAACCTTGCCCTCGGTGTCATCCCAGATTTCTGGACCGGTGGTGTCGGCGTGGATCTGTGGGTTAGCAGTGTTAGCGAACTGCTGTGCCCAGACGGCATTCTCAGAAGTCGCAACGATTTCCTTGGCCTTCTCCACTGCACCGCGCATGCCGTCGGCACCTGGAGTCAGTACAATCTCAGCACCGAAAGCACGCAGCATCACACGACGCTCGGTGGACATGGTCTCAGGCATGGTCAAGATGACCTTGTAGCCGCGGGCAGCGCCAACCATTGCCAGTGCGATACCGGTGTTACCGGAAGTGCCCTCGACGATGGTGCCACCTGGCTTCAATGCACCGGACTTCTCAGCGGCATCAACAATAGCTACACCGATACGGTCCTTGACGGAGTTGGCTGGGTTGTAGAATTCCAGCTTTACGGCGATGTTGCCGGCCAGTCCTTCATCAAGTCGGTTCAGCTTTACCAGCGGGGTGCGGCCGATAACTTCGGTGACGTTGTTGTAAATCTTGCCCATCTTTTATGCAGTCCTTACGTGACTCATTTCGGCCGCTATTACCGGCGGCGAGTTACTTGCAGATGCCCGGCTCAACAAGCGGACACCATGGAGGTTCATATCCAACCCTAGTAGGCGATTCGTTTCGCTATGCTTCATTTAGCCATTGAGCGTAATATTTCCTGACCTTTGCGAGTTTTGGGTCAATAATCACGCGGCAATATCCGACATCTTGGTTCGCAGAGTAATAATCCTGATGTATTTGCTCTGCAGGATAGAAATCTTTTGACTCTTCTATGGTTGTGACGATCGGATTAGGGTACAGTGGCGCAAATTTGTTGATCGCGTCTGCAAATAATTCGCGCTGCTGCTCATCAAGTGGGAACATCGCTGAGCGATATTGTGTGCCGACATCGTAGCCCTGGCGATTGAGTGTGGTGGGGTCATGAACGGTGAAGAACATATCCAAGATGACCTCAGCAGGCACGATTTGTGGATCAAAGATGACGGCGACGCCTTCGGCATGGCCTGTGGTCCCGGTACATACCTGGCGGTAGTCCGGATTGTTGGTGTGTCCACCAATGTATCCAGAGATCACGGCATGAACGCCACGTGTGCGCTGATAGACCGCATCCAAACACCAGAAGCAACCTCCGGCTAAAACGAAGGTTGTCAGCTTGGTGTCTTCAAGCTGCAAGGACGGGGTGAACTGATGTGGTGATTGAAGGCTGAGAATACTCACATAGTTCATAACGACGCGGCGTTGCATTCTGTTCCATCGATGTTGGCAACGCGTAGGCTGGTTGGTATGCAGAGCAAGGCAAATAACTCGCAAGAACCGGGGAAGAAGAATTCAACCCCGGACGCTGCTGCGCTTAAGCCCGTTACCGATGAAGAAGTGAAGCAGCCTGAGGAGACTCAATCCTCAACGCCCACAACTCTAGGTAATGTCCTTGAAGCAGTGGAAGAGCTTTGGCCACAATCCCTGGCCGAGAACTGGGACGCCGTCGGTTTGGTGACGGGACGAACCAGCCAGCAGGTTTCAAAGGTCGTCATGGCCGTGGATCCGACGTTGGAGGTGATTGAAGATGCGATCGAGCGTGGGGCTGATCTGCTGATCACTCACCACCCGTTGCTATTGCGCGGTGTCACCCAAGTAGCTGGAACGAGCTTCAAGGGCGAAGCAATTCATCGTCTGATTGAGACCGGAACCGCGTTACTCACCGCCCACACCAACGCCGACAGCGCCATTGGTGGGGTCAACGACGCGCTGGCTGATGCATTCGGTCTTAAGGAATGCGTTCCCCTGGTTGATTCCAAGGATGGTTTGCCAGAAGAAGGTTTGGGGCGCGTGGGCTTCTTGGAAAAGCCAATGAAGCTCGAAGACTTCGCGGAGCGCGTTTACACCGTATTACCTGCTGTGGCAGGTGGCGTACGCGTTGCAGGTGACCGCAGTGGGATTATTCGAAAAGTTGCGCTGTGCGGGGGAGCGGGTGACTCACTGTTTGATGCCGTTCGCTCACATCAAGCCGATGTGTATGTCACCGCAGATTTGCGTCATCACCCTGCCAGTGAAGCGCGAGAAGCTGCCAATGGCGGATTCCCTTATCTCATTGACGTATCGCACTTTGCCTCAGAATGGGTGTGGCTATCGGCTGGTGCTCGTGCGCTAGCTAATGTCTTGAACGATTTGGGACATGCGGTGGAGATCGAAATCTCGCAGATTAATAGTGATCCTTGGGACTTTGTTCTCACGCCGTAGTCAGCTGAAACGATGCTTCATCATCTAGAAATCTGGGTTGATGACTTAGCAGCCAGCACAGTATCGCTGGGCTGGCTGCTAAGTCGTCTTGGCTACCAAATTCAGTCGCAGTGGGCCAACGGGATCAGCTATGAATTTGGCGGTCACTACATCGTTCTTGAATCTGGTCCTGATGTTCTTCACCAACGTCACGAACGACGCTTGCCCGGGCTAAACCACCTCGCCTTTAGCTTGCCTCATGTCCAAGACGTTGAAGCTGTTGTCACAGAATCGATACAGCATGGATTTACTTTGATGTTTGCCGATAAGCATCCGTATGCCGGTGGGCCGGATCATTACGCAGCGTACCTTGAAGACAACGTCGGATTCGAAGTTGAGTTAGTCGCTGTTGATTCCCCAGCAGCGCAGGAGAAACAACAAGGGTGAGTTTCAGGAATATTGCTGCCTGAAACTCACCCACTGCCTGGTCCGGAAACTAATTAGTTAGTTATCGGTCGAAGAGATCCGTGACTGTACCGTGGTTTCGCCGTTTTGTGCAGTTGCCATTTTGCCTAGGCCCATGACCTTGCCTGCAGAAGCGTTAACGCTGTTTTGCAGTCGTCGCACGGTGCTGGTCTTGGTTTCTCCCGCATCTATCGATGCGAAACTGAACCCCGGTCCCGTGACGTCACGCAGGCGAACATTACCGGTATTGGTCACCGTCACGTCGTAATTGAGCCAGGTGCCGGCCTTGTCTGAAGAATTGTTCGTGGCGGTGCTCGGAGTCGGTTCGGAGACCGCAACGGAGAAACTCGGCTGTCGCGAAATAAGATCAACTTCTTCGCCGGTGATGGTGTACTGATCTACGACGGCGTTATTTCCTATTCGCCCAGAAGTCCAATGGGTTTCAGGAACAAAGTAGCCATCGGATAGTTCTTCGCTCGTTACCTCGTGACGCGGTGTGGTGCATGCGTATGTTGCCGCCGCGGCAAAGTTGGAATAGCGGCAGTTCCCTGCAGGACTCGTTTGTCCCACTGGGCTGGCTGCAAAGGGCGAGAAGTTGCCGTTGGTCGGGACAACCCATTGGGGGATGTTGCCGATGTTGGTCACGTTGAAGGTATAGGGCAGTTTTTCGCCGACAACATACGGGTTGGTTGCTAAGTCTCGTGTGCTGTCGGCGCGTTGGCCCTGAACTTTGATACCCGTTGTTTCTGGGGCAGTGATCTTCCCTGAAACGGTGGCTTGCGAAGTTTTACCTGAAGCGCTGGTGAACTGCACCTGCAGGCTTTGGTTACCGTTGCCGGTGGCTGCGACTTTGACCGGGAGCGTGACTGTGGTGCTGGCGCCAGCGGCAAGGTTGGAAACTTGCTGTGGTTCGGTACTAAATAGGTCGGTGTCGGTTGCTGTGATGGATCCGGAGATTGCTTGTGGTTCCTGATTGGTGATCGTCACCGGCAGCTCAAGCGTAGTTCCAGGATTGGTGGAAAATGAGTCCGCTGCCATTGGAGCGCAGACGTAGTTCAGCCATGATTCATCAAAGGTGGCGAACTGCATGGCGTCCGTGTAGTTGGCTTCGTAGAACACCGCGTACTTTCCGTTATCTATAGCCTCGGCTACAGAATATGCAGAGGTGCCACGACGGATGGTACGTAATCCGGGCCAAGTCTTTCCGTCATCGCACGATACCCGGGCGGAGACGTTAGAACGTGAAGTTTGAGAATTTGCCCCGGTGTAGAGAAGCTTTTTGGCTTGTGCGCTGTTGGCTTCGGCATCTGGGAACATTTGGGTGATGTGCGCATTATTGGTGGGATCGGGCAGATTTTTGTCTTGGGTGACCGCTGAGTAGCTGTGCCCGCCGTCCTCGGAGATCGCCACCTTGCGGTAGCCGCCGCCGGAGCTGTCTCGTGAGTTGAGCATTAAGCGCCCGTCGGAGAGCTCCACAACTTTGTTTTCATCCATGGCAGTTCCCGCAAATTCACCACGTTGCCACGTGGCACCGTCATCATCGGAATACACCGAGTACGCCTGAATGACCCGGCTGCCGTTGGCTTGCATGACATCACCGGCGAACTGTTGAACCAGGCGTCCTGCGTATTTGCCACGGGTGATTTGAATGCCTTGGCCAGAAGTTGCAAAAGTTGAACGTACTGCGCCGGTGACTGCGCTATCGCCAGGCTTGACAACATCTGTGATCAAACGAGGTTCACTCCATGTGACGCCACTGTCAGTTGACTCGACCACGGCTGCACTGAGTACCTGGCGGTTGCTGTCGTCATTGCCCCAGGTGCTTCCAGCGAAGCCCTGATCTTTGGAGTAAACGAAGAAAGCGAAGACTTTTCCAGTGTTCTTGTCAAAGACGTAACTGGGGTCAGAGTATCCGTATTTGCCTTTCGAACTGTCACCTGCAAATCCGGCCGCGATGGTAGTCATTGGTCCCCACGTCACACCATTGTCAGTGCTTTTTCTTTGCACAATGCTGTTGGGATTTGGCGCATCGTTGGCATTTGAAGGCCTGGCGTCCCAAGCAGCGAGCACTACACCATTTCCAAGGTGTGTTAGCGCGGGGATTCTGTAAAAGAAATTCTGGTCAGTGCGATCGGAGCCGAGATTGATCTCGGTGTACATTCCCGGAGGGGTTGTTGGGTCGGCTTCTTCGACGGACGAGGCCGCCGTAGCCGCGGTGATGCTCAAAGATGGAATGGCCAGACTGAGTGCTAGGGCCGTGACCAGAATTTTTCGATGCTCGTGCCGAACGTGACTTCGCATGGGCTAGTTCCTCACAGAGGTAGAGATCCGAGATATCAAAGGACGTATGACGTAGGACGTCATACGTGAAGCCTATGTGAATTGGATCACTAGCGGAAGTGGGCAGAGCTATTCTTTTGAAAGATTTAGGGAAAGTCGGGAGGAATTTACTTTGCTGTGATGAACTGATGATCTTCAGGAAGCAAAATATTCAGCGCAAGCCCCTTTTTGTCCTCAACAAGGGTTGCGTCCCAGCGGGACTTGATTAGCTCAACCAATTGCTCGGGTGTCTCTGGTCCGGTTTCTTGCTCAACCAAGAAACGAGCCACTTCACCGCGCGTGTGCTTGGCAAAATGGGAGACAACTTTCGGAATTCCATTGCGCAGCTGGAAAACATTGATGGCAACGCATTTACCGTTACTTGGTTTGTAGGCAGCGGTGTAGGTGCTTGAGCGGGCATCAACGATTAACTGGTCCTTGGCCGTTTCGTCCAAGACTGGAGTGAGTCGTTTCTTCCACCAGCTGGCCAGTTTTCCCAGCGGTTCTAGCTTCACTGACATGGACAGTCGATATGGAGGAATGCGGTCGCCAAAACGCACCGCCCCCCAGAGTGCAGAAATAACCACAATGCTCTGATCGGCACGTGCTTGAGCATCTGCGTTAAGGGTTGAGTAGCCCAAGGCTTCAAAGAGGACACCCGAATAAATATCGTGCGCCTTCGCTGCCGGTTCAGTGTGCAAGTTGATATTGCGTGCCACTTCATTAGCCAGCGAAGCTCCTACACCCAGGACACTCATTGCATCTTCTTGACTTGAAACTTTAGCCAAGGCTTCCAAAACAAGATGCCGTTCATCATTGAGTTCGGAAAACGAAAGATCTGCGAGGTCAAAAGGGGAGCCTTCAGCGTGGGCAGTTTTACCCTCTGAAGGTGGTAACAAAATAAGCACGCCTTCCAGCTTATCGGAGGAACGCGGGGCGAACCCCATTGATGAATCCTGATGGAACTTATCCCTGTGGTTAGGTCGGAATTGATGGAAGCTGTGGTGCAGTGCTCGCTCGATCTGTTCTTGAAGGCAAATCTTCGGGGATAGAATGGTTAACGAATGGGATGGCCAGACGGTCGCGTGGCAAGTAATTGTCCCGAGGAACGTCCGGGCTCCGCAGAACAGGGTGGTGGGTAACGCCCACTCGGGGTAACCCGCAGGCTAGTGCCACAGAAAATAGACCGCCAGGTTTCCTGGTAAGGGTGAAACGGTGGTGTAAGAGACCACCAGCGTCCCGGGTGACCGGGAGGGCTTGGTAAACCCCACTCGGAGCAAGGTCAGACAGGCTGCGTTATGAGGGCTGTTCGCCCCATGCAGTCGGGTGGACCGCTAGAGGCTGTCGGCAACGGCAGTCGTAGATAGATGACCGTCCCGCTTCGGCGTGACAAAACCCGGCGTATCGGCCATCCCATTCATTATATGTTTTCCTCGGGTGAGATGATTCACAGCACTTCGTGCTCCGAATTTTTCTGCGCCGTTTAGAATGGAAAGCGTACTTAGTACTTACGAGGATGATCCTGTAGACCTCGTACCACCGCAAAAGCAATGGTGCTTCCCACGGTGCCAACCGACTTTATGGATCTGCGAGTCGGCTGAATTGGAAGGATTTTCTGTGACCCAGCAGTCTGTCGTTGCCCAGCAAGAATGGAGCGGGCGCGAAGAGCTCGCCGAGGCCATGATTCCACTGATTGGACGCCTGTACCGCAAGAATAATGTGGTCTCGTCCGTCTATGGTCGGAAGCTGATCAACCAGTCCGCCATCGATATCATCAAGGCACACCGCGTCGTGCGCCGCATTGATGGCGAAGAGCTAAGCCTGAAAGCAACCAAAGCGATTCTCGACGAAATCGAGACACTCAACGTTGGATCTGTAGCCGTTGATCTTGGCCGTTTGAACAAGAAGTTCAAAGAATCTGGCTCCGTAGACCTCAACGCCTTCCTCAGCAATGAACTTGGCGAAAAAGTCGGCCAGGCCGGTGCCACCGACGCAGAACCAAAGGACGTCGTTCTCTACGGCTTTGGTCGCATTGGCCGCCTGCTAGCCCGCATCCTCATCGAACGTGGCGGCTACGGCCTGCGCCTGCGCGCCATCGTGGTCCGCAAGGGATCCGATGATGACATCGTCAAGCGTGCTTCGCTGTTGCGTCGCGATTCGGTACACGGTCGCTTCGAAGGTTCGATCACCGTCGATGAGGAAAACAACACCATCCTCGCCAACGGAACCCTGATCAAGGTCATCTACTCGAATGACCCAGCTTCGGTGGACTACACCGAATACGGCATCGATAACGCGATCGTCGTTGATAACACCGGACGCTGGCGCGATGAGGCTGGCCTGTCCCAGCACTTGCAGGCCAAGGGTGTCGCCCGCGTACTGCTGACCGCTCCAGGCAAGGGCGATTTGAAGAACATTGTTCACGGCATCAACGATTCGTGGATCACCGCCGAGGACAAGATCGTTACCGCTGCATCTTGCACCACCAACGCCATCACCCCAGTGCTCAAGGCCCTGAACGATAAGTTCGGCGTTAGCCACGGACACGTAGAGACCGTTCACTCGTTCACCAACGACCAGAACCTGATCGACAACTTCCACAAGGGTGAACGCCGTGGCCGTGCTGCTGCGTTGAACATGGTGATCACCGAAACCGGTGCTGCCAAGGCTGTGGCTAAGGCCCTGCCGGAGTTCGAAGGCAAGTTGACCGGTAACGCCATCCGCGTACCAACCCCAGATGTCTCCATGGCCATTCTGAACCTGAACTTGGAGAGCGAAACCACCAAGGAAGAGCTCAACGCTTACCTTCGCGAAACGTCATTGACCTCGAACCTGCACAAGCAGATTGACTACATTGACTCGCCAGAAGTCGTCTCCACCGACTTTGTTGGCTCACGTCGTGCTGGCATCGTCGACGGTTTGGCCACCATTGTTTCAGGCAAGAACGCTGTCGTCTACGTATGGTACGACAACGAATTTGGTTACTCCTGCCAGGTAGTACGCGTGATCGAAACGATCGCCGGAACCCACCCGGTAGCAGTTCCAGCAGTGAAGGCTGAAGCAGTCACCGCCTAAGGAATCATCGCCGAGACTTCGGGACCATGCCCACGCATCCTTGCGTTGGTGCAGGGTCCCGAAGTTTTTTTAAACCCAGCATCAATTATCACGACTGTTAGGCTCTGATCAACGGTGATAACGGGGTCAACAGCGCTAGCGGAAGGTGCCCGGATGGAACGTGAACGGCTTTTAGCGGCTCGGATGCGTGGCCAGTTACTCACCGCGCCAGCCGGATCCATTCTTGAGGCCGCCGGGCATATATTGGCCACCCAAGCGCAAGATTTTATTGCCGGCCGTTACGCCCTAGCCCAACGCGTAGATCCGATGCCAAACCGGGCACAGATCAATCAGCTGTTTAATGAGGGCTTACTGGTTCGTTCCTGGACTATGCGCGGAACCCTACATATCGCTCTGGCCGAAGATGCACAATGGTTGGTACAACTGGCCAAGGAGCGCACCCTGAGGTCTGCTGCTGCTAGGCATCGTGAATTGCAGATTGATGCTGCGACGATCGACACAGCGGGAGAAGTGAGCTCCTCGTATCTGAGTAGTGTGGGGCAGGGGAGCAGGAACGCACTCTTTGAACAGTTAGAACAACACGGAATTGGTACGCGAAACCAGCGAGGACTGCACCTACTGCTGGCACTGGTACAACATGGGCTGCTGTGCTTAGGTCCTATTCCCGAGGGAGCCAAGCTGGTCGCCCAAGACTTTGTGCTCGTCGACTCATGGATCAAGAAACATCATGTCCCCGAAGACCCAATACAGGAGCTGTTGGTACGTTACCTAGACTCCCATGGCCCAGCCACACTCCGTGACGCCGCCTGGTATGCAGGGCAAACGCTGACAACCATCCGCCACGCCGCATCACAATTGGGCGAGCGCGTGGTGAGTGTAGGGAAGGACGAGCGCGGGGAAGACTTCTTGGTGGTAGAAGGATCGCTAGCCCATCAGGCACTGGAAACAACTGAACCACCACAACTTCCCACCCGTCTACTCGGGCCCTTCGACGAGTACTATCTGTCTTGGGCAGACCGAAGTCATGTTGCCGACACCGAAATGCAGAAACAGATCACCCCAGGAAAGAACGGCATGTTCAACGCCTTCTGGCTTGAACACGGACGTGCCTCACACCTCTGGGATGCAAATATAGCGCCGGTCGATTCACTCGACGCGACGCTACATCAGCGGTACCTGGACTTCAGATCTACCAGTTAGGTAGCCAGAAGGTTAGTGACCAAAAGGATCCTCATCGGTTCCTGGAAGCCACGTATTACCCGGTACGCCCCAACCTAAAGCCTTTTTAGCCTTCTTCCACCGCTTATCCCAACGTGGCTGCAACTTATCCACGTACAAGAAACCATCCAGGTGGTCGTATTCGTGCTGCATCACGCGGGCGAACCAATCGTGAGCTTCAAAGGAAAGCGGCTGCCCGAATTCATCGAAGCCTTCCACCTTGGCATAGTCGGCACGCTTGAGCGGGTAATTCAGTCCCGGAACCGACAAGCAGCCCTCAGACTCGTCATCGACGTCAGCCGGTGCCTGTGAGACCTTAGAGAGCGTCAGCTTAGGGTTGATGACCACACCACGCTCTGGCGCTGTGTCTTGGTCAGCAAAGACATAGGTGAACAAGCGTAGACCGACACCAATCTGAGGAGCAGCCAGTCCCACGCCATGAGCTTCATCCATGGTTACGTGCATGTCTGCAACGAGCTGGCGAAGCTCATCATCAAACGCGGTAACTTCTACCGCGCGACGATGTAGAACTGGTTCTCCGTAAACGGTGATCTGCCGGATTGGCACGGGATCAGGTCCTTTCAAAAAAACTTAAAGTGCTCGTCCAATAGTTTCACGCATGATCTCGCTTGTGCCACCAAAAATGGTCAGCAAGCGGGCAGCAGTGAAGGACTGGGCGATAGGGTACTCCATGATGTAGCCGTAACCACCATGAATCTGCAACGCCTTGTCGGAGAGTCGTTTTGCGCTCTCACTAGCCCAAAGCTTCACTTCTGCGGCTTCTTGCGCGTCTAATTCACCATCATTAAAAGCTAAGACTGCTTGGTCAACAAAAGTCTGAGTGACATGGGACTCAGTCTTCAAATTAGCCAGTTCAAATCGGGTGTTTTGATACTGAGTCAATGCTTGACCAAAAGTTGAACGATTCTTGGCATGCTCCAAAGCCTGCTCGAATGACGCCGTAGAAATGGCTGCAGCTGCGACAGCGATTGCCAGGCGGGCCTGTGGCAACTGTTCCTTCACGTAAGCCAGACCCTGTCCGATCTCACCAATACGGTCAGCATCAGATACGCGGACTTCATCAAAGAAGAGCTCGGCAGTATCGGAGGCGCGTAGCCCCATCTTGTCGAAGGGATTGCCATTGGTGTAACCCTCAGAACGCTCCACCATGAACAGCGAGAACGATGATTCAGAAGCACGGCCACTTTCCCCATCGGTACGGGCCAGCACCAGGGCCGCATCGCCAAAGGCGCCATTACCGATGAATGTCTTTTGACCGCTAAGCAACCACTGCTCACCATCACGCACTGCCTTGGTACGCACCGCACGTAGATCCGAACCGGCACCTGGCTCAGTGAACGCGCAAGAGGTAATCGTCGAGCCGTCCACCATACGAGGCAGCCACTTAGCCTTCAGCTCATCAGAGCCGTAAGCCAGTAGGTAGGGAAGTACTAGATCATCGTGCAGGTGGAAGGCCAGCGCCACGGCCAAATGTCCGGCACGGACGAACTCTTCATCAAGCACTACACGGAAACGGTAATCATCGATACCCATGCCACCGAATTCTTCGGGAACAGCGAGACCCAGTAAGCCATTCTCGCCAGCTGATTGCCACACCTCACGTGGAATCTGGTGGTCCTTCTCCCACTGAGCGTATTTTCCAGAGACTTCACGGGTATTGAACTCCGTAGCCAACTCACGGAACTGCTCGTGGTCCTCTTCAAAAAGCGCGCGTTTCACAGGGGGAGTACCTTTCGGTGGATGGGACGGCAGCAATCAACACAAAGACTTGCCAAAGTACAACCTCCATTATGGTTGTTCGCTTGATTCCGTGCCTACTTGAACCGCTGACGGCAGCATCTGAGTCCCAAAGTAACGCCAGATGTCTCGAAAAATACGGGGTTAGACCCAAAATCAACCCTGTTTCGAACATAGGTTCGAATCCATGTTTACATGCTTCTGAAATATGACTTAACGAGTTTGCTTTCAATGGCTAGCCGCTGGTGGCAAGGGGTAATGCGCTCGCCGAAGGTTATTGAATTCATTGTGGGCCTTCAGGGCATCGGAGTCTTGATAGCAGGAAGCTTGCTTTGGTGCGTCAAGATTCTTGGCTCTATGGGTGAAGTCGCTGCCGTCATTGTTAATTGCTGGGTGTACGGGCTAGATGCAGGGATCGATTGAGCTGGGATCGATTGAATAGCGCCTTGATTCACGTCAAAAGAGGGAGTGGTTGGCGACAGCTGCACCGTGAAGAAAAAATGAGGTCCGGATTATTCAGAAAGAGAAATTTCTCTTGCCGAAAATCCGGACCTCATACTCTGGGTGAGTAACGGGGTTTGAACCCGCGACCTTCTGGACCACAACCAGACGCTCTACCGACTGAGCTATACCCACCATGTTTGCCTTGAACCAAGTCACAACGCTATTGCGATTGAATTGAACGCCTTGGCAACGAGAATTACTATACACCGAAACTTTGCTGAAATACCAATTGTGGATTCATTGCGCCAAGCAAGACATTTTTAGGTGGGGTAAATTTGAATCCATGCCTACTACTGCAGAAAAACTTGTCTGGATCGATTGTGAGATGACCGGGCTCAGCCTGGAAAACGATGCCTTGATCGAAGTCGCTGTCTTGGTGACCGATTCCGAGCTCAATGTTCTTGGGGACGGGGTTTCGGTAGTGATTAAGCCGGAACCGCAGGCCGTGGAGCAGATGGGTGATTTCGTTCGCAATATGCACAGCAATAGCGGACTGCTTGAGGAACTTGACGGTGGCGTGAGCATGGCTGAGGCAACCTCGGTGGTCATGGACTATATCCGTGCCTACGTTCCGGAGCCCGGCACCGCTTTGCTTGCTGGTAATTCTGTCGGCACTGACAAAACTTTCTTGGTCCGCGATATGCCTGAAGTGATTGATCACCTTCACTACCGCATTATCGACGTGTCCACGATCAAGGAACTAAGCCGCCGCTGGTATCCGAAGGCTTACTACTCGGCGCCGTCTAAAGACGGCAACCATCGCGCGCTAGGTGATATTCGAGATTCGATCGACGAGCTGCGCTATTACCGGGCAGCGGTCATGGTTCCGGCGCCAGGTCCTACCTCGGCAATTGCCTCGGGAATCGCAGCGGAAATCAAATCAAACCCCTCCTAAGGGAACATCGAGGATGCCCCTGATGGTGGGTGATGCAACCCACAGCGTTCAGGGGCGCTTTCGATTGGCCAGCGCGATCAAAATGTGTGTATAGTATTTGACGTTGCTGAATACGAAGTCAGAGCATAAAAGTGTTTTTGACTTGGTAAAAAGTGAACATGGTGGGTATAGCTCAGTCGGTAGAGCGTCTGGTTGTGGTCCAGAAGGTCGCGGGTTCAAACCCCGTTACTCACCCCAAACGATCACCCGATCGGAAACACGGTTTCCGGTCGGGTGTTTTATTTTCACGCGAGTTGAGCGTGAATTCGGAAATCGTTTAGTGTGATTCGCTTCGCATGCGGGCTGTCGTCCAATGATCCGGTGGCCTTGCATGCTAAAGTTTCGCTTGATTCTTTTGTAATTTGGGGCGCCTTGCGCCCGGCCGCGGGAGAGGTTCGCATCGGGTCCGATGAGGCTTGCCGGCAAGTGCAATATCTGTGCGGCAAACCCCCGCTACGAGCGGTTTGAGGACGGCGAGAGGGAAAAGGTGGCGCCAGATATGCGGAAGGAATTCGCAGCGCAGCCCGCGACAGATGCTTCATCGGTGACCGCTCGTCGCGCGGTCATTAACCCGCTGTGGCAGGGACTGCTTGGCTCCATATTGATCACCATCGGGTCCTTCGGTGTTGGCTGGCTAGCCAGCGTCTCTCCTATGAACCGCAATGCCCTGTTGATTGCTATTCGTACCGAGTACTCAGGTGTTATTGCCTCCACCGTGGTGATGACCCTAGGTTGCTGGATCCTCTTTCGTGGGTGGCTACGACTGGGCCAAGTGCATGCTGGCTGGGGCCCTGACTCCCTCAAAGCAGTCAAAAAGGCTGTCTGGATATGGTCGGCACCGATGTTGGTGGCGCTACCAATTTTCTCCCGCGATGTTTTTGCCTACATCGGTCAGGGTCGCCTGGTGGATGCCGGGCAGGACCCCTACGTCACCGGTATTTCCTCGCTGAACAACTGGTTTCAGTTGGGCACGGACATTACCTGGGCGCAGGACGAAACCCCCTATGGGCCATTGTTCCTACTGCTTGAATATTGGGTATTCCGGGCCGTGGGTTCCAGCCCCGACCTATCGGTGCTGCTCTTCCGTCTGATTGCCTTCGTCGGGGTCATCCTGTGCCTGATCTACGTACCCAAGCTGGCAGCCCTGCACCAAGTTTCCGGAGCTAAAGCTGCCTGGATCACCGTGGCTAACCCATTGTTCCTGATCAGCTTCGTCGCTTCAGCACACAATGACGCGATCATGGTAGGGCTGGCCGTTGCGGCAACCTACTATGCCGCCACCCGCCGCGGAATCCTCGCCGTCGTGTTGATCACCGCATCGGTGGGCATCAAGCCGATCACCATGGTGCTCTTACCCTTTATTGGGCTGCTGTGGGCAGGAACTTCAGCAAAATGGCCACGCAAGATTCTTTACTGGTGCTACACCCTGGCTCTGTTTGCCGCGATTATGTTGGCCGTCGGTCTAGCCAATGGCTATGGCATCGGCTGGCTGAAAGTCATGCTGGGCACCGGTACGGGATCGGTAATCTTCGCACCGGTCGGCGCCCTGAATGCGCTACTCTCTGGACTCTTCGACGCTTTCTCGCTGCCAACCAACTGGATCCTTCCAGTGCTGAAGTTCGGCGGTCGCCTGCTCTCGGTCGCACTGGTACTCGTACTGATTTTTAAGGGCAAGCCCTCACACCTGGTGCAACGTATGGCGTTGGCCTTCACTGCACTGGTGGTGCTTTCGCCGATTGTGCAGCCCTGGTATCTGCTGTGGTTGCTACCTTTCTTCGCTGCCACCGGCATCCGTGATGACTGGCAGATCGTTTGGGTGTACTTCACCACCGCGTTCTTCATCGCCTTCGGCGCTGCCGATCAGCTCTTTATCTGGCAATTCCTTGGCGAACTTGATCCGTGGGTTAAGCACCTGTCCACCGGCATTTCCTGGGCTGCGATGTTCTATTTGGCTTACCTCGATCCGCGGACCCGTAGGTTGTTCACCGGGCTGGTCCCGTCCAAGAAGTGGCTGAAGGTTTTCCGCAGTCGCCCCAATAAGGACGGGGTCGCATCATCGTAGTCCCGATCCACCGCGATGACCGGCAACCGGTCAACGAAGGGCAACGCCTAGCCCACGATGCCAAAGGGCCCTTAACCCAAGGGCTGTTGGCTTCGATCATGGTGACCTGCGGTTCCTGGGGTGTGGGCTGGTTGCCCTACGCCCAGGCTTCCGTGCTCGCCCGATCAGCGCTGGTGCTTCCGCTGCGCGCCGAAACCCTCGGCGTCGTGATCTGCACCCTGCTCCTAGCAGTGGGTACGGTACTGATGTTCCGCGCCTGGTTACGTCTGCGCCAGGGGACACGTGAGCTGGGCGAACAAGCCCTTGGCTTGATGCGTCGTGCCGCCTGGACGTGGTCCGCGCCGATGCTCCTATCCTTCCCGATCCTTTCTCAGGATGTGTACTCCTATCTGGGTCAGGGACGACTGATGCACACCGGGCTCTCACCCTATGAGAATGGGGTGTCGCAGCTTCCGGGCTGGTTTGCCCAGGGGGCAGACTCCCTGTGGGCCGAATCTTCCTCGCCCTATGGTCCACTGTTCTTGATGTACGCCCGCATGGCCTACTACATCTCCGGGGGTGTGCCAGAATACGGCGTACTCATGATGCGGTTGATTGCGGTGGCCGGGGTAGCGCTGTGCATCTATGCGATCCCACAATTGGCACAGAAACTCGGCGGTGATCCATCGTGGACGCTGTGGGTGTCCGTGGTGAACCCACTGTTTTTGATGAACATGGTCGGCGGGGTCCACAATGATGGGCTGATGCTCGGTGGCGTGTTGCTGGCATTCTTGCTGGTGTACCGCAAACATCATGTGCTGGGAAGCGTTTTTATGGCGTTGTCCATTGCGATCAAACCCGTGATGTTACTCGCGCTGCCGTTCCTAGGTTTGGCAATGCTTAAGCCCGAAGCCCGGCTGCGTTCCAAGATTCGTGTCTGGCTGTTGATCACGGTTCTCACCGCGGTGATCCTCACGGCGCTGGGTGCGGTGACCGGGCTGTGGTTCGGCTGGATCCGTGGCATGGCCAGCTCCGGGGACGCGGCCTTCCCTTATGCTCCGGTGGGTCTTTTTGGTCTGTTGGTCGGTTGGGTCGGATCCTTCTTCGGTGCCAGCATCGGTTCCACCGCCGACATTGTCTATGCAGTCTTTAAAGTGATCAGCATGGCGATTGTCGCCTTCTTGGCACTGCGCAAGCCAGCCGGTAATCCATTGCTTTACACCGGGTACGCGCTGGGGACCAGCGTACTGTTAGCCCCCATCATTCAGCCCTGGTATCTGCTATGGCTGATCCCATTCTTTGCCTTGGGCAAGAAGTTCAGCGTCACCCGAGAACGCTTGTTATACATGCTGTGCATGGTGCTGGCCATTGCCGGTGTGGTTGACCAGCTTTCGGTGGGGCAGTGGTTCTCCCTGGTGTGGATGCGAATCTTCGCCGCCTTCGTGGGCTTGCTCTGCGTGGCCTATATGGTGTTTGTTGATGCAAAGACCGCGCCACTGTTTGGCCACCGGGGACGCCGGCTGGGCCAACGAACTCGAAAATTTTTTAGAATCCCCGATCCAGAAGAAATGAGGCAACGCGACCGTGATGCAACCGGTTAAGACCCTGTTCAACGCCCGCGAAGTAACGCGTCCGGTGATCATCTGGCTGCTGGTCTTGACCGCGGTCGGTGCTGTCATTGCGGTGCTGAGCAAACAGTGGTGCCGTGTTAACGCTTGGCCAGCGGCCGAGCAGCACCTGCACATGTGCTATTCGGACTTCACTCAGCTCTTTGGCACCCGCGGCATGGCCGATAAGCTCTTCCCGTATTTCACCGGTCTGCCAGCAGAGCAGGCACTGGAGTACCCGGTCTTGCTTGCCATCGTCGCTGGAGTGACCGCGATGCTGATCCCCGGCATCGGATTTTCACCCGAGCGCCAGCTAGCCTACTTTGATCTGAACTCCGCCCTGTCCTTCATCTGCTGGGCCGTGATCGTTGTGGCCATCGCCTACGCTGCGAAGACCCGCAGTCGCGATGCCATCATGGTGGCCTTAGCACCAGGCATTATCCTGACCAGCCAACTGAACTGGGATTTGTGGGCCGTCATGCTCGCCACTCTGGGGTTGTTGGCGTTCTCCCGCAAACACATTGTGCTAGCCGGTGTGCTCTTGGGCCTTGGTGCGGCGGCGAAACTCTACCCGTTCTTCATCTTCGGTGCGATTCTCGTACTGTGCTTGCGTTCGGGACGTATGCGCCATTTCTGGGTGTCGCTGGCATCTGGCGTGGTGGCCTGGTTGGCGGTCAACGTTCCGTTTATGATCACTACCTTTGATGAGTGGAGCCGTTTCTATACGTTCTCCGGGGACCGCCCAGCCGGTAACTCTTCACTGTGGTTGGCCTTCGCCGGTACCGGCATGTCCGGATCCATGATGTCCTTGCTGTCCAACGGACTGTTCGCCCTGGCTTGCCTAGGCATCGCCTACGTTGGACTCAGTGCACAGCGTCGCCCACGCATGGCCCAGTTGGCGTTCTTGATCATTGCCGCCTTCTTGCTCTTGGGCAAAGTGTATTCACCACAGTTCGTGATGTGGCTGATCCCGTTGTACGTGTTGGCCCGCCCCAAGTGGCGTGAATTCCTGGTCTGGCAAGTGGTAGAAGTCTTCCACTGGGCCGTGGTGTGGCTGTGGAGCGCGAAAGCCGTCTCCGATGGCGTCTACTTCGGCGGCAGCTGGACCATCGAAATCCTCTATGGCTTAGGCATCGTTGCCCATATGGCGATGCTCATCTACATCTGCATCAAGATCATCGGGGATATCCGTCATCCTGAGCGTGATGTGGTGCGTGCTGATGGAATCGATGATCCATTGGCTGGTCCGATTGAGAATGCGCCGGATGCCTTCGTCTTGCCTGCAGCAAAGAAGAGCTGATCTTTAGCCAAGAGTTACGGCACAGCGAAAGCCGCTGAGCTTCCCTGATGGGAAGGTCAGCGGCTTTAGTTGTATCCGCAAAACTCATACCTTTAGCATTGATCTAGCCGGTCCAAACACAACGGGCTCAAGTCCAGCGCGGTCAGGGTAAGGCGGTGCGTGGCCGAGCGGGAACTCGGATAAGCGAAAAGGCCCGACACCACGTGGGTGCCGGGCTTGGAAGTTAGCGCTGTAGGTAGGAGGAACAGACCGGGTCGGTCTTGATGTCCCGATGAAGGACCAGGATGCCCTGATCTTCATCTGCTACCGGTTTGAAGCCCAACTTGGTGGCTCGTTCCAGTGCTTGATCCGGGGTCAGCGGATCCCATCCACCCAGCTCTTCGACGTTGAAGTCGATGATCATCCAGCTGGACAGGTCATCGCCAATATCTCCATGCAACCCGACGTAGGTGCGAGTGGTCAGGTGGGGGACCACGCTGTCAGCAGCTTCAATACAGACCCCGTCCGGAATCATGGCTACGGCCTTTTGCTTCGCTGCGATCAGCTCGGCCGATGGCCAGCCCTGTCCGGTAATGGTTTTGCCCAGCGGGAAGACCATGGGGAAAAACAGGGTAGCAATGACCGAGATTGATACGAGCCAGGCAGGGCCGATGATGCCTGCGCGTTTCCAGTTGAAGCGCACGGCGAGCTTATGCAGCACGTGGACCGCGGATAGGATCACAATCGGTGCCATGATCGCGTCGTACTGGTAGACCGGAGCCCAAGTGTTCAGTCGATCATTGAACAGACGCGAGAGGAACAATGGGGCGCCGAGGATCAGGTACGGCGAGGCAAAAGGCAGCAACGCCAATGGTGCAAAAGTCAGCAACCACAGGGCCCACTTCAGCTGATGATTAAAGAGGATCGCGATTGACTGGAAGGGGTGGGTGATCAAAAAGATCACGGCCGCGCCAGCAGTGGCACCCAAGGCGGTGTACTGCCAGTAGGAGAATTCACCCTCGGGGGAGAAAAGGGGGATGAGGTAGCCGGTGACGGCCAGATAACCCAGGAGCCCCAGCACTGCGGTGAGTGCTGCTTTGAACCACTGACGGTGGAAAAGAAGTACGATGCCTACGGCCACCATCGTGATGCCCATGTCTTCGCGCACCGTGAGCAGGCTGGTGGCAAGTCCCACGACCAACCAATAGCGACCCTTGTCGAAAGCCCAAATGATCCATGCCATGATCGGCACTCCGAAGGCGACTTCGTGGAAGTCCCAGTTCACGATGGCCTGGAATGGCCACCACAACAACAGCGCCACGCTAGTCAGCAAAGCACCGAGGTGTCCAAAGCGAGGTCGGGTGAAGAGGTAGACCGGGATCGCGGTAGAAATCAGCAGCAGCGCCAAGACGATGCCTAGCATCCGAGGGTCATTCCAGATCCAGTAAAAGGGTGCCAGAAGGACAAGGATCGGGTGGAAATGGTCACCCAGCAGGTTGAAGTCAACACCCTTAATCGGCACGATTGGTGCCTTGAACATCGCGTACTGACGCGCGGCCTGATCAAAGATGCCTAGGTCGTACCCGCGCGACTCAAAACGCGCAAAACGCAGGAAAGAATGGATAACGTACAAGATTCCTGCCACGAGCATGACCAGTGCGAGGTGCAGCTTGTGGGCCCGGGTCATGGGCGTGGGGGACGAGATAGACATGCGTTAAAGCTTATCTACATCATTGCTGGCCTGAGCCCATGACGCGTCGCACCCGTGTGATGACGTAGCAGGAGTTTGCTCACCTTAGAAGAAACCGACTTATCTTACACACAGCTAGCGTGCGGTTTGCATGTTGAACATTCCCAGATACCTTCCAGTGAGAATTCGGGGTTCTGGGGCAAGCGGCGTGTTTTCGTACGGTTAGATAGAAATATGAACACCTTGATCTGGCCCGGAGCGATAGCGATCCTCGGCAGTCTCGTCTTCCTAGGCGCTGCCGGCGTTTTCCTTTTGGCGCTGCAATATCGCCGTCATGGGCGCCTGTCCTGGCGGCGCACTATCACGACCTCGGCAGCCGCGCTCTACGGGTTTGGTCTGTTCAGTTACACCATGTTGCCACTGCCAGCATCGCGCAGTGAGGCCTGCTATCCCGGACGAGGAATTCCCCAGCTGGTCCCGGGACGTTTCCTTGAGCAGTTTTCTGAAAGCATTGCTACCCGAGGCTTAGCTGGCTTCGCCACCAGCTTCGTTTTGTGGCAAGTGCTATTCAACGTCATCTTGTTCATGCCCTTGGGCATCCTGGCCGTGCGCTGGTTGCGCGGTAACATCTTCACCGGTCTGGTACTGGGCTTTGTTGCATCACTAACTATTGAACTCACCCAGTACACGGGCATCTGGGGATTGTATGACTGCGCCTATCGCGTGGCTGACGTTGATGATGTCATCGTGAATACTGCTGGCGCACTGATCGGTGCCATCGTGGCTTATCTGCCAATCTTCAAATTCCTGACCGGACCTAAGGACGGTGATGCGCGTTCTGCAGCACCACGCAAAGTCACCAGATCCCGCCGGGCACTGGCCAACATTTTTGATGCAGCGATCACCACCGGGGCTGTGTTTGCTATCACCGGTGCGTTGTCGCTGATTGAAAAACTGGGTGGGCCAGCCACCAATGAACGATTGATGAACTTCTGGATCCCGTTTGTCGTAGTGATCTTTGTCTTTGTTCTTCCTAGTGTGGCCCCAGGTCGCGCCTCGTTAGGGCAACGCTGTGCCTGGCTGACCGTTACAGGTTCAGGGCAAGCCCCAACCTCGGCCCCACGCGCCCTTTTGCGTTGCCTCCTGGGTTTTGGCGGAATCACTTTCCTTTTTCAAGTCTCCACAAGCCTCACCGAGGTTAGTCCCTATCCGATCCTTAACGTCCTAGTCATGGTCTACATTGCAGTGAGCGCCGTCTTCTTTGTCATTGATCCGCAACAACGGGGACTTGCCGGGAAAGCTACCGGCACTGGATTCATCGATCGCCGTGCCACATTACTGCCTGAGTTAGAGCGGTAATCATTTAGGGCTAAAATGGACTGCGGTGGCTTTAACCTGCGCGGTTGCGGCCATTACACTCGCCTTCGATTACATATCCGAAAACTGAGAAGTTAGGTCTGCCCCGCAGCATGGAAGAAAAAAAGCTTGAGGTCCCGAACGAACCGCACAAGGCAGTCCTAGGCACAGCCGTCGGTGCGACGGTCCTGATTGCCATTGGCGCATTCGTGCTCTCCTTTGCCGCATTGACCGACTTGGCCGAGCGTTCGGGAATCAGCCCACGACTGGCCTGGATCTGGCCAATCATTATTGACGGTATGATCGTTGCCGCCACCGTGGCCATCGTCGCCCTGAACGGCTTTAACCGCAAGGCCATGATCTACCCTTGGTCGCTGTTGTTCTTTGGTGCCATCGTCTCCACCGCAGCGAACTCCACGCACGCAATCTTGACCGTTGACTCAATCGTCAATGGTGTACCGCCACTGGTATCAGCCCTGGTTGCTGCTATGCCACCAATCGTTCTTTTGGCCATTACTCACTTGACCGTGCACATGTACCAGAAGAAGTCTGAAGCAGCTAAGCTTCGTGCGGAACTGGAATATGACGAAGAGCAGGAAAATGCCGAGAAGTACGGTGTTGCTTACGATGATGGTTACAACGCTGCACTGACCGACGCGCAGACCGCTGAAAACGAGCGCCTGGTTGAGTTGGAGCAGGAACATCAGGATGCATTGGCCCGCGCCCGCGCCGAAGGTATTGCTAGCGCCCGCGCTGATGCCAAGGTCACCCCAATCAACCAGAATGCTCAGAAGGCAAAGAACGCTGCAGAGCCAAAGGCTGAGCAGAAGAAGGCCGCTGAAGACAAGGCACCACTGTACGACGATCTGGCCAAAAGCCTGAACCGTCCGTAAGTTTTTTGTTGAATTTCTTTGTTGAATCAACCCGGCCGGCACACCACGGAGTAAAAGGACTGTAAAGCAACGAGCGGATCAGTAACGAGGAGGCAGTCATGACCGAATCCCAGCATGATTCAAAGAACGATGAGTTCTCTGAACATATTGAGAATTCCGTTGAACAGTACAAATCTGTCACCGGCGAGCTGAATACCGTGATGTCGGCCATGAAGGCCAAGATCCGTGGGCTTTTTGCGCAAAGTGAAGTCCAACCCTTGTTCATCACCGGCCGGGTAAAATCAGCTCAGTCGTTCCGTGCTAAGGCTTCACGCCGGCTGCAGGAAACCACTGAAAGCGCCCCGGTGTTGGAGTTTCCCAACCCGTTGCGCGAAATCCACGACATGGTCGGCATTCGCATTATCGTGATGCTGCCTCATGAAATCCAACAGGTGGCCAGCCTGATCAAGTCTCACCGAGACTCCTTCGACTGCCGCAGCGACCGTGAGAAAGATATCGGTTCTGTTGAATCCGGGACGTATGGATACTCCTCACGGCACTTACTTCTCAAAACTCGCAGTGAGCCTACCGTAAGGAAATTCCAAGAAGCCTTGGGTAAGCCCGTAGTGGCCAGCGGAAATTTCGTTTTCGAAGTCCAGATCCGCACAGTGCTCCAGCATGCCTGGAGCGAGATGGAACACGACATCCGCTTTAAGCATCCCGGCGAAGCAGCCTGGAATCCACAGATTGACCGGCACTTCACCGCTACCGCGGCCATGCTGGAAACAGTGGAAGATTACTTCACCGACATCGATGAGCTTTACCACCGTCTGAACGGATACCACGATCAGCAAGGTGCTGGGTCCGAACCCCTGACCAGCGACAAGATCGGTGAGATCTGGCAAACATTGTTGCCACACGTAGACCGCAAACGTGATGACGATTGGTCCTGGGCCGCTGAACTGCTCGACGCACACCAAATTAGTCAGACCTGGCAGCTAGCCCAGCTATTGGACGCTAATGTGGTCACCGATGTTCGCGCCGCTTTGGACCATCGGTATTCGCCGGGCCCAGACCGGTTGCTCGACGATGTGCTGCTGTGGCGTTTTGGTAAGGAGCACATTGATAAGACCAGCGGTGGAGATCTTCGCCGTGAAGGATCATTGCGCCGTCGTTTAATTCAGATGAAGGACTACCGTTCTCAGCAAGGGCAGTAACGTGTGAAAAATGGTGCTGGACTGTTAGTTTATGCACTTTGCACCATCGTCGAGGACTTTGACCGGTAGACTAGTTAAGTTGCCCATTTATCGGGCAAGAATTTTTTTCACCGCGTGAAAGGGCCACACCATATGATTTCCGTAGCCAACCTTGAGCTACGCGTCGGCGCCCGCCTGCTGATGGACGAAGTAAACTTCCGCATCGACAAGGGCGACAAGATCGGACTGGTGGGACGCAACGGTGCCGGCAAGACGACGATGACTAAAGTCCTCGCCGGCGAGACCCAGCCAACCAGCGGTGAAGTGACCCATAAAGGTTCTATCGGCTACCTGCCGCAGGACCCGAAGACCCCAAACATGGACCAGCTGGCCCGCGACCGTATCCTTGGTGCGCGTGGACTAGACGTTGTCCTGGGCAAACTGGCCAAAAATCGTGAAGAAATGGCCAGCGAGGACCCACAAGTGTCCGCCAAGGCCATGCGCCAGTACGACCGGTTGGAAGCAGAATTTATTACTGCCGGTGGCTACTCGGCAGAGTCGGAAGCTGCTGCGATTTGTGCCAACCTTGATTTGCCAGATCGAATCTTGGATCAGCCGCTGCGCACCCTCTCCGGCGGTCAGCGCCGTCGTGTTGAGCTGGCCCGCATTCTCTACTCGGATGCCGAAACCCTACTTCTTGACGAGCCTACTAACCACTTGGACGTGGACTCGATCAACTGGCTGCGCGACTTCATCAAGAACTACCCAGGTGGTGTGCTGATGATCAGCCACGATACCGGGTTGATGGAAGCCACTGTCAACAAGGTCTTGAACCTGGATGCTAACCGCGGTGTGGTTGATGTTTACAACATGAACTGGAAGCGTTATAAGGTCCAGCGTGAAACCGATGAGCGTGCCCGCAAGCGCGAGCGCGCCAACATCGAGAAGAAGGCCTCCGTACTGATGACCCAGGCGAACCGTATGAAGGCTCGCGCCTCGGGAGCCTCTGCTGCGCAGTCCATGCTTAAGCGTGTAGACCGTATGCTCTCTGGTCTTCAGGAAGAGCGTGCTTCGGATAAAGTCGCAGCCCTGCGCTTCCCGGATCCAGCTCCATGTGGCAAGACTCCTTTGATGGCTGAAGGGCTGTCCAAGGCCTACGGCTCCTTGGAAATCTTCAACGACGTGTCGCTGGCCATTGACCGTGGTTCCAAGGTAGTGATCCTTGGGCTGAACGGTGCTGGTAAGACCACCTTGCTGCGCATGCTTGCAGGTGTTTCCGAACCAGATACCGGAAAAATTGTTCCCGGCCACGGTCTGAAGATTGGTTACTTCGCACAGGAACACGACACCCTGGATCCTGAAGCGACCGTATTGGAAAACATGCGTCGTAATGCACCAGAACACCTCAATGATGCTGAAGTGCGTTCGATTCTTGGTTCCTTCCTGTTTGTTGGCGATGACGTGAGCAAGCCAGCCGGGGTACTCTCCGGTGGTGAAAAGACTCGACTGGCGTTGGCCACCATTGTGGCTTCCAGCGCCAACGTGCTGCTGCTTGACGAACCGACTAACAACTTGGACCCAGCTTCTCGAGCCGAGGTTCTCGGCGCACTGTCCACCTTCCCTGGCGCCGTGGTGATGGTTAGCCACGATGAGGGCGCAGTGATGTCTTTGAAGCCTGAACGTGTGGTCATTCTGCCTGATGGCGATGAGGACTTGTTCAGCGAAGACTACCTAGAACTTGTTTCGCTAACCTAGCACTAACTGTTCTTCATAAGATCTCGTAGGCTTGGCACAACACCTGGTGAAAGGGTTGTGCCAAGCCATGAGTTTATCTAGGGGAACAAAGAGAACGCTGTTCGGTGGATTCTTGCTCGCGGGGCTCGTGATTGCCGGGTGTTCGAGACCAACCGCAGATGTGGTTAACGCCCAATGGAGTTTGATAGATTCCACCGTGGTGACGCCTGCGAGCACAAAACTTGAGCTTGGTGTCATGCGCATTGCTTGCTCATCTGGAAACACCGGGGAAGTCACTGGAACTCAGGTCGACTATTCCGCAACGACAATCAGCATCGGGATCGTGGTTGAACCTTTGGAGGACAATCCACAAAGCTGTCAGTCCAATGAGACAGTTCCCTATGCCCTGGAACTGGAGGAACCAGTGGGGCAGCGGACTCTGATTGATGCCTCATGCGCGCGAGAAGATCAATCAGCTGATGACTCGCAAGGTTGCGCTGAGCATGGTCTACGCTGGCAGCCTTGAGTAAAGGTTATTCGAACTCAACTACCGTGAATCGCTAGGGGACTGCGATACATCATCAAGCATGGCGTCCTCGATGGCCTCATCGGTCAGCGTTCCATCACGACGGAATTTCTTCTCTTGCTTAGCCCGGACTTTTCGTACCTTGTGCACTGGCTCGTCAAAGCCCAAAGCTCGGGCCTCAGCTAGCTCGGCAGCGTCTTCGGCATTCAACTTCTTTTGCTGCCTAGCCGCGTACCAGAAGCCAACAAACGCCAGCACACCAAAGGCGTACCACTGGAACTCGTAGGACAGATGCGGTCCCTCATCCATATCAGGAGCGTCCAAGGGCTGCGGCGACGACGCCGGAGCTGGATCTTCCTGATACATGATGCCGTAGGCGCCCTGTGCAATGTCGTAATCGACATGCTGCGCATAATCCTCAAGCTGGATCGAAGCGATCTGTCCCTCAGGCGCTCCGCGGTCCAGGCGTACTTCTCCTGGTTTCAGGCGGGCAAGAACTGTGACCTCACCGGTGGGAGGTGCTGGAACAGCATCGGGGTGACCGCTCTGTTCATCACCGATAGGCAGGTACCCGCGGTCAATGATGACCACCTCGCCCTGCTGAGTCTTAAACGGAACAAGCACCTCATAGCCTGGACGGCCGGCCTTGATGCGATTTCTAACAATCAAGGTGTCGTCCGTTAAATAGCTTCCGGTGAGTTCAACCGTCATCCAGGTCTGCTCTTCGGGAAGCTGATTGAACTTTTCGAGGGCTTGAGCTCCAGAAACTGGATCCGCAAAATAATTGCGATTGACGCGTTCAATTCCGGTCAGGACCTGTTCCCGACGGTTAGCTTGCCAATTGCCCAAGCTAACGCAGGCGGTAGCGAAAATGGCCACCAAGATCAGCCAGCCTACCCAACGGGTGCTTGCTAGGAATCGATACATTTATTCGGCGCCTCCAGTAGTTCCTGGCAGCGGCAGTGTTTGCCGGTAAAGCAGGCGTTCTTTGAGATAGTTTTCCAGCCACTCCTGATGTTCGGCGCAGGCCAGCCAGATTTTACGGCGTTCAGGGGTATGAATTTTGGGGTTGTTCCACAGAAGTTGGAATTCAGCCTGGTTACGGCAACCCTTGCGTGAGCACTGAACCTCACCGGTGCTTTGCGGCTGTCCCAGTGAACCTAATAAATCCACTAGTCCTCCTCGGTAGGCTTGCGGGGCTGTTCGACAAATGTTCCGTCAATAACTTCTTCTTGCTTTTCTGCTGAATCTGCAGAACTTTCTGGCGCAGACAACTGGTCTGGTTCTGGAGCCTTATAAAATTCGGCCGGTGGCTCTCGCTTTGTAAGGTCTGCACCGCCATTGGCAACGACCACAGCGATATAGGGCAGGACAACAGCTCCAGCGATAAAGACCCAGCGCAGCCAACCTTCGAAGAAGAAGGCGAGGATGAAGCAAATCATGCGCACGGTCATCGAAATCGTGTATTTGCGCACACGGGTATCGCGTTCGGAAGTGTGCGATTCACGGGCTTCGGTGATGCGGTGGACTCCCGGTTCACGAGATTCGTGATTCGTGGGCTGAGATGACATGTAGATGACTTCGCTTTGCTGAACGGAAACTTCTTCCATTGTCTCACTTGTGGCACCGAGAGTGTAATTTCTACGCGCTGTCGAAGCGGTAAAACTGGCCAGTAACTAATAGGATTGTTCACGGAGAAGCTACTTAACTAGGCAAAGTGCGTCGCACGAGGCATGGATCACACGATTGGTTGTACCTGCCTCGACGCATGAATGGAGAAATACATTGACTACGGAACCAACTACTGGCCGCAGCGTCCTTGTCACCGGCGGAAATCGCGGTATCGGGCTGGCTATCGCTCGTGCCTTCGAAGCCAACGGCGACAAGGTAGCGATCACCTACCGCAGCGGCGAGGTTCCTGCCGGCCTTCTTGGAGTTAAGGCGGACGTCACCGACAGCGCCTCCATCGATGAGGCCTTCAAAGAGGTTGAAGCAACTCACGGTCCAGTAGAAGTATTGGTCGCCAATGCCGGTGTCACCAAAGACACCCTGCTATTGCGTATGAGCGAAGATGACTTTACTTCGGTGATTGATACCAACCTCACCGGTGCCTTCCGTGTCATCAAGCGAGCTACCAAGGGCATGATCCGTTTGAAGCGTGGACGCGTGGTGCTGATTTCTTCGGTGGTAGGCCTTTACGGTTCCCCAGGCCAGATCAACTACGCCGCTTCCAAGTCCGGCCTGGTCGGAATTGCCCGCTCGTTGACCCGTGAACTCGGCTCGCGCGGAATCACCGCCAACGTTGTAGCACCAGGATTTATCAATACCGAGATGACCGCCGTGTTGCCTGAAGATACTCAGAAGGAGTACTTGGCTAATATCCCAGCTAACCGTTTCGCTGAACCTGAAGAGGTAGCCAACGTGGTTCGTTGGGTTGCTAGTGACGAAGCTGCCTATATTTCCGGTGCCGTGATTCCAGTTGACGGCGGCCTAGGCATGGGCCACTAAGAAGCCTTCCTGCAGCACTTTGTGCTGTACGAGATTCAATTTTCCCTCAGATCCAAGGAGAACATTCAAGATGAGCGAATTTAAGGGTGCCGTAGTTACCGGCTCTTCCCGTGGAATTGGCGCCGTGACGGCACAGTTGTTGGCCGAGCAGGGCATCGGCGTTGTGGTGAACTACCGTGCCAAGGCACCACGCGCCAACAAGATCGTTGCAGCCATCGAAGAAAAGGGCGGCAAGGCAGTAGCTGTCGGAGCCGACTTGACCACTCCAGAAGGCCCAGTTGCTCTGGTTGATGCCGCAGTTGAAAACTTTGGCTCGCTGGATGTCGTCGTCCTGAACGCCTCAGGTGGCATGGAAACTTCGATGGGCGAGAACTACGCGTTGCGCCTGAATCGCGATGCTCAGGTCGCAATGCTGGAAGCAGCTTTGCCAAAGATGAGCGAGGGTGGCCGCGTAGTCTTCGTGACTAGCCACCAGGCACACTTCATCAATGATGTTTCCACCATGGACGCCTATGACGCAGTTGCAAAGTCCAAGCGTGCTGGTGAAGACGCACTGCGCGAGATGATTCCAAAGCTCAGCGAAAAGAACATCAGCTTTGTAGTTGTCTCCGGTGACATGATTGAAGGAACCATCACCGCAACCCTGCTCAACCGCATGGAGCCAGGCGCTATCGATGCCCGTCGTGAAGCCGCTGGCAAGCTGTACTCGGTAGAAGAGTTCGGTGCTGAAGTAGCCAAGATGGTGTTTGCTGACGTAGAGACCGGCCACACCGAGCTGGTTGGTGGCGCTGGTGATTTCCTGAAGCAGTCAGGCAAGTAAATTCCGTAGCTGCCAAATAGCAGGTATCACTAGTTGGTGTCTGACTCCTGAAAAGGGAGCCAGGCACCAACTGTTTTAAGCGAAACCAAAAGAATACCGCCGGATGTCTTTTTGAGAAGACATCCGGCGGTATTCGCTTCTATGAATTTCTATGGCTTCTTACCGCACACGATCTTATTCCATGGGCTGTAAGTCCAGCTCTTGGTTTCTGCAGGCAGCTTCTTTGAACCGTCGAAGGTTTCGCGGTATCGAGTGATATCAATGGTGAATCCCTTTTGTCCACCAGATTCAGCGACGCACTTCTCGGCCTCGTTGTACTTGGTTTCAGGGTTGGTCAGGTTGTACTTTCCCGAGCTCTTCTGAGAGACATCCCAGTACTTGGTTGACCACAAGCGTGTATGTACAGCATCGTCGGACACCCACGCCTGAATCATCACACCGTAAGGGGTGTTGTTTTCCCAGATCATGTCGATCTGGCCCTCCCAAAGCGTGGCTTCACGTCCGGCAGGGTAGCGATCGAACCAGCGGGAGTGTGGCTTGTGGGTAATGTCGTCATAACCGGCGAGGAATCCCACGTTGTACATCATCGTGGAAATCTGAGAGAGTCCACCACCCACAGCTTCGGAGCTAAATCCGTTCTCAACTACGCCAGAACTAAAGTAGCCGTTAGCTGTAGTGATTGGACCCAGGGTGTTGAGCAACGAGAAGCGTTCGCCTGGCTTGACGATGACGCCGGTGACTCGTGCGGCACCAGCCTTGAGGTTCTTGGTGCGTACGGTGTCAGATGCAGGGTAGGGAGTCGAGAAATCGACGATGGATTCCTTGATGCCCAACTTCTTGGCATCCGCGGTGGTGAAGTCTGCCTCGGTTTCGGTCATCTTCACTTCAGCGGTGCGGTTATCGGTCGCACTGGCCGCCAGGACCTTGGCGCCCAGTCCGTCGGTTTCCAGCGAGATACCCTTGGTGGATTCCTCGATGGCCGGCTTGCCATTCTTCAAGACGATCTTTGCATCTTTAGCGGTGCTTGAAAGATCAGAGTTCTTGGTGGCAGCGTTGTACAGCTTCTTGTCGTCCAAGGTAAGAGCGGGAGCTCCGTCCTTCGGCGTATAAGTTGTTGCCGCAGCAATTGATGCGGTGGAAAGCTTTGCCTTCTTATCACCAGAGGCCAGTGTTACATCGCCCTTGAGTAGCTTCGTGACTTCATCGTCGTAGAACTTCTGCAAAGTGTCAGCCGAGATCTCAGGGTTCACGACATCTGCAGGAAGCTCGATCGGAGCTCCACCGATGGACCAGTCTTCACTGATTTTTTTGGCAGCCTCGTCATTCTTCAGTGCCACACCATCTACAGGCTTAGAAAGCTTTGCGGCACCATCAGCAAACTCGATCTTGCCTTCGGTAACCTCAGCATTGGCCTTCTTAGCCAGAGCCTCAATCTGCGCTGACAGCTTGTCCTCATCAACGTTCAACTCGGGGGTCACTTCATAGTCGCCCGTTAGGCGCTCATAAAGCTTCACTGGGTTCACGGTGTACGAAGTCAGATCGTTGACCGTATCGTCAACGTTAAGGCTGAGCCCAGCCTTCACTGGATCGACGGTATAGTCCTTGGCGTTGACGGTGACCTTAATGGGTTCCTCTGCCAACGGAGCGACGACTCGCTCAATCTCAGCACGCGCCTCATCACCGTTCATCGAACCAATATTAACGCCAGCAATAGAGGCATTGGCTGGCACTTGGGAACTGATAAAAGCGGCTGCACCGAAGTACACCGCACCTACGGCCACCACACACGAACCTGCAATGATCCAAGGCTTCGCCTTGCTTTTTTGCTTCTTTTTATTGTGCGAAGAGTTATTAGGCGTAGCCGGGGTACTGTCCTGAGAAGGGGTCTGCACGGGTTTTTGAGTTCTTTCGAAAAGCGTTAGGGGTTAGCCGCTTGGTCGAGGTATGTACCACAGGCCATTAAGGCGTCTGGTAAAAATACTAACCGCTGGAACAACCGATAACGGTCCAGTGGAGCGCTTTCCAAGTGAATTGTTATCGAGTTGTTGGATTCGGTTAGTTCAAGTCATCCAATACAAGATCAGCAATGACATCCAGGCGTGAGAAATCCAGACGCACGTCTGCCTTCTCCCGCAACGCAGGCTTGGCATTAAAAGCGATACCGAGTCCCGCTGCGCAGACCATGTCGAGATCATTAGCTCCGTCTCCGGCAGCGATGGTCGCGTTCAACGGAATCTGGTGTTCTTCTGACCAAGCACGAAGCTTCGTTTCTTTCATCGCGCGGTCAACAATTTCGCCGTGAACCGTACCGTCAAGCACACCGTCAGTAATACCCAGCGTATTAGCCAGAGCATGATCTAAGTTGAGGGTCGTTGCCAGAGGATCGAGGATTTGCTGGAAACCTCCGGAAACTACCGCGACCTTATGCCCGGCCGCATGGAATCGGCGAACCAACGATGGTGCGCCGTCCGAGAAGATGATCCGTTCCCCGACTTCCGAGAGGACCGAGTCTGGTAAGTCTTTGAGGGTGGCCACACGTTGGATGAGGGACTGGGCAAAATCCAATTCGCCGCGCATGGCCGCTTCGGTTACTGCGGCAACTTCTTTTTCACGCCCTGCATGCGCTGCCAACAGTTCGATAACTTCTTGCTTGATCAGCGTGGAGTCCACATCCATGAGCAATAACAGTTGCGGTGCTGAAGTGATTTCTTCTGGAACCACCGCTACGCACACGTCAGAGTAGTTGAGAATCCCGGACTCCACATGACGATCAATGAACTCGGTTGCCAACTGCTGAAGTTCTTCACGCGTACCGTTTCGCAGCTCTACCTTGGTGACCAAACGCTCTTCATTGGTTTTGACTGTAAGCTCCAGCCCTTCAGGGACAAGTTGTTCAGTGACTGCTAGGTCAAGCAGGGAAAGAAACTGTTCACGAGGGAACGAAGGACAGGATACGAAAACCAATGATGAAGCCATACAACCATTTTTCAATGATTCAGCTATTGCGACCAAACATGACGGAGCGCAACACAGAATAAACAGTGGATTACACGTGATTCAATTAGTGAAATAGCAACGAAAAGTCTAGGCTTGACTACCATGAGCGAAGTGCTAACTTTCAAAGATGTCAGCGTGGTGCGCGGGCGAAAAGAACTGCTCAAGGACGTGTCCTGGGAAGTTAAAGAAGGACAGCGGTGGATTGTTGTTGGCCCGAACGGTGCCGGCAAATCTACCTTGATGAATATTGCGGCCACTCGGCTGCACCCCACCCGTGGTACCGCCGACATTCTTGGCGAACGCTTAGGACGAGTTTCTGTTTTTGATCTACGTCCACTAATTGGCTTGAGCTCGGCCTTAGTTGCCAACTCAATCCCGGCCAACGAAAACGCTTTAAACGTTGTCCTGACCGCAGCGTACGGTATGACCGGTCGCTGGCGTGAGAAGTACGAAAAACTTGATGAGCGTCGTGCTTTCCGTTTGCTCCATGAATGGGGCATGTCCACCTTCATGAACCAACCCTTCGGCAAGCTGTCCGAGGGTGAACGCAAGCGCGTGCTTATCGCACGAGCATTGATGACTGATCCAGAACTATTGATTCTGGATGAGCCAGCTGCAGGACTTGATCTTGCTGGCCGCGAAGAACTGGTCGCTCAGATGGCTGAATTGGCTGCAGACGAAGACGCTCCAGCGCTCGTTCTGGTCACTCATCACCTCGAAGAAGTTCCAGCTGGTTTCACTCACATCCTGATGATGCGTGATGGACAGGTTGTTGCAGCGGGCGACATTGATTCCACGCTCACCGAGGAAAACCTCGAGCTGACCTACGGGATGAAATTGAAGCTTCGTCGCGAAGGCGGACGCTACTCGGCATTCGCCGGCGCGTAAATAAACGAACTAGAGGAGAAGCTTCTACGTGGTTGAGTTTTGGCGTGAAGCCCTCATCTTCATTGGTGGCCTGTGGGCCGGAACGATCAACACCGTTGTCGGTTCCGGCACACTGGTCACCTTTCCGATTCTTGTTGCCCTAGGTACCGCTCCAGTCAACGCGGTGGTGTCGAATGCTATGGGCCTGGTCGCCGGTGGATTCTCCGGGGCCTGGGGTTATCGCCGTGAGGCAGCAAGCGTCAAAAAGACCCTATTTAAGCTTGTTCCGGTATCACTTATCGGCGGCCTGATTGGCTCGCTGTTACTTCTAAATCTTCCGGAATCGGTGTTTGGCGTGGTCGCGCCAATCCTGTTGATCTGTGCGCTAATTTTGGTCATCTTCCAGCCCAAGCTGTCCGCGTGGGCCAAGAGTCGCCAAGCTGCTCGGGGAGGAACGGACCCGGACGGGGCAGACCGCGCCAAGGTTCCTGCGATCCTGTACATCCTGGTATTTGCTATTGGCGTCTACGGCGGATATTTCACAGCCGCTCAGGGCATTTTGTTGATGGCAGTCTTCGGTGTTTTCCTGCAGGCTTCTTTGCAACAGTCCAACGCGATCAAGGTCATCCTGTCGTTGATCGTGAACCTCGTGGCAGCGGTGATGTATCTGATCATTGCACCAGAACGTATCCATTGGCTCATCGTGTTGTTGATTGCCTTGGGTTCACTCATTGGTGGGTTCATTGGTGCGAAACTTGGACGCAAACTTTCCCCAGGCTGGTTACGTGGAATCATCGTCGTTCTCGGGACTATCGCATTGGTCAACATGCTCTTGAAGTTGGTTTAGTCAGTGGCGGAAATTCTCAATCCCGAACGAATCTTGCACGTGGAAGATCTTCAAGATTCACGTCTTGATGAGTATCTCAGGCTTTCGGAAGCGCATCTGCGGATGCGCACCGATGTTGAAAACGGTCTCTATATTGCTGAAAGTACCAAGGTCGTTCAGCGTGCCATCAACGCCGGACATGTGCCTCGTAGCTTCTTGCTTGCTGAAAAGCATCTAGGGCAGCTGACCGAAGAATTTAATCGTTTTCCGACTGCTCCCATTTTTATTGGCGATGACCGACAGCTTGAAGATCTCGTTGGGTTCCATTTGCACCGCGGGGCCATGGCAGCCATGAATCGTCCTGAGCCTTTGGACCTTAATAACGTTCTGGAAAATAGCTCGCGGATTGCGATTCTTGAAGACATAGCGGATCACACGAACTTAGGTGCCATCATTCGTTCGGCATCCGGGCTTGGCATTGATGCTGTATTGCTGACACCGAAGTGCGTCGATCCTTGGTACCGCCGAAGTGCCCGTGTATCCATGGGAACGGTTTTTGATCTTCCATGGGTCCGGTTGGAAAGCTGGCCGGGTGACATGGCTAAGCTCAAAGAGCATGGCTATGAGCTCTTGGCAATGGAACTGACCGACGATGCCGTGGCGCTGAATGAAGTGCAGATTAATCCAGGCCAGAAAATCGCCATGATCTTAGGCAACGAAGGCAGGGGAGTAACCCAGGAAGCGTTGGATGCCGTAGACCGCACGGTCATCATTCCGATGCATAGGGAAGTGGATTCACTCAACGTCGGTGCTGCTAGCGCAATTGCCTTCTGGCACCTGTGTTCCGCCCCACGTTAAACTGGTTCTCTTCTGCGGTAAATATGCGATAGGATGTAATGTCTGTGTGTTGCAGGTTCTTCACCGAACGTTGTACTACATGGCGAATTTCCGAGTAGGTAGCTGCTGGCAAAATCCAGTGGCCATAAACATGAAGGTGTATAGCTATGAAGGCTGATATCCATCCAAATTACGCCGCTGTGGTTTTCAACGACCTGGCTTCCGGCGAAAAGATCCTGACCCGTTCGACCGCAACTTCGGACAAGACCATCGAGTGGGAAGACGGCAACACTTACCCAGTGATTGACGTTGAAATCTCGGCTGCTTCGCACCCGTTCTACACCGGTAAGCAGCGCATCATGGACACCGCCGGTCGTGTCGAGCGCTTCAACGCCCGCTTCAAGGGCTTCGGCGGCAAGAAGTAATACTTCGCCCCTCGCAAGCTTTATGTGGCGTGTTTCCAGATTTCTGGAAACACGCCACTGCTGCTTTAACAGCTTTCTTGAGCAGGACGCTGTGCAGTTCATGGCCACCAGACACGGCGATAGAATAAGAACATGATGCATCATGGTGAGTACAAGGTTGTCGGTGGAAAATTAGTCGTCGTTGATCTGGAATCAAATGACGGAACGATCACGGATGTATCACTGAACGGTGATTTTTTTTTAGAACCGGATGAAGCCTTGGAAGACCTCAACGAGGCTATACGCGGCTTGCCTACAGACGCCAGCCACAGCACGATTCGCGACGCTGTGACCAACAATTTGCGCGAAGGCGCGGTGATGTTTGGTTTTGATGCCGACTCGGTCGCGCGCGTGGTTCGCCGAGCTCTGGGGCACGCCACTAAATGGGAAGACCATGAGTGGGAAATTCTCGGTCCTGAGATCATTCCCATCACTGAACAAGTTGCCCTAGACGAGGTGCTAACGCGACAAATTGCTAAGGGTCGGCGTAAACCGACCATTCGGTTCTGGGACTGGAACGAAGGCGCAGTAGTTATCGGATCCTTCCAGTCACTAAAAAATGAAGTTGATATGGAACAGGCCGATGAATACGGCATTCAAGTAGTCCGTCGAATTTCCGGTGGCGGAGCCATGTTCATGGAAGCTGGCAACTGCATCACCTATTCACTGTATGCACCCGAATCCCTCGTGGATGGCATGAGCTTTGCAGATTCCTACCCGTTCTTAGATGCATGGGTGATGGAAGCCTTGGCGAATATTGGTCTCAAGGCTCACTACAAGCCGCTCAACGATATCGCCACAGAAGCTGGCAAGATCGGCGGAGCCGCCCAGAAACGTCTCGCTAACGGGGCAATGCTTCATCACGTCACGATGAGCTACGACATCGATGCTCAGAAGATGACCCAAGTCCTGCGCATTGGGCGCGAAAAGATTTCGGACAAGGGAATCACTTCCGCGGTCAAGCGAGTGGATCCGTTAAAGTCACAGACTGATCTTGGGCGTATGGAGATCATCAACGTCATGATGGACACCTTCGCCCAGCGTACCGGTGCCCAGCGGTCACAACTCGACGAAGATACCCGCCAAGCAGCACGCGAACTGGCCGAAACTAAATTTGCTACGGACGAATGGACTGCTCGCGTTCCATAGACGCTAGTTACCGTTTAAACCAGTGAGTCTGCACAATGCAAGGAGCATTGTGCAGACTCACTGGTTTAAAGGCCTGCTTACCGGCTGGTACGACTAAAAGCCTGTGCATTGAGCGAGCGTTCTAGTTCGGCCCGTTCCTCCAAGAGAATGCGCTTCAGGGCGGTTGGTGCCTGAGCATTCTCCTCGAGCCAAGCGCTAGCCGCAGCTAAGGCGTGGTTCTGTTCGATTGAGCCATCTATGTCTTGATGCCCTGGGTAGAGCCCCTCGATGACGCGTGTCGAAAACTCCATGCTCATGGTTTCAAAAACCGGGAGGATGGCAGCCCAGAACCGCGGTTCAAATGGGGCCAACAAGGATGCCGAACCCATGGCAAATCCTAGGGCCGTGGCCGAGAGCGCATCATTGGATAGCTCGCCCTTGTCATCACGCGCCATCAGCACGGTGTCGAAGGCGTTCTCCTTCACCTCAGGAATGGGGCGCGCTGCTAAAGCAGTTCGCACAGCATTAAGCGCAATACTTGTTGGATTCTGCTTGGCAGCCTCATGCATCTTGGTTTCTGCCTGGGCATCGAGCTTGCCGGCCGCGGCTAGAGCGATGTACGAGTTCCAGAGCAATTGTTCATCGACCGTGACTTGGTATTCGTTGGGTTGCTGACCAAGGAACGCATTAATGACTTCACCGGCGACACCGGCACGAGCCAAACGAGTCAAGGTGCGTGCAGTGGTGGTCTGCTGATCACTTCCGGGCTCAAACTTGGTCAGCCAACCGGTGAGCACTTCGGCTGCACGGGAACGTAACTCGGCACGCAATTCCGGGGCGACGTACTTGGAGATGGAGGTCACCAGTTGATCGGTCAGGACACCAAATACGCCCGCGTCCGTCACGGTGTGTGCATGGGCGAGTACCGCTTCGACGTAGCTTTGTGCATCCAACGTCGCCGAGCGAACTGCGTCCCACAACGAAGCCCAGCAGGTCGCGCGAGGCAAGGAATCGGATAAACCGGAGAGGTTTTCCAACAACGTGGTACGTGATGTCAGATCAAATTCAATCAGCGCATAGGTCTCATCGCCATCATTGGGAAGAATCAGATCCGGGACTTTATGTCCCACCAAGAATTCAAGGGCTACGGACTCTGAGACTAGTTCTACCGGGGATGAGCCAGTGCGTTCTAGCTGACCGTCACGCAAAGTGTAGGCCCCAACGCTCAGTACATGGGGGCGAACGATAGGTTGCCCCGTCACTGGATCAGTACCGAACTGCGATAGCTGGGCTTGGGTGATGATGCCTTGATCATCGGTGCTATAGCTAACCTTCAGCTTTGGGACACCGCTAGTTTTCAGCCAGGCATCGGCCCATTGACGCATGTCTCGTCCACTAGCGGTTTCCAACGCCTGCAAGAAGTCTTCCAAGGAGGTGTTGGAATAAGCGTGCTTACGGAAATAGGAACGTGCAGCATCGCGGAATGCGTCCGCTCCGACAAAAGCAGCGAGCTGTTTGAGTACGCTGGCGCCCTTGGCGTAAGTAATGCCGTCGAAGTTTTGATCTGCGGCAAGCAGGTCAGGAATATCGGCAACAATTGGATGCGTGGTGGGCATTTGGTCTGCGACATAAGCCCAGGCTTTACGACGGGCAGCAAAGGTTGTCCACGCGGTGGTGAAATCCGTGGCTTCATCGTTGGCCAGGGTGCCAATGTAGTCGGCGAAGGACTCTTTGAGCCACAGATCATCCCACCACTTCATGGTTACCAGATCGCCGAACCACATATGCGCCATCTCGTGCATGAGTGTATTGCCGCGTTGTTCGTACTGGCCTTCGGTAGCGTGAGAGGTAAACACGTAACGTTCAGTGAAGGTGACTAACCCTGGGTTTTCCATGGCGCCGAGGTTGTATTCGGGAACGAAAGCCGAATCATATTTGCCCCATGGGTAGGGGTAATCAAAGAGCTCGTGGAAGTAGTTCAGTCCGCGGCTGGTGAGGTCCAGAATTTCTTGACCATCAAAGTGCTCAGCCAGCGAGGCACGGCACGTCGCGGCAAGCTCAATAACAAGCTGCTCACCGTCCGGCAGTTCTTGAATATGCTCGCCACGTTCCACATGATAAGGACCGGCAAGGACCGCGGTGATGTAACTGGAGATTGGTGGGGTGGGGGAGCAGGTTACCGTTTTTGTGCCGTTGTCGTGGAAGACTTCGTCAACGATTGGCTGGTTGCTGGCCAGGTGCCAGCCCGAGGGGCCGGTGAGGGTGAAGCGGTAGCTGGTTTTGAGGTCCGGTTGCTCAAAGCAGGCGAAAACACGACGTGCTTCCGAAGGCTCGAATTGCGTGTAGAGATAGGTCTCGCCATCTTGTGGGTCGACAAAGCGGTGTAGTCCCTCGCCGGAGCGAGAGTACAGGGCTTGGCCGGTGATCTTGACGGTGTTCGGCGCATCGGTGAGCAGGTTATCGAGGTAGATCCGTGAGTCGAGTACCGCTGTTGGCAAGTCAATGGCGGTGCCATTGACCAATACTTCTTCTACGGATTCGTGGATGAAGTCGATGAAGGTCTCGGTGCGTGCTGAAGAGAAATTCAGTGTCGTCATCGAGGTGTAGCTGGTCGCTGAGGACTGCGTGGCATTGGTGAGATCCAGCTGGACTTCTGCAGAGTGCCAGGTGATATTTTCGGCGCGCCAAGCCGCTTCATCGCGTCTTAGGTTTTCATTTGGTGCATAACGTTCTAGAGTGTCCACCATCCCAGCTTAGCTGTGAAATGAATGTTTGAGACCTGCGAAGGTGAACTAATTTGCTTTCGCGTCATGCTCCAACCGTCGATTCTCCAGCAGTGCACGGATCCCTTGGAAGTGCTCAGAAATCAATTTACGCGCGGTATCAACGTCTCGATCTTTGACAGCATTAAGAATGTCGCGGTGATCTTGTGCAGTTTTTGCAGGGTGGGTAACGGCTAGATCCGGATCGATGGCTGAATAAATGGTGCGGTAAACATCCCAGAAGACCCCGAGAAGGTTCGTCAATAATTGGTTGTCCAATGGTTCGAAGAGGATCCGGTGGAAGGCCTTGTCTTCCTCGACGAAGGTCTCATTGCGGGCAGCCCGCTCTTCCATCGCCACCACGACTTTTTCTAAGGCGTCTAGGTGTTCTTCGGTGACAGCACGGATGGCAAGTCCAATGAGTCCGGTTTCTAGGGCCTGGCGCACGTCAACTAATTCGGTAGCTTCGTGTCCGTGATGACGTAACGACATCTGTCCACGGAAGGCTAGCGACTCATGCAAGGCGTTGAGGTTCTCTTTGGCAACAAACATTCCAAAGCCGTGACGGGTATCGACGATTCCCAAAGCTTGAAGAACCTTTACCGCTTCGCGCAGCGAATTGCGCCCGACTCCCAGCTCCGCCATCAGTTCTTGTTCTGTAGGCAGGGGATCGCCAGGTAGTAGACCACGCTCGAGAATCAATGACGTGATGTCGTTGGTGAGGGCGTGAAGCCTAGCGCGTGCGTCTGAGCGGCGGGCGGGTAGGGTGCTCAAGAGAACCTCCGATTTCCTTAGCGACAAATAATTTTTGTGAGCCAGTTGACCATATGGTGTGTTGCCTATTACAGTCTAAACCATAGATAGGACATCCTACGTCCTACAATATACTTAATTACCCATGGAGGTGGCACCGATGGCTCTAAAAGAAGTAGCCAATAAGCCCTTTGCACGCCGTGATTTCCTGAAAATCACCGGAATGGTCGGCGCAGCAGCAGCGTTCTCTGCCAGCTTGTCGGCATGTTCTTCGGACTCATCAACCACCGGAGGCAGCACTGGCGCTGGAACCGGCACCATTGAGGCCGGCATTTCCTACGCACTGTCCACCGGATTTGATCCTATGACTTCTTCCGGCGCGACCCCCTATGCAGCGAACATGCATATCTTCGAAGGACTCGTAGACCTTCACCCAGCAACTCGTGAGCCTTACCTGGCCCTAGCAGCCGCTGAACCAAAACAGGTCAATGACACCACCTGGGAAGTCGAACTTCGTGACGGCGCCAAATTCCACAATGGTGAGGCCGTCACCGTCAAGGACGTCGTCTACTCCTTCGAGCGTGTGCTTGATACAAAGAATGCGTCCCTGTTCGCACAGTTCATCCCGTTCATCAAGTCGGTCAAGGCTAAGGGCGATAACGCCGTCACCTTCACGTTGAACTACGCCTTCCCACTGTTCGCCACACGTATTTCCGTGGTGAAGATCGTTCCGCAGGCACTGGCGTCCAAGGATCAAGCTGGATTCGATGCGGCTCCTGTCGGTTCCGGCCCTTACAAGTTCGTCTCGGCCACCAAGGATGACAAGATCGTCTTTGAGAAGTTCGAAGATTACAACGGTAAGTACCCAGCCGCTGCCAGCGGAATGACCTGGTACCTGCTCTCCGATGCGGCAGCCCGCGTGACTGCAATGGAATCCGGCCGTGTCCAGGCCATCGAAGATGTTCCATACCTGGATATGGACCGTCTAGCATCCAAGGCAACCGTCAAAACTGCGGACTCCTTTGGCCTGTTGTTCTTGATGTTCAACTGCTCACAGAAGCCTTTTAATGATCCAAAGGTACGCCAGGCGTTGCACTACGCTTTGGATACCGACTCCATCATTAACACCGCACTCTTGGGCAATGCGAAGGCTGCAACTTCCTACGTGCAGGAAAGTCACCCGCAGTACATCAAGGCCGCAACCGTGTACACCCACGATGCCGATAAGGCAGCTGCCCTGCTCAAAGAAGCCGGCGTTGACTCACTTGAATTTGAGTTGCTGACCACCGATACCTCGTGGGTCAAGGATATTGCTCCTTTGCTTCTGGAATCGTGGAACAAGCTTCCAGGCGTCAAGGCAACCATGAAGAACCTCCAGTCCGGAGCGTTGTACACCGATAACGTCGACAGCGGAAAGTTCACTGTTGTTGCAGCCCCTGGTGATCCTTCGGTCTTCGGCAATGACCTTGATCTGCTGATGAGCTGGTTCTACCGTGGCGATGTTTGGCCTAAGACCCGCTTCCGCTGGAATGACACCGCCGAGTACAAGGAACTGCAAAAGCAGCTTGACGCAGCGGTGAAAACCGAGGACGAGAACAAGGCCATGGAGGCCTGGGGTAAGGCCATCAACATCGTGGCAGAGCAAGCGCCACTGTACCCAATCCTGCACCGCAAGCTGCCATCGGCCTGGGACGAGAATGCGTTGGACGGCTTCCAGCCATTGCCAACCACCGGTCTGTCCTTCGTCGGCGTCGGTCGCAAAGCCTAACCGTTCTTAGCATCGGGCTGGGACTAAACATCCTTTGGTTCCAGCCCGATGACCCCGGCACTTTGAACTGCCCTCTTCGATAATCAACGGAGTTAATTCATGGGGAATTTCCTCAACTTACTCTTACGCCGCTTGGCCGCACTGCCCGTGATGATCTTGGGCATCTCGGCCATGGTCTTCATCATCATGAAACTCGCTCCCGGCGATGAAGCCACCAACGCACTGGGCGAAAGCGCCTCAGAAGCGGCCAAAGAATCCTACCGCGCAGAACGCGGACTGAATGATCCGTTGATCATCCAGTACTTCAAATTTATTGGTCAGCTGATTCGCCTGGACTTCGGTGTCACCACACCGCCGGCACAATCGGTCTCCGAAATGATCAGCAAGGCCTTCCCGCTGACCTTGCAACTAACCTTCCTCGGTGTGATCATTGCCGTCATTATTTCCCTCGCATTCGGTCTGCTCGGCGCGCTCTACCGCGACAAGTGGCCCGACCAGGTCGTCCGTATCTTCTCCATTGCCGCTATTGCAACACCATCATTCTGGTTGGGTATCTTGCTCATTCAGTGGTTCGCACTGGGGAGTAACCCGATCTTCCCTTCCGGCGGCGCTGCGCCTGCTGGCTCGGGGCTTGGCAGCTGGTTCATGCACATGTTGCTTCCTGCCTTGGCGTTGGCCATCCCGGTATCCGCCTCACTGACTCGCGTGGTGCGTACCTCGATGGTTGAAGAACTGGACCGCGACTATGTTCGTACCGCTATCGGCAACGGCGTGCCACGTGGTGAAGTCATTTCACGCAACGTCCTGCGTAACGCTCTGGTCACCCCGGTGACGGTTTTGGGTCTGCGCATCGGCTACCTGCTCGGTGGCGCCGTGGTGATCGAAATGATCTTCTCGCTGCCGGGCATGGGCCAGCTGATCATGAACGGCATCACCAACAAGGACACCAGCCTGGTTCAGGGCGTGACCCTGACTATCGCGATGACCTTCGTTCTGGTGAACATCGTTGTCGACCTGCTCTACTTGCTGATCAACCCACGTATTAGGACGGTGTAGCGATGACCATCATGGCTCCACGCAACAACTTGGTCAATCGACTCTCTGCCGGCGGCACACGTTTTAAGGCGTTGCCCCTGGGTTCAAAAATTGCTTTGGCCTTCCTGGTCATCGTCGCTCTCTTGGCGGTCTTTGCCCCATTGATCGCCCCGCATGACCCACTAGCCACGGGCATTCCAGCTCAAAAGCCAGGTGCCGAGCACTTCTTCGGTACCGACCGTTTGGGCCGTGACATCTACTCGCGTTTGCTCTACGGTGCCCAGGCCTCGCTGATTGTTGGTCTAGGATCCGTCGCCCTGGCTCTGGTACTTGGTGGACTGTTCGGTGCACTGGCTGCAACCGGCGCCAAGTGGGCCAACGAAACCATCATGCGCATCATGGACATGGTGATGGCCTTCCCAGGCATCGCACTGGCCGCCGCATTGCTGGCCTCGCTGGGAAATACGCTTCCGGTGATCATCTTGTCGATCGCGATTATCTACACCCCACAGATTGCCCGTGTGGTCCGAGCCAATGTGCTGGCCCAGTGGGGCGAAGATTATGTTCGTGCCGAACGTGTGATTGGTGCCGGGCGCTTCTTCATCCTCATCACTCATGTTTTACGTAACTGCGCCGCACCGGTACTGGTGTTCGCCACCGTGATGGTTGCCGACGCGATCATCCTTGAAGCCTCGCTGTCCTTCCTTGGTGCAGGCATCCAGGACCCGGCACCGAGCTGGGGCAACGTGATCTCCTACGGTCGCAACCTGGTCCTGAACGGTGCCTGGTGGGCTACCACCTTCGCTGGCCTCGTGATCCTGCTGACCGTGCTGGCACTGAACATCCTGGCCGAAGGCATGACCGACGCCCTGGTGAACACCAAGGGCTCAGGCGCCAAGCGTGGCGGATCAGCAAATTCGGCAGCCAAGGCTAAGCCAAGCATGGATCCAGCTGATGCCCATCGACTGCGTGAAGAACTTGATCTGCTCTCCGCTGCCGAGACCAAGCGCAGCGACCGTCTGGTCCTGGATACCAGCAATGGTGAGCCACGTACGATTCTTGAAGTCAAGAACCTCTGTATTCGCTTCCCGGAGCGTTACGGCCAAACCCCGATCGTGCAGAATGTTTCATTCTCGGTGCGCGAAGGTGAAACCATGGCGCTGGTCGGCGAATCCGGCTGTGGCAAGTCCATCACCTCACTGGCCATCATGGGTCTGCTTGGTCCTAGTGCCAAGCTCTCGGGCTCCATCACCTTTGATGGTAAGGAACTGCTGCCAGCCACCGCAGATGGCGGCACGCTAGCCGGCGATGACAAGGTGTACAAGGGCCTGCGCGGCGAACAGATCGCCATGGTCTACCAAGACGCACTCTCCAGCTTGAATCCTTCAATGCTGGTCGGCGACCAGCTGCGACAGCTCACCCGTCGCGGCGGACGCAAGAGTCCTGAAGAACTGCTCACCCTGGTCAAGCTTGATGCCAAGCGCACCATGCGCTCCTACCCGCACGAGCTCTCCGGCGGTCAGCGTCAGCGCGTGCTGATCGCCATGGCCCTCTCACGCAGCCCCAAACTGGTGGTCTGTGATGAGCCAACCACAGCCTTGGACGTGACCGTGCAGAAGCAGGTAGTTGACCTGCTCAATGAACTGCGTGAACAACTGGGTTTCGCCATGGTCTTCGTATCCCATGACCTGGCACTGGTGGCCTCACTAGCTCACCGCGTGACCGTGATGTACGCCGGCCAGGTCGTGGAATCTGGACCAATTAGCCAGGTTCTGGCTAATCCGCACCACGAATACACCCGGGGCCTACTCGGCGCGGTGCTCTCCATTGAGTCCCAGGCTCAGCGACTGCACCAGATCCCAGGCACCGTCCCAAGTCCCTATGACTTTGCCGCCGGTGACCGATTTGCCGAGCGCTCATTGCGCGATGACGCTGATCCACAGCAGCATCTGTCCTTCGTTCCGGTCACCGCCGGCAGCGAACACCGTTGGGCTAGCCACCTAGAAACTTCTGGCCAACAGAACACCGCACAGGCAGGAGCAGCCAAATGAGCCAAGCACCAGTCATTGAACTGCGCGATATTCACGTCCACCACAAGATCCGTGGCGGAAAACTCTTCAGCCCACGGATCATCAAGGCAGTGAACGGGGTGAACTTTGAAGTTCACCGCGGTCAAACTGTGGGAATTGTGGGCGAATCCGGTTGTGGCAAGTCGACCCTGGCCTCGGTCTTAGTCGGCTTGCAAGAACCAACCAGCGGTCAGGTGCTGTTTAACGGCGCTGTCGTGGGCAAACGCAATGGATCGGCCCGCAAGGAATTTGGCCGCTCGGTGGGTGTGGTCTTCCAGGATCCCGCCACCGCGCTCAACCCTCGCATGACCATCATGGATACCCTCACCGACCCACTGCGTGTGCACGGCATCGGCAACGATAAATCGCGTCAGACTAAGGCCCTGGACCTCCTGAACGTGGTGGGGTTGCCACCTTCGGCAGCCTCAGCACTTCCTAGCCAGGTCTCCGGCGGCCAGCGTCAGCGTGTGGCGATCGCCCGAGCCCTAGCTTTGGAGCCGGAGGTGATCGTCGCCGATGAACCGACCAGCGCCTTGGACGTGTCGGTGCGCGCCCAGGTACTGAACCTGCTGACCGATCTGAAAACAGAACTGAACTTGGCCATGGTCTTCATCTCCCATGACATTCAAACCGTGCGTTACGTTTCGGACGTGATTTGCGTGATGAATGCCCGACAAATCGTGGAACGCGGCACCGCGGCTCAAGTTTTTGACGCACCGACTAACGACTACACCCGCACCCTGCTGGGCGCAGCTCCGGCCCTCCTAGAACACTAGAATTCACCGCCTGCATCTGCAGGCACCAAACAAAGGACCCGATTTTCGTGGCTTACCAGAACAACCCTAAATACACCGGCGTCATTCCTCCCGTCCTGACCCCACGTACCGCCGAGGGCACCATCGATACCGTTGGCTTGGACGCCATCGTTGAGCACCTGATCAACGGGGGAGTCACCGGCCTGTTCGTGCTCGGTTCCTCGGGTGAAGTTCCCTACCTGACCACCGCGGAACGCGATGCCGTGCTCAGCCAGATCGTGGCCACTACCGCTGGCCGTGTACCAGTACTGGTCGGTGCCTGCGAGCAGACCACCGCGCGTGTCATCGACGAAGGTGCACGACTGATCGGCCTGGGTGCCGACGCACTGGTAGTGACCACCCCGTTCTACGCCATCTCCAATGGCCCAGAGATCGAAGCGCACTTCACCGCCATTCACGAGGCACTGAAGGTTGATATCTTCGCCTACGATGTGCCGGTACGAACCCACCACAAGCTTCCGGTGGACGTCGCAGTGCGTTTGGCCGAATCAGGTGCCATCGTCGGTGTGAAGGACTCTTCAGGTGATGACGTGTCCTTCCGTCAGCTGCTGCTGGCTACCAAGCACGTGCCGGGCTTCTCAGTCTTTACCGGCCATGAGGTCGTTGTTGACGGCGCGCTATTGGGTGGCGCCCATGGTGTGGTCCCAGGTCTGGGCAATGTTGATCCAGCCGGCTACCGTCGCCTCTTTGACTTGGCGCAGCAGGGCGAATGGGCGCAAGCAGCAGCTGAACAAGATCGTTTGGCCCGCGTCTTTGACATCGTCTACACCCCAGATTCTTCGCGAGTCTCCCCAGGTGCAGCTGGCTTGGGTGCCTTCAAGACCGCACTGGTTGAGCTCGGGATCATTGCCTCGAACACGATGAGTGCACCGATGGTGAACCTCAACGAGGCGGAAGCGGCACAGATCCGTGAGATCCTCGCCGAGACCGGCCTGCTGGCTGTGGCAGCTAAGTAGGCTCAACGCTCGTGCAAGACAACTTACGAGGCACCGGCGAGGTGCTGGCTTTAGACATTGGCGGCACGAAGATCGCCGGTGCCCTCGTGCGCGCAGATGGCAGTATTCCGGCGCGGGCCCAACGGCCCACACCGGCTACGGCCGGCTCAAAGGCCATGATTAGCGCGATGCTTGACGTCATCAGCGAGATTCTGGACAGCGGTACTTTCAGCCCCGAAGGTTTGGGACTGGGATCTGCCGGGGTGATCGATCCGAGCACTGCGAAGGTGCTATCGGCCACCGATACAATCTTGGGATGGGCAGGCACCGATCTCGCAGCGGAGCTTGGCGCCCGAACCGGACTGCCGGTGCGCGCGGTGAATGATGTGCACGCCCACGGTTTAGGTGAAGCCCGTTTTGGTGCCGGGGTTGGCTCCAGCGACATGTTGCTCATTGCCGTGGGCACCGGCATCGGTGGAGCCTACCTACATCAGGGACAACTGGTTTCCGGGAGTCATCATGTGGCAGGACACACCGGGCACATCGACTCGGTTTACGCCTTCGGGCTTCCTTGCTCTTGCGGGCGCACCGCCCATGTGGAAGCCATTGGTTCGGGGCCGGCCATTTACCGGCATTACCAGCGGCTTGCCAATAACCCAACGGTGAAGAACACCCGCGAGGTGGCCCAGCTGGCCCAAGCCGGAGACGAACATGCACACACCGCACTGAGCGTCGGCGGGATGGCCGTAGGCTCTGCGGCCGCTTCCTTGGCGAATGTACTTGATCCGCAGACTCTGGTTCTTGCCGGGGGAATGGCAGAAGCTGGTCCCCTGTGGTGGGAATCGGTCCGTGCCGGATTTGTTGCCAGTGCTATCGACGCGTTGGCGCATACCCCATTACTGCCCGCAACATTAGGTACGGATGCAGCACTACTCGGGGCCGCTAGCCTGTTCTGGAACGAAGATTTTGAGGAGAACGTAGATGTTGCTTAACGCAGCTGAACTCGAAGCACTGCGTGGAGGGCTGATTGTATCGGCCCAAGCTTATCCGGGTGAGCCCATGCGTACCCCGCAAACGATGGCACAGGTGGCAGCCTCGGCCGAGATTGGTGGCGCTGTTGCTGTGCGCGTACAGGGCACAGCGGATATTCAGTTCACCCGCAGTGCGGTGCAGGTTCCGGTGATTGGTTTATTCAAGGATGGTCATGATGGGGCCTTTATTACCCCGACCATTCACCACGCGCTAGCCGTCGCCCAGGCCGGGGCACATATCGTTGCTTTAGATGGAACTCGTCGTGCTCGTCCGGACGGAAAGACGCTTTCCGAAACCATCGATGCGGTCCATGAACGTAGTGCTGCGCTGGTCATGGCAGACTGTGGATCTTTGGATGATGCGTTAGCTGCGGCCGAAGCTGGCGCCGACTTGATTGGGACGACTCTGGCTGGATATACCGGAGAGCGCGAGAAGACTCAGGGACCTGATCTTGAATTGTTAGAGCAGATTGCCGCCAGCAATCTCGGACTGCCGTTGATTGCCGAAGGTAGAATTCATACCCCAGTCCAGGCCCGATCAGCGTTGGATGCCGGAGCATTTGCCGTAGTAGTTGGCACCGCCATTACCCATCCGGCCAGCATTACCGGATGGTTTGATGCGGCCTTACGGGCTTGAGTTTTCCTTAGGCAACTGATCTGACCTAGGGTTAAAAGCTGTACCCCGCAATTCATGAGTATCGGAGCAAGCCAATGGACACTTTCATTAAGGGACCTTCCAAGCGAGACGTCGCCGGGATGAAAGCTGCCTTTGGCGCTATCGATGCGTCCGAAGTCATCTCGGTGTTGTATAAAACCGCACGGTTTGGAAACTTCTTGGTCACCGGGGCCGCGCACACTACGGTTTTAGACGACGTCATGGTCGGTGGGCTAAATGCTGCGGCCGCCAAAAAGAAGGCCAAAACCAGTGATGGCACCGAAGCGATGCAACGTCAACCAGATAAGGATGTTAGGGCTTTCCCTGCTGAATTTGAAGGGGAATTTTCGCCACAGGAAACTGAGGTTTCTCAGCTGTCGCATGGTGACCTAGTGGTTGCGTCCTTCAGTCAGGAGCCTTATGGCGACTTTGTGATTACCGGTGTGGTGACCGAAGCGGAAAACGATCGTTCCTACCTGATGGTTGGTCCCTGGATCCTGCAGACCGGCGAAGGCCAGGCTCCACGCTTGCTCAATGTTCAACTGGTTGCAGGCCAGGGGACTCACGTTGCCCCAGTACCTACTCGTCGTGGCTTGGTAGAGGTGGACGGACTAGCCTAATAGCCTACGTGGCGCAGGGCTTGGCCCAGAATCCGACCGGCCTCATCAAAGGCTCCAGGATTTGGTCCGGAGTAGTTCAACCGCAGGTATTTGCCTGATTCTTCAGCTGGGAACCAACTGGCTCCTGGAGCTATGGCTAGTTTGCGAGTTTCGCACTCTCGTTCTAAGCGATGCAAGTCAATCCCATCGGGAAGCTGTACCCATAGGTTCAGTCCTCCCGGTGGGATTTGCTGTAAATGGGCTTCAGGAACATGCTGAGCTAGAGAATCGATCAGCAGGTCTCTGCGGTTCTTCAACTGTTGGCGTAACGACTTGATGTGGGTCTTCCATCCGGGCTGCGAAACAACATCCAATGCCACTGCCTGTAGCGGCCCGCTGACATACATGGACTGGGCTTGATGATCAGCCAAAATTCGTTCGCGCGCGGGTCCACGTGCAATAAGCCCTGCGACTCGTACCGCTGGGGAGAGGCTCTTGGTCAGTGAACGTAGGTAGAGCACGTGGCCGTGGTCTTCACGGCCCGCTAATGGTGACGAATCACTGCTGATGCCAAAGTCTTTGGCCCAGTCATCTTCAATAAGGAACGCTCCACGAGCTTTCACGATCTTCAGGACGCGCTCGGATACCTCGGGACTCCACTGTGCCCCGGTGGGATTAGCAAAGTTTGGATGCGCATAGAAGGCGCGTGCACCGGTACGTTCGAAGGCGCGGTCTAGTTCCAGGGTATCGGGACCTTGTGGGCCACCGGGGATGGGTACAAGCGTGACTCCAACTTGTGCTGCAGCCAGGATAGCGCCCCAGTAGGTTGGTGATTCAATGAGCATCGGCTGCCCTTCGCCAACCAGTGCGCGAAAGATTGATCCTAATCCGCTTTGGCTTCCCGGAAGGATAATCACGTCTCTCGCGCTGGGCGCGCTCAGTCCTGGCAGCATATGTTCTGCAAGCTCAGCAGCAAACCAAGTTTGAAGTGCCGGTAGCCCGGCTGCGTCCGTGCGTTGCAGGACGGACTCACTGCGGGCCACCCGGCTAAAGGCCGACTTCACCAATCGTTCTGGCAATAATTCTCTGTCAGGATATCCCGAGTGCAGTGATATGAAGTCGTTGGGTAACGTTCGTTGGCTGGGATGGATCTCGGGTAATTTTTGCCGAGGTGTACCCAAGGCAGCCGTTTGCCAACTGAAGTCTTGAGGGCGTGTGACGGGAACTTGGCGAACAAAAGTCCCGATACCGGGCCGAGACTCGATGAGTCCTTGCGCGATCAGTGATCGCAAGGCTTTTTGCACAGTGACCGGACTGAGCGCGTGTTCAGCGACCAGTTGACGAGTAGATGGCAGTTGAGTTCCTGCCGGAGCCCGGGAAATCCAGTTACGAAGTATCAAAACTAGATTCTCACTGCTACTGTTAATCATGAAGCTACATAGTACCGCTACTCAATTGAAACACCAACCGCTACTGACCTCTAGGGCAGGACTGCTCTGGGGACTGCTCGGAGTGAGTGCTTTTTCCTTGACAGTTCCGTTCACTCGGGTTGCCGTAGCTCAAGGTGGCATGGACCCTGTATTCGTCGGTGCAGGACGGGCAGTCATTGCAGCGACCCTAGCCGCCCTCGCGTTGCTCATCACCAAACAACAACGTCCCAGCGCACGGCAATGGCAACGCCTAGCAGTGGTTGCGTTCGGAGTGGTTGCAGGATTCCCTTTGCTGACTTCATTCTCGCTCACAACCGTTCCCGCGAGCCACGGTGCGGTGGTGATTGCCATACTTCCTGCCGCGACAGCAGTCGCATCGGTAGTCCGCACAAAGGAACGAACTCGGTTTTCATTTTGGTGTGCGGCCATTCTTGGCTCGCTGGTAGCAGTGGCATTTTCCGTGATCAGCGGCGGTGGATTCTCCGGAATTCATCTATCAGACCTACTGCTGGTCATCGCTGTGGTTGTGTGCGGAATTGGCTATGCCGAAGGAGGGTTGCTTGCCCGCGAATTGGGGGCGTGGCAAACAATTTCTTGGGCGTTGGTTTTGGCTTTTCCGCTGATGCTCTTGTTGACGCTGATTAGCATTGGCCATCAACTCCCCAGTGGCACCCCGGCAGCCTGGGGATCTTTTGTGTATTTGGGTGTCGTCAGCATGTTCTTAGGATTTGTCGCATGGTACCGCGGACTAGCTATCGGTCCGATGGCTCAGGTCAGTCAAGTCCAGCTGGTACAACCGGTGCTCAGTATTGGGTGGGCAGCACTTTTACTGGGTGAAGATATCGGTTGGAGCACCATAGTCGGGGGACTGGCCGTGATTATCTGCGCTTTGCTCGCCATACGTTCGAGAAACTCATCCCCACGCATTGCTCCAGCAGGCAACAGCACCTCTTTATCGAACTAAACGAGTCCATCGCACGGAATGAAGATACTCAATCCAGAAAGGCTAACCGTGAAGAAATTTGTTGGCTTGAGCGCTTTTCCGCTCACTCCTCTGTCCCAAGATCAAGTGGACGAGTCAGCGCTCATTGGGTTGGTTAATCGCCTATGTTGCGCCGGCGTAGATTCGATTGCCGTGCTCGGGTCCACCGGCTCATACATGTATTTGAACCGAGCTGAAAGAGCGCGAGTTGCTCAATTGGCTGTAGAACACGCCGGGGATGTGCCGGTAATCGTTGGTGTTGGCGCGATGCGCACGTCACAAGTCTTGGAACACATTGATGATGCCGTTGCAGCAGGCGCCAAAGGATTGTTGCTAGCTCCAGTTGGGTATCAAAAATTAGGTGATCAAGAGGTCTTGGATCTGTTTCGGGCCGCCACAGAACACAGCGATTTGCCGGTCATCGTTTATGACAACCCGGGAACAACGCACTTTACTTTCAGCAATGATCTGTACGGAAGGATTGCACAACTACCGGGAATCGCCTCGATCAAAATTCCTGGAGTTCCCGAGGATCCGATCAAGGCTAAGCAGCATGTTGGTGCGATTCGCCGTATCCTGCCGCCACACGTGAGCATTGGCGTTTCAGGAGATTCTTCCGGCGCAGCTGGGCTGATCGCCGGTTGCGACGCGTGGTACACGGCGGTTGGTGGAACCATTCCTCAGCCCATGGTGGAGATCACCCGGGCGGCCCTATCTGGGGATGCTCTGCGTGCCGTGGAAATTTCGCAGTCGCTTGAACCGCTGTGGTCTTTATTTTCAAAGTTCGGTGGAAGCTTGCGGATCAGTGCTGCCATTGCCGAGTACTTTGAGTTAGTTGAAGCTAACTGTTTGCCCCTACCTGTCCAAGGTTTAAACTCCGAGCAGCGCGTAGCGCTGGTCAAGGTATTAGGTCAGCTTGGAATTGATGAAAAACTGGGGCAGCAAGCGAATACTTGGAAATAACTCAAGGTTTTGTCTGCTGCCATTGAGGCTGGCGGCAAACTGCCACACTCGTTATGTAGGGTCATCTGCGCTATGTGCTGAGTCGAAACAAAAGGGTACAGGTCATGGGACGGATCAAGAGGTTTGATCACATCGGAATTACCGTAGCGCACCTTGAAGAAGTCACCAGATTTTTTGAGGCATTAGGCCTGTACGTCGAGGGGCGAGCCGATGGGATCGAGGGTGAGTTTCTGGAGACTGTCTGCGGTATCCCTGAGTCGCGGACAAACATCGTGATGCTCAAGGCCGAAGGCAGTGATGTCGGCATTGAACTTTCCAGCTTCGAAAAACCAGAACACGGGCCGGGCCAGCCTGAAGCCATGGCCAATGAATTAGGTCTTCGCTCTTTAGCGTTTGAAGTTGATGACCTACGAGCCACCGTGGATGAGTTGGGAGAGAAAGGTTATGGCCTGATCGGAGGAATCGGTGAATACGAAGGAGTCTGGGCCATGGCCTATGTTCGAGGTCCCGAGGGACTAATCGTCGCCCTGGCTCAGCGTCTTTAGAACGTCGGCAAATTAGAAAATGACGATAAATGAGAAAGTGGTGTCCGATAACCTTTGAGGTATCGGACACCACTTTCTATTGGTTAAGCTGAGGCCTTCTTCAAAGCCTTTTCGCTGATTGGGGCGTTGTCACTAGCACGTAGCTTGCGGAAGTACTCCATGGCTTCGTCCTGACGTTCTGCCTCATTACCACTTGAAATATCAGCGCGCAGGTGGTCCTGGGTGTAACCGAAAGCGTCCACAAGATCCTGCGCATGTGGGCGCAAGCGAGCCAACAATCGGTTGAGGTAACCAGGAAGCGTACGTGCTCGCTGCATCGATAGGTGACCATTGGCCAAGAACCAACCCAGATCATCTTCAATCAAGGACAGTGCGAAGACATCGCGCAACCAGGTCAATACCTCGGCAGTCACTGGGTCCGAAACCTTCTCCAGGGCGGCTGTGAAGGCCTCCCAGCGCAGCAACTGACCGTGATCGCGAGCCGCCGAGATGAGCAGTTCTTGATTGTCGTTGAAGGCCTGCGCCGACTTGGCCGGATTCTTGCCAGCTGCACGAAGAGCATTGGCTACTTCCGCCACCTTGGCATTGATTCGATCAGTGAACAGTGCACGCTGATTCGCTGGATCCTTGAAGAAGTTGGCGCTCTTACGCTCATCAGATACGTCAGCGAATGCCTGACCTACGCTACGCAGACCTGAACGGTGCAAGGCGGTGTTACCAACCTGCTTGGCCGCGTACAGTGCCATGGCTCCGGTATCCAGCTTGCGGAACTCAGCAGCGTAGTCGGTGAGTAGACGCTTACCGACCAGCTGCAACAGTACGTTGTTGTCGCCTTCAAAGGTGACGTAGATATCGAGGTCTTGGTACAGCTGGGTGAATCGGTTCTTGGCAATGAATCCGGCGCCACCGCAGGCTTCGCGGCATTCCTGAAGCGTGTCCAGTGCGTCCCAGGTGCTCAGTGGCTTCAAAGCCGCGGCAAGAGTTTCTAGGTCTTGGCGGTCATCGTCGCTATCGGCACGTCCGGAGAAGACTGCATCAAATTTGTCGAGCAGTCCATCATGTGCGAAGGACGAGGCGTAGGTGCGTGCCAGACGAGTAATCAAACGACGCTGGTGACGCTGGTAGTCCAACAAGGTGGTTTCCTCGGTATCCGAGGTGGAGTTGAACTGTCGGCGCTGGTTGCCGTAAGTTACCGCAATCTGCAGACCAATTTTAGCTGCGCTGGTTGATGCACCATCAAGGGAGACGCGTCCCTGCACCAGGGTGCCGAGCATCGTGAAGAAGCGACGGCCCGGTGAAGGGATGGGGGAGCTGTAGGTGCCATCGGCGGCCACATCGCCGTAGCGGTTCAGCAGGTTGGTGCGTGGTACGCGAACATTGCTGAAGTGCAAACGGCCGTTATCGATGCCGTTCAGGCCACCCTTAAGTCCGTCATCTTCTCCTCCGACGCCGGGGAAGAAATTACCAGCTTCATCGCGGATTGGGACATAGAAGCAGTGAACACCGTGGTTGACGCCCTTGGTGATCAATTGGGCGAAGACCGTGGCTGCCTTGCCATGCAATGCAGCGTTACCCAAGAATTCCTTCCATGCTGCCTTGAATGGCGTGTGGATGATGAACTCTTCGCTGTCCTCATCGTAGGTAGCGGTGGTTGCTACAGCGGCAACGTCCGAGCCGTGACCAATCTCGGTCATGGCGAAGGCGCCTGGGGTCTCCAAGCTCATGGCTGATGGCAACCACTTGGCGTGGTGCTCTTCGGTGCCTAGGTGCAGGATGGCGCCGGCAAACAGGCCCCATTGAACGCCAGCCTTGATCTGTAGCGATGGGTCAGCGGCTACGAGCTCTTCAAAGGATGCAATGGATCCTCCGTGATCATCGTGGCCTCCGAACTTAGTGGGGAAGGCGCGCTGTACGGCTTCTTCCTCAACGAGAGTGCCAAGCTGACCGAGGACTCGTGCACGCTGCTCATCCATGCCCAGCAGTGGGTCGCGCTGAAGTTCAGGGCGAGCTGCGCGAGCGCGTGAAGCTTTGCGAATCTCGGCGTAAGGGCCGAGCAGCTGTTCGGCCAGATCAGTGACGTTGATGCGGTTCTCGCTCATGACGTGCCTTTCATTGGTGATTGAGTCGGTAGTAGTGGCGTGGTGGTTCATGGGTTTGTTGTTTCGGAGGTGGAAGCGATGCCGTAGGCTAACCAGTTGGTGATTTCCTGGGCCATCGTTTCGAGGCTTGGCTTTGAATTGCAGTCAGGTTGGCGTAGCCATTGCTCACCTGCGGCGCGGACCATGCCAAGGGCAGCGCGTGGCCAAAAGCCCAGTGCGGCTGCGGTGGCGTTCTGGTCGTAGAGCCTGAGTAAGCGAACACTGATCAACTCTGATGCTTCATCGAAAAAGTCGTTGAGGGCTCCCGCTGATTCGTCATCAGTTGAGCGTTGTGCGCCGGTCACAAAGTAGTAGAGGTTGGGGCTATTGGTAGCCAGCTCTAGATAGGCAGTAACCATGGCGTGCAAAGAATTTAGTTCTTGATCCTTTGCCAACGCGGCAGCGATGATGCGGTCACGGAAGTCATTGATGACTTTGGCGCTCAGGGCTTGTCGCAGTCCTTCTTTGTCGCCGAAGTAGCGATAGTAGACAGGTTTTGAGGTCTTCGCATGGCTGGCGATGTCTTCCATTGAAACCTGTGGCCCAAGCTTGTGGACCGCCTTGCGTGCCAACTTGAGCAGCTCTTCATGACGGGCGGTGCGGTGCGCTTGCCAGCGCATTGCACGACCATCAGTTTCACCGTCTATAACTTCCGTGATCTTGTTCACGTTACTCACAGTATCATGTACTCTTGGTTACAGTAATAAGTGTCACAACAATCCATGTAGGAGTTTTTGAACATGACCCAGCAGTCAGTGCGCAATGCCGTGATTATCGGTGGCAATCGCATTCCCTTTGCCCGCTCCAATACCGCCTACGTCAATGCGTCCAACCAAGACATGTTCACCGCTGCTCTAGAAGGTCTCGTGGCCCGCTTCGGCCTGCAGGGCCAGCGCATGGGTGCTGTCAGCGGCGGCGCCGTGCTCAAGCACTCAAAAGACTTCAACCTCATTCGCGAATCGGTTCTTGGCTCTTCCTTGGATCCAGCGACTCCCGCCTACGATGTGCAGATGGCTTGCGCCACCGGCATGGAAGCTATCGGTTCTCTGGCCAACAAGATCAAGCTGGGCCAGCTCGAATCCGCCATTGGTGGCGGCGTGGATACCACCTCGGATGCACCAATCGCTGTGTCCGAATCTCTTCGCGGCGTACTGCTTGAATTAGCTCGCGCCCGTACCACCAAGGCGAAGCTGGCAGCCCTAGCCAAGATTCGCCCATCGCATCTTGCTCCATCGGCTCCCGGCACTGGTGAACCTCGAACTGGCCTGTCGATGGGTGACCACCAAGCGACGACGACCAAAGCCTGGGGGATTACACGCCAAGCACAAGATGAGCTGGCATTGGCCAGCCACAAGAACCTCGCGGCAGCCTATGACCGAGGCTTCTTCAACGACTTGATCACTCCGTTCAACGGTCTGGCCAAGGACAATAACATGCGTGCCGATTCCACCCTAGAAAAGCTCGGCAAGCTTAAGCCAGCTTTCGGCAAGAATCTTGGCGAAGAAGCCACTATGACCGCTGGTAACTCCACGCCACTGACCGACGGTGCATCAGCAGTACTTCTGGGCAGCGAAGATTACGCGCGCAGCAATGATCTGCCGATGCTGGCCAATTTTGTAGATTTTGAAGCAGCTGCTGTCGACTTTGTTCACGGTGCCGAAGGGTTGCTGATGGCCCCTGCCTATGCAACCGCTCGAATGCTCAAGAGAAATAACCTGACCCTTCAGGACTTTGATTTCTACGAGATTCACGAAGCCTTTGCTGGTACTGTCCTCTCGACGCTGAAGGCGTGGGAAGATGAAGAATTCTGCCGTGAGAAGCTCGGTTTGGATGCACCGCTGGGCGCAATTGACCGGAGCAAGCTGAACGTCAATGGATCTTCTTTGGCTGCCGGCCACCCATTCGCTGCGACCGGTGGACGCATCATTGCTAGCACCGCGAAGATGCTTCATGAAAAGGGCTCGGGACGTGCATTAATTTCTGTCTGTGCAGCAGGCGGACAGGGCGTTGTTGCTATTTTGGAGGCGCGAAACTAATGGCAGATAAGTACATGGAACTAGTGAACACCGGAGTCACTAAGAAGCTGGCCAAGCTCTTGGGTCTTCCACGGCCACCACGACTGCGTCGTTATTCTCCAGATGCTCCACTGCTACCGGGACCACTTTTGATTCTTGGTGCTTCATCGAGCGCTCAAGAACTCAGTGACACCCTGGTCTCTTGGGGGCTAGATGTTCGCCGTCATGACGCGGGGGACGCCAAGCTCGGCGGCATCCTTTTGCTGCTCGATGAAGTGGACCATCCACAAGCACTCTCGCCAATTATGCTCAGCGCTGGACGCGCCCTACGTAAATTATTGCCAGGTGCACGGGTTGTTTCCTTCTCGCGTCCAGCTTCGGCCGATGATGAGCCGGCAGTTGCAGCTGTCCGCCAGGGAATTGATGGTGTGATCCGCTCCCTGGGACGTGAAATGCGTGGTGGCGCCACCACCAATGGCATCGTGCTTGAAGACGCCACCACACCAGTTAGCCCCAGCGCATTGGCGGCTTTGCGTTTCTTCTTCTCCGGACGAAGCGCCTATGTTGATGGCCAATTCCTCACCGTACGCAACGAAGAAGGCGCACTACCGGCAGACTTTAGCCAGCCTTTGGCGGGTAAGGTCGCTGTGGTTACCGGCGCAGCACGCGGGATTGGCGCAGCCATCGCTCGTACCTTAGCCCGCGATGGGGCTCAGGTTGTGGTGGTGGATATGCCACAAGCGGGCGATTCGCTGGCGAAGGTAGCCAACTCAATTGGTGCGACCACTCTTCAGCTGGATGTTACTGCCGCAGATGCGGCACAACAGATTATGGATCATGCCATCGGACGCCACGGCTCCTTGGACATTGTGGTGCACAATGCGGGAATCACCCGTGACAAGCTGCTCGCTAATATGGATGCGGCTCGTTGGGACTCAGTCATTGCCGTGAATATTGCTTCGCAATTGCGCATGAATGAAGCATTCCTGGCTGCCAAGCTACCAAACTTACGCATCGTGTCATTGGCTTCGACCTCCGGCATTGCCGGTAACCGAGGCCAAACCAACTATGCTGCCTCCAAGGGTGGAGTCATTGGCATGGTGCGCTCCAGCGCCAAGCTGTTTGCCGAGAATGGCGGATCAATCGCGGCCGTTGCTCCAGGTTTCATTGAAACAGAAATGACGGCAAAGATTCCTCTGGGAACACGTACCGTAGCGCGCATGGTACTTCCATCATTGATGCAAGGTGGCCTGCCGGAGGATGTAGCTGAGGCTATTAGCTTCCTTGGTTCGGACGCTGCCGCGGGTCTGAACGGGCAGGTGCTCAGAGTATGTGGCCAGTCGCTGGTCGGTGCCTAAATGAGCGCACAAATTGTTACCGAGATTCCTTCGATGGCTTCGGTGTATGCCAAAGCCGCGAAAACTCTTGGGCGTAAGCCCAAGAATCCTGTTTTACCGTCAACGGTTTTGGTTTTTCAGGGAGCTAAAGCCGATCCGGTAAAGCTCGGTGAGTTCCGTAGGGCAGTGGGCGCACCCATGAATTCGGTGCTTCCTAGTCTTTACGTACATTCGCTGGCGTTCCCTCTGGCCATGTCGCTGATGTTGCGTGATGATTTCCCTCTGCCTCTTTTGGGAATGATTCACCTAACTAATCATGTTGAGGTGCTCGCGCCTATTGGTGAGGACGAAGCCTTTGATATCGAGGTTCGCAGTGAGAACCTCCGTGCGCATGCCAAGGGTGTCACTTGTGATTTGGCAGTTCGGATCATCGTTGATGGAAAAGACCGGATGCTTCTTCGCAGTACGTTCCTGGCCAAGGGTGTGAAGCTCGATGGTGAAAAACCAAGTCATGGCGAACGAAGTGTTTTTGAAGCCCCGGTACGAACCGCTCATTGGTCACTGGATGCTGGCACCGGAAGGCGTTGGGCGAAGGTCGCAGGAGACTACAACCCAATTCACCTTTCAGGGCTCAGTGCGAAAGCGTTGGGGATGCCCGGCGCGATAGCGCACGGCATCTATATGGCGGCTAGGGTTCTATCCGGAATAGAACCTGCGACCGGGAGCTATTCGTGGAATATCGAATTCAAAACACCCGTCGTTTTACCGGCGTCTGTTGATCTGGCCTTCGAACCTACTGTCGGGGGATACGTGGTGAATGCCTGGCATGCGCGTAAGGGCAAGCCACATTTCACCTTGGAGCTGTCTAACTCGTCAAAGTAACATCGGTTGACAAACACTGAATGTGCGTTGTTATGGTGATCTGTGTTACTTGATGTCTAGTAGAGGATACGCACAATGAATGTACGTCGATTCGTGGCTGGTTTCGCGACCGCTGGACTGCTCAGCACTGGATTGATCTTCGGTGGTGTTCCCGCGCAAGCTGCTACGTCAACCCATGTCGTTCGAGAGAAGAACGCCTTCGCGTGTAGCGTCGCGTTCAACGACTCCTTGAAAAAGCTCAAACGCAAGTACGTTCGCGTCACGGTACTGCAGAAGTGCCACTGGGAAAAGACTCCTGGCTATCGCGGATACTACGAGGCCAGGATCCGTTACGACACCAGCGGAACGAGCGCATAGAACATCGGCGTTCGGGTTTCCATATAAAAATCGCATCTCAAGATTCAGATGATCTTGGGATGCGATTTTTGCGTTTACTGCGATGAACCAAACTCCGATTGGCTCAGACGATAACTTGCTAGGGTCTCAACCGCGGCACGTTCCCACGTAAATGAGCCCGAATGTTCTAGCGCCCCATGGCCAGCGGACGTAACCATTTCTGGATTCTGTGCGAGCTCGATAATTTTTGCGGTCCAGATCTCGGGTTCAGGTTCGGCCATCAGCCAGCCAGACTTGCCATCGTTTACGGCGTAGGCCAATCCTCCTACTGCGTTGGCCAGCACGGGAGTTCCGCAAGCCTGTGCTTCGGCAGCAACTAGTCCAAAGGTTTCCGAAAGAGACGGTACTGCCACGATGTCTGCATTGGCGAAGACGAGGGCCAGCTCTTTGGGCTCTAAAGGGTCGTAGAAGCGTACGACGTCGCCGAGATTCAATTCAATGACCAAAGATTTCAAGTCATATTCGTCAGACCCAGAAGTAGAACCAAAGAGTGACGCGGTAATTCGCAACGATGGCTGAGTGAGTCGAGCGATACCGAGAGCTTCTAGCAACAGGTGAGCGCCCTTGAGTCTTTGCATTCGTCCGGCATATACGAGGTGTAAATCATCGTCGCCGAGCGGTCTACGTAACTTGTCTTGGTTTGGATGAAACACTCTGTGGTTAACGCCAGGTAGAACAACATCGAGTTTCTTTGAGTCGACGTCATAGAACCGTTCAAGCTGCCTAGCTTCTATCGGGGTATTGGAAATGATCCGTGAACATGTGCGCAGGAGCTGTTCTTCGGCCAACTTACGATTGCCAGGTTCGGCGATGCCGGATTCAGCTTCTTTAGCCGCGGCTGAGGTATGCATGGAAACAACCAGAGGGACAGACCAAAGATTTGCTAGTTGGAGCCCGGTCATGCCCGAGAGCCAGTAATGGGCATGAACGATATCGAACTTCAGCCCTTGCATCTGTTCGGATACTGCTAGAACAGCTGCGTCAATAATTTGCGGTAGCTCTTCTTTCTTTAAATCTTGATTGGCCGCAATCTGAACTTCGTGCATCCAGACACCTTCACCGACCTGCATCGAATGGGACTCATTCGCCGTGCGGGTGATCATGTGTACTTCGTGACCTAAGGCGCCCAATGCAAAGGACAGGTTTTGGATGTAGACGTTCATACCGCCAGCGTCACCGGAGCCTGGTTGCTGCATGGGAGAGGTATGCAGGGAAAGCATCGCTACGCGCATGTTGATGGCTCCATAAAAGATTGGGACGGGTGTTACTTGGGAAGAATGTCCAAAGTTGATGCTATCAAGAAGCGAGATTAAGCATTTTAGTGTTCGCCTGGTTCCAGTGCTCGACCATACTCGTGCCACCGTGTGCGTCGCCTTCGCAGATTATCAATTCAGAGCCTGGCCACCTTTGGTGAAGGTTCCACGCGGTGGACGCGGGGCTGGAAACATCGTTCCGCCCATGAATGAAAATGGCAGGCAGATGTTTGACGCGATCTACCAACTCCAAAATCGGTGGTTGACCGAATCCCGCGTGGGCCCAAAAGCGCGTCGTGAGGCGAGTCATGCAGTGGCGGAATGTTGGATCACTCCAACGGGGATCGCGAATCACTTTTTCGGCACCGAGCGAAATATGCGTGTCTTCCCAGAGCGCCCATTCGAGCGAAGCAGCATCACGCAGTTGGGCATCGGGGCAAGAGAGCAACAATGAATACGCTTCAACCAAAGACAGTTTGCCTGCGTCATACTCAGGAACATAGGCCCGAGCAAAACTAGAGAGGCGTTCCCATGCTTCGGGGAAGATTCGACCCACCATTTCGGTAATCCATTGCACCTCTTCTCGACTCGTAGTGGTTACTGCGAAGAGGACGATACCGAGAACGCGCTCTGGGTGGGCCTGAGCGTAGGCCAAGGCAAGCGTAGAACCCCATGAAACCCCATTGCTAGACGACATCTGTAATCACCAAGCATGGTCAGACTACGAACTGGTCACCGGTGAATGGTGGTGTGAGGCACTGTCACCTCAAATGGAACACGATGCGCAGTTAGGTATTTTCAAGGCCTAATTGGTCGTACGCATTTTGATAAGGCCGTGTACAGGGGAATCATGTTTTGATCTTCGCGTGCCGCTCTGCTTGACTCGTTGAGTTCATCGCCGACGATAGGTCGCCAGTCGAGAATCCAGCCTGCTGTGAATGCTACTCGGCTCCAGAAAGTTCTCTGCATGCGGCCGTTGCCCTCACGAAATGGATGAATGTGGTTGAGTTCGTCATAGAACCTACAAAGCGATGTCACGAAGTCGTTCTGACTGTGATCAACGAGGTTATTGCATCGGCCAAGTTCTGAAAGCGTATTGTCGAGAAGCCGAGGAATGTGAGCGTAGGGTGCAAAGAATTGCCCTTCCCCGCGTCGCATGTCGATGGTGCGGAATTCGCCTGCCCATTCGTAGACATCTTGGAATAGGTGTTTATGAAGCCCTTTGATTTCGTAGCTATCCCGAGTTGGTGCTACAAGCTGGTGATCTTCTAGCTGCGTAATCCGTGCGTGACATAGATCAGCTTCGGCTCGTGCAAGTTCTGGATACGAGTCAGCCCCGACCAGGTTCTTAAGAACGCCGTCGGGGCTGAGCAAGTATGGATCAGGATTGCTATTATTTGAGCCCATATCGCTCTCTGGTGATACGGACAAGTTCGTCGGCCGATATTTGTCCAGCAACATAATTCTGCGAATCCTCGGTGTACTCTGCGGTTACCTTGAGGCCTTCTAGGTAGAGGCTGTGGTTGGCTTGCTCTACCCAGGTTGATCGCATTTCTCGAGTTGACATGTTTCGCTCCCGCGCGGGTATTGGTTCAACTATTGTACCTGTGGCAAATATGTTGGTCTACGCGCGACGTTCCGCGCGATCCTTGGACTTTCGTTGGTGCGTGATTTGCTATTGATTTTCGTGTTGGAGGGCGACTTGGGCGTGGCCCATTGATGGTGCTTGCCGAGCTTGTGGTCCCGGTTCCCACATGGGAGCCGGGCTTTATCGCACCGATACAGGTTATGGAGAAGACACTAGAACCGAATGTGCAAGAGGCCGGCACGCCCAGCGGTATCGTCACGGCTAAACGCGGCAACACGGTCGTATAAACCGTCGAACCACTGGAACTCAACGGTGAGCTCGCATTCCCCAACAGCGTCACCGTGTACGGCCTGGTACGTACTGACGCGCAAATCGAGTCCGTGCTCAACGCAATCTGCCGACTGATCCTCTTCGCACGATGGGACCTGAACGTGGAAGGCGCAGACGAACACGTTGTACGCCTCGTCCGCACTGAACTAGGACTGCCCGAACCTGATAAAGCTATGTCTGGTCGGCAGCGGCGGCAGGGTATCTCCTGATTGGAGGACCTTGAACAAGTCCTCGCGATGGCGAGAGCGTGGACGTGGATCATTCAGAGAGCTCAAGAGCATTTTTGCTCAGCCTGAAGTGATGTTGGGTGGACGCGTGCCCTGGGAAGCGTTGTTGGATGAGTTGGTCACCAAGACCAAACTTAAGGGGACGATCGACCATGCGCTGCCCGGATTGAAACGGCTGAGGATCTGGAGCCTTCAGGTATTTACTCGTGTGAACTGCCCGACATAACACTTGTCTTGCTTGTTGCCGTGAACGGCACCAAGTATGAGGAGATGGAACAAGTCAAAATAGAGTACGGGTTCGGCTACAACATTGCTTGCCGTGGTGGAACCCGTGTCACGACTGCATCCGGCTCTCGGATATAGGTCGCCAGGAGCCTGTTAGGTGAGGCCGTGTGGTTGCGTGTCAACGCGTGTCAGCAGATTTGGTATTCCTGTCAACATAGGTAAAACAAAATCCCCGATCGACCGTAGTCAACCGGGGATTCCACCTGTGCGCGAAAGGGGACTTGAACCTGGTCCTGACTAGTATTTTCTGCTTAATTGCTTGCTGTTCCGTGGCGTGCTGTGCTGTAGTGTCGCGTTCTGTTGCGTGCTCTGCTTACAGCGTCAGTGGACGAAATCAGTAGTGTTTGTTCATGATTCTGGTGATCCTTGCCCGGACTACTGCCCGGTCCGTTTTCTCGCCTCGCTCCGGGGGCCAGGCGTTCAACCAGTCCGTAAGTACTTTCAATGCCATGTCGGGCCGTTTGCGACGTAGGTACAATGTGGCTGCCTTCATGGGCCAGTAACTCTGTGGTTCTCGCGCGTCATACTGGGCTAGCCTGTGGGTTGCCGGAATGATTTCCTCATAGAGATCCAAGAGTTTGTCCCATTCTTTCTGGGCTTCCCATTCCATGATCTGCTGAAAGTGGTCGTTGAGGTCTTTGCCACGGATCTGGCGAGCCTCCCAGATATACTCGCCATTGATTTGACGTATGAGTTTGTCTATGTTCTGGCGTTCAGGGTCCTCGTTCCCTTTGGATCGCATGGCTAGTGGCCTTGGTTTGCTGTCATGAATTCTCGGACGACACTGACGATGACGTTCTTTTGGCTGCGGGTGAGCTTTTCGGCACCGTGGGGGAGTGAGATGGGCATTTGTGTGTTGCCGTCATCCCAGAGGGTCATGGACACTCCGCAGGATGTGACTATGTCCAATTCGGTAACCCCGAGGCCTTTGGCAAGACCTCGAATGGTTTCTGGCGACGGGAAGCTGCTCATGCGGTTCTTGACCATGGAAGAGATTCTTGCGGTGCTAGGCAGGCCCCCGCAGTCCTCGGATAGTTCCTTGTAGGTTCTGGTGCCGCGTAATTCCGTGATGAGGTCCGCAATAGGTTTTGCCATAGTTGTTTCTCCGTCATATTGGTGAGTGGGTTGATGGATCAATCTGTTACAGATTCTTGCAATTCCAATAGTGATCCGTCTAGCGACACACCATATTTATATTGTGATTCAATACGCGCGGCGACCTAAAAACCAATAGTGCGTTGGGTTGAAAATCTTATAACACGACACAAAATTCTCGTGCCAGAGTTGTAAGAAAATGGGTGAATCTCATAGAATCTCTGATAGCCAATTAGGCGTCGAACCAAAGGTCACCCAGTGAAACTACGCAATCCCCAGGTACTCCGGGAACTCACCAAAACCGGCACTCTTCGGCATACGTCTGTGGCAAGGATTGCCATGGAAGCTCAAGTCTCCGAAGGTATGATCTACCACCTGCTTAATGAGCGACATGAAGTTACCCTACCTGTCGCACAGCGCATCGCCGACGCGGCCGGCGTGCAAGCTGATGTACTGTTCATTGCTGGCATTCAGCATGGAGGGCGGCATGAGCATCATGGATGATTTCAGCCTGTATTCGCCCAACGAGGTGTCTGATATGACGCGAGGTAAGATCTCGCCGTACACGCTGAAGCGTCTGGCCAGGTCAGGCAAGGTCGCTTGTGTACGTGGAGAGCGCGACAAGATTCTGTTCACCAAGGCGCACGTTGCCACTCTTATTGAGTCATGGACACAACATGGCGAACCTGAGCCCGTCTCATCGGCAGTAGGCCTGGCCTTCGCTGGAACGGCAAGGTCTCGGAAGGCGCACGGCGCCTAGAAAAGCGAAAAGCGGCAAGAGGTCACCCGAACAAAGGGAACTTGCCGCTTTTCTGCGCGCCGGTAACCAGCCGGTTCGCGCGATGCCGCGCCTAGGGGAGACGGAGATCAACCCTGGCGGTCGGCAGTGCAGGCAGAGAACCACCTCGGCCTGCACTAACAAGGCTATCAGTGCTCGTTGATGACAACGCGCCGTGCTGGGGCTCCGATGACGCAAGCGTAAGAGAGTTCTTCTTGGCTTATGGTTCTAAATTCTTGCGCTTTGAGAATCATGTGTGTAATGTTGCTGTTGCGGGGAACAAACCAACTAACCGCCACCCGAACAAACCTAAGGGCCACCAACCCTGAGCCGCCTCACCAGCGGGACATCCATATAAAGGAGAACCACAATGTCGCACCAGCGACCCCTGGGCAAGCGCACCCAAAATCAGCGCACCACCGAACGCAAGCAAGCGTTCTTCGTCCTCGGTTTCGCAATTGCCGCCACAGTATTCCTCCTGGCCTGCGACCAGCTCGGAACTTACCTGACGGCGGGGGGCCAGTAATGACCACCCAAACCAAGGCCAACTATGCCTGCCCCAACGCAACCCTTATCCTGCGCGCTGACGCCCCACAAGACGAATGGCTCGAAGTCCGCAAACAAGGCATCGGCGGATCCGACGTCTCCGCCATCGTCGGCCTGAACCGATGGACAAGCGCCTACGAAACCTGGTCAGTGAAAACTGGCCAGTTCGCCGGCCCCGACTACAACCACGCCATGCGCATGGGCCACCTCCTCGAACCAGTCATCCGCACCCTATTCGTCGAAGACACCGGCATCAAGGTCCGCCAAGCTGGCCTCATGCGCTCCAAAGAAAACCCATTCATGCAGTGCACCGTCGACGGCCTCACCGAGGACGGCGGCATTTTTGAAGCAAAGTCCTCCACGGGCTGGCTGCGCGAAGAATGGGAAGACGACCAAGTGCCAGACCATGCCGAGTTACAGGTCATGCACAACCTCGCAGTAACCGGGCGCTCTCACGCTTGGGTGAGTGGCCTGCTTGACGGTCGCGAGGTGTTTATTCGCCGGATTGAACGCAACGAGGACCTTATTACCGATCTGATCGAGATCGAGCGCCGCTTCTGGGAGCAGAACGTCTTGGCCAATGTCGCGCCGGACGTGAGCAATGTGACCCTTCCGCATCTAAAGGAGGTCTTTGCTCAGGGCACCGACACCTCCAGCCTGCAGCCCCGCGACCTAGTGGTGGAACTGAGGGAACGCCTGGCCGCGGCCAAGTCAACCATCAAGGAAGCCGAGAAGGAAGAATCCCAAGTTCAGGCAGAATTCCGGCTCCTGTTCGGTAACCATTCCCGCCTTGTCGACGAAGCAGACGGACTGACAACTCTGGCCAAGCTTGACCAGAACGGCACATTCTCCTCCAGCAAGTTCAAGACAGCGGAACCGGAGCTCTGGAACCAGCTGCAGATCATGAAGCCGACCTTGGACATGGACACCCTCAAGGCAGAACACCCGGAAACGTACAACAAGTATCGAGCCAGGGTTCTTCGCACCCCGGCGATCAAGGAAGGAAAGTAATCATGGCCGGAAACCTCGCGCAGCGGGTCAAACAGCAGAACAATCAGCAGGTGCAGCAGCGCCAGCCTCAGGGCAACACTCTGGAACAGCAGGTCAAGGCGATGGAGGCGCAGTTCAAGCTGGCCATGCCACGCGGAGCCGACGCCGCCCAGCTGGTCCGCGACAGCATCACCGTGCTGCGGCAGAACCCAAAGCTGATGCAGTGCGACCCGGGCAGCTTCCTTGGTGCGCTCATGCAGTGTGCCCAGCTCGGATTGCGTCCCGGCATCGGCGCCCTGCAGCAGGCGCACGTCTTGCCCTTCTGGAACAGTCGAGAACGACGCTATGACGCACAGTTCATCATCGGCTACCAGGGAATGCTCGATCTCGCTAACCGTTCCGGTGAGATTGACTACGTTACAGCGCAGGAAGTACGCCAGTTCGACGAGTTCATCCCAGACCCTATGACTGGTAAGCACCGCCATTCATACCCAGTGTCCGGTTCCCGCGGCGAAGTCATCGGCTTCTATTGTGTGTTCTTCCGCAAGGGATCCGATCGTGGACAGATGATTTACATGTCCAAGGAAGACATGGAAGCTCACCGTGATGCGCACGCGAAATCTCGCAACAAGCAGAAGCAGGTTGTCGGCCCGTGGGTAGACAACTTCAATGCCATGGGCTTGAAAACGGTGATCCGCATGAACTTCAAGTACATGCCGAAATCGACAGACATCGACAACGCACTGGTCGCTGATGAATCAGTTCGATTCGATTTGGAACCCCAGTCGGATCTGGTGCAGGTTTCGGAGCAGCCGAATTTCTCTGAGCCACCTACACAGATTGCCGGGGATTGGTCCGAAGATCGTCCGGCCAATGTTGATCCTGGTACTGGTGAAGTGAAGTCAGATCCATGGACTGACAGTGCACCATCGCAGGAAGAGCAGGAAGCGATACTCCAAGCTGAGGCTGAAGGCCGGTAGGCATGGATCCGGACAAGCTGCTGGATGAGGCTGAGGTGAATCTGCGTGAAGCGGCCGGCATGATCCGAGCGCAGGGCAACCCGGCGGTGATCACCGCGCTGGCCTCCTATGCCGGGGCCTGCGCCACGCTGGCCACCGCGCAGCACATGCTTGGCAGCACGCCGAGCTCCGTGCAACAGATCATCCAGGAAACCCTGGACGGCTCACTGATCCAGGAATAAAGAAAGCGTGTGTGACGGGGAGAAAGCCACCAAAACCCCGCCACACACGCGTTGTCACTAACCCCACGGGAACCACCCCGGGGCGCCGAACACCGGCAACATTTCCACACGAATCATTCCCACAGTGGGACGACACCAATTTTCCTGCTGTCAATAATTAGACGGAGACCAACTTTGCGCGCCATCGACCCCTCGGGGAAAAACCCCACGATCTACTTCGCCGGGGTAAACATCCCCGTCGTCTACGACACCGGCCAGCCACGCATCATCATGCGCATGGTCATCGAGGACCTGGGCCTCAGCCCCTCCGGGCAACTCAAAGACCTGAAGGACCTGCGCGACTGGGCCGATTTGAAGCCCTTGAAAGTTCACGCCCGTGGTGGCCAGTACCGAAAAATGACGACCGCGACCCCTGAAACTTTCATGATGTGGCTGAACCAGATCAAATGCGTAAGCCCAGCGCACCAGGAGCAGTTTGACCGGTACAAGTCGGCCATTCACAACGCTCTGCGGAACTTCTCCGTTCTCGCCTTCCCACGGAAAACCGCCAATTAACCGGCCCTGAAAGGTAACAGCACCATGCATTCCACGCACCAATCGACGTCGGCGGTGTCCCGAGATACCGAAACTACGTATCTGTTAAGGCAGCAGCTCGAACGCACTGACACGGGCCAGTTGGTCGTCACTTCGCTGACCATCGCACAGGGAACCAACAACCAACACGCTTCGATCCTTCGTATCATCCGCAACAACATTGAGGACTTAGAGGAGTTCGGAAGGGTCGGATTTGAAATCGCACCCTTTGAAACCGCTGGGGGAACGCAACGGCGCGAAATTGCGAAGCTGAACGAACCACAGTCGTCCCTTGTGCTGACGTATTTGCGCAACAACGAGAAGGTCAAGATCTTCAAGAAAGCGCTCGTGAAGGCTTTCTACGAAATGGCGCAGCGGTTAGCCGAACCACGTCCTGCGCCGGCGGACATGAGCCGCATGGAGATTCTGCAGCTGGCCATGGCCGCGGAGCAAGAGAACCAGGCGTTGAGGGCACAGGCTGAGCTGGACGCACCCAAGGTCAGCTACATGGACCACTTCGTGGCTGACAACGATTACCACCTGTTGCGCAGCGTGGCCAGCGATCTGAACGTTGGGGAGCGTGATCTACGCAATGCCCTGCGGTTCAGTGGCTGGATCTACGTGGACTCGTCCCGGCGCCGTACCAGCAAGGGAGAAATAGTCACCGAATACCAGTGGTCCGAGTACGCCGACAAGAAGCCGTACTTCCACCGAGTTATGAACCACGAGGCACCCCTGTTCAAGGGAAACGTGCCCTACACGCTGAAGGTCACCACCATGGGAGCTGCAGCGATCAGCCGTCTTGTCGCCCGAATCAACGCAAAGTATGGGTCAGTCAAGGTGGCGCTGCCGCTCCTGGAAGCTGAACACGAAGCCCGCCGCACCAAGAACATCACTACACCAGATGATGGCTCGACCGGACTCTGGTAACCACCGTTAGAAAGGAACACTATGAACGCCTTCGAACCAGGAATGACCTGCCGACTCGGAAAATCAAAGACCGGCGTCCAATGGGAAATCATCCACTTCGACACGTCATCCCTCACCGTGCAACTATCCAAACTCGGTGGCGACGGATACACCAACCGGTGGGCCAAGTGCGAAGAACTCAACGACCTGCAACCACGACTACTACCAGTCACACTCGCAGCCTGCCTCGCATGGCAACGCCAAGTGAAGAATGCAGCCAAAAACCTAGAAGACAAGGCCAGATTCTTCAACAGCGCCACGGACTGTGTGGCACGTGGTAAAGAACTGGCTACGTTCACAGAAGCATTCCAGAAAGCGGTCAACGGCTACCAGGCCGGAATCGCCGAACACTACCCACACCTCATTCAGAAGGAGAACTAGAACATGGCAGGCGAGACAGTAATTACTGTGATTGGGAACCTCACGGCCGATCCGGAGCTTCGTTTTACGCCGGCCGGGGCCGCGGTAGCTAACTTCACGATCGCTTCGACTCCGCGCACGTTCGATCGCCAGTCGAATGAATGGAAAGACGGAGAAGCCCTGTTCTTGCGTGCGTCGCTGTGGCGTGAAGCCGCGGAGAACGTTGCCGAAACCCTCACCAAGGGCATGCGCGTCATCGCTCAGGGTCGTTTACGTTCACGCTCGTACGACACCAAGGAGGGTGAGCGTCGCACCGTCATGGAGCTTGAGGTCGACGAGATTGGCCCATCGTTGAGGTACGCGTCCGCGAAAGTTACCCGCACCACGCGCGGCAACGGTGAAGGTGCAGCTAACCGCGGGAACAACGGTGGAGGATTCACTGGCACCAACAACGGTGGTGGATTCTCCGGCGGTGGCGGTGGCTGGTCGAACACCCCACCAGCCAATACCGGCACCAGCAACGGCGGGGGATGGGGCAACCCGGGCACCGAGGAACCACCTTTTTAAACTACTTCCCACCAGCTGAACCGGGTGCGTGTGACCATTCAACAGTTATGCGCAACCATCAGGAGGAAGTTTTGCAGAAAGAACTGACAATCCCACGCTACGTAGGCCAAAACAAAGAGTGGCCCACAGCAAAGACCAAAGCACGCAAACGCAAAAGCTTACGGTCACGCCTTGCCAGGGAAGCGCAGCAACGAATTGATAAGAACACCATGAAAGGGGTTGTGTGAATTGCCCATCCCACAGATCGCACTGGTACCACCGAAGCCGAAGCTCACCCCGCCAGGTCGTCCCCGCACGGACCTATGTGGGTCATGTAACAGGCCGGTGAACCAAGCCACTGCAGAATGCGGTGGATGCAGTGACTAGAGCTCAACCTTGGAAGGTCTCAAATGAGATCGTAGAGGGCATCTTTTGATGCGTTCACTCGCACCACAATGAAAGGCACGAACAATGGCTCAAATCGAGCATGACTCTTCGCAAGAGGGAGCACTCGAATTCGTGGAAGAACTGGCAATCGTCATGCGTAAAGTCGCGCCAGAAATTCCCTTTAATCAGGCACTCAGCCGACTTGAAAAAGCCAGTCAAAAGTACGACACGTACACGCTATACGTCCTGGCCTACCACATCGTGGTCGGGCAGGTAGAACCGTAGCAATGCCAATGCCCTCGGACTAACCACCCGAGGGCAAAGCGCAACCCAAAGAATGTCACCAAGAATCAGACGGAGAGAACCACCCATGGACGACCAGGTGAATGAGCGCGCAGCCTTGGACAAGCGCCCATACATCACGGTGGCCAACGAACTGTTTAGGCACCCTAAGTTCGTACGACTTACCGACAAGGCCAAAGTGCACCTCATGAGCCTGTGGGCGTACTGCAACGAATACACCACCAACGGCCTCGTCCATGAGTCGATCCTCAACTCCAGCGGCGCCGCGACCGGCAAGCTTTTGATCGAAAACCAGTGGGTCGAACCGACCATCGAGCCTGGGATGTTTTATATGCACGATTACCTCGACCATCAGAAGTCGAAAGAGCGGATCGAAGAAGAGAAAAACAGGAAGAAATCGGCCGGGAGCGTCGGCGGTCAAAAGTCCAATCACACCCGGAATCATGCGCGAAAAGGCGTGTACGACAGCACCTGCCAATGGTGTCAGGAAACCACCGGGAACCCCTGAAAACATTCAAGCAGAATTCAAGCAAGTGCTTGAAAAGTGCTTGAAATTTGCTTGACCAAAACGCCAAGCAGAACCCAAGCAAAATCCAACCACCATTAACCATTAACCACTTAACACTTACGTAGGTAGAGAAACTTACGTACCAGAGCAATCAAGTTAAAAGATCCTCAATCAAAAAAGCAGCAAATCGTTCAGAACTTAAACGCGCGAACCACCGCAACGACTTGCTGCCCAAAGCCTCAAAAAGAAAAACCCGAACAAACAACCAAGGAGCCACAGCCAATGATCCTCACCAAATCACAGGGCGAACGACTCACCGCAGTACTCCACGCAGCCCGCCCAGAATGGAACACCGACAGCATCGCGACCATCCTCAAAACCGCGAACCAAAACGAAGGACTGCCAGGCCACGACTTCGACCACGTGCTCCGCGCCACCATCGCCTACGCCACCGCACGCAACCCCATCGATGGCAAACACCTCAAACAAACCCCCGGCTTCATCGCAGAACAATCACGCTTCTGGGAAACCACTGCACCCGAAGACGCACCACCACCAGCACGCACCCACTGCCAAGAACACCACTGGGCACCCACACCATGCCGCCAATGCCAAGACGAAATCGACCTCGGCGACCGCAACCCAGAACACCTCAACAAACGCCGCCCCGGACTACCCCTCCCACCCACCAAATCCCAACCCCGCAAAACAGCGCCCAGTATCGTAAGGCAAGACCAAAAACTCACGCCACAACACAACGACCCACAACCACCCATAACCAACACCACAGGATCCCCACCATGCGCACCACACTCACCGCCCTCACCGCACTTGCCATCGGCGCCACCGGAACCCTCATTCCCGCACCATGGGGACCAACAATTCTGACCGCCTGGTTTGCCGTCATCGCAGCCCAGCTCCTCCGTCGACGTGACCGCGTGACCGCCGCGGGCTTCGCAATTCTCGCCGCCGCGAACATCCCAGAAATCTTCGGCGTCACCACCAACCTAGGGACGCTGATCGGCCTGGCCGGCCTGCTGATGGTCGTCTTCGGATTCGGCAAGGAATACGGCGAGGCGAAAGCTTGGGCCCGCATGGTGGCTCTCCTGGCTCGGCGCGACGAGAACTTTGGCGCGGTGCGTCGGGCGCGCGACATTGCGAAGGGCCGGTACTTCCGTGGGTGAGCTGGTAGGGGAGTTCCGGATCCCGGTGACGGCGGCGGTGTGGAAGGCGCAGCACCTGTCGGCGAACCAGCGGTTGAGCTATCACCCCAAGGCGGAGAGGACTCGGTGGTGGCGTCAGATGGCGGCGGTGCATTGCCGCAATGCTAGGCTGCCTAAGCTGTCCAGGGCGCGGATCGAGATTTGGTTCAGGCTTGCGGAGAATCGGCGGCGGGAGGTGGCGAACCTGCAACCGACGAGCAAAGCGATAGTCGACGGCCTGGTCGATGCGGGCCTGCTGCCTGACGATAACGATATGCATTGTGTGGGTCCGGATAACCGTAGGTTGTGGCCGAATGGGCCGCATGAGGTGCTCGTGAGAATTTATATGTTGGAAGGACAAGATTGTGGCTGAAGAATTACCTGAATATGCGACGGAGGAAAACGTGGTGCAAGAGGTTCGGAAGGTGACTCGTGTTGGGTTGCGTTTGCCTGATGGTTCTGTGATTTGGGCTGATGGTGATCAGGTGATTGATTTGCCTGTGGGGTCGGCGTTGCATCGGTATTCGTTGGTGGATGATGCGGAGGTGCGTGGTTTGTTGGTTGGTGCTTTGCGTCGTCGTGGTCAGGGTGTTGGGTTGCCTGAGGCTGAGTTTGTGGGGATGCATGCGGTGGTGATGCAGCAGTTTGTGACTGAGGTTTCGGCGCCGGTGGTGGTGGATCAACTGGTGGGTTAGTTTTCGTGTTGGGTGAGTTTGTTTTCTTGCGTGTCGCGATTCAAGTTGATATGCTTGGGTTATCAACAAGGGGCTGACCACCCCACGGGAGACGGAGACCCCATGATCTACCTGATCAAAGCGCACCACCACGACGCGACACCGATCAAATACTCGGAAATCGCAGAGGGCGACACCATCGCCCGACCCATCAAGGACACCTACACCGTCGGCGTCGCCCACCACAAGACGCAACGGAAATGGTTCACCGAGGCCGGCGAAATCATCGCCACACCCCAGCACCGCAAGCTGGTCCGCCTCAACCGCAACACCCCGCCACCTGACCCGGCCGCGGACCCGCTGATTATCGCCTACCGTGTGACAGCCGGCCCCGAATCAGAAACGTTCACCAACCAGGGCGGATGGCACCTGCGACTCACCGACGCAGGATACTCACCAGTCGACGGCGAACCGCTGCACGGCGAGGATTACTTCCTCCCCGAAGAAATCCACGATTGGGCACCCGCCCACATCACCACCAAGGACTAACCACCCTTCACCCCTGGCGGCCAACCACCGCCGGCCAACGAAAGAGTCACCCGAACATGAACCACCAGCCTGACGGCTGCCTGGTCGCCCTCATCCCCGCCTACAACGAGGCCGGATCGATCGCAGCGACCATCGAAGCAGTCCTCGCCCAAACACGTCCAGCAGACCACGTCATCGTCATCCCGAACGGTTGCACCGACGACACTGCGGACATTGCACGCCAATACCCGGTCACGGTCATGGAGCTGCCACGACTCCCACACAAGAAGTCTGAAGCGCTCAACATCGCATGGCTCACCTATGCCAAAGACGCGGACACTGTCATCTGCCTCGACGCGGACACCGTGCTCCCACCGAACGCCTTCGCTGACTGGGAACACGAACTCCAAGCAGACCCCACCCTCGGTGGCAGTTCCAGCAAGTTCACGATGCAGAAACCCGGGCTACTCTCACGCCTACAAAAAGCCGAGTTCGCCACCTGGACAGCCACCGGCCTCCGCCTTGGCCACACCAGCGTCCTCGCCGGCACCGGCTGCGCAATCCGCGGACAAGCACTCCGCCAAGTCGCAGAAAGCAACTCGATTGACCCTTCGGAGGAATCATGGAATCACCCTGCATTGAATGGCAAGGCGGGAAGAATAAAGGCGGCTACGGCACCCAGAAATTCGAAGGAAAAGTTTGGCTCGCGCACCGAGTCGCATGGACCCAAGCAAATGGGCCAATCCCCAAAGGTCTTGTCGTTCGTCACAGATGCGACAATCCTCCCTGCATCAACATCGACCACCTCGAACTCGGAACCCAGCTCGACAATATCGAAGACCGAGATGAACGCGGACGACAGTGGAACGCCAAGAAAACACACTGCAAATGCGGACTCCCATTTAGCCATACGGCAAAAAACGGGGCCCGAAAGTGTAGAACTTGCCAAGCCAGATACTCGGCAGAGTATCGCGCTCGAAGAACCCCAGAACAAAGGGATCGAGACCTTACAAAAATGCGAGAAAACGCCGCACGTAAACGGTCCATGGAGCTATAACAGCGCGGTTGAAGATTTTTTCTTGACCTATCAAATCCGTAAGCTCGGATACCACTGCCACATCTCACCCACAGTGCGCGCCTACACCGACAGTATGACCACCCTGAAAGCACTCTGGGCACAACGCATGAAATGGTCAGTCGGAACCCAACTCGACCTCATCGACTTCGGATTCAACCGACTCACCTGGCGCGACTGGGCACAACAAGCCATGGGCCTACTCAACATCACCCTCAAACTCCTATGGGTCACCATCATTGTTGGTTACGCACTCACAGGAAACCTCCAAATCATCTGGTTCTGGCTCCTACTCCCAATCCTCTTCATCGCACTCGACATCAAACGAGCGCTCATCATCCCGCACCGCGACTGGAAAGACATCCTCATCGCCGCCACATTCTTCCCCAACGAAGCATTCATGTGGACACGCGCAGCATGGACCACAGCGTCCTGGCTAACCGTCATCAAAACCAAAATCACCCGCAAAAACACAGACCTCTGGGACTCCCAAGCACGAGCAGAAGGAATCGCATAATGTACGGCACCGAAACCACCGCAGGCAGCGCCACCCTCGCAGCAACCGGACTCGCCACCGGATCCATGATCCTCGCCGCAATCGGCATCATCCTCGCAGGCATAGCCCTCATCTCCCTCGCACGCAAAAACGGAAAGCACCGCCCATGAACACCCGCAAAACCCGTGAAGGCACCCGCACACCCGCCGGCAGCATCAAACTACAACCCGACTACAACCACGACGGCGCCGGAGAAATCCCCATCCCATACTGGATCGACCCCGCCACCGGCAACGTCGGCCGGCAAGACTTCTGGCAAGGAGACCCAGACCAACTCCTCGGCTTCACCGACGACATCAACCACTTCGAAGTAGTCATCACCTGGCACGAATACGTCGCCGACCCCGAACAAGCCACCGGCATGCTACCGATCTTCCTCAAACGCAACGGCCGCATCTACACCCTCGACCACCCAACCCGCGCACCAGAAACCAACGGAGCCAACAATGAGTGACCTGTTCCCAAAGCCCGGCGAAAAACCCTGGAACCTCAACGCCTTCGGAACCAAACCACAACCCCGCATGGGATACCAGGTACAAGTCGAAGCGCACACCAGAGACACCGAACACGCACTCACCAGACTCCACGCCTTCGCCAACGCCGTAGAAAACAAAATCCGTGACCTACCCGCCAGCGAAACCCTCGACCCCACCACACTCAACATCACAACCACCACCATCAGCGGCCAAACCACCTACCGCGCCACCTTCGAAACCAAGGACACCAAGTGAGTACCAAGACTTTCGAAAGCATTGACCAAACGAGGCAGTTGCAGGTGAAGCCGTTGCATGAATGCGTCACTCTGGTTATCGAGTACAAGGGTGCTGGGCGCAAGGGCATTACCCTCGCCCCGTCTGACATTCCCGCGCTGGCTTTAGCTGAGATGCAAGCAGCCGGGTTCACTGAGGATGACCGAGACGACACTGGTTTGACGCACTTCGCAATTGCCTCGATGAACCTCCGCATGGGCATCGAGCTTCAGGAGCGTGCTACTGCTGAAGTCCGTGAGCAAGCCGAACTTGAAGCGCTGGCGTTGGAGCTGTTCAACCGTTGGTTGCAGGAATTTGGCGATGAACCGTATCCCGATTGGACCGGGGAAAATGCCGAGCTGAAAGATACGTGGCTCGCTGTTGCCCGTCGTGCCCGTGAACTAGCGCAGGAGGGGAAATGAGTGCGTATATCGGCAATCCGTTAGGCCGTGAGTATACGAAGCCTGAAGTTACAGCCGGTATTCGTGTTGGTTTGGCGCGCAGGGAGAAGAAATTCAACCCGTACCCTCACACGGAAATGGTCACCGTCGGGCAGATGATCTACGCGACCGGCCCGTACTGGCCGGATTATGCCCGCCAAATGGCTAACGACTGGAAGTTAGTAGCCGATGCCATGGAACGAGAATGGAAGAAGGAGCTACCCGATGAGTGAATGCCAGTTGGGCGACCGGGTAACTATGACCGGCACAGTGAAGAAAATTCGCCTTGAACTCCCTGGTCTCGATAGTGGATTCGCAACTAGCTATACTGCTGACCCCCTTCCCCGGTGCTATGACGTGGACAGCGGCATCGACTACACGGAGGGGATTATCGTCGGCAGGCGCTTCCTCCAAGAGGGAGTGACCAAGCGTCTTGACGATTGGGGAACCCATGCCTTCAAACAATCCGGCATCACTCACCGCGTCTGGATCGTCTCGTATGACCTACGCCGTAAACCGGTCATGTGCTTTGACCACCAAATCAGCAAGGAGACAGAGAAGTGAGTGCGACGTACACCTGCCAAGGGGACAACTGCACCAAGGCCGGCACGGACAAGACTGACTTCAAGAAGATCGAAGTCCGCACCGGGTTCACATTCGCTTTCGTGGTCTGCAATGAACACGCCAAAAAGTATGGGATCAATACCAATGCCTGATACCCCGCTAAACCCGGACGGACTTCGCGCTGCCGAGGAACTCATGATCCTCACTGACCGGATCACGAAGATCAATTACCTCGACGCGGAACGCATCATCAGCGCTTACCTCGCCGTCGCCCAGCCTGTAGTGAACCGTAATAAGGCAATGGCATGGTTCGAGGGCTTCGAGGCTGGCTGGGATGAAGCTAAAGACCCCGGCGCATTCGTAAACAACGCTTGGGACGCAAAGACACCCAACCCCTACGTAGACAAGGATGAGTCAAATGGGCGCTAATGACAAGTTGGATGCGACGTTCCACGGCGGGGAATACACGCCGAGCACTGGCGAGATCGTCAACGCGTGGATCAAGCACCGAGCGCACCATTACCAGGGCTTGGTATCGAGTGATCAGATCATCCAGGATCTTTCCGCAGAGATCAGCAGGGGCATGGACAAGATCCGCGCCGAGGCGAAAGCAGAAGCGCTGAATGAGTACGCCGAAACACTCGGGCACCGAATTTCCGGAGCAATCCGAAAGTACGGGCAAGCTCAAGGCGACTTCCGCGACATCATCCAAGAACTCCGTGACCGCGCTAACCAGTACAACAAGGAGCGGTAAGGGGCCTACTGTCGGCGGGTGAGGATGTACCACTCAATGAGTTTGATGAGTCGGTGCATCGACTCACCGAAGATCAGGAACCCAATAAACCAGAACACGAAAGCAATCCCAGGCCCCGCGAATGGCAGTAGCAGTAATCCAACGGCTGCTGCCACGAATGCGATAAGGAATAAACGGCTTGCAGTCCAAGGAGTCGTCTTCGTATTCAACGGCTCATTCAGCTGACTCATTCGGTGCTCTCAATTCACGAGTAATGCGGGGGACTGGATCATCTTAGCCCGTTCCCTGAAAGCCAACTAAAAAAACACTGGGAATAAGTCGAGAGCACCGAAACAGTGACACCAAAGGAGCAAACCATGAGCGGACCGGATAGACGGCCAGCAGTCGGAACCATCATCGACGGCAAAGACAACCACGCATACCGGGTCATGGAACACCGGGAACCACTGGACGGGTCATACCTGTACGAGCTGATCGTCGAACGCCTAACCGGACAGCACAAAGGGCAGCACTACGGTATTCGTGTGAAGTCCCAGTACGCGTACTGGCGGTACTTGGATGAGCACTACACGGTGTGCAATTGCTGCAACGAACTGCCACCTTGCAGCGGGAAGCGTGCTGAGCATGCGGTAGAGAAGTCTGTTGAGGAGATGAAACTGCCAGACGGTTATTGCCCTGCCTGTAAGGAGCCGATTACGCACCGGCAGAAGAAGCATGTGTTCCCTGGTCCGAACTTGCTGAACCCGTTCGGTGCTGATGGGGTGCAGTTCCATCAACGGGGCATGTGCCATGGTGCTGCAGTTGAGTATGAGGAGAAGTGGGTGAGAGCGGATCCAAGCCGGGCACGGTCGTTGTTGACCCTGCGTTGCAGTGGCACAGTCACGGTTCACGGCGACGGCACCGCTGAGTGTCACAGCCGAAACGACGGGGAGGACTGCCCCAACATCTACGCCAGACACATGGGTATGAGGGCTTGCTACACACTGTCGAATGGGTGTGGTCGTGGGTGTGAACGGCAAGGGCATCCTGGAACGAGGTTGAGTCCTGGCCTGAATCCTGCTGGGGATCTGGACGGTTCCACCTTGATTTGAGTGCCCAAACCTTAAGTGATGCAAATCAACCTTTGTATGAGGTGTCAATAGGAGGGAAATCAATATTCATTGAAGACAGCGCTTTTCGGGTAAGCACATGATTTTCGCTGCCCATCATCTCCCAAACAGTTATTAAGTCAGCAGACAGTTCCCGGAACTCGGGGGAGTCAATCGCGCCGTTGCTCAACAGATCGTTCAACTTTCTCGAGGCTGCAATGAAAGACCTAACCTCTCGTGGCAAGGATCTTTGGAATTCGTCATAAATGATCGGCGGATTTGACAGACGTTCCTTACGCGTGGGCCGGGGGCTCCGCAGGGTAGTTTCTAGGTCAGACAAACGTGCAAGAATTTCCTTCATCACTACAGTTTGCGCCGCTTCTGGGCTGAGGGAACTGGATGCGTTTTCGAATGCGCGGTACTGCGTCATTGGGGTGATTGCTCGGTAGTCCTCTTCAAAAACCCTCTGTGCCATACCCGCGATGCTCGATATCGTTTTATCGACCGATTCTGGATCCGTGAGGTCATACTCAATTGTGCGCAAGTCAGAGATGTCAAACGGTATGTCCTGCCCCCTGGTCATGATGTGGATAGTGGGCTTAGCCCATCCATGCGCGATGGCAAGTTCATAGAACACATTGGGATTCTGATCGGTCAGATCGGCCACGATCAGATCTGCATCGTCGATGCGTTTGATGATGTCGTGGCCAATTGAATCCGGTGAAAGCGAACCGTCGCCGCGCGTGACTTCCCAGGCATCAGCCGGCAAGGCCTTTTGAATGATGAACTCCAACGCTAATTTAGCCTTCCGATGCTTCTCAGAACCGGGGGAGCCGATGGGAGAGATAACGAATACGCTCTTTCGGGAAGGCGATTCTTCCGTTGCATCCTTCAATCGTGGTTTGGTGGTGGCCATAGTGATTCTCTCTGCAACAATAAACAATAGTGAATACAAACTATGCGAACGCTCTAGAAAAGGGAAATATCAAGGAAGTGCACGCCTGAAATTTACGTAAAACAATAGTAGCTAGAACCGTCGGTTCTAATCGTCCATAACGGCTGGTATTGTCGAAATACCACCTGAGAGCATTCCACTCTCAACAACGAGGCTAACCACCTCGCTCACCATGACCAGCCAACCACTGGTCTACTCAAGAAAGGTCACCCGAACATCATGGCCGCTCAGCCAATCGAATACACGAGCGCACCCGCGCCCATCCACCACACGGACACTTGGATCCCATTGCAAGGGCAGGCGTATACGGCGGACCCCACTGAGGTCACATGCCTCGCCTGCCTCGAAAAGCTCCACGAAGAGAACGCGGCAACTTGCAGCCACCAAGAAACACGCGACACCTGGTGGGTTCCCGGCGAATACTGCGAACAGACCGCCCTGCCCGGCTCCGACTACTGCAAGCAACATGCAGCCGACCACGGCGACCACATGGTCCTCGCTCAGTGGGAAACCGCCATTTAAATGGCCGGCGACATCCTCTACCTGCTCAGCCTCGGCGTCACCTTGGAAGAAATCGCGCAACGCGCCGGCCGCACTGTCACAGCGATCCAGCACGAGCTCGACGAACACCGGAAACGCATAGAAGATGAGCAGAAAAGCGAAACGGCGCAACACAAATTATTGTCACGCGAAATATCTATCTCACATGACTATAATTGAGGAGGATTATGCGACCCCTCGGAGGCTGCCTTGCGGAAACTATGCCCGGCCTGCATCAACCGTCTCGACCATGTTGTTCACCCGGACTGCATCGTCTGCAACGGCAATGGATACATGGCTCTCGGCGAAGGCGCCATGGCGTTCTACCGGCCAGAGGTCGTCTCCAAAGCGGTAGAGCTCGCACTGGAATCAGCGGCACGAGTCGCTGACCTTCACAACACCCTCTCCGACGACCGGGCCCAAGCAGTCACCTCAGTGATCGAGCAGCTGCACGAGTCCGGCCTCGTCGAAGAAGAAGAGTCACCCTACGTGAACACCGCATGGTGGAGCGGACGACCTGCCCAGAAGCAGCCACGCGCCAAGGACGGCAAGTTTGCGTCGTACCAGGAAGCGACCGAGCTGGCTGAGCAGGTCGTCCAACTCCCCATCCTCACCCTTGACCAGGTACTCACCGAAGCGGAACCTTACCAGTACCAACGTGAGGAACGTCCGAACGCGCGCGGCCTGCCCGTCCTCTCAGCGAACGGCCACCCATCCCACCTGGCCCGGGTTGCCGACCCGCAAGAACCGGGCCGGTCCACCGCGGACTGGGTGCAAGAACGGGCCGTCGATGAACGTGAAGCCCACGTCCTGGCCGTCGCCGCTAGCAAAGCTTCCGAACGGCGACGCCGCAGGCAATCCAGGCAACCAGCAATCATCTGAAATATCTCATGGTCATCGGCAGGTAAGAGTTCCCAGGGCCGCAACCCGCATTGACGCCGATAACAGCGGAACCACCACACGGAGCGCCGACCCACCCCCAATGGGTTGGCGCTCCACATCATTCATCCCACCCACGCAATCCAGCCAACGGAACAATAAGTAAGGCAAAAACCGAACAAAGGAACGAACCGCCTTGTCAATCCCAGTTCTCAATATCGAACATCGAACCGTCCCTATCGACAGTGTCAAGCCCTACGGCGCCAACGCCCGCATCAGCGACATGGGCACCCTTCATGACAGCCTCGGCACCCACGGCATTTACAAGTCCATCGTCGTGCGCAAAGCCACCATGGAAATCCTGGCCGGCAACCATACCTGGCTCGCCGCCAAAGACCTCGGCGCCCAATCAATCCCTGTCGGCATCATCGACGTCGACGAAGAACAAGCCCGCCGCATCGTCCTGGTCGACAACCGATCCAACGATCTGGCCAGCTATGACGACCAGGCACTTGCGGAACTGCTCGCCACCCTCGACGGCGACCTGGACGGCACAGGCTTCACCCTAGATGACTATGACGAGCTGATCGATGCACTGAACGACGCAGACCTCGACACTGCTGACACCGAACTCACGGGCGACCCTGACGAAGCTCCGGAAGTGCCCGTAGTGCCACTGGCCAAGCTCGGGGACGTGTTCCATCTCGGCAGGCACCGCGTCATCTGCGGCGACTCCACCAGCCCCGAAGTCCTCACTGAACTTATGGCCGACGAACTGGCAGACGTTTTGTGGACCGACCCTCCCTACGGGGTCGACTATGTTGGTGGCACCGCTGACGCTCTCACAATCCAGAACGACGGCGCTGCGGACCTCGACGGCCTGCTTCAATCCGCGTTCAAGAATGCCCTCTATGGCCTCAAGCCCGGTGCGCCGTGCTACGTGGCGCATTCGGATACCCGCCGGATCAGTTTCGAGACGGCCATGCGCGACAACGGGTACCTGGTGCGTCAAAATCTGATCTGGGTGAAGAACACCCTGGTGATGGGCCGCTCCGACTACCACTACCAGCACGAACCGATACTGTACGGCTTCACCCCCGCCGGTGAAGGCCGGTTGGGTCGGGGCGGTGACCGATGGTACGGCGACCACAAGCAAACCACAGTGATTGAGGTCGACAAGCCACTTCGCAACGGCATGCATCCGACTATGAAACCCACCGAACTGATCCTCGCGAACCTGGGCAACAGCCTCAGGCCTGGCGGGGTCGTCCTTGACCTGTTCGGCGGGTCGGGGTCCACGCTGATCGCTGCGCACCAGCATGGTTCAAGCGCGCGACTCGTGGAGTTAGACCCCCGCTACGTGGACGTCATCTGCTTGCGATACCAACAGCTCACCGACGACGCACCCACCTTGAATGGGAAACCGGTGGACTTCATCCAGCATCACGGCTAGTTGTTGCGGCGGTTGCGGCGACCCGGGTCAGGACGGGTCGCCTGGAACCGTTCGATCGTGGACCGTTCCCACAACGGTTTGCCGTCAAGTACCAAATCCGGGTCAGGGATTTCTCCCGGTTTCAGGGAGGAGTCCAGCCCGGCATTTTCGGCTTTCTGAATTCGGGCACGCTGCCGCGAGCGCTGCATCGTCACATAGCGTGGCGTGACGCCCATGATGCTGGCAACGTCCTTCGTGGTGATCGGATCGCTCAGATTGGTCAATTAGAAATCACTCCCAAATAGATAAGCCCATCATATCAAGCACGAGTTACAGTCCATCCTGAACGCATCCCACAAAATCGCATGACCACCTGCGAATCTAGCCTCATTCGAAACACCAGACGGAGGTAGAAATGGCGCAGCGACTAAGTGCTCGGGATGCTGAAATGCGGGCACGACGCACCAAGGCGCTGCAATTACGAGCAGCTCGCCTCACCTACCAGCAGATCGCCGACCGGCTCTACAACGGCGACCGGTCGAACTGCTACAAGGACATCCAGAAAGCCGTTGAGGCGGCAGAGAAGGAAGCCGCCACCGAAGTTCGTGCGCAAGAGATTCTCTTGCTCGATCAAATCGCCCGACCCCAAATCAAAAGGGCGCTCGACGGAGATGAAAAAGCCGCGACCGTCCTCTTACGCATCATGGAACGACGCGCAAAATACTTGGGACTCGACGCGCCAACACAAATCGAACAGACCGGCAGTGGCGGGTTCGCTGTCATGGTCAGCACCGACCTACTCCCAGAAGGCGCCGACCTCGGCCCACAAAGCGCAGCAGCCGAAGAAGCCGTAGAACAACGCATTGTTGAAGGGGAAGAAGTCACTCAATGACCGCCCCTGCCCTCAAAGTGTGGCAGTACCCCTTCAAACCGTATTCCAAGCAACGCCAAGCACTAACATCTCCCGCCGATGAAGTGCTATTCGGTGGTTCCCTTGGCGGCGGTAAATCAGAAGTACTCCTAGCTGCCTGCGTCACCGTCTGCACACTCGTACCAGGAGCAAAAGCACTCCTCGTCCGACGAAGCTACAGCGAACTATCAGAGCTCGTAAAACGACTCCGCGAACGCCTACCCTCCGAAATCGCGAAGTACAACAAATCAGATCACGTGTTCTACTTCGCCAACGGGGCAGAACTACACCTCGGATACCTCGAACGACCAGATCACGCCACCCGATACCAAGGCCACGAATTCGTCCTCGTCGCCTTCGACGAACTCACCCACTACGACAAAGAGTCCTACATCCTGCTCATGTCACGCCTGCGTGCCACTGGTGCCGTCGCGGAACGAATGAAGCAACTACGCCTACCCCTACGCACCCTCTCCGCCTCAAACCCCGGATCCAAAGGTCACGGATGGGTGAAAGCGCATTTCATCGACCCAGCACCGCACCACACCTTATTCACCGACGAGGAATCCGGCGCGCAACGAATCTTCATCCCGTCCAGTCTCTACGACAACCCGTACATTGACCACGCCGAATATCTGAAGAAGCTAGGCGCCATGGACCCCGACTTGAAACGTGCCATGGTCGACGGCGACTGGGACATCATTTCCGGTACCAGGTTCAATCAATGGCGTTCGAAGCACCACGTTATTAGTCCCTCTCAGTTGCCTATCCCAGCGTTGACTGGTCGCAAGGTCATTGCCGTCGACTACGGGTTCAGTGCGCCCTTTGCCGCGGTCTGGTTGTGTCTCCTGCATGATGGGCTGGTTGTGCAGTACCGGGAGGAGTACGCGACAGAACTGACCGCACGTCAGCAGGCACAACGCATCCTTGAGCTATCCAAAGAGGAAGAAGCGATCACGGGGGAGAAGATCCCTATCGTGATGGACCCGGCCATGTGGCGGCGTAATGACGCGACAACAGCGAAGAACGTGAACTCAGATCTACCACCGGTAGGGTCGCCGGCGCACGACTATATGAAAGTTTTGAACCGAGTACCGCACAAGGGTGTGAACTCTCGTGTGCATGGGTGGAGCCAACTGGATCAGAAGTTGCTTGTCCAGGAGGACGGTTTTGCACGGTTCATGGTTTATGACACTTGCCGGGATACGATCCGAACTTTGCCTTCTTTGCCCCGCGATAAGCGGAATCCTGAAGACATTGATACTCATTCCGAAGATCACTTGTGCTTTACGGGTGAAACTCTCATTGCTACCGAGCGTGGTCAGGTGGCTATTCGTGAGTTGCGCATCGGCGATCATGTGTGGACTCGTGCAGGGTTGCGTGCGGTCACTGAATCCATGATGACTCAACGTAATGCGCCTGTAGGTCGCGTCGAGTTCAGTAGTGGTAACTACTTGGTGGGTACCGCTAACCACCCGGTGTTTACGCGTCGTGGCGTGGTCCCGCTGGGCGAATTGATTTCTGGTGATGTCGTCCAGGTATTCACCGGTGGAACGTCTGTGGTGTCGCTGCCTTTCGTTGAGGTGGGGAACGCTGATGTTTATAACTTGACCGTTGAGGCTGAACATGAGTATTTCGCAAATGGCATTCTCGTGCATAACTGCGACGCGATCCGTTACGGCCTGATGTATTTGGCTGGTAAACGTGTGGGTGTGAAACAGGAGTCTGGGCGGAAGCGGGATTTGTCGCCGATTACTGGTGGGATGCGTTCCAAGGAGTTCTAGTTGGTGGCGTAGAGTAGATAAAATTCTTGTTGCGTAAGAAAATTAATATTGATATGCTAGGGTCATCAACCTGTGACTAACCATCCAGGAAAACACGCCGCCTCACCAGCGGTACCGACAACCAAAGGTCACCCGAACACCATGATCAGCATCCGTGCAACCAAATGCACCCCAAGTAGCGGCGCAACCAATATTTGCCACCGCTGCGGAATTGAGCATCAGCCAAGCTCCACCGTCGTAGGCGAACGAGCCGACTACTGCAAAGACTGCCGACCTGAAGCAACGCTCCTCGGCTGGTGCGAACCCAAAAAGAACAACCGCCAGCTCCAAGCAGCATAGGCAAGTCACCATGACCTGCACCATCCAATGCGACTGCAAAATAGCTCACCACGAGCATGGAACCCGCCTCATGTACGTTATCCACAAATGCCGGGGCGGAGCTTGCCGTGAAGCATCCCGTGTTTACGAAGAAAACCGTAGGCGCCAACGCCTCTACGGGCACGAAGCGGACAGGGTTGACGCGCAACCAGTACGAGAACATGTGGAATTCCTGCGCGAAAACGGCATCTCATACGCGTCACTCGCGAAAGCCTCTGGCGTCAGCCGAACAACCATTCAAGCCATGCTTTTCGGTAGGTCAGAGCGTGGTCATGAACCGTATGCACGTGTGCACACTAGTACAGCTGAAAAGATTCTCGCCGTAAAACCGTCTATGGACATCATGGCTGCCGGCAGGAACATTGATGCCACAGGTACACACCGTCGACTTCAAGCACTCGTCAGTATTGGTTACAGCCTCGCTAGTCTGGGCGCACGCCTAGGTATCACCGGCAGTAATATGAACGCCACCATGACCCGCGACCAAGTGGTCGTATCCACCGCACGTAAAGTGCGGGCACTTTACGCAGAGCTGTGGGATAAACCGAACTCTGCCACCGAGTGGCGTCAGCTCAGTGCAGCGAACAGGGCACGGAATTACGCCACCATCCACGGCTGGTTGCCACCTATGGCGTGGGATGACGAGCTGATCGACGACCCTGACCACGTTCCGTACTCACGTGTGTCTGTTACCTCGAAGGTTGAGGCGAAGCGTGACGCGTTCCTGGAAGAAGTCGATTTCTTCGCGCACGGAGGATCACAGATCGAAGAGGTCGCCCTAACTCTTGACCTGAGCCCAGAAGCTGTTCAGAAGCGTCTGGAACGGTATGGACGCCTCGACCTGCTGGAGATGATCGGCCGGCCAGCCAATCGCAAACGGAAGGCAGTCGCATGATGACCATTGACGGGCAACTCGACATTTTCGAGCTGCTAACGGATGGAGAACTAGTGCCAACTGAGGTTGTTTTGGGAGCTGGCTCGTTCATGTTCCCCGGTGATTTCGAAGCCATGTACAACCAGAAAAAAGCGTGGCACGCCGAATACCACGTGGACAAGGGTAACTGGCGACCATACCGGGGGTGGACAAGCAACCAGTTCGACGGCAAAGACTCAGCACATTTAGCTGAATCCTTCGACGCTGATCTTCGTTGTCAGCATTCACGGCGGCGAGAGTGCTCGTGCGTCGGATCGCTGGTCTACCGGGTGTACTGCCACGGGTGCGGACACTGGACTGGCATTCATGCTGACGAGAATTTGGCGTGGGAAGAACATTTAGATCATTGCTGGCCCGGTTGGCGCGACCTACCCGTACTGGAATCCAAACAGGTTGGTTACGGCTACAAGTGGGATATACCAGCCGACTACCCGACCCCGTTCCAACAGCCTGGCGCGCCAATACGTGACTGCCGTGGCAGTGGCCCGTTCGCCGGACGGCATGTTCCGAGATCAAACCAATTCGGCGGTCTCAAAGTTGCAGTATTCCAGGACTGTAAACAGCACAACCAAAAGAGTGACAAATGACTTCTCGTTTTGAGGCTCAGCATCCTCGGTGTGGTTTTTGTGGGGCGTGGGGTAAGCGGGTCGGGGACAAGGTGCAGTGCAACAATCCGGCCTGCTGCCGAACCAGTACATACCAGGGGCCACCAGAACCACTGATTCCAATCACCGGTTACCGGCTACCGAAACCACGAAAAAACCGGTCAACCGTCAAAAACTATCCACCAATGCAAGACGAACTAGACCTCGAAGGGGAGCAATGACTCAATCACAAAGCATGGTCGCTTTCCGGGATGAACGTCGGCGCAGGCTCCGTGACGCGGAAGCACGGCAGGGCAAATCAATCCTTGATAAGGCCCGTGTGCGTGCCAAACACATTATCGCGGACGCGCAGGAGGAGGCGAAGTTGCAGGCCAAGAACATCATCCTCGAAGCGGAACGCCGGGCCAGCATCGTCACTGAGCAGGCTTACAACCTTGGCTTAGCTAAGGCGGACGCGAAAGTCCTGGCGAATGAGCGGCGTCGTAGAACTCTTGAAGCTAATAAGAAACGGATCAGCAAATGAATTTAGATCATTTCCGCAAGTCAAACCATGTCACTGAAGAGTTGGTGGAGCAGGCCGCGATTGTTGCGTGGGAGGACGTCCGCAACCGTGCGAACGTCACGTTACCGTCCTGGGATAACGCCGAACCTGTTGTCAGGTATGAAACCCGTGCCAACGTCTTGGCGGTGTTGAACATGATCACCCCTGTCCTATTGGAACAAGGCTGGCTACCACCCGTCGTGAACGATGCCGTGCGCAGCATCGTCGACGAACAGAACGTCAACGAGCTCCACAAGAACCTGATGAGCCACATTATGGCCGACCGGGAAAACAGTGGCCACACCACCCAGCAGGGGTTAGACGGCTATTCGGAAGGTGTGGAACACGGAACCCTCAGCATCGCCGGACACATCAAAGCAGCACTCGACCAAGTACCAACCACCAAGGCGCAAGACATCGCAGCCATAAACGCCGGCAAAGTCCGACGCATCGAAATCCTCCGAAACCAACTCGAAGGTGAAGGCATGAACGCCAACATCGTCGCACTTATCTGGCAAGCATTGGAGCCAACAAAATGAGCGCCGAACTAGACCTTGATGAGGTTCGCAGTAGTGCAGAAGCGGGATTCTGTTTCACCTCAGAACCTGTCCTCGCGCTGTTGTCCCGCCTCGAACAGGCTGAGCAGGCCGTGCAACGAGTGCGGGAGGTAGCGCGCAACATTCGGGAGAACCCTGAAAATTACAACCCTAACGAGTATAGGTATCCAGAAAGCACTTATACGAACTGGGGATATAGGGGTGGCGCATCAGCAATTCTCCGCGCCCTGGATGGTGATGGACGTGGCTGAGCATAACGTGATCTGCACTGACGAGGCGGTGCGCGGAAGTCGTGGAACTGTCGCCCGATGCCTATGTGGGTGGAATTCCTCATGGGGAGTCATGGACGGTTCAGCCGAGGCAGACGCGCACTCTCACATGATGGATAGCGATGACGTTTACAGGCAAGCCCACATCGCCCGGGTGGAGGCCCATAACGCCACGGTGAGGGGATCCGGTTGCACCTGCGACTTGTTCACCGAGAGCTACGGGAGAGTGCTCGACACTAATTGCCCGGTTCACGGTATGAGACCGAGTTCGACCGTTTCCGTCGAGAGTCCCTGGGGGTGCCACATTTGCTCCTGTCACATCAATCCACCGTGCTGGGCGTGCGAGAACTGCCGACACGCCGATCACCCCGACTGTCCGAACGACTGCCAAGACTGCGAGGAACACGATGAGTAACCCACTCCGCGCCGCTCTTGTAGCGATCCAAGAACTGCACGAGTGCGTCGAAGCGCTCATGAATCCAGGGCGACATGAACGGCTCGTCAAGGTCTGCACGGGATGCGGAACTGACGACGGCAACTGGCAGCGCTGGCCTTGCCCGACGCGCAAGCTGGCCGACGAAGGGTTAGGAGGTGGGCAGGGTGGCTAAATTCAGCATCGGTTCTAAGGTGATCGTCACCGAGGACAGTCCACTCAACGGGCGAACTGGGACTATCACCGGTGTTGGCAAGGTGTCTGAGCACATCTTGTATGTCCAGTTCTGCGAGGGTGGCGCACATGTTCCTGTGGGTGATCAGGAAATGCGCGCAGCGACCCAGCAATGCAAGGACTGTGCCGGTGAAGGGGGATCGCTTTTCAACGGCTGGTACTGGGAGAGGTGCCCGACCTGCGACGGAAGCGGAACCATCAACCGCACTGGCCCTTATCGTCTCGCTGACGGCACATGGTCAGACGGCGTGGATCGCAGCGTTCCTATGGGAGACCGGGAGGTTGGGCTGAAGCGGTGGGAGGTCTGGAGGTACCGAGGTGGAACCGATGAATGGGGCGCAGGATTCGACCCCGATGACGAGGGTGGCATGAACGAGAAGTACTTCCCAACCCACGCTGAAGCAATCACTTACGCGGACCGTATGGCTAGGGCACAAGCATGAGCGACATCAGTGAATCTTGGCGCGTGCATAAGATGCCTGGTTTGAGGATCAGCCACCCTTACATCGCTGTCACACCAGGCTGCCCTTCAGAGCGGCATCCGACCCGCTGGTGCAAGTGCAAAGTACACCGCACTCAAGCCCAAGCTCTCGACTACATCAACGAACAGGAAGACATGATCGCAACAGCGAAAGGTGGGGAGCGTGACTGATCAGCTTTTCGAGCCAGCGGTGAAGTGGACAGAACGCGACATGCTGAACATGCTCCTGCGCCGGTACAACACCGAACGCCGGGGAACCATCGCTGACCGGTACGTGCGCGCCGAACACGTGAGGTCCACCCAAAACCTAGGGCGGTTCTGCTCCATCGCAGACTTCATTGCGGTGGACAAGTACGCGTCACATCAGGCCATTATCGGGCACGAAATCAAGGTATCTCGCTCTGACTGGCTCACCGAACTGCGCGACCCCACAAAAGCCGAACGCATCAAGCGCTACTGCGACTACTGGTATCTGGTGGTGTCTGATGCGTCCATCATCAATGCGGATGAACTGCCGGAAGGGTGGGGGCTCATGGTCAAAGCAGGTAACCAGCTGCGCATCAAGCACAGGGCACCGAAGCTCGCACCGGAGCCATTGACGCTGGACTTCGTTGCTGGCCTTGCCGCGGCCGCGCAACGTACCGCGCACCGGGAGCCGTTGCACCGGTCAGCACGAACCATCGACCTGTGGCGGGAGAAACAGCAAGACGTGATTAGCGTCTGCCAGTCCTGCGGTCAGCCCGCACCTTGCAAATACCACCAGGAGGAAACCAAATGAGCACACTACCCGGCAACCCATTCGCGGAGACGCACGATTGCAAAGGCGAGACGGCCGAGAATGACGGCGATTGGGCGGTCGCACAAGCCATGCTCGCCCTCGCATTCGAACAGAGGACGGCGAACCTAATTGCTTGGCAAGCGCTCGGTGTGCAGGTAGAAGCCCAGAACGGCAACACCTCGGAACCTTCCCCAGAAGCAGAAGATGACATAGCAAACCGCTTAGGACTGGGGGACACCAATGGGGATGTTTGATAGTTTCTACGACTCTGATGATAGGGAGTGGCAGACGAAAGCGTATAGCAACATGATGTCTGCATACCGTGTGGGCGACACACTACCCGAACTGGAAGACCATCCGGACGTTACCGAGTATCAGGTGGAGATTCTTTGCGGGATTGCCTACCCGGTGAGAAAGCATATTGATTCGTTCGCCACGGTCATCGGGAACAAGCTCACCTCTATCCATGACTCTCGCAACCTGAACCTGCCTCGCATCAGCTACTACGGGTACAAATACGACCCCGAAGCGGAACAAGCACTCGAAGCGAGGCCCGAGGCACTGTGAGCAAGAAGCAAGGCCACCCAGCGCGCGCCAACCGGGATACGTTGCATGTCGAGGTGGAGAGACTGGCTACCCGGCTCGTGAAACTCGTGCCAGAGGTTATTAAGGATTCCCGGTTTGATCCTGAAGACGTGGTCGTATCAAAAGCTGGGTCTATCGCCGCCCTTCACTTACTCGCCGTACTCGCGGGCAAACCAACTCCAGCGGAAGTGTACGGGTACGGCAAGCACGGGTACCACCTAGCAAAAGTAGCTGCCGGCCACGCAGATCTTGACAAAGAATCCCTCGCATCCGCTGTAGACAAAGCAGCTAAACAACTTGAAATGGAACAAGCATGACCATCACTCGTAAAGCCAAGTACCTGTCAGCGAACGACTTCGGAAAACCCGTAAGCATCCAGGGCAAGGAGTCAGCTGTCACCGGTGTCCTGGTCGGAATCGACGCTCGCGCCGACTACGCGGTAGACCGCAGGAACCTGACCGAGAGCAGGAGGGTGATCGGCCACACCGAGATCTCCCTGATCATCGTGCTCGAAACCGGATGCATCGACGTCCCAGTCAAGCCAAACACTCGGATCATCATCGAAGGTACACCCACCCCGCCCGGGCTAAACCTCCACCAACCAGTCACCGAGCAACAGAATTGAGGGGCAAGAATGACGAACTACCTTTTTCTCGACATTGACGGTGTCCTCAACGCCTGCGGAGCCCTGCTAGACGACGTCCGCAATCACCAGGCATGGCCAGACTACGAACTGGTCACAGGTGAACGGTGGGGTGAGACAGTGTCACCTCAAATGGTCATGGAACTCAACCAGGTGATGGATGCACACAATGTACGACTGGTTTGGCTCACCACATGGCAGAGCGCAGCACCAGCATTCGGCCACAAGATAGGCATCGACGGCGCACTAGAAGCCCCATGGTTGTCCACTGAAGATGCCATGGGTGAGTGGGGGAAACTCGTGTCCATCCGTGCGTTCATGCAAAAGCATCGCAAATCCGGTGACAAAATCGCCTGGTTCGACGACGACCTGGCCAGCGAGCACCAAGCAGCGCTCTGGGCAGCCCAACAGGGCATCCACGCGACACCACCAGCACCACGACACGGCATCACCCCAGCCCACCTACACCAGCTAGACAAGCACTACACCCGGTGAACCCATGGCCAAATGGAGGAAAGGTAAACAATGGGCCGCGAAAGAACTCGCCTTCACCTTCGCAGGAATCTGCGAAACCACCGGCAAAGTAATCTTTCCAACCCGTAAAGCAGCGAAAAAGAACCGCGAATACTACCGCGACAACTCAGCGGTCTACACGTGCGAACACTGCCACGGGATCCACCTCGGCCACGCCAACGGATACAACCGCCAACAACACCGAGAATGGAACCAAACCGAGGCTTAGGTTCGTGACAACAACAAAGGACGCTTGTTTCTACTTAGTTAGTAGGGGCAAGCCTCCTTTGCATAGAATTCTCGTTATGATCACTGCCGAACAGATTACGTGTCATCTATCGCATAAAAAGGACGAATATCTATCCTGCGACGTTTACGCACCCGTTAGTCGTTTCGACCAGTGGGTCTTCGGCGTCACGTTGCTCGGAATAGTGATCACTACGATAGGCGTAATCGTCGCGCTTCAAATCAGCAAGAAATCATTGAAAGAAGCGCGAAAGCTCAAAGATGAATCGGAATACTTCGTTTCATCAGAGAGGTTTGCGGATGCCTTGTGGGGCCTTCACCAATACATTGACAAAGTTTACTTGGACAAAGATGTTGACCCTGAGGAAATTATTGAACAAGGTAGACAGCACTGCGCTAACCTCGAACGAGCGAAGCACGATTCAAATAGCGCAACGATTTATCGATGCATGCAGAGCCTTATTCAGATACTGCACGACACTCGTCGAACTGAACTATGGCTATTTCGACGATCCCAAGAGCCACAAAACGAAGCTGAAAAGCTGCTCTTTGATCTGCGGCATGAGCAGAAGCCGTCTCGTTACTACTTCAATATGTACCTGATTGATACGGCGGGATGGGTCCGAAAAATCGCTGATTACTACATGTCAAAATCTGACCAAGCTGATCTGGAAAAGACGACGCGGGCGCTAGATTACGCAGTCACTACATTTCAAGTGAAAGCAAACAGCGAGGTCATCAGCAAGTATGAACCTACTCTTGAAGAATGGTTAGAAGCTAACTAGTCATTGATGGCCCGGCTCCCACATGGGGGCCGGGCTTTCGCACACCCTACAGGGTATGGAGAAGACACTAGAACCGAATGTGAAAGAGACCGGCACGCCCAGCGGTATCGTCACGGCGAAACGCGGCAACACAGTCGTGTCAACCGTCGAACCACTGGAACTCAACGGTGAGCTCGCATTCCCGAACAGCATCGCCGTGTACGACCGAGTACGCACCGACGCGCAAATCGAATCCGTGCTCAACGCAATCGGCCTACCGATCCTCTCCGCACAATGGGACCTGAACGTGGAAGGCGTAGACGAACACGTCGTACGCCTCGTCCGCACCGAACTAGGACTGCCTGAACCTGGTAAAGCTATGTCTGGTCGGCAACGACGGCAGGGGATCTCCTGGTTGGAGCACCTTGAACAAGTCCTCACGATGGTGTGGGCAGGGTTCATGTGTTTCGAGCAGGTCTACGAAGTGTCCCCGGCACGCCCAGACCAAACCGATATTGGTTTATCGGAAATCATTCACCTGCGGAAGCTTGCCCCGCGCCTGCCACGGTCAATTACGGAGATACAGGTGGAGAAAGACGGTGGTCTGAAAGCTATCGTCCAGCAAGGCCCCGCGAACGGGAAAGACATTCGTATCCCGGCAGAGAACCTGGTCATGTACACGCACCGTAAAGAGGGTGCGGACTGGACTGGCCGTTCAATCCTCCGTACCGCGTACCGGCCGTGGTTCATTAAAGAAACTCTCGTCAAACTTGATGCGCAAGCTGGTGAACGCAACAGCATGGGAATCCCCGTAGTCACCTACGACACGGATGACGACGGCACGAAGGACGAGGCAGACCGGATCGCGAGTACTTTGCGTGCTGGCGAAACAGCGGGTATCTCGCATAAGCGGTCACAGTACAACGTTGAAATCTTGGGAATGTCCGGCAGCGTGGTCGACCTGCTGCCCAAGATCAATTACCACGATCAGCAAATCGCTAAGTCAGCGTTGGCGATGTTCCTCGACCTTGGGCACGACGCCGGCGCCCGATCCCTGGGTGAAACACACTTGAAGCTGTTCATCCGGTCCATCCAGCACCTTGCAAACAAGATCGCCGAAACCGTCACTGAGCATGTCATTCGTGACCTTGTTGAACTGAACTTTGGTGAAGGCACCCCATACCCTGTGCTGTCGCCAGGTAACTTGGCTGCGAATGAAGGCATTACTGCTGAGGACCTTGCCGCTTTCGTGAACGCTGGTGTGATTAGTGTCGACGAGAAACTCGAGGACTACATTCGTGCCAGCCACGGCCTACCCGTCTCCGACCCCGGGTCTCGTCGAGAAACCAGTTCGAGCCCACTCGCAAACATTGGTATGAGCCTGAAGCACGAGGAAGACATCGACGCGTTGGTGAACCGTGTTGCGACGTTGCGTGCACGCCGGGCCACGGCAGGTGAGACGAGTGTGTGAGAAGTGCGCTGACCTTGTTGCGACACTGGTTGTTGAGCAGCTGACGGACGAACTGATCTTCGCTGAACGTGAAGCCGGGTTATCACCGAAGAATGCTGTCCGGCCGTTGCATGAGCATGAGCATGACGCAAAAGTTCGTTTCGGGGACTTGGAGAACGACCTAGACACGGCGATCAATGATGTTGCTGAGGTGGTGGAGAAAACCCATTTGAGCTTGTTGGAGCAGATCCTCGCGTTCATCTTTGGTACCAAGACCAGTGTCACCCCCATGGATGCTATGGAACGGTTGACCGAGTTGCAGGACAACACTCCAGCAAAGGTTCGGAAGATCCTGGCTGATGCGACGCTCGCTGTTCAGGCGGTGCTTCTGGCCCAGTTTCAGGCGGCATCAGCGCGGGTGCATGAGGAGTACGTTCGGCAGGGTGGGAAGCTCCCTGTTCCTGGCGTGGATCTTGGTTCACGTGTGGGTGGCTTGTCGCGTCCACCGGTGGCGCGAGCGTGGACGTGGATCAACCAGAAAACTCAGGAGCACTTTGCTCAGCCTGAAGTGATGTTGGGTGGGCCCGTGACTAGGGACGCGTTGTTGGATGAGCTGGTCACCAAGATCAAACCTGACGGGGCGATCGACCAAGCACGACAATCAGTGAATGCGACTACTGGTCTTGCCCGGATTGAAACGGCTGAGGATCTGGAACCATCGGATATTTACGCCAGCGAACTACTCGACGGTAACACTTGTCCTGCTTGCGCTGCCGTGGACGGCACCAAATATGAGGACATGGAACAAGCCAAAATAGAGTACGGGTTCGGCTACTACGGTGCGTGCCGTGGTGGAGCCCGGTGCCGCGGCACACTCGTTTTTCTTTACAACATGGCGGGGAACTAGCGTCAGCCTGAAGCCTCCCACCACAACCCGAGCACGCTCCACATACTCTGGGCATGGCTAAAACAGAGACCACAAAAACATACACGACTGTCACGGACGTGCCATTGTTCCGTGTCGGCCAGTGGCACCCAGTCCAAGGGGACGGCACGGTCACCCTCGACCTACTCGAAAACATTCTTGCCGCGTCCCAGGACAAACGACTCGACCCCGGGGTTATCAAGATCGGTCACTTCGATGACCGGTTCGACAACCCCGACTATTTTGAGGGCGACGGCGCGCCAGCGTACGGGCAAGTCACCAACCTGCGTATCACGGATGACGAAGGTGGCACCCTGTGGGGCGACTACATCAACATCCCTGAAGACCTCGCCACCGTCATGGCCAGCGCTTACCCGTACCGTTCGGTGGAAATCACGCCCGACGTGATCATGAAGGACGCTGAAGGGGAAGTTCTCGCTGAGTTCCCGTTCGTGCTGACTGCTGTCGCGTTGCTGGGGGAGTTCGCTCCTGCCGTGTCCGGTTTGGGTGCGATCCATGAGGCGTTCTCCAAGGGGAAGAAACCCACTGTTATTCAGCACGTGACTGATTCGGCGGGGCACTTCGCCCTCACCGGTGGCCACACTTTCGAATCACTGCGTAACCAGTTGCGAACCGCGTTGGACAGCCGAACCACTGCGAATGAATACGTGTGGGTCACTGATCTGGATGACTCCATGGTGATTTACGAGCATGAAACCACCGGCGGTTCCGCATACCTGCGTGAATCGTTCGTGATCAACGCTGACGGCACCATCACCCTTTCAGGTCAGCCTGAACCAGTCGTACGACGCACCACTTTTGAACCAGTTGCACAAAACAGCGCCATCCCACACTTCAAAAGTGCCGGAACACATTCTGTGCATGTACAGAAGCCGGCAGTCATCTTGGCGGCAAACCGCACCACTGAAAGCAAGGAGGACATCGTGACCCCAGAGCAGATCAAGAAGCTGCGCGAACAGGGCCTGATTTCCGCAGAAGTCACCGATGATGCCGTGCTGGCTGCACTCACCCCACCTGTTGAGGATGAAGCAGGCACCACTGCCACCGAGGACAAGGAAACCGAGCAGGAACAGGCGCAGGAAGAAGTCGTGCCTGAACCTATCGCTGCATCCAAAGCCACCACCTCAACCACCGCTCCTGCCACCGTGCAGATGAGCGCCGCCCAGTTCGCGGACATGCAGGCACGCCTGACCTCTGCCGAACAGGAAATCCTGGCTTCCAAGAAAGCCGAAACCGTTCGTCGTCATGACGCGATCATCGCCACCGCTAAGCGTGAAGGTCGCATCCACCCGAAGGACGAAGCGAACTACCGCACCCTTCTGGCCTCCAACGAGGAGCAGACCACTGAACTGCTCACCAATTTGCAGCCGGTACTTCACACCCACGAATTCGGTTCGGATACTGCGGATTTCGCAGCCGGCACTGAAGATGCGGTACTCAACGCTCAGCTGAAAGTTGACGCTGAATTCCTGAATGGAGGAAACAAGTAATGCCAGTCGCACGCCCACTTTTCACTAACCCCGACCACGTCACCGGCAAGGTGACCGGTGCGGGTGTCCTCGGCAAGCGCTTCGTGAAGTATGCCGCCGGTGGAACCATGTCCCTACTGAACATTGCGCCAGCCGAAGCAGGTGACACCCCTGCCGGTGTTGCAGCACACGACGGTGCCGTCGGTGAAGTGATTCACCTGATCACTCACGACCACATCCCTGTGGTGGCCGCCGTGGATCTTGCTGTGGGTGACCTGGTCAAGGTCGCTGCAGACGGCAAGGCAACCAAGGCTGAAGCAGCCGACCGCCCAGTTGGCATTGTTGCGGTGGCCGGTGCCACCGGCGCCGACGCAGCTATTTTTCTCTACTAGGAAGGAGGGACATACACGCCATGTACCCAGATCAGCCGATTAGCCCTAATTACCTCAAGGGTCTCATCACTAACGTGACCCGTTTGAAGAACGCTTTTTCCCCGAACATCGACGGTAAGACTCTGGCCGATTACGCCTTGTCTAGCGGTGACGCTGTGGGTGGCGCGGTGATTTACAACCGTGTGACCGGCCAGCACGAACCATTGGACGGCCGTGACGTTGCCGAAGTCGCTTACGGTGCCTCGTTCCCGATCCTGGACTTCGGTGAAGGCGCCGACCTGGTGGAGAAGGTCAAGCAGCGTGGTGCTGCTATCGAAATGACCGATGCCGCCATTCGACGCAACGAGACCACCACGTGGAAGGAAAAGCAGGCTTACCTGGAAGCTGCTTGCCGTCGTAAGAACACTGCTGTCGCGTTGAACGCGATCGTCACTGACCCGGACATCAACGTGTTCACCCCTACTTCGCCGTGGGCTGCTGGCTCTGACAAGGTCGGTGACGTGTACTCCGGTGTGAGCATGGTCAACGACACCTTCGAAGAGTACGGCTACGTTGCTGACTCGGTGCTCATCAACCCCCTGGACGCGTTGGAGCACTTCCTGCGTGACAAGTCGATCCGGGAGCAGTTCCCACGCGAATCCAAGGAATTGAACCCAGTTCTGTCCGGTGACATGGACGGCATCGCCAACCTGCACTGGATCAAGAATTCCAAGGTGAAGCGCGGCGAAATGTTCATCTTCCAGTCGAAGATCATCGGTTCGTTGCGTGACGAGATGGGTGGCCTTCAGGTCAAGACCTACGCCGTTGATGAGCGCAACGTTCAGCGTGTTCAGGCTTGGTACGAGAACGTACCGGTCATCACCAATCCGAAGGCGATCACCAAGCTCGTCTTCGGTTAGGAGGAATAGTGGCTACCACGAAGCGTACGACCGCGAAGGCTACTGCTGCTAATACGGAGCCGGTGGCACCAGAAACCGGTGAGCAGGGTGCTGGCGTTAGTGCTGGGTTGCTTCAGTTCGTTGATCCGGAAGCGGCGGCTAAGGTCGCTGCAGAAGGTAAGGCTGAAGACGCCACCGTATCGTCGGGAGATGACACGGTGAAGGACGAATCCACTAAGGAGCCGGTGGCACCAGAAACCGGGGGAGATAACGACCCGGAGGCTGTGGCTACCGTTGCAGGCGAAGGGGAGTACATTGTCCTCGCCACCGCAATCGGAAGCGCAGACGGGCGAATGCACACCAAAGGTCAGACTGTCACCCTGACCGGTGCACAAGCCGAATGGCTCCTAAGCCGTGGAATGGTTGAGCCAGCCTAATGGCAGAACTAAGTGATGGGGTCAGTGTCAGCCGTGTGCTGGGGCTGGCCCCGCACGTTCGTCTTGCCGCTGAACCGACGCAAACAGAGGGAACCCCACCTGACACCTGGGGGCCACGAGCTGAAGATGCGACGGTTACCAACGAGACGGTTGAAGCGTTCATTGCTGACGTTACGGGTGTTGTTGACGGCCGACTGTTACGCCGTCACTACATCAAAACTGAAGCGGTTCTCACCAGCATAGAAAACACGGCTCGGGGCATCATCACCGTTGGTGCCGCGGCCACGCTTATCTCTGCGGTGTTCCCGGCCAAAGCTGGTATCAATGATCAAACGTCTTACTCTGCTGAGCTGTGGGCACGGTTCAACACTGACCTTGACGCGTTGGCTGAAGCCGTGGATCAGGCTCTCAAGGACCAGGACGATCCTAAGACCGGTGGGTCGTCGGTGGGCAGTATCCGGGGGACCTTCCGTGAAGCGTCCATTACTGACGATATGCAGTGGTGACTCATGGCCACCGGAATGATTTTCAGTGGTGAAGGGTTCGACACGTTCGCCATGGTGTTGGAACGTTTCCAGCACCAGGCGGACGACATAACCACGGTTTGGGATCAGCTTGCTGACCGGTTCACTGATTTGCAGAGCCGGAACTTCGACTCCCAGGGCGCAACAATGTCTGGTGGCTGGTCGCCTTTGAGTCCGAACTACGCCAAATGGAAAGCCACGCATCATCCGGGGAAGAAGATCCTCGACCGTGGCGGAGACCTGCGTGAGTCTTTGGCGGGGAAGCTCGGGATTCGTGAGCTCACCCGAACCTCGATGACCGTCGGTACACAGATCCCTTACGCCCACTACCACCAGTACGGGACACGGCACATGCCAGCACGTCGGCTCATCGGTGACGTACCAGTGAATGAGCAGCTCGAATGGGCGAAAGTCCTACAAAAACATTTGGTTGAAGGAGTGGTCTGATAATGATCGGCAACGAGGCGATGACGACCATCTTGCACCAGTCGTTGGTGCGTCGCATCCCGGACGTGGTGAACATGATGAACCAGGAACGCTCCTTTGACCCCGGTGTGTTGCCGTTACCTCGCCCGGAGAACATTCATCCGCAGTACGTGAACACGAAAGCGATCAACGCGTACCCTGCGGTGATGATCGACCAGTTGGTCACCGGGCCACGAAACACCACACGGCTACAGAGCTCGACAGGGTTCTATGACGTGTACGAGTTCTTGTACGCGTTTCGTGTGTACGGTTTCGTCACCGGTTCGGACTACAACAGCACCACGTTGGCGCAGCTACGCCTCACTGACATTCTTCGTGCGTCGTTATTGATGAGCCGGACACTACTGGCCAAAGAGGATGAGTCGGCCGTAATTCTGCCTGAGTCTTTCCGTGAGTCCTTCTCCGAAGCAATGCAGAACGAGGAGTCAAAGAAGTTCCTGTCTGCGTCGTTCATTGAGTTTGAGGTGCGTACTGAGGAGAAGATCGGGGCGACGTTCAACCCGGACATGTTGCCTGGGAAGATCGGCCTGCAAATCGGGCTCATGTATCCGCACAGCGCAGAAGTCATTCCTCCCACACTCACCACTGTCATGGATTCAGAGTGATCGCATGAGTGATCTCGTGCGTGTCCATAATCCAAACCCGTTCCAGGTGATCTACAGCTCTGACGGGCGCCAAGTCGACGGCCATTCCTCGGTACTGGCCGACCCTACCGACCCACTGACCGAGAAGCTGCTCAACACCGGTCAGCTACTAATCCCAGCCGAACCAAAGCCGCGGCTTCCGATCCCAAAGCCCAAGCCAAAGACAGTGAAGGAGGAATCATCTAATGAGTAAAATCGGCGTTGAAATTTCCACTACCATCCGATCCGGTCCAACCAACGACGGGCCAGTATCTGCACGCTTCCAAATCGGTGCCGTTACTACCGGTGGCCCCGTGGATCGTAGCGTTCTGATCCGCTCCATCGCAGACTACGAATCCGTGTACGGTTCCCGCGCACCTTACAGCGTGAACGCTTACGACACGGCACGCATGTTCTTCGAAGAAGGCGGCTCGGAACTCATCGTTTCGCGTGTCGTCGGCCCTGCCGCTGCCAAGGATCAGTTGATCCTCATGGACGGTTCCACCGTGGAAACGATCCGTGTTGAAGCCGTCAACCCAGGCGCGAACATCGTTCCACTACGTGCAGCTGTCGCTGTCGACGCTGGAACCGTGACCCTGACCATCAGCCAGGGCGGTGTGTCGTTGGCACGCTTCATCGGTACCTCTGTCGCTGATCTGGTAGCCGCTTCGGCAACATCCTCACTGGTCAACCTCATCGACTTGGGGTCGGCAACCGCAGCACCAGGCAACCTGCCAGCGCAGATCGCAGCAACAGACCTGACCGGTGGCACCGACGACCGCGCCAACATCACCGCAGATCACGTTATTGCTGCGATGAAGCTTGCCGGCGAACTCGGTGAAGGCGGTGCCGTGGCTACCCCAGGTTACCCAGTCACCGTGATCGGTCACCTGCTCAGCGACTACGCTAAGTCGACTAACCGTATTGCGTTGCTGTCGCCTGAAATCAGTGTCACTGCTGAAGACGTGATGGTACTGGCCAAGGACTACGTCAGTGACTCTGCCGGCCTGTTCTACGGTCACGCGGTCATCCCTGACGGTTCCGGTACCCGCACCCTGAGCCCAGAGGGCTATATCGCTGCAGTACGTGCCCGTGCACACAACCAGTTCGGTTACTGGCGTAAGCCATTCGGCGACATTGCGCAGACTCAATGGATCGTTGGCACTAACGTGCCGGTGAACACTGACCTGAACAACCGGCTGAACGATGCACAGGTCAACGGCATCGTGACCACTGGTACTAAAGTGCGCTTGTACGGTTGGTCGTCGTTGGCTTCCAACCCTGAAATGTCTGCATTGTCAGACCGTGACGTGCTGAACAACCTGGGGCGTGAGCTGAAGGCCATTTTGGAACCCTATGTTGGTGCACCGATCGACGGTTTGGGGCACCTTCAGGGACGCGTCGAGTCCGAAGTTGAAGGGCTCTTGGCTCCTATCTCGGATGCTGGCGGGTTCTTCGCATTGACCCGTGACGAGGAAGAAGTTGATCCGGGTTACCGGGTCATCGTCGACCAGTCCAACAACCCGCTGTCGCAGCTGGCCCAGAACGTCTTGAACGTGACCGTCATGGTTCGCTTGTCGCCGACTGCTGACCTGATCAAGGTTGAAATCATCAAGGTCCCGTTGCAGGGCACCTTCTAAGCACTGAAAGGAGACGATAATGACTACGTCAACAAAGAATCAGTTCATCGTGACCGTGAGCGGTGTATCAGGTAACTGGAACACCAAGACTGGCGGTAACCCTACCGGCGAACCGGTGAAGTACCGCAACGGTGGATCGATGAAGGAAGAAATCATTGGCACCCCACCAACTCACGACAACATTACCGTCGTGCGTGGCTTCAACATTGCGTTCGCTGAGGCATACAAGAAAATGGCGAAGAACGTGAACCGTACCCGCCACACCATCACCGTTCAGCCAACTGACACGAACCTGATGAAAAAGGGCAAGCCGTTCGTTTACCCTAACTGCCTGCTGGTTGGTATCAACTTCCCTGAAGTGGACTCGAACGCCGTGGGCGACCGGTCGGAAGTCACCATGACTTTCGCAACCAACGGGCTGGCCTAAAACTCACGCCTCCCACAATGACACCCTCACCAGAACGATGGTGAGGGTGTCATTTTTTATGCCACCAACCTTAGGGGAACCCTTTGAGCACCAACCATGACTCAGGCGAAGAATACGGCTTCGAAGCAGAGGCAGCATCAGTAAACGCAGAAAAGGAAGCGTTCAAGCTGCAGGAGGAGGAATTTGACCATTCCGATGACCTGCTCGGCGAATTCTTGGATTCAGCATCCAAGGAAATTGACAACATCGTGTTCTTCCCCGTGACCAACCGTCCTGGTGACTGGTCACTCGAATTCACCGCTGTAGTTTCCGAGTCGGAAATCAAGCGATACGACAAGGGCGGACGCAACGGCAAGTCCCGTAACGCCAAGGGTGGTGACCAGTTCTCAAACGCGAAGATGTGCGCCACTCTCATCGCTGAAAAGTGCATCGGCATTTACAAGGGCATTGGCCCGGACAAGAAGCAGGTCATCGACGGCGAAGGCGACCCACTGCTGTTGAACTCGGATGAATTCCTTTCATCCATGGGTCACCCGAACGATGTTCTGTTGGCGATCCGCAAGTTCTTGTCTGATGCGGGTACCGCGACCATGGGTGGCGCGATTCTTCGTGAAGCTGGCTGGTCGGAGGATCTGACCCCATTGGACCCGTCAGACGGCTAGTCGACCACCTGCGGGATGACAACCGGTTCAAATACTATGCGCGCGTTGCACGCAGGCTCGGTATTGATCCGGCTGTCCTCCTGCTAGAGCGCGACTGGCGCGTCAACGCAGCACGAGAAGCCGCCGCATTGATCCATGCGGACGATGACAAAGAAGCAGCAAAGAACAACAAGTGAGAGGGGGCAGGAATGCTCAACAGCAAAGTCACTCTGACCGCGGCATTGAAGGACGAGCTTTCTGCCCCGCTCACCAAAGTTGAACGCAACGTAGAAAAGACCGCTAAGACGGTTGAGGACGCGAACAAGCGTCAAGGTGAATCGTCTAAGTCCGCGTCCGAAATTATTGAGAAGGCTACTGCTCGTGCGACTGGCGCCCAGTCGGACATGGAGAAAGCTCTTGAACGGGCTACGGGGAAGCGTGCGGACGCGCTTCATTCCTTTGAGCAGGCTTCTAAGAGTGTGACGATCGCTGAGCAACGGTTGGAGTCGGCACGGTCTCGTGCTGACGGTAACAGTACGTCGGTGTTGACGGCTGAGAAGAATTTGGAAGCGGCACGCTATAAGCAGGAGAAGGCGTTGCAGGCTGTCGCAACAGCTACGGGGAACCTGGAAGAAGCGCAAGCTGATCTTCTCAGCCAGAATGAGGCTCTTGCCGCGCAGGAACCGGTCGCGCCGAAGGTTCGGGAGCGTGCCACACAGGGCGAGGCATTGCAGACCCTTGCCCCTGCAGCCGCTATCGCCGGCGGTGCGATGACGCTCGGATTCGGCAAGATGCTGAATACTTACGCCGACTTCGATAAGGCCATGTCTCAGGTGAAGGCGTTCACCCAAGAATCCGACGCGAACATGGCTCTATTGCGTGACGCGGCCATGAAGTACGGTGCGGACACCGCGTACTCGGCTGAAGAAGCGGCCGGGGCGATCAATGAGCTCGGTAAAGCTGGTGTCTCTACCAAGCAGATCCTTTCCGGTGGTTTGGAAGGTGCCCTGTCGCTGGCTGCTGCCGGTGAATTGGACGTGTCGAAAGCGGCTGAAATCGCGTCCGGCGCAATGACTCAGTTCAAACTCTCTGGTGACCAGATTCCGCACCTCGCCGACCTCTTGGCTGCCGGTGCTGGTAAGGCTATGGGCTCAGTGGAAGACCTAGGCATGGCGTTGGGCCAGTCAGGGCTTGTCGCTTCCGCGACTGGACTGAACATTGAAGAAACTACGGGCACACTGGCAGCGTTTGCTTCGGCCAACCTCATGGGCTCTGATGCTGGTACCTCGCTGAAGACGATGCTGCAGCGTCTATCCAATCCTTCCAAGGAAGCTGCGAGGGAGATGGAGAAGCTCGGGATCAACATGTATGACGCGAATGGCGAGTTCGCCGGAATGGACGTACTTGCTGGCCAGCTGTCCAAGAGTCTCGGCGACAAGACCTCTGCTGAACGTGACGCCGCGATGGCCACCATCTTCGGCTCCGACGCTGTCCGTGCCGCCAACGTCTTATACGAGCAGGGCGCAGAAGGTATCCAAGAATGGACTGACAAAGTCAATGACTCCGGATACGCGGCCAAGACAGCCGCCGACCTGCAGAACAATTTGGCTGGCGACCTAGAAAAACTCGGAGGATCTTTTGATACGGTCTTCCTGCAGTCCGGATCTGGTGCCAATGACGTTCTACGCCTGATGGTACAAGGAGCGGAGGATTTGGTGGATTGGATTGGTGAACTCCCGTCCTGGCTGTTGCAAGCCAATGCCGCCTTTATCCTCGTAGGTGGTGCAGCTTTGTTGTCCGGAGCTGCGATTCCAAAAGTCATGGAAATGCGTAACGCGATATTCGACTTAATCGCACCCACGGACAGCCTGTCTCGTCGTGCACACGCCGTGGAAAAGGGATTCGTGGCCGCTGGGCTAGCGGTCGCAGCGATCACGATCGCAAAAACAGGGATTGAAGCAATCAACGACGCAGTCAGGGCAGGCCGCCCCGATGTTGAGGAGTATTTCAACCTCATCAAGACAGGTGGCAGTGAGGCTGTTGTTGGTGCAATGAAACTTGGAGACACTGACGGGTGGAGTGGCTCTTTGTTCCCGGAATCGGCGTCTAAGAGTCTGAAAGATCAGTTCGGCGTTGTGACATTGGAAGCAGCGAACGCTAAGCGGGCTATCGAGGCACTAGGAACGATGGATAGCTTGGGCGGCCTAACTGGTTGGTTCCAGAAGAACCTCTCGATGGGCGATGTACGTAAGGCAACTGAGGATGCGCTCCAGCTCCAAGAAGCCATGAAGGGTATCGGGAAGGCTATTGACCTTGGGGAGAGCCAGCAGGGCATTGATGCCTTAAAAGACATGGCCACCCAACTAGAGCTCAATGACAATGAGGTTGCGTCGTTGATTAATAAAACGCCCGAGTTAAAGTCGGCGCTCGTGGGTCTAGCTACGGGAGAAGGGCTGCAAATTGATCCCAATGACGAATTAGGATTGGTTGACTTGGCGATGGGGCGTATCGCGTTGTCCGCACCAGTTGCCGGCGATGCACTCGATGCTCTCTCATCCGGCGCAACTGCGCTCAGCGAGGCTGCGGGGCCCACGGCAGAGGAATTAGCTGCCATGGAGGAGGAACTCGCAGAGGTCGGGTTGACTCTCGAAGGCGTAGTGAGCGACATGGAAAAGTACTTGGAGTTCCTCTTCGCGACCGGCCTAGCAGTCATGTCTTCCCGTGACGCCCAAGTTAACTACCAGGACGCCTTGCGCGCCGTCGGTGATACCGTCGACGAACTCATTGAAAAGAACGGTAGTTTGGCTGGGGTTCTGAACCAGAACAAAACTGACTTTGACTTGACCACGGAAGCCGGAGCCAAGGCAAACTCGGCCTTCCAAGACTTGGCGCGCGGTGGCATGGACCAGGTCAAAGCCATGGCGAACGAAGGCGTCGGGCAAGACGTACTGCAACAGAAACTTACCGGCACTTACAACGATCTGATCAAGGCTGCGGATGCATTCGGTATTACCGGTCAGGCCGGTATCGACCTAACACGTCATATTCTTGGCATCCCCGACGGCGTAAAAATCGACTCGTGGATGTCTTCAGAAGCTAAGCGCATCGCTGAAGAAACCACTGGTGTGGTCAATGAGCTGGACGGGAAGACCGCTCACGTGTGGGTAACGACGCACAAGAATTCGATCTACTCGGAGACGCACACGGCGCCGACGTATTCGAATAGTGACGGTACGGTGTCGACGGCGCGCGGTCGAGGTGGTCAGACTGCGAACAGTGGCGGTGGCGTGTACTTGTCGTTGCCAGCTGCTGCGGGTGGCGCGATCGTTGACGGGTATGCTCCAGGCGTTGATTCTGAGTTGATGCTTGTTTCGCCGGGTGAGGCGGTGTTGGTTCCTGAGTTGGTGCGTGCGATTGGCCCGTCGAATGTTATGGCGTTGAACCATCTTTATTCTGGTGGTCGACCGGCCGGTGGTGGTCCAGCACGGGCCACTATTGGTTCGCTGGTTACTTCGTTCGCGCCGGGTAAGGATTTGGCTAAGGCTGCTGGCGGTGCCGTGGTCAGTGGTGGCTTGTCTGGTGGCCTTGAGTCTTTGATTCCTGAGAAGGCGCGGACTGACGTTGAGCCTTTGATCCGAGACAACACGTCGGCTGGTATTGAGCCGGTCATTGTCGAAAGCGCACCGATGGTTGTGGAGTCGTTGGCTCCGGACAGGGCACCGGTTAGCGCGATGTCATCGTTCACGAATGTTGTTCCGACCAGTTTTGAGACCCTGGTGCCGGACACTATGCCAGTCGGGATTGACCCTTTGATCGCTGACCGTATTCCAGCAAACCTTCAGTCCGTGATCCCTGACAGTGTCCCAACAGCGTGGGTAGAAGAATTCACTCCTTCTACTAGCGTCTCGCAGGAACCTGCACCAACGTTGTCTGCTTCCCCCGCTCCAACTCGTGAAGGAGCGACGATAACCCTGCAAGAGGGGGCAGTGCAGGTCAACGTACCAGCCGGTGCAGGTGCTGACCCAGAAGAGATTGGGCGGATCGTTCAGGCCGCAGTGACCGCAGCGCTGGAAGCGGAACGCGAGAAGATGGAGCAGGCTTACTAATGGCGAAGAGTGTACGGATCCGCATATTCCATTCGCCAACAGTTCGGCCGGCACGCCAGATGATGGTGATCGGATCTAAAGGTAAGAAAGTTTCACTGTTCACGACACCTGAGACTTTCGACTTCGAACTGGTGCCGGAGTTCGGGGAGATTAGCCGTGAAGGTAAGACCCCGTTCACTCGCATGGTCACACCGGGTATGCGTGAATTTTCGTTCAGTCATCCGATCGCGAATCTGGCGTTCACGAACAATATCAACGAACCAATTTGGCGGCTTCAGAACCTCATTCGCACCGGACAGAAAGTCCGGTTCACCGGTGGCCCCAACCTTTTGGGAACTTCAACCTGGTTCCACGTGACCGGGTTCCGCGTTGAAATCAAACAACTTTCAGGGCACAACCAGATCAGCTACGCCGTCCTGCATTGGAAGGTCAAGCAAGCGGTTGATTCTCCTGCGTTGATCAAGAAGAAGGCTAAGAAGAAAGTCACTCCGAAGCGTCGTAAGACGACGAAGAAGAAGTCGAAAAAGCAGGTTCAGCGGACTTACAAGATCAAGAAGGGCGACAGCTTGTTCAAGATCGCTGCGAAGCAGTTGGGGCGTGGTTCGCGGTGGCCTGAGATTTGGAAGCTGAATAAGAAGGCGATACCGAATCCCAACCGGCTGAAGGTTGGTAAGACGATCAAGATTCCGAAGAAGTAAAGGGGCGCTCTGCATGTCATCGACGATGAATGGCGCGAAGCTGAAGAACCTGTCGATTAGTGGGGCTGCGTTCACGAATATTTCGGAGACGGTCGTGAGTGCTGGTCTGGAGGTGTCGACGACTTCGGTGTCGCAGATGAAGTTTGTTTTCAACGATACGTCGAGCATGTCGTTGTTCCGGTCGGGGTCTTTGAAACGCGGCACGACGATCCGTTACGGCACGTGGAGTGTCACTGTGGATGATGTTGGTGCTAAGGGTGGGCCCGCTGGTCCGCAGGTAACGGTGACCGCGTTGTCGTCGTTTGTGACTAAGCTGCGTAAGCAGACCGGCGCTAAGAACTGGGGTAACCAGGACGTGTCGGCGTGGGTGCATTCTCAGGCTAAAGCGGTGGGCATGACGTCGTATTGGATTCAGCCCGGTTTGGGTAAGCGTCAGATTATGCGTGAGAAGCCTGAGGGGTCGCGTCGTGAATCGACGTGGGATGTTATGACCGCTTTGGCTCGTGAGCTCGGTGTGTGGTTGTTCGAATATGGGAGCCGTCTCGTGTTTGCGCGTCCGTCGTGGATGATGGACCAGCCGGGCCGTTCAACGTGGCAGCTGACGTGGAATTCGTGGGGTGACTATTCTGAGTCGATGGATGGGCTACCGCGTTATTCGGGTGGTTCTGAGGGGCGTAAGGACGAGAAATTAGAGGTTGGTCTGGTCGCAGCTAATGGTGACACTGTGCGCCCGGGCGATGAGATTGCTTTGGGTGGCAACGTTGGCGAGATGGGTGGTCGCTGGATTGTGGTGTCCTGCTCTTACCCGATGACGAATACGGAGACCGTCCGGGTGGTGTGTGAGCGTCCGGTGAACCCTGAGAAGCAAGCTGCTACCGGTGCGAAGAAGACCGCGTCAACGAAACGTAAAGAAGCGAAGGGCACGACCAAGAAGAAAACCACCACTAAGAAGAAGTCGACCAAGTCTTCTTCATCGTCGACGTCTACGAAGAAGAGTTTGAATCAGGGGCTGGATGGTTCTTTGTGGTTCCGCCGGTGGGTCGTCAATAAGAAGGGCGGCCGTTGGGGTGTCGAAGGTTACGGCGTTCAGTGTGTCGGCCTGGCGAAGCAGTACGCGAAGGACTTGTACGGGATTTGGCCACGCGGTAACGGGCGTGATTGGTACGGTGGCGCCGTGCAGGGCCGGTACTTTACCCGGATCAGTAAGCATGCGAAGGGGCAGGCCGGTGATATTGCGTGCTGGGGTGCCCCATACGGGAAGATCGGTGGCCGGTACTACGGTCACGTTGCCATTGTCATTCGTGACAACGGTTCCTCGGTGTACTGCTTGACGCAGTCCGGTACGAGGCAGAAGGCAGCGTATTACGAGACGTTCAACAAGGTTGGGTTGCAGGGGTTCTTGCGTCCTAAAGGTGTGACGACGAGGAATCAGATCAAGTGACGTGGATTTGGATGCTGGTTGCCCGGGTTACTGAGGCTTGCGAGTTGACGGTTGCTTCGTCGAACGACCTTGTGTTTGAGCAGGTTAGCGATGAGGAGGAACCGAATACAGAGCTGGCGGAGATTATTTCTTCGGCTGCAACAGCGTTGGAGGAGTATGCCCCGGATACTGACAAGCAGTTGTTGGCGGTGACTGCTCGTGATGGTCGCCGTGTGCCGGTGAACGGTTTGCGTGATGCTGGCCTGTTGGTTGTTGATCGTTCGGGGAAGCTGGCGTTCACGGTGGGTCGGGGGATGATCGCGACGATGCTCACTGGTGATTTGGTGACTGTTGTCCGGCCTACAGTGGATGATTTTGTGGCGGCGTACCGTTTGCCTGGATTCAAGTATTGGGGCGTGTGATGGGTGCTCAGTCTGCGGGTCAGGTGTGGCGTGGTCAGGTGACACGTGTTCTTAGCGATGGTCAGGTGTGGGTAGTTGTGCCACAGCTGATGGGGTCTGAGTCGTTGGGCCCGATGCCGTCTCATGGTGCGACGAGTGTTGGTGCTCGTGTGCTGGTGGCGTTGTTGGGTGGTTCGCGTCAGACGATGATGGCTATCCCTGATCCTGACGCGAAGTTTGCGGAAGTTGATGCTTCGTTGGCGAGTATCCGTACTCCGTCGCGTTCCTGGGCTGCAGTGAATACCGCGGATCAGGGCGCGGTGTCGCATGAATGGGATCCGGACTATGGGTGGGTGTCGTGGATTGACCTCGCCTTGTTGAAGGGTACGGGGGATCGCGGTTTCACTTTCCCGTTTGCGTCGGGAGTTGCTGGTGTCGTTCGTCCCTGTGGGTGGCAGATGACGGTTCTTTTGTCGGGGGTCTCTGGCCTGTCTGGTGTGCAGCCGAGAGTGGATTATATGAACGGGGCAACGTCGACGGGCTCGAATGCTTTGTTGTCTCTTTCGGTGTGGCCGGATTGGTCTTACCAGGTGGAGCACGACTTCATTTTGCCGGCGTCCAGGTCTGCGCGTCCCACGTTTTATGCGCTTGGAGTGACAGCATCAGCGGTGGGCCGGATCGGTTTGACTCGCCCGAAGCTGGGCACGAAGAGCGAACGGAGCCAGTAGTCATGACTCTTATCCCGAATCAGCCTTACCCGGATTTACCGGCGTGGGAGGACTTAGAACCGATTCTTGCGAATGGTTGGGGTGTTCCTGGGGCGGCGCAGTCGTTACAGGGGTATGCGGAGAAGAATTCGGTGACGATCTTCGGGCGGGTACAGGTTGGCACTAGTCACGTTATCGGCGACCTACCTCAACACTTACGGGCCATACGTCCACTGTCGGTTCAAGCGCTCATTTTGGGTGGCCCGTCTTGCCTTGTTGAGTTACAGGGCGGGGCATCGTCTGGCGGTTGGCAGTTGGTCATGTCGGCTTACAGCTTGGGCATGACGAACGCTCAGATGATTGCCGCGTATCAAGGTAAGTACTTGTCGATTGCTGGTAGCTACCCACGAAAGGCAGCGGCATGACTCTGATCGTAAATCAACCGTTCCCCAATCTTCCGGCGTGGGAGGACTTGTCAGGCATTCTCGTGAACGAGTGGAATACGGCAATCGCCGGGCTGTCCTTGCGCGGGTATATCGAAGGGAACACTGTCCACCTATCGGGGCGGGTGCATATTGGTGCGGCCCGTATAGCTGGCGTGTTGCCCTCGCATTTGATTCCTGGCGAGTCGCAGGGCTTGACGGCGTTGGTCATGAAAGGGCCGTCGTGCATAGTCGAGATTTGGCCGGGAGGTCAGCTGGTCATGTCGAATTTCAGTCTTGGCTTAACTGAGGCCCAGATGATTGCAGAGTACAAAGGCGATCAACTGTTCTTCTCTGGCAATTACCCAAGGGGTGTACAGTGACCGAACTTCCGCGGCTCGCGCAGCCGTATCCGGACAATAGGCCGTGGGTGGACCTCATGGCCTATATCGAGCCGTCTTGGCTATTCGGAATGAATACTTCGTCTTTCCATTTCAACGGGCTGATCGAAGGCAACACGGCACACCTGCATCTGCGGACACGCCGGGGCACGAACTCGATTGTTGCACTGAATCTGCCGGAGGTTTTCGTGCCTGAGGGTAACAAGATGTTGCAAGCGTTCAGCCCGTGGCATGACTTCAGCATCGGGATGCATTTACGCACGGATGGAACGCTTCGGCTTTATACCCCGGGGCGCACACTGTCTGACGGGTCGCTTGAAGACTTGTCGTTCCAATATTCCTACACACGAAAGGCGGTGTGACGGTGACGCTCGTTCCTAACCAGCCGTACCCAAACCTACCGGCGTGGGAAGACCTGACCCCGGAACTCATGAATGGGTGGAGCACTGAAGGGCGGCTTCAATACTTCCAGGCGCTGTCTGACCGGAACTCAGCTGAGTTCGCTGGGCGGTTGCTCATTGGTACGACGAAGGTTATTTGCCGGTTGCCGGAGCATCTGCGTGCATCTGCGCCACGGTTCATTCAGGGCTTGATCATTGGCGGGCCTATCTGCCTGATTGAGCTGCAGGGGTCGGGCGGTTCTTTTTACCAGCTGAGTTTATACGCTGATTCGCTGGGGATGACCGACACAGAAATGATGAATACGTACAGTGGCCAGTATTTGTCGTTGTCGGGCAAGTACACGCGAAAGTCGGTGTGATTGTGGCGATTGATCTGCCTTTGATGCCGACCCCTTACCCTGATGCGAAGCCGGTTTATCAGCTTCGGTCTTTGCTAGCGCCGGGTGTGCAAGAAATTGGGTACGGCGCGTGTTGGGCGCAAGCTACCGAGAACACGGTAACTATCAACATGCGCGTGAACCCGTCGCAAGTAGTCACCGATGACGGGAACATTTTCATTGGGTTACCCGCAGAGTTCCGGCCAATGGCTAACACGCCTGACGTTGCCCAACAACAAGTATTCATGATGACTGACGGGCGTATCTGGTATCGAACTAGCGCGGGTAGTTTGCGTGACAAGACCGAGTTCAACGCCGTGTTCATTGTGGCGAGAAAGGCCGTCTGATGCTTGATTTACCTATTCTTCCAGCGCCTTACCCTGATGCTGACCCGCTTTACGACATTAGCGGGCTGCTTGGGCCGGGCGTGCGTCGCCGTAACCCTGGCTCTTGTTGGGCGCGCATTGACCGGAACACGGTCACGATTGGTATTCGTGCTTACACGGACACGGCAGAAGCCCCAGCGACCACACTTGTAACCGGTTTGCCCGCTGAATTGTCGGCTTCAAGCAACACGCAAGACATTGCCTTACAAGGATTGTTTCTGACCTCAGACGGACGTGTTTTCCTACCGGGTAACGCCGGATGGATACTGTCTGACCGAGCCGAAGTGTCATGCATGTTCACAGCACCACGGAGGATCTAACAATGTCAATCAATCTTCCCCTTATCGCTTCCCGGTATCCTGACCAGTTGCCTACCTACGATATTTCATCGTTGCTCAGCAACGGGATCACACCAAAGCAACCGGGCAGTGTCACCGCCGCGGTGGACACTAACCACGTGTACTGGGATGTGCGCCTAGTGGTTGCTGGGGCTGTAGACCCTGACTACACACGTTTCTTAGAAGGAATCCCGGTGGAGCTCATGCCAGCGGTGCATACTTCACGCATAGCGTTGCATGGGGTCGGTGTCGCTCAGGTGCAGTGGAACGCGTCCTACAATTTCATGCAAATCTACGGGGCACGAATCACTAACGGCGAACTCAGTTTCGAAGCGCGAACCTTACGGAGGGCAGTATGACTAGTTACCGCGTTTTGCCGTCGCCGTACCCTGACGTTGATCCGTGGTTTGATTTGCGCCCATACCTCGCTAACGGGTGGACTTCAATCGCCGCGAACTTCTGCGCCGTACAAATCCGACCCAACACCCTCGAATTTTCCATGAGACTCAACGGCGACGCATCAACATCATGGAACTTCATCGAAGGCCTACCCGCGCAAGAGTTAGGCCTCACCGCCAACATGCCAATCGCAATCGTCACACCCAAAGGCGCATCATTCTGCCTTCCCTATAGCTCAGGCATCATCACGATCAGCTCAATGGGGCGCGCACCCTTAGGCGATTGGGATAGATCAGGCGAACTCACTGTCTACGGAGCAACACGACGCGGACCAGTCAGATAGGAGGCTGAGCGGTGCGACTACAACAGCCGATATATGTTGACAAGCGAGTGACGTCGATCTGTCTGAGGAATGCCGCTACAGACGTTCATGAATCCTCTTCGGTGCTGACTTACCGACGTGCAGTTGCAAGCCCGGGAATTAGCGACAGGCGGGTAACAATAGGCTGGTGGAGGATCAAATGATGATTCTCCACCAGCCTACGCATTTTGTCGTTATTGAACCACTAGGCAGCCCTACAACACGATTCTTCCTACGCTGGAGCTGGGCCGCTCAGCCTCAGAAGAATCGTGCTGTCCTGTTCTCCGCTGAGATAGGAAAATTCTAGGCAAACCGAGGCCTCTCGCCCCATTGCATTTGATCGGACCCACTCAAATACTTCGTGCACGTCTTCTACATCCGTAAGTCGCCATTCCTCACTGACACCATCGGCGGACCAGAAATCAACACGGTAAGTGGGTGAAAGATCCTGCTCATTTGTGTACCTAGGATCTACACTTCTAGCGATCATGGAATTTACCTTTTTACGATACTCAGGAAGTTAATTTTCGTCTCGCTGCCTACTGTCGACGTCACACCTGCGGCGTTGAAATACCAGGTTGATGTGTTGATCCAGAACCCTTTGCCAACACCGCCATGCTCATTTTCCTGTGGGGTGTAGAAAGTCTTCGCGGGCCCGTTGACCGTGATCGTCTGCCAGTAGTCACTTGTCGCCCTCGATCTGAAGGTCTTATTGGCAGTGTCGTTCGAATTCTTGGCCGAAGCGAAAGAGAGCAAGCCTTGGCCACGAAGTCTTACAGTGGCAGCGCCGTAGCCGGTGCACTTGATGTTGGTCTTGAAGATTGCTCCACCCGCACCTTTCGAATAGTGCGGTGTTGCAAGAGCTTTACCGCCAGTGTTAGCTCCCGTACAGGTCACATGCATTGCTCGTGCCCCGGCCCGGGTTAGCTGGATTTCAAATTCGTTGCCGCTTGCTTTTGTCGCATCAGCCGTAGCCACTTCAAGGCCCTGCTCGCGGGTCATTTGAAGCGCTTCCTCAACGGATAGATCTCGATGTTGATCGAGAATTTCTGAGGCCGCTTCCGCTGCGGTGTCTCCTGGGGCTCTTAGCTGAGTCTCGGCCCAAGCTTGGGACGGTACCAACATTGCAACAAGTAACGCTGCGCATGTGCCGATCGCAGAAATGCTCATAGTAGTCGATTACAAATCATGACTCCTTAAAGTCGAATGCGGAAAATCTGGTTCGGTTTCCAGAATTCCATTGCTTATAGAAACCCCATGTTTGGAATTGTAGACACAAGCGGCTCCTAATTGGTCTTAGGAGGACTTTGTGTCGCTGACTGGACGCTTCAATTTCGCTTTGATCGATGAAAAGGATGCTGCCTGCTATGTATGAGTCATGCCGGAAGGAGCTTGGCATTGTGAGGCCAATCGCGCTGCTGGAATTATCATTGTGACTGGTAAAGGGCAAGTAGTTTTCTGACGAGTTGGGGTCGCAAAGGCGAACTAATCGTCACCTGAATGACCTCGCAGGGAACTCCTGTCCAATGCCTCCCACACGAGGCGCGGGGTTTCTTGCACCCTAGGCGTATGGCTGTTGAAGAGACGACGCCCCATGGGCTCAAAAAGTATTCTGCGGGTACCGACCCGATCCCGGGGCGTGCCGGCCACAACCTGATGATTGACCGGCTCAACCAACTCCCTGGCTTAGGTATTGGTCCGCTCTCGTCACGTCCTGCACCATCGTCGGGGCTTCGGTTTTGGATTGAAGAGTCCACCAGCCGACTATCCATCAACACCGGTACAGCTTGGGCTGGCATCGCCGAAATTGGTGGTGTCACCCCGATTGCTGTGGCAATAGGTGGAAGCGCATCTGAAGGTGTTTCATCACGCGCTGCACGTGCGGACCATAAGCATGTGATTCCTGTCGTTACGACCAGTACTAATGGCGCAATGCTGGCCACGGATAAAGCCAAGCTTGATAATACTTCTTCTGTGGCTGGCCCGGATAAGATCCTGCGCGCGAATTCGGTCGGCGACATAGCCGTCAACAGTCCTACGGCCGGAGCACACCCCGCGACTAAATCCTATGTTGATCAAGCGATCTCCCCACTGGCTGTCCGTCAGCCAATCGCACTCGGTGGTGCGCTGGATCTTGACGATTTCCGAACCACACAAGACTATATTCAGACGCAGAACGCTCAAGCGGCTTCCGGGTTCAACTACCCTCTACCTCTCGCCGGTGACTTCAGTGTCGTAGCATCGTCCAACGGGCTCATGGTGTTCCAGTACTACACCACTTACGGGTTGGGCACCCGGAAGTTCTGGCGCACTTATTATGACCCCGGGAACGGAAACGGAGCGTGGTCGGTTTGGAAAGAATCACGAACAAACACCGCAACCACCTCAGAACCAGGCCTGTTCTCACCTGAAGATAAAACCCTCTTCAACAACGCCACCTACTTGGCTACCAACAACGCACTGTGCCGACGCAACGAATACGGTGGCATACAGTTCCACAGTGTCTTGTTGACCGGGCCCCAGCAAGCGGACATCAACGCTGTAGTTCGCAAAGACTACATGGACGCTCAAATCGCTGGCCGTGCTCCCACCTCGCATACGCACTCAGCCACACAGATCACTAGTGGCGTGTTGAATAGTGCACGACTCCCAGACGCTAGTTCGTCGGGCAAGGGCGCGATGAGCATTGCGGACAAGAACAAGCTCGACAATCTCAGGGCTCGCTCCATGACCGCCGGTTCAGGTACCTTCCCAGCCCTCGAAGCAGCATCGAATCAGGGGCCGTACACGCACCGAGCCAGCGTCAACATCACGTTCCCGGAAGGCCTGTTCGTGGCAGCACCAGCGGTCACCGCTCAGCTACTGATCAGCAACCCCGGACAGTTCTCCGCGATTGGTGTCAGCAACATTTCCTCCACCGGTGCGACGCTCTGGGTATCCGGCGTAGGTACAGCTGCAGTCGGTTTCCACTGGCAAGCAATCCTCCAAGCATGATCCATTACAAGCCAGTGAAAGCGTGGTGAACCACTCATGATCGAAGGTATTCCTTGGGACGCTGTCGGCACCGGTGGTGCCACCACACTCCTTGCTTTCACCGTGTGGCTGATTCTCTCCGGACGGCTCATACCGAAAGCCACGTACGACATGACGGTGAAGCTCCTCAACCAGGAGAAGGCAGCCATTGCCAGGTCGCTGGATCATTGGCAGGCGACCGCCATGGCTAAAACCGAAATCATCAAAACCCTGTCAGAGACGGTGCATGATCAGACGATCGTTTCTGAAGTTACCGCGAAGGTGATGGGAAGCATTCAGGATGCGGCGAAGTCGGAGGACGGGTCATGAAGTGGCCGTGGCAGACCAAGGCGTTACGTGAAGAAGCGGAACGAGCGCAGAAACTGGCCGAGCAGCAGGAACGGGAAGCGTTGGCGGCGAAGATCAGCGCTGACGTTGAACTCGCTGCGGCCCGGCAGACACGACATGAAGTGGGCTTGCAAGTGAAGAAGCTTCAAGACATCAAAGCAAAGAACGGGTTCAGTGAAAGCCTGACCAAAGCTTTCAAAGGGAGTCACGCATGATCTATCAACCATTGACTGGTGTGCTGATTGGTGGCGCCATGTTGCAAACTTTCGTGATCATGATCGTTTGGCATTGTGTGACTCGTGGGGCTTGGTTCAAGTTTCCTGCCGGCCGTGTGCTCATGGGGTTACTGGGCATCATGCTGGCCATACTTATCCTGGCAACCACGTCGAGTTTCTACCCAATGTTGCCGTTCCGTGCAGAGCTTTATGTTGTGCTGTACACGATCTTGAACATTTCGTTGGCGATCCTTGGTGTGACGATTGTGCGGGAGCAGAAGAAGCGGGGCGACCGATGACTGGTGTACTCAGATTCCCTTTCCGTCTCACGCCATCTGGGCAAGTTGCCACCGCCACCTATGGGTCGGACGAAGAAATCAACGATGCTATAGCGGCGATCGTCCTCACTGATATTGGGGAGCGTCCGTTGAGTCCTAGCTTCGGGATTACCGACCCGGTCGGCATGGCAATCAACGACATTGATGTGGGTTCAGACGTCCAATCAGTGTTGAGCACGTTCGGTTTTGATGAGGTTACGATCACGGACAGCAACGTCAGCCCTGAAGGCGGTGGCCAAGCGTCCGTGCACCTTCAGTGGGAGCGCGATGAACCAGACGCTGACCCGATTGATGAAGAAGAGGACGAGTAAATGAGCATTGAATTCCCTGAAGATAACAGCATCCCCGAAGTTGAAACGCTCTCACTCCTGGAATATGGGGGAGAGCAGGATCTAGTTAACACGGCGATTGCGCATGCCCAAGTAGCTTTGCCTGAGTGGCAGCCACGGGAATCTAACACTGAGGTCGTCCTTCTGGAATCTTTGGCGTTGATCTTGGGTGTGGAGGCTCTGGCGTTGCAGGTGCTGCCAGGGCAGATCGTGGAACAGCTCATGAGCTTGTACGGTGTGGTTCGCCACGATGGGTTCAACGCTGAGGGGCAGGCACGTTTCCAAGTGTCTGACGCTGACCCGCTGCAAGTCATACCTACTGGTACCCGGTTGCGTTACACGTTGGAAGAGACTGAAGAGACGGTTGATTTTCTGACGGTTGAAGCAGTCGAAATCGTTACCTCCGAGACATTGTTCGGTACGGCGCAGATTGAAGCGGAAGAATCTGGGATCGAGGGGAACGGTATCCCTGTCGGTGCGACGTTAGAGCTCGTGGATTCGTTGTCGTTCGTGGATGACGTCACCGTCAGTGTGGCCACGTCAGGTGGTGACAACGAGGAAGAGGACGAAGAGTTCCAGGCGCGCGCTGCAGCGGTATTGTCTCGTTTGAATTCGACGTTGGTGATCCCTGATAACTTCACTGACGCGGTGCTGTCGGATCCGCGGGTATCGCGTGCGTTGACTCTGGATCTTCATGATCCTGCCGGGTCGCCGAAGTCTCCTGTGGCAGGCCACGTGACAGTGGCGATATTGGGCGAGGCCGGAGAACTGTTGAGCAGCGCTGTGATGGGTGAAGTGCAGGATGATCTGGAATCTCAGGCGCTCGCTTCACTGTCTTTGCACGTCATCGCACCAACAATTACGACAGTGAACATCACGTGTAGTGTCCGTGCAGCGTCCGGTTATTTGCAGTCTGATGTGAAGTCTGAGATTGAAGCAGGGCTGGCTGAATGGTTGAGCCCGGCCGTGTGGGACTGGTCGCCGACCGTTGATCAGAACGCGATCATCGGCAAACTGTACGAGTTCCCGTCGGTACGTGCAGTGCTTTCCGCTAACAACACGATCTCCCTTCCAGGGGATGCGCCCCTTCCGAAACTAGGAACAGTGACGGTGACTTTCGTATGAGCTACCCAGAAGGCATTCATCCTTGGACAGTGAACTGGTTTGAAACGCTCCCACACGCCTACCAGTTGCTCGACGCGAACCAGAAGAACCCTGCACTGACCACGTGGGATGGTCTCAACGAGCATCCCTTGGACACGACGGAGTCTGGTGGTTGGTCGACGTGGGTTGAGACGCCGAAGGCAACCTATAAAGCACAGGACTTTCGAAGTTTCCCCGGAATCAAGATCTATTACCAAATTTGGATCGAGCCTGGCACCGTTTCGAGCGGAAGCTTTGAGGTCTACGCATCGGCTAGGGATAGTGAAGGGTACGGTGGCCTAATAGTCTTGAATGGTGACACTGTAGTAATGAATGTTACTGCCCCAGTGTTGCTTGAGGGGTGGCTGTATGCCCCAGCGTCGGGCTTGTTTTCCGTTTTCTTTGGCGGTGGTGCTGTCCTTGACGATCAACAGGAAGCCATTCCGAACAGCAAAGTCGTAGTCAAAGCCGTCAATATTTCCACCAGGAAAGTCACCTACGAGGAACTCTCTGGAATCCAACAACCGCAGACCTTCCACCCACTACTGCGGTACATGGACGGCATCGGGCAGATCGGTGGCCAATACCGTGACCTGTCCGACAAGATGTGGGACGGCTACTACACGAATCCGGACACCTGCCCTGACGAATCGCTCAGGTGGCTCGCCCAAATGGCAGGACTCAACCGCAACGTGTACCGTATCCTCCCGCTGGCCGACCTGCGCGCCCTCATCAAGACCACCAAGCAAAACGGGTTGGCTGCACTCGGTTCCCGCACTGCGATAGCTGACATCGTCCGCCCGTACTTGTCCGGGGAGAAACTGTGTCTTGTCGGTCCGCACCCATATAAAGAGCACACGATTCTCATTCGAGTGAATTTCACTGAAGTGCCGAACAATGATCTTGCCGCCCTGGCCGCGAACATCCGACGTACTCGTGTGATTCCTGCGGGGCACGTCATTGAAATCACTGAGATGCTCGGGTCGTGGAACGAGTGGGAAGCCGCGGCTGGGTCTACTTGGAATGATCTTGAATCGAAGGTCACCAAGTGGGGTGAGCAAGACACTCTTGGGGTTACGCTGACCTGATTCCTCCCACAATCACAAGTGAATTAGTCGCACCCTCCTAGTGGATACCAACCCACTTAGGAGGGTGCTTTCTTTGAAGAATCAGCTCGTCACGAGCACTAAGAAGATCTACGACGGAATCAACTCGTGCACGTCCATTACCGTTCACGAAACGGCTAACACGAAGAAGGGCGCGGACGCACAAGCTCACGCGAACCTACAGTCCAACGGGAACGTCCGGTCAGCGTCATGGCATATCACGGTGGATGGCACCGAAGCGATCCGCTCCTTCCCGGACACCGCCCAGTGCTGGCACGCCGGCACCGATGAAGGCAACCGCAATTCAATCGGCGTGGAAATCTGCGTCAACGAGGACGGCGACTACGACGCAGCGTTCAAGCGTGCCGCCAATGTCGTCCGTGACCTACGCAAAGAGCACGGCATTCCACGCGACAAGGTTTACGACCACGCGCACTGGACCGGTAAAGACTGCCCAGCAATCATGCGCGCCAAAGGCCGTTGGAAAGAATTCCTCGACCTCACCGAACCAAACGCAAAGGAGAAAACAGTGGGAATGATCAGCCCATTCGAAGGCCGGCTCACCAGCCACCACGGTGACCGTGGAGGGTACAAAGGGCACAAGGGCCTAGACATAGCCCCACCCAAACCAGGACAGGTCGGCAGGCCTGTTTACGCGGCGTTCGCTGGCACCTGGCAGAAGATCGTCCGCAACACCAAACCGGGCAACCGGACGAGCACGTGGGCGCCAGGTCGCACCGGCAACGGTGGCCTAATCTCCAACCCTGACGGTGAGGGTAACGGCTACAACCACATGCGCCCCTTGGATCACTTCAAGGTAGGCGACAAGGTCGTAGCAGGGCAGCTGCTCGGTTACAACGACCGATCTGGTAATCAGACTGGCCCTCACGTGCATTTCGAACTGTGGGAGGACTGGGAGAACCCGGACTCGGATTACGCCCCGGAGCTCGCATTCGAAAAGTTCAACGTCACTCCGGGGTCCGCACCAGGCAAGACCAGCGTCGCGCCGGTCAAGCCACAGGGCACCACGTCGAAACCAAGTACGAACTCGACGGTCTCAGCGGACGTGAAAAAGAAGCTGAAAGCCATGGGGTACAAAAACCTCGACACCCGCGATGTCGAAGCGTACCAGGCATGGCACGGCCTTGTTCCAGACGGCAAATGGCTTGCTAAGACCGAAGCGAAGTACCAGGAAGTCGTCCGCGCGCAGAACGCCACGAAGAAGATGAAGGGCGTACCGGATAACTGGGCTTCGGACGGTTATTGGGGTGCAACTTCGAAGAAGTGGGCTGGATACACTTCGGGCCGTAACGGGTGGAACAACCCTCATGGCTACCTGACGAAAACGTACATTTCTAACCTGAAGAAAGTGAAGGCGTGGTAATCATGAACGAGACAGCTTTAGCCTTGTGGATGTCCATCGTCCGTACCATCGTGCCAGTCATTGCGGGATTCTTTCTGCAGCTCGCGTTCACATGGAACCTGCCAATTGATCCGGAGTTTGAGGGAACGCTGACCGCGTTGCTCACGCTGCTCCTGACCACGGCCTACTATGTGGTGGTGCGACTCTTCGAAACCTATATCAGCCCTAAGTTCGGTTGGTTGCTAGGTTCTTCGAAGTCACCGGATTCTTATTCCAAGGAACAGCCTGGCCAGCACGAGGCACTTTAAGCCCCTGCGCGGTGGCAGGGTAACGACCACCGCACCGTCGGACTCCCGGAGACGGCCGCGCCCCGGGAGCCTGGCATAAACATCACCCGCCTGACCATTTTCGTGATGCTATGAAAATGATCGATCGCCCCAACCAATGGAGGTTGGGGCGATTTCTCTATTCTTCGAGTCCGAGCACCATACTGGCTGACGGAGCCCAATTTTCACTTGTCGACCAGACTTTCCAATATCCTTGTTCATTATCGAATATGAGGGTAATGACCAAGAGGTTATACAGCGGTGCACCGCTGAATGCTCTCATGGTCACCCCAGGATCCGGGATCATTTTGGCGTATGCCACTTTGCCAGGGCGGGTCTCGCTGTGGACGATGTTGGATAAAAGGGCCCAGTTCTTCAATAGTTCGGGTAGTTCGCTGGTTTTGCCCCATGCATCTGGGTCGAAGGTCAGATACTGGAAATTCGCCCATGCAGTGTCCCGGTCGGTTTCGTCGTCGCTATCCAAGCGAAGGAGTGCTGACTGCCACAGCACAGTGGTGCCGAGAGCCGTTTCGGGTGTCGGGCCACCGTTGGGAAAAAGTTCAGCGACCAGTTCATCTTCATCTGCCTCGACGAGGGGCAGCGGAAGCTCACTCTTTGGCAGCGGGCGCTCTAGATCCAGCTCGCCAGAGATACCCCATACCGAGCATTCACGAAGGCTAGTCTCAGGGTGAAGCTTCACCCAACCGTTTCGTTTGATAAGAGCCTGGCATTCAACGTTGCTGTCATGGACGGTCGCCGTGATTTCAATACGGGTACAACCGAGGTTCCGCGCCCGGATGCCGAGGTCCTCGAAGAACCTTTCTAGCGTGTGCTGCCCCAAACGGCGCCCTTGGTATTCAATGCCTACGCCGATGAGGTTCAATGCTGCGAGAAGCGTCTGGCTATCCCACGACAAGTCTGTTGCATGGTAAATCGCGGCTAGATTGGCATCGCCGTGTATACACCCCAAAAGAATGGTCTCTGAGTCGGAAGCTGGTGGACGGAGGTTGCGAATGCATCCTTGAACAAAAGAAGCCCAGACTTTGATGTCAGCCTCGTCGCTACTCTCAGACCTTTTTTGCTCCTTCTTTGCTTTCTGCAAGGGGAAAGGCGCGCAGGTAAATTTTTGCAGATCAGCGTGGTGCTTGAATTCCGCGTCAGTCCAATTCAGCATTCGAGCCGAGGTTAGAACTTAAACTTGGGTTCGAGCTTTGCCAGCTTTTCACGGGTTTCGGAAGACATCGTGTTGGCATGGGTGATCTTCAGGAAGTCATTGAAATTCTCTGGAAGACGGGTGACTTTATTGTCCTGCTCTGCTTTAGTTGCGCGACGTCGAATTTCCGGGGCGGTTGCAGGGAAGGACAGCGAGGTCGTGAATCCTAATCCGTTTCTACGATTATTCATGCCATTCCTTCCGCTTGCCACGAGTGTTTGGAAACTTCAGCATACCAACCGAACCTAGGAATTTGACCAACGTGACTGATACGCCACAATTGTTCCGTGCCAAATTACTCCGATCCGCGTTTCGAACACATGCGTACCTACATGCCTCGGGAATACCCGTATGTGCAAGTGTTCGATCACGAGCTAGGGAAGATCCATGCTCGCGTGCGTGGGTGGGTGCCCGGTGAGCTGTTCGTCGAGTACCCGCCGAACGGTTGCCGATGGGTGTACAACGGGCGTTTGGTAGTGAAATGGGTGCCGACCCGGTCAGCAACACGCATCAGGCAAGCGGATAGTTCCTGGAGTAGCACCGAAGATGATCACGCCTGGCACCAACGTGAAGACCAGAAGATCACTTTCAGGGCTGACCCGTGGACAGCTAGTCTTCCTGATTTCGACTAGAATTCGCCTTATGGAAGTACTGATAACTTACGAGCTCGATGGTGCGCACGGCACCACTTCAGCGGTGCACGAGGATTACGAGACAGCACGAGATGAAGCTAAAAACCTCTTGCCGGAGAACGCGCTGATGCTGAACATTCGCGTCCACTAGAGCCGTGGTAAAGAGAAGCCCCGAACCAAACGGTTCGGGGCTTCTCTTTGAATCCGAGAGTACGGGGCTGCCGATTACCGAGCGATTCCGGAACAGCTGGCGATACCGTACTTGGACGAGGACGTATTCTTGCTTATCACTATGCCGTCGACGCTAATGCGGCAGGTGACTGTTCCACGACCGCCAGTATCCTGGACGCTTAGGCTGACTGGAGATCCTTCCTTGAACCTGTACGTTGCGTATTTATCTCCCGCTTGGCTCTTCAGCGCTTCGATATAGTCGTGTTGTTCAATGCCCGACTGGGTTACGAAAGTTGTTGAAATCTTAAGTTCGCTTGTCGAAGGCGTAGGGAGTATGCCACCGACAGCAACTTCCTTGAATGCTTCATATTTGACGGTGACGAAACTTGTTTGTGTGACGCTTTGTTTTTCCTTCGAATCTTCTTTGCTGAAAATGTTTGTCGCAATGACTATGGCGACAACAAGAATCAGAGCCCAGATAACAAGCGCCTTCGGCTGTAGCTTTCGGACAACTTCATATTGTGGTTGTGGTTGGTCGTTGGAGGTGGACATGTTTCTCCTGGGAGTAGCGAATGATGACCTGCTGGTTAGGCGGATATTCACAGTTTACGTTCAGGTTGGGACGGTTAGCTCATGGGTTACAGCGCGTCGGCTGCGCGCTGGTCAGCGTCGGTTGCTAGGTGGCCGTACACGTCCACCGTTGTCGATATGGATGAGTGCCCGAGACGTTTCTGGATAACCGGCAGTGGTACTCCTGCGTTGATGAGCCAGGACGCGTGCGTGTGGCGTAGGTCGTGGATTCGTGGGCGTGCGAATATTGCACCGGTGTTGAGCAGGTGAGTTAGTGCTGGTTCCCAGTTGTACGTGTAGAAGTAGCCTGGCCGAAGGTATGTACCGTTTGGTTTGGTGAAGACTATTTGTTCGTATTCTCGGGTTTGCAGCAAGGTTTTCATCTTTGTGCTGAGTGATACGCTCAGGGTTACCCGGCGTAGGGAACTGCGTGTTTTTGGGGAGCCGATTTGGTATCCGTGGGCCGTGTCTTTCCATGCGCGGGAGATATTCACAGCCAAATGGTCCGCGTCTGCTTGGATGAAGTCCCGCCGACGAAGGGCGGTTGCCTCGTTGTACCGGAGGCCAGCGCCGGCGAGTAGCTCGATGAATAAACCGTATTCGCCGATTTCGTCAACGATCAGTTGCACGTCGTCACGTGTGAGAAATACTGCTTCGCGGGGTCGCATGCTTCCTCGCGGCGAGGATACGCCGACTGCTGGGTTTTCCGTCATCAGGCGTTCAGCGATAGCCCATTTGAATGCGCTGGAGAGAACCGCGTGCACGTTTTTCTTGGTTTTGGGGGAACGGTCGATTGATTCGAACCACTTGATGACGGCGGCTTTGTCGACGAACTCTATTTTCTTGGTGCCGATTGTCTTGTAGATGTGATTTTTCCACATGCGTTCATAGTCGCGTTTGGTGGCTGATTCGATGCCTGTCAGGTCGCCCAAGTATCCCTCGATGACCGTGTTTACGGTGGGGGATTGGGAGCGTTGTTCAGTCACAGCTTTGTTCGCTAGTTTGAATGACTGGCCGTTGGCGTTGAGGAGCCTTCTGATTAAGTCAGCTTCAGTTTCGGAGTCAGTGGTGAAGCTGGTTTGTTTTTTGGTGTCGGTGTCGCGCCAGACTACTTTGTAGGCGACTGACCCGTCGGTGCGTTTGAGGGCGCGGATGAAAGCCATGATGTTCGGGTGACCTTTCGATATGGCTGCGTGGTTAGAGCAGAGTTTTTTAGTCAAGGAGTAATGGGTGGTTAGCCCTACCTCGTGTCAGCGCGTGTCAGCAGATTTGGTATTCCTGTCAACATAGGTAAAACAAAATCCCCGATCGACCGTAGTCAACCGGGGATTCCACCTGTGCGCGAAAGGGGACTTGAACCCCTACCCTCTTATCGAGGACTAGCACCTCAAGCTAGCGCGTCTACCTATTCCGCCACCCGCGCAGGTTACTCGTTGTTAGCGTTGTTATCGCTGGCAACGAAGTAAAACTTTACCATCCCTTTTGAGTGAATTCCAATCGGGAGGTTGTGGGGCGACAGGGCCACAAAATGCCGGAATTCCGCGGGAATATCGGGCTTGAGTAGGAATTTAATGGACGAAAATCAAAAATCAGTGTCAAGGGTCACATGAATTTTGAATGATTCCCTAGTGAAGACGTGGTTTCGAGGGGTCCTGTCGAGCGTTCTCCTCGGTAGCTCTTCGGGCCAATTCTTCCGCGCCGAGAATCTCGTTGAAGATGTCGTCATTGGGTTCCAGGGCTCTGCCGGCAGCTAGATCAGGAAGCATTACCGGTGCGAAACCAATTCCTTGAATCAAGGATGCCACCACTTCTGCGTCATCATGATGGTTCGTTGCGAAAGCTAGTGCGCGCTGGGAGGCGGGCTTTGATGCTCTGTCGGCATCCAAATCCCAATGACTTATGTGATTCAGTGCCTTGGCCACGCGAGATCCATTGAAGTGTTCTGCAATGGCCTCAGAGCTGGAAAGTCCCTTTTCCAGTGCATTTTCGAGCCAGTTCGGTAGTGGTTCGTCTTCCCACCGGTTAGTTGCGTCGATCAATAGAACGTCAGCTAGGGAATCACTGTCGACTTCGTCTAGGTCTTCTTGGGGCACCATGAGGACCACCAGGTCGACGTCCCTGGCGATATCTGCTGCTTCAACTGCGATGGCTTGCGGTGCGTATTGAGCCAGATGATATTTCATGTGTCGGGCCGGTCTAGACCCTGCAATATTTACGTCAATACCGGCGGACGCCGCTGCCCTTGCTAGGGCGGTACCTGCACGACCTGCCCCGAGTATGCCAATTTTGCCGATGTTCATAAAACCAGCGTAAACGCCAGAGCCGCCACCTCTTGCGCATAATGCACATGAGGCAGCGGCTCTGAGTTCAGCGCCCTATTAACCAGCCCACAACGGGGATAGTGACTTATACAGCTGCTGCACACCGAGAATGATAAACAAGACTGCGGTAATAGCTAGCGCCGTATTCGTGTGCCAACGGTTGGCCCACTGCTTGGGGATCCGCTTTCCATTGAGCAGGCCGAGTAACGTTACTGCAAGGAATGGCATGAACAGTGCGCCGAGCACTCCGTAAGCCAGAATCAGAGCGATGGGCTTGTCCAGGAGGAACAGAACCATTGGTGGGAAAGTCAGCCAAAGAACGTAGAACTTGAAGTACTTACCACCGGTCATAGTGTCCGGGTGATTGGCTGGACGCTTGCGCATGTGGCCCCAGAAATCAGCGAACATCAGAGATACGCCATTCCATACACCGATGATCGATGAGAATGAGGCGGCCCAGAAGCCTACGAGGAATCCATTACCTACGACGGCACCGTATTTCTCTTTCAGTACATCCGAGAGTTCCAATAGACCTTTGTCGCTACCTGAGATGGCGACACCAGCTGAACGGACAACTTCGGCGCCCACGATCAACATGGCAATAACAAAGACACCGGTCATGACGTACGCCATCGAATTGTCGATACGCATGACGCGCATCCACCTAGGGGAGTACCAGCCCTTCTCACGTAGCCAGTAACCGTACGCTGCCAAGGTGATGGTGCCACCCACGCCACCAGCCAGGGCCAGCGTGTAGACGACGCCGCCCGATGGAATCATGGGGATCAAGCCCTTGAACATTTCCGGAATGTTGGGAACGGCAATGAAAGCGAGTCCAACAACGGTAACGAACATAATGCCAACAAGTACCGCGGTGATCTTCTCGAAGACCTGGTAGCGGCCAAACCACACCATCACGAATCCCAAGAGTCCCATGAGCACTGCCCAAATTTTCAGGTCAACTGCGGGAACTAATGCTGCCAGTGGAAGGGCCGCGGAGCTCATCGCGGTAGCTCCGTAAACGAAGCCCCAAATGATGATGTAGGGGCCAAAGTACCAGGTGGTCCACTTGCCCAGCGATTTCCAGCCTTCGAAGATGGTTTTGCCGGTGGCCAAGGTGTAGCGCCCGGCCCCTTCAACAAGGACGATCTTCAAAATGACGCCTAAGATCACGGCCCAGAGGAGGGCGTAACCGTATTGGCTACCAGCGACGAGGGTTGCCACCATATCGGCGGCGCCAACACCGGTGGCTGCCACGACCAAGCCCGGTCCAATAATTTTCCAGCGTGGTGGACCTGAGGCCTCCAGGCTCGCATCTGTCGTATGCGTGCTTTCACTCATTGAGTTTTTCCTTTGTCACAGTGCGGTGAGCTTGGGTTGCATCGTCGGTGATGTAGGCCACAAGCATGTGAGATCGTCTTCAATGGTGGTAGTGATTTAGATTACTTGCAAATTAAACGAGAACTACTAACACTTTCTTAGGACAAGGGGCCGTAACCACAAAGTGACCCGTGGAAAATTGTTAGGATGGCACTGTTATCACGGGCGACCCGCCCAACCAGAACACCAAGGACGGTGCCGTGCAGCTTTTGATCGTCGAGGACGACCAGGCAGTGGCGGGGGCTCTCATTGACGCGGTGAGTGCTGTGGGCCATGAGGCAACTCACGCTAGTCGGGGATCCGATGCACTTCTTCGCCACCATGACGCCGAGCTGATCCTATTAGATCTTGGCCTACCTGATATGGACGGACTGGAAGTTCTTCGAAAGCTGCGGCAAGTCAGTGACGTCCCGGTAGTCATTCTCAGCGCTAGGGATGATGAACGAAGTGTTGTGCGCGGTTTGCGCCAAGGGGCTGATGACTATCTGGTGAAACCGATCGGTTTGACCGTCTTGTTGGCCAAGATCGAAGCAGTTACCAGGCGCGCCAATATGGGTAGTGCCACGGACAAGAATCAAATTAGCGCCGGTTGCCTGTCGATCAATCTGGATAAGCGCGAAGCTGTGTTGAGCGGCAGACCGTTGGCGCTCACCGCTAAAGAATTTGAATTGCTGTCATTGCTCGCGAGACACGCAGGATCAGTCGTGACCCGTGAACAAATACTCGACCAGCTGTGGGGAGACGCTTTCCTCGCGGTGTCACGTTCCTTGGACGTGCATCTGACCGGACTTCGTGCGAAACTCGCAAGCCCCGGAATGATCGTTAACGTTCGTGGTGTCGGATATCGACTTGAAGCGCCGTCTTCGTGAGAATCAGAGTCTTAGCGGTTCTTGGCTCACTGCTCCTGGTGATCGTGGTGCTTGTCAGTTCCGTGCTGATGCAAAGCGTCAGCAGTGATGCCACGGCCGACGTTCAGGTAAACCGACTTTCCTCACTGAACAGGTTTGTCCAAGTTGCTTCTCATGCATCCGGAAACGATGACCTGGAAATGTTGCAGCTTGAGATGGATACGTATTCTCAGCTGTATAACGAGGGACTCTTGATCGTTGTTGATGATCGGCAACTTATATCAGGAGATATTCGAGCTGATGATGCTGCGGTAAAAGAAATGGTGGGAGCCGCTGCGCTGAACCTAGATCGCACGGAAATTCCTGAGATCAGTCCTTTGACTGAAACGGTGGCGTTGATATCGCGTCCATTTGGCAACTCAGCGCAGGTGCTTGGTTCAGTGACCATGCAAGTGAATCTTGAACCGGCGAGGGCTCGGGTGCTTCAAGCCTCGGCATTCATCATTGTGTTGACGCTGAGTATTGGATTCATTTTCCTCCTGTTGGCTGACCGGCTGGCGACGTGGGTACTTCGACCGCTACATCGACTAGATGACTCGGTTCAGTTACTCACCCAAACGCACCAGCCGATTCCGTTGGTTGAGCAGGGACCTCCTGAGCTGCGAGCATTGTCCCGATCTGTCAGCTCCATGGCTCAAACGATGGCTACAAGCCTTCAACAGCAACAAGAGCTCATTGCCGAGACTTCCCACCAACTCCGCAATCCAGTGGCGGCGCTGAGATTACGCGTGGATCTGCTGAGAATGCGTCTGACCGACGAGGCGAGCCTCGCAGGATTGCATGCAGTTGAAAATGAATTGGCGCGCTTAGAAATGCTATTAGACGGTGTGCTGCGCTTAGCCAGTGCAGAACATCGATTAACTGAGCAGAAGTCCGACAAGACCGACACTGAAGTGGCGCAACCTCAAAAGCCAACTCATGCGTATCAAATCCTCGCCGAGGAAATTGAGCGCCAGTCGGCAATGGCTCAGAAAACCGGGAGTACTCTGAGCCTTGAAGGAGATTCAAAGTCAGCGTCAGAGGACGCCGTCTGGTGCCATGAATTTGACCTGCAACAAATGGTCTCCGAACTTTTGGAGAATGCCCTGAAATACGCTCCCGGAACCGAGATTAAGTTGGCTTTACAGACGTCGCCCACCACCGTCGACATCGTGATCTGTGACCAAGGCCCGGGTCTGGGTAAAGAAGAACTTGAACGCGTGGGCGAACGTTTTTGGAGAGCTGAAAGTGTCAGGGGGACTCCAGGGACTGGATTAGGGCTGGCCATCGTCGATAGATTGGCGCGCGCCAACTCTGGACAGCTCATCGTTGAATCCAATGGGGATACTGGACTCAAGGTCATCATCAGATTACCGCGCGCCCAAACGCCACAGGGGGCGGATCATGAAGAATAGCGCCTTGCTGCGACGCACTGTACTCAAAGTTCTCGTCTCAGCCCCTGTGATCATGACAGTGCCCGTCATGAGTGCTTGTACTTCTCGTGCCAGTGAACTTCATCTTGACGTTGCCTCGGGTGAAGAAGGTGGAATGTACTACGAATTTGCGCAACTCTTATCTTCGGCCTTGGTCAGTAGTTCAATAGCTGAGCATTCCGAAGCGCTCAAAACGGAAGCTAGCGCGCAGAATCTCGAACTACTTGTCGCCGGCCGTGCTCAACTTGCGTTAGCTCTGGCCGACACCGTGGCTGAATTTCGTTCACAAACACCTGAACAAGGCAACATCCGAGCCTTGGGGCGTGTCTACCAGAATTATTTTCATTGCATTCTCAGAGCAGACAGTGACATTAGATCCCTCAGCGATTTCCCGGGCCGCTCTATTGGGACTGGCGCCGCCGGCTCGGGTACATGGGTGACAGGTCAAAGAATTCTACGAGCTGCCGGACTCAAAGATCATCAGCAAGCACCCCAGGAGCACATTCTTGGCTACACCGCAGGAATTAAGGCTCTAAGACGTGGCGAGATTGACGCGCTCTTTCTGTTCGGGGGTATGCCCGTGCGCCCTTTGACCGAGCTTGCCGAAGAATTGGACCTGAAACTTCTCGATATTTCTGAAGTGCTACCGAAGCTACGCGAGACCTACCCCAATCTTTATGATCGAGTGGTTATTCCAAACAATACCTATCCCGGAGTCCCTGCCATTGACACGATCGGTGTCAGTAACTTGTTAATGGCTAGAGCCGATTTGTCTAATGACACAGCAAAAGCCGTGGTCAAGCTGCTTGAGACTCAAGCTCAACAACTAATACCGAAATCGAGCGCCGGAATTCAGCATTTAACCCCTGAAACGCTCATCAGCACTGCCGGGCAACCGCTTCATCCAGGTGCGCGCGCAGCATATCTCGAAATGCACGGATAGAAATCACAGAACGCAATAGCAAGCGACGAATTCTCAATTGCCTATTAGGGTGGAAGCCATAGCTGTCGATGCGAAAGGTAATTCCTAGATGACCACCGCCATTGAACGTATGGAAAATGATGCTATCGAAATCTGCCGCGGTCTCATCCGTATTGATACGACAAATTTTGGTGGAAATAAGGGTGCCGGTGAGCTTGAAGCCGCTCGCTATGTCGTCGACTTGTTTGACGAAGTTGGACTGGACGCACAAATCTATGAGTCCGCGCCTAGTCGAGCGAACGTGGTGTTACGAATTCCGGGCACAGACCAATCACTGCCACCGCTCATTGTGCATGGCCACCTCGACGTCGTTCCGGCGATTGCCGAGGACTGGAGCGTTGACCCTTTTGGCGCCGAAATCATCGACGGCATGATTTGGGGCCGCGGCGCCGTAGACATGAAGAACATGGATGCGATGATCATCGCTGTCATCCGTCACCTTCGACGGGAGAAACTCTCGCCTCGACGAGATCTCATTATTGCCTTCTTCGCTGACGAAGAGGCCGGCGGCGACTATGGCGCTGGCTGGATGGTCGAGAACCACCCCGAAGTTTTTGCCGGTGCAGAAGAAGCGATTAGTGAAGTTGGAGGCTTCTCCGTAGACATCAATGGTCGCCGGGCCTACATGTTGCAAACCGCAGAAAAGGGTATCGCGTGGCTCAAACTCACCGCGCGCGGAATGGCGGGGCACGGCTCGCAAATAAACAACAACAATGCTGTAACCGCGCTGGCAGGAGCCGTTCACCGTATCGGGGAACATCAGTGGCCGCTGTCCTATACCAAAACGACGCAGTCCCTGTTAGAACAGGTTGCCGAGCTGACGGATTTGGAATTTGATCAACAAAATCCGCAACCACTTCTTGAAGCGATGGGGAACGTTTCGCGGTTTGTGGGAGCAACCCTGCAGAACACCGCGAATCCTTCAGCCTTGCAGGCAGGCTACAAGCACAACGTCATCCCCGGCCAAGCAGAAGCGCTGATTGATTGCCGCACGCTGCCTGAGGAACACGAAGCAACACTTGAGAAGCTGCGTGAATTAGCTGGTGAAGGCGTTGAGCTGTCAATGGTTCACGAACAAGATTCCTTGGAGGTCCCTTTTGCTGGGGCTTTAGTGGACCGTATGGTCAAGTCGCTACTGGATGAGGATCCTGAAGCGATCGTCTTGCCTTATATGCTCTCGGGCGGCACAGACAATAAGTGGCTTGCCACCATTGGAATCACCGGATATGGTTTTGCGCCTCTGCAACTCCCTGCGGAGCTTGACTTCACCGGCATGTTCCACGGAGTCGATGAGCGGGTCCCGGTGGACGCCATTAAGTTCGGCGCCAGAGTCCTGGAAAACCTTATGCGCAGTTACTAGTAGTTTTGAACACCACGATTTTTGTCATCAGGAGTAAAAATTGAGCATTGAGTCGGTTCTTTCAGATCAATTATTGGAGCGCTTCCGCCAGCGAGCTGAACGATACGATGCTGAAAATTCCTTCGCCACTGAAGACTTTGAAGAGCTCGCGGCATCCGGTTACCTCAAAGCGCTCATCCCAGAATCCCAAGGTGGACTTGGCTGGAATCTAGAACAACTTGCGTTAGCTCAACGCCGCCTTGCCACAGCCGCTCCAGCAACAGCTCTTGCGGTGAATATGCACCACGTGTGGGCCTCGGTGGCCAACATACTGAAGGTTCGGGGCGATAACCGACTTCAAATAGTTGAGGACTGGGTTGCTCAAGGCGAGATCATGGCGTTCGGTATTTCCGAGCCGGGCAATGACTCAGTGCTCTTTGACTCAAAGACCACGGCAAGCACGGGATCCGACGGCGCGGTGACTTTTAACGGCATCAAGATCTTCACCTCCCTATCACCGGCCTTCACTCGGCTTGGTGTGTTTGGCAAAGACGAAGAAACTGGTGAACTGGTCCATGGGTTCGTGGCCAAAGGGCCGGGCGTTGAATCAATGGGGGACTGGAACACCCTAGGAATGCGGGCCAGTCAATCACATACGACAAAACTGGTTAATGCGGTAGCTCCACAAGAGTGGGTACATTCTCGACTGCCAGTTGGACCGAATCCAGATCTGTTGATCTTCGGGATTTTCGCATCTTTCCTCACGTTGACCGCCAGCGTGTACGTGGGCATCGCTGACAGGGCCGTGACGCTGGGGCAAGAGACACTGAACAAAAAGGTGCATCACGACGGAACCAAATACTCCCAGGATGTCCGCGCCCGGGGACTACTTGCGCAGGCCTCAATGAAACTGATTACCCTCGATGCTCTTCAACGCTCGGTGGCCGCGGACATCGATGCTTTAGTGGACCATCAAGGTGCGTGGTTCCCGAAGCTCGTCACTCTCCGCACTCTTGCCGGGGATACGGCACGGGAAAATGTGCAAGTACTAGGCCAACTGCTCGGCGGCTCAGGTTACTTCCGTGGTTCCGAGTTCGAGAGACTGTATCGCGACGTCCAGGCAAGCTGGTACCACCCTTCCAACGCGGCTTCTGCATCCAACACTGTGGCCTCATGGCTGCTCGGCCCGCTCGATGCTTCGTAACGGTTTGTTTAGTCGGTCAATGGCAGGGTGCTGTGAATTCGCATGACGCGTCGGCGTAACCAATACTTGTACACTCCGCCTTCGTACTTGCAGGTACGCATCAGTTCCCATTTGCCATTGTCAGCGTGTTCTCGCAATGCAGAGCGAGCCAGGTGCACCGGTTCGCTGGGGAAGGAAGTAATCACCAGATATTCGAAGCGCTGCTCATCCGGGTGATGCAGTGGCGGTTTGATTCTTTCTTGAAGCATATTGCCCCTATCTAAAGAACTGCATGCGTTGTAGCTTAAGACCATGAGTACTGATTCAAGTTTTGCACTCCAGACGTTGATTGCCCGACTGGAGCAGCACCTGTCCGTGGTTTCGCAAAGCCGTGGTTCTGCGGAGGCTTCTGTGGATGCCGCTTTCGGCGCCCTGGCAGATGCCTTCGAAGACTATGAAGATGCGCTGTATGACCAGTATTCCGAACTTTTGCCTTTCACCATACCTGTAGATGATGCGTGAGTACGACCACGGGGTGATTTTTGGCCCAATCGTGTTTTTGAGCATTAATCCGTGGTGAGGGTGCAGTAATCTCAAGGGGTGAATTGGTTTGAAGCAGCTTTCCTTGGATTGATCCAGGGCCTGACCGAGTTCCTCCCGATCTCGTCCTCGGCCCACCTGCGTATCGTCGGCGAACTTTTGCCGAATGCTCAGGACCCCGGTGCGGCCTTTACGGCTATCACTCAGCTCGGAACCGAGACTGCAGTGATCGTGTTCTTCTGGCGTGACATCGTCAGAATCATTGGCGCTTGGGCTAAGGCCCTCGTCGGCAAGATTCCACACTCAGACCCTGACGCAAAAATGGGTTGGCTGATCATTGTCGGCTCAATTCCAATTGCCTTCTTGGGACTACTACTCGAAAGCTACATCGACACAAACTTCCGATCGCTGTGGATTGTAGCGACCACCTTGGTGGTCTTTGGTCTATTCCTCGCCCTTGCCGATCATTACGGCAAGCAACAGCGTGGACTTGAAAAACTGACGGTTAAACACGGTATTTTGTATGGTCTGGCACAGGCTATGGCCCTGATTCCAGGTGTTTCGCGTTCCGGCGGTACGATCACTGCCGGCTTGCTCATGGGGTACACCCGTGAAGCAGCAGCGCGCTACTCGTTCTTGTTGGCTATCCCTGCCGTCTACGCCTCGGGCCTGTACAAGTTCGTTAAGAGCTTGGATGAGCCAGGTGTGTACACCCTAGGACAGACCGGTGTAGCCACCGCGATCGCTTTCGTGGTTGGTTTCTTGATTGTTGGGTGGTTCCTGAAGTTCGTTTCCACTCACTCGTACCGGTTCTTCGTTTGGTACCGTATTTTGCTGGGCCTCGTGCTCTTTGTTGCTTTGGGCTTTGGTCTGATCAACGCCTAATTTGAACGTTGCCAAGATGTCCGTGAAGCGTTTCACGGACATCTTGACGTTAACGGGAATAAACCTCGTCCTGCTTCACTTGGACTTAAAGGAAGAAAATAGTCGCATCTGCGAAAGGATGTACATCAGTGCACGCGTGGAAAAATCCTGAGGTACCTCAGGTGGCTGGTTCAGCACCAATTTTGGAACTTTTTAACACCGCCACCGGAAACCTGCAGGCCACCGCACCTGCGGATGCGGCTAATACAGCCGCCAGCATGTACGTCTGCGGGATCACCCCGTACGACGCTACTCACATGGGACATGCATCCACCTACGTCACCTTCGACTTGGTACACCGTACCTGGTTGGATAACGGCCGTTCCGTGACCTACACCCAAAACATCACCGATGTTGATGATCCACTGCTAGAACGTGCAGAAGCTACTGGCGTGGATTGGCGCGACCTCGCTGAGCAGCAGGTACAGCTGTTCCGCGACGATATGGAAGCACTGAACGTGATTCCACCGCAAAACTATATTGGCGCTGTGGAATCCATCGATTGGTTGGTTCCTGTTGTGGAGCAACTGCTTGAGGCGGACTTGGCCTACCGTGTACCAGCCGGCGCTGATGGGGTAGAAGGCGACATCTACTTTGATACCTATGCCGCTGAAAACGAGGCATGGAAACTAGGGTCGGTGTCGAACTATGACCGCGAGACCATGTTGGGGTTCTTTGCTGAGCGTGGTGGTGATCCACAACGTGAAGGCAAGCGTGATGCCCTGGATCCATTGCTTTGGCGCGCAGCCCGAGAAGGCGAACCATCCTGGGACGGCGGCAAGCTGGGGACCGGACGCCCCGGATGGCACATTGAGTGTTCGGTGATCGCACGGAAAACCTTGCCAGCGCCCTTCACCGTTCAGGGCGGCGGCTCTGACCTGATTTTCCCGCACCACGAGTTTTCTGCAGCTCACGCGGCGGCCAGCGACCATCAGGAACTTGCACAGACTTACGTCCACACGGGAATGGTTGGCCTGGACGGTGAAAAGATGAGCAAGTCCTTAGGTAACTTGGTGCTTGTCTCTAAGCTTCGCGCCGCAGGAGTGGAACCAGTAGCTATTCGAGCGGTATTGCTGTCCCAGCACTACCGCACCAATTGGTTCTGGACCGAGGAACTGCTGCGTGCTGCACAGCAACGTGTCGCCTTATGGCGTGAGCGTCTGGAAGGAACCGGACTTGCAGAAGCCACCGCGCTATTAGCTAGCATTCGTTCGCGTATGGCCAACGATCTAGACGCTCCGGGCGCGTTGGAAGCAATCGATCAGTGGGCCACACAGCCCGCTGATGGCAGCTCAGATGGTGAGCAAGTACTCCGCGATGGTTTTGACGCGCTGCTAGGCCTCAAACTCTAAGGCCCAACGAATCTACCAGCAGTATCTCTGATGTTCAGGGGTCGACTTCAAATATCGAAGTCGGCCCCTGACCCGTCCTGCCGGAACTTTCCCCGACGGCGCAGGTAACGCTCAAATTCTCGAGCAATGGACTCACCACTGGCCTCAGGCAAGTCGCTGGTATCTGTCGCCTCCTCCAGTTGCTTCACATACTTGGCTACATCCGGGTCCGCAGCGGAGAGTTCATCCACACCGTGTTTCCAGGCCAGGGCATCTTCGCGTAATTGCTGATCTGCGACGGTGATGGGCAGTAACTCCTCGAGCATTTCGATCAGTGCCAGTTGGACCCGAGGGCTAGGGGACTGGGCCACATAATGGGAAAGTTGCGCCCACAGCGCCATACTGGGAATGCCGGCGCGGTCAAACTCGACACCAAGAATCGAGGGGATACCGGACGGGCCATCATAGTCCGAGGCCTCGATTTTGAAGTGTTCTTGAAGCCTGACATCGTCACTGGATAGTGAGGTGGGAACAGGTCTTGTATGAGGCACATCCGCCAGAAGTGCTCCCAAAGTGAGTACGGCTTGTGCATTATGTTTACGAGCTACCTCAATGATCTGTGCGCAGAAGGACTGCCACTTGAAAGTCGGTTCAACCCCGAGGACCACCAGTAGGTCGGCTGAGGCGTGAGGCAACGCCATCTTATAGATCTCGGTGCGTGGCCAATCAACCACTCGGCCCTGGGCGGTGCGGCGAGTCTTGGGCCGAGAGAACTGATAATCGTAAAAGTCATCAAGTCCAACGGTCGCAACATGCTCAAAGGTGTTTTCCTCGAGGACCAGCCTTAGTGCACCCGATGCCGCAGAGCCGGCGTCATTCCACCCTTCGAAGGCCGCCAGGACAATAGTGGGGCGAATCTCATGCGCGGTCCCAGCGATGTAACTATCTAGCGTTGGGGTGTGGAAATCCTTGTTCATCGAAAACTCCTATGCAGCGTTCTCGCCATGGACGTGGCTTGCCGAAGCGGCTTAGCCCCACTCTTCCATCTAGAATGGACTCATGCCAAGCACCAGTTTTGACTTTGACTCCGGTCCAGACACCAGATCACCGCAAGCGGTCCTCTGGGATATGGACGGCACGCTGATCGACACCGAGCCCTATTGGCTGGTCGCCGAGGCCGAACTGGTCGCTGCACATGGTGGAACCTGGACTGAAGAGCAAGGCCTGGCCTTAGTCGGTAGCGCGCTACCTAATTCCGCCCGCGTTTTACAAGAAGCCGGCGTGCAATTGCCGGTGCGTGAAATCATCGACCTACTGAGCACTCAGGTGGTAGCCGGGCTACGCAAGGAAATCCCTTGGCGACCGGGTGCTCGTGAATTGTTAGCCGCCTGCCGAGCAGCGAACATTCCGCAGGCACTGGTGACGATGTCAGAGCGCAGCATTGTCAACGAATTTTTGGATCAATTGCCTGCCGGCACGTTCCAGGTTTCAGTCACCGGTGAAGAAGTAGCCAATGGCAAACCGGACCCAGAACCGTATCTCACCGGCTTGCGTTTGTTAGAAGACGCTGCTGGTAATGAACTCAGCGCACAAAAGTGCATTGGTTTCGAAGATTCGGTGCCGGGCATCGCTTCAGCATCAGCAGCTGGATTGCACGCAGTGCTCGTACCCAACGCCACGGACCCCGGTGAGGGGAATTGGCGTCGAATAGCAAGCCTCGATGGTGTGGACGTAAAAGAAATGACTCGATGGTTGGTGCAGGTTAGCGCGTGAGCGAAACTTCAGAAAAATCCCCCGGAATTAAACTAGGTCGTATCGGCGGAGTTCCGGTTTATCTCTCAAGCTCGTGGTTCATCATCACGGCCGTGATCACCGTTTCCATGGGACTGCAGCTTTCTCGTAGCCAGTGGATTCCGGGTCTGGGCGCATACGTCTTGGGCTTTGCCTGCGCAGTGGCGATCGCTATAGCTGTACTCGTCCACGAAGTTGCCCACGCCATGACAGCTCGCGCTTTCAAATGGCCTGACGCGCATATCGTGCTGACACTCATGGGTGGCCACACCCAATTTGGGTCGTTTAAAGCCAAGCCTGGTGCCTCGCTGTGGGTTGCCTTGGCTGGGCCGGTGTCTAATTTTGTGCTTGCCGGTGTGGGCTGGCTGGTGATTCAGAACCTAGAGCCAGGTATTTACTCGAAGTTGCTCCTTGACTTCTTCGTGTACGCCAACCTGTTGCTCGGTGCGTTTAACGCGTTACCGGGTCTGCCACTGGATGGTGGCCGACTGGTTGAATCGATTGTTTGGAAGGCCACCGGTTCCCAGTTCAAAGGCACCATTGCTTCTAGCTGGGTAGGCCGCGTCATCGCCGTGGGCGTTGTATTCTTCTTCGTTATTTACCCTTATTTGCGGGGTCAAGAAGTCCAAATCATCACGGCAGTTGTGGGTTTGATGGTGGCGATGTTCATGTGGCAAGCCACCACCGGGTTGATTGCCCACTCAAAGATGATGCTTAACCTACCAACCGTGATTGCTTCAGATCTGATGAAGCCTGCTTCTGCCATGCTGTCCCAAGTTACTGTGGCCGATGTTTTCGCCCGGTTGAACCAACGTGGTGGTGAAATCATTCTTGTTGACGCTAAGGGAATGCCAGTGGGCGTCGTTGACGCCCAAGCAATTTCACGGGTTAATCCATCGCAGGCCACCGAAGTTCCTGCATTGGCCGTAGCCAGAGCGCTGGGACAGGGTGCGATCGTGGCCGAAGATTCAGATGGGCGGGCACTGATCGACTACCTCGCCACCGTGAGCTCGGCTGAATACGCCGTGATTAGTGGGCAAGGGCACGTAGTTGGTCTGCTACATCAGCAGGATATCGTCAAGGCCGTGACCGGACGACGCAAGTAAACTTTCAAAGACTGTATAGAGCATTAAGAAAAGGAACACACCAGTGAGCGAAGCCAACATCCCGGCACCCCACGGTGCGGCTGCCCGTCGCGGACCATTCCGCGTAGGCGACCGCGTACAGTTGACCGACGAAAAGCGTCGTATCAACACCATTACCCTGCAAAACGGTGGTGAGTTCCACACCCATAAGGGAGTCTTGCCGCACGAGGCCATCATTGGACTGCCTGAAGGCTCAGTTATCGAGAATATCGATGGCTTCCGTTATCAGGCTCTTCGCCCGCTGGCTAAAGATTTTGTGCTTTCGATGCCTCGTGGCGCCACCGTGGTGTATCCCAAAGATGCAGCTCAGATTGTTCAGTTTGGCGATATTTTCCCAGGTGCCCGCGTCGTAGAAGCAGGCGTAGGTTCTGGTGCATTGTCGATCTCACTTCTTCGCGCTGTGGGAGATGAAGGATTCTTGCACTCCTTCGAGCGCCGTGAAGAGTTTGCTGACATTGCTCGAGGCAATGTTTCCACCGTGTTCGGCGGGGATCACCCATCATGGCAGATCTCCATTGGGGACTTCCAAGACAAGGTTGTTGAACTCGAGGAGCCAGGCAGCGTAGATCGAGTTGTGCTCGATATGCTCAGCCCTTGGGAGTGCTTGGACGCGGTGGCAACGGTACTGGCACCAGGTGGAGTGTGGACCAACTACGTTTCCTCGGTGACCCAGATGTCACGCGTCGTAGAGGCTATTCGCGCCTCCGGCCAGTTCACCGAACCTGAATGCTTCGAAACATTGGTCCGTGGCTGGCACGTTGATGGTTTGGCAGTGCGTCCAGATCACCGCATGGTGGCCCACACCGCCTTCTTGATTACCTGCCGCCGACTCGCTGATTCGGCTGATGGCATCCCTAAGGCCAAGCGAATCAAGGACCACTCTTACTCTGCTGAAGACTTGAGCGCGTGGACTCGAGATCACGATGAAGAAGAATGGACCGCAGAAGCGCTGGGCGAACGTGGTATTTCTGATAAGAAGCTGCGTCGAGCTGCACGTGATGCTCACCAGTCCGTACGCGTGCGTGACGCGCAAGATTCTGAGGCTGGCTCAGAAGACTAAGTTGATAAATTGTCCATATATTGAGATGTAACGTCTCAATATGTGACTTCGGGCCCCGGGTGTTCTGCACGCGGGGCCTGAAGTTCTTAGGATGGGACTAAGACGGCGCGCTGAGTGCCGGCAAAAACTTCACTGGCACTAAGAATGACCAGAGACGTTGAACGTGGGGAGTTGGAACGTGAACGAAAATCACGAGGCAGAAAAATTGGCCGAACGGCTTCAGATGACCGAACGCCAGGTCAACGTGTTGCGCGACAAGAATCGCAACCTTGACAAGCAACTTGCCGGGCTCAGCGGGAACAACCAACGACTGGTCGCACTGCTCGAAACGACGCGCGAACAAATTATCAATTTGAAAGCAGCGCTGGAAAAAGACGGCGACACACCCTTTAGCTACGGCACCGTTGTCGCCAAACACCCTCGCCGGCACCCAGAACCCGGAGCGGGCATCGAATCCACCGGTGTCCAAGCAGTCGACGTCATCTATTCTGGCCGAAAAATGCGTGTCACCGTCAGTCCACTCATGGACTTCGACGCTGTGCTTATCGGGCAGCAGGTTTTGCTCAATGAAGCATTAGTTGTCGTTGCGTGCCTCGGGTTCGAAGAAACCGGCGAACTAGTCACCATCAAAGAATTGTTGGAAAACAATCTTGCTGTGGTCATGGCCCACGCCGATGATCAGCGCGTAATCGAACTAGCCGAACCGTTGCGCAAGATTCACCTGCGAGTTGGAGACCAGCTCACTATTGATTCTCGTAGTGGAATGGCCGTCAGCCGCGTGCAACTCACCGATATGCAGTCCTTGGTTCTTGAAGAAGTCCCAGAGATCTCGTACTCCGATATCGGCGGCTTGAACTCGCAGATTGAGGCCATCAAAGACTCTGTCGAATTACCTTTCACCCATCCTGAGCTGTACCGGGAGCACGGTCTGAGTGCGCCCAAGGGTATTTTGCTGTACGGCCCTCCAGGTTGCGGAAAGACTCTGATTGCCAAAGCAGTCGCTCATTCTCTGGCCCAGCGTGTTGTTGAGCGTAGAGAAGGCACCAGCACACGTAGCTACTTCTTGAACATCAAGGGACCCGAGCTGCTGGACAAATACGTCGGTGAAACCGAACGGCACATTCGACTGATCTTCGCCCGCGCCCGCGAAAAGGCGTTACATGGGGATCCGGTCGTGGTGTTTTTCGACGAGATGGAAGCCCTGTTCCGTACCCGTGGCACGGGTGTATCTTCGGATGTTGAAACGACCATTGTTCCTCAGCTCTTGGCCGAAATCGACGGCGTAGAACGACTGGACAACGTCATCGTCATCGGCGCATCAAACCGTGAAGACATGATTGACCCAGCCATCCTTCGCCCGGGTCGATTGGACGTGAAGATTAAGATTCGCCGGCCAGATGCCCAAGGCGCCACCGAAATCTTCAGCAAGTACCTGACCACTGAACTGCCACTACACGAGCAAGAATTGGCTGCCGACGCCGGCAACGCAGAGGCCACAATTCGCCGGATGATCGACTCCACCGTCGCTGCAATGTACTCCACGGAACGCATCAATGAGTTCTTAGAGGTCACCTACGTCACCGGACAGACCGAGATCCTTTACTTCAAGGATTTCGCCTCCGGAGCCGTGATTCACAACATCGTTGACCGAGCCAAGAAACACGCCATCAAGGCATTGATCACCAATGATGAACGTGGTCTAAAAATGGAGTACCTGCTGCGTGCGGTGCGCGAAGAATTTGCCGAACACGAAGACATGCCGAACACCACTAACCCCGATGACTGGGCCCGGATCTCTGGACGCAAGGGTGAACGAATCAGCAATATTCGCTCCCTGGTCAACCGTCAGGCAGCATCATGAGCGCGCGTCGGCTCGTAGGGTTAGAGACCGAGTATGGTGTCATCCGACCGCAGATGCCCAAAGCAAATGCCACGGTGCTCTCCGCTCAAATCGTCGATGCCTACGCACAGCTGGTTGCTGAGCAAAGCTCCACTGCGACTGCGGCTCGCTGGGACTATGCCGATGAGTCTCCTTTGCAAGATGCCCGCGGCTTTGAAATGCAGCGTAGCAAGGCCCATCCGAGTCAACTAACTGACGCAGAACCAGAACTTGAAGAGCCTGGTATCTGGACAGCGGAATCCATTGCGCTCGACGGTAACGACGCCCGGGTGGGATCAACTCTGTATCAAGAGAAAGACTCCACCGATGTTGTCATGAATATGGTTCTTGGCAATGGTGCCCGGCTGTACGTGGACCATGCTCACCCTGAATACTCCAGCCCTGAATCACTCACGCCACGTGACGCTGTCTTATGGGATCAAGCCGGTGACGAAGTCATGCGTCGGGCGGCTCAAACCGCTCAGCGTATGGGCAGTGGAGAGCTATTGCTCTACAAAAACAACACGGATAACAAGTCTGTATCCTACGGTGCCCACGAAAACTATTTGGTCCCTCGATCTATCGAATTCTCTTCCATCGTCAGCGGACTGACTCCCTTCTTTGTTAGTCGGCAAATCTTCTGCGGCGCCGGACGCGTTGGGCGTGGCATGCTCAACGAACGAGCCGAGTTCCAGATTTCGCAGCGCGCCGATTTTTTTGAGGCTGAAGTCGGATTGGAAACGACGATTAATCGTCCAATCATCAACACCCGCGATGAGCCTCACGCCAACTGGGACAAATACCGTCGCCTTCATGTGATCATTGGCGACGCCAATCTAGGTCAAATTTCTACTTTGCTTAGGGTCGGCACCACTAATTTGGTCCTTTCTCTGATTGAAGCGAACATGGCACCTTCGCTCGAGTTGGTCGAACCGGTTCTGGCCTTGCAACAGATTAGCCATGATCCAAGCCTCACAAGGCGCGTAAAATTCCGCGGTGGAATCGAGCTATCGGCCATCGAGATCCAACGGCTATACCTTGAAGCCAGTGAAAAATATTGTGCTCAACGGGGTATTGACGATCCTGACACTACAGAAATCTTGACTCGGTGGGCCCAAATTCTCGACGTGCTCGAACGTGACCCATTGGAAGCCGCAGACCAAATTGATTGGATCGCGAAGTACAAGCTCATCACTGGCTTTACCGAACGTCATCAGCTCACGCTGGCTGATCCGCGCGTCGCCATGATGGATTTGCAGTGGGCAGACCTACGCACCGATAAGGGGCTGTACTACCGGTTAGCTGCCCGTGGAGCGATCCAAACCTTGTTTAGTCAAGAAGAAATCAACCAGGCCGTCGCCACCCCGCCGGGGGACACCCGGGCGTACCTGCGAGGAATGGCTCTTCAACGTTATGCGCCGTATGTGGTTGCGGCTAACTGGGACGCATTGTCCTTTGCAGTCCCTGGCGCGCGACAGATCAGCCGATTCCACATGTCTGAGCCTCTAGAAGGAACTCGTCAAAGCGTAGGAGAGCTCTTCGACGCCAATTTGGAGATTTCAGAATTTATCGATGAATTGGCGAGGCGCAAGTAAACAGAGCAGAATAGGTATGAGTTTCAGTACCTAATTCTGGGATTCAATAATTTTAGGAGATCATGATGACTCAGGAAAGCTTCTCAGCTCGTCGCAACACCCAGGACCAGGCAACAGAGACCGAGCAGGTGCAGGTCAACACCACCGGTCAGTCCGCAGGGGTTGACGACCTGCTCGATGAAATTGACTCGGTTCTCGAGTCCAATGCCGAGGAATTCGTCCGCGGCTTCGTCCAAAAGGGCGGTCAGTAGAAATACTGGTTAACAACGCAGGCATTCACTGGCACTAGACAAGGCAACGCCACAGGCGAGGGGAAGTAACAACGCGTGGATCGCAGAATTTACGGTCTTGAAACCGAATTCGGACTGACTTATGTCCCGTCTGATGGGCGCCGTCTGACTCCAGAAGATGCTGCACGGCATCTATTTAAGCCAGTGGTCAACTGGGGGAGAAGTTCCAACGTCTTTCTGGAAAACGGGTCACGTCTCTACCTGGACGTGGGCTCTCATCCGGAATATGCCACGGCCGAATGCGACCAGCTGAAACAACTGATTGCCCATGACCGTGCCGGTGAGGCTTTCATGCTTGATCTCGTTGATCAGGCTGAAGACCAACTGTTGGAAGAAGGCCATGAAGGCCGCATCTACATGTTCAAAAACAATGTGGACTCGGCCGGCAACTCCTACGGTTGTCATGAAAACTACCTCATTCCACGCAAGATCGAATTCAAACGACTTGCAGACATGCTCATTCCATTCTTGGTCACCAGGCAACTATTGTGCGGGGCCGGTCATCTGATCACCGTGGATGACCAGACCAAGTTCGTCTTTTCCCAACGAGCAGACCATATGTGGGAAGGCGTGTCCTCAGCAACCACGCGTTCGCGTCCGATCATCAATACTCGCGATGAGCCCCACGCGGATGCCGAGTATCACCGACGCCTGCACGTGATCGTGGGCGATTCAACCATGAGCGAGACCACCCAGTTGCTCAAGATTGGTGCCACTGACCTGGTCCTGCGGCTGATTGAATCTGGCGAAATTTACCACGACCTGCGCCTTGAAAACCCAATCCGTTCAATCCGCCAGATTTCGCACGATTTTAACGGTCAAACGGTAGTACGTCTGATGGGCGGAGACGAACCGACGGCGTTACAGATTCAGTGGATTCTCTTCGAATCTGTCAAAGAGTTTGTTGCCCGACACGGAGCTCATCATGATCAGGTGGAGCGTGTCCTAGAACTGTGGGAACGCACTCTGCGAGCGATTGAAACCGAAAACTACTCGCTCATTGATCAAGATATTGACTGGGCTATCAAGCACAAACTGCTTCATGGTTATGCCCAGAAGAATTCGCTACCGCTATCCTCTCCACGCTTGGCACAGCTGAATCTGACCTATCACGATATCGACCCTGCACGAGGCTTATTCCATGTACTGAAACGACGTGGTCTAGCATCGAGTGTCGTATCTGATGCGGATATTCGAGAAGCCGTGAATAATCCACCGGCAACGACACGCGCGGCGATTCGTAGCAAATTTATCCGGGCAGCCAGAGGCAATGGGCGCCGCTACAGCGCTGACTGGGTCCACATGAAATACGAGGACGAACCGGGCGGAATCGTACTGTGCAAGGATCCCTTTGCGACCAGTGATCCCGAAGTCGATAAGCTCATTGACCTCATGAGCCAGCGACCGTAACCAGCGGGCGGAAAGACTTTTCACAGCTACGAACCCTAGGGTTGTAGCAGTGAGTTTGATACTCAGTTGATGAGTATCTCTGCAATTTTAAGATTTGACTTCAACGAAAGTAGATTCGTGCGAAAAGTATTGGCATTGTGCGCTACTGCCTCGGTCCTAGCCTTGGCAGCCTGTGGTTCTGGATCATCATCAAACCTGTCTTCGATCTCGGTCAAGCCAGCAGCCGACGACAACACTGCACCAGAGGTTTCCTTCGACACCCCTTTCCTTACGGAAAAGGATGAAGCTGTCACCTTAGAACAGGGCGACGGAGCGGAAATTAACGCGGGCGATACTGTCTCCATCAAATCCGGTCTATACAAGGCAATTGACGGTCTATCGGCCGGCGAAAACTTCACCGGAACTGCAACCGACATGACTGTTGATGACAGCATGAAGCAGCAGATGCCTGAACTCTACGATCGTCTGGTTGATTCAAAGGTTGGCGACTGGATCGCGTACTCCACCGTTGAAGGAACGCAGCAGTCCGACGGCACCGTGGCAGACCCTGAAGAAGGTGCTCGTGCCGAACGCATCATCGTCCTCCACGTTGAAAGCAGCACGGCTGCCAGCGGAACGATGAGCAAGGACGACGTAGCGAAGCAGAAGAAGGAAGGCAAGCTTCCAACTGTTAAGGTGACCGACGGTAAGCCAACCATCACCATCCCTAAGGACACCGAAGCTCCTAAGGATCTAGCGGTAGATGTTCTCGAAGAGGGCAAGGGCGAAGCCGCAACCGCCACCTCGAAGGTCAAGGCCAAGTACACCGGCGTTACCTGGGCTGATGGCAAAGAATTTGACGGTAACTTCGATGCAGATGAGGGCACCGAATTCACGCTGGACGGCGTGATCAAGGGCTGGACCGAAGGTATGACCGGTTTGAAGGCAGGTTCCAAGGTCTTGCTGACCATTCCAGCTGATAAGGCTTACGGAAATTCTTCTACGAGCGGATCGCCAACCGGCACCTTGGTCTTCTACGTAGAATTGGAATCTGTGACAGCTGGCGACAGCAAGTAAAGTCCTAAACAACGACTGAGAAAGGCCGTGACTATGTCGTTCGGAGAACGCAACTACGACCGCACCAAGCCCGAGATTGACTTCCCAGGCACCGACGCACCCGAAGAACTGGTCATCACCGACCTGATCGAGGGCACCGGAACCGAGGTCACCCCAGGTACCACCGTGCAGGCTCACTACGTTGGTGTTGCCTGGTCAACCGGTGAAGAATTCGATTCTTCCTGGAACCGTGGTCAGACTCTCGACTTCCCAGTCGGTGTTGGCATGGTGATTCAGGGTTGGGATCAGGGACTGTTGGGTATGAAGGTCGGCGGCCGTCGTCGTTTGGATATTCCTTCCAACCTTGCCTACGGTGAGCGTGGCGCTCCCGGCGCGATCGGACCAAACGAAGCGTTGATCTTCGTTGTAGATCTTGTTGGCACAAAGTAAATAGCCAATGATGCTGAGGCCCCGAGATAACACTCGGGGCCTCAGCTGTCTTAAAAGTCATGCTTAAAGCTAAAAGTTGGTTAGTCTAAACTCGTGAGCACAAAGCAATCCACTGGTCCAAGCAAAGCTGAACGCCTAACCAGCCTCATCTATGCCTTGGCAACCAAATCACGGAAATTTAATGCCGACCTGATCGGGGAATATCTTGTTCCCGAAGGTTCTGCAGATACCCGCGAAAAAGCGCTTGATCGGCTTAAGGACGATATCCGCAACGACTTCGGACTTCAGCTGATCAAGGAAACCATCGACGGCGTACCTTTTTACAGCATTGATACCACCGACTGGTTCCTTCCACCGGTAACATTCAGCCCGTCTGAAGCTGGAGTTGTCGCCTTGGCAGCCAGCTTGTGGAAAGACACCAAGCTGCAGTCCTTGGGACTCAACGCAGCCGCTCGCGTGACTGGGCACGGTGATTCTGAATCGAATGTGGCACCGCTAGCTGGGTCACTGGTTCCACGCTTATCCATGGATGAACCGAACTTCCGTGACTGTGCGCTAGCAGTCTTTAACCGAAAAGCAGTGAAGTTCGTCTACGTTTCCTCACAAGGGACAAAAACCGAACGCATTGTCGACGTGTGGGGGATAGGCCAGCGTTACGGCAACTGGTATTTCACCGGCTATGACCACACCCGAAAAGACTCACGAGTCTTCCGACTTTCACGAGTCCAAGGGAATTTTGGCACCTACCGACACACTGGTGCCAGTAGCACCTACCATCCGCGGCCCGAAAATTTCCAGATGAACCAGGTGCTCTTGGACTTTGACCTCAAGCACCCAGGCTATGTCGCCACCATCATGCTCCGCCGTGACGAAGCAATTCCATTGCGAGCGCAATCACTGAACGGTAATAACACGAGTTCCGAGCTTCAAATCGGTTATTCAGATCCGCATTCGTTTGCCGCGGAGCTTGCCGGTTATGGACCAGCGGTACAGGTATTAGCGCCAACTGATTTGGCCGAGCAGGTTCATCGCATATTATCTGATGCAAAAGCCGCACAGATTGCACAGGAGACCCTAGACGACTACCCACAGGTGAAGTTCCGTCCCAATCGTGCCACCGGGCGAGGCACAACGACGACGCAAGTGATGCGCAATATTGACATGATTCAGTATGTCGTCGCCCAAGGTGTCGTGAAAGTCCAAGAACTCGCAGAACGCTATTCCATGAGCGTGTCAAAGATCCGTGAAGAATTAGCGATGATCATGATGTGCGGTGTTCCTAACGGCCAGCACGATGAACTGATCAACGTTAATGATGGTGACCTTGAATCTGACACAGTCACCATTTCCAACGCGGCGCTTTTGGCTGAACCACAAAAACTTGCGCCGTTAGAAGCCGTCGCCATCCTGGGAGGATTGAACGCTTTAGCAAGCATCCCAGAATTTGAGCATCAAGAAATCCTGAATTCTGCCTTAGAGAAGGTGAACTCAGCTGTCGCTCGATTCGAAGGATGGAACGGCGCTCTAGGTTTTGCACTCTCGAAGGCACGCGAAAACGATATTCCACGACAACTAGTTACGGCTGCGAAGCAGCACAATGTCGTGCGCATTGATTACTACTCTGCCAGTTCTCGTACGCATCAGCTGCGGGACGTTGAACCCGTGAGAATGATTGAAGATGGTTCAATTCAATACCTACGGGCTTGGTGTCGAAAACGTGAAGACATGTTGACTTTCCGTGTAGATCGCATTTTAAGCGCGCAAATTTTAGATGAACTGTACGTTCCATCGGCAAAGCATGAAGACCAACAAGATGTTCAGATCCGATACGAGGCAAGCTCGGATGATCTTGAGGTAGTTCTCTATGTAGACACAGAAATTTTGCCTATCGTAGAAGCATTCCATCCGACCTCTTGGTCGACAGGAAAAATTGGTCGAGGTTACTTGGCGACGGTACGATTCTCGGATCACCAAGTTGCTGCACCTTTGGTGGCGCGGCATAGCGGTAAACTGGCTGTGGTTAGTCCTGACGCTACGCGCGAACAAGTAGTGCGGTGGTTGGACGATGCTATTCGAATGTATGAGGATTAGTAGATGCTTCCTTGGTGGTTTTGGGTTCTGTTGTGGACAGTAATTGTTTTGGCGACTGTTCTTGCAGCGGTTCTTGCCGGCTTCCGTTTATTCAAACAGGGAATGGCGGTTGTTGAAGATTTAGGCACCGCTGCTGACAAAGTCAGCTCAGGTTTAAACCAATCTGGCACCATTGTGGAATACACTCCAAACCCACGCCGGTACCCTCATGGGACTGATGCAACGCATGGTGATCCCGAGAAGATTCGTAAGTTGCGTGACAAGGGTAAAGCCGAACGTATTGAGGCCCGTCGCTTGCGCAGGATTGCGCGTCGAGCTGAACGTGGCCAAGCTCAGAACATGCACGATCTTCGCCTGTTCTGACGTAGAATTTAGATTGAGAGAAGGGAAATCACATGGGTGGTTTACAGGGATGGCATCTGGTCATCATTATCGTTTTGGCACTGTTGCTCTTCGGCGCTCCAAAGCTTCCAGGCTTGGCACGCTCGATGGGTCAGTCGTTGCGCATTTTTAAGTCTGAAGTTCGCCAGATGAAGGATGACGATCCAAAGTCGGAGACTGTCGACGGCACAGTCAACGATCCAAATCCTAATGAAAAGAACAACTCCTAACTTCATCTGTGGCAACAAATAAAGATAAGACTCCGCGCAATAAGAAGAAGCGGGTCAAAGACGACGAAGGTCGGATGTCTCTTAAAGAGCATCTGATTGAAGCTCGAAACCGACTTTTCAAATCGCTGATCGCGTTGACCTTGGGAACTGTCGCAGGGTTTTTCATCTACGACTGGTTACTTGAACTGATCATTGATCCAGTTCAAGCTGCCGGTGGGTCGGTGAACTTCACGGCAGTGATGTCGCCTTTCGACATCATGATCAAAGTTGCGCTATTCGTTGGAATACTCGTTTCTTCTCCCGTATGGCTCTATCAGTTGTGGGCGTTTATTGTCCCAGGGCTGAAAAAGAACGAACGTCGCCTTAGCTATACTTTCGTCGCCATCTCGGTGCCGCTATTTATTGGTGGCGTCGCTATGGCTTACTTTGTGTTGCCATTTGCCCTCAAGTTCTTTATCAGTCTGGCTCCAGAAAACTCCGAAAATCTCATTAATATCAATGAGTACCTGCCATTTATCATCCGATTGCTTCTCGCGTTCGGCTTGGCGATGTTGGTACCGGTACTGATGGTGGGACTGAACCTGGTCGGAGTTCTACCTGCCAAGGTTATTCTGAAGAACTGGCGAATTACCGTATTCCTCATTGCTGTTGTTGCTGCCATGGCTGCCCCTGGCGGTGACGCCATCACCATGTTCGCTCTCGCTGGTCCATTGTTCTTGACCTTCGCGGCAGCAACGATTTTCTGCTACTTCAACGACAAGAAACGTGTAAAGAAGCAGGCGGCACAGGACGCTGAAAATGAGCGTCTAGCACAGGGGGAGTCGAGCACGATCGCCACTCCTGAGCCCATCGACGAACCAAACTCACAGATATAACTGATCGTCTAGAAAGCGAACGGCCACAAGTGACTTCACCCGCGGAACGATACGCGACTTCCAAGGCACGGCAGGTCGAACTCGGCTCTGCACTTCCCGACTTCCGCGCCAGTATTTCCTTTGACCTGGATCCATTCCAGGCCGAAGCGTGTAGGAAAGTCACAGAGGGCCACAGCGTCCTCGTCGCAGCGCCTACGGGTGCCGGCAAGACTGTTGTTGGTGAATTCGCGATCTTCCAGGCATTGCGCGAGAATCGCAAAGCCTTCTACACCACACCCATCAAGGCACTGAGTAATCAAAAATACTCAGAGCTGGTCAACCGTTATGGTGCCAAGCGCGTCGGTCTACTCACGGGCGACACGTCGATTAACTCTGAAGCTCAGATCGTGGTGATGACCACCGAAGTTCTGCGCAACATGTTGTACGCAGACTCGCAGACCCTCGATGGTCTTGGATACGTCATCATGGACGAAGTCCACTACTTAGCGGATAAATTCCGTGGCGCAGTGTGGGAAGAAGTCATCATCCACCTGCCTTCAAACGTTCAAATTATCTCGCTGTCTGCCACGGTATCCAACGCCGAAGAATTTGGCGGCTGGCTGGATACTGTTCGAGGGCAAACGGACATTATCGTTTCCGAACACCGCCCTGTGCCCCTGTTCCAGCACGTGATGGTCGGACCAAATATCGTCGATCTTTTTGCTGAGGATGTTGCCTTCGACAAGGTAGCCGAAGGCGAATCCAAAGCAAGCGTCAATCCTGAACTGCGCAAATTAGTACGGACCCACAATTCTGGTGGCCGGGTTCAGCGTGGACGTGGCAAGGGCGGACGCGGACCGCAACGGGGTTCTGGTTTTGGCCAACGGGTTAATCGCCCTTCCGTTATTGGCAAACTGGATCGCGCGGGGCTTCTACCCGCCATCTTCTTCATTTTCTCCCGCAAGGGTTGCGACATGGCGGTACAACAGTGCGCCATGGCTGATCTTCGACTAACTACCAACGAGGAAGCGGCAGAAATTGCCCAAGCCCTCGATGAAGTGTCTTACCGGATCCCAAGTGAAGACCTCGATGTCCTTGAGTTCTGGGCCTGGCGAGATGGACTGATTCGAGGCTTTGCCTCACACCACGCTGGTCTACTTCCAATCTTTAAAGAGATTGTTGAAGACCTCTTTGCTAGAAACCTCATCAAAGTGGTCTTTGCAACCGAAACCTTGGCATTGGGCGTCAACATGCCAGCCCGTTCCGTTATCTTGGAAAAGCTCGTTAAGTTCAACGGCGAGTCCCATGTACAGATTTCATCGGGGGAGTACACCCAGCTCACCGGTCGCGCAGGCCGCCGAGGCATCGATGTCGAGGGGCACTCCATCGTTGTGTGGAACCCTGAACTGGAACCGGAAGCATTGGCGGGTCTAGCCTCCAAGCGAACTTATCCGCTGAATTCTTCCTTCCGACCGACCTACAACATGTCGACCAACCTGTTGGCCCAATTTGGTCGTGAACAAACCCGCCAGATTCTTGAATCGTCTTTTGCCCAGTATCAGGCTGACCGTTCCGTGGTGGGAATGGCGCGGCAGGTGCGTTCCAAAGAAGAATCATTGGCGGGTTACGCGAAGTCAATGCAATGCCACCTTGGTGACTTTACTGAGTATCTGAAGATTCAACGGAACTTGTCGACGCTTGAGAAATCCGCGGCAAAGAACCGACGCACCGAACGACGCTCTGCTGCTGAACGTTCCTTGCAGGCGGTCATTCGCGGGGATGTGGTTGACCTTCCTGGCGGGCGACGCTTCGGCCGAGCCGTGGTGGTCGAGCTTGATACTGCCATGTACAACCCACGACATACGGTGCTCACCGATGAAGGGCAATTACGCCGGTTGTCGGCCGATGACCTGAACGGTCCAGTCGAAATTATTTCACGGATCAGAATTCCCAAGGGATTCACCGGTCGCGCGCCCAAGGAACGCCGGGACCTAGCGTCCGCTCTACGTAACGCTGTGGAGGACCATCGCCCGCCACGCCAAGATGCGCAAAGCTTTAACTATGATGGCACGGACTCTTTTGAACGTGAGATCGCCGAGATGCGGATGGAGCTGAAAGATCATCCGTGTCACGCCTGCTCAGAGAAGGACCAGCACATGCGCTGGGCCGACCGCTACTGGAAGCTGAAAAAAGATACTGATAAGGCTCGTCGAGCCATTCGTGGGCGTACCAATACGATTGCGACACAGTTCGACAAGGTGTGTAAAGTTCTCGAACAGTTCGAATACCTCACTCCTTCGGGAGACAATGATGACTTTACGCTCACTGACTCAGGTCGCCGACTGCGCCGGATCTATGGGGAACGTGATCTGCTGACCAGTCAGATCCTTGAGACCGGGAAGCTGAGCAAGCTCAACGCGGAAGAACTCTGTGCGGTAGTTGCCAGCTTGGTGTATCAGGCCCGCCGCGATGGTGATCGCCCAGATCCAAAGATGCCGACCGATAAGGTAGCCGATATCTGGAATACCACCATCAAGATCTGGGGCGCACTCTCCGACGCGGAAGAAGCGTTGAATTTGGATCCTACGGCTCCGCCAGAATCCGGATTGATCTGGCCCATGTACAAGTGGGCCAGGGGATCGAGTCTGAACAGCGCACTGCGTGGAACCGATATGGCACCTGGTGATTTTGTCCGCTGGGCTAAACAAGTGATCGATACTTTGGACCAGTTCGCCAAGAATACCGATCTGCCTCCGATGCTGGTACGCAACGCGTTTAAGGCAGTCGACCAGGTCAAGCGAGGCGTTGTGGCCTACTCAAATGTTTTGGCCTAGCCCAGCGCTAGAGCCCATAAGAACTTACTAATTTGGTGCACGAGAAAAGGGAGCACGCTGATGGCAAAAACGCTGTACCGCAACGGGGCAGTTTATTCCGCCGCGGATCCATTTGCGACCGCCATGGTGGTCGATGGAGATACTATTTCCTGGCTAGGCGGTGAGGACGCGGCGCAGCGTCACGCAGAATCGGTTGACCAGGTCGTCGATTTACGTGGTGGGCTGGTGACTCCGGCCTTCGTTGAGTCGCACACCCACCTTGCCGCACTGGGACGTACCCTGGCAGGTTCAGATCTCAGCTCAGCTTCCTCGGCGAGCTCCCTGCTGTCCCTCGTGGCAACTCAGGGACAAAAGTCCAGCAAGATCGTTTTGGCTCAGGGTTGGGATAACTCGAACTGGGCGCAACAGGACCTACCGAGCGAGCATGATCTGACCAGCGCGGCTGACGGTCGAGGCTACTATCTTTCGCGTCGCGATGTGCACAGCGCCCTGGTCAACCAGGAGCTCTTGGACTTCCTCGGGCTGGGTTATCTGAAACCGGGACTTGTCTCTGGAAGCGACCACGATGAAGTTCGTTTAGCGTTGGCCAAGGCACAGAAAGCCGACCACGCATTCCAGCGTTTGGCCCTTGAACACTATGCCTCACGAGGCTTTGCCACCGTGGTAGAAATGGCTGCACCCCAATTAGAAGGTCGTGCAGCTTTGGATCAGCTCTTGGCAGAGGATCAGCCAAATTTGCCTAAGGTGTACGCCTTCTGGGGCGAACTGGTCAACGATGAAGATGCGGCTGATGAGCTCTTCGCTTCATTCCCTACCGGTCGACTGTTGGGCTTGGGTGGAGATCTGAAGGTTGATGGGTCCCTTGGTAGCCACACTGCCTACCTGCGCGAAGACTATAGCGATCGCCCTGGTGAACGTGGCACCTTGTATTTGAGCAAGGAAGAGATCGCGGCACACTTGATCGCGTGCAGTAATCGCGGAATCCAAGCGTCCTTCCACGTCATCGGTGACGGTGCACTGGACGAGGTGCTTGACGGCTTTGATCTGGCCGCTGAACAGATTGGCATTTCCAAGGTCCAGATGGGACGCCATCGCCTAGAACATGTGGAAATGGTTGATGAGGCTACGCGCGCAAGGCTCTTGAAGTACGCACTGACTGTCTCCATGCAGCCAGTGTTCGATACTGCGTGGGGCGGTTCGAACGGTATGTACGTTCAGCGTTTGGGGGATCGTGCGTCCACGATGAACAATCTATCGGCGATGCTTTCGGATGGTGTCCCAATGGTTCTCGGCTCCGACGCTCCGGTCACCGAGGTCGACGGGTGGGAGGTCGTGCGTGCAGCCATGAACATGTCCAACGCGCCGGCTCGAATTTCGGCTCGGGCAGCGTTCCTGGCTCAAACTCGGTCCACCTATCGCGCCATGGGAGAAATGAATCCTTTGGCGGGTCAGTTGGCCATTGGTGCACAGGCAACCTTCGCCGTGTGGACTGCCTCTGAACTTGCTGTGCAGACCCCGGACGTTCGCATTAGCTCTTGGAGTACCGATGCTCGTGCTGGTACTCCGATGCTGCCTGTCGTTGATGAGGAGATTCCTCAGTGTTTGCGCACCGTTCGCGCCGGGATTACGATTTTCGACAATCTTGAACAGGCTGATTAGCTCATAGCGAAAGTCTTGACTTCAACCGTATTAAATTCACCAAGTTACTTCTGACTAGTAGTGTCTAGATAAAGATTGAAGTCATTAGATGGTTGACAGCCTAGGTGGGTCACCCACTAGGCTGAGGTAAGCGCCTCTTCGTGATGCACAAGCATTGCGTTCGAAACGACGCAATATAAACAACGATCCTCAGTGACCTTAGATAACATTCTGTCCCTTTTTGCGGGCAGAATAGGGCCGAAGTCACTGAGGATCGTTAGTTTATTCAGTGTCTTGGATGATCTGGCGAACGATTGGTGACTATAATTTGAGTTTGGACTATCTCTTCCCGTCGTACTCTTGGCTAGTTCGCTAGCCCTGTACCTTCCAGGAAGAAGTTTTTGTTGTATACCCAGAAAGGTGTCGCCGAGTGCGCGTCATTACAATCATCCCGACCTATAACGAGCTGGAGTCGCTCCCGCTAACCGTAGGGCGGTTGCGGTCCGCTGTTCCGGATTCTGATGTATTGATCGTTGACGATAATTCGCCTGACGGCACGGGTGAACTTGCCGACAAGATGTCGGCTGAAGACGCAAATATCCACGTACTTCACCGCACCGGCAAGGACGGTCTGGGCGCTGCCTACATCGCCGGCTTCGAGTGGGCGCTAGCTCGCGATTACGATGTCCTGGTGGAAATGGACGCAGATGGCTCGCACATGCCTGAGCAACTTCCTCGATTGCTGGAAGCCAGCGCCGCAGGAGCCGATTTGGTGATCGGTTCACGTTGGGTCAAGGGTGGAGAGGTCGTTAACTGGCCACTACTTCGCAAGGTTATCTCACGTGGCGGAAGCTTCTATTCCCGTACCATGCTGGGCCTGCCACTGCGCGACATCACCGCAGGATACCGTGCGTTCAAGCGCGAGACCTTAGAAGCCATTGATTTCGACGCTGTGGAATCGCGCGGTTATGGTTTCCAGGTAGATATGACTTTCCGCGTGGCTATGCTCCGTAAGAAGATTGTCGAAGTTCCTGTGACCTTCGTGGAACGTGAACTTGGTGCATCCAAGATGAGCGGAAATATTGTTTTCGAAGCAATGTGGAACGTTACCCGCTGGGGCTTGGGCGCCCGTTGGAAGAAGCTAACTTCTAAGAAGTAGATTGCATGAATTGGCGCGCATCGAGAAATCTCTCGCTGCGCGCCATTACTGTTTAATGGTGGTAACCCTTGCCCCTAATACACATCAGGGCTGGCCACACAACTCTTTGTTGTGCGGCCAGCCCTGAAGTATTTAACAAGCCTATGCTGGAAGTTCCAGCAGGTTTTGGGGGAGTGCTATACAGCTTCTCCGCGAGAAGCACGCAACTGTGCTAGGCGGTCTGCCAGAGTCTTTTCCAGTTCTTCTTCACTACGACGCTCAAGGAGCATATCCCAGTGGGTACGAACTGGCTTTTCGGCGTTAGCTTCTTCCACATGGGCTTCGCCGTGGACAAGCTTAGCTTCCTTGCCGGTCTTGGTGTGCCAGACGGCTGGAATTTCAGCTTCTGCTGCAAAGACAACAAAGACGGTTTCTCCGTCTTCGGTACGGTATTCCACACGCTGACGGGCAGCTGGCTCCACACCTGCCTCAGATTCCATGCTCTGTGCACCCAGGCGCATGCCTCGTAGGCTGCGATCGCTCATGTTTTCCCTCCGCGATGTTTAAAGAATTCGCTACACGTACCAACGTTTGGCACCAAGAAATAATTCCAGCCAACAAAAGGAACTGGATTCTTTGGTACCAAAACATCCATTATACGCGTTAGCGGCGAGGTGCATGGTCTGCACCTCGCCGCTAATGATGATCTAGTTGTGAAACTAGATACCGCTACACCTCGTTGCTGGGAGCAGGGGGAGTAGTTGGGGAAGTCGGGGCAGTATTGCCGCCCAAGGCTCCGCCAATACCCTTCAAGGCTTCGGTTAGTTCACTTGGGATAACCCAGAGAGTATTGGAAGTACCTTCTGCCAGCTTAGGCAAAGTCTGCAGGTACTGGTAGGCCAATAGTTCGTGGTCCGGGCGACCAGCGTGGATCGCGTCGAAGACCTTCTGAATAGCCTGAGCTTCACCGTCAGCACGTAGGATCGATGACTGTGCGTCACCCTCGGCCTTCAAGATCTCAGCCTGTCGTTGACCTTCAGCGGTAAGGATCGATGACTGCTTGGTACCCTCGGCAGTCAAGATGGCTGCACGACGATCACGCTCTGCACGCATCTGCTTTTCCATCGAATCCTGGATCGACAGTGGTGGATCAATGGCCTTGAGCTCGACGCGCGAAACACGAATGCCCCACTTGCCAGTAGCTTCATCCAAAACACCACGCAGTTGGCCGTTGATCTGGTCGCGGCTAGTCAAAGCCTCTTCCAGGTTCAAACCACCGACCACGTTACGTAGGGTGGTGGTTGTTAGCTGTTCTACTGCTTGAATGTAGTTAGCGATTTCGTAGGTTGCTGCGCGTGGCTCAGTAATCTGGAAGTAGACCACGGTATCAATGGAGACCACGAGGTTATCTTCAGTAATTACTGGCTGTGGAGGGAACGAAACCACCTGTTCGCGAAGATCAAGCAGCGGCAAGAGTCGATCCACAAATGGGATCAACAATGTCAGGCCAGGATTCAAGGTGCGGCTGTACTTGCCGAGGCGTTCAACAATGCCTGCGCGTGCCTGTGGCACGATGCGTACGCTACGCAGCAGGACGATGATCACGAAGATCGCCAGAACGACAAGCACGATAGTCACACCAAAACCATTAGAATTCATGGTCGGTACTCACTTTCATTGTGCTGGATGATGAAGAATTTAATTGAAAACTGATCAGCTATCTGCTGGATCTGAGGGCTTCAGGGTGAGGTAGGCAGTAGCGCCGTCAATTCGTGAAACCACGCCGTACGTTCCTGGGGACATTGTCGGAACGTTCGATTCTGCACGAGAAGTCCAGATCTCGCCCATGATTTTGGCTGAGCCGGAAATCCGTGAGGTAGGTTCCAGGATCAAGGCATCGGCACCGATTAACCGCTCGATATTTGAGCGGAACCCCGCAGGCGACTTCTTCAGATGCTTGACCGCGATGGGTCGAACAAGCAGGATCATGAGCAGCGAAACTATGCAGAAGACAACTACCTGCAGCCACACCGGACCATTTAGCAGGGCTACGGTGACCCCGCCGAGAGCACCAATGCCCAACATGATGAAGTACAGGTCAAGTGAAAGCATCTCGATGATGGCCAACAAAAGGAACAACGCAAGCCAAATCACCCACGCGTTACTGATGACCCATTCAGCGGTAGTCATGGAATCCACCTATTTTCTTATAGGACAAGGGCCAGAAGCTTTGGCCTTTCTTCTATTCTGCCGTATGAAGAACAGGAAGTACGTAGTCATTTTGGGGTATTTTCTATGCCTTAGGGATGAAAGTGTGTACTCCAAAGGATGCTGTTACCCGTTGATGGCCCAGAGACTGAACTTTGTTTCCAAGCGCGTCGGGCTGTAGGTGATGCCCGGCAGGGCCCATAAATGCCAGGTTATAAAGATCCTCGGTATTCAATTCCATCTGATAAGTCAGTTGTTGGGTGTGGCTGAGTTCAAGACCATGGGCAGCGAACTTTTCAGCCAATGAAGCTAACTTTCCGTCGGCAACGGAGAGCATACCCAAGGGTTCGATCACTTCATTCAGGTGATCTGGTTCGCCGGTGACGACAATGCATATTCCGTGATCACGCAGGACTCTTCGAAACTCGGCCGGATTATGTGGAGCAAAACAGTTAAGCACCACGTCTCGTGAAGCATCAGCCGAGGGCAAGCGGCGCCAAACGTCCCATACTAAGGCCAAGGTGTGAGGTAGCTTAGCTGCCCTTCGCATGGCATAGCGTGAGATGTCTAAGGCGAGGGCATCGTGGTTGACCGCGTTCGAGGCGTCAAGGATCTGATTGAGGTAGTAACCGGTACCGGCACCTGCGTCGAGCAAATCAAGAGAACTTGAGTCCTGATGTCCACGGACAATTTCCGCAAGCTTATCGGCCAGCGGGGCGTAGTGTCCGCGAGCTTGGAAGGCATCTCGTGCTTGGACCATGGCAGAAGTGTCTTCTAGAAAATTGGTCCCTTTGCCCGTCAAAAAGTTGAAGTACCCTTGCTTCGCAGCATCAAAGCGGTGGCCGGTGTCGCAGACCAACGTCTTGTGTGCCTCGTCCCTGAAGCACAAGGGCAGTTCGCAAACTGGGCAGGTCACCGTGGTTTCGTTCGAGGACATTAGAAGTTCAAGACCTTCTTAGCGGTGGCGACATCCAAGCTTTCGTGACGCCACAACTCTGTTTCGTTGATCAGTGAACGAGTTTTTGCCTTATCGATGTAAACGGTACCGCTGAGATGATCCGTTTCATGTTGCACTATACGTGCCTGCCAACCGCTAAATGATTGCGTGTGCGATTCTCCATCACGGTCGTTGTACGTTGCCGTGATGTCTGCGGGGCGCGAAACTACACCTTGGAACCCTTCAAATGACAAGCATCCCTCATAAAATTCCGCCGTGCGCTCCGACGCGGCGGTGTAGGTAGGATTGAAAATTTCGAAGTACTCTAACGGTTCTCGTTCACGCTCGGAAGCAATTGATTCCGGTATCGGATACAAATCTTCTAGCACAGCAATCTGAAGAGGAATGCCAACCTGTGGTGCGGCCAGACCTACTCCCGGTGCGTCGTACATCGTTTGACGCATGGCGTCTAGTAGTTCTTCCAGCAGTGGTTGCATCAGCTGTCCGGTGTACGGGATTGCTTGTTGTCGAAGAACTGGATGGCCAAGCTGAACAATTGGCAGGACCAGGTTATCGTCAGCAGTTTCTAAAACTGAGGTGACTAGTTCGATGAGCTGTTCGTCGGTGTATTCGGTGGTCATCGGGATACGGAGGTCCGTTCTAAGTCGTCGTGGCGGTTTAGCTGCGCTAACCGTGAGGCCAATCGTGCTTTTTCGGTGGCGTGCAGCATGTGGCCTAGCTTCGATAGGTCATCTTCAGCATATAAATGAACTTCGATGTCTTTGTCGTAAAAGACGTCGATCAGGTTTGCCAGTCGCCGTTCCTCATCCATAGGCATCGTTTCGCTGGATGGTATTTGAGTCACGTGCCAGCATGAGTATCGAGAGGCAAGTTCGAGATAGTCAGCAGTGTTTCGCCTGGTCCTGCAGATCTGATCAAAACTAATCCAGATTGAGTCGTCCCGGAGGTCAACGGGGCCAATTTGGTCGTATCCGATTTGGATCCAGTCGTCACCACAGATCATGGGAGCTGACTGGGGGAGTAGGTTGAGTGAACCCCGACGGTAACCCTCGGGCGTTGCTTGTAGAGAAGTACTGAGCAGTCGGTAATCAAACTCATGGTCCAACTCGAAAACTTCGAAGTCGCTACGGATGCTGCTGATGATCGGTTTCACTAGATGGTGAAAGGTATCATCGTCTAGCAATTTTTCGGGCTCGTAATTTGAGGTCGTCACTAGCTGAATGTCGTGCTGCTCGCAGTACTTGACCAGCTTGCCCATAAACATCGCATCGCCTGGCTCGGTGCAGTGGAATTCGTCGAAAATCAGTACGTCGATTTCGGAGAGTTCGCGTTCGAGACCTTGTACAAAGATGGCACCTAAAGTTTGACCGGGTACGCGATTTTTGGGGGAGTTCAGGTGATGAAAGAACTCATGAAAATGGAATCTCTTAGTGTGGGCCTCGGGAAGACGCGCCACCAAGGAATTGGTAATCACCGTTTTTCCTCGGCCCGGCGGTCCATAGATGTATACGCCGCGCCGTTTATTTGGGGCTGTTGGCCACACCGATTCACTCAAGATTCTGATGAGTTCACGTTGAGTTGAATCGGCGGTAATGCCTGCATCGGCTAGTGAGCCCAAGATCTTTTCGGCCAGGGCGTGAGCAGCCGGTTTTTGTGTCGACGATTTGGGCATAACTAGATTTTGCCATTCTCTGCTGTGGCGACCAATTTAACTACTGGCAGGCGGCTCAAGGCAGCGTGTGAGGAATGCGCGTCTTAGGCCCGTTGGCGGCCCCTGGCTGGTCGGTTTGTCGATGGGTACGCAGAAAAACTCTGATTCTCGAAATGCCGTGTGTGTCCATTCCGTGCGAATCGACTGCGTGTCTGAGATCTGATGATATTCAGAAATGTCTAGTCAGGGCTGTATGATAGCTAATCATTTCGGGTGATTTATTCAGGGGATAGGTGCCAGGTTTAGCGAAAGAGTCTCCACTTCAAGCGAATTTTTCCGATCCCTATCGCTTTTGGAAGTAGTGAGCCCATAATGGACACACTCACCAAACTGGTCAGTTGGGGCCCGTTGGTCAGTACTACAGTGCAATGGGCTCAGGGAGTGTTTGCGATGACTAGTGAATATAGCGTTCCAACGGCGCAATCAGGAATCATATCGGGTGATTTGCTTGATATGACGGTGACAGTTCTCAAGACGTTATCTGAGCCATTGCGACTTCAAATGCTGTGGGCTTTATGCGAAGACGATCTCACGCTGTCAGAGCTTGCGCAGTTGATTGGTGTCAGCCCAACGGTAGCTAGCCAATTGTTATCACGCATGAGAACCGCTGGCGTTTTACAGACCAACAAATCTGGACGTCACGTGATCTACTCGATGCACGATGAGTTCTCGCGTCAGTTCATTCGTCAGACCCTAGACTTTGCTGCGCACCGTCTGGCCATGCAAGATTCAGTACCTGAACAATCACATTGATCTTGCGTGAACTCACTAGATAAGTACGCTGTTTCACCTGTTCTCACCAGCATTATCAATAAGCCGATAATCTACATTATGTAAAGTAGTGGAAATCTGGTGCTCCCCACTGAACCTGTAATGCAGTCGTCCAGTGGACTTACAGACCGCTAAGACTCGAAACGGCAGATCGAATCTGAAGTATCGGGTTCAGCCCAGAAAGCTACCTCTTGCGTGCCTGGCGTATTCGTATCTGAGGTTTCGATCCGGTGGAACGTTGACATCCTCTGACCTAGCCGCGGCCGACTGATGCATCTGGGAAACAGCGACGATTGGAGAGCAACGATCTGCGACCAGAGTGCCAGCGGTTGCGTGCACGAAAGAAAATCGAACTCGATATCAAGATAGGCTGATGGTGACTACTCATGGTCGTGAGACTCCCCTAGTTTTAAGGACTATCGCAGGAATATGTCACCAAAGGCCTTGTACCGAACAATCGCACGGGCAGAAGCAGTTACGTGGACGTTGCTGATTCTCGCCATGATTCTCAAATATGGTGTAAAAGTTGGTGACTGGCCTGTATCAATTGCTGGTTTCGTACACGGGTTCGTATTCCTGTCGTACATAGCTACCGCGCTATTGGTGGGCATGAACCAGCGCTGGAGCAAGAGACTGATCCTTACGGCCGCGGCAACCTCTGTAATTCCATACCTCACCGTCCCGTTTGATCAATGGCTAGAACGCAAGGACAAATTGAACGGTTCGTGGCGTACTGAACCCACTGATCATCCCAGTGATAACGGATGGTTAGATAGGACCATGAGGTGGCTCGTTGCTCAACCAATTCCAACAGCCATAGGTTTCTTTGTCGTCGTCGTCGCCGTCTTTTCCGCATTACTGGTCATAGGACCTCCCGGAAGTTGAAGCTCGTTGCATATTGAGCTGGTTACCCAGAATTTCCACTCGCAACGGTGACCGCGGTCAAGAGCATGCGTTTATGCGGCAATTATTTGGCCATTCCACGAAGCGGCCAACGATCTTGCGTTCTGAAGACTCTACAGTGGCCTGCTCTACTGCGTTTTAATCAGTCTCGGAATAGATTTCATCATGATGATCATCGCCACGAGTTCAACGAGAGTTTGAGTAACAACGACTGTCGCTGCCAGCGAATATTCTTCGGGTAGTGCAAGCGCAATGGGAAGCACAACCAGTGAATTTCTAGTCACACCGCTGAATGTCGCGGCGCGTTGTTCGGCAATCTGAAGCCGGAAGATTTTTGCGACCATGAATGCGCAGACTCCAGCGGCAAGAGCAAACGCGATGAAAATCAAAATGGTTTGAAGCAGTTGGTCAGTGCGTTCAGACAGTGAAGTGATCTGTGAGCCGGATACGCAAAAGAGCGTCCCCATCATAGCTGGCACCATGAAGTTGTCAGCGGTCTTTGAGAAGCGGCTGACAGCCGTCCATTTTTTACTAAGCACTTGGGTGGTAAGTGCGAGCAACAATGGTATGAGAATCAGGAGTATCAGTGCTTCTATAAATGGCCCAGGTGTGAAGAGAGTCAACGATGACTCTCCCACGATAAAGATCAAGTAGAGGGGGATCAACGCCATTTGGGCCAGCAACAAAAGTGGCGTCGTGGCGAGCAATTTGTGGCTCGCTCCCCCAGCAAGTCCAGAAAACACGATGACATAGTCAACACACGGTGCCAGCAGTACTAAAGCAACACCGATCAATACCGCCTTATCGCCCTGGACGAATCTAGTCAGTACGAAAACTATCGCTGGGACCACGAGGAAGTTGATAACCAGCAGGGCGGATATAAATCTGAAATCTCGCCACCCGTTCACTAACTGGGTCAGCGGCATACTCAGGAAAGTCACGTAGAGAAGTAGGCACAAAAAAGGATTGATCCACGCCGCCAGATTCTCGCTGTTCGAAGGAAAACAAACTCCCGACAGGCAGCCCGCAACGATGGCCAATAAATAAAGTGAAATCTGATGCTTGACCATCCAAGCTGCAAATCCTTGCAATATGATCACCCTTCTGGTGCTAGTGAAGATTTAGGAAACGAATAACAGGCGAATCTTCTGCGCCTCTCCCCTACGATGTTGTGTCTGAAGCGACACTGCCACGGATCGGCAAAGGACACCATATGCCGTGGAGGAATCCCTATCATGAATATATGAAGCAAAGTATGAGCAAGTGGCCTTGGTTGGCGATCGTAGATATTCTGCTGATCATTCTCTTCGCATTGTTGGGCCGGCGGGAACATGAGCACGGCTTGGCCATCAGCGGAATTTTGATAACTGCCCTGCCATTCATCATCGGCTATGCCATAGCAACCGGCGTATCGCGTCCATGGGTATCCATCAATAAACTGTGGCCGACTGGAATTCTTGTTTGGCTTGGCACAGTGGTTTTGGGTGTGGCTACCCGCCTACTAATGGGACACACGGCTGCAATTTCCTTCGTGATCGTCACTTTCGTTGTTCTTGGTATCTTCTTGCTGGGCCGACGCGCAGTTTCACGTCTTATCGCCAAACGATCACAGCAGCAACAGGCCTAGCCCATAGGAGCCGGCAGCAACCAAGCTACTGGAGAAGGTACCCAGGATGAATTGTTCTGCGGCCCGGTGATCTTTCAATTCCGAGAACCGGCCTAATCCCTTCACCGCCAAAACGATAGCTATCCCCTCAGGCCATCCCGCCCATAACGTGCTGACGATGGCTGCTCGCTCAAGGAGTCCGATCCACAACCCGCCACGAAGCGGAGAAGGGTCGGACTCTTTTCTGCTCAGTTCCGAATCGTTTCTAGCAGCGAGCCGGAAGATGAGTTCCGTAAATGGTCCGCCGAAACTCACCGCAAAAATACACGAGAGCATCACCACGTACAGGGTTGGTACCTGAGATGAATGGCCAGGCGTACCGGTCGAAGCTGACAGCACCGCAGCAGTAAGAGCCAGAAGACCGGATACAACTATCAGAACTTCACGCCAACGCGCGCGTTGTCCCATTGCATAACCCATATAGGCGGCCGTGCAAGAAAGCACGGCGGCTAGGCTCAAACTCCCCCATGCGGTCCAATACATCTACGACTCCCCTAACATTTTCAATTGGCGAGTCAGAGAATAAGCTGCCTCATCCATCATCCGGTTCGCCTCAAACCATAGCGCGGCAGAAAGACGGGATGACACTGCTTGCTGGGTGATTCCTAGTTCCTTGGCAATCTGTTGCTGCGTAAGTCCTTCGTCAGCCAAGGTGCCCGCCTCCCAGGCAGTGGCTCGACGCTTGGAAACGATGCAGGCAGTTAACTGAAGTTCGGCCTCGAGTCGTGTTGCCTCATGCGATGGGCCGTGTACGGCCAGATGCGCATTAGTATTTTTCGATCGCTCGACAGCCACACGGGCATATTCAAAGGCAGGTCCTCGTCCGGCACGGGTTTCTTTAGGTAGTGGAGTCTCGACCTGACCGAAACCAAGTCCTACGCTCCAATCCCCCGACGCGGCCATCATGACAGCTAAGCGAATTGCTTCCGAAGCATCGTCCATCACGGCTTGAACTTCATCTCCGGCAGTACGCTGGAATGGGCGCACCACAGGAACTGTGGCATTGGCCTGTTCAATGAGGGTTTGTACTTTGTCTTCGGACGAACGGGATCGCCGTTGGTCAATGGTCAGAACAATCATGGAACAATTCTAGATCATTGTAAACAGAAATACTAACTTTAACCATTGTTCTATGGACCAAGGGTGCCGACTGAATAATCGCCGAATCACCATTTTCGACTAGAGTTGAAACTAAGTTATAAGTCTTCAGCTTGGAGACTCAGATAGTGAAAGGCGCAGCAATGGTTACTGCATTCGTCATGATTCAGACGGCAACCGACAGCATCCCCGAGTGTGCTCAGCAAATCTCCGCAATTTCAGGGATTAGTGAAGTCTATTCCGTGGCTGGCGACTGGGACCTCATCGCGGTTGCGCGGGTTCACAAGCATGAGGACCTTGCGGAGGTCATCGCTAACAAACTCTCCAAAATTCCAGGCATTCGTGGCACGCAAACTCATATCGCCTTCCGCGCTTATTCGGAGCATGACTTGGAAGTGGCTTTTTCCCTGGGACTAGACGACTAGTACAAAACCTGAGGGTGATAAAAAACGGGTTCTGGTTACTGCTTGTACTAGCAGTAACCAGAACCCGCTGTTGTTTAACTTGGTGGTTCTACTCCCCCAAGATCTGCTGAGTTGTTTGTGACCAATTTTCTAGAACTGACTTCGCAGCGCCAGAATCAATAGATTTGGCTGCCTTTGTCAGGGCGACGGTCATTCGATCTTCAAAGCTTCCATCGCTCGAAGGGTCGAAGGCAACCATTCCAGCAGCTGCGTTCAGTAGTACAGCGTCACGTACGGGCCCCTGAGCGCCGGAAACGATCTGCCGAACAACCTCTGCGTTATGTACTGCGTCTCCACCGCGTAGTTGCTCGAGGCTCGAACGTGCAATGCCTAGATCTTGTGCATCAAAAGAGAACTCATTGACTTGGCCGTCACGCACTTCCCACACCTGGTTACCAGCGGTGGTAGTGAGTTCATCTAGACCGTCATTGCCGCGGAAAACGAGACCGCGCGATCCACGCCGCGCCAGAACACCAGCCATAATCGGCGCCATGACTAGGTCTGAACAACCTACGGCTGAAGAGCTAGGCAGTGCCGGGTTGGTCAATGGCCCCATGAAGTTGAACGCCGTAGGAACCCTCAGTTGTCGTCGTGCAACGGCTACATGCCGCATCGAAGGATGGAAGACGTTGGCGAAGCAGAACGCAATTCCAACCTTGTTGTAAACCTCTACAAGTCTCTCAATTGGTACGTCGAGGCGCACGCCGAGTGCTTCAAGTACATCGGCTGAACCAGAGGATGAAGAAGAAGCTCGGTTACCGTGTTTAACGATGTTGATTCCCGCGCCGGCGCACACGAGGGTGGCCATGGTCGAGATATTAACCGTGTTCTGACGATCTCCGCCGGTTCCTACAATGTCCAAGGTTTGTGCGTCGATGCTCATCGGCTTCGCATTAGCGACCATGGAATCAACGAGTCCGGTGAGTTCCGCGACGGTTTCTCCTTTGGAGCGTAAGGCAACCAAGAACCCAGCGATCTGAACATCACTGGCTTCGCCGCTCATGATCTCATTCATGGCCCAAGCTGCCTGAGTGCGGCTGAGATCGCCACCGCCAATCAGGGTGGCCAAGAGATCTGGCCATGTTGGGAACTTTTCGTTTTCAAGGCTCGTTGACACATATGAAAGCCTATCGAGCCTGCCGTCGCAGTCCCAATTCATGTCATCAAATGATGTGTCTCAAGTCGCTAAAAACCTAGTGATTCTGGGGATAAATAGGGCACATGAGTGTTGCATAAATGATTGTTTCGTGAGACTCGCCGAATCAATCTCTACGAATTGTAGAAAGAGTTTTCTTCATACTTCCGCGTGTTTCCGCGGTTGTTCTCGATATGTGGCGCAAAAAACCGCCGACAACCCCTTTCTGCATTGGTATCTGAGGGGCATTTAGAGACATAATGTCAGTGTGACAACTGCGACTCATGCCCCAAATACGACGGCGCCACATGCGCCGAACCGCCCAAACATGGTGTCGGTGGGAACGAT